>Ga0183095_10085_pt1 | contig 482073 bp, 364 predicted proteins | sample BioMet4_FD_130346 | JGI IMG/M metagenome (GOLD analysis project Ga0183095, IMG submission 130346) | Microbial communities from bioreactor (seeded with sewage sludge) at LBNL, California, USA - Biofuel metagenome 4 (v2) (version 3) | ecosystem: Engineered > Bioreactor > Anaerobic > Unclassified ...
GCAGTTAATTAAGTTAAGGGTGCAAAGATACAAGAAAATCCATTAATTAAGTGCCGATTAAGCTAAATCAATCAAAAACGACTCGCATTTATATCCATTCTGAATGATAGACAATTAAGCTCATTTTTTTGAAAGAGATGAGATAGATCGCAACATTTTCATTTTACTTACAAAAAAATATACTTGCATTATATATTAATCGTTTTTTTTACTTTAATTTGTATGCAATTACTAACTGACACATCTAGTTAGTCTCAAGACAAAAGATAATAAAAATTTATTTAGTAAAATCATGAAAAAACTATTCTTTTCATTTAGCGTTTTTTCTATGCTAACATTTACAGTTGTATCGTGTTCAGACAACGATAGTGAAGACCAAATGACTCTAATAGAAGAAAGCCACACTCCAAATCCCATGGATGCCTATATACCATTAGCATCCGACAATGCAAGTTCCATGAAATCCGTTCTAGGATATGGTCTTGATATCATGGGAGAGATTGGTAGCTACCAATCTGTAAAAGCCCAAATTATTGATTTAGACAAAATGGATTCCGAAGATCCTTACTCAACTGTAAAAGTAGGAACATTCGAAAGCTTCTCAAGAGATTTATATGGAGAAAACAAGAATGAGTATTTAGCTGAAATGCCTTATCTTTTTCTTGATAGCAGAACATTGGAACAAGAAGAATTAAAAGGAAAAATCCTATTCACTAAAGGTCAGCCTGCGTACAATTTTTTATCAGACGGACAAAATGAATACACCTATCGATCAGTGCATAATTATTATCTTCGATATAGGTGCTATTATAACGACCTGACAGCTAAAAGATATCTTAAGCAGTCATTTGCCGACGATATAAGTTCTTTATCGCCGCAACAAATTATAGAGAAATACGGTACACACGTCATTGCGGAATATTACGACGGGATAAGATTCGACTTGCTATATATGGCTAAAATTGTTCCTACCCGATATAATTACAAGGGAGAAATAATAACGGTAGATGAAAACAAAAGAGATGCCATAAAAGTTGGCTATTACAAAGCAATGGAAAAGAGCAAGTGCGGTTCATTTAACTGGGAGAGTATGCCAGACAATACAGACAGGTTGTTGAAAGCGAATGTCAATCCTATCCTGTACCTAAATGCTATTGGCGGCGATCGTAGCACTGTTCCACTCGGTTTCTTCAATTTAGAGAAGATGTGTCCGGACTCTCACATGAGTGAGTGGTATGAAACGACCCATGATTTAAAAAATGATGAACTATTCAAGATGGTAGAAGTAGGAGAACTAATTCCAATCTACAACTATATTAAAGACCCCCAGAAACAAGAGGAAGTAAAAAAAGCTGTAATTGAATATATTTCTAAAAATCAACCGAAATAAAGTACCCTCAATACTTAGAGCCTGTTTAAAAATAGTTGAAATAAAGGACAAAAAGAGTTCCTTTCTCTTCTTAATGCTTGTTTTCTTTGAAGTGACCAAGCGTAAAAGAAACGTGCTCAACAAATTTGAAAGAAGCTCAGTGGGAGTATATGGAAAAATTTTACTGATGCAATTGCGCAAGCGAAAACATAATTAAAGAGATATATGTAATGTCGTATTTTATGTAGTAAGGAGAGACGTAAATGGCGTATACCCCCAACAAACTACCTTAAAAGGTAGTTTGTTTATTACCATTTCCGTAAATGGTCTTCTTTACAGGAGTTTGATCTCTTGCTAAGCCGTTGACGTGAAAGGCCTAGATTAAAGCGTATTAAGAAGGCTTCTACTAATTTTGGACTACTGAAGATCAGATTGAATACCGAGAGAATAAATAAGAATGACGGCAATAAAAAGAATCAAGTGTCATATAGTGGTAGACAAAATGGCTTTTTAATAGCAGTAATGATTACAGTAATCTATATTCATGCCAGTAAAGCAGCTTAACTTTTAAAAAAAATATGCTCTTCAGTAAAAGTCATTATTGCCGATGGAAGATATATATGAGAATTTAAACAAACTGCTATATTTGACACTGTTTAATTTGCACCACCGAAAATCTAATCAGACAGTTCTTATCATTTATGCCATATAACAATCTAGTATATATACTCTTTAATAGATAGATTTTATTCCATAGGAGCTATATCGAAATTCATAGTAGAATCAATCTATTCGAGAGATGCCCAAAGCCTTATTATATACATCTATATATCGTTTCGCCGTACGGCCGATATCAAATTTAGCTGCCACTTTTTCTACTCTGGTTTTCAATTCCCCATACGCATCATTGTCTTTAGAGAGAGCCAGGATAATTTTAGCCAATTCTGCAATTGGTATAGTCCAGTTATTTAGATTAAACAATACGCCAGCCATAAGTCCTTCTTCATCAGTTAACATATTACGAACTTCACCTACATCACTTGCAACTACAGGCGTTCCGCTCATTAAACACTCAATTATAACTAAAGGAAAACTTTCGCCTTTGAACCGAGAAGGTAATAATCCAATATCAGACATTGCAAAATAATTCCGAACATCATTTTTCCGCCCCAGCAAATGAATATAAGAAGGCAATTTCTTTATCTTTAGAATATCATAACATTTACCATCTCCTATTAAAATTAAATGAATAGGTCTAGATGATTCAGCATTTGCTATTTTTACAGCTTCAATAGCTTCAAGCCATCCTTTATCAACTCTTGCTCTACTTACTAAAGTCAAACAAAAAGCATTTGCTTCAATACCTAATTCTTCTCTTTTATGTGGGGCTATAGGTATTTTTGGAAGAGCATTCCCAATTTTCTGCAAAGGAACTGGATCCAATATACCCTTAAAAGGCATCAAATTTTTATCTGCAATATAAACAAAACAAGAACAACTTGAAATCACAGAACTCAATATCCTAGATAATCCCGTTTTAGGAACAGCTTCATACATCCCATGAAGAGTAATAATGTGCTTACATCCTTTTTGTTTATTTTTTATAACGCAAGCCACAATATGATCAATTGTACCTTCGTGAGTGTGAATAATTTCTGCGCCGACAGATGATATTATACGCTGAAGATACTTAACATTGCTCAATTCTATCAATGGTATATTAACATTCAATTTCCGTCTAATTTCCTCATCACAAGGTGTACCCCTAAAGTCCATATATGTCACAGCTAAGCCTTGCTTCTTCAATTCGTTGGCTAAATAAATAGGGAAAATTTCCCCTCCACCTTGCGTTAAAGAATAACCGCAAACAAGCACGTTAGGTAATCTATACTTTGTACAATCCTTTATTACTTCAATATCATATATCTTCTCAACAACATCATAATTATCTACATGATGATGAGCCATATAATGTGCTATTAAGTTATCTTTAACAGTCTTATAAACAGATAAACTCACAGCATATCTTTGAGCAATAAAGCACGAAATTTTATGGGTTTCAGCATAATAATATAATGTCTTTTGAATCTTCAACGAAGTACTTTTTTCGTGAATACGATAGTAATTAGTAACTTCATTAGTATAGCTTACAGCTCCCCCTCTAATTAACCATAGATAAAACAGCCAGTCACCACACAAGGACATTTCTTGCCAAATAGCCGTGATTTCATCAGGTATATTCCCTATATTTCTAAAAACAGCACTACTTACATTGGGAATTACATTTTTTATTGCAAAAGCCTTTTCCACTAATGTATGCGCCGACATAATGAAAGGCCTCCCCCAAGAAAGCGGTAAATCTTTGAGGTATTCCTCCAAAGACCAAATTTTTTTCCCATTTTTCACAAATACACTTCTCGCAAATGAAAGCATTACTGACTGATGTTGCAAGCCTAAAAGTAACTCTTCCAAAAAGTTCCTATCGCAGTAATCGTCGCTCTCTGCAATCCATATATACTCGCCTTTAGCTAATTCCAATCCTTTATTCCATTGAAGAAAAACTTTCCCAGAATTCTCTTTATTAACAATGAGGCGAGTGATATCAGGATATCTATGCTGATAATCCTTCAGGATTTGGACACTATTATCAGAAGAGGCATCATCTAATAGAATTACTTCTATATTTTTATAGGTTTGCTGATAGATAGAATCCAAACGCTCCTCCAAGTACATAGCGTGATTATAATTAGGAACTATAACACTAACCAACGGGACTCTATCTAAATCTATCGGTAAATCAAAGTCTGCAAAATTATCATCATTTGAATATTGGATAGAATCAATTACAGGAAGAGGAGCATTAAAAGAAAAAAACCTCAAATAAGTAGATTTTATTCCCGTAATCGAAGTTACTCGTTTAAAGAGGGTTACCTTAAATACTCTGTATTTTTCAACAGAATAAATTGCGTTTCCACGTATTTTTTTTTCATATATAAACGCAAAGATCAGATCTTTCCAATAAATTATTTTTTTTTTCACAACCCTCTTTATAGCCATACTCTAACATTTTTTATTTAGTAAAAAGTCTACAACCGATCTCTCTTCTCTGTCAGTACACAGGGTAACACACTTAAAAACTTATTAAATCTCTCTAAAAAATATGCCTCAATTCCACTTTTGAAATTTTGTTTCAATTTCTCATACAGTTTTTTCTTCATTTCATTTGTTATTGGCGCTCGCCTTATTTTTTTATAAAAAATGCCATGACGCAAAGTCCGCTTATAATAACTAAGATGAAGAAAGTAATACTTTTCAATTTGCCCTACAACAACCATATCTTCCTCTAAAGACTTGCCTGTTTTCTTAGCTTGAGTAGATGCACTGTTCATGTGATAACGGCAATAATTCAATTTCTTATAAACCTCAATGACTTGCCCAAAACGAGCCATTTCTGTCCAAAACAACCAATCACCACTGCAATGCATAGAAATGCATAAGTCAAAATCAAGATTTACAGCTAAATCTCGTCTAAAGAGTACGCCACTTGCATTATAAACGTATGAACGCCAAAATAAATTATGCAGAATATATTCTGTTCCATTAAAGACATTATAGCCCTTTCTAGAAGTTTTCTGTTTCCTCCCCCATCTATCATAATCTAATTTCATTATACATCCCGATTCATCTACACGATATCCGCCAGCAAAACAGAATGAAGCTTCAACATACTTTTCTAATAAAGGTACTGTTATTGATAAGAAAGAGAGATCGGCATAATCGTCACTTTCAGCAATCCAAACATATTTACCACTCGCTAATTCAAGTCCTTTTTTCCATTGGGAGAAAGGAGAGCCTGAATTTAATGAATTTATTTTTATATGAGAAATACGTGAATCAAATCGGTAATTCTCAATAACCTGTAAACTGTGATCAGTGGAAGCATCATCTAGCAAAATGACTTCAATATTGAGATAAGATTGATTCAATACGGAATCAATACGCTGTTCTAAAAATTGGGCATAATTATAGTTAGGTATAATAACACTTACTAAAGGTAGCTGCATCTTTTCTTTTTTTTAAACACGATGTCTCTTCAACTTAAATAATAACCTATAGAAATAATAAAATGAGCGATATAGAGGCAAATGGTTATAAATGCTCCATCGCTTCAAAGCGCTTAACAGCCCTATTTTCTGCCAATTAAAGGTATCATAGCAATGCATTTTATCGAGTACATCATTTACTATTTTTTCTGTGCAAGAAGTTGGAGGGACGAGCATTATATGATCTATAAGATGAATCCCGCGTTGAATAACAAATATCGGAGTTCTGTCCCACATTTGTTTTTCTAATATAAAATTACTCTGTTCATATACGGCAAGGAATAAATGATATTCTTTTTTAGGATCATACAGACTTTGCATGATGCTATCTTCGCGAATCAAATAATGATATTTGGGGACTCCTTTCATTACTATCTTTTGAGCATTATAAAAGATTTTATACATTACAGCAATGTCTTCAAAATAACGATTTAAGGGGAATCTCAGTTCTTCGAACAAATATCTCTTAAAAAGTTTATCGCAAGCATAATTTCTAATAATTTTATCTTCCGATAAAAGACGGATAGCTTTTGTAGATGTCAATTCGGTAACCTCGTTCGAAACGTATTTTACTTTCGTTTTATTTTGCTTTTCTATATAATGCGAACATATAGCCAAATCTGCTTTTCTTGTATTCAAGAGTTCCCATAAGAATTCATACATATCATAATCTATCCAGTCGTCACTATCTACAAAGCCTATGTATTCACCTAAAGCGTTGTTGAGTCCTATATTTCGAGCAGAACTTAACCCTCCATTTTTGCTATGTATTACTTTCACCCGATTATCCAATTGGGCATATTCATCACAAATTTCACCCGAACCATCTGTAGAACCATCATCCACGACTACTATCTCGAGATTTTTATATGTTTGCCCACAAATAGAGTCAAGACACTTCCTTAAATAAGCTCTTACATTATATACTGGGACAATAATACTGATCAAAGGAAGTGACTCACATTTCATTATTCATCAACAGTCTTTAGATATTAGTTCCAATAAATCCGGGAATAAAAGAATATCCGGCTTTCCAACGTAACTTCAATTTACGCATCAAATTCAACGGTTTTGGCCTCACCTTTTCTTGGAAATACCAAATGTAATTGTTTACTGCGTCTAATACTCGCGCTGAAGAATGCCCATCAGCATGTGCTTCATGCATAGTTACATATGAACGAATATCAGCCATCAGTCCGCTTGGACGGGTAATGGCTTTTGCTATTGCTTCTTCAACATCTAGTGGATCTGTCACATTCAGCAGATGTCTTCCCGGAGTTGTATTGCGGTATGTTACTACAGGTTTATCGAGCAGCATAAACTCAATAATCACAGAGGAGGCATCTGATAATAAGACATCTGCACTATTCAGTAGTTCTGCGTCCACCAGTCCGCTTTCATTAAAAGTTACATTGGGGCATGCGCGGGCTAATTCTTTATATTGATTTAGCACACTAAGGTCTTGAAACATCGGATGAAAGGAAATAATCCAATCCCAAGGTTTTTCTCTTACTAATCTACTAAGAGTTTCGAATAAATGAGGTGCAGAAGTTATATCTTTTGTGAAAGTAGAAGAATACAATATTACAGGACGATCATGCCGGACTTGAGCAGTAGTAGATTTATTTACCAACGCATCCGTCTTGCACCAGCCTGTCTCATAAACTTTAAAAAAACCATATTTCGTTTCAAGTTTCTTGAAGGGTAATGTACTGCTTTCACCTTGAGTACAATATATATCAAACCAGCCTCTAATGGAGAAATGGTCGTCTTTTTCATCCCCACGTTTATTTATAGGATATCCATGAAAAAGAGATACTTTAACCCCTGGGAAAAAGTCATAAATGTAATTCCCCGGTGCAAATGTTGCAATGGGGTTATAATCCAATACATCTTGCAACGTCCGGAGGAGCGTCTCATTATTTTTTAATAAAATGGGGCAATCATCTTCAACAAACCAAGCTACATCATCCCCCCGTCTCCATATTTCCTCTTGAAGAGGGCGAAGTATCGGGTAAGAATATGCGACAGAAACAAAAAATAAAAAATGTCTTTTCATACATCTATCTTTTTAGGGCAACAGTAGTATTGCCAAAATCCCAAAGAATATTGTAAGCCTATCAAATAACTACTTGATTAAAAAACGAGGATTCTTGCAGTTTACTGCATCATCCACATAAAAATAAGTAGTGCTTACACGGGATAAGTAAAAAAAAGTCATAAGGTTAACGAGGCACAAAGGTACTTTTATTAGCCAATAATTGAAAATTTTGAAAAGTTTATATAGCTTTGTATCTAAAATATTTTATTCTACCTAAATAAGAACGAGTTTATGAGCTTTACAGAACTTTGCAACAGCATATTCGAAAAATCAATCTGTGAATATCACAAGGTTGACAATGTAGATACCCCCATTCAAAATCCCTACCCTATAAAAAGTATCGAGTATTATCTGTACCTGAAGAACTGGATAGACACCGTCCAATGGCATTTTGAAGATATTATACGTGATCCGAATATTGATCCGGCCGCAGCACTAATACTTAAAAGACGTATCGATAAATCCAATCAAGATCGAACAGATCTTGTAGAGTTAATTGATAGTTATTTCTTAGATAAATATAAAGGAGTAAAAGTAAAGCCAGGAGCTGTAATAAACACTGAAAGTCCAGCATGGGCTATTGACCGACTCTCTATTTTGGCATTAAAAATTTACCACATGGGGCAAGAAGTGGAACGTCAAGATAGCACCCCGGAACATCATTCTCTATGTCAGGATAAGTTGAGAATATTATTAGAACAACAAAAAGATTTATCTACTGCAATAGAGCAGCTTATAAATGATATTGAGAATGGAATGAAGTATATGAAAGTCTATAAACAGATGAAAATGTATAACGACCCCAGTTTAAATCCTGTCCTATACGAAAAGAAATGAAATTATTAGTCATGCGCCTATCAGCACTTGGCGACGTAGCAATGACGATTCCTGTAATCACTTCACTTGCACGGCAATATCCACAGCTTGAAATCACGCTGATGAGTAAACCATTCATTAAGCCTCTTTTTGTGGGAATGCCACCTAATTTTCATTTCCGCGAAATAGACATAAAAGAATATCGGGGTCTTTTAGGACTTATCCGCCTCTTTCGCGAATTAAAAGACGAAAATTACGACATTATAGCCGACTTACACGATGTATTACGTACCAAAATTCTTCGTTTTCTTTTTAGAGTCACCGGAAAACGCGTATTTTACATCGATAAAGGAAGAAAAGAGAAAAGAGCATTGACAAGAAAAAATAATAAAATATTAAAACAATTACCATCTTCTTTCTCCCGTTACGAAAATGTATTTCTGCTATTAGGCTATCCAGTTAAAACAACATTCCATTCTATATATGGTGAAGGCAAAGGAGAAACAAATCTATTTGCTCCAGTCATCGGGATTCCAGATAGTAAAAAATGGATCGGACTTGCTCCATTTGCAGCGCACAGAGGCAAAAGGCTACCAGAGGAAATAACTAAAGCTCTTTTACTAGAATTATCTAAATTTAGCAATTGGAGAATTTTCCTATTTGGAGGAGGGGGTGAAGAGCGTAAGTTACTGGAAGATTGGGCAAGACTATATGACAACATAGAGTCTGTAGCAGGCAAGTTCAAATTGAATGAGGAACTTGCACTGATGAGCCATCTCAGCACAATGATATCAATGGATTCCGCCAATATGCACCTCGCCTCATTAACAGGCGTTCCTGTTATTTCAATATGGGGAGCGACTCATCCTTTTGCTGGATTTATGGGATGGGGGCAAACAACAGCAAATGCAATTCAAATTGAGCTTGCTTGCCGTCCTTGTTCTATTTTTGGGAATAAGCCATGCTTACTAAAAAGAGGCCAATACGAATGCTTAAATCATACCCCATATAATATAATTAGTACAGTTGAAAAAGTCGTAAATACACCAGAATGAAAATCATCATCCATCCTGAATATCAATTAGCTCAACATCTTATAGCTCAACTGCCTAATATGTTTGCTACGAAGGGAACAATTATTTATGCAGGTCGAAATGTTGTTAAAAGCTTCGATACACAATTCGGCGAATGGGTTGTCAAAAGATATAAAAGCCCTAATATCGTTCAGAAAATAGCATATTCTTTTTTTAGGAAAAGCAAAGCAGAAAGAGCTTTTATTTATGCCGACAAATTACTTGCTTTGGGAATCAATACACCAAATGCAATTGCTTACATTGAAGAAAAAAAATATAAACTATTCAATTACAGCTACTTTGTTTCTAATGTGTGCAAGGATGCACCACTTTACCCAACCTTAGTTGAAACAACTAATTATAATAAAGAATTAGTCGGTAAATTAGCCGCTTTTTTCGTAGATATGCATAAAAAAGGATTTCTGCATGGTGATCCTAACCTAGATAATATTCTCTACCGAGCGATTGGAGAAAATGATTTTTTCTTCACAGTAATAGATACAAATAGATCTGTATTCAAAACAGAGATAAGCTACGAAGCTTGTTTAGACAATTTAAAGCGCATAACCCACCGAAGAGGCTTATTAAAGGAGATTGTTGAAGAGTATGCCAAATTACGGAACTGGGATATCCAATTAAGCATAAAAAGAGTAATGATTGCATTGGATAAATTCGAAAGAAGAAGACAATTAAAACGCATAATAAAGTGGAAAGCATGAAAAAAAAGCATTTTCTCATCACCCTATTCAACTTGAAATTGTGGGATACTGATAAAAAGCGTTCAGCAACGCGTACAAATGAATGGTTAGAGAAACGTTTTCGGCTGTTTGAAACATATTGCTTCCCGTCTGTTTGTCAACAGAGCACAAAGGAGTTCATCTGGCTATGCTTTTTTGACGAAAACACTCCTGACACATACAAGGAAAGAATATTGGAATATTGTGTTCAAATGCCACAAATGCGTCCCATTTTCTTCAATGAAAGTCAGATGGCCGACTGGAAAAATCAGATAAGAGAAATAGTAAGATCTTTGCTGACCGACGAAGAATATGTTATCACAACTAATTTGGATAATGATGATGCTATACATTACCAAATGATAGAAACGTTACAACAAGAATTTGAAAGAACGAAGTTGCTTGGATTATACACTTACATAAATGGATTGCAGTATTTTCCAAGTCTCCACCTCTTACTTAAAATGACCTATCCGCATAATCATTTTCTCACTTATATAGAAAAGGCTGATGCTGATTTTAAGACAACGATATATATTCGCCATGCAGAAGCTAGAAAGAAAATGCAGAATATTATAGATATTCCCAACAAGCCTTATTGGGTGGAAATTGTGCACTCAAGCAATGTTAATAATGATTTACGAATAACAAGTCGCATTAAGTATGGGATGATATGGGATGCTCTCAATCTGCACAAATATGGTTTAAATGTTGACATTTCAAAGAAACAAATTAGAGAGGGTGTTCTGCTCCGATTTCCACTACTCTTTATAAGAATTGCGACTTTTAAGCTACTACGCAAAATCGGTATAAGAAAAGATCAAGACTAAGATAGCAATGGACTACTATATTAAAATTATATCCAACAAAGCAAAAAATGACGTCAACTCTATTGTTGAGTCTCTCGGGTACAGAAATCTCGCTCCGGAGAGGCAACAGTCAGATATGCTTACTCGATTCATGGTTAAGTTAGCTGGCATTTTGAATATCCTGCTATACTTAAAGAAAGATGACATCCTCTTTCTACAATATCCAATGAAGAAGTTCTATTCTATAGCATGTCTATTCGCTCATCTAAAAAAGGCTAAGGTTGTAACATTAGTCCATGATTTAGGAGCTTTCCGCCGTCACAAGTTAAGTCCGGAAAAAGAGACCATTCTATTAAATAAAAGTGACTTCCTCATCATTCATAATGAGAGTATGATGAAGTGGTTACAAGAGCAAAATGTAAAATCCCAGTTACACTGCTTAAATATTTTCGATTATTTATCCCCTTCAATTCCAGCAACTTACTCCACTCCACATAATGAATGGAAAGTGGTATATGCAGGAGGATTAGGTATATGGAGAAATGCTTTCCTATATAAGCTAGATCCTGTCATAAACATCTGGCAAATGGAACTATACGGCAAAGGACTCGATACTAAACGAAAAGATAGCTGGAATCGAATTAATTATCACGGCTGCCTTACTCCAGACCAACTATTAGCCACAGTAGAAGGTGATTTTGGATTAGTCTGGGATGGAGACGACCTCGATAGATGTAGTGGCGATTGGGGTGAATATTTAAAAATAAACAATCCTCATAAATGCTCTTTTTATCTAAGATGCCAATTACCCGTCATCATATGGGAAGAAGCCGCTTTAGCACCATTTATAAGAGAAAGTGGAACGGGTATTTGTATAAAAACGCTGAATGAAATAGATAAAGTTCTCAAAGACATAACCCCAGAGCAATATCTAGAAATGAAACAAAGAGCAACCTGTATAGGAGAAAAATTATCACAAGGATATTATACGAAAAAGGCTTTAACAGAAGCACATACATTTTTTCAATCTAAACAAGAATGAAACAATACGACTATCTGATTATTGGAGCGGGATTATTTGGTGCTGTATTTGCCCATGAAGCAAATAAGGCAGGAAAACGTTGTCTGGTCATTGATAAGAGAGAACATTGCGGAGGCAATATTTTTTGTGAAGAAATAGACGGCATCCGAGTTCATAAATATGGAGCTCATATTTTCCACACAAATAAAAAAGAAATCTGGGATTATGCAAACAACTTTGTAGAGTTTAACCGCTTCACTAATTCACCACTCGCTTTCTACAAAAACACATTATACAATCTTCCTTTCAATATGAATACTTTCTATCAGCTATGGGGAGTAAAAACACCTATTGAAGCCCAAAAAAAGTTAGAGGAGCAAAGAGATGAATACATGGACATCCTTGAGCCCCAAAATTTGGAAGAACAAGCATTAAAATTATGTGGTAAAGACATCTACCAAAAATTAATCAAAGGTTACACAGAGAAACAATGGGGAAGAGCCGCTAAAAGCTTACCTCCTTTTATTATTAAAAGAATTCCATTTAGATTTACTTATGATAATAACTATTTCGACGATAACTATCAGGGAATCCCCAAAGGAGGTTACAACGTATTAATTAATCACTTACTCAAAAACATTGAGGTCCGGTTAAACACCGATTATTTTCTGTATCGTCAAGAATTAGATAACCTGGCTAATAAGCATTTGTTTACAGGATGCATTGATGAATATTTTGATTATTGTTGTGGGCATTTAGAGTATCGAAGCCTTCGATTTAAACATCAGCAACTTGCGATAGAAGACTTCCAAGGAAATGCTGTGGTAAACTATACTGAAAGAGAAATCCCTTATACTCGTATTATAGAACACAAACATTTTGAATTTGGAAAACAACCAAACACTGTGATAACATATGAGTATCCTGAAGATTTTGAATTCGGGAAAGAACCATACTATCCGGTAAATGACAAAAAAAACACTCAAATATTTAAACAATATATGGAGTTGGCAGAAAATAAGGCAGGATTATTAGTAGGAGGCAGATTAGGGAAATACACTTACGCCAATATGGATGATACAATAGAAGCTGCTCTCCATTTATGGGCAAAAGAATAAATAAAGTAACGATAATACATGGTTTTTAATGAACGCTTCATTTTTTGAAAAAGAAGTTCGCTATGGCTATTGCATAAACGAACAAATGAAAAAAGTATGGGCCTGCGAGCTGGACCTTTTAGAAAAATTATTAGATGTTTGTAACAAACATGGTCTCAAATGCTGGGCAGACGCCGGAACGTTGATTGGGGCTGTCCGGGACAGAGGATTCATCCCATGGGATGATGATATAGATATGGTTATGATGAGAGATGACTACGATAAATTATTACAGATCGCTAGCCAAGAATTTCATCAACCTTATTTTTTTCAAACTATTTACTCCGACAAGCATTATAATCATCGACACGCTCAGCTACGTAACAGCAATACAACAGCCATTCCAAGCGACGGTACCCGACGTAAATATAATCAAGGCATATTTATCGACATTTTTGTTTTAGATACTTATCCTAAAGACGGAAAAAGTGCATATAAAAAGATTAAAAAATTAAGAAGATTAAAAACTTTTCTGAAACTGACCTTGAAAGCAACTAATTATTTCCCTGATTTCCTGTATAAAAAATGCAGATGGGATATTCTCGTTTTTAAGAAATATGAGAACATTTTACGCAATATCCCCCTGCAAGATACCGAATACGTTTCATGCATGTCTCTCAACTTAAAAGAACGAATTCGTCTAAAATCAGATTACCAACAAACAGAATATTTTAATTTTGAGAATATCAAAATACCAATTCCACAGGGATATGACAGAATTTTACGACTAGACTATGGTGATTACATGACTCCCGTAATGGCTCCGACTTTACACGGGAAAATGATATATAATACGGAACTCAGCTATAAAAACTTCTACAAGTAAACGAACTTGCTTGTAAAAAGGAATTACAAAGTAGGACTACTTATTTTTTCTTAACCATGCCAAACCTCTTTATACTAGTATATTTTCGCCAAATATTTAAAGAGCGTTTGCATGGAATGCCATGTCGGCAAATATAATCACGCGCACCTTGTAACATTCGATGAGCAACTTCCCCGTCAAGATAAGGATCATAATTATCAATTATCCATTGTCGAAGTTGAATACTTTTCTTATCCGTTAATACTTCCTGATAAGCTTGACACAGGGAAGATGGTTCGGTTATATTCTTCCAATAAAGATCTTTCGCTACAGCACGAAAGGTTATAACTGGCTTATTGAGTAACAAGAACTCATAGATAGTTGAAGAAGTATCACTAATCATCACGTCCGCCATAATTTGATACTTTGTCACTCCGAAGTCATCAATCCAGATAATAGCATGATGCTTCTTTGCTAATGCTTTATATTCCTCTATCCACTCTTGCTTGGTAAGAGGATGAAATTTCATAATTAAAAGAACATCTTCCTCTGTGACAAGTTTCACTAAAGCATCTTTCAAATAAGGAAGAGATGTTAGAGAAGGGGAAAACGTAGGTGCGTAAAGCACCAGTTTTTTCCGCCCACTTTGCTGCAATAAGGCATATTTCTCTTCATCAAAGGCATGTAAATGCTCTTTAATCCAGTCTTGACGGGGCCAGCCTGTTTCAAGTACCTCAAAATCTCCATACTTTTCAGCCAATTTAGAGAACCCTTTGGTAAAAAATGGACCTTGCGTAAAATAGAGATCAAAGTAGCGGCGAATCACCCAATGATCTTTCTTCTCAGCTGCATATCCATGAAAAACCTGTATTTTTACACCCGGTAAATAATAAGGAACGATGTTACCTGGCACAAAAATAACTTCTGGAGAAAAATCATATACTTCTTGTATGCTATTCGTCCATAAAACTTCCGCCCTCAAAGGGAAATCAGGTATGTTTTTTTGATGAACATACCACAGTACTTTATTATTTCCCTCTTTTTCAGCCTCTGCTTGAATAGGATTCAAAATATCAATGGCGTACTTATTTTCACAAAATAGGATGATTCGCATAGATCAAAGCAATTTAGTATAATTCAATAGGGATTAAACGCTTAGCCTGATTAAAATCATCAACTGTATCCAATTCGATAGAGAAATATTTGGTGGTGTCCTCAACTTCAAAGAAAAAATCTTTTGAAATCAAGCGCTCAAAAGCTCTCTCATAAAAAACATTTTTTTGATTTTCAACTTCAATCATTTGATCAAGTTCTGCATAGAGAGCTTCTGTATAGCAAGATGACATTTTCTCTATTCCAACCGATTCGCCTAAGGCATCTTCAATGCTACACACTTTACTTATTTCAACAACGCGCTGATCTGAATCTATAATAACCTTTATTTCTTCCTCACCAAGCTCGTGTCTATTTAAAGCTAAAGCATTCGATGCAGGGTTATTCAGCACAGCCGTAATAATTTGAGGATCAAAGAGGATATCACTATCAAGCAAAAGGATATCCTGTCCCCGGGCCTCAGACTTAGCCAACCATAAGGAATAAATATTATTGGTACTTGAGTAGCATTCATTATGAATGAACTTAATATTAAGTCCGATATATCGCCTATTCAAAAAATCGATAATTTGGGAATCACAATAGCCAGTAACAACTACAAAATCTACAATTTGATTTGAAATAAGAGCATCAAAAGTACGTTCTAATAAGCAACGCTCTCCTATCTTTAATAAGCATTTAGGAGTCGCATCAGTTAATGGGCGCAAACGTGACGCTATACCAGCAGCTAAAATAAGAGCCTTCATCCGCGAGCTATTTTTAATATGGTATCAGCAACCACACGATTCTGTTCTGGACGCCCCAATGTTATGCGAAGATGTGTACTAATATCCGGCTCATTCATAAATTTCACTTTATAGTCTTCTTGCGCAAAGGCATTTTGCAAAGCAGCTTTCAGCTCAATAGGATATTTTATTAGAATAAAATTCGCAGCCGATTTATATACTTTGAATCCGGGTAATACACCTATTTCGTCCTCATACATCTTACGATCCATATTCATCAGCCGGGCAATATTACGGTAATGCTTTTCAGATTTTAAAGCTGCAATAGCAATATCTTCCGAAATGCGATTATAACCAAGATATTTATTACTATACTTACTAAATTTCTCAAGTTTTTTCCCCATAAAAGCAAACCCCATACGTAGCCCAGGTAAACCATAAAATTTAGAAAGTGTACGTACAATAAGAAGGTTAGGATATTTATCAATCAGCCTTTTAATATAAGAGTTATCCTCCATGATAAAAGAAGCATAGGCTTCATCTACAACAACATAAGTATTTGCAGGTACAAAAGAGAGTAACCGATCTATTTCATCTGGAGTAAGGCTATTTCCCGTCGGATTATTAGGAGATGCTAATAATAAAATCTTCGGATTTTCAACAGAAAGTATTTCTTTCAATGCTTCAAAATCATATTTATAAGTATCGCCTTCCTCATACAACGGATATTGAATGCTTTTCCCATCGACTTCTTCAGCAATACTTTTATAATACCACCAAGAAAATTTAGGTATAAGCATTGTCTTATTACCGTCCAATTCCGTCAAAAAATAATGAACGAATTGTTTTAAAATATCCTCACCCCCATAGCCTAGTAGAACTTGGCTTTCGTCTATATCATAAATTTGCGACAAATAAACAGAAAATATGCTTTTCTTCCCTTCATCATAAATTCGAGTATAAAAGCACAATTTACTAACATCAAATTCTTTAAAAGCATCCACAACTTCTTGAGAAGGAGCATAATTGAATTCATTTCTATCTAAATAGTTCATCTTTTCCATAACTTTTGGAATTGTATTATTTTATACTTTATCCATTTTAATATTTGGATATTGCATTTGCGGTGCAAAGGAAGTAGATTTTTATTAAATAAAAAAAAGAACGTACAAGTTTTGTCTGTTTCAACTAATTTCTTTTTAATAAAAATCAATTATCACTAGATCTTAATACACAAAAAGTCAAGTATATATAATAATACCCCATATAGTTTGAGTCTGTTTTTGGTCAACGAGCCCATAGTCTCCTAAAATAGTTGTTCTAATGAGTATGAAGTCGTAAATGACCGTATACTTCTTAAATAGAAATTAGATCACCAACTTCTAAGTGATATTAAAGATATCAAAAAACAAATATATTATACATTGAATATCATACTTAAATAGTGAGAACTCAGCATATGTGAATACCGAATGTATCTTAAGTAAAGCGATCATAGATAACTCTGTTTTCTGAATAATGAAGAGAAACTAATATTAAATAATTGATTGATTTATAAAACCTGAAAAACAAATCTAAATGACTAAACATTTAGATTTAAATATAGAAAACACGATAAAAAGTGTATTTTTGCATTCAAAATCTTGAAGAACTTTCTGTCGAGTAATACTAAAAATCGTTTGATTGAGGTTTGAAACTCTTAAATTAAGAAGTTATTAAGAGTTATTTTATTATAAGCGGAAACTATACTAAGATAATATAATTTTGAGAATTAAATCATTTATCAGGGCAATATACAATAAAAATAACACTCTACAACGATTGATTAGAAGGCTTTGAAAAAACCACCTAGTCACAAAAATATTTCCAAACATGATATTATTAAGCTTTGATACTGAAGAATTTGATGTTCCGCGTGAACATGGAGTAGATTATTCTGTAGAGGAAGGGATGAAAGTGTCGATATACGGTACTACCAAAATATTAGACTGTTTAAAGAAGAATAGCGTCCGAGCTACTTTTTTTTGTACAACAACTTTTGCGGAAAACGCACCAGAAATCATGCATCGCATCATTGAAGAGGGACATGAAGTTGCTGCTCACGGGTGTGATCATTGGTCGCCCAAAGCAGCAGATGTATTCAATTCCAAGAAACGGCTCGAACAATTGACCGGACAAGTAATTAAAGGGTATCGACAACCACGAATGTTCCCAGTATCCGACTCAGACATTGCCGAAGCAGGATATAGCTATAACTCATCTTTAAACCCGGCATTTATTCCAGGCAGATACATGCACCTGACCGCCCCGCGGAAATACTTTATAAAAGAAAATGTGCTCCAAATACCGGCATCCGTTACGCCCCTAATACGTTTTCCTCTATTTTGGCTAGCGTACCATAATCTACCGGCGGCCTTCTATAGGGCTTTGGCATATTACACACTAAAGCATGACGGTTACTTTGTGACTTACTTTCATCCATGGGAATTCTTTCCTCTTGCAAAACACCCGGAATTGAGAATGCCTTTTATTATCCGGAACCAAGCAGGTGAAGGCATGGTTAAAAGACTTAATGCATTGATTACTATGTTTAAAGAAAAGGGTATACCGTTTATTACGTATTCTGAGTTTACGGCCTCTAAACTGAGTGAATTAAAACACCTACAGAAATGATAAAATTAGCTATTGTCTCACCATGCTATAATGAAGAAGCAGTTCTACTACAGTCAACCACTCGGTTGACTACACTCATTGAAGAGCTGATCGATAAAAAGAAAATAGCTCATAGCAGCTTTATTTTATATGTTAACGATGGAAGTAAAGATAATACTTGGGCAGTTATTTCACAGCTGCATCAAACCAATAAATACGTAAAAGGAATCAGCCTCGGGCAGAACTCAGGACACCAAAATGCTATCATGGCAGGAATGATGACTGCGAAAGATTTCAGTGATGCTATCGTTACACTTGATTGTGATTTGCAAGATGATCTTACCGCAATAGAGGAGATGATAGATGCCTATGCAGAAGGGTATGACGTTGTATATGGAGTAAAAAAGTCAAGACAAGCAGACCCTCTACTCAAGCGCTTAACAGCAGTAGCCTTCTATAAATTACAGAAACAAATGGGTGTGAAGACTATATATAATCATGCCGATTTTAGGTTCATCAGTCGGAGAGCCTTGGAGCAGTTGTCTCTTTATCAGGAGCGAAATCTTTATTTAAGAGGAATAATTCCGTTATTGGGATTTCCCTCAACAACTGTTGATGACGTGATTAGCGAACGTACAGCAGGTGTATCCAAGTACACATTAAAAAAGATGTTAGGACTCGCATTGGACGGAATCACATCATTCTCTGTAAAACCGATCCATGCAATCATATATCTAAGCATTACTTTTATCGTCATTAGTTTCTTCATCGCAATATATGTACTCTATTCCTTGATCTCAGGTTTAGCTGAGCATGGATGGGCTTCAATCATGCTCTCTATATGGTTCGTAGGAGGAATCATTCTTTTATCCATAGGAGTTGTCGGCATTTATGTGGGTAAGATATATACTGAAGTAAAACGTCGCCCGCGATACAATATAGAAAAGTTTCTTAAAGATGATCAGAACAATTAAATCCTTACCGGATAGATATCCTAATGTACCGGATAGAGTATGGCAATTTATACGATTTGGAGTCGTAGGAACGGTCTCTTCTGCCATCCACTATGGAGTTTATTGTTTAGTTGTTCTGACCGCAAATGTAAATATAGCTTTCACATCCGGTTATGCTGTGGGGCTTATTTGTAATTTCTTCTTAACGTCATATTTTACCTTTCAGTCCAAACCTTCTTCAAGAAAAGCTATTGGATTCGGGGCCAGCCACTTGATTAACTACATATTAGAGATTAGCTTACTAAATATCTTTGTATGGATGGGCTGTGATAAATTTATAGCCCCTATATTAGTACTTATTGTTGTTGTACCAATAAACTTCCTACTATTAAGTCTCGTCTTTGCTCATAAAAAGAAATAATAATCATGAAACGCTTTTTGAAGTTATTTATTTATTTGTTGTCCATTCATTGCTCCGCACTTATCATTACAAGCGCACTGAGAGTTATACTTTTTGTCACATTACATCATCAATTATCTTCTGCAGCTCTTGCAAATGGGAACCTCCAAATTACTGCTTTTATCAGAGGAATATGGTTTGACAATGTTATAGGATGCTATGCACTTGTCCTCCCTCTTGTTGTTGCGGTTATTACTGCGATCTTCAACTATTACAGAAAACCGCTATTTCGTTTCTACACGCTGTTTTTCAGTATATTTTATGCGATAGTATTCCTAATTAACGTTGCTGACATTCCATACTTCGGTTACTTTTTCAAACATATCAACGCATCAATATTTGAGTGGTTTGGATATGCGGGAACGACTACCGGAATGGTTACGGGAGAGAAATCTTATTATTTGCCCATTGCAATCTATCTAATTTGTACAACAGGGTTTATTATATGGAACATATTTTTATCAGCGAAATTTCGCACCGTACTCGCTCACTCACAGATTTCTTTGAAAAAACAAAATATATCTCTATTCCCTAAAGTAGGTATTTTATTAGTTGGTGCTTGTTTGATTGGATTATGCTTTTTCGGGATACGCGGTCGTACCGGTTATAATCCTATAAAAGTAAGTGCTGCCTATTACTGCCAAGATGCTTTTTTAAATCAATTGGGAGTTAGCCCTACATTCAATCTACTCACAAGTATTATAGACGATCTGCGCCCAGAGAATAAATACCTACATCTAATGGATGAGCAAAGAGCTATAACAGAAGTACAGAAAGCTTTGAATCGTACAGGAAATTCTATATCACCGCTAGCTACCGAGAGAAAGTCACTATCTTCTCCATTAGACTCAATAGGACTAAAGCAACCGAATGTAGTACTCATCATGATGGAGTCAATGTCTGCGAGCCTTATGAAGCACTTTGGTCAAGCAGACAAGCTCACTCCATTTCTAGATAGTTTGTACACGCAGTCCATTGGATTCAAGAATTTCTATTCGGCTGGTATACACACGAATCATGGATTATATGCGACTCTTTATTCGTTTCCGGCCATTATGGAACGGAACTTAATGAAAGGTTCGGTCATTCCACGCTATTCTGGACTTCCCACAGTGCTAAAAGATAATGGCTATTACAACTTGTTTTTCATGACTCATGAAAGTCAATATGATAATATGAATGCATTCTTCAGAACAAATGGATACGATGAAATATATTCTCAAGAGAATTATCCTAAAGATAAAGTTGCTAATAGCTTTGGAGTTCAGGATGACTACCTCTATCAATATGCCATACCAGTCTTAAATAAACAAGCTCAGAACAAAAGACCGTTTTTTGCAACATTGCTCTCTATCAGCAATCATCCGCCTTATGTAATTCCACACTATTTCCATCCAAAATCGAAAGAACCTGAAAATCAAATAGTGGAATATGCCGATTGGTCAATAAAACAATTTTTTAATGAGGCTCGAAAGCAACCATGGTTTAACAACACTATATTTATATTGGAAGGTGACCACGGAAAACTCGTGGGAAAGGCAGAAAATGAGATGCCACAGTCTTATAACCACATTCCTTTGATAATATACAATCCCAAACTTAAACCCAAAGAAATGAATTGCTTTGGTGGGCAGATAGACGTACAGCCTACGCTATTAGGCTTATTGGGAATTGGTTACATGCAAAACAACTTTGGCATCGACTTGCTACATGAGAAACGGCCTTGTATGTTTTACACAGCAGACAATATGATTGCAGCACGAAATGAGGATTACTTATATATGTTCTCTCCAAAAACAAATCAAGAGTTTACTTATAAAATAGAGAACGGAAAGCTAAAAGCAACACCCGTCAACAGTAATATTCTTAGTTTAAAGAGCTATTGCTTTTCAATGTTACAAAGTGCACAGCTACTTGTGAAACAGGGAAAGACGTTAAATCATCAACGGTAACTCAAATATAAATTCACTCTTTTGAAAATTTATAAATTTCCGCAACCTGCTTAACATCACATCCGCGTTTTTTCGCCTTGTAAAAGAAGTCAAATCTATAACCTTCCTTCTCAAACTCGGGAAGGAAGCGTTTAGCGTCTTCTTCACCTACCAATAGATAGCCATCCTTAGGACGTTTCTGATAGAAATCACCTATGCGATTGCCTATATAAAAATTAATTGCAAAGAAGCGGACAAAATCGCCAGTGGTATCTAAATTAGAAGCAACAAAACCGTAAATATTACCATGCCCCGGCGGTATTAATCGAGCAATATCAGTCGCTGTGGGTTTATCAGATTTTGCATTGAGCACAGCCGGCTGATAAGCCCCGTCCAACGACAAATATAACCCCATTGTTATTACAACAAGAGCAAAGGGTAGCATATCAACTACAGCCTTGCGACTATATAACCACCAATAGAGGCCGAGAAGCGTGGGCAATAAGACTAAAGTCCATGTTCCAAAACCGCCAATTTGCTGTATAGCATGGAGAAAATCAATATTATCACCGGCATGTTTGCCATGAAAAATCGTTTCGGGTATCAGCCCTTGTTTTACAACTAGAAATGTAACAAAGAGCAATAGACTTATTCCAGCGAGAATTCCACCATATAGCTTTAAAACTTGAATATGTTTTTTGCTTAAATACAAGATATATTTAGCCAAAAAGTATGCAATGAATGGATAAATAGGCATAAGATAAACACTCCGCTTACTTTGAGGAAAACAATAAAACACAAAAATCACAGCGATAGCTGTTAATGCAAACAAATCGAATGATTCCATTTTTGCAATTCGATCTTTCAAGCTATTCCACCAAGCAAGAGGTTTTAAACTTACTTTCTGATATTGCAGAGTAAATAATGAAATTAGCACAAGCAGCACCCATGGGACATATCCGGATAACAATGTGATAAGATTATAATACCAAGGATTAACACATGAATCATAGCTCATCGTATTAGTCATTCTTCCCACATTCTCTTCCAAAATGAGATCTAAGAAAGCTTTTCCTCCTTGTTGGTAAGCAGCAAAATACCATAAACCGGGAAGTAATAAGGATGCTAATCCTGCAAGAAAAAGAAAAGAGAAAGCTTTGAAAAAATTCATCCCTCGAAGTAGAAGAAACACTCCTGTTACAAGACAAGGAATCAGGGTTCCGACTGGTCCCTTAGTCAAAGTAGCTAAACTCATGCATATAATAGCTGCCCATGGAATGCCTTTTAATCCCTTTTCATACCAGCGATAAAAAGAATATAAAGCAATGACAGTCAAGGCTGTCAAAACCATATCAACACGACAATTCACTCCCGCTCTATGCAATTCAAAGTTAGTGAGTGTTATGAATGCAGCGAGTAAAGCTACCGAGACACCCTTTCTACGTCCTAAGAAAAGAAAACCAATTACCGTCATTACAATCAAACCGATTGCGGAAGGCATTCGCGAAGTAGCTTCAGTCACCTGATTATTATTCAAAAAAGAAACCGCGGCAATGCACCAATGGAAAAATGGAGGTTTATATGCAATCTCACCACCGTTATTACCCGGCAATATCCAATTCCCGGTAGATAACATCGTATATGAAACAATTGCCTCTCGAGGCTCTCCTTTAGTATGAAAATCGGACAGCCCTAAAAAAGGAATAATAGTAAAAACACTTATTAATAATAATAACCAAAATGCTTTTCTTGCTGTTAAGTTCTGCATGATATTTATTCATTTATTATTCCGGCAAATATAGACAGTTTTCGGTTATATATCATACTTTTGCATTATAAACAAATGATATGGAACAATGAAAGTCATCGTTGATGAGAATATACCTTATATTAAGGGGGCACTTGAAGCTATAGCTGATAGTGTTATCTATGCTCCGGGCCGTAATTTTACTCCGGAGCTAATAAAAGATGCCGATGCACTAATTATAAGGACTCGTACTTACTGCAATAAAAATCTACTCGAAGGAAGTAAAGTGCAATTCATTGCGACAGCAACCATTGGCTTTGATCACATTGATACAAAATATTGCCAAGAAACCGGTATTAAATGGACTAATGCCCCGGGATGCAATGCTTCATCGGTCTCACAATACATTGAATCAACTTTAATACTATTATGCCAACTTAAAGAGAAAGACCCAAGCCAAACAACTATTGGGATTATTGGCGTAGGGAATGTAGGAAGCAGAGTATTAAAAGTCGCCCAACAAATGGGAATGCGAGTCCTGCTTAATGACCCTCCACTTGAAGAGAGCCAAAAAGATAATAAAACGTTTGATTCGATTCAAAGCCTTGCAGAGCAATGTGATATACTAACATTCCACGTACCATTAAATATGAATGGTAAGTACAAAACATATCATTTAGGTAATGCTGATTTTTTTGCCTCTCTGAAACGTCGTCCCGTTATCATTAACACATCAAGGGGAGAAGTTCTTGAAAGTCAGGCTTTAATTAAAGCTTTGGAAAAAAGACAAATAGAAGAGGCTATCATTGACGTGTGGGAAAATGAGCCCCATATCAATGGGGAACTACTGAATAGAGCATTTATCAGTACTCCACATATTGCCGGATATTCGGCTGATGGCAAAGCGAATGCAACACGTATGTCATTGGAAGCTCTTTGCAAACACTTTGGAATAAACACTAATTTTAAAATACTCCCACCCGAGCCACCGCAATCTACTATTTATGCAAAGTGTATAAATGATGCTTATTTACAGATATATGATCCTCGTCAAGATTCAAAACGATTGAAAGAACACCCCGAATTATTCGAGCAACTCCGTGGAAACTATCCTCTACGAAGAGAAAAAGAGGCGTATACAATAAGAATAATAGAGAAATGATAAGTAAAAGCAATTATAGTCGAATCAATAGTTTTTCTATAACAGAAGGATAATATTTGTATTCCAGTTCATGCACTCTTTCACTAAGAGTCTGCAATGTGTCTTTTGGTAGAACAGGACACTTTATTTGGCAAATGACAGCTCCTTCATCATAATGTTCATTAACATAATGTATGGTAATGCCGCTCTCTTTCTCACCTGCAGCCAATACGGCTTCGTGAACAAAATCTCCATACATCCCTTTACCCCCATATCGAGGTAAGAGAGAAGGATGTATATTAATTATTTTATCAGGATAAGCATGCACTATATTAGTAGGTATGCGGGCCAAGAATCCGGCAAGAACGATAAAATCAATCTTATGCCCGCAAAGTTCCAACAATATATTATCTCCACTGCACCATTCATCCTTGGGATATGAAGCCACGTCTATTGACAAGGCTTTTGCGCGCTCTAAAACAAAGGCATTCTGCCTGTTAGAAACGACAAGACTGACACCTACATGCTCATTGGATGTAAAATGACGGATAATATTTTCCGCATTCGTACCATTTCCGGAAGCAAAAACTGCGATATTTGTCTTCATAAAGCCTCGAAATTTTGCACATATTCGTAAATAATGTGCAAAATCTTGCATTTAATTGATTAAATATTTGCTCGGAACAATAAATATTTATTCCTTTGCAGCGCAAAATTAAAGAATTAAAACTAATTATTAATTAAAAACTTAAAGTTATGTCTGAAATTGCATCAAGAGTGAAAGCGATTATCGTCGATAAATTAGGCGTTGAAGAATCAGAAGTTACTAATGAAGCTAGCTTCACAAACGATTTAGGAGCTGATTCTCTTGACACTGTAGAACTTATCATGGAATTCGAAAAAGAATTTGGTATTTCTATTCCTGACGACCAAGCTGAGAAAATTGGTACTGTAGGAGATGCTGTATCTTACATCGAAGAACACGCTAAGTAATTTATTCCTTTTATTAATATGGAATTAAAAAGAGTTGTAGTAACGGGTCTCGGCGCCATTACTCCTATTGGTAATACAGTTTCCGAATTTTGGGAAAACTTGATCAATGGGACTAGTGGAGCAGGACCTATTACTTATTTTGACGCATCCCTTTTCAAGACTCAATTTGCTTGCGAAGTAAAGAACTTCGATGCAACCCAATATATCGACCGCAAAGAAGCTCGTAAAATGGACTTATACACACAGTATGCCATTGCTGTAGCAAAAGATGCGGTTACTGATTCGGGTCTTGACACTGAAAATGAAGACCTAAATAAAATCGGTGTTATTTTTGGTGCAGGTATCGGTGGAATTCGTACTTTTGAAGAAGAATCCAGCAATTATGCTCTTCACAAAGAGCTTGGTCCGAAGTTTAATCCATTTTTTATTCCAAAAATGATTTCGGACATTGCGGCAGGACAGATTTCTATCATATATGGTTTCCATGGTCCAAACTATGCGACTTGTTCAGCTTGCGCAACTTCAACAAATGCAATTGCTGATGCATTCAATTTAATTCGGTTAGGGAAAGCAAATGCGATTGTAACAGGAGGTTCGGAAGCTGCAATTACAGCGTGCGGTGTAGGTGGTTTTAATGCTATGCATGCACTCTCCACACGTAACGAATCACCCGAAACAGCTTCTCGCCCATTTAGTGCAAGCCGTGACGGTTTTGTTATGGGAGAAGGAGGCGGCTGTCTTGTTCTCGAAGAATTAGAACATGCTAAAGCACGCGGCGCTAAAATTTATGCCGAAGTAGCGGGAGCAGGTATGTCTGCAGATGCTTACCATCTTACAGCTTCTCATCCCGAAGGATTGGGCGCAAAGCTTGTAATGCTGAATGCATTGGAAGACGCAGAAATGAAACCAGAAGACGTTGATTATATCAATGTTCATGGTACATCTACTCCGGTTGGTGACATTTCTGAAGCAAAAGCGATTAAAGAAGTATTCGGGGAACATGCATACAAATTGAATATCAGCTCAACAAAATCAATGACAGGCCATCTACTTGGTGCAGCAGGTGCAGTGGAAGCAATAGCTAGTATTTTGGCTATTAAAAACGGCATTGTCCCTCCTACTATCAACCACGAAGAAGGAGATAATGATGAAAACATTGATTATGATTTGAATCTCACATTTAATAAGGCGCAAAAGCGCACTATAAATGTAGCCTTGTCCAATACATTTGGGTTCGGTGGACACAATGCTTGTGCTATATTCAAGAAATACGCTGAATAATTATAGTCGTGCTACGTAATCAAATAAACAAGATAAGATTCTTTTTCCACAAGGATGGAGAGTCTTATCTTTGTTTTTATAGAATACTAGGTTTTTTCCCCCGAGACATACAACTGTATCATCAAGCATTACTCCACAAATCAACTTCAATACGTTCTGAAAAAGGAAATCCCATAAACAACGAACGTCTTGAATTTTTAGGAGATGCCATACTAGATGCTATCGTTGGAGATATTGTCTACAAGCATTTTGAAGGAAGAAGAGAAGGATTTCTGACAAACACGCGTTCTAAAATTGTGCAAAGGGAAACCCTCAATAAATTGGCAGTCGAAATTGGACTTGATAAACTAGTTAAATTCTCAGCCCGTTCCTCATCTCACAACACATATATGTATGGAAACGCTTTTGAGGCTTTCATTGGTGCGATATATTTAGATCAGGGATACGATCGTTGCAAACAGTTTATGGAAAATAAAATTTTCAAACTGTACATCGATCTAGACAAAATGTCACGTAAAGAAGTTAATTTCAAATCGAGGCTAATTGAATGGAGTCAAAAGAATAAAATGGAGGTTTCTTTTGAACTCATAGAACAATTATTTGATGCGGAATATAATCCAATGTTTCACACTGAAATTCGTATCGAGGGAGTTTCTGCCGGTTCGGGACAAGGTTATTCCAAAAAAGAATCTCAGCAAGTCGCAGCACGAGCAGCCTTAAAAAGGATAAAGGAAGACAGTGCTTTCATTAAAGAATTAGAAGCATTAAGAGCCCCTAAGATAGAAGAAGTGAATACTATTTTAGCAGACCTATCTGAAGAAATCATATCAGAAACACCAACAAATTTAGATTCGACTGATTCTAATGAAGTTAAAGATACATAATGCATACTAGTTGGCAAAATTATCCAAAGCTAACTCCCATGCGTCTACCCTGAACTACAAGATCGTTATCTTCTGTCACCAATTTTAATTTTCCAGCCACTTCACTTAAAGGAACCGATGAGATTTCATTACCTTTTAACGTGATCATACGTCCAAACTGGCCATTTACAATAAGCTCAGTGGCATGTCCTCCCATCCGGGTGGAAAGATTACGATCAAAAGGCGTAGGAGACCCTCCCCGTTGAATATACCCTAATACCGTTTCCCTTGTTTCAATACCAGTTTCACGTTCTATTTCTTCTGCAATATATTCGGCTGCATGTTTTTTACCATCCGTAATAATACCCTCGGCAACCACAACAATAGAATAGAGTTTACCTTTTTTTAAACGGCTTATTATCGTTTCACTTATATTGTGTACACTATAAGGAATCTCAGGGATTAATATAACATCTCCTCCACCTGCCATACCTGAATAGAGAGCAATCCAACCAGCTTTATGTCCCATTACTTCAATAACCATCACTCGCTTATGAGAGCTCGCCGTAGAGTGCAAACGATCTATCGCATCCGTAGCTATACTAACTGCAGAATCAAATCCAAAAGAGAAATCTGTCCCCCAAATATCATTGTCTATTGTCTTGGGTACAGAAACTACATTCAAGCCCATTGCTGTCATTTTTGCTGCAGTTTTTTGGGTTCCATTTCCTCCTATGCAAACGAGGCAGTCAAGTCCCAATTCCCTCATATTCTGCTCTATCAAAGCGGGCTTATTGATACCGTCCACAATTCCACCCTTTTTAAAAGGCTTTTCACGAGATGTTCCAAGTATAGTCCCCCCCATGTTCAATAAACCTGACAGTGACTTCTCCGTCAAAAGTTCTACATCTTTCGACAAAAGGCCTTGAAAACCGCTATGAATCCCCATTACTTCTATGCCGTAATGATTAATTGCCGTTTTGCAAACACCGCGAATTGTAGCATTAATGCCTGGACAATCTCCTCCTGAAGTTAGAATACCTATTCTCATGACATTCTCTTTATTATATCAGTTTCAAAAAACAGTTACGTTCGTAAAGATAGAAAAAAAAGAGAAAAATGATGGATAAGCTGATAAATAAGATTAATTTTGCGAATCAAAACTGTTTTCATATAAAGAATGAACATCACATCACTACTGAATAGAATATGTTTTGAACGCCGCTTAAAAGAACTTGACCGATACAACGATCAAGCAGGAGAATTACAACAAAATGTACTTAACACACTCATTAGAGCGGCTGGAAATACTGAATGGGGAAAGAAATACGATTACAAGAGCATCCATACTTATGAGGAGTTTAAGAATCGTGTGCCCATACAAACATACGAAGAAATCAAACCATACGTAGAGCGGTTAAGACGGGGAGAACAAAATATTCTTTGGCCGTCTGATATCTGTTGGTTTGCTAAATCTTCAGGAACGACCAATGATAAAAGCAAATTTATTCCTGTAAGTAAGGAATCATTGCATGACACTCACTACAAAGGTGGTCAAGATGCTGTGACTCTATACTTAAAACAAAATCCCGAAAGTCACTTTTTCTCAGGGAAAGGTCTTATCCTCGGAGGTAGCCATAGCCCTAATTATAATATCAGGCATAGCTTGGTTGGAGATTTATCCGCAATATTGATACAAAACGTAAATCCACTTGTCAATTTGATTCGCGTTCCGAGCAAAAAAATTGCGCTCATGAGCGATTTTGAAAGCAAGATAGAAGCTATTGCAAATACGACTCTTCACACTAACATCACAAGCCTGTCAGGGGTGCCATCATGGATGCTCGTACTTATTAAACATCTCCTAAAAAGAACTGATAAAGAGTCATTAGATGAAATTTGGCCTAATTTGGAGGTTTTCTTCCATGGTGGAGTGGCCTTTACGCCTTATCGTGAACAGTATAAGGAAATTATCCGTTCTTCCAATATGCATTATGTAGAGACATACAATGCATCTGAGGGCTACTTTGGTACTCAAAGCGACTTTAATGATTTATCAATGTTATTGATGGTCGATTATGGAATCTTCTATGAATTCATTCCAATGGAGGATATCGGAATAAATAATCCGCGTATCTTTAAGTTAGATGAAATAGAATTAAATAAAAATTATGCTGTAGTTATCTCCACTTCTGCCGGACTGTGGCGTTACATGATAGGAGATACTATTAAATTCACAAATGTAAAACCATACAAATTTGTCATAACAGGCCGTACCAAACATTTCATTAATGCTTTTGGAGAGGAGCTAATTGTAGATAATGCAGAAAAAGGGCTGGCAAAAGCATGTGCGGAAACAGGAGCACAAGTCGCTGATTATTCTGCGGCCCCTGTATTCATGGATATTAATGCAAAATGCCGGCATCAATGGCTGATTGAGTTTGTTCAATTGCCTAATGACATTAACCGATTTGCAAAAATACTAGATTGTACTCTCAAAGAAATTAATTCTGATTATGAAGCCAAGCGCCAAAACAATTTAGCATTACAACCACTTGAAGTCATCGTGGCGCGCAAGGGTTTATTTCACGATTGGCTTGCACAAAAAGGGAAACTTGGTGGACAGCATAAAGTTCCTCGATTATGTAACACTAGGCAGTATATAGATGAAATGTTACAATTAAACAAATAAAGCAGCTCATCACGCCAAAAGCATTTTATTAAAGATACATCATTTTGGTACAAACACCTAGAATCAATTTATTAAGAACAGACTTCGAATATAACTTTATTTGTTATAAATTTGTCATTTTGAAAATATAAGTATCACAACGTTATGGAGCAACAACTAACAATTTACAACACTCTAGATAGGAAGAAAGAGCTATTCATCCCTTTACATGCACCTCATGTAGGAATGTATGTATGTGGCCCAACTGTCTATGGAGATGCTCATTTGGGGCATGCCAGGCCTGCAATTACTTTTGACTTGTTGTTCCGCTATCTCACACATTTGGGATATAAGGTTCGTTACGTTCGCAACATCACCGATGTCGGCCATCTAGAACATGATGCCGATGAAGGAGAAGATAAAATAGCAAAGAAAGCCCGTTTAGAACAACTCGAACCGATGGAAGTGGTACAATATTATTTAAACCGTTACCACAAAGCCATGGATGCATTAAATGTTCTTCCTCCGAGTATTGAACCTCATGCATCAGGACATATTATAGAACAAATTGAGCTTGTAAAAGAGATTTTGGCAAATGGGTATGCTTATGAAAGTGAAGGATCAATTTACTTTGACGTAGCGAAGTACAACAAAGATCATCATTATGGCAAATTATCCGGTCGCAATTTGGATGATGTATTAAATACAACTCGCGATTTGGATGGGCAATCTGAGAAGCATAATCCTGCAGATTTTGCTTTATGGAAAAATGCACAACCCGAACACATTATGCGTTGGCCTTCTCCATGGGGAAATGGTTTCCCCGGATGGCACTGCGAGTGTACTGCTATGGGAAAAAAGTATTTAGGCGAACATTTTGATATACATGGTGGAGGAATGGATCTAATCTTCCCTCACCATGAATGTGAAATTGCGCAATCCATTGCTTCGCAAGGAGATGACATGGTACATTATTGGATGCATAATAACATGATCACCATTAATGGCACAAAAATGGGGAAATCTCTTGGCAATTTTATTACATTGGATGAGTTCTTCAGTGGTACGCACGAATTATTGGCACAAGCCTACACTCCGATGACAATCCGATTCTTCATTCTACAGGCACAATATCGTAGCACCGTAGATTTTAGTAATGAAGCCCTACAAGCTTCCGAGAAAGGATTGAACAGGCTAATGGATGCCATAAATGCATTGCATAAAATCACCCCTAATGATTCTTCTTCGGCTCAAGTTGCAAGCGAAATAAAAGCTTTACGAGAGAAGTGCTATGAAGCAATGAATGACGATTTAAATTCCCCCATCGTTATTGCACATTTATTTGATGGGACAAAATTAATCAATAACATCATTGCCGGTAATGCCACTATTACTTCCGAAGATCTAGAATTACTGAAAGAAACTTTCCATCTTTTCTGCTTTGATATATTAGGACTGAAAGAAGAGAACAGTTCGAATGCCGATCGAGAAATAGCCTTTGGAAAGGTTGTTGATATGCTACTGGAGGAACGCCTAAAAGCTAAAAAGAATAAAGATTGGGCTACTTCTGATAAAATACGTAACGAGCTAACAGCGCTTGGCTTCGAAATCAAAGATACAAAAGATGGATGTGATTGGAAATTGAATAAATAATCTATCATTTTCATAAAAAACAGATTATGACCCCTAAAGAGTTCTTCGAAAAAGATCATTTTGCCGCTCAATCCGGAATAAAGCTAATAGAGATAAAGAAGGGATACGGCAAAGCAGCTGTTACCATTACAGATAAACACCTTAATGCGGGAAATCTTACTCAAGGAGGCGTAATCTTCACTCTTGCAGATCTAGCTTTAGCTGCAGCAGCCAATTCGCATGGGGTTCTCGCTGTTTCACTATCGTCAAACATTACCTTTCTACGTAGCAGTGGAGTTGGTGATATCTTATATGCAGAAGCAAAAGAACGATATAAAGGGCGGAGTACAGGATTTTATCAAGTAGAAGTTACCAATCAAAATGGAGAATTAATTGCAGCTCTTGAATCGAGTATTTTTTGCAAAAACAAAGCTCTGCCTTTTCAACTATAAACAGTCTATTTTGGAACTACTGCGCCCATAGGATGCCGATATCCTTTAACACCTTTGAAAAAAGCTTTCGCTGAACCAAAATTTAGATACATATCAAGGCGGATCGGTAAATGGTTCTTATCATCGGAAACATAAAATGTAATCACTTCCTTCTCTTTGCCCTTTTTATATTCTACTAAAGAAAAAACAAGACATCGATAAGTAGAGTCATTATTTGCTTCAATGTTTTTCTTTCCACGGTAAATCAAGACCTGCTCTTCTACCTTTCTCCCTGTTGCCATGGGAAAGCGAATCCGATCACCTATCTTATAGTCTTCCGGATTGTAAGAACGAGCCTGAGCCAAGATGCTAAGCATATCATATATGCAGCGGCTATCATTATACTCCATCTCATTCACTTCCCCGTTGCGCCAAGTACGTTTTTGCTTTACATACGAAATCCCATTCCTATAAGAGAACCATGCCTCATCTACTGTATAACGATCACCTTCTTCAGCTCCTTTTCTAAAATACAGTGGCTCCATCTTATCGCTTACAAAGCACGTTAAGGTATCACGCATTTTAAAAAAGAAATCTGTTTTTTTACTCCCCACAGATAATAAATTAAAGCGAAAAGCAGGACGAGATTGGTAAGTCGTACTATACGTTGTCAAACTGGCCATGCCAACCTTCTTCCAAATAAATTTCCAGTTAAAATACAAATCATAAACAACTTGTTCGCCAGACTTGAAAGCATCATTCTTAGCAGTACATTGTGCATACGTAAAAGGATCAAAACTGAAAAAAAATGCAATTAACAGACACAAACTTCTAACGCATAAAGTTAGATGAACCGGTATTATTACTCCGATTTTTTTGGTTTGAACTACTTTTCTTCTTCTTATTTTCATCTGGTTTTTGTTTTTTTAGTTCATCAGGCTTCTGTTTATCCAAAGGCTTCATCATTGTATTCCAATCTTGTATCAGATCAAAATTTGCCTTAAGTTCCAAAACTTGATAATAATAATATACCATTTCTGGCTGCATTTTCTTTTTGTAGTTCCCCGGATCCCATTTCCCGTTCTTATTTCTATCTTCAACAAGTCGAGCTGCGTATTTTCCCGGATTCAAAAAATAGAAATCAGCTTTACCACCAACGACTGGAACTGTGCGGACTACCTTATCCTGAGCATCCAACAATTCCACAAAAGCAGGATTGGAAACATTCGTTATATTGAAAAATATTTGCCCGTATTCTTCCAACTTCTTCACTTTAAATTCTTTTTTTATCTTATCAGTAAATAATCCATATATTCCTTTAAAGTTAGTGGAATCAACACTAAATTCATAACTTTCACCAGGCTTCCAATCAGCATATAAATTATAGCGTTTTAAATCCAAAGTATCTCTATCTATATCAAAAGAAACGTCTTGCCACAAGGAGTCAACTCTCTGCCTCAAATGAATACTATCTTTTGAATATGATTTTATCGGTTCGGTAAATGTCAGCGAAATATAGTCATAGACATCCATAGAACCGGGAACATATGCATCAACCGGTAAAAATTGTACTTCTTTATCCGCTTTATCCTTAGATTTCTTCTTCTTTTCCTTAACTATATCCTTATCTAACTTTAGTTTATTTTTAGCTACAAGGTTTAAAGTATCAGTACGTGGAATCAATCTCTGAAGGGAATCTGTATAAAGATAACGAAGACTCAGCTTCAACGTATCCCGCTTATACAATAATGAATCTTTCAGCCAATAATGAATGGTATCATTACGCCCTGTAGTCTGTTCTATAACAAACGCATCATGCTCATTAAAGTTCAGGCCTTTTATTGTTGGTAATGTATCAGCTGGAGCTGAAAAATACAAAGAGATTTTACGAGGATCCAAGCGTTCGCTTTTAATCAATCGCTGGGAATGATTCACCTCCTTGAAAGAGCGTAGAATGAGATCATCCGGCAAATAATGAGTATAGACTTGATCTACAATAGTGTCTATAGTCAATGAATCTTGCCAAATTGTATCTTTCCGAGTACGTTGTTCCATCGAAGGAATAACTAAAGAGTCATTAAATGCAATAGCTTCTGTAGGCTGGCTATATGAAAAATTCTGATCTGCATCTTGTAATGCATAAATACGATATTTACCAGGAGCAACTCCACGAACTGTGAATCGTCCACGGCTATCAGTACGCCCAACTCGATCAAAAGGCTTAGTGGTGAAAACTGAGTCCACCAAATTATTATGCAACCCAACAAGCATACCTTTCACAGGCTCCAAATTAGAAGCATTAAGTACGGTACCAGCTACAACCATGGAATCAATTACAGTCCCGGTAGAGAAAGTAAAGCTAAAATCCGGTAATACATTCCCTTCATTATTATCTTGTATAGCATCTGCAAAATCAATTGTATAGGTAGTATTGGATTTTAATGAATCCTGTAGCTCCACCACAACTCTTTTCCCGTTAGCCTTTATTTCGGGTTGTTGCACCTGAGGTGGTGATATTACAACCTTTTCATTAGCCTTTTCAAGCTTTATATACTCATCAAACAAAATTGAAATTTTCTTTTTTGTATTATTAAGTGCTCCCGGATCCGGAGTACTTGCAATGAAATGAGGTGGAGCTTCATCAATTGGACCACCTTCAATACGACCGACACTAGCACATGAATATAATATGGCTATTATAGCAGCTATTGATGCAATCTTACGAAAATACATTCCCATATTAGGAAATTTACAATTTAACATGATGCAAAAATAAAGCTTATCCATAAATTAGCATCATGCTTTACAGTATTTTATCAATCTCGCTTCATTTAAACTTATTTCCATTGAACATCTTTTTAAAAAAAAACATTATAATAAAGGGAAACATTCCTAATTCGGCGATTTATATCCGGAATTAGCCGATTATTTACCATAAAATAGACAAATATATTAAAATGTAATTCATATTTGAAATACTTTTGCAAAAGCAATAGTTTTGAAAAGAGCAGAAACGAAAAACGTTTAGTAGCTTGATTTTATTCTTTTTTAGGTTCAATTGAAAGAAATATGGAAAAGAGTATAACATATAATTCAGAAAGAGCCGAGATATGAAAACATAAGTTAAATGTATCAAGAAAAAAAGCAACCTATTTAAGAAATAGATATTTTTGCAGACCGAAAACTGTTTCCCTTTATAGAGTTTTCCCTTATCCTTTTCTCTAAATTATGACTCATAACACACATAACAGACTAGAAACATTAAGTATAGAATAATGATAATAACAACGAGTATGAAGAGCCAATTAATTTTATTAGGATGTTGCCTGGTATTGTTCAGCTGTGGACAAAGCGATAAAGGCAAAAACAACATTCCGGAATGTGCAGTAGCTGCTGTACAAACCACCGATGCAAATACTACCAGCAGTTATCCTGCTACAATCAAAGGTAAACAAGATGTAGAGATTCGCCCTAAAGTGGCGGGATTCATTACAAAACTCTATATTGATGAAGGTAACCTAGTTCGCAAAGGGCAACCATTGTTTTTAATCGACCCTCTCCAATATAAAGAGGCTGTTAACATTGCCGAAGCTAACGTCAAAGCAGCAAAAGCGTCTGTAGCAACACAGCAGCTTACAGTTAACAATAAAAGAGAGCTGCTTAAAAAGAATATCATCAGTGAATATGATATACAAATGGCTGAAAACCAACTTGAATCAACTCAGGCTACTTTAGCACAAGCTAAAGCAAATCTGATTAAAGCAAGACAAGATCTTTCTTACTGTACAGTAACAAGTCCATCTAACGGAGTTGCCGGAGCAATCCCATTCCGCGTAGGAAGCTTGGTCAACTCTTCATCTACGACTCCTCTGACAACGATTTCTGATATCTCACAAATGTATGTGTACTTCTCAATGACTGAAAAGCAGCTATTAGATCTCACACGTGAAGGAGGAAGCATGAAAGAAATGTTGGCAAAGATGCCCGCAGTTGAATTGCAACTCATTGACGGAAGCATTTATGAAAGCAAAGGTAAAGTAGAAACTATTAGTGGAGTGATCGATTCAAGCACAGGTTCGGTAAGCATGCGTGCAACTTTCCCTAACTCACGAAATATTTTACGTAGTGGTGGTACGGCCAAAGTTGTATTTCCTTATGAGCTTAAAAACATTATCATGGTCCCTCAGTCTGCGACGGTAGAAATTCAAGACAAGAAATTTGTATACGTTTTACAGCCTAACAATACAGTAAAAAACACAGAAATACAAATTTCGACTCTTGACGATGGGCAGCATTACTTTGTAACAAGTGGGCTCAAACCAGGCGATAAAATTGTAACTGAAAACGTGCAGAATTTGAAAGACGGAGATAAAATTAAGCCTATCACGCAAGCTCAAAAACAATCTGAATATCAAAAAGCACTAAAAGACCAAAAAGAAGGTAATCTTTCTACAGCTTTCAAATAAAAATCGGATAAAAATATGAAATTAGATAGATTTATTAACCGCCCGGTACTATCAACGGTTATCTCAATCGTAATAGTTATTCTAGGCGTCATAGGGCTAGCGACATTACCAGTCACTCAATATCCGGATATAGCCCCTCCTACAGTAACTGTTTCGGCTACTTATACGGGAGCTAATGCATCAACTGTATTAAATTCTGTGATTGCTCCATTGGAAAATCAAATCAATGGTGTAGAGAATATGATGTATATGCAATCATCTGCAGCTGATAATGGAACAGGTTCAATCAATATTTACTTTAAGCAAGGAACTAATCCTGATATGGCTGCAGTGAATGTGCAAAATCGCGTTTCCATGGCACAAGGACTGCTTCCTGCTGAGGTTACAAAAGTCGGTGTCACTACTGCAAAACGCCAAAATTCGATGCTACTTGTATTTTCTATTTATGACAAAGAAGATAAATACAAGATGGAATTCATTGAAAATTATGCTAAGATCAACTTGATCCCTGAAATACAACGTGTTAAGGGTGTAGGCGAAGCAAATGTATTCGGGCAGGATTATTCCATGCGAATATGGTTAAAACCCGAAGTTATGGCTCAATATAAACTTATTCCGGGTGACGTGACAACGGCTCTTGCCGAACAAAACGTAGAAGCAGCTCCAGGTCAATTTGGAGAGCAAGGAAACCAATCTTTCCAATATACGATCAGCTATAAAGGACGTTTGAAACAACCTCAGGAATTTGAAAACATTGTAATCAAAGCCCTTCCAAATGGGCAAGTTCTTCGGCTGAAAGACATTGCAAAAGTAGAAATGGGACGTTTGTCTTATGCTTGGAACAACAAAGTAAACGGACATAAATCAGTGACTTGTATCGTATACCAGATGGCTGGAACGAATGCAACACAGACAATTACTGATATAGAACAATTACTGAAGGAATCCCAAAAAACTTTACCGGCAGGTCTAGAAACCAGCATAGCAATGAACGCCAATGATTTCTTATTCGCCTCTATCCACGAAGTAATTAAGACTTTGCTTGAAGCTTTTTTACTTGTATTTATTGTTGTGTATATCTTTTTACAGGATCTTCGATCAACATTAATACCGGCGATCGCAATACCGGTAGCTTTAATTGGTACATTCTTTGTCCTGTCTATGATTGGATTCAGCATTAACCTTTTAACATTATGTGCCATGGTTTTGGCGATTGCGATTGTGGTGGACGATGCGATAGTGGTGGTAGAAGGAGTTCATGCCAAGCTTGATCAAGGATACAAATCGGCAAAACAAGCCTCCATAGATGCGATGAGTGAATTGGGAGGAGCCATTGTTTCGATTACTCTTGTAATGATGTCCGTATTTATACCGGTAAGCTTCATGGGAGGTACGGCAGGAACGTTCTATCGGCAATTTGGACTGACTATGGCAATTGCAATCGCTATATCCGCATTGAATGCATTAACTCTTAGCCCCGCATTATGTGCCATATTATTAAAGCCTCATGATGAACATGAAGAAAAAAAATCAACCTTTATCTCCCGTTTCCATACAGCATTCAATACTGCTTACGATGGTATTCTAAAGAGATATAAAAAACGTGTGTTATTCTTCATTCATAAAAAGTGGATCGCTTTCGGCTTAGTAGGCATTGCAATCATTCTGTTGATTATACTTATGAAAACGACCCCAACAGGTATGGTTCCCGGTGAAGATACCGGTGTAATTATGGGAGCAGTTACATTACCCCCAGGCACTTCACAAGAACGTGCTGCAGTTGTTTTAGCACGTGTAGATAGCCTCGTTGCCGCAGATCCAGCGGTATCTTCACGTACTTTGATTGCGGGATTCAGCTTCCTTGGCGGACAAGGGCCTTCATATGGCTCATTTATTATTAAGCTAAAGCCTTGGGAAGAACGTGCTATGATGCAGAACTCCACTATAGTGTTTGCATCTCTCTACATGCGCGCCCAAAAGATTATAAAAGAGGCACAAGTGCTCTTCTTTACACCTCCAATGATACCGGGGTATTCGGCTTCGAGTGATATCGAATTAAATATGCAGGATAAGACAGGTGGAGACATTAACAAATTCAACGATGTAGTAAAAGGCTATATTGCTGCATTGTCGTCACGTCCTGAAATAAAATCGGCGCAAACAACATTTAACCCGAAATTCCCTGAATATATGATTGATATTGATGCTGCTGCATGTAAAAAGGCAGGAATCAACCCAAATGATATCTTAACAACCATGCAAGGATATTATGGTGGTATTTATGCATCCAATTTCAATCGTTTCGGTAGGATGTATCGAGTAATGATACAAGCCGATCCTGCATCCCGGGCAAATCTAGAATCTTTACAGAATATTAAAATACGAAACGGCTCGGAGATGGCTCCGATTTCACAATTCATTTCAGTCAAAAAAATATATGCTCCAGATATAATCAACCGATTCAATCTTTATACTTCTATCAAAGTAATGGTTTCACCGGGTGAAGGCTATACGTCAGGACAGGCGCTAAAAACTATTTCCGAAGTAGCTCAACAGAATTTGCCAACAGGATATAGTTATGAATTGGGAGGTATGGCTCGTGAGGAAGCATCAACAAGTGGAAGTACCACTGGACTTATTTTTGTGCTATGCTTTGTGTTTGTATATCTACTACTTAGTGCACAATATGAAAGTTATATATTGCCACTCGCCGTATTGCTCTCAATACCATTTGGTTTATTAGGAAGCTTCCTTTTTGTAAACGGAATGAGTGCTATCGGAAATATCTCTATTCTCAAAATGATTTTGGGAAGTATGTCTAATGACATCTATATGCAAATCGCCTTAATCATGCTAATGGGACTTCTCGCAAAAAATGCAATTTTGATTGTAGAATTTGCACTTGATCGTCGTAAGATGGGTATGAGTTTAACATGGGCTGCTGTGTTGGGTGCTGCCGCTCGTTTACGACCGATATTGATGACCTCATTGGCTATGATTGTTGGTTTACTTCCATTAATGTTTGCTTTTGGAGTAGGCGCACACGGTAACCGCACGTTAGGTACAGCTGCTATTGGTGGTATGCTTATTGGTATGGTGCTTCAGATTTTCGTCGTACCGACTCTATTTGTTGTCTTCCAGTACTTACAAGAAAAAGTAAAACCGATGGAATGGAACGATTTGGATAATTCTGATGCGAAACCTGAAATCGAACAGTATTCCAAATAGTTGAATTCCATAAAAAAGGAGAAACAAAATGAATAAAAAAATAATCTATTTGATTGGTACAACTATCTTAATGAGCAGTTGTCAAATCTATAAAACATATAAAAGACCGGACGACATCAAAGTCGCCGGTCTATATCGCGACATCGCATCGGGGAATGACACCTTAGCAGCTGATACTGCAAACTTCGGCAACACTCCGTGGAAGAAAGTATTCACCGATCCTTTATTGCAAAGTCTCATAGAGGAAGGATTACAGAATAATGCCGATGTCCGTACGGCCGCTCTTAAAGTAAAGGAAGCTGAAGCCCCCTTACTTACAGCCAAATTAGCTTTCGCTCCGTCACTGACTCTATCGCCTCAAGGAACAATAAGTAGTTTCGATCATAGCGCAGCAACTAAGACTTACTCCCTTCCGGTTACGAGCAGTTGGCAGGTTGACCTCTTCGGTCAATTGCTAAATCCGAAACGTGGAGCAGAAGCTTCTTTAAAGCAAGCAAAAGCATTCCAACAAGCAGTCCATTCACGGATTATTGCGAATGTTGCAAATATGTATTACACGCTCTTGATGTTAGATCGTCAACTTGAAATTTCCAAAGAGACTGCAGACATCTTAAAACGAAATACAGAAACAATGCAGGCGATGAAAGACGCTGCGCTATATGGTACAACAGCCGCAGCTGTTGAACAAAGCAGAACAGCTTATGGACAAGTTCTGGCTTCTTTGCCGGAAATTAGTCGTAGTATTCATGAAACTGAAAACTCATTGTGCATATTATTAAGTAAATCTCCACAAGCAATACAACGTAGCGTATTGGAGCAGCAGGTTTTACCTGCAGAGTTTTCTGCTGGAGTTCCAATCCAGTTATTATCCAATCGACCGGATGTGAAAGCAGCAGAAATGGCATTTGCTTACGCATTTTACAATACCAATACTGCTCGGGCAGCATTCTATCCTAGAATTACCCTGAGTGGATCTGCTGGATGGACTAATAGCGCAGGCGGAGCGATCATTAATCCGGCCAAATTCCTAGCTTCGGCAGTTGGGAGCATTACTCAACCACTTTTTGATAACGGAATCAATATTGCCAAACTTAAAATAGCAAAAGCCCAACAAGAGCAAGCTAAGATTCAGTTCGAACAAACGCTGTTGAATGCAGGAAATGAAGTGAGCAATGCATTGTATCAATATCAGACTGCTACAGAAAAAACAAATTCTCGTAACATACAGGTAAATTCTGCAAAAAATGCAGCCGATTATACCAAAGATTTGTTTAAATTAGGCACTTCTACTTATCTGGAAGTTTTGTCGGCAGAACAATCATATCTTAGCGCACAACTTTCCGAAGTATCTGACACTTATGACCGCATGCAAGCGATTATTAATTTGTATCAGGCATTAGGAGGAGGAAGAGAGTAAATAATTATGGTGATAAGTGAGATTAATTGTTTTATCGATTGATTATAAACGTTAATAACACCTATCACTAACCTTTAATAACTTAGTAACTATGATTAGTCCATTAGCTTATGTAGATCCAGCCGCTAAAATCGGCAGTAACGTAACCATTAAGCCTTTTGCATACATTGAAGGGGATGTGGAGATCGGAGATAATTGTTTGATCATGCCTCACGCCAGTGTATTGGAAGGAACTCGATTAGGTAAAAATAACAAAATTCATCAAGGTGCTGTTCTTGGCGCAGAGCCCCAAGACTTTCACTATAAAGGAGACAAGAGTTTTCTTTTTATTGGTGATAATAATGACTTTCGCGAAAATGTAGTTATCAGTAGAGCAACTTGCAAAGATGCAAGTACAACAATAGGCAACAATAATTCTTTAATGGATGGTGTACATCTTTGCCATGATGTTAAGATCAAAGATAATTGTGTCTTAGGAATAAAAAGTACTTTGGCTGGAAACTGCATATTGGACGATAATATCATACTAAGTAATAATGTTCTTTTGCAACAAGATTGCCATATAGGAAGCTGGACCTTCATTAAAGGAGGCTGCCGTATATCAAAAGACGTACCTCCATATACAATGATGGCAGGCAATCCTGCTGCCTATCACGGCATAAATGCTGTCATACTCTCACACCATAACATGTCTGAACGAATCTTAAGACATATTACCAACACTTATCGTCTAATCTATCAAGGAAATATCAGTATTCAAGATGCTTTGATAAAAATAGAAGAACAGATCCCTATGAGTGAAGAGATAGAAAACATCATTCAATTTATAAAGGACTCCAAATGCGGCATAGTTTGGCAATAAAGAAATAAAAGACTCTGTTGCACATCATGTCATTTATAAAAATGAGAAGACAAATGCAACAGAGTTTTTTTTATATAACTACTCGAAGAACAAAGTTCCGAAAAACTCAGGACAATGAAAATTCGGTTTCTCTAGATTTATCGGATTCCAAGAAAGATAATGAGGTTTATTCAGCTCATCACCACATTTGTAAAAGTTAGCACGGATTTCTTTTCCATCAAGAGACGTTAAATGATGTTTGAAGAAGGCACTATAAGGTATCACCAATGCCACATCCCAGCTACACTCTCCTATCTTTTCCGCAAAAGGCTCATGGCCTAAAGATGACCAACGCTGTACTTGTTGAAGAACCTCAGTCGGAGCATGCTCTCTTTCTGTCCTGCCACTACCCGCACCGATAAGAATAAATCCGGCACAGTTGCATTCAATATTATAATAAATACCATCCCCTGCAGGTATTGAGAAAAATTCAACACAAGCATCTTTCCAAACGGGACCGTTATCTTCTCCAGCTAAAGCACGAATACTTGCTTCTTTTACTTTATATTGAAGCAATATGGCACTTTCAGTATGAGCGATTCTAAATTGCACCTTCGGGATATAAGAAAACTGGCTCCAATTAACAACATCAATCATCTGGAAAGGGATATTTTCTTTATCGAGTAATTTAGGAAGCTTATCTGGTGAAACAGAAGTTCCATTTATTTTTTTTACAATCAATTCTTTCATTCCATTTTTATAAAAATCTGTTGCTGATGAAGTATTCTCCCAAAATGAAAAAGACACAAGACACAGCACAAATGTGATTTTAGACTTTAGCTCAAAAATAGTTCTTACGAAGTACATCATTTATGGATTCGCTTTCTGAAAAGCCTTATTTTCTTCCTGAACCGAACGAATCGTTTCATTCAATTCACTTACGGGTAGATCAAGATTATACCAATCGGAATAGCAATCCGTAACATACCACTTGCCAGCTATCAATTCAAAAACAACTCTAAGAGATGCTTCTGACTCCTCATACCCCGCTTCAAACTCTTTATGTGTCGGTTCGTTTACCGTATATTTTGAAATATAGATGCCACCTTCTTCTTCAGTAATATTTCCTTCTGTAAGCGACTCTTTATCTAATAAAGGCCATTTCTCTTTGGTAAAAGAGAACGTTTTCTCAGTTTCTCCGTCGTCATCCAAAAGAGTAATTGGTGATTTCATCGGAAATTTCAAACGGGAATACTGAAAAGAAGCACTGGAAGTAAATTTCTTGAGGAAAGTTTGGAAATCCTCATCACCGGCAGCGTGACTAGTCATCGTAGCCAACACAAAAGCCGAAAATAGGCAAAACGCAAGACGGATTGCTTTCATCCTTTTTAAAAAATAAAAAGTTAATATGTCTGACAAAGATAATGTTTTTTTTATATTTCATATACTATGTCATTAGTATTTGCGTGGAACCTTCAAAATGATATATCTATTTTTGCTTCAAATACTCATAACCAAACCTACAACGCAGGCAATCTTTTTTATCGCAATATTCCTTTTGCAACTGCAACAAAGCTTGTGAGTCAGCAGCCGTATGAACTGATATTCCAGCCCCGCTCCATTGCCGGATAACATAATTATCTTCAGCTTTTAGTTCTTCAAGAAAGCGGGTTGCCCTTTCACATAAAAAATCGTTTGCCTTATGTAACCCATAAGTATATAAAAAAGGGATCACCGTATTGATCACAATTAAATTAAGCGCTTTTTCACCAATCTTCTTTTCCCGCCGAGGTGATTCTCTACTAAAAGTGAAATGTGTCTCCCAATAAGAAGATGTAGTACCTGCTAACAACTTCCTGACTTCCAAGAGGCTTTCTGCATCCATTACTTGAGAAAATAATGACTCCCTTACATTGTACAAATACGCCAATTGAGCCAACCTTATATGAGGGAAACTATCGGGACGTAAGCGAAGAAAACGCCAAACAGCTTTATTCATCGGTAAAGGTAATTCAAACTTGCATCGTAAATATTCATATTCCTTTTTCAAATTTTGATAATACAGATCGTATAGAGAGTCTTCCCCCTGCAGCAATCCTGCTTGCCCAAAGAAGAAGGCCTCAACTTGTAACAAGTTATCACGATGTTTATCCACTGCACGAAGTTGAAGACTACTTGCCCAAAGTTCAAAAGCGTCTCCATTTAATCCAAAACCAAAATTACGAGCCAAGGTAATGAAAAATACATCTTCCCAATTATTAGCACACTTATCCAACCTCCGAGCAATTAATGCTCTCTTTTGTTCCAATCGCTCCATTTGCAATGCAGACAACCACGAATGGATCATTAATTTTGAAAGAGATGGAAGAATAGAATAGCAAGGGGGAGAAAAGTCCATTCGATGCAACTCATCATAGTGCCGGCGAATAGTTTCCGGGCAAGAAAGTTCCATTTGGGGAATCATTTCACCATTTGTGCGGCAAACATCTACATCAATAACTTCCGCAACATGCAAAATAACGTTATCGTAAGCAGCATCTTTATCATGTCCGTGTCTATACCAATCGGACGTTTTTGTGTGTATCTCAACATTCCCAACCCACAGCATACCATCTATTTTCAACTTGGCATTGAAGAAGTCAGGACCGGCATTTGAATTAGGTAAACCTGGATCTATTACTTCGACCGGCTTGCCGGAAGTCGTCCGGAGCATTTTCAGGGGGAAGATTTCATGCTTCCACAAGTAATGCAGTAACTGTTCCATTGTTAACAAGAAGTAAATCTGTAAGCAAATGTAAGAAAAAGATTATCTTTGCGACTTATAAAACACTGATAAAGTGATTTTAACCCTAAAGAAGATGAAAATAGCATTAATAGGTTATGGAAAAATGGGCAAAGAGATTGAACGAATCGCCCTTAATCGTGGACATGAAGTAGTCTCTATCATTGATGTCAATAATCAGGAAGACTTTAACTCCGATGCATTCAAGAAAGCAGATGTTGCAATCGAATTCACGAATCCGGAAGCTGCATACTCCAATTATATCAGAACATTCAACGCAGGTGTCAAAATTGTCTCAGGAAGCACCGGATGGATGGACCAACATGGAAATGAAATTAGAGAACTTTGTTTAAAAGGAGGTAAAACACTATTCTGGTCTTCTAACTTCAGTTTAGGAGTTGGTATATTTTCTGCCGTGAATAAATATCTGGCAAAAATAATGAATCAGTTTCCTGAATACGAGGTTAGTATGACCGAAGTACATCATATACACAAATTAGATGCTCCAAGTGGTACTGCAATAACTCTTGCTGAAGATATCATAAAGAATCTCGATAGAAAATCACAATGGGTTAAAGGTACACTGAAAGCACCGGACGGAACCATTTCGGGTTCCAAAGTCCATAGTAGCAATGAACTTCCTGTCAATTCTATTCGTGAAGGAGAAGTTCCGGGCATTCACAACATACGCTACGAATCGGAAGCAGATAGTATTACGATTATTCATGATGCAAAAAACCGTAAAGGCTTTGCCCTAGGTGCAGTCCTAGCCGCTGAATATACAGCCAAACACGAAGGGCTCTTGGGAATGAGCAATTTGTTTGATTTCTTGAATGATTGACTAAATTAAGAGAAACTACATATAATAACTAATTATGAGAAAAGCAACGCGGGGCCAATGGATCAGATTTATTATCATAACTGTTCTTTATTTGGCATTTCTGATATGGGTGAAAAGTTGGCTGGGCATTATAGTACTCCCCTTCATCTTTGACGTATATATCAGCAAAATTATTCCTTGGGGATTCTGGAAAAAAACGAAAAATCCCGCTCTAAGAAGTGTCATGAGTTGGGTTGATGCCATTGTATTTGCACTCGTAGCTGTTTACTTCGTGAACATCTATCTATTCCAAAATTATCAGATACCCTCTTCTTCTCTCGAAAAATCTTTATTAGTAGGTGACTATCTATACGTTAGTAAAATCAGCTATGGGCCACGAGTTCCTAACACTCCCCTTTCCATGCCTCTAGCACAGCATACTCTACCGATTTTTAATTGCAAATCATATATTGAATGGCCACAATGGAAGTACAAGCGTGTTCCCGGATTTGGAAAAATCAAGCGAAATGATATTGTAGTCTTCAATTTTCCGGCAGGAGATACTGTAGCAATAAACCGCCAACAAGAGGATTTTTACAGCCTTGCCTACAGAGAAGGTCAGCGCATATACCCCACTAAAGTGAATATGGACAGCCTTTCTCGCGATCAGCAACGAGAAGTCTACGAATTATATTATACAGCCGGCCGCAACCTTATACGCACAAATCCTCAAGTATATGGAGATATCGTAATACGCCCGGTAGATCGTCGTGAAAATTATGTCAAACGCTGTATTGGTATCCCCGGAGATACCTTACAAATTAAAGCAGGACAAGTTTATATTAATGGCAAGGCAAGCACAAATCCGACCGACATGCAGTTTAACTATTTTGTACAAACAACAGGTCCTTATATCACTGATGATCTCTTCCGCGACTTAGGCATAAGTAAAGATGATCAATGGATTATGACTAATGACCCAAGCTGGGAAGAAGGTTTGATGGAAATGGGACTAGATCGTCGCGATTCTCAAGGTAGACTCACTCCGGTATATCATCTTCCCCTTACTCAAAAAATGTTAGCAACATTATCTGCCAATAAAAAGCTCATCAGCCGCATCATGATGGAACCCGAAACCTATTCAGGTCAAATGTATCCATTAAATCTATATACGAAATGGGATAGAAATAATTATGGTCCGATATGGATTCCTGCAAAAGGATCCACTATCACCTTAACCCCCGATAATCTTCCCATCTACGAACGCTGTATAGAAGCCTATGAAGGTAATAGCCTTATTGTGAAGAAAGATGGTATATATATCAACGGAAAGAAGACCAATAGCTATACATTCAAAATGGATTACTATTGGATGATGGGCGACAACCGTCATAACTCATTAGACTCGCGCTATTGGGGTTTTGTCCCCGAAGACCATATTGTGGGGAAGCCAATTGTGGTATGGTTATCTCTAGATAAAGACCGTGACTGGTTTGATGGAAAAATTCGTTGGAATCGCATATTTAAATGGGTTCATTAAAAGCAGAATAAACCTCATTATTATCTTAGTGAAAAATGCAATGTAAAGCAAAATGGATAATTTTTATAACTGTAGTAGTACTAACCATACTACTACAGTGTTTTGCTTTAAGTCCATACCATATTCCCTCTTCGGGAATGGAGAATTCCCTTTATGATGGCGAACAGATATTAGTCAATAAGTGGAGTTACGGGCTACGCTTACCATTCATGTCATTAAATGGATATCACAGATTAGCTGCCAAGCCTTTAAAAAGAGAAGATATTATTGTTTTCAACAATCCAGGCAATCTATCTCAACAGACCATTGATAGAAAGGAAGTGTTTATTGGTCGATGTATAGGCCTGCCCGGTGATACCTTAATAGTAGATTCATTATATTCTTCCATTTCACCCGATAAAAGTGCCCCCGACCAGAAGTTTTTATACACTTACCCTCGAGCCAAAGAAAAGCAACTCGACTCTTTGATGCATATCTTAGCAATACGTGGAAATAAGCTACTTGGACAAGACTCTATAAAGTGTGTTCGTAGTTTTAGCCGCTACGAATATTATTTATTGAAACAAGCGCTGCAGAACTCTTTCTATATTACTTTGCTTAGTAATGAGGATTCTACAGAAGCTTATCATCCTTTAATCATACCGGGAAAAGGAAAAGCAATCAGAGTATATCCTTGGAATAGGACCTTACTCCGTAACACCTTAGTACTACACGAGCACAAACGCGCTGAAATAAAGCATGATACACTTTTTGTCGAAGGAAAAGCTGTGCAGCATTGCTATTTCACGAAGAATTACTATTGGGTCAGTACAAGCAGCTCTATTAACCTTTCAGACTCAAGGCTGTTCGGTTTTGTACCAGAAGATCATATCATAGGTAAAGCATGGCTTATCTGGTTCTCAAAAGAAAAAAATAGCGGGGTATTCAACGGATTCCGTTGGAAGCGTTTTTTCTCTAAAGTCCAATAAACCCAGACCTGAAATTTCGAGAAGGCAAATAATAGCTAACACTAGAAGAGTAGCAGCGTAGTCAGACTCTTATTAGAATATTAACAAAGAACATGAATAAAGCAATATATCTCTCATCCGCTTACTTGGCACCTATAGAATATTACTCTAAGTTATTGAAATATGATCAAGTCTTTATTGAACAATATGATAACTACACTAAACAGACCTACAGAAATCGTTGCACAATAGCCTCTACGAGTGGAGAATTAGCCCTATCAATACCGGTAATCAAACCAGACACTTCAAAGTGCCCCATGCGAGACATACGTATATCTGATCATGGGAATTGGCGTCACCTCCATTGGAATGCTTTATTTTCTTCGTACAATCACACTCCTTTTTTCGAATTTTACAGAGATGATTTTCAGCCCTTCTACGAAAAGAAATATTCTTTTTTGATTGATTTTAATAGCGAGCTTTGTAATTTAGTTTGTTCACTCATTGACATACAGCCTGCTATTTCATATACCGAAGAATATAAAACGAAGTTATCTTTGAATGAAGAGGACTTTCGCGAACGGATACATCCTAAAAAAGATTGGCGGACAGAAGACACCGATTTTATATCAAGATCTTATTATCAAGTTTTTCAAGAACAACAAGGCTTTTTACCCAATTTAAGTATTGTTGATTTGCTATTCAATATGGGTCCCGAAAGCTTGTTGATTCTTCAAAACTCTTTATAGCCTCTGACAATCAGCTAATGACTAGAAAGGAGTATAAAACTCATCTTAATAAAGAAAAGTTCATTAATTCCTTTAGTAAAGATTGCAAAAGAAGAAGAAAATAAGTCTATTATTTATCAGGAGAAGTTTGTTTTCTAACACCTTTCACGAAACTCACTTAAACAAGAACCAATATCTTCTCTCTATTTTAGTTTCATACCATATCACCATTTAGGCTCTTCTCAAAGGGTATATTAACTGATTTTCAGCCTTATATTAAATTGTTTTAAAAGTGATGATGTATTCTACATCTTGACTTGTAGTATTCGTGATATACCGGTTTTTTTCTATATCACTACTTATCAGCATAGTTTTGTGGCATTGAAGCCTTAAAACTATAAATAATGAAAACCACAGTCAAAAACGCCATTCTCTTATTTTGTTTGCTACACATCTACACATTTATTGCATGCAGTAAAGAAACTATTCCTACAAATACAGGAGTAGAACTTGGTCAACAGGAAGAGTCTGCAACGAATACCGTCAGTGTATTGATCACAACCAGTAACCGTGCCTACGACTTAACAAAGCGGAAAACCGACTTAAATAACAAACTAAGTATGTCTCCGAACACCGTAACTCTTAATCCAAACGTTACTTATCAAACAATGGATGGTTTTGGAGCTGCCATAACAGGTTCAACTTGTTATAACCTTTCACTTATGACAGAAAGTAATCGCAAAGAGTTCTTAAAGGAGACGTTCTCTCCAACTGAAGGTTTAGGTTTTAGTTATATCAGAATTTCCATCGGATGCTCCGATTTCTCATTAAGTGAATACACTTGCTGCGATGAAAAAGGCATTGAAAACTTTGCACTAACAGTAGAAGAGACCAAATACATCATACCGATATTAAAACAGATCATATCTATCAACCCTTCTATCAAAATATTGGGATCTCCGTGGACTTGCCCAAAATGGATGAAAGTAAATAACTTGAAAGATAAACAAACCTATGATTCATGGACAGGTGGTCAGCTAAATCCTGAATACTATCAAGATTACGGCAACTATTTTATAAAATGGATACAAGCATTCAAAAACGAAGGCATTAATATATACGCAATTACTCCTCAAAATGAACCTCTAAACAGAGGAAATTCAGCTTCATTATATATGGGATGGGAAGAGCAACGAGATTTTATAGCAACAGCGCTTGGTCCAAAAATGAAAGCTGCAGGGCTAAACACAAAGATATATGTCTTCGATCATAATTATAACTATGATAATATAGCCTCGCAACAAGGCTACCCTGTCAATATATACGCTGATAACAAAGCTTCCTCTTACATCACAGGAGCAGCCTACCATAACTACGGGGGAAATAGAAGTGAATTGAATAATATCCACAAAGCCGCACCAAATAAAGAGCTTCTGTTTACAGAAACCTCAATAGGCACCTGGAATAGCGGACGTGACTTGCAAAAACGCCTTTTAGCCGATATGAACGACATTGCTATTGGAACTGTCAACAATTGGTGTAAAGGAGTTATGGTTTGGAATTTGATGCTCGACAGCGATCTCGGTCCTAATCGGAAAGGCGGTTGCCAGACATGCTATGGAGCGGTAGATATAAGTAATTCAGATTATAAGACAATCATACGAAACTCCCATTATTATGTCATTGCCCACATGGCCTCAGTAGTCAAAGCCGATGCCACTCGTATTGGGACCAGCGGATATACTGATCCGGATATCGCATATACCGCATTCGAAAATAAAGACGGGAGTTTTTCATTTATCGTCACTAACAGTAGCGCTTCCGAAAAACCATTTAATATCAATTCAGAGACAAAAAGTTTCAGCTACAAATTACCTGCAAATTCTATAGTTTCCTTCCAATGGGGGAAATAAGCCTTTAATATCTTTTTATTAACTTTTTAATCATAGTAGTATGAGAAAACCGATCTTACTATGTCTGTTAATGATGGGAGGACTGCTCTGCATCACATCATGTAACGACAAGAATAATGAGTTTGACAATACGGGCACTAGCTCAGCCATCTCATTAACAGGCCCTGATACAGCTTATATGGGCGACAGTATTACCTTTACTTTTAAAGTTTCAAGCGAAGGCATACATTTAAACCAATCAAAGGTGCAACTTTGGTTTGGTGAAACTATCGTTTCCGAAAGGATTATGACGACTCCTACCCCTGGAGAATACTCCGGTAAACTTTTCATTCCTTTTATGAAAAATATCCCGGATGGTGAGGTAACAGTCAAACTTCGAGTTCAAAATGAGCGCTTTGCAAACGACACCATTGGGAAAAACATTCAGATTATCCGCCCCCAATTTCCTAAATTAATATTAAGAGATGCACAAGGAGTGGCACATGACATGCTTCCTGTGGATGGAGAACCGTACAAATATGTTTGTAAAGACGTATTCATACCAACCGATCTGTATGCAAAAATAGAAGCACCTAAGTATGGAGAAAATGGTAATACAATCATCTTTGGAAGTGCTGATGGCAAGATCATGAATGGTGTATCGGATCAAATTAATTTTTCAACCGATCTTCCAGGGACTTATGACATAACTTTTAATACGCAAACATACGAGGGGACACCTTTCATTAAGTTTGCAATGAATAATATTGAGTTCGAAAAGGTGGATGATACGCATTATAAAGTGGAGACAGATTTCACCCAGGGAGAAGATCTTGATATCACTGGATTGAAAGCTGATTATTTCAACTATTGGATCAACCCTGCATTCTTCGACAAAGTAGCCGGAACAAACGGTAAAATCCTACGTTTTAGAGGCCGTGACGGCAGGTATCGCTTAACCGTAGATAAGAGCTTAAAATACTTCAAAGTGGAAGTCTTGAATGGAAGCGCATTAGGTGATCTTGATAAGGGTGATGATGTGATTTGGGTTAGTGGAGATGCCAATATCGGACAACCATCCTACGCCAAGAATAACATCAACTGGAATGGCGCAGAGAAAATGCTTTGTCTTGCACCTATCGGGGGCAAACGTCATCAGCTCATTCTGAAAGCAAATGAGACCCTCAAAGTGGGTGCCATCAACTTTAAATTCTTCCAACAAAGAAGTACTGGCGGAGGATTCACTGCCGATAAAATCTCACTCGGTGATACCAATAAATGGTTTATAGTGAACGCTGCAGACGGGAACATTAAGGCGGGAACAACTGCAATCGTCGCAAATAGATACTATGTAATCACAGTCGATCTATCGGCAGGAAACACGAAGGCCAAGATGTATGTAGAAGAAAAAACCAGTTTCCCTGAAGTACCGATTGCCGGCAATTAATACTTTAAGCATTATTATGAAAAGTAAATAAATGATCCACATGAAAAATAAAACAAAAATAAAATTCTGTGCCGTATTATTAGCCTCAACAATAGGTATGACACCTAATACGGCTATGGCGGGACAAGAAACAATGAAAGCCAAAGGCGAAAGTTCACAATCGGTGGCACAAAAGAAAAGCGAACGCATCATTACGGGACTTATCACCGAATCTTCAGGAGATCCAATTATCGGTGCAAGCGTTATTGTAGTAGGTGCCCCCACGGGTACAATTACAGATGTTGATGGACGTTATTCTATTAAAGCTTCCGATGGTGATGAGTTGGAGTTTCGCTACATAGGGTTTACGACAACTCGCCGTACTGTTGCAAAAGGCGTATCTACAATCAACTTGCAATTACAAGCTGAAGCGGTTAACCTGGAAGATGTTGTTGTTGTAGGATATGGACAGCAGAAGAAAGAAAGCGTAGTAGCCTCAATGGCTACTATCGGACCGGCTGAATTAAGTGTCAAAAGCCGAAGCTTGAATAATAGTGTAGCCGGTAAAATACCGGGACTTATTGCAGTGCAACGCTCAGGTGAACCCGGATGGGATGATGCTAAGTTCTGGATCCGTGGTGTAAGTTCTTATGCCGGCGGTACAGACCCACTCGTCATTGTAGATGGTGTACCTCGAAAGATGAGCGATATTGACACCGATGAAATCGAATCATTCTCTGTCTTAAAGGATGCATCGGCAACCGCTGTTTACGGAGCGGAAGGAGCAAATGGGGTTGTTTTAATCACTTCAAAGCGTGGTAAAGCACAAAAAACAGTCGTTAACATGTCGGCTGAATATGGGGTTGCAACTCCAATAAGACTCCCCAAACTCATGGATTCTTATAACTACCTGAGCCTTTTCAATGAGGCTAGTTGGAATGATGCCGGTAACCCTCAGGTCGGTTTTACAAGTCCTGTATCCGATGAAGTCTTGGAACTATATCGCACTCAAGCAGACTCAGATCTATACCCCAACACCAATTGGATGGATATGCTAAAGAAGAATACCCAGAGCGAACGCTATACTATAAACTTCCGTGGTGGGGGTGAAAAAGTACGGTTCTTTGTTTCAGGAGCATATTATACAGAGGATGGTATCTATAAAAAAAATAAAGGAGCCATTTTTGACAGCAACGTTAAGTTCGACCGCTATAATTTACGTTCTAACATAGACTTTGATCTGAGCAAAACGACACGTATGTCTGTCGACATGAGTGGGCAATATATCAATCGCGTAGCCCCCAACAAAACAGCTGATGCTATTTTTAGTGGCATGACTTTAACGCCAGTTCATTTGATACCTATGATCTATTCGGATGGAACACCCTCAGAGCACCCCGATTCAGATACTTCCGGTCTTCGTCAAAACCCTTACAATTTTTTGTATTACAGCGGATATAGTAAGTCATGGGTTGCAACCTATCAATCGAAAGTCACATTGGAGCAAGACCTTAATTTTATTACTGAAGGACTTTCAGCCAAAGGAACCGTGAGTTTCGATGCTACATCGGGGCAATACATCAACCGTACAATGGCAGCAAACTCTTATTTTGCCACAGGACGGGACAGCAACGGAAAATTGATCTATACACTTCGAAATGCCGGGTCTGCATTGGGAAATCCAACAGCTGCAAGTATGAACGGAGAGAAGAAAATCTATTTAGAGACCTCTTTAAACTATAAGAGAACCTTTAATAGAGTACATGATGTAACAGGTATGATTTTATACAACCAAAAAGAAACACAAAAACAAAATGTTGCAGGGTTGGATCTACTTCCTTACAGAATGCAAAGTGTTGTCGGACGTGCTACATACGGTTATGACAACCGCTATATGTTCGAAGGCAGCTTTGGTATGACCGGTAGTGAAAATTTTGCACCCGGACATCGTTGGGGTATCTTCCCCGCTATTGGAGGTGCATGGTTCATCAGTCACGAAAAATGGTTTGAACCTCTCCAAAAAACAATCAATAAATTCAAGCTTAGAGCTTCATGGGGATTAACCGGTAATGATGACATTGGCTCTTCTTCGCGCTTCCCTTATCTCGGAAGTCTTAATCAAGGTGCTGGTGGTATAAACCTAGGTATAAGTAGTGCAGACAATGGCAATAATCAAAACTGGATGGGGAATATTGCAGAAGCACAAGCTGCTGCCGTTGCCTTGAAGTGGGAGATTGAGCGAAAAACAGATATCGGATTCGATATGGGTTTATTGGATGGAAGAGTAGATATGTCTGTCGATTACTTTTCGAACCGTCGCAAAGATATCTTAATGCAACGTAAAACGATACCTTCTATGAGTGGATTGCGTCAAGGGCCTACTCAAAACTTCGGTATAGTGACAAATAAAGGTGTCGATGGTAATGTCACTCTCAAAGAACACGTAGGCAAACTAAATATGACGGTAAGAGGTAACTTTACTTATACTAAGAATGAAATCGTAGAATATGATGAAATACTTCATGCGCTCTCTTATCAAGACTATACAGGACACCGCATTGGATCTCCATTATTGTATGTCGCAGAAAGACTTTACACACCAGACGACTTTAACATTACAACAAACCCCGTAACCGGTGCACAATCTTATTCACTAAAACCGGGGTTGCCTAATCCGGGAGCTCAAGTAGCACCGGGTGACATCAAATATGCTGACCTTAATAATGACAACCAGATCAATGCTGATGACCAGACTTACAACAATGGTTTCACTTCACAAGATCCCAAAGTCGTTTACGGAATTGCTCTTGATTTGGAGTATAAAGGATTCTTTGCAGGAGTATTTTTCCAAGGAGCCAGCGGATCTTCAGTTAATCTGATGTCTAAATCTTCTAATTTTATGCCTTTCAACCAAGGCAAAGATGCTTCATCTGCGCGAATGGAAGCAATGAGCCGTTGGACTGCATCTGACCCATACAACCAAAATGTACTTTATCCACGTATGCACTCTTCGCTATTCTCATACAATCTGTATAACAGCACATGGTGGTATCGTGACGCAAGTTTCATCCGCCTAAAGAACGTTGAGTTTGGTTATCAATTCAACAAAAAACAATTGAGTTCTTTAAAATTACAAAACTTACGAGTTTACGTGCAAGGAACTAATCTTATCACTTGGGATAAAGTAAAATATTGGGATCCAGAATTAGGTGATGCAAACTCGGGTGCAAAGTATCCAATTTCACGTCGCTGGACAATGGGTCTTGAAGTCACATTCTAAATTATTACAGTTATGAAACTAAAAAATATACTCTTTTCAATTGTTGCCGCAGGGCTGACTGGCGTTGCAATATGTTCATGTTCCGACTATTTGGATGTCTCTAAGGAAATGAATGAAAACCTGACCATGGACAAAGTATTCAACAATCCGAACTACACCAGAGATTGGTATGGAAATATCTATCAATGTATTTCAGAATACTCCGAAACAGGTTCGGAAGCAGGTGCATTTAAAAATCCATGGTCGAATATGTGTGGTGAAATCTCCTCACAAATGATGCCAAGCAAAGATGCCATGACGGCAGGATACACTGCGGGAAGTGCTTCTTTCCACCGCTGGGCGACTTTATATCAATATATACGACAAGCGATGATATTCATCGACCGCGCTAAAGACGAAGGGGTAGGTTCGGATTCTAACCAAATTACTCCTGCTGAAATAGCCCGTATGAAAGATGAAGCAAGATTCCTTATGGCTTACTGTTATTTTTCTATTTTTGAGCAATACGGTCCATGTCCCATCGTTACAAAAATAGATGATGCTGCTTATCCTGAGATATTCTCTTATGAAAGAGCTTCTGTAGACGAAATGGTCGAGTACATTGATGGTTTACTCAAAGGGGTTATCGAAGGAAGTAATCTTCCGGCATCCATCATTACAGGTCAGACAAACGGAGTGGGTACAGCCTACAACTTAAATGAAGTGGTTCGCCCCACGAAGATTACAGCAATGGCTCTACGGGCCAAACTATGGGTTTACGCGGCATCTCCACTGTTTAATGGCGGTTGGGAGAAAGCGATGGAGTTGAAAGACAAAAACGGAAAGCAGTTGTTCCCGGCAAAAGATCCGAACAAATGGGTTATAGCCAAACAACACTTGGAAGAGTTGCTAACAGCTGCAGCAGAAGCCGGACATACTCTTTATCAAGTACAAAGCAACGGAACCAATCTTCCTGATCAATCTATCTATAAATTGTTCCAAGTTTACAATCAAGAAATTTTATGGTGTAGCACCAACAATAGCTACAGTGATCAGTATAAAATGGAAAAACGTACAAATCCGCGTGATGTAAACTCATGTTATGGAACAGTAGGGCCAACTCAAGAATCTGTAGACATGTTCTTCACTAAAAACGGATTAACAATAGCGGAAGATCCCGATTATCATGAAAATGCACTTGTTCAAGTGACAAATACCGCCATCAACGAAACAGGTGGAAGCCGTGCTGATAAAAATGTGTTCAACATGTATGCCAATCGCGAACCGCGTTTCTATGCTGATGTAATTTATCAGGGTAAAAGCTGGTTTGATATTTTCCAAAATAAGACAGGAAATGCCAATTACTTCGTAGACTTTTCTCTTCATGGAGGTGCCGGTCCGGACTCAAGAGATAATCCACTTGTCGGCTATTTATTGGGTAAATTCAAGAACCGTAAAGTGAACCATGCATCAGGCGATACACAGCTGTATAAACGCGTTTCTATTATATACCGTCTCGCTGAATTTTATTTGTTCTATGCAGAGGCTTTAAATGAAATAGACCCAAGCGATCCACGCATCATACAGTATATAGATTATGTCCGTGACCGCGCAGGTGTGCCTACTTATCAGAAACTGGCAGATAACGGTATCAAAAATATTATAGGTGATCACGATAAGCAATGGGATGCCATACAACGCGAACGCTTTGTAGAATTATACTGCGAAGGTCAGCGATACTTTGACGTTCGTCGCTGGATGGTTTGTGGTCCTGGTCAAATTGCTGATCAGACAAGATTCAGTGGAATGAACGAATATGGAACAACTAATATACCAATTGGTACAATGGGCTCCTATTACAATCGTGTCACGCTTGAAAATCGGATATGGGATGAGAAAATGTATTTATATCCAATTCATCAAAATGTAATTCAACTTAGTAAAGGCGAAATTGTACAAAACCCGGGATGGTAAAAGTCCTATATTGATAATAAATTAGGTGTAATAAGATCGTTTTTAGGTGTGTGACAGAGAGACAGGGTTAATAGCTCTGTCTCTTTTTTATTATAGCAATACCGTTCAACTCTAGTAATAACAGCAAAGTGCCAAGCCTTTGGCACAAAAATGCCTGCATATTGGCACTCTTGTGCCAAGAATGTGGCACAAGAGTGCCATCAGGAAGGAAAAGGCGTTAATAAGGCTTGCGGCTATAAAACATAAGCGCAAGGAACTCATACTATAGCAAGATTATTTAGTAAGCCTTTGCAAAAATTCAACCAAACTTTCTCCTTCTTTTAAATTCAACTTCTTACGAAGGCGATAGCGTCCGATTTCTACTCCACGTTGTGATATATTCAACAAAGGAGCAATTTCTTTAGACATTAAATTCATTTTGATATAAGCACAAAGCAACTTCTCTTTACTACTCAATTCCGGGAACAGCTCTTCCAAACGAGTAAAGAATTCATGATGTACAGAATCAAAGTTTACTTGGAATGCTTTCAAATCATCATCATGCTCAATATTCGTATCAATCTGCCCTATGAGTCTTAATGTCTTTCTGCGTATATTTACAAGATTTTCTTCCTTAATAGAATGATTAATCCCCACTGCTTCTTTACGTATGTTCTGCAATATCTCATTCTTTCTCACAATATTAAGTGTGGTACGCACCAGTTCTTCTGACTTATGTTGCAACTCAGATTGCAAATGTTCTTCTTTTAAAGAGTCGATCGTCTTATCTTTTAATTCGCTCTCTTTTTTAAATTTGGCTCTTTGCCTGACAATCTCTTCTTCTTTCTGTTCTATGAGCTTTCTCTTATTTTCGGTTATTTTATAATATGTATAATACATCAATAGAATAAGCGAAATAGAATAAAAGATATAAGCCCATACTGAACGATACCAAGGAGGCAAAACTGTAAAGTGGAAAGATGTTATAATAGGAATAGCGGTCTTGGCGTTTATAATTTTTACACTAAACGTATAATCTCCTTCTTTAAGGTCAGTATATTCTTTCGTATTATTTTCCGTATATGAGCTCCACCCCTCATCCCTGTCACCAGTAAGTTTATATGAGTAGAAAGTCTCCAAAGATTTATCATAATTGTTAACCCCATAAATGATTTTAATTGAGTTTTTGGAATAAGGAATGATCAACGGCTTATTATCATAGTTATAACTTCTACCGTATACCAAAGAATCATGATTCCCTGTCAAGTACACCTTTCTGATCTGGAGAGTAAGTGGATACCTTTTAGGCACATTCTTTTTAAATTTAAAAAGAGAAAAACCTTCTTCCGTACCGATTATTGCGATATCATTTCTACAGACATTTACTTGCTCAAAGTCCTCTATAAGATATCCAGCAAGATATGACTCACTCTCATTCTTTACATAACTATTGGTTGATCTATTATAACGCAATAATTTTAGTGCCCCGTTACTAACGTACCAGATATTCTTCGATGCATCCTGTTCTATATATGAGCATGGAGTAGGTTTAGAAGTTACTCCCAGAATCTTATTCAGCCAAGTATATGGCTCGAGACAATCTTTCATTTGGTTATATCTAAAAATACCCTGTCGCGAAGAAACAACCAAATCATTATTGATTTTGGATACATAAATATTATTGCCAACAGGAAGAGCACCACCGTTATAGTTCTTCACTTTCACTACACGCTTGAGATCTAGGGATAAGGTCACTCTGAAGAGACCTCTCTCTTTATTGGCTATCCAAAACACATTAGGCAGATCACTAGCAAATAGCGTTTTACAAGAATAATTAAACCCACGCACTTTGTGTAAAAGCACGAACTTACCAGCTTGCTTCGAAAGCACACGAAGTCCATTATATGTTCCTGCTATGAGAAGATCCGGGTTGTTTTTAATCTCCCGCACCGACCAAACTCCTCTTAAGCCCTCAATATGGTATATTACATTCTTCTCCAAGACAAAAATTCCATTGTCCGAACACAGAAAAAGCTGATTATCATGTACTGATAAACTCCAAGCCTGCCCATCGGTACCGGGTATAAAATTCATAGAAAGATCTTCGTTGGTTTTTTCCGGATACTCAGTCACATACAATCCTTGATTTGTTCCCAGATAAAGTTTCCCGTCATAACAGCAAGAAGTATACCCTGAACCGATTAACGGTCTGTTACCATAGAGTGAGAATAAAGGTGAGTCAAGATGTACGCAATCCACACCATTATCAAGTGCTAACCACAAATTATTCTCTCTGTCAAAGAAGAGCCCCAATATTGTTTTATTCTGGAGTCCATTCGATATTGAAATCTTTTCCACTTCATTTCGCCTGGTATTCAACAAGAGTAAGCCATCTTGTACGGAGCCTAAAGCTAAAAGAGAGTTTTTCATTGCAACACAAAAGAGCTGATTTTCTTTTATAAAAGAATCGGCAGCACTAACAAAAGGAACGAGCTTAGATCCATCGTAAAGAAAAAGCCCGTTACGGGCGGTTGCAATCATAATTTTATCCTCAAAAGATAAAAGCCCAACAATCTTAAAATTGCTTATCACTTCTGTAGCGGGAAGCAGCGTAAACTCATTACCATTAAGAATTAATAGCCCTTGAGAAGAGGCAATATAAAAATGTTGATTGATGATAGCGGAATACTTTATCTGAAAACCATACTCTATCACTTTAACTTTATCACCTTCCAAATAAAAAATGGAGTTATCCGATTGAAAATAAACTCTGTCATCTACAATATGAATATTCCATATCACTCCAATATTGTGCTTCGAACGAACTTTATCAGAAAGGCTGACATAATTGAGCTTACCTAAATGATCTGGCGTAAAGTAGCCAAACTGACCCATTCCACCGATATATATCCGCCCATTAGGAGCGATTTTTACGGCACGCGCTTTGGTATCACCGACGGGATATACATTCCATTCTATACCATCATATTCAAGTAAGCCCTTATTATTTGCAAAATACATCCAGCCGTTTGCATGCTGCGCAATCATCCAATTCTGATTGCCAGCCTTATAATCTCTGCGAGTATAATTGGTAACAGAACGTTGCCAAATAGCTGAAGCAGTGACAATATAAAAGAAAGAAAGAAAAAGAAGAAGTACTTTTTTCATGGTATTACAACACTTAGAGTTCATGCCAAAGATATGTATTATCCTCATATAAATAAAAGAAGTAACTCACAATATCAATACATCAAGTCCAAAGAAAAAAGAATAATAAATAGCTCAATCAATAGGCTATAAACCTCTCATTTACAAATGATAAATAATAATATGAGAAACAAATGACGTATTTCTATATAGTTTCAGTATAGTTCATGTGGTAGTGTTTCGGCAAGCCTTGTCTGATATAAACTATAGTTTTGCCTCGAACTAAAATTGAATAGTTTAAGTATTAATCAAATCTATTACTTATTATGAAAAGGAAACTTTTACTATGGAAAGCAACAGTGACATTTACTATGCTACTTCTTTTCCTCTTTGATGTGGGGCTTTCAGCCCAAAACAGTATTGATATCCGGGGGGTAGTTTTAGATGCAACCTCAAAAGAACCTCTAATAGGGGTCTCCGTCATAGAAAAAGGAACATCTAACGGAACTATCACTGATATTGATGGAAAGTTTATTTTAAAAGCGAAAAGCTCTTCATCAATCAATTTCTCATATATCGGCTACGCCTCTATTGAACTCAAAGCTGAAAAAAGTATGGGAACAGTTTTGATGAAAGAAGACATGAAAACCCTTCAAGAAGTTGTTGTTGTAGGTTATGGTACCCAAAAGAAGGTTAACCTGACAGGAGCTGTTTCTTCCATTGACGGTGCAGAAATAGCTGCCAAACCAGCTTCCGATGCGCTCACTGCGTTGCAAGGGGAAATGCCGGGTGTGGCCGTTTTGAGAAGTAGCGGAAAGCCGGGTTCCGAAACATCCGGCGTACGTATCCGCGGATTTTCATCATCCAACGCAACAACGGCTTTGGTATTAATCGATGGATTGGAAGGAGATATGACATTGGTGAACCCCAATGACATTGCATCCATTTCAGTGCTGAAAGATGCAGCAGCAGCCGCCATATATGGTTCCAGAGCAGCAGCCGGAGTAATCCTTATCACCACTAAATCGGGAAGCGAAGGCAAACCTACCATATCCTACAACGGATATTTCGGTGTAAACACCCCGGGTAATATGCCCGAACGTCTACCGGCTTGGGAAGAACAGAACTTTATCAACCTCTCCCGCGTCAATGAAAATGGAAGCCCGGAGTGGAATCCTGAAATGACTTCATGGGTGGGTAATCCCAACTTCAACTACCGTCCCAATAATTCGAACGGCCGATGGGATCTCTTCCAAGCCACAAACTGGGTGGCCGAAGGCACTAAAGACTATACAACCCAACAGAGCCACTCCCTTTCGGTAAGTGGGGGCGTAAGAGCTTGAACTACATTGTTTCCACGGGTTATTACACCAAGAACGGTTTATTGAAATACGGACCAGATAAAAACGACCGATACAACTTCCGCATGAGGTTGAATTCAGAGGTAAACAACTACATCAGCTTAGGAGTTCAAGTCAACTATAATGGCTCGTTTGTTAACACCAATCCTTATGGAGCGGAGGGTATTCTTAGCGCATTATACCGTACACGCGGCAGACAGCCTATTTACAATCCTGAAGAAGATATTAACCTAAACCCTTATAACGGTGACTTGCAAGTCAACCCCATTGACTTGATGAAAAACGGCGGAATTTCCAAAAACGACTACCAACAGTACACCGGTAGAGGAGAAATGACCATTAAGAATGTCATTAAAGGATTGGAACTGAAACTTACGGCTTCACGTCAGGCTGGATATTACACCTCCGAAGTGGACAAACGTTATTTAGTGTGGTATGACCGCCTGGGTAAGACCATCCGTTCCCAAGCAAATAATCCGAATTCATTGGCTAAAACAAAGAACGGCGATTATCACGACACATTCGAAGCATTATTGACCTATGGTCTGAAACTCGGTAAGCACAATATAAATGCACTTGCCGGTAGCACCTTTGAACAGTACAAGAAAGATGAAATTTCAGCTACGGTAACAAACCTAAATTCCAATGATTTTTTCTCATTCGGATATTACGATTCTTCCGTCGCAGGTAATACTACTCTAGGTGATAAGATAGATTCATGGGCCATGATGTCCTACATTGGAAGGGTAAACTACAGCTTTGATGACAAGTACTTGTTTGAAGCAAATGTACGTTATGATGGAAGTTCACGCGTAGCTCCTCAATACCGGTGGCAAGCTTTCCCTTCATTCTCCGCCGCATGGAGAGTAAATCAGGAAAAATGGTTTAACGTGTCCTTCATAGACAATTTGAAACTAAGGGCTTCATGGGGAGAACTCGGTAACGGTGCGGTTTTAGGATTATACGATTATATTCCATTGATCAGCAGCGGGACGGAATTAGGCAATAAATATTACTGGCAAGATCAGTTGGCTTCAAAAGATAAGAAGTGGGAAACCATCAGCACCACCAATATCGGACTTGACCTGGGTTTTCTGTCCAATAAATTAAATCTGACAGCGGACTACTATTGGAAGTACAATAATCACATGCTTGCCCAACTACCGGAACCTAGCCTGATCGGTATCAAAGTACCAAGCACAAACGTAGGTAAATTGAAAACATGGGGATGGGAAGTCGAGGCATCCTATAAGGACAAAGTCGGCGACTTAAGCTATCAAGTAAGCTTCAACCTCTCGGATAGCCAGAGCAAATTACTGGAATACAATGGCCAAAATACAATAAAAGAGGGTTCTGTCACCCTTTTGCAAAATTATCCGTTGAATACCATTTGGGGCTACCAGACCGACGGGTATTGGAGTAGCAAGGATGAATATATCGCTTATAAGACAGCACACCCCGGATATCAATCTTTCGCAGATTCCAAAGTATCCGGCGGTGATATTAAATATGTGGCGCAAGGCAATCCGGACCACACGATTGGTGCAGGAGGAGGAACTCCCGACAAACCGGGTGATTTGCTTTACATGGGCGACTCAAACGGACACTACCTATATGGCATTAACTTATCCGCACAATGGAAGAATTTCGATCTCGGCGTGATGTTCCAAGGTGTAGGCAAACGTAAAGTGGTCATCGATACCAACACTATCGCTCCCTTTGGACAAACCCAGTTGATGCCATGGACCATACATCGTGATTATTGGACGGTAGACAACCAGGATGCCTATTGGCCTCGCTTGTATAACTATGCTCAAAATAATGGAAACGACGTATTCAACTTCCATCCCTCGGACAGATGGATACAGGACGGTTCATACATACGTTTAAAGAATTTACAGCTTGGATATACCATCCCCGTAAGCAAAAACGTGCTGCAAAAATTAAGAGTCTACATTTCAGGCGAAGATATCTGGGAACACACCAAAATGTTGTCTGTGTTCGACCCGGAAGTTGGAAACAATGCCTCAGCCAATTACTATCCTTTCTTCCGTACTTGGGCGGTAGGTGTTAATGTCACATTTTAAATTTATGAAATCATGAATAAAAAGATAATACTCCTTTTTATATTAACTGTGGTTTGCCTGATGGGTTGTGATCTGAACAGATACCCCGAGGCAACCTTAGCCGACAGTAATTTCTGGCATTCAGAAGCCGATTTGCGCGGTGCCTGCAACCGTCTTTACAATCAGCTTACCGGATTCTCGCATGACACGCGTGCCGATGAATTAGTAAAAACCTCAGCAGATGCCGTATCAAGCGGACAACGCACGGTGCCCTCTACATCCTCTGACTGGACTGATGCCTACACGAAAATCGCTACGTCAAACAATATCATTCAGAAAACCGTGAATCCAAGCGTAGCGGAAAATATCAAAAACAGGTACTTGGCCGAAGCCTACTTTTTCCGTGCTTACAATTATTTCTCATTAGTGAAAAAGTATGGCGATGTTCCACTGATATTAAAAGTATTTGATGACCTTAAAGACCCCTTGCTCCTCTCTCCGCGTACTCCACGCGAAGAGATTATCCAGCAATGTTACAGCGACTTGGACTTTGCAGCAACCTGGCTCCCAAAAATGAGCGCTTTGCCTGCAGCGGACTGGGGAAGAGTGACTCGCTCAGCAGCTCTTGCATTAACCGAACGTATCGGGTTATATGAAGGTACATATTCCAAGTATCACAATTTAAGTAGCGACTATAGAGCACACCTCAAAAGAGCTATTGATGCTGCGGAACTTGTGATGAAAGAAGGACACTCGCTTTATCCCGATTTCCAGAAGTTATTCTATTTTGACGGAGAAGGACCCACAAACAAAGAGAACGTATTTGTAAAGGTGTACGGTCCTAACGGTGCCGGTACGGTTGTACACGGTAACTCCCGCGGTCTGGAAAACTCCGTTACCCTGACAAGATCCCTGGTTGACATGTTCTTATACAGCGATGGGTTGCCAAAAGAAAAGTCGCCTCTGACATTGACAACCGAAGTCAGTTACAATGATGTCTTCAAAAACCGCGATCCTCGTATGGCTATGACGCTATACCAATTGAAAGAAGATGCTTACAAAGGTCCCTACATGCCATTTAGCAATGCTTCGGGTAACGGCTATTCTATTAAGAAGGGATTTATACTCTCCGAATGGTCAACCAACAGTAAGGAAACCGTGGACAAAATGTTGATCCGCTATGCAGAAGTTCTGATTTCGTATGCCGAGCTACTTTACGAGTACAACGGCTCCATTACCGATGTACAATTGGATGCTACGGTAAATGCGCTCAGAAAAAGAGCCGGCTTCAATGTCAAACTGACAAACGGTTTTGTAACGGCCAACGGGCTGGACATGCTGAACGAAATCCGTCGCGAAAGAACGATAGAGTTTATCGATGAAAACATGCGCTACGATGACATCATCCGTTGGAAGATTGCCGAAAAGGTTCTCCCTATTAATATTCTCGGTGTAAAATTCGTTGACAGCGAAACCAATACCAAACGGACGGACATAGCCAATCGACTGACAGATGCAAATGGAAATTACAAAGGACTGCACGTCAGCGATCAAGCCGATATGTATGTTATTGAAGTGGCAGGCGATCGGAAATTCAACCCCGCTAAAGATTATCTATATCCCGTGCCATTAAGCGAGATTGCTCTTTCGGGCGGAAACGTAACTCAAAATCCGGGATGGGAATAACTAATAAAAAGAAAAATGAAAATGAAAAAAATATTATTAATAGCAATTCCGTTCTTATGTATGCTGCTAGCCAGTTGTGAAAAAGATCACTGGGGAAACGGAGATCCTGCATTGGAGCATGTCTATTTCGTTGGTATAAGGGACTTGGTTGGACTCAACAACAATGCTGTCGTAGTGAATGTTGCACAAGGAGATACCACCAGCGTTCCCCTGCAATTCTTTAGCGAACGTGTACGTTCGTATGATGTAGTCACTTATTATTATGTGGGTGGAACCCTGCAAAGAGGAGTAAACTACGAAATCACTGATCAAAACGGGAATATTCTTACTCCAGATGCGAACGGAGCATTTACATTAACATGGCCTAAGGCTGTGAAAGGTGTTCAACGTGTGCATATCAGAACAAAAAGTGCAGGCAAAGGCTCGTTTACCATACTCACATCGAATCCTAACGCCGCCACTCCCATTACATCAGCCGATGTAAGCACCACCGTGAATAATAAGACCGATCAATATGAGGTTAGAACGTTCTCACAGAATTATAAAGCGACGGTAAATATTAATTAAATCGGGTTAATAGATTGTTAATCAGACTAGAGGCAGAGACTTGCTAAAAACTGCTTATGCAAGTCCTCTGCCTCTTTTCTAATAAGGACATTGCACTAATCAATGAAAAAGGATAAGATGAATATACTCTGGAAACTAATTGTTATGGCGATAAGCTGCCTGCCGATTTTGTGTTATGGGCAGAGAGAAATAAAAACGATAAATGACAGTTGGAAATTTAAAAAAGGAGGCAAACTGCATGCATTTGACAAGGTTTATAACGACCAGGAATGGCAAACAATTTCCGTACCACACACATGGAATACAGATGCATATACAAGCAAAGAGTACTATAAAGGGATAGGATGGTATAGACGCACTTTATCCATTCCTCAAACTTGGAAGAATAAACAAATCTTTCTAAAACTAGACGCTGCAAGTAAAGCTGCGCGAGTATATGTAAATGGAGTCTTCGTTGGAGAGCATCTAGGAGGATATACAGCCTTTATCATGGATATCACTCAATATTGTTCCTTTTCATCGGAAAATAGTATCGCTATCGAAGTAGATAACTCTAGAACAGACATCCCTCCTATTTCCGGAGATTTTACATTTTTTGGAGGCATTTATAGGGATGCATGGATAATGGCGGTATCAAAGCAACACTTTGACTTATCTAATGGCGGATCCGAAGGAGTTTTTATACAAACACCGCAAGTCTCAGAAAAAGAAGCAGTACTCGTTATTAAAGGCAAAGTAGTAAATGAAGTAACGCAAAATGGAAAAGTGTTCGTCAAACACACTATCTATGACCCCGCAAACCAAGTTGTAGAAACAATTCGCCAAACAATAAACTTAAAAGGGCAACAAACAAACGAATTTAACAGTAAACTAATTGTCAAGCAACCTAAACTGTGGTCGCCCGAGAATCCTTTCCTATATAAAATAGAAACTGAGCTTATTGATGCTCAAACCAATAAAATTCTCGATAAAATCGAGAATAATACAGGATTCAGATGGTTCAACTTCGACCCGGAAAAAGGGTTTTTCTTAAACGGAAGACCCTATAAACTCCATGGGATATGCCGTCATCAAGATCAAGAACCTATGGGAGTGGCAATGAGTGACGAAATGCATCGGCGTGATATGCTTATGATTAAAGATATGGGGGCCAATTTTATTCGTATATCCCACTACCCTCAGGATGAAGCTATCCTGGAGCAATGTGATAAACTAGGCATATTAGCTTGGGAAGAGATCCCCGTAATTGATATAGTACCGGATTCTCCACAATATGCAGATGTTGCAGAAAAAAACCTTCGGGAAATGATCAGACAACATTATAACCATCCCTCTATAATCATGTGGGGATACATGAATGAGATACTTTTGGTCACCTTACGTAAATATAAAGAAGAGACAGAATTAAAACCCGTCCTTCAAAGAACACTCAATTTGGCCAAAAGATTGGAAAAGACACTTAAGGAAGAAGATCCGTTCAGAAAAAGCGTCATGGCTTTTCACTCAAGCAACATGTACAATGAGTCAGGACTTTCGAATGTTAGCGATGTAATAGGATGGAACCTCTATTCCGGATGGTACGGTGGCAAACTCACCGACTTCGATAAATTCCTCGATGAACAGCATAAAAAGTATCCTCAACATCCTTTTATTGTCAGTGAATATGGTGCCGGATCAGACAAACGGCTGCACTCTTTTTCACCCGTAAATTTCGATTTCAGCATAGAGTATCAGCAAACATACCTGGAGCACTATCTTCCTGCGATGGAGGAAAGACCATTTGTATGTGGAGGTACTCATTGGAACTTTATTGATTTTTCATCGGCATTACGGGATGAGTCAATGCCAAGAATTAACAACAAGGGATTGACTTACTCTAATCGCGTGCCGAAAGATGTTTTCTATTATTTTAAAGCCTTCTTCAGCAAAGAAAACCCCGTGTTACATATTGCTGTACGCGACTGGCCGGACAGAGCCGGAATACAAAAAGGAGACAATCCTGTGGTACAACCTGTAAAAGTCTACACCAATCTCCCTGAAGTCGAGCTTTTCATTGATGGTAAATCACTAGGAACGAAGAACAGCAAGAACTGCATTGTATCTTTCGATGTCCCCTTCACTAAGGGGAATCATTTCCTCAGAGCCACGGCAACTAATAATGAAAAGAAGCTTGAGGATGGAATGAACATTAATTTCACAACTATTCCGGAGAATTTATGTGAACAAACCCTCAAGGATATGGAATTGGCTGTAAATGTAGGAAGCAATTGTTTCTATGTGAATAATGACAGTAAATTGAATTGGGTACCCGATCGTCCTTATAAAACAGGTAGTTGGGGATACTTGGACGATAGTAAAGTTTCGGCTCAGTCAAATACACAAACTGAAATTCTAAACACTAGAGATAATCCACTTTACCAGACATGCCGCAGTAATCTTGATGGATATCGCTTTGACGTACCGACTGGTAAATACGAATTAGAACTTCTGTTTGCAGACAATTTTAAAGAAACTGACAAGCCACCTTACCAACTGGGGCAAAGTACATCAATAACGAATAGAGAGAACTGCTTCAACATCTATATTAATCAGAGTAAAGTGGAAGATGCTTTCTCGCCCGAAAACCAAACAGGATACTTTCAGGCTATAAAAAAGAGATATATCGTGGAAGTAGTAAATAAAGGTCTTGAAGTAAAGTTCGAAAAGCTTTACGGTAAATGTTTTCTAAACGGTATCAAATTGAGAAAATTACAATAATTTTGTTCAAAACATAAACCATGAAAAAAAGAACCATTAGCATTATGATGTTCCTTTCCATTACATTAGGAGCATTCGCCCAGTCTATTTGGAATCCGGAGCATCTAGTTCACGTCAAACAATCACTCTCACAACCTGTATATGCCACTGCATATCAGCAACTATTAAAAGAAGCTGATCAGGAATTGGGAAGAGCTCCACGATCGGTTGTGATGAAAGAAAAGACTCCTCCAAGTGGAGACAAACATGATTATATGAGTCAGGCCAGATATTATTGGCCGGATCCTACAAAACCGAATGGAAAGCCTTATATATCACGCGACGGAGAATCAAATCCCGAGTTGGAGAAGCTTGATCGCAACAGATTGGGAAGCATGGCCAATAGTGTGACAACTCTATCTTTGGCATATTACTTTAGTGGTGATGAAAAATATGCCCGTAAAGCAACCGAACTAATCAGAGTTTGGTTCTTCAACAAGGCAACCCGTATGAACCCAAATCTCAACTACGCTCAAGTAATCCCGGGAATTGACAACGATCGAGGACGCTGTTATGGTGTAATTGATAGCTATTCATTTGTTGACATGCTGGATGCAGTACCGCTGCTTGGCTCTTCACAGTCTTTCACTACAAAAGACAATAAACAATTAAAAGAGTGGTTCGGCAAGTTTCTCCAATGGATACTGACCAGTAAACAGGGACAAGAAGAAGGACAGCAAAAGAACAATCACAGTACGGCGCACGATGCGCAAGTTATTGCCTTTGCCATGTACACGGGAAACAAGAAAGTGGCAGAAGATTATTTACGGGAATTTCCTGCTAAAAGAATCTATGCTCAAATAGAGCCTGACGGCAAACAACCGCAAGAGTTGAGACGTACACTGGCTTTCGGCTATTCACAATTTAATCTAACCCACATGATTGATGTCTTCCTTATGGGTCAGAAGTTAGGGGTCAAGTTGGACACTGCAACATCGACAGATGGACGTAACTTCTATAAAGCCGTTGATTTCTTAGCTCAGTTTACCGGCAAAAAGGTTTCGGAATGGCCTTATAAACAAATCTCGGAATGGGACTACAAACAGCAGGAGTTCTGCAAAGATTTATACCGTATCTATAGCTTCAATCCAACACGCAAAGATTATCGCAATCTATTCAACCAATATAGACGCATAGATTGGAAAGATCGTTTCTTCTTACTCTATTTTGACGCTGAAGATACGGACAATGCTTTCGCCTTTGCCGAAAATCAATTGGGATATGCCATCAAGTGTGTTCAAGAAGGTCAGAAGAAAGCAAGCAACAAGAAGCTGGTTAGTCCACGTTCAACAGAAAAAGATGGTAGCCTGAGATTGGTAGGACCTCTTGATTGGTGTTCCGGCTTCTTCCCGGGGTCTTTATGGCAGGTGTTCGAATATAACCATGATAACGAATGGCGCGAGAAAGCTGTAAGCTACACTTGGCCCCTCGAAGAGGTGAAATTTCATAATGGGACACATGACTTGGGATTTATGCTTTACAGTTCGTTTGGGCAAGCTTACCGACTCACCAAAGAGCAATCATACAAAGACGTGCTAATACAAGCCGCAAAAACACTAAGCTCACGTTACAGCCCAACTGTAAAGGCAATACGGTCATGGGATTGGAATAAAAATGTATGGCAGTATCCGGTTATTATTGATAATATGATTAACCTTGAACTTCTCTTCTGGGCTACAGAAGCAACAGGTGATTCAACTTATTATAATATTGCAGTGAACCATGCCAATACGACCATGAAAAATCATTTTCGCGATGATTATTCATCTTATCATGTTGTAGACTATGATCCGGCAAACGGTAATGTACGTTCCAAAGGAACTCATCAAGGGTATAGCGATTCTTCGGTATGGTCACGCGGACAAGCTTGGGGTCTATATGGTTTCACCATGTGTTACCGTTATACAAAGGATAGTGCATATTTGAATCAAGCTGAAAAGATATGTGAATTCTTCTTCAATCAGCCTAACCTACCCAGTGATTTAATCCCATATTGGGATATGAAAGATCCGGGTATACCGAATGTAGCAAGAGATGCTTCGGCTGCAGCTGTCATAGCATCCGCTCTATATGAATTATCCGGTTATGTAAATGCAGAAAAAGGTGCACACTACAGACAATTGGCAGATACGATCATAAAAAACCTGAGCGAACATTACCAAGCCGCTCCTGATACAAATAAAGGATTCCTTTTACTCCATTCCACCGGGAATCACCCGAACAATGATGAGATCGATGTTCCACTTTCATACGCAGATTATTATTATCTGGAAGCCCTTTCGAGGAAAGCAAAACTAGAACAATAAAATGAGACGTTATTCTTTTCTATTTATTATTATGGCCTGTAGTTGTTTAATGCAACTACAGGCTGTTGTGCCTTCTACCACAAAGATCAGGCTCAACAATAATTGGGAATTCATCCGCCAGGACATGGCTAATATATGGGAAGTAATGCGCCCTGTAAAAGCCGGTCAGCCGGAATCGGTACCGCTTTGGAATCACGTAACCTTACCACATTGTTTCAACGCAGAAGATGCTGTAGATCCCGATCTCAATTATTATCAAGGTGCAGGCTGGTATAGAACAAACATTCAAATCAATAACCCTTACAAAGGAGGCCGCATCCTATTGGAATTTGAAGGTGCGGGGCAACAAACGGATGTCTACGTTTATACCACCAAAGTGGCATCCCACACGGGAGGCTATGACGGCTGGGTGGCAGATATTACAGATGCCGTTAAATCCTTCACAGGAACCGACACTTACAAAACGCAATTCAAAGAAAAGGTTCCAATTGCCGTCCGTTGCGATAACAGCCGGAACACTGAGAGGATACCTTCTTCAATGTCAGATTTCACTGTATATGGCGGACTCTATCGGTACGTAAATTTGATCTATGTACCCTCTATATCACTTCAGGGTATTAAAATCACTCCTTACATCGATGAAAAGGGTAAAAATGGAAAAGTTGATCTGAAGATTTCTTTATATAACCCACAGGATGCTAAGGCTCTGCCTGTCAATACATCTTTAAAAATAGCCGTAAAAGACCCTTCGGGAAGAGAAATATATCAGGGGGTAGTCAATGTGCCTCAAGAGAGCACAAATACTGAGAAGACAGACATTTCTTCTTTTTCGATGAAAAATACCATCAGCAAGCTGATCTCATTTTCGATTCGTAAGCCTCAACTTTGGGATACGGAAAACCCGCAATTGTACACTTGTGAGGTAACTCTGCAGACCGATGGCGAGAGCATGCATGCCATTGAGCACTTTGGCTTCCGCACTTTTGAGTTCAAAGATAAAGGGCCCTTCTTCTTAAACGGCAAACGTCTGCTACTCCGGGGAACCCATCGACATGAAGACCAAGCCGGCGTAGGAGCTGCAGAAACCGAAGAAATGATGATCAAGGAAATGCGGATGATAAAAGAAATGGGGGCAAACTTCATCCGTCTTGGACACTATCAACAATCGGATATTATATTAAACTTATGCGATGAATTGGGCCTTTTAGTTTGGGAGGAAACACCTTGGTGCCGAGGTGGACTTGGAGGAGAGACTTATAAAGCTCAAGCGCGCAGAATGCTCACCAACATGGTCGAGCAGCATTTCAACCATCCATCCGTAATATTATGGGGATTAGGCAATGAAAATGATTGGCCGGGCGATTTCCCTACTTTTGATAAAGATTCCATTCGTAGTTTCATGAGTGAACTCAATACGCTTGCTCATCAGTTGGATGGGAGTAGAAAAACCTGCATTCGCAGATGCGACTTTTGCAGTGATATTGTCGACGTCTACTCTCCGACTATATGGGCAGGATGGTACAGTAAAAGCTACCAGGATTATAAGGATATGAGCATGAATGCGATGCAAAGCGTAAATCATTTTTTCCATGCTGAGTGGGGAGGCGACAGTCACCCCGGACGAAATATGGAAGGAGACTTTGCCGGAATGAATAATGCTGCAAAAAACGGGGATTGGTCAGAGTCTTATATCATCCGATTGTTCGACTGGCACCTTAAAGAACAAGAGAATATGCCCTGGCTCACAGGTTCAGCCTTTTGGACATTCAAGGATTTCGCCACTCCATTAAGACCGGAGAATCCTATACCGTACGTCAATCAGAAAGGTGTAGTAGAAAGAGATCTGACTCCTAAAGAAAGCTATTATGTGTTTCAATCTTATTGGAGCAAAAAACCGATGATACATCTTTATGGTCATTCTTGGCCGGTGAGATGGGGCAAAACGAATGAACCCAAGGAGTACCTTGTCTATTCTAATTGCCCGGAAGTAGAACTTTTTGTCAATGGCAAATCACAAGGAAAGAGGAAAAGAAACAGTCAGGATTTCCCTGCAGCGGGATTACATTGGAATGTCTCATTAAAAGAGGGCATGAACGAAATTGAAGCTGTCTCAACCACTAAGAGCAGAAAAATATCCGATAAAATAATTCAAGATTACCAAACCGCTAAATGGGATAAAGAGGCCCAGATCGAAATAAGCTACACCCCTATTGAGAAAAGCGATACGGTACTCATAAAAGTACAACTTAAAGATGAAAAGGGCATTCGCTGTCTCGATTCACAGAAAGAGATAGAGTTTCAATTATTAGGTGAAGGCAAACTGATACAAAACATGGGAACCTCCACCGGATCACGTAAAATACAAGCCTCGAATGGGAGAGCATCCATCAAAGCAATAGTAAAAGGTTATTGTGTAGCATCAGCGAAAGTACAGGGAATACCGGTCGGTTTCATTAGTATATCACCTCAGAAATAGGGAAATCAATTCCCTTTATTTTAAAGTGATCTAATTATAAATCGTAATATTTTATGTATGTTTGCACGCAATTAACAGATAAATCTATTTTTAACTTCATAAATTATGAAAAACTTATTTGATATCAAAGGAAAAGTAATTGTCATTACCGGCGGTTGCGGAATCCTGGGAAAAAGTATTGCCGGCTATCTTGCCGAACAAGGTGCTAAGATTGTAATACTTGATCGTGCCGAAGAAATCGGTAAAGAATTGGAAGCAGAGCTTAACCAAAAGACAGAAGCATTATTCTTGGTAACCGATGTACTGAATAAAGAGGTACTCGAAGGAAACAAAAAAGCTATCCTCGATCGTTTCGGTACAATAGACGTCTTGTTGAACGGTGCCGGAGGTAATATGCCGGGAGCAACTATTGCACCGGACAAGACTGTCCTCGATTTGGATGTGGATGCCTTTAAGAAAGTGGTGGATCTGAATCTTTTCGGTACAATCTTGCCGACAATGGCTTTTGTCGATGTAATGGCAAAAAACAAAAAAGGAGCTATTGTGAATTTCTGCTCTGAATCGGCTTTGCGCCCTTTGACTCGTGTGGTAGGATATGGTTCGGCAAAGGCTGCTATAGCTAATTATACCCGTTACATGGCCGGTGAATTGGCCACAAAGTTTAGTCCCGAACTTCGCGTAAATGCCATTGTACCCGGATTTTTATTAACCAACCAAAACCGTGCTTTATTGACGAACCCGGATGGCTCATACACCGATCGTGCAAAAACAATTATTGCTCATACTCCATGTGGACGATTTGCAGAACCTGAAGAGTTGTTCGGTACAATTCACTACCTCATTAGTGATGCTTCCAGTTTCGTTACAGGTGTACTCTCAGTAGTAGACGGTGGATTTGATGCTTTTTCAATTTAAACCCTGAACCATTATGTATCTATGTGAACAAACTTGGCGCTGGTATGGTCCGAACGACCCTATAAGCCTTCAAGATATAAAACAAGCTGGTGCTACAGGCATCATCAATGCACTCCATCATATTCCTAATGGAGAAGTATGGACTGTGGAAGAAATCTTGAAAAGAAAACAACTGATTGAAGACGCTGGATTGCGTTGGTCTGCGGTCGAGAGCGTGCCCGTACACGAACATATAAAGACTCAGACAGGAGACTTCCAAACCTATATTGAGAATTATAAGGAAAGCCTCCGTAATCTAGGTAAGTGTGGCATTAACATTGTCACATATAATTTTATGCCGGTGCTCGACTGGACCCGTACTGACTTGGCTTATGAGCTCCCCGATGGTTCGCGTGCATTGCGTTTTGAACGCGCAGCATATGTTGCATTCGATCTTTTCCTATTAAAGAGGCCAGGTGCAGAAGCTACATACAGTGATGCTGAGAAAGCTAAAGCAAAAGCCCGTTTGGATAGCATGACGGAGACTGACAAACAAGTACTCGTGCGCAATATGATCGCCGGATTACCGGGCTCGGAAGAAAGCTTCACACTGGAGCAATTCCAACGTGAGCTGGATCGTTACGAAGGCATCACGCCTGAAAAGTTGCGAAGCAATCTCATCTACTTCTTAAAGGAAGTAACTCCGGTTGCCGACGAAGCTGGCGTGGTACTGGTTATACACCCCGATGATCCTCCCTATCCTATACTTGGACTTCCGCGTATAATGAGTTCAGCTGAAGATTTTCAGGCTCTGATCGATGCTGTACCGAACCAAAGCAATGGGTTGTGCCTGTGCACAGGCTCGTTTGGTGTAAGTAGCGCTAACGACTTGGAGGGAATGATGAAGCAGTTTGGTGATAGAATCAATTTCGTACATTTCCGCAGTACCCAAAGGGATGCTGAAGGTAACTTCTATGAAGCTAACCACTTGGAGGGAGATGTGGATATGTTCCATGTAATGAAAGCTTTTCTTGAATTACAGCAACGCCGCAAAGTATCTATACCCATGCGCCCTGACCATGGTCATCAGATGATTGACGACTTGAAGAAAAAGACCAACCCGGGTTATTCCTGCATTGGACGATTAAGAGGACTGGCTGAACTTCGCGGACTGGAAATGGGTATTGCTAAATCCATGTATCTCGATCGCTAAAGAAAGACAAAACATGAGATAATCGGTTACGGTTAGTACATAATCTGTTATACTCTTTAAAGAGTTTATTTAGCCCTTTAAATAAAATGATAAGCTCTTCGCCAATTATAAATATTGGTGAAGAGCTTTTTTGTATCAGGGAAAATAATGTGTCAATTATTTTACAACACACACCTATCAATATATACTCAAAGTGAGAGTGATTTTTATCTCAATCAGAAGGCTTTCTCAATGGGGATATAATTAGGTAACGACTGAATAGGGATAAGTATAGGATTGATGATAGTTAAGTCCTATACTTATCCTTATTCAGTATAGGAGTGAATTTGATCCATTAACGGAAATAATATTTGAGAGCCTTTTATTTGTAAAATATTCATCAAGCAAGAAAGAGAGAAAAGCCTTACCAAATTAAGGCATCGGGCAACCAAATCAGATGAAATGAAATAATTCGCAGGTAGTATGTCCCGATTCCTCTTTTTTCGTTTATGCAAACCACCTAAAGGAAAAGTCTTTTGTAGAAGAAGCGATCGACGGGAGCTATCAGGCAGAAAGATTGGGATGGTTTAGAAAAAACAAAAACGTCCTTACTGCGATGATGTTGCAGTAAGGACGTTTTGATTAAATCATCCATTCGGGGGATATTCCCCTAAATAGCACTCTGCTATGGAGAGGATAAATTATTTCAATTCAAAGGGAACAACTCCCTTGATATCTGCAGCTGAAGCAGCTACGATTGCCTCAAATTTACCAGGCTCTGCTACCCATTCGTGCTTCTTGTCATCAAAGTAGCTCAACGCATCTTTATTAATGGCAAAGCTCACTTCTTTTTCTTTACCGGGAGCGAGTTTCACCTTCGCAAAGCCTTTCAACTCTTTTACGGGGCGTGGAAGACTTGACTGTTTATCGCTAATATATAGCTGAACAACTTCCTGACCCTCGCGAGCTCCTGTATTTTTGACTTTTACCGTCAACGTAACCTCTTCGTCAGAAGACATGATTTTCTTATCAATAGCAGGCTTGGAATAAGCAAATGTGGTATATGACAATCCATAACCGAAGGGGAATAGAGGCTTCACATTCTTTTGCTTATCAGCCCAACGATAACCTACAAAAATCCCCTCATTATATTTTTCATCAACGACATTCTGACTCTTGGTTCCGATATACTCACCCGACTGATGTGCGCCTACGTCTTCCAAACGAGCAGGGAAGGTAAACGGCAATTTACCCGAAGGATTTGTATCGCCCATCAACACCGATGCAAGTGCGTGACCTGCTTCCGAGCCCAAGTACCAAGCTTGTAATACAGCCGGAACTTGTGCAAGCCAAGGCATTGCCACTGCATTACCCGAAATATTGACTACAACAAGATTCTTATTCGCTTTTGCAAGCGCTGCAATTAACTCATCCTGTCCATACGACAGACCTAACCCTTTACGGTCATAGTCTTCACAGTCCTGATGTGCACTTTTGTTAAGCCCCCCTATAAAAATAACACAATCGGCTTCACTTGCCACTTTTACAGCCTCATCAGTCAGCTCTTTAACAGATCGGTTATCTTTGAGGTTTTGACCTGTAACCACACCATTGTATTCACCGCTTGCATCACCCACGTAACCACGAGCATATACTATTTCAGCTTTGTTGCCGATACGTTCTTTAAGACCATCCAAAGGCGAAATTTCATGTTGTACTTTCAACGAAGAGCTTCCACCACCTACGGTCATCATCTTCAGTGCATTCTCACCGATAACCGCAATTTTCTTCACTTTCGACAGATCAATAGGCAAAACAGCATTCTTGTTCTTTAGCAGAACAATACCTTCTTCACCAATGCGACGCGCAGCCTTGTAGTGCTCAGGTGAGAGCATCGAACCGAAAGGTCTGTCAGTATTCATGGTAGTACGTAAAGCCAACCGTAAGATACGGCGTACTTTATCGTCCAATTCTTTTGTGCCAACCTTACCGGATTGTATGCGTTGCAAATAAGGCAATGCCAAATAATAATTATCATAAGCATTGCTGGCACCGTTGGACAAACCGTTTGTCCAGCTACCAAACTCCATATCAAGACCGTTTGTAATTGCTTGATCGGTGTCGTGAACACCGCCCCAATCGGAAATCACCACTCCATCAAATCCCCATTCACCTTTCAATATATCATTCAGCAAATACTGATTATGACAACAGTGCTGCCCCTTGTAAAGATTATAAGAACCCATTATAGCCCAAGCTTTACCTTCTTGCACCGCAGCTTTAAAAGCAGGCAAATAGATCTCATAAAGTGCACGGTCATCTACTACTACATTGGTCGTATGTCGATTCACTTCCTGATTATTTAGCGCAAAATGCTTCACACAAGCAGCTACCCCATTCTGTTGTACACCTTGTACATAAGGTACAACCATACGCGAAGCCAGATAAGGGTCTTCACCCATATACTCAAAATTACGTCCATTAAGCGGAGTGCGGTAAATGTTTACACCCGGTCCTAAGAGCACGGTCTTATTGCGAAAACGCGCCTCTTCACCGATACTCTTACCATAAAGATGAGACACCTCCGGATTCCAAGTAGCCGCCAAGCAAGTCAATGCAGGAAATGCTACGCAAGAGTCATTACTCCATCCTGCCTGCTCCCACTCATCCCAAAGTACCTCCGGGCGTATACCGTGAGGACCATCCGTCATCCAGAAATCAGGTATACCCAGCCGGGCAACTCCCGGACTACTAAACTTGCTCTGAGCATGTACTATCGCAATTTTTTCTTTTAACGTCAGTCTGTGCAACGCATCTTCCACTCTCTCTTCAATAGGCTTGCTCTTATCCAGATATACCGGATTTTGCTGTGCTCCCAAGGGAAGTACAGCAAAAAGAACCAGTCCTAAAAACATCTTTTTAACTTCCATATTCTAATACATTTAAATAGTTTATTTCATTCCTAACGAACCTATGTAGTCTTTCTGAACCACACAGTTTTTCAATTTGCAGGCTTCTATAAAGTCCATCATTGCCTTACGAGCTATATTTTGATCGGGACGCGCTTCTCTAATCTCTTTATAAGAAGTACGCGGAGCCTCCGAAAAATGAATAATATTCGCCCAATTCTCAGGTGGAGTGATGCCCACAAAAGAAGAGCCATCCATCTTCTTATAAGGCCAGAAAGTATAACCGATATTATTTTCGCGCATCACTTTGCAGAATGCTGCTTGCCATTCAGCGGTGTTATGTCCTATTTCCCCCATATACATCGGCAGATTTACACTGTCACGGAAGTTTATTATAGCTTGAATAGCCGCTTTGGTAGCCTCTCCACCATAACGATGGCAAGTGTACATTATCTTCTTATCAAACTTGGAGTCTTTAAATGGCTTGAAGTTCCCATTCCACTGAGCTCCGCCCAACAACACGATATGGTTCTTATCTACTTCACGAATGGCAGCGACCCCTTTTTTATAGATGCCTTCAAGCTTACCATTGAGTTCAGCCATCTTTTCAAAATATGGTGCAATAGGTTCATTTAGAAGTTCGTATCCTAAGACAACCGGCTCATTCTTATAATGAGCAGCTATCTTACGCCAGATTTCACAGTACAGTTTCTGGCTGGCTTCACTTTCAAACAACCAAGGATAACCATAACTGTCGTCAATATTATCGCCGGTCTGTCCACCGGGAGCATCATGCATATCAAGGATTAGATATAACCCTTCTTGACGGCACCATTCGACTAAAGTATCAATACGGGCAAAACCATCCTGCTTAGTTGTCAGTCCCATATAATCCTCATCCGTGAACATTTTATAGTTAAAGGGTAAACGTACCGTATTAGCGCCTGTCTCTTTAATAAACCGGATATCAGCACGAGTTATATAATTATCTTTAAAAGCCTTCCAAAATTCTGCTGTGAAATCGGGGCCAACCAACTGGCTAAACATTTCATTGATAAATCGTGCAGAATTTGTTTTGGTAAACTTGAACATATATCCTTCCGGATTTAACCAATTACCCAAATTAGTGCCCATGATAAAAAGTTTTGAGCCATCCGGTTTAATCAAATCTTTCCCCTTTATTGCCACAAATCCTTCTTTTACATTGTTGGCTTTTGGAGCACTATTGCTATAACACCCTAATGCTGCAAAAAGTACAAGACATAAAGTTAATAAAGTACGCTTCATAATTCTCTTTAAGTTTTTAATTATTTTGTTCTAAATAAAATAGCAATTCCATAATCCGGATCAAGGTCCTTCCATTTCCGGAAAAACTTTTTGCAATCACGTTGTTACAAAGCTAAATAAAAAAGAAAGAGGACTTTCGAAGAGTCAAATAAAAGTGGATATATAAAACACTCAAATATTTATTAATCAGCGTTTTGACCAATAAATACATAGCTAAAAAAGTGGATGTAAAATGAGGAGGAATTAGCGTATAGCCTTTACCATTTCTTCAAAATTGTCGCGTGCCACACTCGATTTATTCTTCACCTTGGCTCGATAGTTATATATGGTATTCACTGAGTAGCGTAGAAACTCTGCAATCTGCGAACTATCTTCTATGCCAAGACGGATTAGAGCAAAGATACGCAATTCAGTATTGAGAAGCTCCCGACTTTTCAACACAATCTGAGCATCATCTTGCAACAAGGTATTAAACTGTTCTACGAAATCCGGGAAAATATGAAGAAATGCCGAATCAAAGTTCATATAGAGCTCTTCCAACTCACCGTCAAGAGTCTTTTGCGAGCGGGTTATTTTAAAGAGTTCTGCTATCTGCCCGGCTGACAACTTTTTATTGACCATTCGCCTGTAAGCATCCAACTTATCAATATAAGTGGAGCATAACTTCACAAACCGCGCAATATATTCTTCTTTTATTTGATTAGCCTCTGACAAATCCAAATTCAGCGATCGTAGATTTTCATTGAGTGTTTTCAACTGCTCATTGGCTACTTGTAGATTATTGCGGGCTGTAGCCAGTTTCTTCATCTGCCAATAGATATAAAATAGTGCTCCCAAGAGTAAGACAAGCAATATTGTAATAGCCATTACATATTGTTCAAGTCGCTTATTCTGCCTTTCAATCATAGCCTGATATGTCTTATCTATTAATGAAAGGACGTCTGCACTCTGCCAACTTCTTAGGCGCGCATTATAAAATCTCGTCTGGTCCCATGAAAATCGCATATACCGATAAGCTCGCTCAATATCACCTCGCTCGTACAACAATTGAGCCAGGTTCCACAGTGAAGCATGATCCGTAATGGCAACATGGATATCAGCCAAAGCTGATAATGCCAGAAAATGTATTTCGCTATCTTTATCACCCAGCTTACGGAAAAGTCGTGAACGAATATAAGCTGCCAATGCAAATTCCGGAGTATTACCGTTCAAACGAGCTAATACTGCATCATTAGCCTGTAATGCACCGCTTATGTCTCCTTTTGCCATTTTTTGCACCCCATACACTTCCATATAAGCATAAGAGCCTATCGGCAGCAACTGTAATAAAGAGTCACGATAGGAACGAGATAAGGCGAGATAGCCGTCTTTTGATAATTCATCTTGAGTATAGGCACCGACTTCACCATAAAAAAGGCAATAACAATCATAGTAATCAGGAAGCAGTTTGGCCGGTAGCTTAGCTCGAGAAAGCTTCCCCAGTCTTTCAGAAGCTTCTTCGTACATCCCCACCGAACTCATCAAATGGGCTAACATGATACGTGTTTTATCTATAAGATAAGGATTTCCATACTTCTCAGCCCATTTCATATTACGGTTAAGATAATAAAGCGCTGAGTCGCAGGTATACGATTTGTATTCTAAATAAAGTGCATTATTCAATTTGTAAATATTCTCATCGGAAGGGGAAATGCCCTTTAATTGGTCTTTTAAACGATGAATTCGCTGTTCACGAATTGTCGCATATATTTTGTGCTGTTCAATAGCCCCGTCTAAAGCCACCAAACAAGAATCCGTATTACGGGGTATAGACACGGGGAAAGCTGCTTCTACACTTGCGCCAAACAATAACCCGGTTAACAAAAGCAGTTTTAGTTTCATGATTGCAAATATAAAAAATTAGTTTTCTATATTTGCGATACGAACCCCCAAATGTACTTTATAAATGAAAAACTTAACGCTTCAGAGAGTGGCTGCAATAGATGTATCCAGAGCACTCACAATGTTTCTTATGCTTTTTGTGAATGATATCCCCGGATTAAAGAATATTCCTTATTGGCTCAGGCACGCTGAAGTTCATGAAGACATGCTCGGATTCTCGGACATTATTTTCCCTGCTTTTCTTTTTTGCATGGGAATGTCTGTGCCATTAGCCATTCAAAACCGCTATTCTAAAGGAGACGACTCATTACAAGTCATTTCGCACATTTTCTGGCGCACAGTTGCATTAGTCACTATGGGACTATTTGCTATGAATAGTGGAGGTGTAGAGAATGGTATATCTCACCAGTACTTCACCTTATTGATGACAATCGGCTTTTTTCTTATTTGGGCAATCTATCCTAAAACAAAAGGTTTTAAAAATGCGCTTTTCATCGCAATGAAATTGATTGGAATCGCCTTATTGGCTTTTCTTGTTATATATAAAGATATCTACGGAAAACCTTTTCACCAAGGTTGGTGGGGAATATTGGGACTGATTGGCTGGACATACGCCGTTTGTGCAGTCATTTGTCTGTTCACAAGAAATAATTTGCAAAGAATTGGCCTAGTATGGATATCGGTACTTGCGCTCGTACTCATAAGCCATTCGGGGGCTATCCCCAAAGACTATGGGATGCGAATCATATTGCTACCTTTTATTCCCAGTGACTGGACTTTACATGCTTTTGGCCTGTCCGGAGTACTGACTACACTTATTATGCAAAAATATGCCGACCATGTACAACCCAAGAAATTCATTGTAATACTATGTACTATAGGTCTCATCATGTTAGCTGCTGCCATGATCTCCCATAATTATTGGATCGTCTCAAAAATTCAAGCCACTCCTACATGGCTGTTTTACTGTCTCGCAATACTATTTCCAATATTTGGTATTCTTTATTGGCTCACCGACAGTAAAGGGAAAGCTTCATGGTTCAATATTATAAAACCGGCGGGTACGGCAACTCTCACATGCTATCTCATTCCTCCAATATGGTATTCTGTACAGCAGATATTGAAATGGCAATATGCCGACGTGCTAAAAACCGGGGAAATAGGATTGATCCGATCAATAGTGTTCTCCTTTATCATTATATTAATCACAAGTCTGCTAATTAAAATTAAGATACGACTGAAAGTATAAGTTAGCATCGGAAATGAAAAAATAAAAAGGCAACTTTATTTGTTATATATAAACTAAGAATAAAACGAATGTTAAGAATAGAAACGCCTAATGGGGAAGATAAAGTCCTGCTCCATTCATGTTGCGCCCCATGCTCTTCAGCCATTGTAGAATGTCTGTTGGCTAATAATATTGTCCCCACTGTTTTCTACTATAACCCCAATATTTTCCCATTAGAAGAGTATGAAATAAGAAAAGCCGAGGCAATTCGTTATGTCAGGAATCTAGGACTCGACTTCATAGATGCTGATTACGATTACACAGCATGGAAACATGAAATAAGAGGGTTGGAAAACGAACCAGAACGTGGAGGAAGGTGTGCAAAGTGCTTTTTCATTCGCATGAAGGAGACAGCACGATATGCAGAAGAACACGATTTCACGCTTTTCACTACCACATTGGCATCCTCGCGATGGAAAAATCTGGATCAAATCAATGAGGCGGGTAACCGTGCGGCAGAACTTTATCCGCAAGTGACCTTTTGGGAACAAAATTGGCGCAAAGGAGGTTTACAGGACAGACGAAATGCACTGCTGAAAGAGTACCAATTCTATAACCAGCAGTATTGTGGGTGCGAATTCAGCATGCAACACATGAAAGACAAATCATTTTGATACCATTTCTATCCAGCATACCTAAGCACAAAAAATGCTGTGAAGCAACTTTACATAATAACAACACTTTATAAAATTCATCGGCACGCCGAAACTTATAAAGAGTATTGGCATGCCTTTCTATAAAGCAATTCCAAGAAATTTTCCTCTTTATGCTACAAGCTCATTTCACATCCTGAAAATAATGGAAAAACAGGGCTTGCAGTAATCCTAAAGCGATTTTTTAATCTCCCATTTATAGTAATTAATGCCCCTTTTTTACTTACGTTTGCAGCTTTTAAAAAGGCAGAACCATGTTCAGAGATCCTAGTATCGGGAATATTCAACCCCAAAAATTACTTTATAAGTGCACCTTAATCGCAAAGACAGATAAAATTTATCGATTATATATTAATATCAAAGTATGAAACAAATCTACCTAAAAGACTTTATGACAGTGGCCATTTCCGATTTACAAGACGCTGGACGTTATGGAACAGCACATGTGCATCGAAGTGTACTCCGCTCCATTCTCGAATATGCCGGCAACAAACTGGCAATGAGCAAGATGACACCTGCTTTCTTAAAAGAGTACGAGAATTATCTCATCATGCAAAAAAAACTGGAATGGAATACCTCTTCCACATACATGAGATGTCTACAAGCTGTATATAATCAAGCTTTAGATCGTGGAATGGTTCCTTTTATACCCCGCCAGTTTTCAGGTGTCTTCAGAGGCGCTTTACGCAATCATCGCCGGGCGTTATCACCATCGGATATGCGCCGCCTACTCAGTAATCGTGAATCCGCGAAGAATACAACTCAAATCACAAACGTTTCTAATCTCCCTAAAGAAAACACTACTGAAACAGAACTTTCGGACAGAAAAAAGACAAAAAGTGCCATAGATAAGTCAACATCGAAGGCACGTGCCTGTTTGGAGTTGATGCTGCGTCTACGCGGCTTATCTTTTGTGGATTTGGCATTTCTGCGCAAAAGCGATTTTCATGAAGGCTATTTGATACTACGCCGCCATAAGACCGGCACCCCCCTACGTATCCGCGTATCCGAAGATACTTTGAAGCTATTACGCCAAAATGTCTCTCAAGATCCCCATTCTCCATATCTCCTTAATATACTCGACGGTAGATTGACCGGATATGAAGCCTATCAGGATTATCAAAGTAAACTAAGACATCTGAACACTTGGCTTAAAAATCTAGCCAAATCACGAAAAGTGCAAAGCCGAGTAAGTAGCTACTGCGCACGCCACACATGGGCTACACAAGCAAAGTACTGCGGAATACCAACATCGGTTATATCAGAAGGACTTGGGCATGCATCAGTCACTACTACCGAAGCTTATCTTAAAGCTTTTGATAACGGAGTTTTGGACAGGGCAAATGAAACGGTAGTAGATTATATACTTTTACCAAAGAAGAAGAAGTAATAAAGATTGATTATCAATTAAATAGAATATCCTTGGGAACACAGCGAGGAAAACCGTTACTTATTAGGTAACGGAAAAAACCGAGTACAATAATAGACAATATTTATAAACAAACAAAATAAAATAATTATTTTTTCATTAAACAATAGTGCTTAATTGCATATTTACAATATAAAATTGATTTATTTATTCAATATTTGTTCTCAAAATATAGTTGACCTGTAAGAGAACTTCCAAAAACTTATAATAAAGCATTTGTATCTACTTTCAGATCCATTAGGGAATATACCCTTTAGAGTGAAATGCCTATTCATTCTAGCATTCTGAGGATAAATAATCACCTTTTCCGTTACCTAATAAGTAACGGCAGAGAACTCTGCAAACAATATTAGACAAATGCTTACATTAAATACTATAAAAGCAATTCAAATAATGCATTTTATAGCAGGTTCTTCCAATAATACGCAAATGGAAAAGGTGAATAATACGGAGCTTGTAATACCCGAAGATTCTATTTTACTAGGCAAATTATCGGAGGCAGGGCTTATTGAATTTTCCGGAAAGGGTGATCCTCTATCGCTTTTGTCGTATAATATAACAGACAAATACGCAGACATAACCCTTTATAACATATTACGTGCAATTGGAGAGAGTTTAATTTTAATAGATCCTGAAGAAGAGGAAGAGCGTATTTATAATCGTTCTTGTGGAAGGATTGGTATTCTAAAACTTGGAGTAGTCAACCAAACTTTGCGTACATTATTAAATGAAATACATTTAGCGGATCTATAAAGACCAGCTAATATTTACCATCACCCTACCAATAAATTTATCGATACACCAACGTGGAAAGATTGCTTTCGTCAAACATTTCATTAGCTACCTCAAGCAAATGATCCGAAGTGATCTTTTCAATTCTTTTGAATACACTGTCCATCGTATCATAACGATTGTAGTGTAGAAAAGTTTTCGCCAGCCCAAGAGCATTGTTCTCGTTGTTATCTGAAGATACCCCGATCTGACCTATAAGCTGTTTCTTTGCGATAGCAAGTTGTAAGGAACTCATTGTGACTTCTCGAAGGTGCTTCAGCTCTTTCATAACCAAACGCATACATACATCAAAATCGTCCGGATCAGTGCCAAAATAAATACAAAAAACACCGGTATCCGTATAAGAAGTCAGATTAGCTTCCACGTTATAGACCAGTCCTCTACGCTCGCGTAATGACACATTCAGTCGACTATTCATACCGGGACCTCCAAGAATATTGTTCAGGATATAAAGAGCTGTTCGCTTTTCATCATATGCACTGTAGCCACATCCTCCAAGGGCAACATGCACCTGATGGGTATCTTTGGGAATCGTTAGCTTTGAGGGGAGATATTGCAGTGGAGGAACACGCCTATTATCAACGATTGTGGCAGGTACATCCTTTAATAATCTCTCAGCTAACCGAATTATATACTTGAGGTCAAAGTTACCCCAAATAAAGAACACCATGTTACCGGGATGATAAAATCGCGAAGTAAATGCTGCCGCATCTTCACTCCGAAATGTTTTAAGAAGTTCGGGATTTCCCAATATATTATGTCCCAAAGAATGTCCACGAAAAATTAAATCTTCAAAATCATCAAAGATTAGTTCCGACGGAGTATCCTCATAAGACTGTATCTCATCTATAATCACCTCGGTTTCCTTCAGTATTTCATGTTGAGGAAACGTAGAGTAAAATACAATATCAACCAATAGTTCAAATGCACGTGCAAGGTGTTCGGTAAGAAATGCAGCATAAACCACGGTTTCTTCTTTATTGGTGTATGCATTCAAATCCCCACCGACGTTTTCCATTCGATTTAGAATATGCCATGCTTTTCTTTTACGAGTACCTTTAAAAATCATGTGCTCTACAAAGTGAGCCATACCTTGTTCTCCTTCAAGCTCATCGCGGGTACCTGCATCAACTGCAAAGCCACAATAGGCAACATTGGATAAAGACGGTTGATAAATAATACGCAAGCCGTTGGGCATCGTGTATGTATAGGGATCCGGCAGATATACCGGCAGTAATTTTTTCATTCTTCTCTTTAGCCTGAAATTAATTGTACCAGCAAAAATACAATAAAACTTATTGCTGTTTATGGAAAATTGCAGATATTTGCGACCTATAACGACTAACTCTACCAAATTATAATGACTGAATCCATACAAGAGCTTTTGCAAAAAGAGGCGCAAGCCGTATTAAATATTCCAATAACTGACGCATACGAAAAAGCTGTAGATCTTATCGTAGAACAAATCCACTGCCGCAAAGGCAAATTGGTAACATCTGGAATGGGCAAAGCCGGACAAATAGCAATGAACATTGCCACTACATTCTGTTCCACGGGAATACCTTCGGTTTTCCTTCATCCCAGTGAAGCACAGCATGGCGACTTAGGCATTTTACAAGAAAATGATCTCTTATTATTGATCTCCAATTCGGGAAAGACTCGCGAAATTGTAGAGCTCACACAGCTTGCCCATAATTTGAATCCATCTTTAAAATTCATAGTCATTACTGGAAATCCTGATAGTCCATTGGCACATGAGTCTGATGTTTGCATCAGTACAGGAAGTCCTAAAGAAGTTTGTACGCTTGGTATGACCCCAACAACTTCGACTACAGTCATGACAGTTATCGGTGACATTCTTGTAGTACAGACAATGAAAAAAACGGGATTTACCATTGAAGACTATTCCAAACGTCATCATGGAGGATATTTAGGAGAAAAATCAAGGGAATTATGCGAAAAGTAATCGGAATAGGGGAAACTATACTCGACATCATATTCCGCAACGGGCTACCGACAACAGCAGTTCCCGGAGGTTCTGTATTCAATTGCATCGTATCCCTCACAAGAGCAGGTATTCCTGTCAGCTTTATTAGCGAAACGGGCAATGACCGGGTTGGAAACATCATCCTACAATTTATGCAAGAGAATGGTGTTGATACGAAACATGTGAATGTCTTTCCGAATGGGAAGTCACCTATATCACTTGCTTTCCTCGATAATCACAGCGATGCCGAATACATTTTTTATAAAGATTATCCCAAACAGCGCCTAGATGTTGTCTTTCCACAAATTGAAGAAGACGATATCGTCATATTCGGTTCCTATTATGCACTCAATCCGGTATTAAGAGAGAAAATGCTTGAGCTGTTAGATCTAGCTCGTGAAAAGAAAGCAATCATATATTATGACCCCAATTTCCGTTCTTCGCATAAAGATGAAGCCATGAAGTTGGCCCCCACCATTATAGAGAATCTTGAATATTCAAACATTGTTCGAGGTTCTGCCGATGATTTTTCCAATCTTTATAATTTGAAAGACGCCGATCGGGTTTATAAGGATAAAATAAAGTTCTATTGCCCCAATTTCATCTACACCGCAGGATCTGAAGCAGTTTCGCTCAGAACCGATAAAATAGCCAAAGAATACACCATTTCACCTATTGAAGTTGCAAGTTCTATTGGGGCCGGCGATAACTTCAATGCAGGGATTATATATGGTCTATTGAAATCAGGAGTACGTTATCGTGATTTGAACAGAGTCAACGAAGATGTTTGGGACGAGATTATTCGTTATGGAATGGCTTTTGCAGCAAATGCCTGCAATAGTTTAAATAATTCTATAGCTCTAGACTTTGCAAAAAAACTTCCTTCTGTTAACTAAATCAGAGTTAAATGAGGAAAAACTCTGTGAAACTCACAGGCTTGGATATACAACAATGGCTGAAATACATATCTTTGCAATAGTTGATTATCGAATACGGCTATGTATAGGAATTTATTAAAGTGGTTTGCATATTCTTTGCTACTATCTGGATGTAGTGGCGCACGACCCTACATATCAGTCGTTTGCGAAGAAAACGAAGTGGGAAACTGTGTGATAAAATGGGAAACTGCGCCTCATCTTAAAGGAGAAGTGAAAGCGTATGCCTCTGCAGAACCTGAAAACAGCCCGGAAGACAGTCCTGTCGCAACAGCCAACATATCTGATGAAAAAATGGCTATAAACTCTCATAGCTCCACATCACGACATTATTACACATTGGTTTTCAACAATAAGTATAAAATAAGAGTTGCATCACGAAATATTAATATCCCCGGAATACAAAACTTTCGTGATATGGGTGGATACCCGTCGTATGCCACAGGGAAAAGAGTGCAATGGGGAATGCTATACCGATCGGGAGAAATTGACCGACTAGGATATAAAGCTTATCAAGAACTGAAGAGCATTGGAATCAAAACTATTATTGACTTGCGTTCCAAAAGAGAATTAAAACACAGATTACCTCTTCAAAAAGGTTTCGAAGTCATTCATATACCCATTCAGATAGGAGATATGGCCGATATTGTTGAAGAAATAAAAAAAGGGAAAGTCAATAATGAGATGGTTCATCGAATGGTAGAAAATATCAATAGGAAGCTTGTAACCGATTACAAAGAAGAATACAAACAAATATTCGACATATTACAAGATAAGGCTAATTACCCGATCGTAATACACTGCAACTATGGTAAAGGACGCACAGGCATTGTTTCAGCATTAATTCTGGCGGCATTAGGAGTGAATGATGATGATATATTTGATGATTATTGTTTAAGTAATGAATATTTCAATATCGCTAAAATATCTCAGTATGCTTATGACCTGCCTGTATCTGCTCAAGAAAGTATCACGACCCTTTATTCTTCAAAGGAGGAGTATCTGGATGCAGCAAAGCAAGAAATAGAACGAGAGTATGGCGATGTAGACACTTACCTCCAACAAGCAATAGGGCTTACTCAAGATGATTTAAAAAGATTACAAAGCATTCTATTAACAAATGAAGAATAAGCAATCTCTGTGTCTTATTAAATAAATACCAATCATTTAAATAGTTACATGTAGCATTTTATCCCCAAAAAAGTATTATCTTTGCGCCCGAAAATAATAGCGATATAAAAATTTAATGAAGACATTTGAAGAGCTCGGCCTGTCGCCGGAGATACGCCGTGCCATTACAGAAATGGGATATGAGAATCCCATGCCGGTACAAGAAGAAGTAATCCCATATCTTTTAGGAGAAAATAATGATGTAGTTGCCATGGCCCAAACAGGAACGGGAAAGACAGCTGCATTTGGTTTACCCCTAATTCAAAAAATTGACATAACAAAAAGAGTACCTCAATCCTTAATACTCTGTCCTACTCGTGAATTGTGTTTGCAAATAGCAGGAGATTTAAACGATTATTCGAAATATACCAACGGTTTACGAGTTCTTCCGGTTTACGGAGGATCTTCCATTGAAAGCCAAATACGTAGTTTAAAACAAGGCGTACATATTATTGTTGCCACTCCCGGGCGTTTACTGGATCTTATGGAACGCAAGACCGTTTCTCTAGCCACCATTCAAAATGTTGTAATGGACGAGGCGGACGAGATGTTGAATATGGGTTTTACAGACAGCATCAATGCAATATTAGCCGATGTTCCACAAGAACGTAATACCCTGCTTTTTTCAGCAACAATGAGTCCCGAAATAGCCCGTATTTCAAAAAAATATCTTCATGATGCCAAAGAAATAACAATCGGACGGAAAAACGAAGGAACCAATAATGTGAAGCATGTAGTATATACTGTACATGCTAAAGATAAATATGCGGCATTAAAACGTATCGTAGACTTTTATCCACAAATATACGGAATCGTATTCTGCCGTACTCGTAAAGAAACGCAAGAGATAGCAGATAAGTTGATGCAGGAAGGGTACAATGCCGACTCTCTCCATGGAGAGTTAAGTCAGGCACAACGGGATGCGGTTATGCAAAAGTTCCGTATCCGTAACCTACAAATACTTGTAGCAACCGATGTAGCAGCTCGTGGGCTCGATGTTGATGATCTTACTCATGTCATAAATTACGGACTTCCTGATGATATAGAGAGTTATACTCACCGTAGTGGACGTACCGGTCGCGCCGGTAAAACAGGAACTTCTATCGCGATAATCAATTTACGTGAAAAAGGTAAGATGCGTGAAATAGAACGTGTCATTAGCAAAAAGTTTATCGTCGGCGAAATGCCTACAGGCAAAGAAATCTGTGAAAAGCAATTGCTTAAAGTCATAGATGACTTGGAAAAAGTAAAAGTGAATGAAGATGAAATCTCTGATTTCATGCCCGATATCTGCCGTAAATTAGACTGGCTGACTAAAGAAGACTTAATAAAACGAATGGTATCGCATGAATTCAACCGATTTGCCGAATACTATCGTGACCGCGAAGAAATAGAAATTGCTACAGACAATAGAAATCAACGCGCAGGGAAGACAGGCGACCAATACGAAGACAGAAGAAGCGGAGGACGCAAAGCAGAGCCAGGCTATACTCGTCTTTTCATTAATTTAGGAAAAGTAGACAGCTTCTATCCCCACGAGCTGATTGATCTGCTAAATAAAAATACTCAGAAACGTGTAGATATAGGACGAATAGATTTAATGAAAAGTTTTTCATTCTTTGAAGTCAAGCAAGAACAAGCTCCTCTTGTAATCAAAAGCCTCAATAACGTTCGCTTTGGCGGACGCAAGGTTTCCATTGAAGTAGCCGGAGAAGAAAGCGGAAATGATGGAGGACGTTTCAAACGCAAAAACACGAAGACTAATTCTAATAAAGAGTATAAAGGACCCCACAGACAAGGAGCATTTTCGAAAGAAGATTCACCGTCAAAAAAAAGAGCTAGCCGAGAAGAAAGAGGATATAACACGGCAAGGGGACCAAAACAGACAGACAATTGGAAACAATTTTTTCAAGATGAACGACCATTAAAGGGAGATAGCCCTGACTTCAAAGAAGAAGGATGGGCTAGAAAAAGCAGAAAATAATCCACCAAATATCGTCGAATAAAGGCACAGAACATACGTTCTGTGCCTTTTCTTATATTAGACTTTTCGTACACACTTACCCTTAAGGAAGCAATTATCCCAACTTTCTTGAGAGGCTTTAAAGGTATTCAATCACAATTAAAATACAAATCATATCACTAAGATATAGTACTCATCGTTTATTGCCATACTGTTGGCACAATTGTGCCAACAGTATGGCACCGACTTGCCAAGAGCATGGCAAAGTTGTGCCAAGATATTGGCATAAAGATTGAATCTATAGTCTCTTGCAAATTCTTTACCTTACCATGATGTAGGCTATTTACCAGCCAATCTAATCAAGGGTAAGACACATGGTAAATCTAGGACTTAAACAGAATAAGACCGCGAAAATGCAAAGATTATTCTTTATATTCTCCACTTTCTCCTAACTTTGCATAAGATCCTTAACATTAGTATTATATGAAAAGACATAACCTGCCGACAGTCAATTCGCTGTGCTGCAAACTTATCCTATCTCTGTTTTTCACTACTGCTATTATCGATTGGGCATCAGCATACTCCCTAAAACAGTTCTCCAGTAAGAATGGACTTTCCAATAGTGCGGTACTCTCTCTTTGCCAAGACAGCAAAGGATTAATATGGATAGGCACATGTGACGGATTAAATACTTATGACGGGAAAAGTGTCAGACTGTACAAACCGGTAAACAGAAAGAATAACCTATCCGGAAACCTTATAGATTATATGATGGAAGGTGGAGAGGATAAGTTCTGGATACAAACAAATTATGGTTTGGATTACTTCGACACCCGGACTCAGAAAGTGTGGAGCCATAAGAAGCCTAAGGGAGTAAAGAAGATGGCGCAAAGCAAGGATAAAGATACATATATGATTAGCGATGAAGGATACATATATTGTACAAAGTCCGGAGAACAAAATTTTATAAAGCTAAACACTCCAAAAATTAATATTGAGAATGTATGCCAACTGACCATTGACAATGCAAACTCACTTTGGATTTTTTCTTCACACGGGCAAAGTAGATGCTACGCTATAAAAAAGGATAGACAGTGCATTTCGTTAGTCCCGGAAAAGAATTTCAAAGATCCCGGTGATGTGGTATGGGCATTTAGCCAGGAAAATATGGTTTATCTGATAGATAGCAAATATTCCCTGTATGAATATGACTTGAAGAACCGAAAGAAATACTACATCACAAATATTGCAGAAGAAGTACGGCAAAGAGGTGAAATCTCTTCCATTATCAAACAATACGACGATTATTTCATTGGCTTTAAAAGTAGCGGACTTATTCAACTGAAATATTCTCCGGATGCCACCTCAAAATATATTATATCTCCCATAAATATCCAGTCGGGCATCTTTTGCCTTATGAAAGATCGCTTTCAAGATATCATTTGGGTAGGCACTGACGGGGAAGGCGTCTATATGTATTACAATGATACATTCTCCATACGAAATACCTTACTGAACACTCCCACGTATGAGGCTAATACTCCGGTAAGGGCAATCTATTTGGATGAGGAACACAGTCTGTGGATAGGAACAAAAGGCAGTGGTATACTGCGCATGACAAATTACGACCCGGTTAGCGGAAGCTCTTCCAGAACGGATAAATTTCTTTCGAGTAGTAGCGCACTAAATGATAATACGGTCTATTGCTTTGCGCCAAGCCGTTGGGGACGTATTTGGATCGGAACTGAAAACGGAATGTGTTATTACTCTTATTCGAAAAAAAAGATCCTTCCTTTTGACTTAAACGCCGGGGGAAAGCCTGTGCGATACATTCACTCCATCGTAGAGTTGAACGATAGTACATTGTGGATATCGACCGTAGGAGAAGGAATTGTAAAGGTCAACATTGGCATTGCCGGGCATTCCCTCTATATAAAGTCTGCAAAAAGAATCGTTATAGACAAAGGGAGGAAAGCATCCAATTACTTTTTTACTTCTTATCAAGAGAACGATTCTATTGTTTGGTTCGGTAATCGCGGTTACGGAGCTTACCGGATGAATGTAAAGACCGGGAGGATGGTACCGTTCCGTTTCGACAAAGTCGTAAAGAACCAAACAGTGAATGATATATTCTCCATACTAAAGAATGAACATGATTATTGGTTTGGAACCAGCTTCGGATTGGTTCGCTGGGACCATGGCATTTCCCGGGTTTACAATGAGACGGACGGATTTCCCAATAACACCATACATGGCATATTGGAAGGGAAAGATAAAAACCTATGGCTCAGCACCAATCAAGGCCTTGTGAAGCTAAATGTCATGACCAATACGGCGCAAATATACCGCCAACAAGGTGAGCAAGAAGTGTCCGAATTCAGCGATGGTGCTTTTTACAAAGATAAAGCTACGGGTACACTTTTTTTCGGTGGAATCAACGGCTTTATCTCTATTCATGAGGATGGAACACAAATGAAAGAATATATGCCGAAACTCTTTTTCAATCATCTCTCCATATTCGGTAAAGACTATAATATCCACGACTTCCTCCAAAGTAAGGAAAGCCAGAATGCTCTAGTATTAAAATACGATCAAAACTTCTTCAGTCTATCTTTTGCTACAATTGATTGTATCAATGGAAATAATTACGCTTATTTCTACAAAATAGACGGACTAAGCGATAGCTGGGTTGAAAACGGAAGCTCTACAACCGCAGTATTCTCCAATCTATCACCCGGAGAATATAAATTATTGGTAAAATACCGAAATAACATAACCGGAAAGGAAAGTAAGCCTTATCCGTTACTCATACAAATCACTCCTCCGTGGTATATGACCACACTGGCTTACTGGATCTATTCCATACTCATTTTCATACTCATAGGCGTAGGCATTCACCTTACAATAGCGAAGTATACAAAGAAAAAGAAAGCTTTAATTGAAGAAATGAAGCGAAATCAACGTGAAGAAATCTATGAATCAAAATTGCGTTTCTTTACGAATATCACTCACGAATTCTGCACACCACTGACCTTAATATCGGGACCATGCGAAAAGATTCTCTCTTATTCGGGGACAGATTCTTATATCAAGAAATACGCTGTCATGATTCAACAGAATGTCATAAAGCTAAATGCCTTGATACTCGAATTAATAGAATTCAGGCGACTTGAAACAGGGCACAAGCCTCTCGAAATAGAAAGACTTGATATCAAAAGACATATTCAGGGCATTGCTGAATCTTTTCGGGAGTTGGCAGAGAGACAGGAAGTCGACTACCAAGTGGGCATTGAAACCGATATCTATTGGAATTCCGACCCAAGTTGCCTAAGCAAGATTGTAAACAACTTGCTTTCCAATGCTTTCAAATACACCCCGAAGCAAGGATTTATTACAATAGAACAATGGATTGACGAGGAAAGTGACGAGTTACATATCCGGGTTTCCAATTCCGGTAAAGGGATAAAAGAGGAAGACTTGAACAAGGTATTCGACCGATACAAGATACTGGATAACTTCGAAGTACAGAGCCATAACGGAGCCTTCTCCAGAAATGGTCTAGGGCTGGCTATTTGTCACAGCATGGTCAATCTCCTTAAGGGGCGTATAGAAGTGGCAAGTATCCCCGATAAAATCACTACGTTTGAGGTAATACTCCCTTCATTAGAAACAGAATTTTCCAATACCAGATCGATATTAATGGAAGGACTACCACCGGCACCGGAGCATAAATCATTCGAATTCAAAAATACGACCGTCCCCTTCAGCCCCTCGAAAGAAACAATCATGATCATTGACGATGATCCCTCCGTACTGTGGTTTGTGACCGAAGTATTTGTAGCCAAATATAATGTACAGCCATTTGAGAGTGCAGAGAAAGCTATGGAGCAACTACAGCAGAAAGAGCCCGATTTAATTATTTCAGACGTGATGATGCCGGGAATGGATGGCATGTCATTTGCTAAAAGAATAAAATCGGACAAAGTATTGAAACATATCCCACTCATACTCCTATCGGCACTAAACAACATCAATGAGCAGGCAAAGGGCATACATTCGGGCGCTGAAGCTTACGTGACAAAGCCTTTCAGTGTCGACTATCTTGAAAAATTAGTAGCACGCCTGATCGATCGTGAGAAAGAACTGAAAGAATATTATCGTTCACCACTCAGCTCGTTTCAATTGGACAACGGACGTTTTCTACATAACGAAGACAAATCTTTTTTCGATAAAATCTTACTGATTATTGACGAAAACATAAAGAGCCCGGAGCTGTCGGCCGAATTTCTAAGTAGCGCTATCGGATACAGTACAAGACAGTTTTACAGATTGCTTAAAAACATTACCGATAAATCGCCCACAGATATCATCAAAGAGTATCGGTTGGCAAGGGCTGAGCAATTACTGCTTTCCACACACCTCACGGTGGAAGAAATAATCGATGCAACAGGATTTGTTAATAGAGGAACCTTCTATAAGTTGTTCTCGCAGAAATATGAAATGACACCAAGGCAATATAGAGAAAGTAAAAACAGCGCTTTCAATAATAGCACAGCAACAAAAACCGAAGAAAGAGACAATTAACTCATAAGCTGCATATAAAAAAGGCTGCTTGCAATAGACAATCTATTAACAGGCAGCCTTTTTCTTATATCAAGAAGGTATACCGATATTTATTGAATGCTATTCAAAACATCTGTCTTACCTTCATTAACCAATCGGAGAATTAATTCACCAAACAATGTATTTTGCCAAGCAAACCATGGACGGGTAAATTTAGCAGGATCATTTTTATAAAAAGATTCATGAATAAAGCCTGTGCCAGCATCTGTGTTGATAAGCATCTTCACACAATCTTTGATTTCTTGATCGTCCTGACTGGTAAATGCTTTCATCATGATACTCATAGGCCAAATCATGTCATATCCGATATGTGGTCCGCCTATACCCTCTCCGGCTTTTCCTTTGAAGAAGTAAGGATTGTCTTCACTCCACACAAAGCGACGCGTATTTTGGTAAATCGGATCATTTACATTCACATCCCCTAAATATGGCATTGCCAACAAACTTGGGACATTGGCATCATCCATAAGGAAGTGATTACCAAAACCATCCACCTCAAAAGCATATATCATACCATATTTTGGATGATTGTAAGTCGCATACTTCTTCAAGGCATTTTCCACTTCCTGTGCTAAGCTGGTGCATTGATCTGCTAAATCTTGCTTCTTATTCACAGTAGAAAGAATCTCAGCAGCTTTACGAAGTGAAGATACTGCAAAGAAATTGGAAGGCACAAGAAATTGAAGAGTCGTAGCATCATCCGAAGGACGGAAAGCAGAAGCAATAAGTCCCACCGGTTTTACAGGTGCACCCAATCCATCATTATTAAGCGTATCCAAAGCACGCTCAGTTTTACGTTGGAATTTATATGGCCCCACTCCTTCTTTACGCTGTTGCTCCTTGAAAGTTTTCAGGATATTAGTGATAGCTTGTATCCATTCATCATCGAAGATGCTGGCATCACCGGTTTCCTTCCAATACTGATATGCGAGACGGAGAGGATAGCACAGTGAATCTATCTCCCATTTCCTTTCATGAAGCTCCGGCTTCATATCCGTCATATCGGTCATCCAATCGCTTCCTGTCGCTCCGTCATTAAAAGCATTTGCATACGGATCAATATTGATACACTTAAACTGACGACGAACCACTCCTTCAAGCATCTTTTTCAATTCAGGATCTTTATTTGCCAGCTGCACATAAGGCCATACTTGAGCCCCGGAGTCACGAAGCCACATCGCATGGATATCACCCGTATATACAAAAGTATCAGGTTTTCCATCTTTTGTACGATAATGAACGGTGGTTTCCAGTGTGTTTGGGAAACAATTTTCGAACATCCAAGCCAATTTGGGATTGGTCAGCAACTTCTTAACTCTGACAATCTCCGCTTCAACGGCTTTTGAAGTAAACAAACGTTTGTTTACAGGCGGACGATTGCTTTTGTAAGCAGCAGCCTCAGCTTTGTGGTTAACTACTGCCGTATTATCGCTAGGCAAAACAAACTCGGCTGCTCTGGCATGTCCCGCAAGCAGGGTCGCAGCTAAAACATAAAAACTAAGATTCTTTTTCTTCATTATTTAATCATTTTTTCGTAATAAGCTTTTGCTTCAATTAGTGTGCACCCACTTGTATGAGATGTCAATTGAGTGGTCCCTGCAGGTGCGGATGTCCAAGATGTGCCGAAAAGCAAATCTTGTTTACGAACTCCTTTACGCCATAATGTCTCAGCATTATTATTTAAAAATGTCGTAAATTTAGTCTTATATATCGGGTCCAAATCCTTATCTAATATTAGTTGGACAAAGTAACGCATAAAAATCCCTTTAAACAAGCCCCCATCGCCATTTCCTTCGTCTCTCAGCACATTATTTCCGATATCTATCATTCCGGAATTACTTATACAAAAGTTAGCGGCTTTACGAGCATCATTCAGGTAAGTTACATCACCTGTCATTTTATACAATTCATAAGCTGCCCCAACAAAAGTCCCCTGATTATAGCTTAAAGAGAACTGCCCTATAGCACCTGTCTGACCGTTGATGTTATCATAAATAGCACCACTAGCGGGATTAAACAGATTCTCTTTTTCCCAATCGTATATTTTAATCGCCATTGCTTTATCTGAATCGTCTTTCGTAATGGCATATATGCGACTGGCAATAATGCTGGCAGGGCCATTTGAACAAGCATTCTTACTCCAGGGTTTATCATGTACCCATGACACGCCTCCCCCTGCATAAGTTTCATCCCATCCTGCTTTTATATATCCCCATAGCTCTTTGGAGGTATCCAAGTATTTCTGCTCTTTAGTTGCGTCATACAAACGAAGCATAGTCAAGTTAATCCACTCCATGTCATCGTAATAGTTATTCCAATAGCTATTACCGTTTTTTACTTTGATGCCCGCATACCAAGCATCAAAGTAAGTTTTATATTTAGCATCGTTAGTACGGATATAAGCATCGATAAGTACATCCATTGCATGTGCCTGGGGCCAATACTGAAAATCGATCACTAAACCGTCATTTCCATAGTTAAAGAAGTGCTCGTCAGCATTCCAGAAACGAGCTATAAGAGAGGTGGAGCTACTATCGGCAGCGGCATTCCAGTCAATCGTATAGAGCCCTTTGCCATACATATATTCATCTTCTATTCCTCCACAAGCCTGAAGAGCCAGTGTCAACAACGGAATATATAATAATAATTTTTTCATCTTTTACTGATTTAGTTATTATCAGGTTAGAGTTTCTCAACGGTGTGAGTATAAACTCCTTTGTCACTGTTAAAGTATATGGTTATTCTCACTTGTGCGCCATCCATTTCACCGGCAAACTTCCATTTGTTGTCCCATTGGCTAACCCCGTATTGAGCCATGTTATAATACGCCTGACTCTCATTTGCTCCCGGTCTTGAGTCCAAACTTGCATTTGTCGGACCCCAATGTACAATAGAGGCAGCTCCATCTTCCGATATTTCCATTTGGAATTTATAACGCTCATCACGTCCCCATGACTCTTGATGGAATTCTATATTACCTTCACCCTGCCATATTCCTTTACCTTTATAACTGAGATCCATAATTACAGCATTGCTTGGACAGAAGAATAAACCTAATTTTTGCACCTGTATAAATTTCACCGAAGCAATGTTAAAGTCTAATATAACACGATATATTGCTGTCTCGGCAACAGTACCTTCCGCTGTTCCTTCCTTGATTTCTTTATTGTCAATATAGAATGTACGTGCTACTGCAGGATTCTTATTATCGATGAAATGATACTTTTTACCAGCTTCCAATTTGGTAAAGATCTCATAAACGCCTTGCTCCGGTGAAGAACAAGAAAGTGCGTTATCCACATTTGTACCAGCCTCTGAACCATCTCCTGTTATATATAGCTGAGTGGGAAGCTCGGCAAAACCTAATAGACGGGTCAAAGTAAGCTTTCTGGACTCTTTAGCTATCACACTGTTTATTCCCCGTGATGAAACGACCGTCCATTTCAAGGTTCCGGTAGCACCGGCTTCAATCCCAGCCATACCCCATATCTTATTCAGATCTTTATGGCTGATAGTTGCATGGCTTTGTGTGCCCATTTCATCGGCAACAATCCGATAGACAGGATTTGAAAAATCCCCATTTTCCTTATCAAAAACAACTTCATACAAAGGAGCGCCGCTATCCTCAGCCTTTGAAGCCTCCCATTCAAAAAATAACGATGCAGTAGAGGACTTGAGTAGCTCTAATCCCTTTCCATCAACCGGAGCATAAAGCTTATTCACCGGAGTCAGTTTAACATCCTTAAACTCCATATCACTGGTACAAGCAGCAGAGATAAATAGTACTGATAATAATGCGATGATTATATTTGATTTTGTTTTCATAACGATTTAATTTTAATATTATTGAGCATTAGTTGGCATATCCAGGGTTATTGGGGCGTAAATTAGGATCCAAGTCAATTTGTGACTGTGGCACAGCCCATAAATAATCTCTTGCTTCATTGAATTTACGATTATCCAAACGGATATAGTCTCTATTACTATTCGCAAATTTAGCACCATATACAAATCCATTCAGATATTCCGTACCGGCTTTCCAGCGCTTGATATCAAACCATCTCAGGCCTTCCAACGCTAATTCACTTCTACGTTCACGACGAATAATCTGCCTCATTTCATCTTGAGCTTTATTAGGATAAACAAGGGCCTCTTGATTTGTAAAACCAGCTCTGACACGTAGCAAACGGATTGTTTGATTCCAAATATCGGAAGTCATCATTCCTTGCTCATTCATCGCCTCTGCATACATCAGAAGCACATCGGCATAGCGCATTGTAATGATGTTTATAGCAGAAGCCAGACTTGTCTCATGTTTAACGTCATAATACTTGCGCACATAATAACCGGTAGCTGTCTTATTAGATGTTCCCCCCTCATACTCGTCAAGTTTTTCATTGGGATCGGTTCCCGGCTTGATATAGATATATACATCCTTACTCCCATCATTCAAATTTTTGCTCCAATTGTAACCGTCATAAATCACAGTTGCCGTTAAACGCGGATCTCTATTGGCATAGGGATTATCTTCATTATAAGTGGGGTCTTCATCTATTGTTTTCCCATTCAGTGTAAGATAGCTATCTACCAACGACTGGGTAGGAGCTCTACCATTAAGTCTGGATCCTTGAGATAACGGTGCCATGTCATACATTTCTCCCCATGTTTTCACACTCGGTACATACCCATAATCCATAATGACTTCATCATTATATTCATTATCTTGAGTAAATAGCCCTGCATAATCAGGGAAAAGAGAATAACTTCCATATTTGTCTTGCTGATTCATGAGATATTCACAATATTTAGCCGCATTAGCCCAATCATTGTCTGCCAAATAAACTCTAGCTTGAAGCACACAAACAGCTGCTTTTGTTATTTTACCCCTATCATCAGCACCCAATTCACTCTTAGTCGGCAATTGGTCGATAACAGCATCCAGTTCATCATGAATAAATTGAATAACCGTAGCGCGAGAAGTACGGCTTATAATCTTCGACTCATCCCATGTAATATCTTTGGTAAAGAAAGGGATATCACCATAGAAGTTGACCAAACGAAAATAAATTGCAGCACGAATATAACGTATTTCCGCAATCATACGGTTTCTCTGCGCATCAGTCATCGATACACGACTTTCCTTCTCTAAAAATATATGGCAAGTTTTAATACCTCCATAAAGATCTTTCCATTCACTTGTAAATAATCCGAGTGAAGGGTCGGCAAGACCATTCCGCATAAGACGTTGATCTGTATTTGAACGGCCTTCAAAAAGGTTATCGCTCAATGATTCGTCAGCCCACATCTTACCAGCATTATACATTTGACTATAAGCCATATTCACAACCCATTGCGCTTTCTCTGCGGATGTCCAATAGTTATCATCTGTATATTTATCAATAGGAGGATTCTCCATTGAGTTACAACTTATAAGCAATACAGTTCCCAAAAAATATGAGATCAAGATCATTAACTTTTTATTTTTCATATCCAGTCTGTATTAAAATTCCACATCCACACCAAAACCATAGTATCTCAAAGTCGGATAATTTCGACCACTATTTGCACCACCACTAGTCATTTGATTACTGAATTCACTTGATTCAGGATCAATAAAAGAGTTTTTGCTGAAAGTGAGCAGATTTTGTCCGTTGACATAAAGTCTCAATTTTTGCATTCCCAACTTACCAGTCCATTCTTTGGGGAAAGTATATCCCAATGTTATGTTCTTAATACGCAGATACTTTCCGTCAAAAATGAAAAGATCGGAACCATTACGATAATCATTGGCATTGGATGAAGATCCCGGAGCAGACAACCTAGGCCATTTAGCATCAGTGTTAGTTGGGGTCCAAAAATCCAATTGGTGTTTATAAATAACGTAAGAGTAGTTTTGATGGAAAGGCTCTACCAGCTCCCCACGTACCATCATATCTCTTTTACCTACTCCTTGAGCAAACAGACTGAAGTCCCAGTTATTCCAGTTCAAGCTGTAAGTAAAGCCGAAAGTGTATCTTGGGAAAGCGTTTCCTAAAATAAACCGGTCTTTCGAATCAATAACTCCATCTTTATTTCTATCTACAAACTTAACATCGCCCGGCTGTACTGTTCCACCAACAGGGATGGCCGATGCTTCTATTTCTTCATAACTTTGGAAGAATCCATCTGTTTTATAGCCATAATATGAGTTTAGAGGAACTCCAACACGAACCAGCTTATATAGTTCTTCTATTCCACTAATCTGTTCGTACCCTGGGAAATCTACAACTTTATTCCTTGAATCTCCCAAGTTAAAGTTGAATACGTGTTGGAACTTTCCAGCATTCAATCGATAATTAATTGACATATCCCATCCGCTATTTTTCATTGCCCCGATATTGTCTTGAGGCATCTCTGTTCCAAACACGCCTGGCACTTGAGGTTTCATCAAAATATCAGTCGTCTTCTTTTGAAAATAATCGAATATAAAACTCAAAGTGTTATTAAAGAATGTAGCATCCACCCCAATATTGAATGTTTTGGTTCTCTCCCAAGTTATATCGTCTTTACCCAAAGATAAGCCCACACCATTCACCGATTTATTACTGTAGGAGTATGTATTATTAAGGGGATCATAGGTCGTAAAGCGATCGTAAGTTCCAATACTCTGATTACCCAAAAGGCCATAAGACGCGCGTAACTTCAGGTTACCTATATTCTGCTTATACCATTGTAGATAATCCTCCTCAGATAGCCTCCATCCTAAAGACAAGGAAGGGAAAAAGCCCCATCGATATCCTTTGTGGAACTTTGAGGAAGCGTCATCACGGAAACTAAATTCCGCATAATACTTATCATTATATGAGTAGCTTAAACGTCCCAAAACAGAAGTGAGACTTGTACGATCCGTGTTTTCATTTGTTGTAGAAGTACCATCTCCCGGTATGACTTGAGTACCTTCTGTAGGTGTTCCTAAATCCGGATTGGTAAACTTCAATTTAATCTCGTTGGAAGTCGCTGTAAAGGACTCGTTTGTTACACCAAGCACTCCCGAAATAGAATGTTTACCAAAAGATTTATTGTAATCCATCAAAAATTGAGAGTTAATGAGATATGCTTCATGATTCCAATCACTCGTCTCACGGTTCTCATTTCCATAGCGCTGAGGAGTGGTTGCTGTCTCACTTGAATAGTAAGGGATCATTAATTGACGGGTAAAGCGATGGTCATTAATAATGTCCGCACCTAAGATACCTTTAAGTTTCAAGCCTTCCATTACTTTGAATTCGGCAGTGGCACTCGCATTAAGATAGTTATTCCGATATTTATTTGTACCACCGGCTTCTAGGTTTGCTAGAGGAGTGAATTCGGATAACACATCATTAAGCAAATATCTTCCGTCATCAGCCTTCATTTTATAGTAGTAATAAGGCGGAATACGTGCGGCATCGACTTCCAAACTGCTCCCGGTAGTCGTCACGCTGTTATTACGAGTATAGGCCAGGATAGTAGTCAACTTAAAACGACCAATCTCAGTACTTACATTAGAACGCATATTGTAACGTTGTAAACCAAACCCTTTATTACCTACATAGTTGCTTTCTTGATTATAATAACCCATAGAAACCATATATGTCGTATTCTGGCTACCACCGGACACACTCAAGTTATAGTTTTGTTGTAATGCAGTGCGGATTATCTGGTCATAAAACCAACTTTCTTCACTTTGATGAGCTGCCAAATCTCTAATTTGCTCAGGAGTAAAAATAGGGTTCATTCCCGAATTAGTTAAGGCTAAATTCTTTAAAGTGGCATTTTGATAACCGGCTACAGGTGAAAACAGTATTTTAGGATCCTCCCAGCCAACCATGCCATTCAGCCGCACTACCGGACGCTCATTCTTCGCTCCCTTTTTCGTATTTATAAGCAATACACCGTTAGAAGAACGAGAACCGTAAATAGCAGAAGTTCCGGCATCTTTTAAAATGGAAATATTATCAATATCCTGCGGATTCAACTTATTTAAACTACCCGCATCAGCAACCAGTCCATCAATTACGATCAATGGATCATTATTATTAGTTGTGCTGATACCTCGGATATTGATGTTCGTAGTATTATCATTCGGATTAAAACTACGCTGCTGAATAATCAAGTTTGGAGAAGCACCCTGCAAAGCTTGGGTCATGTTAGCTACAGGACGATCTTCTATCATACCGGATTTGACTTGATCAACTGCACCAACCACACTCTTGCGGGTGGTTGTACCGTAACCGATAACAATCACTTCATCCAATTGCTTCAAATCCTCTTTCAAAATAATGGATAAGGAGGATCTGCCATCTACTGCCACTTCTTGAGTAGCATATCCGATATATGAGATTACCAAAACATCCTTATTTTCACAATTAATAGAGAAACGACCATCCATATCGGTAATAGTGCCGATATTTGTCCTTCCTTTGATTACAATGTTAACTCCAATCAAAGGCTCTCCCGACGCGTCTTTTACTATACCTTTGACAACGCTGTTTTTCATTTGCAAAGTACTGGAATTATAAACCTGTCCGGCATATATATCTGGAGCCTGAAACGATAACAAGGCTGCAGCAAGGCTAAAAAACAAAAGCTCATACTTTCTAAGAGTCATACTTTGTTTTAATTTAAAGGTTAATAAGATTTTGATTTTAATAGGGGATTTAAAATGCAACGAAATCGTTGCATCCCCACGAGAGAAGATGTTCTTACGTCATAAATGATTAGTATTATTTTAAAGTTAAACAATAGCGTTATTTGAGAGGTTCCATATCTCACAAATTCTACACACCGTTAAAATATGTGGTAAAATTAAACATGAGCAGCTAATACAGCGTACGCTTTCGTGACATTTATGTATGAGATCAGCAAATGACACATAGCCATAGCTTTATGTCAAAATTCTATGTCCTGATCTTTTCTTCAAAAATAGCCTTATAAACATTTTCAATGATTATTGGGCTTTTAAATGCAAAAAGTTCCATACCTTCTAATAAAAGAGTGGTATGGAACTTTAAGATAAAGCGATGGCAAATAAAACCGTTATTTGTTACTAAAAGCAACCAACATCCAGACTAATTTCTCTTGTTCTTTCAAATAATCACTCATCATGGCTACCGTCACTTCGTCACCAACCTCGGAAGCTAAAGAAAGTATAGCTCTCTCTTCTTCTATTAGCAAATGGTAAGTGCTCAATATCTGCTCAATAGCCTCACTTCCAGAATTCACACCAGAAATTTCGTTTATCTTGGCAACCTTCAAGTATTCACTAAACTTGTTGGAAGGGACACCTCCCAAGATAAGAATGCGCTCTGCTATCTCATCAGCTTTTTCAGCCGCATCATCATAAAGCTCTTCAAATTTGCTATGAAGTACAAAGAATCCATGACCTTGGATATTCCAATGGAAACCGCGAAGGTTTGTATAATGTACTTGGAAATCAGCCAAAAGTTGCTGCAATGCAGATACTACGTTAACCACACTCGATTCATTCAAATTAAGATAATCTAAAGTTTTCATAATACGTTATTTTTATAAATTAATACTATACTTCGTTTTTGATATGACAAAGATAAGCAGGTAATAAGTGCGTGTCAAACAGATAATTTCTATCTTTGTATAGACGGTTTCTATGGAGGCATCGTAATATGTGTATCAATGGAGCGAATCGCACTACCACAACCCGAAAATTTCTAATATTATTAATCGTAAAAGCCATGACTTTACAACAATTGGAATATATTATCGCAGTCAACCAATTCCGCCACTTTGCTAAAGCCGCTGAATCGTGCAGAGTAACTCAACCCACCTTGAGCGCCATGATACAAAAACTGGAAGAAGAATTGGACGTTAAGATATTCGATCGCAATCAACAGCCAATATGTCCCACTCCTATTGGAAAAATGATTTTGGAACAGGCTCAAAACGTAATAACAGAGGCCAGCCGCATAAAAGATACCATTAAAGAAGAAAAACACTCACTTACCGGTACTTTCAGATTAGGCATACTCCCGACAATAGCCCCTTATCTATTACCACGTTTTTTCCCGCAACTAATGAAAAAGAATCCCGGCTTGGATATTCGCGTCGTTGAGATGAAAACGGAGAATATAAAGAAGGCCGTGCTGAGCGGTGGCATTGATGCAGGCATTATCGCAAGTCTGCCGGACTTAGAGCATTTGCAACAGAAAACATTGTTTTATGAACAGTTTTATGCCTATGTAGCGCAAAATACCGATTTATTTACCCATGAAATCATACGAACTTCCGATTTGAGCAGTGAAGAATTGTGGTTACTTGACGAAGGACACTGCTTTCGCGATCAACTAATGCGATTCTGCCAAATGAAAGCAGCTCGTATTAGCCAAGCTGCATATCATTTGGGTAGTATGGAGACTTTTATGCGCATGGTAGAAAGTGGGAAAGGAATTACTTTTATTCCTGAACTTGCAACTTATCAGCTAAACGAAGAGCAGAAGAAGTTGGTTCGCCCTTTTGCCATACCATGCCCAACCAGGCAAGTCATTATGGTCACCGGAGAACATTTTATTCGGAACACTTTATTAGAGGTTCTTATCAAAGAAATAAAAGCCTCCGTACCCCGTGAAATGCTTGCCTTAAAAGCAACGCAATGCCCCGTATAGATTTTCTCTATCACTTCATTAATCTTTTCAATCGATTATTTTGTTTTATCAAAAACAAAGGTTATATTTTTGTATCCGTTACAGAAAAAATAAACCACATAAATAATTAAAGATTATGGAGACAATTATCAATTCTCAATTACCTGAATTCAAAGTTCAGGCATTCCAAAACGGAAGTTTTAAAACCGTTACAAGTGAAGATGTAAAAGGCAAATGGGCTATTTTCTTTTTCTACCCAGCGGATTTCACTTTTGTATGCCCTACTGAATTGGTAGACATGGCGGAGAAGTATGATCAATTTCAAGCAATGGGAGTAGAAGTCTATTCTGTAAGTACAGACTCACATTTCGTACACAAAGCTTGGCATGATGCATCCGAAAGTATCCGCAAAATTAAATATCCAATGCTTGCAGATCCTACAGGTCTTTTAAGCCGTGCATTTGGAGTGATGATAGAAGAAGAAGGTGTAGCATACCGGGGAACATTTGTTGTTAATCCTGAAGGTAAAGTGAAATTAGCTGAAATTCAAGATAACAGCATTGGGCGTAATGCCGATGAACTACTCCGCAAAGTGGAAGCTGCTCAGTTTGTAGCTACACATGATGGAGAAGTATGTCCTGCCAAATGGAAGAAAGGTGCTGAGACTCTGAAGCCAAGCATTGATTTAGTAGGTAAGATTTAAAGACTCATCAAAAGTCCTCTTCTACACATCCAAAATAATGAGGAGAGGACTTTTTAATATTATTGCAAAGTAAGATCCAATAGATTCCAAAATAGAGTACCAATATGCTAGACACATCAATAAAAGAGCAATTAAAGATTATTTTCCAGCCATTGGAGCATGAATATATTCTGCATGCAATATATCAGCCTCAGCACGAAAATGCACAGGAACTAGTAGACTTTCTCAAAGATATTGCCGGTTCTTCGGAAAAAATAACTTGCGAATTTGCAACGACAGAAGAAAACAGAATAGACTTTCAATTATATAAAAATGGGAAAAATACCGGGATAAATTTCCATGGAATGCCAAATGGACACGAATTCACATCCCTACTGCTTGCCATTCTCAATGCAGATGGGAAAGGGAAAAATCTACCGGATCAAGTGATTTCGGACCGTATAAAAGCATTAAAGGGTCCCATCGCATTGCAGACTTATGTCTCACTGACCTGCACTAATTGTCCTGATGTTGTTCAGGCTCTAAATATAATGGCACTCCTCAATGAAAATATTACCCATGAAATGATAGACGGTGGGATTTTCGAAGATGAAGTAAAGGCACTCAACATACAAGGTGTTCCAACCGTACTAGCCAATGGTAAACAACTTCATGTGGGACGAGGTGAACTTGGAGAACTCTTAGAGAAGCTTGAAAAGACATTTGGAGCAGAAGAGCAAAAAAACATCGAGCCTATCGTAAGAGAATATGACGTATTGGTATTGGGAGGAGGGCCTGCCGGAGCCTCCGCCGCTATTTATTCAGCGCGTAAAGGATTAAAAGTTGCTATTGTGGCTGAACGCACAGGTGGTCAACTCAAAGAAACAGTAGGTATTGAAAATATGATATCTGTACCTCAAACAACAGGGACCCAACTCGCCGATGCTCTAAAAAACCATATTTCACAGTATCCTATTGATTTATATGAGAATCGAAAAATTATAAAAGCGGAGCTTAGTGGTAGAGAAAAGGTAATTGATACCGCAAGCGGCGAACGTTTTCTATCCCCTTGTACCATTATTGCTACTGGAGCAAGTTGGCGTAAACTAAATATTGAAGGTGAAACGGAATATATAGGGAAAGGAGTTGCATTCTGTCCGCACTGCGACGGTCCCTTTTATAAAGGCAAACATGTAGCCGTCGTAGGAGGTGGGAACTCTGGTGTAGAAGCCGCAATAGACCTAGCAGGCATTTGTAGCAAAGTAACTCTATTCGAATTTCTTGATACACTAAAAGCAGACCAAGTGTTGCAAGATAAGGTCCGGAGCATGCCAAATATTGAAGTATTTGTTTCATCACAGACTACAAAGGTTTTGGGAGATGGAAACAAAGTAACAGGTATTCGTGTAAAGGATCGCAATACCAATGAAGAAAAAGATTACGATTTGGATGGCATCTTCGTTCAAATAGGATTGGCAGCCAACAGTGCTCCTTTCCGCGAACAATTGGAGGTTACTTCAATAGGAGAAATAAAAATAGATGCAAATTGCAGAACAGACATATCGGGTGTATATGCTGCAGGAGATGTGTCGAACGTTCCGTTTAAGCAAATTGTTATTGCAATGGGCGAAGGAGCTAAAGCAGCACTCTCTGCCTTTGAAGACCTTATACACGGAAAATTCAAATAAGATATTGAAATCAGAGTGCACGAGTAAGTGGCAATATATAGCTTAAATTTTACTTGATTGAATATATTAAATCTTATTTCTTAGCAGGAATAAGATTTAATTCTTTTATAATATTATCGGCTTTGCCTAACTTTTCTAATATAAAAAGTACATAGCGTATATCAACCCCTATGCAACGTTGCACTTTGGCATCATATAAAACATCACTACTCATCGATTCCCAATTCCCGTCAAATGCCAATCCGAGCAATTCCCCTTTGGAATTAAACATCGCACTTCCTGAATTTCCTCCGGTTATGTCATTATTCGTAATAAAACAAACTTTCATTTCTCCCTTTTCATCGGCATACTTTCCAAAGTCTTTTGCACGTAGTAATGATTGTATTTCCGGTTGTAAAGCAAAGTCTTTATCTCCTATATTTGTTTTTACTTTCTCAAGAATACCTTTGGTGGTGGTATAATAATCAAACTTGACTCCATCATACGGAGAATAGCCGGATATCGTGCCGAAGCTCATTCTCATGGTAGAATTTGCATCCGGATAGAAATTACCGTTTACAGACATCTCACGTAAAGCCGCATTGAACAAACGTTCTCCAGTCGAAATCTGAGCAGATGCCTTCTGCATTTTCATATTCATCTCATATAACTGCCCCAGCAAGTCAATACCAAGAGTTACTGCAGGATCGTCCATAATGTGATATGTGGAGTCTTGCTCCAAAAAGCGTTTCAAGCCCCGTGGGGTCGTCATCTCGGAATGAGCATAGAGAGTATCTACATAGGCTTTTACATTACCATGATATTCTTTATCGATTGTACGATAAAATGGAGGAAGATAGGTACTGTCAACTTTGGTGCGGTATTCTTTCAACATGGCAACAAAGACATCCTTATCAATGTCCTGATCAAAATTGGCATACTGTTCTACAATTCCTTTTAAAGAAGCAACTACAGCACTTTGGCTTGCTGTAGAATCAAAGTTCAAAATCTTCAAAACCAACTGAACCAACTCCGGACCCGACAGAAAAGATTCTATAAAATATGACTGAGCGTGATAAGTTGTACTACGAGCTTTATAGCAGGAATCAAGATTGTCAAACAAGTTTGCATATTTTGTCTTTTCAGTGGAAGCATTCTTTATCCATGCACGAACAGCATCCTCCACTTGTCGTTTCTTATCTAAAATATGAAGCTTGTGAATTGCCTGATTAGTCCCAATACTATTTTTCCAATAATTGGAACTTTCATCATACTTGGCTGCATACTTTATTCTAAGACTATCATTGCTATCCATTGCATGCTTCCAAATAGCCTGTTTTATTGTGCGGATATCGATTTGAGCCTGATTGGTATTGTTCATCATCTCCTTTATTCCATAAGAAGACAGATAACGTTCTGTAGTCCCGGGGTATCCTAAAGTCATGCAAAAAGCACCTTCGTTATATCCGGAGAGAGAAAGAGGTGCTACATATTCGGGATGGTATGGGACATTATTCGCAGAATAATCAGCAGGACGGTTATTATGATCTGCATATATACGGAACACACAGAAATCTCCCGTGTGACGAGGCCATACCCAATTATCTGTGTCCCACCCAAACTTACCTATAGAAGAGGGTGGCGCAAATACTAACCGGACATCATTATAATCACGATAAACCGACAACCAATATTCATTTCCACCATAATAGGCATCTACTACTCCGGTCATTGTGGAATCTTGAGCAGTAACCTCACTACCTATAGCAACTCTGACAGAATCAATAGCTGAAGTACGTTCGGAATCGCTCATCGTATTTTTTACAGCACTTAGTACGCGCACCGTCACATTTTCGGTACTCAGTAAAAAACGCACATATAGTCCCGGATTCGGTAATTCATCCTCGCGAGTTCTAGCAACAAAACCGTCTCTCAAATAATCATGACCTACTGAAGAATGCTGCTGCACACAACTGAAGCCACAATGATGATTAGTAAAAACCAATCCGTCAGAAGAAACGACAACTCCTGAACAGAAGCCGCCAAAGCTAACAATAGCATCTTTTAGTGAGGGTTGTTTGGGATTATAGATTTGGGACAACTCCATTTGAAGTCCTAATTCTTTCATTGTCTTGCGCGACTGCTTACTCATATTGCCCAGCATCCACATACCTTCATCCGCATGCCCCATGAGCATGCAAAAACAAAGGGATACGGTTAAGATACACTTCAGTCTCATCTATAACATCTTCAGGTATTAGTTTATAATCAGCTGGTAAAAGCCTGTATTTTCTTTTATATCATGGCAAACCCGGACTCACTTATTTATCTGCTTTTGTTTCTTAATGACTCATTTGCGAGCAAAACGATTGAGAATAGGTATTTGTTTAAGCGGCAAATCAGATTTCGTTACATAAGCCAGAAAAACGACCAATAATACAGTATGGAAGAGCATTCTGAGATAGAAATTATGTACCGGAATAAAAGAAGAAGCAACATAAAGTAATGCGGCAAGCAACATGTATTTTCCAATGCCTTTAATATCATATTTAATCGGATATTTCTTCTGCCCCAGCCAATAAGATAGAATGGTAATTACTCCATATCCGGCTACCGATGCCCAAGCAGAAGCAACATAACCATACTTAGGCACAAGCATAATATTCATTAACATGATCACAGCACAACCGACTATAGAGAAGTAGGCACCCCATTTTGTTTCATCTATCAACTTGTACCAAAACGAAAGATTAAAATATATTCCTTTAAGGATCTCCGCTCCCATCACGATGGCTACCACACTTAACCCTTCCCAATACTGAGAATTGACCAAATGACGTAGAATATCCAAATAGAGCATAACCACTAAGAAAGCAAGCAATGAAAAGATAAGAAAATATTTCATGGCCGAGGCATACATACCCCGGTTATCTCCTTCGCTGTTTTTGCCAAACACAAATGGCTCATAGGCATATCTGAAAGCTTGTGTAAACATTGCCATAACCATCGCAATCTTACTGGTAGCACTATATATACCCAATTGCACCAACCCCTCCTGGCGATCGGTGAAAAGGAATGGATAAATCATTTTATCGATAGATTGATTGAGCACACCAACAAGCCCTAATACAAGAATAGGAAAAGAGTAGCTGATCATCTGCTTCATCAGTTTTTTATCAATCTTATAGCTAAATCCGTGTAGTTCAGGAATAAAGAAGAAGAATTGAATCAATGAAGTCACCACGTTTATTCCAAAGATATATCCTACCATGTAATGTGGATCATAGAACCATGATACACTTCCGGGATAATATTTAACAAGCCAAGGACATATTAAGAGAAAGAATAAGTTGAGAGAAATATTAAGTATTATTGAGAGTATCTTAATACTTGCAAACTTTATCGGGCGCTTCTTATAACGTAGATACGCAAAAGGAATACTCGAAAATGAATCCAATGCCACTACAATAACAATCATGCCGACATATTCGGGGTGATCGTTATAATCAAGCAAGTTTGATAAAGGATGTAAAAAAGAGAAACATAAAACAAGGAATATCAAAGAAAGACCTCCCACATAGATCAAAGCATTGGCATACACTTTCTTTGGATCTTCACCACTTTTATTCGCAAAACGGAAAAAACCCGTCTCCATCCCAAAAGTTAAGAGGATAAGCACTAAAGCCGTAAACGCATACATATTTGAGACTACCCCATATTCTCCCGAAGCAACAGGTAACACTGCCGTATGAAGCGGCACCAATAGATAGTTCAGAAACTTTCCAATAATACTGCTCATCCCATAGATAGCAGTGTCTTTCGCCAATGATTTTAATCCAGCCACGTTACTAATGATTGTTCTTTAATGCTCAAAATATTTAATTCGTTATTTATAGCTGCTCGCCAAATAACGTCTTTTGCGAATTGTAAAGGCTACGCCCTAAATGTTTATAAGCCAATTCCGTCACTTCCCGCCCACGGGGAGTGCGTTTTAAAAAGCCTTCTTTTATAAGAAAAGGTTCGTATACCTCTTCCACCGTACCAGCATCTTCCCCCAAAGCTGTGGCTATAGTGGTTAGTCCTACCGGTCCTCCCTTAAATTTATCTATTATGGTACAAAGTATCTTATTGTCAACTTCGTCAAGTCCATATTTATCTATATTCAACGCCTCCAAGGCGTAATTGGCAATTTCCGTATCAATGCTTCCCGAGCCTTTTACTTGTGCAAAGTCACGGACACGTCGCAATAAAGCATTTGCAATACGGGGAGTTCCGCGACTACGCGAAGATATTTCACCAGCAGCTTTTGTTGAGCAAGGTACATTGAGTATCCTTGCAGAACGCCCTATAATTGCACTCAACACGTCATCATCATAATATTCCAAATGAAGATTTATGCCAAAACGGGCTCTTAAGGGTGCTGTAAGCAATCCACTTCGGGTTGTAGCTCCCACTAATGTGAAAGGATTCAAATCTATCTGGATACTCCGGGCAGATGGTCCCTTATCTATCATGATATCAATGCGATAGTCCTCCATCGCAGAATATAGGTATTCTTCAACGACCGGAGATAGTCGATGAATCTCATCAATAAATAATACATCATTAGGTTCGAGACTTGTGAGGACTCCTGCCAAATCGCCGGGCTTATCAAGAACTGGACCTGAAGTTACTTTAAAGCCTACTCCCAATTCATTGGCTATAATATTGGATAGTGTAGTTTTGCCCAATCCGGGAGGTCCATGCAATAACACATGATCCAAAGCTTCACCGCGTAACCGGGCAGCCTTGACAAAGATCCGCAAGTTATCTACAACTTTATCCTGCCCGCTGAAATCTTCAAAAGATAAAGGGCGGAGAGCGTTTTCAAAATCACGCTCACGGCTAGTTAGTTGATGCTCACGTATGTCAAAACTTTCATCTTCCATTCATTACTCTCCTTATATCACGGCGCAAAGATATACATTTCGATATAGATAATAACTTTTCCTTCTGCTAAAGAATAAGAATTCTATAAAAACAAACCTTACAATTCATTCTTTACCACAAAAATTACATCAGGTTTATCACTAACATTTATAGAAAATCAGCGCTTCATAAACTCTTTTCTTCGGTCATCAGAAAATTTTTCTATCGCATACCTCAACATAGTACGTGGCATTACTTTTGCATGCTTTTCCAAGAACTGCACCAACAGATCCTCGTCTCGTTTACCCATTTCACGCAACATCCATCCGATAGCTTTTTGCATTAGATCATGCTTGTGATGTAATAGCCGCTCAGACAGAGATAAAATGTCAATAAAATCATTATCTCGAATGAGCGTGTAAGTTGATACTATTGCAATGCGCTGATCCCAAAGCAATGGGCTGTCTGCTAAAGAATATAGAACTTTGCGAGGCTTATCGCTTAAATAGCCTCCCACAATTGTCGGAGCTGATAAATCGACCAAGTCCCAGTTGTTAATCCGAGAAGTATTTGAGAGATAAAAGTCAAAAATAAGTCTTTTGTTTATATCGTCAGATTTCTTAAAACGTTCTACAAGGATAAGCAAAGCGCACAAACGGCATTCATGCCATTCACTTTGTAATAAGTCAGATATAACCTCAAAAGGAGCATCTTTATATTTCTTTGCGACTTTACGCGTATTGGGGACTACAACTCCCAAGAATTTATCTCCCTCACCATACTGGCCTTTACCTGTTTTGAAGAATTTAGGCAAGAAATCTCTTTTTACAGGATCAACATATTGTTCCAACTCTTCCTGAATCTGTTTTGCACTTTCTATAATCATTATTCTCACTTTTAGTTTTAGATATTGTAATATACAAACATATTGGCATATAAAGCATATCAGTCGATAGCAATTTGTTTAAAAAGAAAACACTAATCGGGCAAAAATAGTCAAAAAAGGCACATAGAATAGAAAGTTATTCCTACTTTTGCAACAACTTAATACATAAATCTATCAATAGATAATTACTCATCGCTAATAATGTTTCATTTATGGTTTTAAATTACATTTGGGTAGCATTCTTCGTTATAGCTTTCATTGTAGCATTATGCAAGCTCATATTCATGGGTGATATGGAAATATTCACGCAGCTTGTGAATGCCACATTCGGCTCTTCCAAAACAGCTTTTGAGATTTCCTTAGGACTAACAGGTATTCTTTCTTTCTGGCTGGGTGTAATGAAAATCGGTGAAAACAGCGGCATGATTAATGCGCTTTCAAGATGGTTAAGTCCCTTATTTTGCCGCCTTTTCCCTGATATACCAAAGGGGCATCCGGTTATGGGTTCTATCTTTATGAATCTCTCTGCAAATATGCTAGGACTCGACAATGCTGCTACTCCAATGGGATTGAAAGCCATGAAAGAACTTCAAGAATTAAACCCTAAAAAAGATACGGCAAGTAATCCGATGATTATGTTCCTCGTCATGAACACATCATGCCTTATCCTAATCCCCGTAAGCATTATGATGTACCGCTCACAAATGGGAGCCGCACAGCCTACCGATATATTCATCCCGACTTTACTCACAAATGCTACTGCATCAATAGCCGGGATTACCACTGTCAGTATTGTACAACGCATCAATTTGCTGAACAAACCTGTTCTCATCTTTGCAGGATGTATTAGCCTCGTTTTTGCCGGATTAGTAAGTTTATTCCTTTATCTCGGACGCGACCAATTGGGAACATATTCTACTGTAGCTGCTAACATCATTTTATTCTCCATCATCCTACTATTTATTTGCTGGGGATTATGGAAGAAGACCAATGTATACGATGCTTTTGTAACAGGAGCCAAAGAGGGCTTTAACACGGCTGTACGCATCATCCCTTATCTTGTTGCTTTCCTAGTGGGTATCGGCGTGTTTCGTGCGTCTGGCGCTATGGATATATTGGTGAACGGCATCGGTTCAATAGTAGGTTTATTCGGATTGGATACTAGTTTTGTAGGCGCTCTTCCCACAGCCTTAATGAAAACATTAAGTGGAAGTGGAGCCAATGGGTTAATGATTGACACAATGAAGCAATACGGAGCGGACTCTTTTGTGGGTCGAATGAGCTGTGTGGCTCGCGGAGCATCCGACACTACTTTCTATGTACTGGCTGTATACTTCGGTAGTATAGGGATTAGCAAAACCCGCAATGCAGTGACCTGTGGTTTGATTGCAGATCTTACCGGAGTCATCGCAGCAATTATCATCAGCTACTTATTTTTTCATTAATCCGATTTCATCAGAAATAAATTCATTAACAATATGATCACATATCAAACAGAAGAGGTCAAAATGCCTTCGATAAAGAAACGGCAGACCACAGCATGGATAAAAGCTGTTGCGGATACCTACGATAAAAAGATCGGTGAGATCGCATATATTTTCTGTTCGGACAATAAAATACTTGAAGTAAACCGAGAATATCTGCATCACGACTATTACACGGATATCATTACTTTTGATTATTGCGAAGGTAACCGTCTTTCCGGAGATTTATTTATAAGTCTCGATACTATACGTACTAATTCCATTCAATTTGGAAGCACCTACGACGACGAATTATACCGAGTTATCATACACGGCATATTGCACCTCTGCGGTATCAATGATAAAGGGCCTGGGGAACGGGAAATTATGGAAGCAGCAGAAAACAAAGCATTAAGTCTGCTAAAAGAGCTAGAAGATAGATCCATTTAGATAACAGCCAAGACAAATTTCAAAAGGAATCGGCTGAAAAATCCATATCAAAATGTTTATTATCAGATCTATATATCCAGCGCGTTGGATATATAGATCGAACACGTCAAATATATATACCCAACACTAAAGGATTCTATACCCGTCAAAAGAGAACGGTTTATCTTATGACAGGCATTTAAAGCTCTTTATTTCAAAAGATAATGCTCCGCACGCCCCGGAGAGAACAACTCCCACAAGGAAGCCACAGTCCAGCCCGGTGCAAAAATATCGTTATAGAACCCTTTACCATTTTTGCCGTAATCCCAATTGGTATGTTGAACAACTTCCGGATAGTAGCCAACTTTAGCTATACCGCAAAGGTGTCCTTTTAAGGGGAGTAATTGACGCATGGATGTACTGATGACTTGAGCAAAATCAGCAAAACGCTTTTCATCGTAACGTTTAGAAAGCCAGTTCAAAACATCGGCAAATTCAAACACAAATACATCAATGTGGTTATTTTCAACCGATACATTTCCCCAGCCTCTGGTCTTCAACCCCAAATCACCAAGCATTTGTCCTTGTGCAAAAGGTACATCCCAAGTATAATACCAAGACAATGCAAAGTATGTAGCTTTCTTCGCCAATGCAGCATAATGTTCTTGTTCAGCTCCTTTTGTTACTAAAGCCAAATAATAGGCAGCGCTAGCCGCATATAATGAAGCTTCTTTATCTTCGCAATTCGCATCCAAAGTAGACGAAAAATAATCCGCTTTTGAAATCAATTCTTTCTCTAAATAATCAACTGTCTTCTTTGCAGACGCCAAGTATCGCTTATCTTTAAAATATTTATACCCTAATACCAATGGCAAAGTAGCTGAAGGAGTACTTCCTCCACTCTTATCTACAATTGAGAAGTCATCACGAAACTTACGCGGGAAGCTTCCATCTTGATTTTGTAAGCGAAGGAAAATATCCAGCATCACCCTTACTTTTTTCTCCCAATCCAAATGTTTTCGTCCTTTTGACCGCTCATAATTGAGATAATGCAATATTGCATAAACACCCTCAGATTGACGACGGATACTATGGACAGCTTCCACTGAGTTACGTTTATAATGAACGACTTCATTAAAGAATCCACCTTTTGAAAAGCCATTTGCTTGATAGGTATCAAATATGCTATTAGCATTTGAGACCAAATCAGCACGCCCATTCTGTTCTCCATATTCAAGCGCATTAAACGCATTCAGCAAAGTACGTCCTACAAAACCAACTTCAGCAACATCTGTGTTATCACAAGTTGCCGTACGTAATTCAACACCCGAATAGTAATGCGTAGGGGTATCTCCCACATAGCTTTCGACAAAGAAGTTACTCATCACCTCTTTCATCTTTTCAGGAGTATATGGAGTATTCACCGGCTGTGGTTTATTGGTATCGTAACTATATTCCCACGTACGCTGAACACATTCGGAAAAGTCAGTAGCTTCACGCTCGGAAATCTCCCAAGTTATAGACATGCTTTCACCCTTTCTTAAGAACTGAAAAGCCTCAACAGGAGGAGCTAAAGTCAATTTACGAATATAAGTTTTAGGTATTTCTTTATAAGGGAAGCCAAAAGAGAGAACAGCTTCACCGGATACATTTTCAAAACCGATATACCCGATAGATGTCTTTCCGGAAAGGATCACTTCTCCTTCTTTATGAGTTGTTAAAGCCTCATCACCAAACTTATCTATGCGAATAACGGACATTGATTTTTTGCTTTTCTCATCGAAAATAGCAGTCAATGGAGTGCTCAGACGATCTTCTCTAACCAACCAGCTATCCGATGTGTGGAATGATGGAGCCTGTTGAGGCGAACGTAAATTACGACGATACCAAAAGCCGGGCATGTAGAACAAACAGTCATCATGTCGATAACCGGTTTTTATTTGTTCGCCATAGCTAAAATAAACATCTTCTGTGGCTGTAAGAGTAACCGTAATTCGCTCTTTATTTCCATTTTCAACTACAGTCTGCACTATCTTAACCGGCAACTTGTTTGCCGCAAGCATTTGATAACCATTATCAACACCGGGCAATTTTTGTAAAGACAACCCGTAGCAAACCGCATCATTTCCTGGCACTTTCAGAGAAATGCTCGCGGAAACATTTCCAACATCGTATCCCGCTGCATCAACTTCCGCCAGCCCAACTAGCATTATTAACCCTAAAAACAATCTTTTTACATTCATATTCTTTATTTATTTATCAAAATAATTCTGTCACCTTATGAGCCTAGATTAAAAATATTGAGTTCTTATTAGTCAAGTTTTGTCAATAAAATAATGATTATACTATTGCAAATATATCGGCATATTATTTTTTTCAGTATAAGTATTATTCCAATCTATGCAACGATAAATTCAAAAGGAGCCAACCGACATAAAAAGTTTAATTAATTGCCTTAACAACAAGCTTGCCTGCTTTATTCGTCGCAGGTAAAGTCACTTCTAACTGGCCTGCATGTTGTGACCTTAAAATAAGGGATCTTCCATTGAAGAAGGCTTTGTATGTGTACTTAGGATTCAAGCAGACTATCATACAGCGTTCGTGAGGCTTCGTTGAATCATCAAATGCGACATCTGCTTGATATTCAGAACAATCATCATTGAATCCATTTTGCTTTATCCATACTTCAAAGCCTGTCGAAATTTTCCCCTGCTTATAATAAGCTGCAAACCAATTTAAGATAGGAGACGAAAGGCCTGAAAACTGATGCCATCCTGCCCCCCGTCCAGAAGATATAATGAAATGCTCAAAAGTGAAATAGCTATCTTCACACTCTTTTTCCCAAAGATCTAAAGCGGTATGCGCTATCTTATAAGCCTCTTTTCCTTTACCCAAGTCTAAAAGAGCTTTCCAAATTATCCATTGATGAGGAAACCAAACAGCTCCATTCCAATATCCATCTTCTTTATAATAGGAAGCAGACTGATCTACCGTTGAAAGACCTATCTTAGTCCACAGTTCGTCTGGAGAAAATAAATGTTTCACCATCTTATTTATTTGATCAGGAGTGCAGATCCCGGCTGCTAATGGCGTCACTCCATCCAGCCCTTTATTAAAGTTTGAACGGTCTTTACATCTGAATATACTTTTTGCATATTCCAATGAATCGTGAACCACATATCCAAAATACCCACTTTCTTCGTCCCATGCATTAGCTTTTAATGCGGTAGACAGCCTACTTATTACCCGATCATACTCCATGATATCTCTCTTTAATCCTAATTCTTTTGCCACTAAACGAAGAATCTTCGCAGCTCGGAGATAATATGCAGAAGCGACTACTGGAGTTATAAATTTAGCTTGTTGCTTATTCTCATTCAATGCGCTTTGAGGAGGATAATCATCCCAACCACCGGAATTATAAAAATAATCCCAAGTACGAAGCAAGCCGGAGCCCTTCATACGAGTCGAAGAAGAACCATTCTCTCCCGTCATAAAGTCAAAAAATTGTTTCAGTCTGGGATATAAAAAAGCTAACGTGTCACGAGACAAGCCGTTATTCCATAAATCAAGATAAGCATACATTTGAATAGGCAAAGGAGTACCATGATGAATAAAGGCCGATTCACTTCCGGCAGGAGTAGTATAAGCCTTAATGCATTCAAATGCTTTTACGGGATCTATATCTATTAATCCCAATGCGATAAATCCCGAATCCCAAGTATAAAGACTATTCCAATTTTTCCCTGGTGTAAAATGTCTGATATACTCTCTCTGGGAATAGACAGGGTATACTATGTTAGACAAAAGTGCAGCCTGCAGCATACGGTTCCCAAAAAGATATTTATCGCCTCCAGGCAAAGCTTTACATTCATTGATTAATCTTTCGCGGGTATGAGCTTGTGTTATGAACCTATCGGGGTCTGAATGAAAATTAAGTAAATCCGACTGCACCTGTTCCTTTTTTCCGGTGCATACTAGCATATATACGGTCTGTTCCGAATTTGGTTCCAATACTATTGGACGCAGAAAAGCATTTGCATAATGCCACTTCCTGTCACCAACCAATTTAGATGATACATGATCATGCACCTTCTTACGGAAGAAAGACTCTAATTCACCATTTAATATCTCGCGTATCACCGAATGCGGATAGTTCCATGCCACTCCGTAAAAATTATCGCAGTCTTTATATTTCAACATAAAGTCCTTCTGAGTCTTCCCGACTTCCATTTCAGGAGTAAAAGCAATTGGATCCCGCACCACATTCACCTTGTCTATATCTTGCTTATCTCCTACAAAAAAGCCATTTAAATTTACTCCAGCACCTCCATTCGAAATAAATTCAAGTTTATGCCATCCGGGCTTCTTACAGGAATAGGGCACTGAAAGGAAATCATACTCCCCAGTCCCTTTAAGTTCAACAGATTGCTCTATCAAACCTTTTAAGTGGAATGACACAACTTCCTGTTTATCTACTTTAAATCTCATTTTTATAGCTCCATTCTCCCGTCCTGGGAGTATATTTACCAAATAAGATACCCGATCACCTTTATTCCTTCCAAATCCTTTCCCTAAAATAGAACCACCAAGCGCCATAGAACTACGTTCTTCATTTCGTTTCAATCCGTCATAGACTAACCTATACTGTGGGGATTTGTAAACAGGTTCATTTTCCGCATAGTCAACAGCATTGTACCATTGCAGATGAGATGCGTCAGAAGCTGCTACTTCCGGCTGTGACTCAGGATAGTCGATATACGCCATCTGATTCAAAACTAAGTTCTGAGGGATATTTGTATGATTAACACAATGCACACCTACCAATGTGCGATTATCGTCTAAAATGGAATAAGTGACATCTGTATAAACCTTGTCTTTCCATTCCAGCTCATAACGATAAGTAATATGAGTCATCTCAGGGTTTACCTCCCATGGATAGTAAGACGACTCAAATAGTACATGCGGCACCAACTGACGGTTTCGATAATATCCAGGCATAACGGAAAAATCAAATCGGATCCCTTTGTTAATGTCAGGTATATGAGAGATTCCGGCATAGCGTTTAGAATAAGACCCCCATGAACGTAACGATGTTATGTCATGGTCATTACATTTACCAATAGTACACTTCTTTTGCTGCCTTTTATCTGTTAGATTTAAAGTATGCTGAGTAAGAAAGTCACTATAAGACAACAGTCCTATTAGCATCGTAAGAAGTTTTAAAGTCATCATTATTTCCTTTCTTATTCTTTACTTCTCCAAAAGAGCGGAAACGCACCAAAGGTAAGGAGCCTGTCCATGATAATCACCTACACAACGCTTACGATCATAATAATACTGTTTATCATTTTTTCTGTCAGTCCCGATACAGACCTCTGTAACCTCATTATTGGTATTAATGTATGAAACTAAAGCCATCCATGCCTTTCGAGCAGCAGGAGTATATTTTTTTACATCCAACCATCTATGCTTAACTCCCATTATGAATGCAAATGTAAACATAGCCGACCCAGATGTTTCAGTCCAGCAATCAGCCTGATCAATTAATTGATTCCATAACCCGTTGATATTTTGATAGTTTCTCAAACTTTCCATCATCTTTAAATACCCCTGCATTATGCGAGGACGATCTTTATGATTTTTTGGTAAGTAACGAAGTAATTCGGTTATACCAGCAGCAATCCATCCATTTCCGCGCCCCCAATAGTAAGGTACATCCGGTGCATGATAATATAATCCATTAGGACGCTGTAACTCATCCAAATATAACACCATTTCTTTTGCAGTCCTGTCAAGGTACATCATGTCTTTAGTCGTTTTATAAGCCTCAACCTGTAAAATAGGGATCATATACATGTCATCAATCCACAGACGAGTTTGCCAAGAATAGCCTTTCTCTGCCCATATTTTCTGTTCTTGACTTACATTTTCAGGAGCTATCCATTGGCTATCAGCATATTTCAGTCCAATTTCCTTATATCGCTCTTCTTTAGTAACCTGATATAACTCTAAAGCCAAACTTCCAAATGTGTTCAAATCAACATGATTCTTAGGAGGTAAATAGGCTTTCTCGGTTGTTAGTAAAAGATTGAATTTATCCTGCAATAGTTTAATAAGCTTTCTATCCTTAGTAAGCTCAGCATACTTCAAAGCCCCGCTCCAAGTAAATACTTCATAATAACCGATCCATTTGCCCACATAAAGTGCATGCTTCATGTCTAGGAAATGATATGATAAACGCTTACCCACTTCCTCTGGAGCATATCCTTTAGAGAATTCACCTAGCACGTTTGTTTGGGCAAGCAATAACTGAAATGGAAGACAATAAAAAAAGACTAATAATATTCTACGCATAATGCTTAAATTAAATATTAAACGATTGATATGAACGTTTCTACTATTACTAATATTATGATTTCAAATTAGCTCCACATAGATTTAGTGCAAACAATCTCTTATTTAGAATAATGAAAAAAAAGAGATGTGCCCAACAGCAGTTCTATATTATACCCTGCAGTATGGACACATCTCTATAAATTTATTTATCTGTCAATAAAATCATTCAGTCTTATCTTGGTCCGTTACAGCATTTTCCCAATTATCCCATTCAGGAATACCTGCATCATATCCGGTGTAACCGAAATTCTGCCATAGTTGTCCCCTATTATTCGCTTTAATTTCTTTGTCAGGAATAGGCCAATAAATATTTTTCTTGTCAATTATATAATTGAGATTTGACTTAGGAGCATCAATAACAAGCGTCACGCCCTTATTGTACATACCTTGATGAATACAGCGCTGATACCAATAACTTCCACCTGTCAGGTCAGTACCTTCCTGTTTATCATAAGTATTGATATCATAGGTATTCCCCCATTCATCGGGTCTACCGCTACGAGCTAAACAGAGAGAAACACGGCTTAACTCCACATGGCGGAATTCTTCCCAAAATAATTCACGAGCACGTTCGTTCATTATATCTCCAATTGTGACATTACCTTCATAAAGTTGAGAGCAGTGTGCACGTCTACGAATGACATTTAGGTCTTCTTTAATAGTAGGATCATCCGGATTGAGATAGAACTTGGCTTCGGCACGTAGCAAGTACGCTTCGGCAAGACGATAAAGATACCAATCGGCAATACCTCCGTCTGTAGCGCCACGATTTCCGTCAGACCCTGTTATATTAGCTTCATTAACAGGGTCGTCCAACTTGAATATATAATGGGGAACATCGTACCAACGGCGAATTGTATCGCTACAGAGCAGTTTACCATTATCATCATAGAGCCTCAATGACTTTCCAAAGTAAGAAGAAGCTTTGTTATTACATTTTAAGGATTCCATTGTCACCCAGTTACCAGCTTCCACACTATGACGTAAGTCTGTTGCGTCCATTTGACCATTCACCATCCACACGCCTTTTTGATAGAACCAAGTAGGACGACAAGTGGCAATACCACGACCCATAGCCCGCATATAATCATAATTTTCATTATAATCTGCGCTGTTGCGTTTGATATTTAACAATGCTTGCTTACCATCGGGCATCTTCACTCTACTGTCAAAGTAGAAAGGATAAAGAACACGCATAGTCAGATTCTTCAAGAATGATTCGGCGGCAGCCCCTCTGTTGGGCATCCCCATTATAACTTCCTTATTAGCCGAGATCAGCTTATTCTCGGGGCGGTGCAAATCCCAAATGATATTACGAGTAATAGTCCATGTTTTAGGTACACCACCATCATTAAATTTTCCAAAATCCTCAGTCATAAGCGAATATCCGGATTCATTGATAAGAATATCCAACTGTTGTTTTGCTTTCTCGTATTCACCCGTAGCTAGGTAGAGCTTAGAAAGGAGCATACGGCAGGCACCTTTGTTCACCATTCCAATCAGACTCATATCCTTTTGATCGGGCACCCACTGTACTGCAAACTCCATATCTTTTACAAGCATATTAAGAACAGCGTCCCGCTTAGTTGAACGGAAGTTTAATTTAGGAACATCAAGAACTTTCGTCATCAAAGGTACATCACCATATTGAAACAACAACAAATAGTAACGAAATGCACGGTGGAAATAAGCACGACCAATATACATATTTTTAGTATCTTGGCTCAAGCTGGTTACATTGTCTATATACGTCAAGATCGTATTGGCATTGCGTATTCCTTCGTAAGTCTGTTGCCAAAAGAACCAAAGGGTGCTGACACGGCTTAAATCCAATAAAGTAGATTGATCACTATTTATAGTCAGTTTTTGAGCAACATTGTCAAGCAAATCTGTTTTATCAGTTGCTGCAGGTACCATTAGATCAGAAAATGTATATTCCGACATCATAGGAAACATTTCATTGCTATCTCCATCCGTCCAATAACGTTTTAACTGGCGATCAGCGATAGCTAATACAGACTGTAGACCTGCTTCTGTGGAAAAAGTTGTAGTAGGCTCATAGAATGACAACGGGTCTGCATCCAAAAAGCTCTCTTTACAACTGGTAAGCATTATTGATGCACCCGCAAACATCACTAACCCTTTAAGTATATGTTTTTCAATAAATCGTTTCATATCTATTTGATTTAATGTTTAAAAAGTTAAATTAACTCCCAAAGAATAAAGTCGAGTACCCAAAGCACCAGTTTCAGGATCGCCATATTCCCAATCTTTTGCCCAAGTAGCCACATTGCGGACAGTACCGGATACTTTCACGCGTTCGATACCCCATTTTTGAGTTAATAGTTTAGGTAGTGTATAACCTACCGCAATATTTTCCAAACGGATAAAAGAGCGGTCGTAGAGCTTACCGGGGCTTTTCGCTCCATCAGGACCTTGCGCCTCAATTCGCGCATATTTATTAGTCGGATTGTAGATTGTCCAATACTCTTTTGCTGGTAAACATGCAGCAGCATAAGTCATACGTCCACCATCATCGTCGTTATTTAAATAATTAGTGGACAGACTTTTATGCCCCATATAAGAATAAATATTGATAGAAAGCGTCAGATCTTTCCAAAGGGTAAATTCATTACGTAAAGACCAATTGATTGGAGGAGTGGTTGTTCCTAAGAATTGTTTGTCATCATTATTATAAACTATTGTCTTTACTGTTCCATCTGCATTATAGACATCGTTTGCAGGATTATTCCAGACTTTCGGATCACCAGGAACTTGTTTGTACTTAGCTGCTTCCTGCCACTCGTCTTTCTGCCAAATACCAATCACTTTGTAGTTCCATATCTCATTAATAGGTTTACCGATGAACCAACTGCTAGCCGTATAGTCGGATTCTTTCTTCCCGATTACGTTTCCATTTGCATCCAATACATTTTCATATTGATAGAACAAGTGTTTGATTCTATTTTTGTTGTAAGAGAAGTTAAGAATCGTATTCCATTGGAAATTTTTCTGTTTGATATTTACAGTGCTCAACGAGAGTTCAAAACCGTTATTATCAACTTGTCCCAAGTTGGTTGTGATATTACTAAACCCGGTGAAACTCTGCAACGGTTGGCTCATAATCATATCTTTGGTGCTCATTTTATAGACATCCAGAGTTCCTGTAATTCTATCGTCCAAGAAACCAAAATCCAATGCGAAGTTCCAAGCCTGTGTTTTTTCCCACTGTAAAGTAGGGTTCGCCATACGGTCTGCCATCAAGTAACGCATCAACTGTAAATCACCCGTAGAGTTAATATAACCCATATATCCACCACTACCTGCATAAAGATTCGCCAATGCCACATAAGGATCTGCGAGTGAACGATTGCCATTTTTACCAAAGGATACACGCAATTTTCCACTACTCATTACATTCTTGAATCTCTGGAAAAACTTTTCGTTTGAGAACGCCCACGCCACAGCCACAGATGGGAAGTAGGCATAAGGATTAGAAGATCCAAAAGCAGAATAACCATCTCGGCGGAAGGACGTGGTCAACATATAACGGTCATCGTAAGAGTAAAATAAACGAGCTAGCATGCCATCTGCCGTTTCATGCGAATCAGTTGTTTTATAAGTACTATTTTCTTTGGAACCATTCTGCGTATTATGAAATCCCAATGCATCGGAAGGCAAGATATTACGTGCTTCAATGCGATCCGACCAATATCGACGTTCTTCTGCTTCTTGGGCTAAAGTCACAATAAAATGATGCTTTTCAGCGAACGTTCTATCCCAGGTTACAGTATTGTTCAAAGACCAATCAAAGCGCTTTGCCTGTTCTCGGTTAGCACCACGATCATTGGGATTGCTACCGGGTAATTCCGCCGACATAAAATAACGATCATAGAAAAATTGGAAACGCGGAGCAGCATTGAACTGATAAGTAATTCCAAAAGGCAATTTCATCTTAGCATCCAAAATTGTATTAAATACGGTATATCCTTTTTCCAATTCCAAATACTTCTTTTGGAAATCATAGTTATATCCACGCTGTGACCAAGAACCATCATTGGGATATTGAATAGGATTACCATTCTCATCAGCATAATCAGCATAGGGGCTGTTACGCATAAAATAATCTTCATCCAAATCAATACTTCCATCCGTACGGTCTTGAAAATTTACATTGGCACCTACCTCAAACCATTTAGTCACTTTGGCGTTCAATTTCATGTTGGCGCGCACGGCGCGATATGTATCATCAATCAAAGCTCCTTCATTGCGCAAATACCCCATAGAAAAGTAATAGTCTACTTTTTCGGAAGCACCACTAATGCTAGTGTTATAATCCTGATTAAGCCCTAAACGAAAAGCCTTGTCTTGCCAGTCTACCGTTTTGCCCGCTAAAATATTATTGAGGACATTTCCCGTAAATCCCAAACGTTTGGCCCAAATACTAAGATCGGATTCTTCTGATGCATTCTGTGTGTAACTCCTCCAAGTATCCAGATCAGTACCAACCAATTTATTAGGATTCTTAAAATAGTCAGTCATACCCTTATAAACTCCTGTCTGATAAGCATCCCATTCACCATCAGCATTTGCACCATAAGTACCTTTTTCCTTCCAATCGGCATAGTGCTGTAAATAACCTGAAGGGCTGAATCTCTCACGGTAAGCACTTCGCTGTGTCAACCCTACATTAGCTGTAAAATTAATCATCGGCTTACCTTGTTTACCTTTTTTCGTAGTAATGATAATAACACCATTGGCAGCTTTCGCTCCATACACAGCGGCCGCAGATGCATCTTTCAATATATCAATCTGTCCGATATCATCAGGATTGATTTCAGAGAGTTCACCATAAAACATCATACCATCCACAATCAGCAATGGATCATTATGACCACCGTCAGTATAAAGTGAACGTTGACCACGGACGGATAAGGAACCGCCACCTTTGGCATCTGAATTATAGCCCACCGCTAATCCTGGTGTACCACGCAAGATATCTTGCACTGTTTTGGGATTTTCGTTAGCTATATTTTCGGGACGCACTTGTACCACAGAACCTGTAAGGTCCTTCTTACGCATTGTACCATAGCCAACCACTACAACTTCTTCCAAAGCTTGCGCGTCATCTTTCAACACAACTTTTAAAGGAGTACCGCTAAAAGTAACCTCTTGAGTCACCATACCAATATAGGAAATAACAAGCGTGCATCCTTTCCTCCCACTCAAAGAGAAGTTACCGTCAATGTCCGTAATGCAACCTGCAGAAGTTCCCTTAATCTTTACATTTACTCCTAGAAGAGGCTCATTGTTTACATCAGCTACAGAGCCTTTAATTGCGACATTCTGAGAATGTGCAGTCAATGTAAACACACAAAAAAATAGAAATAGGATTTTCTTAATCATGTTTTTATAGATATTAGATTCTAAACTCACGGAACCATAATTCCGCATCTATTTGCTTTATTCGACAAACCGCCTGCTCCTCTAAGAAGAGGCTAATCATTTTTATATCATAAAATTTATTATTAAATTGTGAAGTGTATTAATATAGGTTTTTTGCCCGACTGACTAAAGGATATAACGCTCTCTCATATTTCCAAACAATTATTCACAAAGCAAAAATAAGGAATGAAAAATTCACAAAATAACATAAAACATCCAATGAATAGAATGATATTACCAATTTACCATTCAGAGAATCCTTTGACGAGATAATTGTTTTTTCTGATTCAATTCTTTCTGTCGACATTCACCTTTTTCTCGCAGCATGAATGCACTTTGAGAATTAAAGATCAATATTCTAAAAACATGAATCCTGATTCGCACAAGGACTTTCGAAATATATATTTATAAGCACAACTATAGTTTCCACAATACCAACACGCTCCACATTGACAAATGCGAACAACATAAGCTATAAGAAGAATATAAAAGGCAGGTCACACAATCTAGTGCTCCCTACCTTTCAGAATCATCATAAATGATTATAGCTCCTTAATTTTAACGTTTTTGAACCAAACCTCATTGCCATGGTCTTGCAAAAGGATATTTCCTTCAATAAGGTTTCCAAAGTCAGGCCAGTTTTTATACTTACTATAAGCAACCAATGCATTCCACATCTGATTATTACGAGTATATTCGATAAGCTTTACTCCATTCAGCCAATGTTCCACATGATTACCCCTGACTACAATAGTGGCAGTATTAAATTCTTTGATATTAAAAGGTTTAACTTCAGGAGCTGGAATAAGATCATATAATGAGCCTAATTTTCGATTCCCTTTTACACCTAATTTTGCATCGGGATGTCTTTCGTCATCCAATATCTGAAATTCGCAGCCGATAGCAGAGCCCTCTCCCTTATTCATATCAGGACTCACAAAATACTTGACACCGCTATTAGCGCCTTCAGTAATCTTAAAATCAACGGAAAGAATAAAGTCTTTATATTTACGAGTAGTCACAATATCACCCCCATTGGCAGATTCAGCGCCTCCGCTCTTCATTACTTTCAATATCCCATTCTCCATTACCCAACCTTTTGCAGGGAAAGTTGAAAGTCTGGCACCTCTCCAACCCGTACTTGTTTTGCCATCCCAAAGTAAAGCCCAACCAGCTTTTTTTTCACGGGGAGAAAGCGTGTTAGCAATCAGATTAGCTTCAGGTGCTTCATTTGTTTCCGAAGTTAAATAACGAGCAACATCTTGAGTACAAATTCGAATATTTTTCCAGCTAATGCTCTTGCTCTGATCTGAAACTTTATCAATGGCATGTACTTGTAAAGCTATAAATCCGACAGGAGTTGCATCATCCCAGATATTAGCGCATGGAACGCCATTAATCCAAGTACGCATTGAATTTCCAAAAGCTTCAATACGCGCCTTATTCCATTCATTATGTTTAAAAGCTGCTTTTGCAACGGGGTTCAGTGTCAAAGGATATATCCAGTTACGACGTGCCTCATCGTAAATCCCCCCTGACCATGCACGGGACGATGGATCTATTTCAAATTGGTAACCGTGTACACGTCCTTTTTGATAATCTTTAATGCTCTCACTACGAAATTGCACTCCGGAATTTATACCATCATCGACTTTAAAATCAAATTCAAGAATAAAATCCCCATAGTTTTTTGTTGTTGCTAAAAAAGTATTCGGAGTGTTCATTTTAGGTGTACCCACAATGGCGCCGTCCACAACTTTATAATCCGCTTTCCCATTTAGTTTATTCCAGCCATTTAAGTTCTTTCCATTAAAAAGAGACTCCCAGTTTTGCGCTGATAACGAAATCGCACCTAGTAAAAACGCAAATAATAAAAAATTCTTTTTCATATTTATTTATTTCCAGTTATACATGAATCATTTATCTAAGAGAGCAGCAACACACCAAAGATAAGGTGCCTGTCCGTGGTAATCACCTGCATGACGTGGGCGATCATAATAATACTGTTTATCGTTCTTCTTGTTGGTACCCACACAAACCTCGGTTACTTCATCTTTGTCATTAATATATGAAACTAAACCAATCCAGGCTTTTCGTGCTACAGGAGCATATTCTTTTGCATCTAACCAGCCATATTTCACCCCTTTGATAAGAGCAAAAGTAAACATCGCTGATCCCGAAGTCTCAGCCCAGCAATCTGATTCATTAATCAATTGGTTCCATAATCCGTTTGATGTTTGATAATCTTTCAAACTTTTCATCATTGTTTGATAACCTTTAAGAATGCGGGGGCGATCTTTGTGATCTTTAGGTAGACTACTAAGTAGTTCAGCCATACCGGCAGCCACCCAGCCATTTCCACGAGCCCAATAAAAAGGCACATCGGGTGCATGATAGAAGAGCCCATTAGGGCGTTGCAGTTCATCCAAATAGAGTACCATTTCTTTTGCTGCCCTATCAATGTATTTTTTGTCTTTGGTTATTCTATAAGCTTGTGTTTGCACTATAGTGATCATATACATGTCATCAATCCACAAGCGAGTCTGCCAAGAATAACCTTTTTCAGCCCATTTCTTCTGCTCTTGATTTGCATTTTCAGGAACCTCCCATTGGGTATTAGCATAAGGGATACCCAAATCTAAGTATCGTTTCTCTTTTGTAATTCTATACAATTCAAGAGGTAGACTTCCGAACATATTCAAGTCAACGTGATTCATTATAGGCAGCAATGCTTTCTCTGTCGTAAACAAAGGCTCAAATTTATCTTGCAAAAGCTGGATAAGCTTCTTATCTTTCGTTATTGCAGCAAATTTCAAGGCACCACTCCAATTAAATGTTTCCGGATAGCTAATCCATTTTCCGGCATGAAGCATGTGCTTACCATCTACAAAATGATATGCTAAACGTTTTCCAACTTCTTCCGGAGTACAACCTTTTGGGAAATTGGATAAAAGATTACTCTGGGCTAACAAAAGCTGAAAAGGAAGGCTTAATAATAATACAAATAGTGTTTTACGCATAATTATATCGTTTTGAAGTTCAAAAAAAATTATAATTTATAAAATTCCTCCCAACCTTTACGGGGAGGTATTCCTGCTAACATTGAATTGGCAAATTCATTATTAGTGATTTGTTTGGTCCGACTATCGAAAAATAATTGAGTGTTGAGTCGCTGAGCCATTACACCGAGAGAAAAGACCTGACTCAACACTCCATTAATTTCAAATGGGGAACGTGTTTTCTCAAGTCCATTACATGCCAACAAGAAATTCTCAAAATGATTAGAAGGACTTTTGGGAACCTCAGGTAACTTACTTGCCATTTCTTTGGCTTTTTCTTCGGGTATGATAGATAAGGTACTGCCATGAGTCCCCCCCTTAAAAGTCAAATCTTTTGAATAGATAATTTTCCCCGGATTCAATTGAGCAGCGGGGCCATCTCCCTGATTTGTCTTAGGTATATTAGGATCTAATCCTGACACGCCATATCCGGCAGGAATAGGTGGCAGATTATCAAGCCCGTCATACCATGTAATATCTACAGGAGGCATCCCTTTCCGCTGCGGGAATCGGAATAGAATAGTCGATGAATACGGATAGAAATAATCATTATGCCCTTTCTCATATAACATTGATACTTCGTATGGTAGCCCAAGCTCTAGGAATTCGTGTACCGTGTCAAGAATATGTGCCCCCCAGTCGCCTAAAGCACCCATACCAAAATCATACCAGCAACGCCAGTCGCCTAGATGATATTTTTCATTGTATTCATGATATGGAGCAGCCCCAAGCCAAGTGTTCCAATCCATATCCGCTGGGATCTGCTGACCTGCGGGCAATTTATAAATATTAGAATCCCATTTATGCCAGCGACGGACATTATTCATATGTGCTGTTACAGCCGTAACATCTTTTATAATCCCAGCATCCATCCAGGCCTTAAATTGGAAGTAGTTTGCTTCAGAGTGGCCTTGGTTACCTACTTGGGTCGCCAACTGTGGATGACGGCGCGCTGCTTGCATCAACAGCTCCGCTTCATAGAACGTGCGCGCCAACGGTTTCTCAACATAAACATGCTTGCCAGATGCCAAAGCCAACATAGTAATGGGAAAATGTGAATGATCGGGCGTAGCTATAGCCACTGCATCAAACTCATTACCTATCTTATCAAACATTTGTCGGAAATCACGGAACTGCTTTGCTTTGGGATACATTCCCATAACTTTTTGCGTGTGCTTTGCTCCCATGTCCACGTCGCAAAGAGCTACAACTTCAACCATTCCGGTACGGGCAAATTCACCTATAATCTGTTCACCTCTATTGCCAATACCAATATATGCAATCTTAACTTTTGCTTTGGATTTTGGCTTTTGATCATTGCTTAGTGAAGAGGCTTTTAAAAGCCCGTTTGAACCAACGGCCAAGCTGGCAGAGGCCATTGTCATCGTTTTAAGAAAATCTCTTCTTGATACCATTGTTTTTCATTAATTAGTTAACATATTGTTTATCTTATTTTAATTCAAAGCATCAGAACTCTCATATCCATAAATAACTTTCTCTGTCGGAAGGAACTGAATCCAGCGAGGTGAAAACGTTTTTCGTAGGATATCTTGCTTTTTTACTCCGATCGCAAACAAAGCAGTCGAAAGAATTTCGCCTTCTTCTCCATTATCTGTAATTACAGCAACCAGTCTATTACCTTTTATCAACTGACCTGTAAAAGGATCTATAATATGCTTACGCCCTTCCGAATCATTGCCAGAAGTCGTTAAGCACTCATTAAACAGCCAAATATCATTTTCAGCATTACACAAATCTACGCTATTTCCAAAAGCAACTTTCCATCCTTCACCGTATGGATGATTTCCCATTGCCAAAACAGAGCTATTGCCCATATTAACTAAGGCATTTCTTTGCCCGACTTTATTCAAAAGTCCTCTTATCTTCTCTATTGCATAGCCTTTTAGATATCCGGAAAGATTGATTTTCACCCCTGGTATTCCAAAGCTTATTGCCTGATCCTTTGAAGATAAATTTATCGAATGAATTGTTTCAGTGCTGTAGCCGTCAGAATGAACTGCAATATCAAAATAGCCCAAAGTACGCTCATGAGCCAACAAGCAGAAAGATATCATATCAAATAACTCTTGACTTATTTTAACTGGTCCCCGGAAGGCTTTTCTATTGACTTGAAAGAGCTCGCTATCATTGTAAAAATTAGCCAATTGTTCTAATCGATGCAGTTCCTCATATATCAAACGAACAATATTGAGTTGCTTTTCTTCACACCCACCATACAATAATATATCAACGCGGGTATGCATAGCTGAAAACCATGCATAGAGCAAGCAACCATCGTTCATGGGCTTTGATAAATGTTGTATCGGAAGATTGTTCATATCAGGTATACTTCATTTTCTTTTCTTCAAAAGCAATATTTGCAATTCATATAGAAACAGTCTCAGTAAAGACCAAAAGATATAGAGTGCAACAGCGAAGGCTATTACATAAAGAAGTGAGGTGATCAACTCCGAAAATTGGGTATGGTAAACAATAATTGAATAAAGATTGGCCAGATTAGCCAAAATAAAGCAGATTAATAATGTGATCAATTCTTGCTTCTTTCTCTTTGCAGTAATAAGAGTGTCTTTCATATTCCAATTGATGCCTGATTATGATGATTTAAATAATCAATCTTGTATTCGTTAGGGAAAGTAAGGACTCGCCCTTCTTCAATAGCTTGATGCCCCAATAAGCAGAGTACACTTGCATAATAACCTTCTTCAGCAATTCGAGCAGGTTGTCGACGGGCAATAACAGCCTCTACAAAACCTTCCAACAAAAGAGATGTGCCATCACTCTGTGGACGTTCGCCTAGTATATATTCACCCTTATTTTCATTAGCTGTCTCTGGAGCCCAACTTGTACCGGCAAAAGGTAGTGAACCAAAAAGTCTATTTTCGAACTCATTTACCATTTGCAAGAATCCCGGCGCAGGTGGAGTATTCTCAAAATAATATTTGCCATGTTCGGGCTCCACTGTCCCAAGATTTCCCATTATTTGTTCTTCCAGCCCATAAAATTTATTAGAGATGACCGAATCAAATGTCATTTTCACTCCATTATCAAAAACATAAATACAACTGATATTGTCATAAACGTCTCTTCCATCTTTCCAAAAAGTGATAGCTCCATGCCCCATCACTTTTTCGGGAAGTTTATGCAAAGCCCAACTACCAATTTGCAATTGGTGGCATGCAAGTTCAGTCATTAAACCTTTTGAGGATGCTCGATATAAGCGCCAATTAATCAAATGCTCCAACTCAGGTGAAGGAACCGGACGTCTCCAATCTCCATTTCTGTTCCAGAAAGTACGAATTGCATTGATTTCACCAAACATACCACGATGCACCAACTCCATTGCCTTAATATAACGCGGGTCAAAAAGACGCTGCTGCCCTGTAAAAAAGATTAGCCCGGTCTCTTTATGACGCTTATACATATTATAGCACTCTTCAATAGTATAACCAATACACTTCTCACATAACACGTGCTTTCCTGCATCAAATGCATCCATTACAATCTTATAGTGAGTGTTCAATGGAGTCGCTACAAGCACCGCATCAATATCTTTATTATCCAATAACTTCCGATAATCACCGTAAACTTTAGCTGTAGGGACGATTTTATGAGCTTGTTCTATTGAGGGAGGATAAATATCACATAGCGCAACAACCTCAACTTTTGGATTTTTACTCAAAAACCCAAGATGGAATTGTCCGCGCGATCCAACTCCAATAACACCTAAGCGGCACTTTTCCTTACCAGTCAATGTTACTTCTGAAAATGTAGATAACCATGGGCTTGCAGCTAGCACAGCACTAGCTCCCACAATCCCTATATTTTTCAAAAAATCTCGCCTACTAATAAAATCTTGCTTCATCTTTCAAAATATAAAATAACCGCCATAAAGAAATTCTATCATCAATTAGCACATCTTCATCGGCCTATCCAATAGCTCTTTCTAATTCCCAGTTATAGTTATTGAGAATATAGTATTAATTTATCAAAAGCAAAAGTAAACTAACAAGAGAAATATAAATGCAATTATATATTCAATCTTTGCAATTATATGTTCAAAGAGCCTCTCTAAACACATCTAGAGAGGCTCTTTGAATTTATAGTAATGAAATCTATCGAATTCGCCTTTTTACTTAAACACAGGCTTCTTTGACTCCAGCGAAGGAGAACTGCTTTCTACAAGAGGCCAATTGCTCTTCCATCTCACTTGATCCAGCATTAAGACGCGTCCTTCGGGATTCGCAGTACTCACAGCATGGTAGAAGATCCAATCATTTCCAGCATCGTCTGTTACTATTTCTGAGTTATGACCAGTACCTACAAATGCCTCATTTTTATGAATCAACACTTCATAATGATTATCTAACATGCGGTTCCCTCTTTTATCAAGATAAGGACCAAATAAACTTTCAGAACGTCCAACGACAGTTCTATAAGTACTTTTAAGACCTTGACAACAGCTGCCAACTGAAGCAAAAAGATAGTAATATTTCCCCCTCTTATGAATATATGTCCCTTCAAATGCACCTCCTGCTATTTTCTGAGGAACAGACCCACTCTTCAGGGAAAGACCGTCTTCAGATAGCTCTATTCCATAAATACCGCGAAAACTACCCCAAAAAAGGTATTTATTGCCTTTGTCTTCAATGTAAAAAGGGTCTATAGAGTTCTGCACATTGATTCCGCTACTAATAAACAGTTTCCCAAGATCCCTAAACGGACCGGCAGGTTTATCAGCTACAGCACAACCTATGCCACATGTCCATTCTCCTCCCCAAACAGACATTGAATAATACATTACATAATGATCTCCTATTTTATTTATATCAGGTGCCCATATTCCTGCTTTTTTTACAAAGTTGGGCCGCGTTTCTTTTGAAAAGGCGGTGCCCACGAATTCCCAATTAACTAAGTCTTTCGATCGATGAATAGGTAAATTATGAATATCTTCCGTCGCATATAAATAATAATAACCGTCTTCCCCTTTAATAACCGATGGATCGGGAAGGCTATAATTAACTACCGGATTTCGATATAGACTATCATCTTCTTGCTTTGAAAATACACAAACACTATTAAAGATAGTCAGTCCAAAGACCAACAATAAAAATTTTTTTTTCATAACACAAATTGTAACATTATTATAAATTTCCTTTTAGTAAAATACCAATTGATCACCTTTTGCCTCATTTCAGCACATAAGTCCAGATATTTATCTGCCTATTTACAGCTCGATTTGGGTCTTTCTGTATGCTATATAACTCTAAAAATGCTTCGTCTAAGCAACCATGGATATACTTAATGCTTGAAAAAACATACCGGATATCAGAGATTTATTCATAAAATTAATATTACGCAAATCACAAAAAGCATATTAACAAGAACCTCAAAGTGAGATCCGGCATCCTTAAAAGTTCAAAAAGGATATCATCATTGGACTAATTCTGGCGAGATATAATCATTGCTTATTTTCATTTTATCTACACCACCACTTTTTTCAAAGGTTACATATCCGATATACATTGCACGAGGATGAATGCTATTTTTGTCTTTATGAGCATGATAAACAATACGGAGCCGTCCTTCTTTATCAGTGAACATCGCGTTATGCCCGACTCCTACCAAATCTCCCGGACTTTGAAGCAACGGATTGTTATCATATTTAGTCCATGTCCCCATAATATTGCTTGCCGTTGCACATCCTACCCCATAAAGTGGACTTTCATAACTATTAGCAGAGTAACTCATATAATATAAGCCCTTATGCTTAATGACAAAGGGACCTTCATTCACTCTCGGCCAGACCTTTTCCCATTCTTGCGAAACATGAATACAAGGGTGCATTGTCTCTTTTTTAATCGTAGTCAAATCGCTCTCAAGCTCTGCCACCCAAACATTATTACCATCATTAAAACGAACAAAGAATAGATACGGCTTACCATTATCATCTATAAATAAAGAGTTATCAATACACTTTTCATCTAGAATCATAGGCTTTTGCTCTGTTTGTTTAAAAGGACCTAAAGGAGAATCGGAGGTCGCAACACAAATATGTTCATCTGCAGAATAATACATATAAAACTTACCATTAACCTTATATATCTCCGGCGCCCAAAACTTACGATCAGCCCACACATCATCTTTATTTAAAGCCAAACCTTGTAATTTCCATTCTTTCAAATTTGTCGAGGTATAAACTTCGATCCCACCACTAGCATGGGTTCCATAAGCGTAATAAGTACCATTATCCAATAAGATAAACGGATCTCCCAGAAGAACAGGAGAGTTCTCTTTTATATTTGTTTTGTCAACATCTGCGTCATCTGCTTTACAAGGCTGACAAAAGCCTGAGATACCCAAAAACACAATACAAACGTAAACTAATAACTTTTTCATATAATTATATTATTTCATTTCACCTTCCATAAAATGATAATTATTAGGGTTCCGCTTGAAATGATAGCGAGTTCTTGGCAACGGCAACGGATCTTGAAGCCGCAATTCCCAAGATAATAGTTTCACTAATAATGAATTTTGTTCATTGACAAACTTGTTTTGTCCAAATAGGTTATTCAGCTCAAATGGATCCTTCTTCAAGTTATATAACTCTCCCTTGCCATTGCTATCCATTATGAGCTTCCAATCTCCCATGCGAACCATACGGGATGTCCCGCTTTGAGTCCAAGTATTCAACTCATCAAAACCGGCTATTTTATTACGAGCCAAAGCTCCCTCCTGTTCAAAGGTCAAATTATCGTCTTTATGAAAATCTTCGCCACCAAATCCCTCTTGAACAATGATACTTGAAAATTCACTCTTTGGGTATTTATCTCCCGTCAACATAGGCCATAAACTTCTCCCCTGCACCCCCATTGGGATAGAATCTGTTATAGCCGAGCATAGTGTCGGGAAAATGTCTGCTATTGAAACGAATGCATCCATTGCCTCAGCCTGCTTTTTAATTTTATAGCCGGCCCATACCATTGGAATTCTAGTTAAACTTTCTGAGAGTCCTGCACCTTTACGTATCAACCCATATTCTCCACAATAATCTCCATGATCTGACAAAATAATAAAAATTGTTTTATCAAATAAACCTTGTTTCTTTAAATTCTCAACCAAGCGCTTTATCTGATCGTCAATAAGACGGATCATTCCCATATAATTACCTCTGATCCTTGGTAAATCGTCCTTTAAATTAGGGCAAGAAGCATCTTCTAAGGAAGCTAATATCTGATATTTTTCTCCTTTTAAAGGAAGATCCTTCCGTGACGTTTTAGGTGAGGGTATCTTATCTGGTGAAAACATTGAATAATAGGGCTCACAAACTTGATAAGGGTTATGAGGTTCAGGAAATGAAACCATAACAAAAAAAGGATTGCTCTTTTGACTATCTATCCACTTTAATGCCTCATCCACAATTTTTGTAGGTTGTTGATTTTCCAAAGCTACAAGAGAAGAGTCCAAATACTGCCCAACAGCATCCTTAAAGAAAAGGGAACTGGCACGTTCTTCTTCTGTCTTCGGTGCATTTTTTCCCCAATGAGAGTATTCAGACCAGGAATCCATATCCTTAGGTTTCAAAAAGGTATGATTCTTACCTACTAAAGCAGTTGCATAATTATTATCCTTCAAGACATCAATCAGATTCTTATCATAATATATATCCTGGATATTGTGATTTGTCCGAACATGAGTTGCATTAGGAAAACGTCCTGTAAATAGCGAGCAACGTGCTGGCGCACTAGCTGGCATAACAGTATATGCTTTATCAAACCAAGCGTTCTGATGGGCTAACTCATCAACAAAAGGAGTAATGTTTAGAGGAAAGCCCTCACGCCCACATAAATCCGCACGTTGTTGATCTGCTATAATTACTACAATGTTAGGTTTAGTGGTCTGAGCAAATAATGATAAACCAATTCCTTGGAAAAGCACTCCTGAAAAAAAACATTTTTTAAAATCCATAATTATCAGATTTAAATTAACATCTACATAAAAATGAAGTTTCCAGTCATTTTTTATAGAATTAAATAAAACAAAAAGAACGCATATTCTTCATGAAATAGAGAATATATGGAAATCAGCTTTACAGGACGCATTAAAGAACTCAAAAGCTTTGATGCGAAGATAGTTCTCTCTTTTAAAAACAAATACAAAAATAGACTCAATCTATACAACTATAACATCACAAAAAATGCCTTCATACATATTAGAAAGGCTTTTTCAGCTTTTCCATTTAATCTTGCATAAAAATATAGAAGGATACTTCATCCTTGCCTGCTTTCAATAAACTACTTTTGTCCCGGATAAGGTTCGACCATACAACGCTTTGCCCATTTTTCATAAGCATTTACTAATTCTGAAACTTTAGCTGAATACAACTCAGCAACATTATGTTTCTCACTACGATCGGTATTTAAATTATAAAGCTCCCATTTTGCTTTATTTCCGCCAGGACATACTATTTTCCAACCATCATTACCCAGGAATGCCCGTTCGTTGAAATGCTCGAAACCAAGATAAGCATGCCCAATACGATGTCCGGTTTTAAAGACAGGAGATAAGCTGAGACCTTCCATAGGTACTATTGAATGTCCCTTGTACTTATCAGGGTAAGTTGCTCCGGAAATATCAACGCAGGTCGCCATTATATCCATTACATGCCCAATTTCAGGTGTCACTCCACCAATATTGTTCTTTATACCTTTTGGCCAATGCGCAATCATAGGGGTACATATACCACCCTCATATGATTTTGCCTTCCAATAACGGAATGGAGTGTTTGCAACATTCGCCCACTCCGGACCAAGAGAAGCATAAGTGGTTTCAGGACCGGGAAGCACTTCTTTATTATGTGGATAAACAATAGCCCGACCATCTCGAGTCATATCCGGACGATCGTTCTCACCGGGAGAATAATTTTGGCAGACTTCACTGCTACAGCCATTATCCGAAAGAAATAAGATTAAAGTATTATCAAGTTGACCATTGCGAGATAATGCGTTTATCACTTCTCCAATACCCTGATCCATTCTATCGACCATTGCTGCGTGTACGGCCATGGCTCTGGCATCCCATTCTGCATGCGTATTTTCTTCCCATTTGTCTTTAAACTGACGCTCAGAGAGAAAATCAGTTGCACCTGAGAAAAGCCCCATCTTCTTCTGCCGCTCATATCGAGCATTTCGTATTGCTTCCCATCCGCCCTTGTAAGTATCTTTATATTTAGCGATATCTTCCGGAAGAGCTTGGAGAGGCCAATGGGGACAAGTATAGGCTAAGTACATAAAAAAAGGTTTATCTTGCTTGGAGTATTTATCAACTTCTTCAACAGCGCGGTCTGATAGTGCCTGAGTTATGTAATAATCCTTAGGAACATTTTTGACGGGTACTTCACCCTCTACAAGACTGAAGGGATCAAAATAGTCTACAACTCCATAAATCACCCCATAATGTGTATCAAAGCCACGATTGACTGGATAATTAGACAAATCCGAAAAGGTTTCGTGGTACACTTGATGATTTAGCCAAGCCCTCTGATCGTCTCGCAAAGGAGTTTCTGCAACATGCCACTTTCCTAGCATACAAGTCCCATACCCCGCCTGCTTTAACACTTCTGCTATAGTAACAGCATCTCTTGAAAGCGTTCCACGGTATCCTGGCAAATGATCGTCGAAAGTCATACGGCCAATGCCAGCTTGATGTTGATAAAGACCGGTCAACAAAGAAGCTCTCGTTGGGCAGCTTCTACTTGTATTATAGAAATGGCTGAAACGAACTCCCTCTTTAGCCAATTTATCCAAATTAGGAGTATGAATCTCTCCACCATAGCAACCTAAATCGGAATACCCCAAGTCATCCGCCAAAATAACCAAAATGTTTGGTCGTTTATCAGAGGTTTTTTGCTTTAGTTTAGTTCCAGCATGAACATTTAATGTCGCTAACAAAGAAGCGGGCAAAAATAATAACTTTAAATTCATAGTACTTTTATTCTAGAATGTATTATACTTACTTTTTTCTATAGTTCTTTCTATTGATTTTTCAAGGAATTCAAAGTAATAATAATAATATCCAAAAGAATAAAAATATATACTCAATTAATAGCAATAATTACCATTTTAGACAATAGTACGAATAAAAGTCTTAAATAGAAGCATATAAAAGCACAACCACCTAGTGTTATCTATAAAGAATTGATAACAACCTTATTCTAAATGAAATAACAACAAATGTAAAAGCGCATAATAATACTTGATTATATTAGCCCCTTGCGTATTGCTTCCATGACATTGGCTGGTGGGCGTTGAGCCATCAATTCTTTCTTCATATAATCCATATACGGGGCAACATGTTTAAAAAAGCCATAATATCCTTGGCAAAGATAATTCAGTCCATTCTCTCCGGATGCTGATTGTATAAATCGGTTTTTAGGGCATTCTCCATTGCAAGCAAATAAGAAATCGCACTCTTTACATTGAGTTGGAAGCATTTTTTGTTTTATTTTTCCAAATTCAGACTGCTTTTCTCCATACAGCATTTCAACTAAAGAGCTTGTTCTTATATTTCCAAGTTTGTATTCCGGAAAAACAAAATGGTCACAAGAATAGACATCTCCATTAAATTCCATAGCAGCAGCGTGCCCACATGATTTTCCCAAAGTACAAATGCCAGGCTCTACTCCCATCCAATTGCCCAATGTTGAATCGAACAGCTGAATATAATAGTCGCCAACATCATTACGCACCCATTCATCAAAAATTGTACAAATAAAATTTCCCCACTGCTTAGGAGTTACAGAGAATTCTGCAAGTTGACAATCTGTTCCATCTTCCAAATTTGCCAAATGACGTCCATCCAAATGTCCCTTCACACGCTCCACAATAGGAGTAAATTGAATATAATGACAATCTATTTGCTTGAAAAAACGATAAAACTCTAATGGGTAGTCTGCGTTATAATCATTTACCACAGCCATTGCATTCCACTGTACTCCATGCTTGTTAAGCAAATCAATACCTTTCATAACTTTGACAAATGAAGGCATCCCCTGCTTATTCTTGCGATATTCATCATGAAATTCCTGCGGTCCATCAATCGAGACTCCAACCAACCAATTATTTTCCTTAAAAAATTGGCACCACTCGTCATTCAATAAAGTCCCATTTGTCTGAATAGCATTATCAATAGTACGACCCTGAGCATATTTCTTTTGATACTCCATCGCTTTTCTATAAAAAGAGAGCGGTCGCATCAGTGTTTCCCCTCCGTGCCACGTAAATAAAACCTGCGGCATTGTTTGTGATTGAATATACTCACGCGTAAAATATTCAAGCATTTCTTCACTCATTACGTGCTTAGGTATATTATCGTACAATTTTGCTTTCTCAAGATAGTAACAATAATCACATGCCAAATTACAATGGGCGCCTATTGGCTTCAGCATAATATATAATGGACGTGCAAATGGGGCAAATGTATTCATAAATATGATTAAATCAATAATGCACAATCAGCCTCTAAAATCTTTCGGCAAAACACCAAATTGTTTTAAAAAGCATTTAGTAAAGTAAGAAGGGGTATTAAAACCAACCATATAGCAAATTTCATTAATCTTACACTCCCCTTCCTTCAACAATTGAGCCGATTTTTTAAGACGCTCCAACCGAATATAATCATTTGGTGTCATATCCAATATTCCTTTTATTTTGCGGTTAAGACTGGAACGGCTCATATTTAATAAATCAGCCATATCATCTAAGGAGAAATCAGGGTTCTGCATATTCTCAACTATTATTTCTTTTAAATTTCTTAGAAAGCTTTCATCAGCTTTTGTCATTGCTATAGTGTTAGTTTGCACAAAAGGAGAATGTACAAATGACATACGAAGTTTTTCCCTATTATTGAGTAGATTGGACACACAAACTTTCAAATATTCTACCGAAAAAGGCTTTTCAATATATGCATCAGCTCCGGATCTAAGTCCTTCTATTTTCGATTGAAGAGTTGTTTTCGCTGTTAATAATATGATTGGAATATGACTATAGTCTAATTCAGACTTTAAACAGTCGCAAAGTTGCAAACCATCCATTTCAGGCATAACAACATCTGAAATAACTAGATTTATAGTTTGCTCCTTCAACACTTGTAGTGCTTCTGCTCCATTAGAGGCGGTAAACAAGGTATAGTCAAGTGCTAGTTGTTTTGCCACAAAAGAGCGCATTTCCGGATTATCTTCCACTATTAAAAGGGTGTACCGGGACTGGCCGATAGATTCATAATGCCCTTCCATAGTCGCTTTTTCAAAATTATTGTTGGATTCCAGCCTGACAAACTTATTATCATTTTCTAAAATATCAATAGTATGTTCATGTGTAGTCGGTAACGTCAGAATAAAGCCATTATATTCCATTGACGAATCCATTGACAGGATTCCCTCATGAAGTTCTGCAAGCGAACGTGCTAAGGCCAATCCAATACCAGTCCCGGAAACAGAGCGTTCGGTTCCGCGTTTATATTGGACAAAAGGCTTAAAGACTTCTTCACGCATATCAAGCGGAATAATCTGGCCATCATTACATATTGAGAATTTTAGTGAGTGGTCGTCCTGAGTAAAATCAACCTTAACATAAGTCTCTGCATACTTCACTGCATTAGTCAACAAATTACTGATAATCTTTGTAAAGCCCTCTTTGTCTACTGATGCCTTTATATCATCAGGGCAGTTTAAAGTGATATCTAAGCCTCTTTGCTTCATCAATGGAGTAAAACGCACGTATGTTTTACGCAATATATCTGAGACATTACATTCGACGAAATTGAGCTGGAAACCCTCCGTCTCTGTTTTCCTAAAATCTAATAACTGATTGACTAAATCGAGAAGCCGATTCGTATTCAAATCCATTATTTCCAAATCATCTTTTATATCTTTGTTCACGTATCCAGAAGAAAGCACATTTTCAAGCGGGCTCTTTATTAACGTGAGAGGAGTGCGTATTTCGTGGGCTACATTCGTAAAGAAATCAATTTTGGCTGTATATAGCTCTCTTTCTTTTTCACGTTCAAATGTCTCCATTGCCTGTTTATGTCTTCGTATAGCCTTCCGCCGGAAGTAAGAAATTAGGCTAACAATAGAGAAAATGATGATGAGTACATAGACTGCATAAGCAAATGGTGATAAATAAAACGGTGGACGTATATGTATCTTTAAGATTCGCTCGGAGGTATTCCATTTTCCGTCACTATTTGAACCTTTTAGATGAAATTTATAAGTTCCATACGGTAGGTTAGAGTAGCTTATTAATGCACTCTTATCCACACTATACCATTCTTTATCAAAACCTTCTAATTTATATACTAATTTATTCATTTCAGGTGCTTGATAGCTAAGGGCTGCCACATGAAATGAAAAGGAATTTTGATCGGATGCAAGTTCTATTTCATCAGAATAGGTGATACTTTTTTGCAAAGGGGACTGTTTTGAGCCTATAGGAAGCCTTTTATTGAAAAGATAGAAATCTGTTATTACAACCGGCGGAACAAAAGTATTCTCAGCAAAGTTTTCCGGATTAAAGACTATAAAACCATTAATGCTCCCAAAATAAAGATGCCCTTTTTTATCGCGATAACCGGATTGATAATTAAACTGATTGCTCAATAAACCATTTGCCGTAGTATATATATGTTTTTCTCCGGTCTCGGGAGTAAAACTTACCAAACCATTACTTGTCGTGAGCCACAGCTTGCCTCGATTGTCCTCCACCATCTTATAAATGATATTACTTGGAAAGCCCTTCGACATATCATAACGTATGAACTTTTGATTCTTAGGCTCAAAGCGGCAGAATCCTGCACCTTGTGTCATAAACCACAAGCGTTTGTGACTATCTTCAAAAATACTGATAACTTTATTATAGGGGAGAGACTCAGGATCATCCTTTTGCAAAGTAAAATTCTTCCATTGCTTAGTTTTTACATCATACCGGAAAACACCATTTGAATAAGTAGCTAACCATATATTACCATTAAAGTCTTCCAGTATCTTATAAACAAATATACTATTCAATCGTGGAATACGAGTGAAATCATCCGTAGTGCGATTATAGCGTAAAAGTCCGGAAGTGGTGCCTATAAATAAATCGCCTGTAGTTGTTTTGCAAATAGAAAAAGCATCATTTGCATTTATTGTATTAACCGCTTCTCCTTTTTCATAATGTTTTACCTGCTTTGTTTTCAGATTGATACGATTCAATCCTCCGGAGAAGGTCCCTACCCACAAATTATCTCCATCAAGACAAAGGCCATGGATATTTTTATAAATACTGGGATGCTCAAAAGGCTCTATCTTTCCAGAAAACGGATCAAAATGAAACAATCCTCTATCTTCCGTACCAATCCAAACGGTGCCATCATTACTCTCACAGAACTCACGCACTCTACGTCCCAAGTTTTCAATATCATCCCTGGGATAATATTTTTCAAAATAAGTCCACTGTTTTGGATAATAATTAATTCCACCAAAATAGGAACCAATCCACATACCGTCTTCTTTATCTCGACATAAAGAATAAATAGCATTATCCGACAAGGAATAAGCATTGTCTTGATTTGGAGCAGATAATTGGGTTATTCTGTCTTTCACCAAATCATAAACATAAAGCCCAGACTCCGTTCCGGCCCATAGTTCTCCATCGGATTTAAATTGTAAAGTACGTACATAAGCATTGAGTATTCGGCGAGTCTTACGAGTTGTCAGATTCACTTCTGTCAATCCACTGGATGAACCAACATAAATGCAATTATGAGGACCTTTCACTTGAGTGTTAATAATATCACCTTTAAAGGCCTCTCTACCGTCCGAATCGACAAACGGATGCAAAGTCGAGTTGAGAGTTTTATTGGTATAATATAGATTATCAGCATATAATGCTACCCAAGAAGTATTATTTTCAAACCAAAAACGAGTCACATTTGCTGTCCCCTTTTTGTGCAAATAACTGAATAACTTTGCACTTTTAGTATCGTAACAGAAAAGCCCATCATAGTCTGAAGATATCCAGATATTTCCCTTTTCATCAGGAGCAATAAATGTAACAGCACGCTTGATAGAGCACCCCGTATTACTCATTTCATCGAAAGCTTTAAACTGCTCTGAAACCGGATTGAAAATATAAACACCAGCATCGGTACCAACCCATATATTACCATCCTTATCTTCAAAGAGTGCAGTAATTATGTTATTACCTAATTTTGTATCCTCTCGCTTAAATACACGGAAAGATAAACCATCAAAGCGATTTAAACCATCTTTCGTCCCAAACCACATAAATCCTTTTCTATCTTGTAGAATTGTATTCACTGTATTTTGAGATAAACCGTTCCGAATATCCAAGGTCCTAAAGTAGTAATGAAGAACATCCTGTGCCTTTATCGGCATAACCAGAATGCATAGAACAAATAAGATTTTAAATGAAATTCGTGTCATGATATTAATCATCTAAGGTTTTAAGGCATAAAAGTAAGCATTCAAATCTTATAAATAAAAAAAAGATTGCACCAGAACAATAAATATGTATTCTGATGCAATCTTTTAGAAATATTTCAAAGGATAACGCTATTGATTCAAGGCATTACAAACACGTGTATTTGCTTCGTTCACTCTCTTTTCATCAAGCTTTATCACTTTACGGTCGTATGTCATCAATCCATTCACTTCAACTTCCACATCAGTGGTCTGAGTATAAACTGCAGCGGAAAAGCCTTTATTGATTAATTTATAAAGTATATCAGCATATTTCACATACTCATCGGTAGCTTCTTTTGAAGTAGAAAATTGCACATAACCCCAATTGCGGTTAGGTTCCCAAAGATGATCTTTTAAAGGCATGCCAATACCTCCGAATTCCCCTAAAACGGTAGCTCTCTGGGCATCGAACAAAAACATGTTGGGTTGCGGATAATGGTGAAGGTCTAATATGTCTCCACAAGTGTAATGGTTACCACCACTTGCCGGATTAACAAGACGAGTCGGATCATATTGTTTCGTCCATTCCACGATCTCAGCCGTCTTAAATTGTCCCCAAGATTCATTAAACGGTACCCAAGTACCTATACATGGATAAGAATACAAGTAATCCATAATCTCTTTCCATTCTTTGCGATAACAAGCTTCAGAAGCCTCGGAACGTTTAATTTCTGTTCCATTAAAATAATTTCTAGGTTGCCATTCCGGTCCACGATCGCCACTAGGCATGTCTTGCCATACAATAACTCCCAATTTATCACAATAAGTATACCAGCGGGCAGGCTCAACTTTTACATGTTTACGGATCATATTAAATCCAAAATCTTTCGTTTTCTGAATATCATAACGTAATGCTTCGTCAGTTGGAGCAGTGTATAATCCATCAGGCCACCATCCTTGGTCAAGTGGACCAAATTGGAACAGCGCTTTATTGTTAAGTTCCAGGCGGACTATGCCATTCGCATCTCTTTTGGTGGAGTATTTTCTCATGGCTGCATAACTGGCAACTTGATCGACTTGCTTATTCCCACTTCTTAAAGTCACTTTCAAGGAATATAAGAACGGAGAATTGGGAGTCCAAAGTTTAACGTCCTTGGGCATAGCTATCTCAACAGATTGTCCATTTATACTTTTACCGGTAGTTATCAAATGATTTCCATCATAAACATCGACTGTAACAAGATCTGAGGAAGAGGTATTATTCAGTTCAGCTTTTACAGTCAGAAGATTATTATCAATATCAGGAGTAATGCGAAGATTTTGAATATATTTTTCAGCTACAGGCTCCAACCAAACCGTTTGCCAAATGCCTGTAACAGGAGTATACCATATACCTTCAGGCTTACTAACTTGTTTCCCTCTAGGCTGATAACCTTTATCCGCCGGATCCCATACTTTAACAACAAGGTTATTTTGTCCTTTACTTAAAGCCGCCGTTATATCAAATGAAAAGGGAGTATATCCTCCTGTATGAGTTCCTACTTTTACGCCATTGACCCATACATCGGCTTTCCAGTCGACTGCACCAAAATGCAAAAGAACTTTTTGGGACTTCCAACTAGAAGGGACCTCAAAGTTGCGGGCATAAACAAGCTCATGCATCTCATCAACTCTCTTCTGTACACCAGAAAGAGAAGATTCAATGGCAAAAGGGACCAAAATCTTTCCTTCGAATTTTGCAGGAACAGTGCTACCCTTCTCAATAATAGCATAGTCCCATAAACCGTTTAAATTCTTCCAGTCAGACCGTTCCATAATAGGACGTGGATATTCAGGTAACACATTATCAGGCTTGACATCCGCGCTCCATTGTGTTTTTATTCGATCTCCGGCAGGCTGCCATTGGGCAAAACCATTTGAAACAAAAAATGCAAAGAAAAATGATATAAGAAAAAGTTTTCTCATGACAGTTAAATATTTAAATTTTAGAATAAGGACAAAAATATAAATATAAAAAAAAGAGGGATAGAACTATAAGTTCAAACTTTGTAATTAATTGACCAAATAACAGATAAACAGTTTGTAAGATTCATTTCATTCACTTTTCTCTTTTATTTTCTATTTGACAACCTCATAATGTCGCATTTATCAGTTGAACTCAATATTAAATATAGTTTTTACATCATTTATACCCTCATACCCTCATAAATTACCTGTATCTGCCTATTCATAGGAGATACAGACATGTGAGTGGTAATGGGGGTAACTATGAGGGTAAGTATCTACCCTCATAGTCCGCTTATAATCATTTCCATGTATAGTCAGTTACGCGAACAATTCTAATACTTTTAGGCTGTTTCCTATATAGGGAACGAAAGTTTCTCTATATAGAAACGAGAATAACTCTATATGGGAATTGTCGTTTCCGACTTATGGAATTGTTATGCCAGGCAATAGGCAAGAAACATGCAGTTGCTTATCCGATGGTAAGAATGCCCAAAGAAAAAGGAGAATGCCGGTTATTTATTCCGGTCACTCTCCTTACAGTAAAGTTATCGTAAAGCTTTATTTTCTCTATTTATAAGCTTCGTTCTGTTCGTCGGCTAATGCCGGATTGGCATTGATCTCACTTTGAGAGATTGGGAGGACAATCTTATTAAACGTACGATCCAGCGTTTTCTCACGTTTGCTGACAGGTACACCCTGAAAATCATCGTTGAATTCGATAGTTTTATTCTTACGTATCATATCAAAGAAACGTTGCCCTTCTCCAAAGAGCTCCTTGCTGCGCTCATCTAGAATCATATCATCTGTAACAGTGCTAGCATCAGCGGGAATCAGCTGTGGCGCACGCTTTCGCACCTCGTTTAAATAACTTGCAGCAAGACCTGCATCGGGTGTCTTAGCATGCAAAGCAGCTTCGGCAGCTATAAGATATATCTCCGAAAGACGTATTACCTTAACATTAACGGCCGTATAAGTTTCCTTTCCATCGCCAGAAAGTGAAGTTGTCCCCAGATATTTATAACAAGCACCCTTACGAGCTTCTTTAGTCTCGACCCAATATTCATCATTATCCATAATTCCCCAACGAACATCAGAAGCGTCCTGCCCCAGTCTTGCAAGAAAATAATCGCTGGCAAGAAACCAACCTTGCGCACCGCTCACTTGTCCGTAGCGCATCAAATAGAAACCTAAGGAAGAAGTTCCCAAATCGGACTCTGTATCAATGCCTATTTCAAATATAGATTCCGAACCATATTGTTTACTCCATGAAGAAACCCATTCTGAAGGTTGATAGAGCTTGTAGCTACTCTTTTCTATGATTTCCTGAGCAGCTGTAAGTGCTCCATCGTAATCTTCCATATAGAGTTTGACGCGTGCCTGAATCGCAATATTGGCATAGTAGCCGATATAACCGTTTTGAGGTGTTTTATTTTCGGCCAACAAAGGCATAGCCGTTGTAAGATCGGTCAGAATTTGTGTATAATTCTCTTCCACGGTAGCTCGAACCGGTTGGGCATCAGCCTCCAATGTCTTTGTGATATTAGGAACTCCATAAGAAGATTTATCATAATTATAAGGAAGACCGTACAAGCGAACCAAATCAAAATAGATTAGAGCCCGTAAAGTCAAGGCCTGTCCCTTATAGAAAGAAAAGCCCGTTCCACCGGCAGATTCAAGGCGATCGATATTTTCCAATAAGTTATTGAGCTGCATGATGCAATAATATCCGGTTTCCCAAAAGCCTGAATAGCTGTTGCTAGTGGGTGTATGGTTAAACGAATAAAGGGCATCAAGACCTCGCCCGGAAGAATAGATAGTCAAATCACCCCCTTTAGCATCACCATACATGATAAAATTGCGCCCATAATAATTAGACGAGCTCATTGATCGCATAATACCATTAATAACCACTTTTGCATCAGCAGGAGTGGCTATTGCCGTTTCAGCATTTCCAGAATTGCTCGGTTGCATATTAAGAAAACCATCGCATGATGAAAATCCCAAAAGACCAAGAGCTGCAAACAAGATTAAATATTTAAAATGTTTCATTGTCAATGTCCTCCTTCATTAAAATTTCAAATCAATACCAAATACAAATGTTTTTCCAATAGGGGTTTCCCAACCACGGGTTCCATATTGATTCACTTCCGGATCAGCCTCCTTATATTTGGAGAAAGTCAACAGGTTGGAAGCATTGAAAAACACTCTTGCATTATTAATCATTACTTTGCTAGTCCATGTTCTGGGTAAGCTATAACCTACCGACAAGGATTTTAAGCGAAGAAAACTAGCATCGTGCATTTGCCGGGTACTGTATTGCATGGCATCAGTTAAATCCAAGCCGGAAAGCGCTGGCTGGCTACCATTAGTATTGGTCGGTGTCCACATGTTCTCATAATAGCTTTTAGCTCGTATACGTTCCCAGTAATATCCATCATCGGCCACATCTTTATAAGCGCCATCATAAAGCTTCCCGCCAATCTTATAAATGAAACTTAAGCCTAAATCAATTCCTTTGTAAGCTACATTTGTATTGAATCCACCGCTGACTTTCGGCATGACATCACCAATCACTTTATAGTTGGCTTTGCTGTAATCATACGTTGCGCCTTTCCCATTATATTCAAAATCACCAGCTTTAACATTAGTCGGATCATTCACATAATATACGCTTTTACCGTTTGTTTTGTCCACACCTGCCCACTCATAGCCATAAAAAGCAAGCGTAGACTCACCTTCGCGGTAAATGAATTGCGCACGGTCATCACCTCCTGTCGGATCATACCAGATAATATCAGCCCCTTTATATAATTTCGTCACCTTTGATTTAATAAAAGACGCATTTAACGAAGCATTCCACAACCAGCCGCCACTGCGAAGGATTTCACCACTAAGCTCTACCTCGAGACCCTTATTATTGATTTTCCCGATATTCTGGAGGGTTGATGAGAAACCTGTAACCGTAGAAATCGGTACATCCTGTAAAAGATCTTTTGAGTCACGATTAAAATACTCTACTGTTCCACGCAAACGCTGATTAAATAACCCGAATTCAACGCCGATATTGGAGGTATAGCTTGTCTCCCATGACAGATTTTTATTTGCGGCAGTAGTAATAGTTCCTCCCGGATTTCCCATATATTTACTAGTATACGACATTAAGTTAATATAGCCGTAATTGCTAGTGGGTAATGTACCATTAACCCCATAAGAAGCACGTACGCGCAAATCACTGATAACAGGGTGATCTTTTAGGAATTCTTCACTGGAAATTCTCCATGCACCGGCAACAGACCAGAAGTTTCCCCAACGAGTATCCGGACTTAAACGAGAAGAGCCATCTCTTCGAAATGAAGCGGAAGCATAATAACGCTGATCATAATTATAGTCGAGCTTTGACAGTACGGAAACCATCGCATTTCCCCAATCATAACCTGCAGAAGAGAGTGTACCAGCTGTAGATACAGTATGCAAAGTACTTGTAGGAAGCCCCTCACCAGTAGCCCGAACAAAATCCGTTTTATTCTTTTCAGCTTCAAATCCAACCAATGCACCAACGGTATGGGCTCCGAATGTAGCATTATAAGCAGCTGTAGTAGACGAAACCATCTTTTCATAAGTTGTACGCATTTCAGTGACACTACCATTGGTGGAAGAACCTTTATAGTGATTAGCGCTATAATAGATATGATCTTTTACCGCAGTATTGTCATAAGAAAAAATGGAGCGAACATCCAAGCCTGGAAACAAATGCAAGGTTACGGTTTCTGCAGCAGAAAGACGTGTATTAATCGACTCATTCTCCCATTCCTTGTCATAATACACACCATTCTGGGCATAGCTTCCGTAACGGGTAGTCCATGGATCTCCTGTTTTGTAATCTGTCGGCCAATAAAAGCCCCAAAGCAGATTGCGTGTTTGCAGAAAGTAATTATCTCCTGTACTACGCGTATCATTATAACCACTTTTTGTGGTACGCGAAATATTAACATTTGTACCAAGTTCAAAAAGCTTTCCTACCTTTTGCGTGAGATTGACACGACCGGAAAAACGATCGAAACTATTCACTTTTAGCCTCCCTTCATCTTTTGTGTATGAAAATGAAGTATAATAATTTGTGACAGGAGTTGCACCACTCACGGCCAAGTCGTATGTCTGATATACGGCAGTCCTGAAATAAGCATCTTCCCAATCGAAGTATTTACCCCCTCGCCCCGAATTATCATATTCAGAAATGGCCACGTTTTCATAAGCTCCCGTACCAGAAGTACTAAACGAATAGCCGTGTTTATTGAATTTTTTATTCAGCTGCGATAGCGCATAAGTATTAGCTTGTGCATCCGAATCTCCATTGCCGGAAGTACGGTAGTCATGGAAAACAGTATAAAGCATATCTACTTGCTCCTGAATTCCAGCAGGTTCATAATTATTTGTTGCCCAAGAAGGGGTAAATCCCATTGACGCCTTCAAACTGACAACCGGCTTGCCTTCTTTTCCTTTCTTGGTAGTAATCAAAATAACACCATTAGCAGCGCGAGATCCATATAGTGAAGATGCTGCAGCATCCTTCAATACAGAAATAGATTCTATATCTTCAGGATTGAGCGAATTCATAATATTATTAGTCGAGTATGTATAATCACTCATCTGTCCGACATCTCCCGATACTACAGGGACACCATCCACTACATAAAGAGGCTCACTTGTTGCATTCATAGAGCCGTTCCCTCTGATACGGATACTTGGTGTAGAGCCTGCTTGCCCGGAAGAATTAGTTATTTGCAAACCAGCAACTTTACCATTCAACGCATTTTCGAAACTGGTATTTGGAAGATCTTTAATTGCATCTGATTTTACTAATGAAGCAGAACCGGCGTAGCTACTTTTCTTAGCCGTACCATAAGCAACGACCATTACTTCATCCAAGACTTTTGAGTCAGCTTCGAGGATAATCTTATTATCCGATTTAATCGGAACTTCTACCGTTTTCATCCCAATAAAAGATACACGTAACTGCTTTGCTGTAGCAGGTACATTCACGATCGTAAATTTTCCATCAATATCAGTTACCGCACCAAGTGTAGTACCTTTCACCAAAACCGAAGCCCCCACTACAGGCTCTTTGTCGCTGGCATCATACACAATCCCCGAAATCTTCGATGTTTGAGCCATAAGCCCCACTCCAATCAAAAGATAGAGGAAGCTCAAATAAATTCTTTTCTTCATAAGCAATCTCTTAAAATTAACTAATACATACACATTTTAATAGTTGTATGGGCAAAGATATTAATATTTCACACATTGAATACACAAACAGGCTTTTTTATTTCTATTTGATAATATATAATGATATAAATTATCTTTTTGATATATTTATTCATTTTATATCCAATTTATGACAATAAAGAACATTTTATTGCACTCCATCATAATTCTCGCAAAAAACTGAACTCAGACAAAAAAGCGGAAGAAAAAGAAATGATAAAAACAGATCTTACCAAAGTCGCAAAACGAAGCATTCATCGGAATAAAATAGCTTTTTGTATGAAAGAAAAAGGTCCCATCCCGATAATATAAAAAGAGCTATTCGCCCCCAAGAAAATAATTTATGAAAAAGCAACATTGTTTTTTAGTAACTTTGTAGCGTTTTAAAAGCATTGAATAAATGGAATTTAGATATGACGTTATTGTAATAGGTGGAGGTCACGCCGGCTGCGAAGCAGCTGCGGCTGCAGCCAATTTAGGTTCTAAAACGTGCCTAATAACAATGGATATGAATAAAGTTGCACAAATGAGTTGCAACCCTGCTATAGGAGGAATTGCCAAAGGTCAAATCGTTCGCGAAATAGATGCCTTAGGAGGCTATATGGGATTAGTCACAGACGAAACGGCCATACAATTCAGAATACTGAACCGCTCGAAAGGTCCGGCAATGTGGAGTCCACGTGCCCAATGCGATCGGAATAAATTTATATGGGCTTGGAGAGAAATTTTAGATAGCATACCCAATCTGGATATTTGGCAAGACACCGTACGGGAAATCATCGTTGAGAATGAAGAAGTAGTAGGACTGAAAACACTCCTTGATGTTACGTTCAAAGCTAAATGCATAGTCATTACAGCCGGAACGTTCCTGAATGGGCTTATGCACATTGGAAAGACGAAGCTTCCCGGAGGAAGAATGGCGGAGCCTGCATCTTACTTCTTGACTGAATCCATCGTGAAGCATGGGGTTAATATAGGAAGAATGAAAACCGGAACCCCTGTAAGAATAGACAAGAAAAGTGTTCATTTTGAAGACATGGATATACAAGATGGGGAGAATGATTTTCATAAATTCTCCTTCATGAAGACAGATGTGCACCATCTCAAGCAATTACCATGTTGGACTTGCTATACAAATGAAGAAGTTCATGATATCCTACGCAAAGGACTACCGGATTCTCCCCTATTCAACGGGCAAATACAAAGTATAGGCCCCCGCTATTGCCCAAGTATAGAAACAAAGATAGTAACTTTTGCAGATAAAAATCAGCATCAATTGTTTTTAGAACCGGAAGGCGAAACAACCCATGAGTTATACTTAAATGGATTTTCATCATCATTGCCTTTGGATATACAAATTGCTGCACTAAAAAAAATACCGGCATTCAGAGATATCATTATATACCGTCCGGGGTATGCCATTGAATACGATTTTTTTGATCCGACGCAGTTAAAACACACGTTGGAATCGAAAATTATAAAGAACCTGTTTTTCGCAGGTCAGGTAAATGGGACAACTGGTTATGAGGAAGCGGGAGGACAAGGAATCATAGCAGGAATCAATGCACATATAAACTGCCACGGTGGCAGCGAATTTATTTTAGCTAGAGATGAAGCATATATCGGCGTATTAATCGATGATCTCGTAACTAAAGGAGTCGATGAGCCGTACAGAATGTTCACTTCTCGCGCAGAATACCGAATACTCCTTAGAATGGATGATGCAGACATGCGGCTTACAAAGAAGTCATGGGACCTCGGACTTGCAAAAAAAGAGCGATATGATTTATTAATAGAGAAAAAAGAAGAGATAGACCGCATTATCGATTTTACCCGAAATTACTCGATAAAATCGGAGATAATAAATACGGCTCTAGAACGACTCGGAAGTACCCCCCTACGTCATGGATGCAAATTAATCGATTTAATAAATCGTCCTCAAATTTCGATGGAAGACATGGCAAAGGAACTTCCCGACTTCAGTAGTGAATTAGAAAAGATCAACGATAGAAAGGATGAAATTAAAGAAGCTGCAGAAATACTTATAAAGTATGAGGGATACATTAAACGAGAACGTATGATTGCAGATAAACTGTCTAGACTAGAGAATATTAAAATTAAAGGAAAATTTGATTATAACACCATACAGTCTTTATCGACAGAAGCAAGGCAAAAATTAGCAAAGATAGATCCTGAAACGATAGCGCAAGCCAGTCGAATACCGGGTATATCTCCCAGCGACATCAACGTCCTATTAGTGCTTTCAGGGCGCTAAGAGGGAAGCGTTCCACGTGAAACTAAAGTTTTATCAAAAACTATTTTAAATACTGATTATGAGCAAAGAAAGATTGGTAGAAAGCATCAGGAAAATACCGGATTTTCCGATAAAAGGGATTCTTTTCTACGATGTAACCACCTTATTTAAAGATTCGCAGACACTCCAAGCATTGGCAGACGAACTCTACGAAATGTATAAAGATAAAGGCATCACGAAAGTTGTTGGAATAGAGTCCCGGGGATTTATTATGGGCCCAATATTGGCAACAAGATTAGGTGCAGGATTCGTCCCTATCAGAAAGCCAGGAAAACTACCGGCAGAAACTTACGAAGAGAGTTATGATAAAGAATATGGAAAAGATATTATCCAGATACATAAAGACGCTCTTGAAGAAAATGACGTCGTACTTATACACGATGATTTACTAGCAACAGGAGGAACAATGAAAGCCGCCTGCAATCTAGTCAAAAGACTTTCGCCTCGGAAGATATATGTTAATTTCATACTGGAATTAAAAGATCTCCATGGAATTGATTCATTTGAAAAAGACACGGAAGTCCAATCTGTACTATCATTATAACCATAGTGGAAGGATATTTATCGTAGAAATTACAAATATCCTTCCAACTTTGTATACCTCAACTATAAAATAGCTATATTCAACGCAGATAAACTATAGCTAACGATCTATAACAGCTATTCCGATTTGAGATGGAGAACTCCGAATTAAAAATAAGTGAATACTTAAAAGGGATTGTCCTCAACCTCCCCGAAAACCCTGGCATTTATCAATATCTAAATACTGAGGGGCACATCATCTATGTAGGGAAAGCAAAAAATCTCAAAAGAAGAGTATCTTCTTATTTTAATAAGGAACATGAACCCGGCAAAACAAGAGTGCTGGTAAGTAAGATAGCTGATATTCGATATATAGTTGTTAATACAGAAGAAGATGCATTATTACTGGAAAATAATCTAATAAAGAAATATAAGCCACGATATAACGTACTTCTAAAAGACGATAAGACCTATCCTTCAATATGCGTTCAAAATGAATATTTTCCACGTGTTTTTAAAACTCGCAGAATAATACGGAACGGTTCTTCATATTATGGACCATACAGCCACATCCCCTCAATGAATGGGCTACTTGATTTGATAAAGCACCTATATCCGCTTCGCACGTGCAATTTAAATCTATCTCTTGAGAATATTCGCTCAGGAAAATATAATGTATGTCTGGAATATCATATAAAAAATTGCGCTGGACCATGTGTAGGAAAGCAATCACTGGAAGAATATAATAAAAATATCACTGAAATTAAAGAGATTTTAAAGGGAAATACCCAAGATATTCAAAAAGCACTGTATCAGAAGATGCAAGAGCTCTCTTCAGAAATGAAGTTTGAGGAGGCGCAAAGCATTAAAGAGAAATTTTTGCTAATCGAAAATTATAGGGCTAAATCAGAAGTCGTAAGCAATATACTACATAATATCGATGTATTTTCAATTGAAGAAGATTCTGATGGGAAATCTGCATTTATCAATTACCTCCATATTACAAACGGGGCAATTAACCAAGCTTTCACCTTTGAATACAAAAAGCGTCTAAATGAATCTAAGGAAGAACTGCTTTCACTCGGTATAGTTGAAATGCGGGAAAGGTATAAGAGCCTTTCACACGAGATAATTGTCCCCTTTAACCTTGACATGGAACTAAAAGAAGTAACCTTTACCATTCCACAGCGAGGCGATAAGAAGAAGCTACTCGATCTCTCAATTCTTAACGTAAAGCAATACAAAGCAGATCGATTAAAGCAAGCTGAAAAACTGAATCCTGAGCAACAGAGTGTAAGACTCATGAAAGAGATTCAAACCGAACTACATCTTGACCGCTTGCCCATACAAATAGAATGCTTTGACAACTCAAATATACAAGGTTCAGATGCCGTCGCAGCATGTATTGTATTTAAAAAAGCCAAACCTTATAAGAAAGACTATAGAAAATATAATATAAAGACCGTAGAAGGGCCTGATGATTATGCCTCAATGAAAGAGGTCGTAAAGCGTCGTTACGAACGCGCTATAGAAGAAAGCTCCGCCCTACCAGACCTCATCATTACTGATGGAGGGAAAGGGCAAATGAGTGCCGTAAAAGAGGTCTTAAATGAACTAGGGCTAAACATTGCCATTGCAGGTCTCGCAAAAGACGGAAAACACAGAACTTCTGAATTAATCTATGGCTTCCCTCCGCAAATAATCGGCTTAAAACAAAATACACCTTTATTCCAATTAATGACGCAGATACAAGATGAAGTACACCGATTTGCTATAAACTTTCATCGTGATAAAAGGAGTAAACGCCAGGTAAAATCAGTGTTGGACGAAGTAAAAGGCATTGGAGAGAAAACGAAGACGGCTTTATTGAAACAATTTAAAAGCGTAAAACGAATAAAAGAAACACCTCAAGAAGATTTGTCTGCCATAATAGGAGAAGCCAAAGCAAAAATTATTTGGGAATATCTAAACAGCGTCTAACAAAAACAAATTTCAAAAGGCTTATTTATGATGATTTACAATAATTGTCAATTCATTTATTGGCAAATAAAGCAAAGCATACTATAAGCAAACTATATCCGCATATCATATATTCAAGGCTTATAGAGCCAGCCTGCTAAATACTCTTCTTCGTAAATCCGGATAATTTAGAAGAGCTTAAAGAGCAAAAACACAAAAGGATCTCTACATAACTAGTAGCCCTAAATCCAAATGGCTAAAAAAGAAAAACCTAGAAAATAAGGGAAAGCCAGACTATCATATACAAAGAGAGAGTCAAAGTAGACTTTATTCATTTATAAGCACATTAAAAGAATAATTTTATTCTTAACTTTGCAAATAACAATTATCGTTACAGACATATGAGGGTAGTTATACAGCGAGCTGCACACGCATCAGTCACTATAAATGGGAAGTGTAAATCTGCCATAGGAAAGGGGTTGCTTATACTTGTAGGTATTGAAGAATCGGACCAAGAAGAAGATATAGAATGGCTATGCAAAAAGATAGTAAATCTTCGTGTTTTTGACGACGAAAAGGGCGTTATGAACAAATCCGTACAAGATATAAGCGGGGAGATAATGGTAATTAGCCAATTTACACTCCATGCATCAACAAAAAAAGGGAATAGGCCCTCATACATCAAAGCTGCAAAGCATGAAATATCCATCCCGCTATATGAAAAGTTTTGTTGTGAGTTGAGTACAACTTTTGGGAAAGAAGTTGCCACTGGAGAATTTGGTGCCGACATGAAAGTAGAGCTATTAAATGATGGACCAGTTACGATATGTATGGATACTAAAAACAAAGAATAATGACATTAGCAGAAGCTCAAAAAGCAGTAGATGACTGGATAAAGAAATATGGAGTACGCTATTTCAGCGAACTAACCAATATGACTATTCTTACCGAAGAGGTCGGGGAGTTAGCTAGGGTTATGGCTCGAAAATATGGTGATCAGTCATTCAAAGAGGGAGAAAAAGACAATATGGATGAAGAATTAGCCGACATTCTTTGGGTACTTCTTTGCATTGCAAACCAAAGTGGAGTAGATCTTTCTGAAGCTTTTACCAAGAACATAGAGAAGAAAACAAAACGGGATAATACCCGACATATCAATAACCCAAAATTACAGGATTATGGAAAAGAATGAATCAACTAAAACCAAGTATGAATCAGCGCTAGCTAAGTATAATACCAATTTGAATGATGCAGATATAGCAAATAAAGTAGCAAAACTTATCGCAGAAAAATCCTCTGAAAATGATACGGAAGAAATAAAAAAAATATTATTCCACTGCATTGATTTGACGACTCTAAATACAACGGATAGCGACGAAAGTGTGATGAATTTCACTAAAAGAATTAATCTCTTTGACGAGCAATTCCCTGATTTAGATAATGTAGCAGCTATCTGTGTTTATCCAAATTTTGCCGAAATCGTAAGAAGTACACTTGAAGTAGAAAATGTAAATATAGCTTGTGTATCAGGAGGATTCCCCTCTTCACAAACCTTTACCGAAGTGAAGATTGCCGAAACTGCAATGGCATTAATGGAAGGCGCCGACGAAATAGATATCGTTATTTCTGTGGGTAAATTTCTCAGTGGAGATTATGAGAATATGTGCGACGAAATACAGGAACTTAAGGATACTTGTAAAAAGCATCACCTCAAAGTAATCCTAGAGACCGGAGCTCTAAAAACGGCATCAAATATAATGAAAGCATCACTCCTATCAATGTATTCAGGTGCTGATTTCATCAAAACTTCTACAGGAAAACAACAACCAGCTGCCACTCCAGAAGCGGCGTATGTGATGTGTACGGCCATCAAAGCCTATTACGAAGAAACTGGAAATAAAATAGGATTTAAACCTGCGGGAGGAATAAATACAGTGGAAGACGCTATAACCTATTATACAATTGTAAAAGAAGTGCTTGGTGAAGAATGGCTAAATAACAGCCTATTTCGTATTGGTACGAGTCGCTTAGCAAATCTTCTTTTATCTGAAATAAAAGGAGAATCAATAAATTTCTTTTAATTGAATAAATAAAGAGAGGAAATGAAAATTTCATTTCCTCTCTTTATTTAATATTTACATATTACGTTCCACAACATAATCTAAATACTTGCCTAAAGAGAACTTTATATCAGATTCGGGCATTCTTTCCAAAAGCCTCTGAGCACTTTCTTTAAAATCTTTCATCCTATCTATGGCATGCTCTATGCCTCCCCTATCCTTAGCAAACTGAATCAAAGTCAATATCTCCGCCGAAGAAGCCTCGCCTCGTTTTACTTTTACAGCCAAATCCGCCGCCCATTGCTCTTTAGTAGTATTAAGAGCATATATTATAGGTAAAGTTAACTTACCTTCAAGCATATCATTCCCTGTTGGTTTGCCAATATCTTTACTATCAAAATAGTCAAAAATATCATCTTTAATCTGGAAACAAAGACCAATATATTCACCGAGCAATCGAGCTTCCTCAACCTTTGCACTATCTACACCAACAGAAAGAGCTGCAGACTTTGTACAAGCTGCAAACAAGGCTGCTGTTTTTTTACGTATAACATTAAAATAAACCTCTTCAGAAAAATTAAGATTACTCACATTGGAAAGTTGCAAAAGTTCACCCTCAGAAAGGTCCTGCCCTAGCCTAGACACAACATCAATAATAGCATGATTACGTGTTTTTGAGACTTGCACAAGCGAAGTAGCAAGCAAATAATCACCGACTAAAACAGCTACTTTATTATTAAAAATAGCATTTACAGATAGTTGCCCTCTACGTTCGGTACTCTCATCAACTACATCATCATGCACAAGGCTGGCGGTATGAAGAAGTTCTAAAGATACGGCGGCATAAAGAGTTTCCGGATACACCTTATCATATAACTTAGCAATAAGAAGAAGCAATATTGGACGCATCATCTTTCCATTCCTCTTCCGGATATGATCTATTGCATTGTCCAACAAAGAATTTGAACTGTAAAGAGTGCTATCGAATAAACTTCTGAACTCTCCCAATTCTATGCTAATTGGAGATTTAATTAACGATAAATAGTCCATACATGCTATTTTCCTACAAAAATAGCAATAAAACGATTAATACCGTATTTTTTTGTATTTTTACCATTAAAAAATAGATAAATAAATGAATTCAACCGATAAACTTTTTCTATTAGATGCCTACGCCTTAATATATCGAGCCTATTATGCTTTTATTAAAACCCCAAGAATCAATTCAAAAGGATTTAATACCTCAGCAATTCTAGGTTTTGTAAACACACTTGAAGAAGTCCTAAAAAAAGAAAATCCTACACATATTGGAGTTGCTTTTGACCCTTCAGGACCCACTTTTCGCCATGAAGCATTCGATCAGTATAAAGCTCAAAGAGAGGAAACTCCGGAAGCAATAAGGCTTTCCGTACCAATAATAAAAGATATAATTAAAGCATATCGAATACCCATTCTTGAAGTCACAGGCTATGAGGCAGATGATGTGATCGGTACTCTAGCTACAAAAGCAGGACAACAAGGTATTACCACATACATGATGACTCCGGACAAAGATTATGGGCAACTTGTTTCTGAAAATGTTTTCATGTACAGGCCAAAACATGACAGAGGCTTTGAGGTGATGGGAATAGAAGAAATAAAAAGTAAGTTTGATATTGAATCTCCATCACAAGTCATTGATATGCTTGGACTGATGGGCGACTCATCTGACAATATTCCCGGATGTCCCGGAGTAGGAGAAAAAACAGCGCAAAAATTAATTAAAGAGTTTGGCAACATAGAAAATTTGCTAGAGCATACCGATGAATTAAAGGGAGCACTCAAAAGTAAAGTGGAAACCAATCGTGAAATGATTGTATTTTCAAAGTTCTTAGCGACTATTAAAATAGATGTTCCCATATCATTAAAGATGGAAGAACTCATTCGGGAAAAAATAGATGAAGAAGCTTTAAGAGGAATTTTTGAGGAACTGGAATTTCGTACTCTCATAGAACGCGTACTCAAAAAGGAAAATTCAATCTCTTCACCTACTCCGCAAAAGAAGTTATCAGCCGGACCACTTTTTGATAATAATGAAGATATTTCTGCAGGACCATTATTTTCGGGAAAAGAAGTACCAGCACAAGGCAGTCTCTTTCCGGAAATGCCGGGCAATTTATCAGGCGGTTCTAAAAAAACGAATCTAGAATGTTTAAATATACTAAATCAAAACTATCAACTCATTGATAATAAAGACAAAAGAGCTAATTTAATTCAAATTTTAATTACATCAGAAATTCTCTCAATAGATACAGAAACGACTTCAACGGAAGCAATGGAAGCTGAACTTGTCGGAATAAGCTTCAGCAGTAAAGAAAATCAGGGATACTATGTTCCTATCCCACAAGAGAGAGAAGAAGCACTAAAAATAGTTAATGAGTTTCGCGCACTCTACGAAAATGAAAAATCAATCAAAATCGGTCAAAATATAAAATACGATATTATCGTTTTGCAAAACTACGGAATAGAAGTGAAAGGAAAACTATTCGACACAATGATTGCCCATTACTTACTTCAACCGGAGCTTCGGCACAACATGGACTATCTAGCGGAAATATACTTAAATTATAAAACGATTCATATAGACGAACTGATTGGAGCAAAAGGGAAGAATCAAAAAAATATGCGTGATCTTCGACCGGAAGATGTCTATCAATATGCATGCGAAGATTCTGATATCACATTAAAATTAAAAAATATATTTGAGATAGAACTGAAAGAACAAGGGATAGAAGAATTGTTCTATGAAATCGAAATGCCACTAGTTAGAGTACTTGCTCACATGGAATGCAATGGAGTACGAATTGATACGGAAGCTCTAAAACAATCTTCCGCCGATTTCACTTCGCGACTTCAAGACATAGAAAAAGAAATCTATAACTTAGCCAACGAAACATTCAACATTTCATCGCCAAAACAAGTTGGTGAAATTTTATTCGATAAACTAAAAATTATAGATAAGGCGAAAAAGACAAAAACCGGACAATATGTCACTTCTGAAGAAATATTAGAAAGCCTAAGAGGAAAACATCCTATTATCGTAAAAATATTAGAGCATCGTGGTTTGAAGAAATTACTGAATACTTATATTGATTCTCTACCCCTATTGATCAATCAACGCACAGGACGCATACATACTTCGTTCAACCAAGCAGTAACTGCTACAGGGCGCTTAAGTTCAAGTAACCCTAATTTGCAGAATATTCCTATACGCGATGAAGACGGAAAAGAGATACGAAAAGCATTTATCCCCGATGATAATTGTTCGTTTTTTTCCGCAGATTATTCCCAAATAGAGCTTCGCATTATGGCTCATCTCAGCCAGGATAAAAACATGATAGACGCTTTCTTAAGCGGATATGATATTCATGCAGCAACTGCTGCAAAGATATTTAAAGTTGACATTAAAGATGTTACTTCCGATATGCGGCGCAAAGCGAAGACTGCAAATTTCGGTATTATATATGGCATTTCCACATTTGGATTAGCCGAACGGATGAATGTTGATCGCAAAGAAGCCAAAGAACTTATTGAAGGATATTTTAAAACTTACCCCCAAGTTCAAGCTTATATGGATAAAAGCATCGAAATTGCGCGTGAAAAGGGATATGTTGAAACCATCTTCCATCGGAAGCGCTACTTAGTGGATATAAACTCGAGAAACGCAACGGTAAGGGGCTATGCAGAGCGAAATGCAATCAATGCGCCAATACAAGGAAGTGCCGCTGACATCATAAAAGTAGCAATGATTCAGATATATGAGCAGTTTAAAGCTTACAATTTGAAAGCAAAGATGATATTACAGGTCCATGATGAGCTAAATTTTAGCGTTCCAGAGGCAGAAAAAGAGATGGTGCAAAAAATTGTAATTGAAGAAATGGAAAAGGCATATCGCATGCACGTGCCTCTCAAAGCAGATTTTGGCTGGGGTAAAAACTGGTTAGAAGCACACTAAACGCTCATATAACTTTATTTAACTTACAATCAGAAAGCAACAGATAGAAAGAGGTATATATACACTTTGTTTATAAGAATATCCAGCAAACGTACTGCCGGATATTTTTTTATCAATAATTCCACCAAAAAGAAAGAACTATGCAATGGGCATGATTTACATTTTGATATTTTTTATTTCAATATTCGATTTTATGTCAATACTATCAGTATATTTGCAGGGTATTAAAGACAATATAATATCTTATTAATAGTTTTATCTAAAACAATAATAGCCATGAAAACAAAAGTATTTTTAAAATCAGTTGTATTATCTGCTATAATTCTTTTGGGCGCTGCAATAGCTAAAGCAGACAATAAAAATAATCTCATTTACAATTCGGAAGAAAGAGATGGGATGATGGTGGGACAAACGGTCTATAAAATGGACGGTAACAATTTGGCTAATTATATGAAATACTCATACCAGTATGACGAACAAAAACGGATGACTGAAAGTGAATCCATGAAATGGAATACTGATAAGAATACATGGGAAAATGACTTGCGTATTAAATACTCCTATCAAGGTAAGAGTGTAACTACCACTTACTACAAATGGGATACTAAAAAGCAAACTTACATCCTTGTTCCTGAAATGACTGTGACAATGGATGATCCCAACTCATAACATAAAAAAGCTCTCTTAAAAATCTAACACATAACTGGATATACCAAACCTTTATAAAGTTTTGTAACCAAAAGAAATCCGGAGTACGCGATGTATTCCGGTTTTTTTTATACTCCACAATTGCCAGAAAAAGAGATATTAAATTGTTGTCGCACTCACTTAAAAGCCCTCAAATAAATAGAGAAAGTTGCATCAATAGAAGGCTAAGAAGAGCAATCGCATGTAGCATGCTCATATCATACCCAACTTCTTCATGTACAGAACATAAAATCCTCATCCGCAAAATTTACATATATCAGGAAAATATTTAATGATCTTTCCCATTAAAACCTCAATGTATAAGAGAGAGTAAAGAGTTTAAAAAACGGAAAATGCTACAAACTATCGCACGATAACAGAAGAATATATATCTTTGCATACTGATAAATAAGTAAATAAGAAATAAAGAATGGCTTTACAATGTGGTATTGTAGGTTTGCCCAATGTAGGTAAATCGACACTTTTCAATTGTTTGTCGAATGCAAAAGCACAGGCGGCAAACTTTCCTTTTTGCACAATAGAACCGAATGTAGGTGTAATTACCGTCCCAGACGAACGCTTGACAAAGCTTGCGGAATTGGTACATCCGGGACGCATCGTACCAACAACCGTAGAAATTGTCGATATAGCGGGATTGGTAAAAGGGGCCAGCAAAGGTGAAGGATTAGGAAATAAATTTTTAGCTAACATACGCGAAACAGATGCCATCATTCACGTGCTCCGTTGCTTTGATGATGATAATGTTACGCATGTAGACGGTAGTATAGACCCCGTTCGTGATAAGGAAATTATCGATACGGAATTGCAACTTAAAGATCTGGAAACCATTGAAAGCCGTATTCAGAAAGTACAAAAGCAAGCACAGACGGGTGGTGATAAAGTAGCCAAACAGACGTATGACGTATTAGTTTGCTTCAAAGAAGCATTGGAACAAGGCAAATCGGCCCGCACTGTAAACTTTGATACAAAAGACGAACAAAAGATAGCAAAAGACCTCTTCCTTCTCACTTCCAAACCTGTAATGTACGTATGTAACGTAGATGAGACAAGTGCGGTAAATGGAAATAAATATGTGGAAATGGTACGAGAAGCTGTAAAGGAAGAAAATGCCGAAATACTTATAGTTGCTGCAAAAACAGAAGCCGATATAGCCGAATTAGAGACATACGAGGACCGCCAGATGTTCCTGCAAGAAGTTGGTTTAGAAGAGTCTGGTGTCAGCAGACTTATTAAATCGGCATATAGAATGCTCAATCTGGAGACATTCATCACTGCAGGAGAAATGGAAGTTAGAGCATGGACTTACCAAAAAGGCTGGAAAGCTCCACAATGCGCTGGTGTAATCCACACAGATTTTGAAAAAGGATTTATCCGCGCAGAGGTCATCAAATATGAAGACTTCATTAAATATGGTAGCGAGGCCGCCGTCCGTGAAGCCGGGAAATTAGGTGTTGAAGGAAAAGATTATATAGTCCAGGATGGTGACATTATGCACTTCCGATTCAATGTATAACTGACATAAATACGGGCATTATTATGAGATTATCGTTTATTTTTATTCTATTATTTTTTTATTCTATCTCCTATGCACAGCAACAGGACTCGGTAGTAATTCGTGGAAGAGTAACAGATTATAATAAACAGCCAATAGATAGTGTATCTATATGTTGGCAGTGCCCTGATTTTTCTATTGCAACCAAAACTCTAACAAACAAAGACGGCTATTATACAGCTCGCATACAGAAAGGTAAATACCAAAGTGTTGTCGCTATATATTGGCCATCTTATCCACGATTTGCATCATCTAATTTATCAAAAGCAGATCAACGCTTAGAGTTTTGGGCATGGGATGTTATCGCTGATCGCGATACCATTTTCAACTTTCAATATAACCGTATGGAGGCCTACGGTCTCCACGCTTTCCGCATACCCGGAGCAAAACCTACATATCAGATATATGTTCGACCAATGAGTTTAACGCGAGCGCAGAACTTAGCTGATAAAAAGTCTCCCATACAGCAACTCGCACCTCATGCAAACAAACTGAAAGTAGTTGTTTGGATTGATAATGAGGAAGTTCCAGTTTTAATGAAGCAAGAAATTAAAGAATATGCTGATACAAATCAGTGCTTCAATGCGTATTTACTCACAGTAAATATGCCTAGAAAAGAGACAAAAAACACTTACCGTATCTTCAAAGTTGAGCTTACTGATTTAGAAAATGGTGACCGCGGTGAAGGATTGTATTACATGGAAAAAGAAAAATATTATAAATAATGAAATATTTGATTGTAGGAACAGGAGGAGTGGGTGGCTGCATAGCCAGCTTTCTTGCACTCTCTGGAAAGGAAGTGACCTGCATAGCCCGTGGAGAACACCTCAACGCAATACAAGCAGATGGATTAAAACTTCATTCTGATCTTAAAGGTGAACATCTTCTGAAAATAAAAGCCCTCTCGGCTGAAGAATTCGAAGAGAAAGTAGATGTCATTTTCGTATGCGTAAAAGGATATTCTCTAGCTTCCATCAATGACCTTATAAAACGGGCTTCCCACAAAAATACAATTGTCATACCGATACTTAATGTCTATGGTACCGGCCCTCGTATACAGAAACAGGTGCCCAACGTTATCGTACTGGATGGCTGCATATACATTGTAGGATTTGTTTCCGGAAAAGGGGAAGTCACACAGATGGGTAAGATATTCCGGCTTGTCTTTGGGGCTCATAAAGGGACTTTAGTTCCTGAAGGAGTGATGGAAAGCGTACAACACGATCTGCAAGAAAGTGGTATTAAAGCGGAGATATCCGCCGATATCAATCGCGATACATTTGTGAAATGGTCATTTATTTCCGCAATGGCGGTAACTGGGGCGTATTATGACGTTCCAATGGGAGAAGTTCAGAAGGCAGGTGAGATACGTAATACCTTCATAGGGCTTTCACAAGAAAGCGCTGCATTAGGCGCTAAGCTAGGCATAGAGTTCAAAGAAGATCTTGTGGAGTACAACCTAAAGGTTATCGACAAGCTTGATCCTAAGAGCACTGCTTCAATGCAAAAAGATATAGCACGCGGACACGAATCGGAAGTACAAGGTTTGTTGTTTGATATGCTTGCTGCTGCAGAAAAAAATGGCATAAAAGCACCTACATACGAGATGGTTGCTCAAAAATTTGCATCAAAACTTAAAAACTAATCATTAAAACAATAGAATATGTTGCCAATCCTTACTATCAACTGGAACCCGAATCCGGAAATATTCAACTTATTCGGACATGTTCCTGTCAGGTACTACGGTCTATTATGGGTCGTAGGCATTGCACTTTCCTACATTGTAGTACGCTACCAATATCGTGACAAGAAAATTGGCGACGATAAGTTCGAACCATTATTTTTCTATTGTTTTTTTGGCATACTCATCGGCGCTCGTTTGGGTCATTGCTTATTTTATGAACCGGAATACTATCTACACCATTTTTGGGAAATGATTTTACCCGTACATTTCCTGCCCGGAGGTGGTTGGAAATGGACAGGATATGCCGGATTAGCGAGTCATGGCGGCACATTGGGATTGATTATTTCCCTCTGGTTGTATTGCCGTAAAACAAAGATGCATTATATGGACGTATTGGACATGATAGCTGTTGCCACCCCAATCTGTGCTTGCTGCATTCGTCTGGCCAATTTAATGAACTCCGAAATTATAGGTAAGGCTACTGATGTACCTTGGGCATTTGTTTTCGAACGGGTAGATATGACTCCACGCCACCCGGCACAGCTTTATGAAGCAATTGCTTATTTCGTTTTCTTCCTCATCATGCTTTATCTGTACAAGAACTACAGCAAAAAGTTACCTCGTGGCTTCTTCTTTGGCTTATGTCTGACAGAAATATTTATATTCCGCTTCTTTATTGAGTTTTTAAAAGAAAATCAAGTAAGTTTCGAGGATGGAATGAGTCTTAACATGGGCCAATGGCTTAGTATTCCATTCGTCATCATAGGCTTATACTTCATATTCTTTTACGGTAAGAAAAAGAAATAAATCTATTCAAGCATACATTATCAAGAATGAAACATATAGTAGATATGGAGACTTGGGAGCGGAAAGATAACTTTGAGTTTTTCCGCCATTTCTTAAATCCCCAGTTATCCATAACATCCGAAGTGGAATGTGCAGGCGCTAAAATAAGAGCCAAAGCAAGCAAAAAGTCTTTTTTTCTGCATTATTTATACGCTGTACTCCGGGCTGTCAACGAAATACCGGAATTCCGCTACCGGATAGACCCGGAAGGTAAAGTTGTTTACTTTGATACCGTAGACATTCTATCCCCTATCAAAGTGAAAGATAACGGCAAATTTTTCACCGCGCGCTTCCCTTGGTACGAAGATTTCGATTGTTTCTACGAATCAGCATGTAAAATCATACAAAATATTGATCCGGAGGGGGATCCTTATAAAGCTGAAAAAACAGGGGGAAAAGACTTGCTAGATGTATTTCTGCTAAGTGCAACACCCGATCTTTACTTCACGTCCATCACCTGTACACAAGAGTACCGCCAAGGAAACAATTATCCATTGATGAATGCAGGTAAAGCAATAGAACGTGAAGGAAAGCTTATTATGCCTATTAGCATGACGCTTCATCATGGTTTTGTCGACGGCCATCATCTTGCTTTATTTTACAAAAAAGTGGAGGAATTGCTGAAATAACAAAACAGACCCTCCACTGAAACATATCCTACCCGACAGGAGCATTTGGAATAACTACCTTTACGGTTGTAAAAACCGTAAATCGTAGTGCCACATGAAAAGAAATTGTCTACTCAAAATCATAGTCCTGCTGGCAATTGCAAGCTATTGCAATGCAATACAAGCACAACTGAAAACCAATGCAGGGGTACAATACCTGCTAAGTCAATCCAAAGATGTCAGTCAGGAATTTCTTGATCTTAGCAACACCTATTTTTTTGCAGACAGTCTGGTGTCACTCGACACGAATTCCGGAAAAGGTGTTTTAAAATGGAGACGGGAACAATTAGTACCCCGTCAAGCATTCAATGCGAACACCTATCTGCACCAGCCATTAAAATCCCTCGATTTCCCAAATACGGCTTATGACAATGATCCGCAATTGCCTTTCAGCATTGAGCCGGTGGACGAGCGGACTATCCGCATCCGCATACTCACCACACCTGTAATCCCTGCAGAAGTGGAATCACCTATGTTAGTCGGAAAGCCGGCCAACGGTTTACGCGAATGGAAGGTTTCGAGCACATCAAAAAATATTGTGTATTCTTCTAAATACGGCAGCCTGGCTGTGGAATTTCACCCGTGGCGACTAACTTTAAAAGATGCTGAAGGAAAGTTGCTGACGCAAACCCGGTGTTGGAGTGATAACGATTCCACACAGATTAAAGTTCCTCCATTCAGCTTCATTAAAAGAGGATCGGACAATTCGAGGAGCATCAATCCGGTATTCAGTCTTGCACCTAACGAACGTATATACGGCTGCGGAGAGTCATTTTCTTCATTGAACAAAGCAGGGCAAAAAGTCAACTTGTTTGTAACCGACCCGCAAGGCCCCGAAAGCCCGGACATGTACAAGCCCATACCTTTCTTTATGAGTTCCCGAGGATATGGCATGTTTATGCATACTTCGGCACCGGTAACCTGCGACTTCGGATCCAGCTATATTGGAGCTACAAAGCTATTTATGGAAGATGAAGGGCTTGATCTATTCGTCTTTTTCGGCAAGCCGAAAGATACACTGAGCGAATATACTGCTTTGGTAGGTCGCCCTCAAATGCCTCCGCTATGGTCTTTTGGAACATGGGTCAGCCGCATTACTTATTTTAGTGAAGCCGAAGGACGGGAAGTCGCAAAAAAGCTACGTGAGAATAAGATTCCAAGCGATGTGATTCATTTTGATACAGGTTGGTTTGGCACGGATTGGCAGTGCGACTATGCCTTTGCTGCAGATCGTTTCGATAATCCGCAAAAGATGTTGTCTGATCTCAAAGAAGAGGGTTTTCACGTAAGTCTGTGGCAACTCCCCTACTTCACCCCTAAAAATAAATTCTTCCATGAGCTTATTGAAAAGGATCTTTATGTCCACAATGGCAAAGGACAACTGCCTTATGAAGATGTGGTACTCGACTTTACCAATCCCGAAACAATCAAGTGGTACCAAGAGAAACTTGCCCGCCTTATTGAAATGGAGGTGAGTGCCATTAAAGTTGATTTTGGAGAAGGAGCTCCATTGGATGCCATTTATCATAACGGCCGTTCGGGTTTATACGAGCACAACCTTTATCCATTACGCTATAATAAGGCTGTAGCGGATATCACCCGACAGATACATGGTGAAAATATTATTTGGGCACGTTCCGCTTGGGCGGGTTCACAACGATATCCACTTCATTGGGGAGGCGATGCCGCAACCACCAATACCGGATTTGAAGGCACTATCCGGGGAGGACTTTCCCTGGGACTTTCGGGCTTTTGCTTCTGGAGTAACGACATCGGAGGTTTTGTAACGCAGACACCGGAAGAACTTTACCGGAGATGGCTTCCTTTTGGCTTTCTGGTATCGCATAGTCGTATTCACGGGGCTCCGCCTACCGAACCTTGGTTTTATGGACAAGCTTTTACCGATTATTTCCGCCGATGTGCCGAACTTAAATACAAACTCATGCCATACATCTATGCTCAAGCCAAAGAGTGTACGGAAAAGGGTTGGCCAATGGTAAGAGCATTGTTATTGGAGTATCCCGAAGATCCGGGTGCATGGTTGGTAGAAGATGAGTATATGTTCGGATCAAACCTGCTTATCGCTCCCATGCTCGAGAGTGCCTCAAAAAGAGAAGTGTATTTACCCGGAAAGCAAAAATGGATTGATTATCAAACGGGGAAAATATATTCCCCGGGATGGAATAGAATAGAATGTGGCAGTTTGCCTATCATAATCATGGTGAAAGACGGAAGTGCCATACCCCATATTCCTGTGGCTCAATGTACCCAACAAATGAAATGGGACAAAATTGCGTGGAAGAAATATCTAGTGGATAAGAAAAGTGCGGAAGGATTGATATGCCTGCCTTCAGATGGCAAACTTCAACATCTTACCATCCCTTAAATATCCCCGATACCATTCATTAAAACCACCCACTAACGCCTCAATTAGAAAAGCCATGAAATACAAATTATTAATTATCGGCATACTATGCACACTTCAGATACATAGCAAAGCACAGGACATGTATCTTTTTCGCGACACTACACTTACGGATGAGGTGCGTATAAATAATCTGCTATCACTCTTAACGTTGGATGAAAAGATTAGCTTGCTCTCTACCGACCTTGGCATTCCACGGTTCGGCATTCCTCATTGCGGTCATTTCGAAGGTTTGCACGGACTGGCACTAGGCGGTCCGGCAATGTGGGGAGGACGGAAAAAAAATGAAGATGGAAGGGTAATCCCGACCAACCATCCGACTACTATTTTCCCACAAGCATACGGTTTAGGTTCCACGTGGGACATAGACTTGGTTAAAAGGGTATCTCAAGAAACCGCGGAAGAAGCCCGGTATTACACACAAAGTTCTGTAAATAAGCAACATGCGCTCGTAATGCGCTCTCCCAATGCTGATCTTGCACGTGACCCCAGATGGGGGCGGACGGAGGAGAGTTTTGGCGAAGATCCTTTCCTCACCTCCCAATTGACTATTGCCAGTATACAAGGGTTACAGGGCAATCATCCCCGATACTGGAAAACGGCCTCCCTCATGAAGCATTTTCTTGCCAACAGCAACGAAGATGGACGCGACAGCACCTCATCGGATTTTGACAACCGGCTATTCCACGAATATTATGCATATTCATTTTATAAAGGCATCACCCAAGGAGGAAGCCGGGCTTTTATGGCCTCATACAATAGCTGGAATGGAATTCCCATGTCCATACACCCTTGTCTCAATGGAATTGCCCGTGAACAATGGGGAAACAATGGCATTATTTGTACCGATGGCGGAGCACTGAAACTACTCGTCGAATCCCATCGCTCCTTCCCTACTCTAGCCGAAGGAGCTGCTGCAATAATCAAAGCTGGAATAGGGCAATTTCTCGATTATTACACTCCTTACGTCAAAGAAGCTTTAGATAAAGGCATGTTGACTGAAGCAGACATAAATAAAGCAATTTATGGGAATCTTTTTGTAGCCCTCAAGTTGGGCCTTCTCGATGATAATAACTCCCCCAGCCCTTATCTCGCCATTGGCAAAGATTCTACTAAAACTGCGCCTTTTCTGACGGAATATGCACGGAATTTATCCAGAGAAGCAACTTCCAAGTCAGTCGTCCTGCTAAAAAACGGAGCAACTGAAGATTATAGCGCCGGGTTATTACCATTGGATATAAAAAGACTACGAAAAATAGCTATTATTGGCCCATATTCGAATAAAATCGTGCAAGACTGGTATAGTGGTACCCCACCTTACGAAACAACTATTTTAGAAGCCATACGCGGCATTGCCGGTAAAGACGCTGAAATCATACATGTGGAGAGCAATAGCATGGGAGAGGCCGAAAAAGCAGCATCCATGGCAGACGTCGCTATTGTATGCGTAGGTAACCATCCATTCGGAACCCGTGCGGATTGGAAATTTTGCCCTGTACCAAGCGATGGCCGCGAAGCGGTTGACCGCAAGTCATTGATGCTGCCGGATGAAGACTTGGTAAAACAAGTATTCAAAGCCAATCCTAACACCGTACTCGTGTTAGTCAGCAGTTTTCCTTATGCCATCAACTGGAGCCAGGAGCACATCCCGGCAATAATCCATATCACTCATTGCAGTCAAGAACAAGGCAATGGATTGGCGGATGTCCTCTTCGGCATTACAAACCCGGCGGGACGTACCGTGCAGACTTGGGTGAAAGATATTACCGATCTGCCCCCGATGATGGATTATAATATTCGTAACGGACGGACCTATATGTATCATAAAGGCAAAGTGCTTTATCCTTTCGGATTCGGGTTGAGTTATTCCACTTTCAAGTATGAAAAAATAAAATCCATAAAGAGAGACGAGAAAAATGTCTATGTTTCAATTCTGGTAAAGAACACCGGAAAGCGCGACGGTGAAGAAGTGACTCAACTTTATGTCAGTTATCCCAACTCTAAAGTGGAACGTCCCATAAAGCAACTACGTGCTTTCAAACGGATCTTCATCAAAAGTGAAGAGACCAAGCAAATAGATTTCTCTATCCCTTTAGACGATTTATCTTATTGGAATGAAGAAAAACAGGTCTTCTTCACGGAACCCGGAAGAGTCAACCTACTGATCGGAGCTTCATCCGAGGATATCCGATTAAAGGGTACTATAAAATTGTAAGATTAACGTGACGTAAACATGTATCAAGAGGAAAAAAAAGAAAAGTATATATTTAAAATAAATACTTCTTATACCATCACAACAGCTCGTTTTCCATATCCCCTTTAGTACACAATTCTGAGAGGGGGTATAATCAGTCGTATATTGATCTTACTTCAGTATACGACTGATCCTATTTCACTCCTGGACTGAAGTAGAATCAAGTAGAAATTCGCGCTGTTTATTTACCTTTGACAATACGCTTAATGTCACTCAATTTATTCAGGGCCTCAAGAGGTGTAAGATTGTTCACATCAAGATTAAGTATTTCATCACGGATTTGACACAATATCGGGTCGTCGAGCTGAAAGAAACTAAGTTGCATGCCGCTCCGCGTTTCACTGACTTCAGCCAAAGGTTTACCGCTGATGCCTTGCTGACGATTATCCGTCTCTAATTCTTTCAATATCTCATTCGATCGCTTCACAATACTCTTAGGCATACCGGCCATTTTTGCCACATGGATACCGAAAGAGTGTTCACTCCCACCCCGTTCCAGTTTCCGAAGAAAAATCACCTTATTATCGACTTCTTTGACGGATACATTGTAGTTCTTAATCCGCTTGAAGCTTTTCTCCATCTCATTCAGCTCATGATAATGAGTTGCAAAAAGTGTTTTTGCCTTAGCCTTGGGGTGTTCATGAATATATTCCACGATAGCCCAGGCTATGGAAATTCCATCGTAAGTAGAAGTACCACGTCCCAATTCATCAAACAACACAAGACTTCTTGGCGAAAGATTATTCAATATATCCGATGCTTCATTCATCTCGACCATGAAAGTAGATTCACCAACAGAAATATTATCACTCGCTCCTACACGGGTGAATATCTTATCTACCAAGCCAATATGTGCACTTTCGGCAGGAACAAAACTTCCTATCTGTGCCAATAAAGTAATCAAAGCGGTCTGCCTGAGTAGAGCCGACTTACCCGCCATATTCGGACCGGTAATAATAATAATCTGCTGCGTTTTGCTATCAAGCATTACATCATTCGCAATATACTTCTCTCCTATCGGGAGCTGCTTCTCGATAACCGGATGACGACCTTGACGAATATCCAGTACATCGTCGTCTACAATGACAGGACGGATATAATTATTCTCACGCGCCACATTGGCAAAAGAAAGTAAGCAATCCAACCGTGCTATCTGATTCGCATCAATCTGAATGGCAGGAATATATTCGTTCAGAGCTTGAACAAGTTGGGTATATAACTGGGTTTCAAGTGCCAGTATTTTATCTTCCGCTCCAAGTATCTTCTCTTCATATTCTTTCAACTCCTCAGTGATATAACGTTCGGCATTTACCAAAGTCTGTTTGCGAATCCATTCCTGAGGGACTTTATCCTTGTGTATATTACGCACTTCAATGTAATAACCGAAGACGTTGTTATAACCTATTTTCAGACTGGGAATTCCAGTCAACTCACTCTCACGTTGCTGTACCTGCAACAAATAATCTTTCCCGGAGTAAGCAATCCGGCGTAGATCATCCAATTCGGCATTCACACCCGTCTTTATCACCCCACCTTTATTGACCAGCAAAGGAGGATCATTATCTATCTCTTTATCAATCCGATCACGGATTAACTGGCAGATATTAAGTTGCTCGCCTATGCGATTCAAGCTTGCATTATCGGCATCTGCACATGCGTTTTTTATAGGCTCTATTGCCTGCAAGGCTATTTTTAATTGCACCACTTCCCGGGGTGACACACGCCCTACGGCTACTTTTGATATAATACGTTCCAAATCACCGATCAGATGCAATTGTTCCTCTATCAAATCCTTGAAATCGGGGTGACGGAAGAAATACTCCACCACATTTAATCGGTCATTAATAGGTTGCACATCCTTTAACGGAAAGACCAGCCAACGCTTCAACAGACGTGCACCCATCGGACTGATTGTCTTATCAATCACATTCAGAAGGCTGCTTCCGCCGTCATTCATACTCCCAATCAATTCCAGGCTACGGACGGTAAATTTGTCCAAGCGGACATATTTATCTTCTTCAATACGTGCCAGAGATGTAATATGACCAATTTGAGTATGCTGGGTCATAGTGAGATATTGCAAAATAGCCCCCGAAGCAATAATACCGTTTTTGAGATGCTCCACCCCAAAACCTTTTAAGTTCTTGGTTTCAAAGTGTTTCAACAACTTCTCGCGCGCCGTGGTTTCGGTAAATACCCAATCTTCAAGCTCAAAGGTGAAGAATTTACTACCGAAATTGCCTTCAAACATTCCCCGCTTCCCGCGCTCGAACAATATTTCCTTAGGTCCGAAGTTATTCAGCAACTTATCTACATAATCAAACGGACCTTCAGCAGTCAAAAACTCTCCGGTAGAAATATCAAGGAAAGCCACTCCCACTGCGCCTTTACCAAAATGGACGGCGGCAAGAAAGTTATTCTCGCGATAATTCAGGATATTATCATTAATAGAAACACCTGGAGTCACCAATTCTGTGATACCACGTTTCACGAGTTTCTTCGTCAGTTTGGGATCTTCCAACTGATCGCAGATAGCTACTCGCTTACCCGCACGTATCAATTTTGGTAAATAAGTATCTAATGCATGATGAGGGAATCCCGCCATTTCTACGGTCTTACCTTTTCCGTTTGCACGCTTGGTAAGAGTAATTCCTAATATTTCAGAAGCTATAACAGCATCTGTGGAATAAGTCTCATAAAAATCGCCACAACGAAAGAGCATTACAGCATCCGGATGCTTGGCTTTAAGATCCAGAAACTGCTTCATCATAGGGGTAAGTACAATATCTTCGCTCACAATAATTATTTTCTAAGTAAATACAATAAGGCTCATTCAGGTTTATCTCATCTCCGAATTTATCTATAACCTTACTTTGCCAATAGAAAAGCAAAGATAATTTTTTTCAAGAATAAATCTAAAGCTTAAGTTTGCAATTATTGCAATATGGAGCGTTTATTGCTCTTCCTTAATCGTTTTCCACTGTTTTAGGAAAAAGGGTAATTCATAAGAAAGCATACCCACCCACCCTATGAAACAGGCAATGACTATCCCTTTCAGTCCAAACCAATATGCCAATGGAAAGGCTGCGATGACACGTCCAACCATCTGAACAAAAGTTGAATTAAGGGTTATTTTCATTTTGCCCATACCCCGGAAAAGGCCTTGTATTATGTTAGTCAACGCAGGCATCCAATAAATAAAAGCCATGATATGTAGATAGTTAATACCTGCTTGTATGGCTTCTCCTTCACCTTTATCCAAAAAAAGTTCCATAATAGGCCGTGCGCAAGCAAAGATGGCAACACTGACAATGAGGGTATATATTAATTCCATGCGCAATCCTATCAGATAACCTTTCATGATACGCTGGAATTTGCCTCCTCCCCTGTTCTGTGCAATAAATGTAGTGTTGGCATGCCCGATATTTTGCTGTGGAGTCATGACATAATCGTCCATCCTCACCACTGCATTGAAGGCGGCTATCGAAGCGACTCCCAATGTATTAACCGCTCCCTGCACCATCAATTTACCAAGATGAAGAGTGATTTGTTGCATAGCGGTCACGAAACTGTAGTTTGCCGTAACTCGCAAAAGGGTACGATCGAATACCCAATCTTTTCGTCGGAAACGCAAAAGAGGAACCTTCAGTTCCACATATACCCAACAGAACAGTGCTGATAATGCCTCTGCGGCAATAGTTGCCAATGCAGCACCTTCAATCCCCATCTGTAATTTTAATATGAAGAGAAGATCCATCACTATATTAAGCAATGCCGATGCTGCTAAAAAATAGAGAGGGAGTTTCGCGTTCCCCATACCGCGTAAAGAAGAAGCATAAATATTATATCCGAAGGTAAAGATCAACCCTCCCAATATTATCCGCAAATAAAGTACGGCATCCGCTAAGATAATTTCAGGAGTTGCAAGCAATCTTAAAATGGGTCCCGCAAAAAGGATTCCTAAGCCGGAAAGCAGTAAAGTGAAGATACCTCCTCCTATTATCGAGGTAGTAACCTCATGTCGAAGTTTTACATAATTACCCGCACCAAAAAATTCACTCATCAATATAGACATACCTAAGCAGATGCCTATAATAAAAAATATTGCAATATTCATTATCGGACTGGCGACTCCGACTGCAGCCAATGCATTTGTTCCTAAATAACGACCTACGATAATAGAATCGGTTGCGTTATATGTAAGTTGACAAAAATTTCCTAATACCAGTGGAATTGTGAATTTAACTAACTGTGGCGTTATCTTGCCACTTGTCATATCTCCATTCATCTCTCTACCCCAATCATTTTTTCTCTGCAATAAATACTCCTATTAATATCAATGCAGAGCCTATCAAAGCTATTATAGTTATATTCTCTCCCAATAGCAATACTGAACCGACTAATGCGACCATTGGATTTAGATAAATATAATTGGATGCACATACCGTACCCAACTTATGCAATACCATGTTCCACACCAAATAGCAAACGAGTGAAGCAATTGTACCTAGAAAAATAAGATTAAACAGGACAACCGGCTTCATTAAAGTTGATAATTCAATATCAAATGGATGAAATATAAAACAGGGGATGATCGTCAAAAGACCATAAAAAAATATTTTCCTTGTAATGAAAATTGCAGAATAATGAGGTAATAGTCTGCGCATTATCAGACTATAAAATGCCCATGACAAAGCGGCAACTAAAGTCAACACATCTCCTATAGGCGAGAGTTTAAGAACAAAACTACCGTTATACACCACTAAAGCAACTCCTATCAAGGCTACAATAGAGCCAATTATCAGCTTCCAATTGGCCTTTTCGTTTTTATACAAAAGGACGGATAGAAATGCTGTAAATAGCGGAGCGGTAGTGATAAGAAAAGCAACATTATTAGCTTGGGTAAATCTTAAGGCGGTATTCTCTGCCAAAAAATATAATGATCCCCCGGTAATTCCTCCTCCGACAAGCCAAAGCTCTCACGCCAACTTTTAGACATAATTTTTTTAGGAGAAATAAACCATATTCCTACATAGGCAATCAGAAAGCGCAAGAGAAATATATCTTGAGGAGAAAGACCTTCACCCAATAACAATTTAGTGGAAATAAACGTCAATCCCCAAATCGATACAACAACGATAGCAATAATATGGTAAGAGTAAATATTTTTTATAGCCATATATTTTCATCAAACTAACGGCAAAGATAGGCCATTTCCACTGTTTTTTAGGCTGGTACACAACAAATCTGAAAATAAACCCGTAAATTTGCACCTCTTAATAAGTATCTAACTAAGTATCAATCATAAAATTCAAGGAAATCATCATGGAATACAGTTTCAGAGAGATTGAAAAGAAATGGCAGAAGAGATGGGTGGAGAATAAAACCTATCAAGTGACGGAAGATGAAACGAAGCAAAAATACTATGTACTCAATATGTTCCCTTATCCTTCGGGCGCAGGATTACATGTCGGTCATCCGCTAGGATACATTGCTTCAGACATTTATGCCCGTTACAAACGACTGCAAGGTTTCAATGTCCTGAATCCTATGGGTTATGATGCTTACGGATTACCTGCCGAACAATATGCCATTCAGACGGGACAGCATCCTGCTATCACTACGGTCAACAATATCAACCGATACCGTGAACAATTAGATAAAATAGGCTTTTCATTCGATTGGAACCGTGAAATACGTACTTGCGATCCTGAGTATTATCATTGGACGCAATGGGCTTTCATCCGTATGTTCAACAGCTACTACTGTAATGATGAAAAGCAGGCCCGCCCTATTGAAGAACTGATAGAAGCATTTCCGAAATATGGCAATGAAGGGTTGAATGCTGCATGCAGTGAAGAATTGCATTTCAGTGCCGAAGAATGGAATGCAAAGAGCGAGAAAGAACAACAGGAGATCCTGATGAACTATCGTATTGCTTACTTGGGTGAAACTATGGTGAACTGGTGTCCTCAATTGGGTACGGTACTTGCCAACGACGAAGTGGTGGATGGAGTATCCGAACGCGGTGGTTATCCGGTTATTCAGAAGAAAATGCGCCAATGGTGTCTTCGCGTATCGGCTTATGCACAACGTTTGTTGGACGGACTGGACACTGTAGAATGGACAGACTCCCTAAAGGAGACCCAAAGAAACTGGATAGGTCGCAGTGAAGGTACGGAAGTTGTCTTCAAAGTAAAAGACAGTGATATTGAATTCACTATCTTCACTACCCGTGCCGATACCATGTTTGGTGTTACTTTCATGGTGCTGGCACCCGAAAGTGAACTGGTTGCACAAGTTACTACAAAAGAAAAAAAGAGTGAAGTAGAAATATATCTGGAACGCACAAAGAAACGTACCGAACGCGAAAGAATTGCCGACCGCGGAGTTAGTGGTGTATTTTCAGGAAGCTATGCTGTAAATCCATTTACCGGTGAAGCCGTTCCTATTTGGATCAGTGATTATGTATTAGCAGGATATGGTACCGGAGCAATTATGGCTGTTCCTGCGCACGATAGTCGTGACTATGCTTTTGCTAAACATTTCGGACTTGAAATACGTCCTCTGGTAGAAGGCTGTGACGTGAGTGAAGAAAGCTTTGATGCCAAAGAAGGTATCGTATGCAATTCACCAAAAGAAGGGTTAACACCCTATTGTAGCCTTTCTTTGAATGGACTTACCATTAAAGAAGCCATTGCTGCTACTAAAAAATATGTACAGGAAAACAACCTCGGTCGTGTAAAAGTGAATTTCCGCCTTCGTGATGCGATATTCTCTCGCCAGCGTTATTGGGGTGAACCTTTCCCGGTATATTACAAGGATAATATGCCATATATGATTGACGAAGATTGCCTACCTCTTGAATTACCTGAGGTAGCCAAATTCCTTCCTACAGAGACAGGTGAACCTCCATTAGGACATGCTACAAAATGGGCTTGGGATAATGTAAATAAATGCGTAGTAGAAAACACTAAGATAGATCATCACACCATTTTTCCTCTCGAATTGAATACTATGCCCGGTTTTGCAGGATCCAGTGCTTACTATTTACGATACATGGATCCGCGCAACAACAAAGCACTGGTTGATAAAAATGTAGATGAGTATTGGAAGAATGTTGATTTGTATGTAGGTGGTACCGAGCATGCTACCGGGCATTTAATATATTCCCGTTTTTGGAATAAATTCCTTCATGACCTAGGCGTATCTACCGTGGAAGAACCTTTCCAAAAATTAGTAAATCAAGGAATGATACAGGGTAGAAGTAACTTTGTATATCGTATTAAAGATACCAATACATTTGTTTCGCTCAATCTAAAAGATAAATACGACACTACCCCACTCCATGTAGATGTAAATATCGTATCCAATGATATATTGGACCTTGAAGCATTTAAGGCGTGGCGCCCCGAATACAATACCGCCGAATTCATTCTTGAAGACGGCAAATACATTTGTGGATGGGCGGTTGAAAAAATGAGTAAATCCATGTTCAACGTCGTAAACCCCGATATGATTGTAGAAAAATACGGTGCGGACACTTTACGTATGTACGAAATGTTCCTTGGCCCTGTAGAACAATCCAAACCTTGGGATACGAACGGTATTGACGGTGTACACCGCTTCATTAAGAAGTTCTGGTCATTGTTCTACGACCGTAGTGGTAATTATCAAGTAACAGACGAACCTGCTACTAAAGATGAGCTCAAATCATTACACAAGCTCATTAAAAAGGTCACGAGTGATATTGAACAGTTCTCCTACAATACGTCTGTTAGTGCGTTTATGATCTGTGTCAACGAATTGTATACCTTTAAATGCAGTAAAAAAGAAATACTCAATCAACTGATTATCGTATTAGCTCCTTTTGCTCCTCATGTTTGTGAAGAGTTATGGGAAACATTGGGAAATACAGGATCGGTATGCGACGCTAACTGGCCTACTTATAACGAAGAATATTTAATAGAGTATACAATCAATTATACGATATCATTCAACGGGAAAGCACGTTTTAATATGGAATTTCCGGCAGATGCTTCTTCAGAATCTATTCAAAACAATGTATTGAATGATGAACGCTCAGTGAAATGGATGGAAGGCAAAGCTGTTGTAAAAGTGATTGTGGTACCCAAAAAGATCGTCAATATTGTGATTAAATAATACACATTATGGCAATAAATAAACCAAATAGAACCGAAGTGATGAGAGAGTTGAGAGACTATGTTTTCATCACATTCGGTCTCATAAGTTATGCATTGGGATGGGCTGCATTTCTCATCCCCTATCAGATAACTACCGGAGGCACAACAGGTATTGGTGCTATTATATATTATGCCACCGGTTTTCCTATTCAATGGTCCTACTTTATTATTAATGCGGTCTTAATGACTTTTGCGATAAAAATACTCGGACCTAAATTTAGTATAAAGACAACCTATGCCATTTTTGGTCTTACTTTCCTATTATGGTTATTCCAATTACTCATAAATGGATCTGATGGAATACCTCCACAAATATTAGGACCTGGACAAGATTTCATGGCTTGTCTTATAGGGTCTGCTTTATGTGGTATAGGATTAGGCGTTGTTTTTACATCGAACGGAAGCACAGGAGGAACCGATATTATTGCTGCTATTATCAATAAGTATCACGATGTGACTTTAGGACGTATGATAATGGCTTGCGATATCATTATAATTAGTTCCTGTTACTTTGTTTTTAATGATTGGAGAAGGATTATATTCGGATTTGTAGCTCTTTTTGTAATCGGAATTGTGTTGGATTATATAGTCAACGGCGCACGCCAATCTGTTCAGTTCTTTATTTTTTCAAAAGAATATGAGAAAATAGCAGACCGGATAACAAAGGAGACCCACCGCGGAGTAACAGTCGTAGACGGTATAGGATGGTATAGCAAGCATAACGTAAAAGTGCTTATTGTATTAGCCTATAAACGTCAATCGGTTGAAATATTCCGACTGGTAAAAGATATAGATCCGGAAGCTTTTATTTCACAGAGTTCGGTAATTGGAGTATATGGGGAAGGATTCGATAGAATAAAGATAAAGTAAAATACTAAATATGAAACGAAAATTTGTTTTTGCCACTAATAATGCACACAAACTAAAAGAAGTAAAAGATATTGTAAAAAACAAAATAGAACTTTTAAGTCTGAGCGACATAAACTGCCATGCTGATATACCGGAAACAGCAGATACATTAGAAGGAAATGCATTAATCAAAGCCAAATTCGTTTATGATAACTATAGCATGGATTGTTTTGGAGACGATACAGGCCTTGAAGTGGAAGCCTTAAACGGAGAGCCGGGAGTATATTCAGCCCGATATGCAGGAGACGGACACGACTCTGAAGCCAATATAAAAAAACTATTATCTAACCTTGAAGGCATTGAGAATAGAAAAGCACAATTCCGTACAATCTTTACATTGATAATAGATGGAAAAGACCATTATTTTGAAGGTATAATAAAAGGAGAAATAGTAAAAGTAAGAAAAGGAACAGGTGGATTTGGTTATGATTCCATATTTATACCTAAAGGATATTCACAGACATTTGGCGAAATGAACAGTGAATTAAAAAATAAAATCAGTCATCGGGCTATTGCTACTCAAAAGCTCTGTAAGTTCCTGCAAAGTATATAATTTTGTAGATAATATATTATTACTATATCATCTTATACTCTTTAAAATTCAGTCATAATATGACGCAACAACCTTCTTATATAAAAAAAGATGTCTTAATAAAGACCCAAGAATATATAAAAAGAACTTTCTTACAAGAAGGAACAGGACATGATTATTACCACATAGAGCGTGTTGTAATTAATGCAAAGAAGATTCTAGAAACAGAAGAAGCTGATGAGTTTTTAGTAGAATTAGCTGCATGGCTACATGATGTAGGTGACTATAAACTTCATGACGGAGTAGATAAATCAGAAGAATTAATCACTCTATTTCTCAAATCTTTAGCAATTGATTCATCAGTTATAAACAGAATAATTGAAATTGTGTCCCAAGTATCTTTCAGTAAAGGAAAAATACCATTATCTATTGAGGCGAAAATTGTACAAGATGCAGATAGATTGGATGCAATTGGCGCAATAGGTATTGCACGATGTTTTGCTTATGGAGGTAGTAAAAATAGAACTTTATATAGTCCTGATCCTGTTGAAAAGGAGAATACTACAATCCAACATTTCTATGACAAGCTTTTTAAACTTAAAGATTTAATGAATACCGAAACTGCCAAAAAGATTGCCCAGGATCGTCATTCTTTTATGGAAGAATATATTGCACAATTCTATAATGAAGTTCAATTGTAGTCTATTATATTAAGCGATACTTATTGAATCGTTCAATTTAATAGACTAATCACTAGTACAAATCATCACAAACCTAATTGAGCAGATATCTTAAGCATTCGTTTAATAGGTTTAACTGCTTTCGCAGAAATAACAGGATCAACCGTTATCTCCGGAGACTCATTCTTTAAACACTCATAGAGCTTCTCTAACGTATTCAATCGCATAAAGCTACACTCATTACAAGCACAGGTACTATCGTTCGGTGGAGCGGGAATAAACAGGGTATCCGGGCATTTCTTTTGCATTTCATGTAATATACCTGATTCCGTTGCAACAATGTACTTATTTTGCGGATGACTGACTGCATACTTTAATAATGCAGCTGTTGAACCTATCACATCTGCCATTTTCAATACAGCTCCCTTGCATTCAGGGTGAGCCAATACTATCGCATCAGGATGTTTAAGTTTTAATTCAACTATCTTTTCAACAGAAAACTGTTCATGTACATGACAAGCTCCATCCCATAACACCATACTTCTATTGGTAATGGAATTAATATAGTTTCCTAAATTACGATCAGGACCAAAGATTATTTTCTCATCCTTGGGAAAGCTTTCTACAATCTGTTTTGCATTGGTGGAAGTTACTACAACATCGGTAAGTGCTTTTACAGCTGCAGAAGTATTCACATAAGATATAACCGTATATCCGGGATGTTCTTTTATAAAAGATTCGAATTTATCTGCCGGACAACTGTCGGCAAGTGAACATCCTGCTTCAAGATCGGGAACCAGTACCTTTTTATTTGGACAAAGTATTTTAGCTGTCTCCCCCATAAAGTGAACACCACATATCACTATAATATCAGCATCTGTTTTAGCAGCCCATTGTGCTAAAGCCAGACTGTCGCCTACATAATCGGCTATATCCTGTATTTCTCCTTTCTGGTAGTAATGACCCAAGATGATAGCATTCTTCTCTTTTTTCAGCTGCTTTATAGACTCTATGAGATTATTCATAATTATAATAGTTTATTTCTCTTTTTAAAATAGAAATCTTTTAATGGTTATAATAGCCTGTTAATAGTGTCAATAAATAAATATGATTTTATTTGTATTTAAAGTAATTAGTCTAACAGATAATGTTATTCATTCGCTATAAACAATGAAATAAGTGTTTATTTATTGATTATTAAGCTACTACTATATTATATTAACCACATGTTTATAAGTGCAAAGTTAATAACTTTAGAGCTATAACCGACCTTAAACAGGCTGAAAAATGTGTTTATCTAACCTTTGAAAAAATATCTTAACTTTTTTGGAATGTTCATATTATATGATTACTGCAGCATATTTTGAGTATTCCAAGTGTTTTTTATAAATATCTTTGCAATATGTATTGACAGCTTTTCAACGGTTATTAACAGGTATGTGAACAGAAAGATTTATCTTTGTTTTCTAAATGGATATTTTCAATGTTAATAGTGAAAACATAATATATGTTTGAAAATTAATCCATAGATAATTAAATAGAATAGAGAAGGAGATAAATACGATGCGAAAATTAAAAATAACAGAACTTAATAGGATAAGTATTGAAGAATTTAAAGAGGCTGATAAATTACCTTTGGTTGTGCTATTGGATAATGTTCGTAGTTTGCATAATGTGGGTTCAGTATTCCGTACTGCAGATGCTTTTCGGGTAGAATGTATTTATTTATGTGGTATTACAGCAACTCCTCCACATGCAGAGATGCATAAAACAGCCTTAGGGGCTGAATTTACAGTTGACTGGAAATATGTTAATAACACTGTTGATGCTGTTGATAACTTAAAAAAGGAAGGATATACGGTTTATTCCATTGAGCAAGCTGAAGGAAGCGTTATGCTAGATTCACTAGAACTTGACCCTACTAAAAAATATGCTGTCGTATTGGGTAATGAAGTGAAAGGAGTGCAGCAAGAAGTTATTGATCATTCGAATGGATGTATTGAAATACCTCAATATGGAACAAAACATTCTTTGAATGTATCTGTTACAGCTGGAATTGTTATTTGGGATTTATTTTGCAAACTTCATTCTTAGAGTTGTCCACTTTCTACCATTAAAACAATACGCTCGGTAAGTTTATCATCTCCTTCAGGATCATATTGTTTTCTTAAACTTGCACCGAATAATGCAGCAAAAGCTTGATAGAATCCTGCTTTTAAAGGTCCCATAAAAGCTTTTACCAATTGATATGATGTTTGGTTATTCTCCCTGTCAACTAGTTTTATAAGTAATTTGCCTTGTGTAAAGGAAAGTTTTTTCATTCTTGCCGTGTATTGTTGTTTCAGTCCTTTCTCCACACGTTTCATGTGATCTTTCTTTTCTTTTTCATTCGGAAGTGTTTGCATATACTCATAAGTTTCGATGACAGCCCGATTTATTTCTTTTGCAATTGGAAGTACTTTTTTTACATTATAGATAAGTTTATAGTATTCTATCCATTCTTTTTTTGATTTAAAATTGAGTGGTTTAAACACATAAATGTTAGGCATTTGTATAGATGGAATAGTGTCTCCATAATAAATACAGATACTAACAGGCCAACCTTCGGCTGTATAACCGATCGGAGTTTCTTGTGCCCGGCATAATGAAACACTGGATAAAAGAATAATGATTGATACTATTATTTTCAACTTTATATTCACAGTGCAAAATTAACTGATTATCTTCATATTTTATTTGAAACTTTTTTCTTTTCCTTGTTCAATTAACTTATTTAAGCTAACTTCGCTATAATTAAACTCTAATATGCTAAATGAAACAGTTTAAGGCAGGAGTTTTTATTAGTATGCTGTTCATTGCTCCTGTACTTAAAGCTCAAAATCCTGTCGAATCTTATTTTGATAATAATTTAGAAGAACTTTCCACTGATGAAGAAGAAAAAAATTGGGATAATGAGTTGGATAATTTATCGGATGACTTAAAAGAGCCCATCAACATAAACACTGCAACAAAAGAAATATTGGGAAAATATCCTTTTCTTACTGATCTCCAAATTGAAAATATATTGGCATATATCTACATTCATGGACAAATGCAGACTATTTATGAATTGCAATTGGTTTCAGGAATGGATAAACAGACGATTGATTTACTATTGCCTTATGTATATGCACTCCCTATCCCAAAAAAAGAATCGTTTCCTTCCTTAAAAACAATATTTAAATATGGTAAGCAAGAAATATTAACTCGTTTGGATATTCCATTATATACGCGTAAAGGTTATGAATCCGATTATTTAGGACCATCTGTTTATCATTCTATAAAATATGATTTTCATTATAAGGGTTATCTGCAATTCGGAATAACTGGAGAAAAAGATGAAGGAGAGCCTTTTATGGCATTATGTAATAATAAGGGGTACGATTACTATTCTTTTTATTTACTCATTCATTCTTACGGTATTGTTAAGACTCTTATTTTAGGTAACTATCAACTTGGTTTTGGACAGGGATTGGTTATGAATACTAATTTCGGAGTAGGTAAGTCAGCCTCGATTTCTACGCTGGATGGGAGAGGGGTAAATATACGCAAACATGGTTCCACTGATGAATACAATTATTTCAGAGGTATTGCGACAACCATAAACTTTTGTAAGCCACTAACTACTTCTGTTTTTTATTCTAATCGGACTATGGATGGTAAGATAGTCAATGATGAAATTACTTCTATAGATAAGGCTGGTCTACACCGTTCCATAGCGGAAGTTGAAAAAAGAAATACTTTCTCCATGCAGCTCATGGGTAGCAATATAAGCTATGATAATGGTGGTATGCATATAGGTATGACAGGTATTTACTACTTTTTCAATTATCCTTATGAACCGGATTTGAAGGAATATTCCAAATATAATATTCATGGCAATTATTTCTATAATGGAGGCATTGATTATAAATGGCGTTTAAAGCATTTTACTTTTTTGGGTGAAGCTGCAGTTGGTAAGGAGGGATTTGCTGTATTAAATCAACTCAGATATAATATATTAACAGGTTATCAACTGCTGTTAATTCATCGCTATTATGCGCATAATTACTGGAATATGTTTGGGCGATCTTTTAGCGAAGGGAGTACACCGCAAAATGAAAACGGATGGTACTTTGCTGCGGATATGAACCCACTTCGTCATTGGAAATGTTTTGTTTCAATGGATTTCTTTTCTTTTCCCTGGTTGAAATATCGTATTAGCAAACCCTCAAAAGGTGTGGATGGTAGATGTCAAATTACTTATACTCCAAAATACGGTTTATCCATGTCGGCCATTTATAGGTATAAATGTAAAGAAAGGGATAAATCGGGTACCGGTGGGAGTATTACTTTGCCGACTTATCACCATTCGGTAAGGTATAAGCTTGATATTTCATATAAGAATTTGAATTTGAGGACTACAATGGATTATAATTATTTTCATTCAAAAGGAGAGGAGGGAGGTCAGGGCTTTCAATTCAGCCAATCTTGTACTTATGTCTTTCATTTATTACCTTTAAGTATATCTGCTCAGGCTACTTACTTTCATACGGATGATTATGACTCAAGGGTCTATTGTTATGAAAAAGGCTTGCTAAATACATTTTATACTCCTTCATTCTATGGCAAAGGTTTTCGTTATTCCACAGTTATTCGTTATGATTTGAGTAAAGTTTTTATGTTTTTAGTCAAGTTTGGGGAAACTATTTATGAAGATCGTAACAGTATAGGCTCAGGTAAAGATTTGATTCAAGGGAATAAAAAAAGTGATTTACAGCTGCAATTGCGTTTGAAATTTTAAAAGCATAATGAACATTGTGAATTTATGGTCCGTATCGGGTCAGCATTGCTTTTTAATATTGGAGTAAGCAATGAGATTGATTTATATTTAATCAGTATTCAATAAATATTGATTAAAATAACTTATTTATTATATTGATTATTTCTTGTTAATATTGTTTTTATATACTTTTGAAGTATATAAAAATGAAAGATAAAGTATATGTTATGGCACAAAGATGGAACATATATTTTTTGTTAATCCGTTCGAGATTAATCATATTATTGGTTTTTATCCCGGGGTTTCTTTCTGCTCAGCAAGATAGTACACATATTATCCGCGAACGTGTGCGCACTACTTTTGAAAACAACCAATTGCTACTCCCATCATCCGGTTCATCATTTATTGAAGATTTACCTTCGATAACGACTATTACTAAACGTTCTTTGATGCAACCACAGCAAATAAGAATATCTAATTTCATGTCATATATTTCGTCTAAACAGACATTTCGGTTACCCTACCAAACAAATCCTTCCTTACTGTTTCAGGGAGATTATCGTGCCAACGGGGTATTACATGAATTTAATAATGGTGTGTTATTTGGTTCTGGCGGGCAGACAAGTGTGCCGGGCATAGGGCGATTCAACAATGCTTCATTATCTTATCAGTATACTCTTAATGATAGATTAATCTTGCAAGTGGGCGTGGATGCCACGAAGATCAACATGTCCCATATAACCGGGCAAGCGTTGAATGCTTCAGGCAGTTTAATGTATCGTGCTTCCGATCGCCTTGCTTTCAAAGTTTTTGGTTCCTATGATATCGGAAACTCTTATGGAATGAGTAGTAACTCGTACGGAGCTACCATGGCCATTGATGTATCTGACAGTTTTGGAATGGAATTTGGAGTCCGACGATATTATGACATGATGCGTGGCCGTTGGGAGACTATACCTGTTGTGATTCCTTATTTCAATATAGACGATCTCAAATTAGGCTTAGATGTGGGAGGAATACTGTACGAGATTCTTCATAACGCCATGTTTGATAAAAAAGGCTGGAGTGGAAACCCTACGATTGCTCCACCCCGTTTCCCTTTGCCAATAAGAGGGCGATAAGGTATTAGCCATTGTTGTTTCTCCTGAATTAATAAAGTATACCTTTTTATATATCGTCCTTTTTTAAAGACATAAGTCATTTTACATCTGCTTGTATGTAAGGAAACAATTATTCATGTATCTTTGCCATGCTAACTGGTAAATTGTTATATTATTATCAAAATGACTGTCATTTATCCATCCCCTATATTCGGTCCTGTTCATTCCCGCCGTTTGGGAGTTTCTTTGGGAATAAATCTTCTGCCTGCCGATGGCAAAGTGTGTTCTTTCGATTGTATTTATTGCGAATGTGGTTTTAATGCTGATCATCGTTCACATAGCGCTCTTCCTACGCGTGAGGAGGTGAGGAGTGCACTGGAAAGTAAGTTGCAGGACATGCAGGCAAACGGTCCTAAACCCGATGTGCTAACCTTTGCCGGTAACGGTGAGCCCACCGCCCATCCTCACTTTCCCGAAATCATAGAGGATGCATTGGCTTTACGCGATAAGTATTTTCCAAATGCCAAAGTAAGTGTCTTGAGTAATTCTACGTTCATTCATCGGCCTGCTGTATTTGAAGCTTTAAATAAAGTCGATAATAATATTCTGAAATTGGATACGGTGAATGAAAATTATATAGGTCTACTGGACCGCCCTGTAGGAAAATATTCTGTAGGTGGCATAATTGAGAGCATGAAAGCTTTTAAAGGAAAATGCATCATTCAGACTATGTTTCTAAAGGGAAAATATAAGGGTCAAAATATGGATAATACTTCCGACGAATATGTTCTTCCCTGGATAAAGTCGGTTAAGGAAATTAGTCCGCGACAAGTGATGATCTATACGATAGACCGCGAAACACCCGACCATGATTTGCGAAAAGCAACTCCAGAAGAACTTGACCGTATTGTCGATATGCTTCATGTTGAAGGTATTTCAGCAACTGCTTCTTATTAATCTCAAATACAGCCTGAAATCAGCTTTTAAATGCAATATTTTAGCCGGAATAATACTTGGGAAAAGTGTTTCCTTTGCGCATAGGTTAATGATTATGCATTTACTACTTGTTTGTTTTTATTGTATTGGATTAATAATTATATCTATTTTATTTTTTATCTGCGGTAAAAAGTATCTTTGGTCTATATACGGGTGATGGTCGATTTAAAATGTTAGAATTTGTATCGCATATTTTTGTGTAAATCATAAATAGATTTTCTTTGAATTATAAAATGTATACTGTATGAAACCAATTGCAATTAAAGATCTTTCGGAAAATTTTATTGAAACTATTAGTAAGGAATGGATGCTTATTACTGCGGGTACTCTTAATTCGTTTAACACCATGACAGCAAATTGGGGTGGGGTAGGATACTTGTGGAATAAACCTGTGGTGTTTGTTTTTGTCCGCCCTGAACGTTATACTTTTGAATTCACAGAGAAATGCGACTGCTTTACACTCTCATTTTTAGGAAATGAGAATAAGCATATCCATAAAATCTGTGGTTCGAAATCGGGAAGAGAAGTAGATAAAGTGAAGGAAACCGGTTTGAAGCCTGTTGTTACTGAGGCGGGAAATATCACTTTTGAGCAATCTCGGTTAACTTTGGAATGTAGAAAGTTATATAGCGGTGTAATGAACGAAGAGTCTTTTATTGATGCCAATTCTTTAAAACAATGGTACAATGAGTCTTATGGTAGTTTGCATCATATTTATGTAGCTGAAATAACCGGGGTATGGGTTAAAGAATAATATAATTCATCTGTGCTTTGTTCCTAGAATCGTACTATAGGATTCTAGGAATCATACTATACCTTTCTATGAATCCTATTATATGATTCCCTAAACAGTGTACAGCTTTACAGGAATCATTTCAATGCGAAACGTGCTTGAATCATTCAAAAATAAGATGTCCGTATTTACTTCTTTTCTAACAGATTTCCGGCTCTTTCGAGGGCTTCATTAATGTTGGGGCAAATGTTTTCTTCTCCCAAAAGTTCACAAAATCCTGATTTCGCCAATACACAATGCACTTTCTCATTCACTCCCGAGAGCACGATGGTAATTTTTTCGCGTTGCGACATGCGGCATAGATTGGTCAGATTGTGTATCCCTGTCGAATCAATGAAAGGAACTCTTCGCATTCGGATAATACGTACTTTGGGGCGGTCGCCCATCTCTGCCATGGTTTCTTCGAATTTGGTGGCTATCCCAAAAAAGTAAGGACCGTTGATTTCATAGACTTCCACTTTTGGAGGAATAATCAAATGCTCCTCATGAACCGAAATATCCAATTCTGTATTGGGATCTATTTCATCTTTAATTACCGAAATATCGGTGGTTTCCATCACTCGTCTCATGAAGAGGATGCAAGCAATAACCAAACCGGTTTCAATAGCAACGGTAAGATCGAAAATAACGGTTAAGAAGAATGTTATGAGCAGTACCGTGACGTCCGACTTCGGGTTCGAAAACAAAGCCTTAAAAACACGCCATCCACTCATGTTATAAGATACCACCACCAAAACACCGGCCAAGCAGGCCATCGGTATGTATTGGGCAAGAGGCATCAGAAATAATAAAATTAACAGTAATACCACAGCATGAATCATGCCTGCAACAGGCGTTTTACCTCCATTATTGATATTTGCCATTGTGCGGGCTATTGCTCCTGTAGCGGGTATGCCACCGAACAGCGGGGTTATGATGTTTGCAGCACCTTGGGCTATAAGTTCGGAATTGGAATCGTGTTTATCTCCTATAGCTCCATCGGCAACTGTAGCCGATAATAACGACTCAATGGCGCCAAGCACGGCAATTGTAATGGCTACTGGGAAAAGATTCTTGATGGCTTCCCAATTTAATGCCGGAATGCTAGCTTTGGGAAGTTGGGAATTGATACTGAAGCGATCGCCTATGGTTGTGATGTTTTCAATGCCTCCATATGTTTTCATCAGATAGACGCCCAATGTTACCAATATAATAGCAATAAGTGATCCCGGTATTTTCTTTGAAAACTTGGGAGTAATTGCAATAATAAAGATACTGGTGAGGCTCACGGCTGTATTCCACCAATTAATGGTATCAAAATGTCGGAAGTATATGATCCATTTTCCTATAAAGTCTCCTGGGACTTTTTCTCCGACAAAGCTAAGGCCGAAAATATCAGCTATCTGTGTAGTGAAAATTGTGACTGCTATGCCGCTTGTAAAACCTACAATAATGGGGTATGGGATGAATTTAATTACAGCTCCCAGTTTGAATATCCCTAAAAGAATGAGAATAACTCCCGCCATCAATGTGGCCGCAATTAATCCTGCCTCCCCATATTGCTGAATGACGCCATAAACAATAACGATAAAAGCCCCTGTAGGGCCACCTATTTGCACTTTACTGCCTCCGAGCATGGAGACTATGAATCCGGCGATTATAGCCGTAATAATTCCTTTCTCCGGAGAAACGCCGGAGGCGATACCAAATGCGATAGCAAGTGGAAGAGCAACGATACCTACGATGATACCTGCCATCAAATCGGCCATGAACAGCTCTTTTGTATAGTTGTGCAGAGTTGTGCATAACCTGGGTTTGAAATGCAACATTTTCATTTTCAGAGTCTACTTTTACGATTTTTTTGTTTTGAGGGTGCAAATGTACGTTATAATTTTCGAACATCCATTCAAAACTGTAAAAAAGGACGATTACGGTATTGACAGTAGACAATGAAGTGACGGAAAATTATCTTTTTATTATAAACGATTTGTTTTCGGCTTTTATAGTAACGGTTCTTTCACTTGTTGAATCGTTTTTAATGCTCGTAACGTCACCATTCGTCGTAAAGTAGACATAATTTCCCATATCGTAAAAACGATAGACTTTGCATCCGTCATGCTCAAAGAGATAACTTACTTCATAAGTTTTATTGTTTGCCGAAGCCCCCGTTTGTAAAGGGATACCCGAAAAACATCCCGTTATCCCAAAACAAAATAAGATAAGGGCAAATAATTTAGTCATCTTTTTCATAGTTGATACCACTTAGTTTGTACAAGTTGCAAACTTAAAAATATTTTTGATAGTGGCATATTATTTTCTTTTTAATCGCTTTATATAAGTAATGGTTGGTAAATTATTCGCTGATAATGCTTGCTTTTTTTCACGGTTTTGCAAAATGTATAATGATTTTAAGCGAGGGAAATAAATCACTTTATAATATTATTTTGTACCTTAGAACCCGATAAAAATGAAATAGATGCAAGTGCAAACGAATTACTATTTAACTAACTAATTTATACAAATCATGAGTAAAAGCATTAAAGGAACACAGACAGAAAAAAATCTGTTGAGATCATTTGCCGGTGAATCTCAGGCAAGAATGCGTTACACTTACTTTGCAAGTGTGGCTAAAAAAGAAGGTTACGAACAGATTTCTGCTATTTTTACCGAAACGGCAGAGCAAGAGAAGGAGCATGCTAAACGTATGTTTAAGTATTTGGAAGGTGGTATGACCGAAATTACGGCAACTTTTCCTGCCGGAATTATAGGTACTACATTGGAAAATCTTCAGGCTGCTGCTGCCGGTGAACATGAAGAATGGTCACTCGACTATCCACATTTTGCCGATGTGGCCGAACAGGAAGGGTTTCAATCTATTGCTGCCATGTATCGTAACATTTCAATAGCGGAGAAGGCACACGAAGAAAGATATCTTGCTTTTGTCAAGAATATTGAGACTGCAGCAGTATTTGCCAAAGAAGGTGAAGTAGTATGGCAGTGCCGTAACTGCGGTTTTGTTTACACTGGAAAAGAAGCTCCAAAAGTTTGCCCTGCTTGTTTGCATCCTCAGGCTCATTTTGAAGTGAAGAAAGAAAACTGGTAATTGGCATTTTTTATGAGTACGTAAGATTATGAGCTTGATATTTAGTCAATGCTGATTACTCTACACGCTATTTAATGTCTATTAATAGAAAGCCGCCAATTTTTCCGATAACTTACTATTGGAAAAACTGGTGGCTTTCTGTATTTATTTCTTTGAAAGAAGGTAAGATGCAGTAGTTGTATCTTTATTCCTTATTTCTTCACGTGTGGATAGTCGATGGTATAATGCAATCCCCGGCTTTCTTTTCGTTCCATGGCTTGTCTTGTTATAAGATAACCCACATTAATCATATTACGCAATTCACAAATATCTCTTGATGCCTTGCTACGTTTGAACAGATCTTCCGTCTCTTCATATAAAATATCCAATCGTACCCATGCACGTTTTAAGCGCAAATCACTACGTACAATCCCCACATAAGAACCCATTATCTGATTGACCTCTTTCATGCTCTGGGTGATTAGCACCATTTCCTCATTCGTTACCGTACCTTCAGCATTCCATTCGGGTATTTCCTTATTGAACTCATAACGATCGAGTACTCTCAATACATGTTTGGCTGCTGCATCGGCATATACCACTGCTTCTATCAAAGAATTTGATGCCAATCGGTTTCCACCGTGTAAGCCTGTGCACGAACATTCTCCAACGGCATATAACCGACCGATGGAAGATTCTCCATTGAGGTCAACTTTTATGCCTCCGCAAAGGTAATGGGCTGCAGGAGCTACCGGTATGTAGTCTTTTGTGATATCAATGCCTAAGCTTAAGCACTTTTCGTATATATTGGGGAAATGTTTCTTGGTCTCTTCTGCATTTTTATGAGTGACATCCAGATAGACATGGTCGTCTCCACGTTGCTTCATTTCGTTATCAATGGCACGGGCTACAATATCCCGAGGAGCAAGTGAAAGACGTGGATCATATTTTTGCATGAACTCTTCTCCACCCGTGTTGCGTAACACGGCACCATATCCACGCATAGCCTCTGTGATAAGGAAGCAAGGACGATCACCCGGGTGATAGAGAGCAGTGGGATGGAACTGAATGAATTCCATATCTTTCACCATTCCTTTGGCACGGTAAACCATGGCAATGCCGTCTCCTGTGGCAACCAATGGATTTGTGGTATTGCGATAGACTGCTCCTACACCACCTGTTGCCATCAATGTTACTTTTGAAAGGAAAGTATCTACTTCTCCGGTATCTTCGTTCAAGACATAAGCCCCATAGCATTTAATGCCTGGAGTGTGACGGGTAACGATGATACCCATGTGATGCTGGGTAATAATTTCTACAGCGAAATGGTGGTTGAATATCTCAATATTAGGATGAGTCTTTACCGCTTCAATAAGACTTCTCTGTATTTCCGCTCCGGTATTGTCTTTGTGATGGAGAATGCGAAACTCAGAATGCCCTCCTTCTTTGTGTAAATCATACTCCCCATTTTCATTTTTATCGAAATCAACCCCCCAATTAATAAGTTCTTTTATCTGTCCGGGAGCTTCGCGCACCACCTTTTCCACAGCAGAACGGTCACTTATCCAATCGCCTGCAATCATGGTGTCTTCGATGTGTTTATCAAAATTATCTACTAAAGTGTTGGTGACCGAAGCAATACCACCTTGAGCAAAGTAAGTGTTGGCATCTTCGAGCTCCGTTTTGCAGATTAGTGCAACTTTACCTTTGTGAGCTACTTTAAGTGCGAAGCTCATGCCGGCAATGCCGGAACCAATTACTAAAAAGTCGAACTCTCTAATCATAAGTCGTATATTTAACTGCTGCAAAACTACTAAATATGTGGTTTTATTGTGCCTTTCCTGGCTATTTATTCGTGAAAATAACTAACTTAGCCTTAAAAAGAAGTACATGGATAAGGTTTTTCACTCCCGCATTGCAATTGGACAGTATCTGGGCGCATTATTAATAGTCTTCAATATACTTCTATGTGTGAGAATGAATTATTTGCTTTTAATCATTCTTTCGCTGTTGTTTTTGGCATTTATTCTTGATAGGTTGTTTTTTACTCGTTATACAATTACTAGCGACGGAAGGCTTATTATTTCTTATGGTCATTTTTCCAAGTCAAAAGAATTGCGATGTGAAGAAATAATTGCCATCGAACCAGGATCTTCCATGAAGTTTGGAAAGTTTGCAGTGATGAGATTCGTTATTGTCCGATATGGGTTTGGGGGTAAGTTTGAGCTGTTATTGCCCAAGGATGAGAGGAACTTTATTAAAGCTCTTTCAGATGCTTGTCTCAGCTTTAATTGAGCCTTAAATGTTTAGAATTTCTGTTAATCTAAGCGATTTTACCTTGTCTTTTCTATAATAGTTCTCTCTCTGGTATTTTTGTTAAATACCGCTCGATTAAAGTAAACTATTGTTAATTAATTCTTTTATTAATGCAGTCTTTTCTTGCATGCCACGTCTACTTATTAAAAAGTAAATGGATATGGTTTTAAATTGTGCTATTTTACATACTGATAAACGGGCCATTGAGCAGTTGGAATTATTTATTGGTAAGATGCCTTTTCTTTCTCTGTGTGGAAGGTATAGCAGTTCGGTTGAAGCTTTGAAAGATTATTATGAGAACAAGGTTCAATTGTATTTTGTTGGCATAAGGCACGAAGGAGATGACATCATTGACGGGATGGAATTCAGTCGTCTTTTATCTGCTCCTACACGGGTGATTTTTATAGCAGATAGTGGCGAATATGCTGCTTCTTGCTTTCGTTTGGATGCATTGGATTATCTGATTTTAGATATAAATTTCCGTGACTTTTTTGAAGCCGTGAACAAAGCTTCACGTTGGTTCTCGTTGCAAGAGAATGATGGAACAGTTACTCCTCAGAAAAGGAAAGAAAAGCAAGCGCGTCAGGAAGTGGTCTATGTTAAATCGGATTGCAGAATAATCAGGCTCGACCTGCCACAAATATCATATATTGAGGGCTTGGGCGACTATGTGAAAATCTACCAAAAAGATGAACCGAAGCCTGTGCTATGTCTTTGTAGTATGAAATATATGGAAGAGAAACTGCCTGCTGATGAATTTATACGTGTACACCGTTCGTTTATAATCAGAAAGGATGGAATACGGACTATCGGAAATAATATAGTAACATTGGAAAAGAAAGATATTCCGGTGGGTGATGTATATCGGAAAAAGCTGAAAACTTACGTCTCCAACTTTCCCGTGTTATAATGTTCATTTAAGTTTGAATCGTGATATCCGTTCGCCAAAGGTAACATTGAGATTAAAGCTCCACCGGGTTTCTTGCATCAAGTCTTTTCGGGTATTCATCTGTTTGCGCCATGTAGCTCCTAATGAAAGATAAGAATAGCGGATGGGAAAGCTAACGCCCGCACTAACTTCCAGGTTACTCATTTTTCCATCATTTATCATAATATACGAGTTGTTATAACCGACACCTCCCATTAATTCAATGGAACGAGGCGTGCGCGTATTTACCGTATAGATGGTTCCTAAGTTTATTTTGTGCTGATTCTGGTATTCTTCAAGAGTGGTTGACGGAGAATTCCGACTCCAGTCAAGCCAATTGTAATCGGCGGTAATTACCCATCTTGGGGTAGACATGGCAATGCCTCCTCCTATGCGTTGTGGAAGGTACTGAGGCACCTTACTGAAAGGCACATCCATGCCATTACTCGTCGATGAACTGCTGTATGTTAAATCGTTCTTCTGTTTTAAGGCGAAGGGTAGGGCATAGACAAACCCTAAAGACCAGTTTCGCTTATTGGATGTGCTGAATTCATAATGCATTCCAAAATCCGCATAGAAAGCCTTTTTCTTTGATTCGTAAGTGATTGTCGTGCCTTCTTGGGTTTCGGTTTGGTTGATACTACCTGATACAAAACCGATGTTTGCACCTATTGATAAGTGCTTAGTCAACGCATACGCATTTGTCAGGTAAAAGCGATACAGCCCTCCGTTTCCTTCAAATAAAGAGTTTACAGTGCTGTTGGCCGTCCCTTCTACTTGCTCTTGGGTCTGAATGACATATCCCACGCTACTGAAAGGGGCAAATCCGATCATGGCATACCATCGGGGAAGTACCCTGAAGCTCATATTTATTCTATTAGGGTTTCCTGCATTGTTTGAGCTGTGATTGCCTAAAAAGGAGTAGCGAGAGTATGATGAGACCATTCCTACGTCAAAGGTGAAGCAAGTTGTATCCATACGAGTGATAGCAGCCGGATTCAACGTATTCTGAAATCCCATCTTATTTAAAGCAATGCCCATATTTCCGATTCCGGCATAATGACCTCCATCACTCATATTCAATTCACCTACGCCATAGAATGATGTGGGTAAATTAGTGGTATTTTGTGCTACAGTAACCGTGAATGTTTCGAAAATAAGGGATAATAGTAATAGTATTTGTCTCATCATTTTTTTGTATATGCTTTATATCTTATGTCCAATTTCACTTGTCTGTCTTTATTCTTGTCGTTGGCGAAAATGACTTGTTTGAATGTGCTGGTAAAATCAGCATCCGTTAAATTCAGCAGTAACTTTTTATGGTACATTCCGGTCGTACCCAAATTGCTCTGAAGAAATGAAGTGATATCAAAAGAATAATATGAATTTCTGTTTTGAACATCGTCCAATGTCAGATTTCCATTCTGTACGGTAGTGCCCGAACTAGAATAGACTTGATCTTCCAATACATTGTTTTCATCGGCAATATATAGTCTCAACTCGGAAGGTAATTGGTTGGTTTTTCCATAACTACCTTCAACCGGATATAAATAGAGGGCTGCACTTTCTATTGAGATAATATCTCCCTGTTCCATGAGGTTGTTCAAGTGAGGAAATTCTATTTCATTATAAAAACCGGTCAATCCCTGCAGGTAAGCTTTTTGATTGAGTTTTGAGGAAGGTACGGCATTGATAATTCCACTTTCTATTTGAGCTAACGGAGTGCCGGTTCGATCATGCTCAATGCTTGTAAAGGCATAACTTGTATTAACATTGAATGTCAATACCTTATCCATCCTTGAGGTGTAAATATCTTTATAATAAAGCGTGATATACATGGAACTGTCGCTAACTTGAATTCCAGAGATACATTGATCGGACCTTTCGGGAATAAAAGCAAAGCCATGCAAATAAGATTTAAACTTTTCCTGACTGTCAAAGGCTTCTTTTTCTGCAACAATATCATTCAGCAGTGTCTCTCCAAAATCATCAGGCATACGAATTTCCTTCTTTTTCTTTCTTCCGGGTTCAGGAGTAAGTGTGAAGTTAAATAGAGGATTGCTTGCGAGAGCAACTCTGGAGTGACTATACATTTTTTCGTTATCAGGTAAGGACATTTCATATTTCAAGGGATAGACGGAGATTCGTTGCTGGGTTAGAGTGTCACCCCAAAAATTACCGGATTGTGTGAAAGATATTGTTATGGAGTCAAAATGATAGGTATGATCAGCCTCCGGTGCAAAACTTGACAGCGAATATTCTGCGTAATATGAAGAGGTAACTTCACCCCAAATGGAATCTTTATAGTGTCCTATTTGGCAGATACTGTCGTCCAGAGTCTCTACTGAGTCCACATATAATGTACTCATTTGTACGGTACATGTATCGGTGATAACATTTCTGAAAGAACTTTCCATCAGACTGTTGCCTAATGAAGAAGCCTCATCCTGGCAAGAAGAATATATCGTACCTGCTATGATAAGAAGATATATGATTGTCTTTCTCATTCTTTAATTCTGCTTTTTGCCGCAAAGGAAAAATATTGCAATGGATTATGTCTCGTAAAATCGCTGATCCGGTGTTTTTTATCGTTTAAGTCGTTTGCCGATAATAATGCCTCTTTGGTCGGTAGTTCTTGCCCAGCCCATTCTAACCTTCTATTTTCGTCGCAAAAATGAAAGAAATATGAGAATAACAAAGCAATTATCGGGATTCCTGTTGCTGTGTATTTGCTTATTCAGTAGCTGTACGGAGGAAGCGGATTACACCAACGGAGTATGGAGTAGAATGTCGGATTTTGATGGGGTGGCGCGCGGGCAAGCTTGTAGCTTCACTATAGGAAATAAAGGTTATGTTTGTTGTGGCTATACCGGAAAGAAGCTTTTAAAGGACCTATGGGAGTATGACATTGAAGGTAATTATTGGACCCAGTGTGCCGATATGCCTGATGCGGCTCCTGCTCGTTATGATGCTGCAGCATTTACTGTAGGTGAGAAGGGGTATGTAACTACAGGCTATATCAAAGATTCGCCATATTATTTGGGTGATACTTGGGAGTATGATCCGGCATTGAATACTTGGACACAAAAAGATGATTTCGCAGGAAGTAAGCGTTATGGTACGGTTGCTTTTTCAATTGGTTCTTATGGATATGTGGGAATGGGATATGATGATAATTATCTAAAAGATGTTTATCGATTCAATCCTAATGGTGCCTCGGGGGCACAATGGGAAATTGTAAATGGATACGGAGGGCAAAAGAGACGCTATGGCAGTGCTTTTGTTATTGATAATGTAGCTTATGTCTGCTGCGGTGAAAATAATGGAGGTAATGTTTCCGATTTTTGGAAATTTGACGGAACAACATGGACTCGTTTAAGAGATATTGCCGACAATGGCGACGAAAGTGTTTATGATGACGATACAAACGATGACTATAATATAGTGCGCTCGGGCGCCGTATCTTTTGTTATTGATGGTAAGGGTTATATCACTACGGGAAGCACAGCTTCGGGAACATTAAAGACCGATTATTGGATTTATGATCCGTCAAGTGATTTGTGGACCGGCGATAGCGATGACGACTTTACCGCATTCAAAGGGACGTCACGAAAATTTGCTGTATCTTTTTCCAATGGCACCCGCGGATTTGTTCTCACGGGGACTACCAGTAGTTATTATTTTGATGATGTTTGGGAACTTTTGCCTTATGAAAGACAAGATGTGGATTAGTAAGTCAAAAGGTTTATTATTTATGATTATCGGTGTACTGCTCCTTCTGGCGGCAGTATGCCTTTATTCACGACATAGTGACCATTCTGCCCGTAAACTTGAATGTAAAGCGGTGCAGTTGAAGCAAGGATATGGTTATCTTATTTCTTTGAAGAATGATACTTTAATCTATCAGCCTTATATTCCGGCTATAGGCAAGCACATCCCATTTTCTAGCAGACAAGATGCACTTAAAGTGGGGAATATGGTGTGCCGGAAATTGCAGAACAATCAATTGCCAAGTATGAGTAAAGCCGAAATAGATGCTTTAGGCATATCTTATTCTCGTTTTTAATTGTTAGATTGATTGAATCTTTTACTTGCCTTGGGTTTCAGACTTCTTTGTGTTAATGATAAGACTTCATGATCAATACGCTTTCTGTATGTATATTGCTAAATGGCTATGCTGGATGATTGGCGCTTTTTCGCTTGTCAAGGTGGTTTTTTGAATTTTCTGTTATGCAGTTAAAGCAGGTTTTATTAACTTGCAGGCGGATCATGAATTAATAATTGATTTTCAAGAAAAGCCATGAGATATCAACTTGCAATTATCGGCGGAGGGCCTGCCGGATATACTGCTGCTGAAACTGCGGGAAAGGCCGGACTAAATGTTGTCTTATTTGAAAAAGAAGCTTTAGGTGGAGTATGCTTGAATGAAGGGTGTATACCGACTAAGACGTTATTATATTCTGCAAAGATTTATGATGGGGCTAATCAGGCTTCCAAATATGGTGTGAGTATTCAGGATGTCTCTTTCGATTTACCGAAAATCATTGCTCGGAAACAAAAAGTGATACGTAAACTAGTGCTTGGTATTAAGGCAAAACTCAGCAACTATAATGTCAATATCATACAGGGTGAAGCTCAAATTCTTGATCAGCATACACTACAATGTGGAGATGACATTTATGAATGCGATAACTTACTGCTTTGCACGGGATCGCAGACTTTCATCCCTCCTATTAAAGGTCTGAATGACATTTCTTTTTGGACACATCGGGATGCATTGAACAATAAAGAGTTTCCAAAGTCTTTGATTATTATAGGGGGAGGGGTTATTGGAATTGAGTTTGCTTCATTCTTCAATAGTCTTGGTACTCATGTTACAGTCATTGAGATGATGGATGAGATACTCGGAGGTATGGATAAAGAACTCGCCGGTGCACTAAGAAGTGAATATACCAAGAAGGGGGTAAGGTTCTTATTAAACACAAGGGTGGTTGCTGTGACCCCCGTTTTATCCGATAAAAATGCGGAAGAGGTTTCTGTGAGCTATGAAAATGAGTTCACGCAGGAAATTGTAGTGGGTGAAAAGCTTTTGTTGAGTGTAGGGCGAAAGCCTGTAAAAGAAGGCTTCGGACTGGAGAAATTGGGGCTTGAAATGACTGCGAGGGGCAATGTTCTACTGAATGAAAAGATGCAGACTTCCTTAACTGGAGTATATGTGTGTGGTGATTTGACAGGCTTTTCATTATTAGCCCATGCAGCCAGTCGTGAAGCGGAAGTTGCTGTTCATAACATATTGAGTAAGAAAGACGCTATGAGCTATCGGGCTATTCCGGGAGTTGTTTATACAAATCCGGAAATCGGAGGAGTCGGTGAGACAGAAGATTCATTGCAGCAAAAAGGCCTTCCTTTTCGTGTACTTAAGTTGCCTATGGCTTATTCCGGTCGATTTGTAGCAGAAAATGAAGGGGTTAATGGTATCTGTAAAATGTTGCTGGGACCTGATAATACTATTCTTGGTGCTCATGTCTTAGGAAATCCGGCTTCTGAAATAATTACTCTTGCCGGGATAGCTATTGAATTGAAATTGACTGTAAATGAATGGCGAAAAATCATATTTCCGCACCCCACTGTTTGTGAAATATTTAAAGAAGTATTATTGGATGCTTAAATTGGAGGAAATGAGCGCGCGGAAGAACTTCTTTTATTTGATGTTTATTCTGATATTTGTGCCTGTGGACTCTAGGGCACAAGCAGACTCCATTATTCGGGATTCGCTTGCTTCGGGTATAAATGCTCTAATAAAAAACAGATTGCCTGCAGGCTCCAATGTTGGAATAGCCATTTATGATTTGGAGGCTAATGCATCTTTGTATAGTTATCAGGCAGATAAACTTTCGCGCCCCGCTTCTACAATGAAGTTGCTGACTGCTATTACTTCTCTTGATCAGGCGGATGGTAGCAAGCCTTTCCGTACAGAAGTTCGCTATAGCGGGACAATAAACCAAGATACCCTTAAAGGAGATATTTATGTGATTGGTGGGTATGACCCGGAGTTTAATGATAAAGCTCTAAATGGATTGGTGGATCAGATGCTACGCTTTCCTTTTTCCGTCGTTACGGGAAAGATATATGGCGATGTCTCGATGAAAGACTCTTTATATTGGGGAAGTGGTTGGGCTTGGGATGATACTCCCGAGTCTTATCAACCTTATCTTTCTCCACTGATGTTGAATAAAGGCGTGTTGACCGTTTCTGCTTTTCCCCAAGGTAAGGGCGAAGCTGCACAATTAAAATGCGTACCATCTTCTTCCTATTACACGATAACAAATAATACTTTCTCTTATACTCCTTCGGCGGGTTGCTTTCGAGTTACTCGCGACTGGTTGCATAACCGTAATGAAGTGATCGTTAGCGGGAATATAGAATTTGGTGTTGTAGGCGAAGTGAACCTCTATTCCTCGCAGGACTTTTTTATGCGTACATTACTAGATCGGTTAGAGGAAAAGGGTGTTCGTTGTCTTGAGGGGTATGATTTCAGAGCATTATCGATTGATAGCCCTTCAAAGCTTATGGGCAAAATAGACACTCCAATTCAGAAGGTGCTTAACCAATTGATGAAAGAGAGTGATAATTTGAATGCCCAGGCACTACTTTGCCGTTTAGGTGCTCAAGTGACCGGTAAAAAGCAAATATCGGATCGGGAAGCTCTTGAAGCTACTAAAGCAATGATTTCAAAGCTGGGATATGATCCCGCCCAATACAATTTAGCAGATGGTTGCGGATTATCAAACTACAATTATATATCTCCGGAACTGTTGGTTTGTTTTTTGAAGTATGCGTATTCGCATACGGATATCTTCAGAAGATTATATAAGGCATTACCCATAGGTGGAGTTGACGGTACATTGAAGAATAGGATGAAGCGTGGGAGCTCCTCATACAAAAGAGTACATGCAAAGACAGGTTCTTTTACTGCAATAAACTGCTTGGCAGGATATTTAAAAGCGGATAATGGGCATAAAATAGCTTTTGCTATTATGAACCAGAATGCACTTTCTGCATCTCAAGCTCGTAATTTTCAAGATGCTGTATGCGATAAAATTATAGATACTCTGAAGTAAGAGATCGTTAGGCTGCATAAAAAAAGCCGCTACCTTAAAAAGTAGCGGCCTTTCTATATAATTCTTATTTATATTTTTCCCAATTCACATTTCTCATATCTCCACTTTCAGAAAGCTCTGCATGCATTCCAAGAGATGCTTGTATTGCATGTGGCGTTTGTGACTTTCCATCAGTTAGTTTGAGATAGTCGCTTAAGATTCCTTTATAATCAGGGTGAACGCAATTTTCAATGATAAGTTTAGCACGTTCTTTCGGACTTTTACCGCGTAAATCAGCTACACCTTGCTCGGTTATGATAACATTAACAGAGTGTTCGTTATGATCAAGATGGGATACCATAGGAACGATGGAACTGATTTTACCGTCTTTAGCAACCGAAGGGCAAGTGAATATTGAAATGTATGCGTTGCGGGTAAAGTCTCCCGAACCACCAATACCATTCATCATTTTTGTTCCTCCGATGTGAGTAGAGTTCACATTTCCATATAGATCAGCTTCAATAGCTGTATTGATCGAAATAACACCGAGCCGACGGACAATCTCAGGGCTGTTTGATATTTCAGATGGGCGTAATACCAGTTTATCTTTGAAGAATTCCATGTTATCATAGATATCTTGTAAACAGTCATTGGTTACTGTTAATGAACAAGCACTGCCAAATTTGATTCGACCTTCACGGATTAAGTCGATAACGGAGTTTTGGATAACTTCCGTATACATTTCGAATGGAGGAATTGTTTTGTCGCGACCTAATGCTCCTAATACAGCATTTGCTATATTCCCTACTCCTGATTGCAACGGGAGGAATGTTGGAGGAATAATGCCACGTTTCATATCGGCAGCCAAGAAATCTGCTACATTTTGTCCGATCTTGTCGGTTAGAGGTTCACTTGCTGCGAAAGAGCGCGCTTCATCGGGCCAATTAGTCTCTACTACTCCTACAATTTTTTTAGGATCTACCTGGATATAAGGTTTTCCTATACGGTCATTCGGCTTGTATATTGGAATTTCACGGCGGCATGGAGGATCCAATGGTTCATATACATCGTGTAGTCCCATTGCTTTTTTGCTATGTGCGCTGTTTAATTCGATGATAATTTGATCGGCAAGTCTACAGATTGTAGGAGCAATACCTCCGGCTGCAGTCAGATATATTTTGCCATCGGGAGTTAATTCACATGCTTCTATAATTGCTACGTTGACTTTACCCATAAAACCATAACGGACTTCCTGAGCCATTTGTGATAGATGGATATCGTTGTATGCTATTTGGCCGCTATTTACAGCTTTACGGAAATCTGCATTAGTTGTATAAGGTGCGCGATATCGAATAGCTTTTGCACGCGAAAGAACTCCGTCACATGAATCTCCGGTAGATGCTCCCGTAAAAACGCCGACTTGAAATGGATTTCCTTTTGCGTGTTCTGCTTCTGCTATTTTTGCTAACTCTGCCGTTACTGCTTTGGCCGTCCCGGCAGGAGTGAACCCGCTCAAGCCGATATTATAGCCATGCTTGATTAAACTTGCAGCTTCCGCTGCCGTAATGTAATTAAATGCCATTGTTGTTTATTTAAATGATTGAATTCGCTGTGTTTCTAATATTTACGCCTTAGTATTTCAGACCATATAATTGCTTTTCGTGCTTCTTCAATGGATCGAATACTGAAATCGGATTCTGCCTCTGCTGCTTGTGTTGTGTTGTTGGAAAGAGTAGTTGTTGGTGTTGATAATGTGGAAATTGTAGGCTGGTATGAAGAACCTGCAAATGAATCGGTTGCATATCTTTGAGAAGCTACCTTTGCCGGTTTCTTTATTACATTAGCAGTAGGGGCATGCTGCTCTTCAACCTTATCTCTATTGGGTATGGTTGGTAGAGTGAGAGTTTTCTTACCGGCTTCTTTGTCTTTTCTCACTTGTCGGGCAATCCCTATTAAAATTATACCGGCAATAAACAAGAATTTTAGAACGTCTTCCATATAATTTCTTATTTCGGCACAAAGATAATTAATTAAATTCAAAATCAGGCAAATGAAAAAGGGCAGCTTCACAGCTACCCTTATTTTTTAACCTAAACCTTAACTATGAAAAAATCTAATGTTTCTTTCATTTTACAAAAATGTACAAATCTTTCGATTATCCCAATCTATATCTAGCCTTTTTTGCTGTTATTAACATTATTTACATGAAAGCTGTTGTATTGTTTGTAGACTATGTTATTTTTCCCTTTTTCAAGCATTTAATTGCTCTTGAAGCAGTATCTTTGCCATTGAAAACATAATTAAGAGTATATTTATGGAAAAACTAACGGGAGCAGACTTTAAATCTGCGACTGCTGACAGTGAAAAAAAACTGTTTATTGAGACTTACGGTTGTCAAATGAATGTGGCTGATAGCGAGGTTATTGCTTCGGTAATGCAGATGGCTGGTTATTCGGTTGTTGACAATTTGGAGAGTGCAGATGCTGTATTTATGAATACTTGCTCTATCCGCGATAATGCCGAGCAGAAGATATTCAATCGACTGGAATTTTTTCATTCATTGAGAAAGAAGAAAAAACATCTGATTGTTGGAGTGTTAGGTTGCATGGCTGAGCGTGTCAAGGATAATTTAATTACCAATTATCATGTAGATTTAGTTGTCGGTCCTGATGCATATCTCACTTTACCGGATCAGATAGCTTCTGTTGAAGCTGGAGAAAAAGCAATTAACGTAGAATTATCTACAACTGAAACTTATCGTGATGTTATTCCTTCACGTATTTGTGGTAATCATATTTCGGGTTTTGTCTCAATTATGCGTGGGTGTAATAATTTTTGCACTTATTGTATTGTCCCTTATACACGGGGTAGAGAACGTAGCCGTGACGTGGACAGCATACTGAATGAGGTAGCTGACTTGGTCGCAAAAGGTTACAAAGAAATTACACTTTTAGGTCAAAATGTGAATTCTTACCGATTTGTCAAAGAGACTGGTGAAGAGATTACTTTCCCCGCTTTATTAAGAGTTGTGGCGGAATCAGCTCCAAAAGTACGTGTCAGATTCACCACGTCCCATCCCAAAGATATGAGTGATGAAACATTGGAAGTTATAGCCAGTGTCGCTAACGTATGCAAGCATGTGCATTTGCCTGTACAAAGCGGTAGTTCTAGAATTCTTAAATTGATGAATAGAAAATATACCCGTGAATGGTATTTAGATCGGGTTGAAGCTATTCGCCGTATCGTACCGGAATGTGGTTTATCTACGGATATCTTCTGTGGTTTTCACTCTGAAACCGAAGAAGACCATCAACTTTCTCTTTCTTTGATGGAAGAATGCGGGTATGATTCGGCTTTCATGTTTAAATATTCTGAACGTCCGGGTACTTATGCTTCGAAACATTTGGCCGACGATATATCTGAGGAAGTAAAGATACGCCGGCTCAACGAAATTATAGCCCTCCAAAACCGTTTGTCGGCGGAGGCTAATGCACGTTGCATTGGCAATACTTATGAAGTTCTGGTCGAAGGCTTTTCCAAGCGATCAAAAGAGCAACTTGTCGGTCGTACAGAGCAAAACCGGGTGGTTGTATTCGATCGGGGCACATATCGCATTGGAGATTTTGTAAATGTGAGAATTATCGAGGCTAGCTCGGCTACGCTTAAAGGTGAAATAGCATAATATTAATAGCTATATAGATAATGGTGTGCTAAATATATTTGGCACACCATTATTTTTAACCATTATTGTTATCAGTTCTTTTTAGAATAATTTTCGTGTTATATTGCGTGGAAACTTTCTTTCGAAAGTTAATAAAATCCAGATAATCTTCTCTGGGGTAGCTACCATGATGGAATAAGAGCTGGTGTATTATTGATATCGTTTGATCTTTTAATTGAACGATGGCTTTAAATGCCCCGTATTTTTCTTTTATTTCTATATTTTGCGGGAGAGTTTCTATTTCATATCCATTTGGAATTTGTATGTTAACGGTATCTACGTCAAAATACCCATAATTGATTTCTATTTTCTGAGTTCGCTGCGATTGATTATCAGGTATACGAAACTCTTTATGGAATATGTTAGCGGGGATGAACAGCCGTTTTCCTGTTTTATTCCCATATTGTCCGCTTTGAATACTATATAAGCTTTGAATGACAGGTATTCTTTCTTTAACCTCTCTTATATTGATATTACTCAGTTGGGCTTGAGGAAGATTTATTGTTTCTCTAAGCATATCTTTTTGTTTGGAAGGCTCCAAGTAGAGTAGAGGGGTGTCACTTTCATATTGGAATAAATAAGAAGAGCGCTTGATATTTATCTTTGCGTCTCCTTCGGGATTCAATATTACGATTGCATTGTTGGCTTGCTTGTTTAGTGAGTCCGAGTAGGTTGGCAGTTGTCTTATAAATCCTCCTTCCGGAGTAATTTGGAGTGCATCATGTCCGGCAATTCCGTAATGAATATAGCCTAATGGTAATTTGGGGTTTGTGCACTCCATCCAAATGGTATCTTTTTCTAGTGGGACTTGGAGTATGACATGATTCATTTGATTTGCGCTTGCAAAATCAGATAATAAATGTTTTTTTTCTGTGCTGATTACGGTGTAAAAGGATGGTATACCCAATTCTTTAAGCATTGCTTTGGCGTAATTGGATAGCCCTTTACAATCGCTAAATCCATTTTTATAGACATCGAATGCTTTTGCAGGTTGCAGGCCTCCCAGTCCTAATTGAATGCTGACATATCGTGTATTGGTACTTAAATATTCATAAACGGCAGCGATCTTTTCATAGGGTGTCTTAAGGTTTGCAGTTCGCTGTTGTAAATTTTGTTTAAGCTCTTCCGGCAATAAGTCTCTTTCTTGAAGCAGTTGGCTTTGCCATTGCCCATATGTCTTCCAACTGTCAAGGCACCCTTGTGTGTTTTCAAATGCAAAATTTGTAGGAGCAAAGTAAATACGTGGAATTAATTCGGCAAGTTCGGGGGCAAAAGCCTCTTCTTTAATTGGAGGGAGAGATGACACATGCACTTCGGTTATCCAGTTTCCTTCGTTTGTCTTGTGTTGGTCTACATTAGTCTGTATATTGACCTGTTTATATCGACATGGATTATTTCCCAAAGTCTGAATTTTACATGATGCCTGTATAACCTTTTGGTTGTATGTTTTTTGGGGAATAAAGCTGGGAAATCCGATGAGCCCGTCTTTATATTTTGTTTCCCATTCATAGACTATTGTTACAGGGTATCTTGCCGGTATATATTCGTAATAATAAAAATAGGCATCACTACCTAGTTCTTCGGAATATTCACTCATTTGAATATCTCCTTTTTTTATTTTCTTTATTGTATTTCCATTTGCATCACGAATTTCACCATGAAAGCTTTGTAGTGAATTATACTTATCGCAATAACAAGCAAAATTGGCTTCACTTCTTCCTTTTTCGCTTAAAATTGTGATAATACGCTTTTCACTACAAGTCGCATTGTTAGGATTATTGCAAATTATATTCGTTTCGGCATTTTGTATGATGCTGTAAATGTTTTCCGATGAATCGGTTTGCGCATAAAGGTTGTTGCCTATAAATAACAGGAAATAGATAATGTATTTGTGTGCCATTTTATATCTTTTTTAAAACGATCATATTGGTGTTTTTTTCTGCAATAAGTTGCCATACATTTTGTAGTTCCGGGTATTCTTCTGGCAGGAAAAGCAATTTATTAAGACTGAATATATATCGTATAGTAACTTTGTTGTTGTCTTGTGTGGCATAATATCTGCAAACAACCTTTTGGTCATTAGTCCGTATGACTTCGTTTTTGGGCATCTCATCTATAACGTATCCGTTGGGTAGCATTAAGTTTACATTTAGTGAATATTGTTCGGGATATGGAAATTCGATTGGTAATTTCCGCTCTGATTGCTTAAAAGGAGATTCCGAAACATGTAAAAATATTAGAGGATTAACATATATAAGGTTATCGTTTTTTGTCGACTGCTTCTCAAAACTGATAGTTTCCTGTATTTGGGGAGCAAAACTGTGAGCATATTTAAAATTTACGCCTTTAACAGTGATATGTTCTTCATCTGCTAATTTCGCAATATACTCTGTGCTATCTTTCGGGGTATATATTTTGCTGCGGAAACTGGAAGCATACTGCCCGATATATACTGTTTGCCTTGCCCCTGTGATTTCTCCATTCTCATTAATAGAAGCATTTACAAGTGATTTTAATTGATTCTTTCCAATGGATTCTAGATTAATCCAATTTCCATTGCCTTGAGGAGTTATAATTCGGGCTCTGTTGACGAGCAGTGAAGGAGGAAGTATATTAATATATCCTTTTTCTACTGATCCGTCAAGGTAAACCATTGAAGTGTCTGATTCGGCAATACCTACTATAAATGTATTTAATTTTTTTATGCTGGGGTGAGCGTAAGGCAAAATGCCATTACTTCTTTGGCTCATTACTATCGGATAAGCTTTTATTCCGGCGTCTCTTAACATACTCATCAGAACAAAATTAATATCGGCATTGCTTCCTGTCCCCTCTGTTAATAAGCGCTTAGATCTATTTCCGTATAAATCATATTTGCCATTCCAACGGATTTTACTCTTTAGCAGAGTATAGATTGAAGTGACTTTTTCTTCAAATTCAGCTTTGTTTTCGAGGTGGAGTGCAGCCATCTCATTTTTCAAAGGATTACTCATTTTCAATCTGCCTCCAAAATCACTGTCGTCGAGTAATATTTTGTCTATATCCTCCCATGTTTGCGTGAATGATTTATAAAGGCTTCCGGGGAATTCAATTCCTTGTAATTCCAGATTCACTTGAGTACAATAATCATCCGAACACCAGACATAGTTGTCGTTTTTTAAAGAAGGAACTTGTATCCCTTTAAAGATCAATGTTTTTCCGTTACACGTATATTGTTCTCCTTTGATGAAAAATCTTAATGATTCTAACTTCTGTTCATTAATCAACTTTTGAGTTCCTCTCATATCTACATTGAATTTAAAGTATTCAGGAATACTTACATTATATTCTTCGTAGGCAATTGGAATTTCTTGCTGGCCTTTCCAGCTGTTTATGAGATAATAGAAATCGGAAATGAGGGTATATTCGTATTCTAAAACAGTGCCGACTTTAGCTTGTGGAATTGTAAATTTTAGTTGCATATAATCATCGTTAACCCGTTCTTTAAAGATTAAATCTTTAGTCATCTTCGTTCTCTCTATTTTTCCGTCTACCATATTATAAGCATTGGCTTCCAGCTGAGTGATGCTTTCTTTTCTTAAATGACTATCTTTATTATCATAATACGGTATGGTAATATTTGCATAGGAATTTCCTGTTGGTTTTAAAATCTTGATTCTGACTTTATGAGTATAATAAAGCTGGAAGTCTTCCGCTCCCCATCTATATTCTACATCATTAAGTTTGCAAAGCACAACTGCATTGGCTGTTGAGTCAGGTGCATAATTTTTCATTAGCATTTCTTCCTGAGTAGGCTTTCCGAATTTTAGATTTGGAATACTTACTTGTTGATCTGCAAAAAGATCTATTCTAGCAATAAATAACAGAATTAGTAATAGCGTATTTTTCATTTTATTATTATATATATGTTCTTTTTTTAAATGCAAATATATTATTATTTTTACTATTGTCAAATGTTCTCTTATTTTCTTTTGTATTAAAACTCCTTAAGGAAAAAGCTATACATCGCATTTTATTTGTTATTTTGCACCAAATTTGGGTATCGTGCAGTCTATTTGTTACGGCTGCATTTCATTATTGGAAATATTCGATGAATAAACTTACTATAAAAAACTGCCCCTTGTGCAATGGAGTGCAGATAGATCAGGTGATGGCATGTAAGGATTATTATGCTTCAGGTGAAGCTTTTGAGTTGTGTCGTTGCCATGGTTGTGGTTTTTTATTTACTCAGAATTTTCCTGTTGAAGGAGAAATCGGACGTTATTATGCGACTCCGAACTATATTTCTCATTCCGATACGAGAAAAGGGCTGGTTAATTTCGTATATCACTGGGTACGGAAATATATGCTGGGGTGTAAAGTCAGCTTGGTTATTCGCGAATCGCACAAGAGAAAAGGTTCTTTGCTTGACATTGGGACAGGCACCGGCTATTTCCCGAATGCTATGCAGCGTAAAGGCTGGCAAGTTTCAGCTGTGGAAAAAAATGAAAAAGCACGGGACTTTGCAAAAAAGCAATTTGGGCTTGATGTGCTTCCAGACAATCAATTGAGAGAATTCAAAGCTGGCAGTTTTGATGTGATCACGCTATGGCATGTTTTGGAACACTTGGAAGACTTGAATGGTGTATGGGAGCATCTGTATGGCTTATTGAAAGATAAAGGCATATTGATCATAGCCGTCCCTAATAGTTCATCGTTTGATGCCCGGAAGTATCAAGAACATTGGGCGGCATACGATGTTCCACGTCATCTTTGGCACTTTACACCGGATTCAATTCAGCGGTTTGGTGTTAAACACGGTTTTATCCTTACCGGTCGATACCCTATGCCTTTCGATGCATTTTATGTGTCCATGCTAAGTGAGAAGAATATGAACCATTCTTTATATTTTATAAGAGGCATGTTGACTGGTGCATTAGCGTGGTTTAGTTCTTTAGCGAAAAAAGAGCGTAGCAGTTCAATGATTTATATATTCAGAAAGAGATAAGCAATAGTTATGAAGACAAAGTACAAAAACAATTCTGTATCTTATTTTGATATGCAGTTTATTACTTCTAGCATAAGTACGACCTTGGTTTTGCTATTATTAGGTCTTGTTGTTTTCTTTGTTCTTACAGCCCATAACCTTTCTGTATATGTGAGAGAAAATATTAACTTTTCTGTTATTGTTAGCGATGACATGAAGGAAAGCGATATATTGAAAATGCAAAAGCATTTGAACTTGGAACCTTTTGTTAAGGAGACCGAATATATATCTAAAGAACGGGCTCTTCAAGAACAGAGGGAGGCTATGGGGACTAATCCGGAAGAGTTTTTGGGATACAATCCTTTTAAAGCATCCATAGAGATAAAATTACATTCAAATTATACGAATGCTGATAGTATAGCGAAGATAGAAAGATTGATAAAAAGGAATACTAATATTCAGGAAATTCTTTATCAGAAGGAGCTTATTGATACGGTGAATGAGAATATCAGAAATATTAGCATGGTGCTGCTAGGGCTTGCCGTGTTGCTTACTTTTGTCTCTTTTGCTTTGATAAATAATACTATCCGACTAACCATATATTCCAAGCGTTTCCTTATCCACACGATGAAATTAGTGGGTGCAAGCTGGGGTTTTATACGGCGTCCTTTTATGTGGCGAAATTTTTGGATTGGAGTTTTGGCAGGTCTTATAGCTGATAGTATTTTATGGTGCGCTGCTTATTGGCTAGTTTCTTATGAGCCTGATTTAATTAAGTTGGTAACATTCAACGTTATGCTTACCGTATCCGGAGCTGTTCTCATATTTGGAGTCTGTATTACATGTTTTTGTGCCTATCTTTCTATTAATAAATATTTAAAAATGAAAGCCGGAGCATTATATTACATATAATAATATATCAGAAGATCATATTGATCAAATTGTTTAAAGAGTAGTAACTATTAATTGTACTAAGACAAATGGCTGATAAACAAAAATTTGCATTTGATAAAACAAACTTTATCTTGCTTGCTATTGGAATGGGTGTAGTAATTCTTGGCTTTATCCTCATGACTGGTCCGTCTTCAACGGCTACTCATTTCGAATCGGACATTTTTAGTGTTCGCCGAATAAAAGTAGCTCCACTTGTTTCACTTGCCGGTTTTTTATTTATGATATATGGTGTTTTACGTAGGCCAAAAACAGATAAATAATAGTTATGGGAGGAGATTTAACCGTATTACAGACAATCATAATTGCAATAGTTGAGGGATTAACGGAATTTTTACCGGTCTCGTCTACGGGACATATGATTATCGCTCAAAGTATACTTGGAGTTCAAAGTACAGAGTTTGTGAAAGCTTTTACCGTTATAATTCAGTTTGGGGCAATTCTTTCTGTTGTTTGGCTATATTGGAAACGTTTTTTTCGCCTTCAACCCATTAAAATATTTGATCCGGCGGCAACTGATGGCAAAGATTTTACGACTTCTTGTTGTATCATACTAAAACGATTCTTGAGAAAGTATGATTTCTATTGGAAGTTGCTGGTTGCTTTTATCCCTGCTGCATTAATAGGTTTTCTTTTTAGCGATAAGATTGATGAAATGCTCGAGAGCGTGGAGGTTGTTGCTATAATGCTTGTGATTGGAGGGGTTTTTATGCTTTTTTGTGATAAGATTTTTAATAAAGGAAACGAAAGTCTGGAAATCACGGAAAAGAAAGCTTTTAATATCGGGCTTTTCCAGTGTATTGCCATGATTCCGGGAGTATCCCGTTCAATGGCGACTATTGTGGGAGGAATGGCTCAAAAAATGACACGTAAGGATGCTGCTGAGTTTTCTTTTTTTCTTGCCGTTCCAACCATGTTTGCTGCTACAGCCTATAAAGTGTTGAAACTATTGATGCATGGAGGGAAGGAAGTGCTTATGGCAAATATGCCCACTCTCATTCTTGGCAATATTGTGGCATTTATTGTGGCCTTACTTGCAATAAAGTTCTTTATAAGTTTTGTGACTAAATATGGTTTCAAAGCGTTTGGTTGGTATCGTATTATAGTTGGAGTAATAATACTTTTATTATTAATTACGGGGCACAATCTGGAAGTTGGATGATTGCTTATTTAAATTAAGAAAAGCTTGTGAATTTTAAAAAGGGTGAGGTTTTATATTTTGATAAGCCACTAGGATGGACTTCCTTTAAGGTTGTCGGGCATATACGTTATCACATTTGTCGTCGGATGAATGTCAAAAAACTCAAAGTGGGACATGCAGGAACTCTTGATCCATTGGCAACAGGGGTAATGATTGTATGTACAGGGAAAGCAACCAAACGTATAGAAGAATATCAATATCATACAAAGGAATACATTGCCACTGTAAAATTGGGTGCTACCACTCCTTCTTATGATTTAGAGCATGAAGTAGATGCCGTTTTTCCAACGGAACATATTACTCGAGAGATGGTTGAAGATGCTTTGAAAAATTTTGTTGGTGAAATAAATCAGATACCTCCGTCTTTCTCTGCTTGTAAAGTGGATGGCAAACGTGCTTATGATTTGGCTCGCAAAGGAGAAGATGTTGAACTAAAGCCTAAGTTATTGGTTATAGATGAGATAGAGCTATTGGAATGCGCTTTGCCGGAAATTAAGATAAGGGTTGTTTGTAGCAAAGGGACTTATATCAGAGCGTTGGCTCGCGACATAGGAGAGTCATTGGGAAGCGGTGCTCATCTTACCGCACTTCAACGTACCCGAGTTGGTGATATTAATATATCGGATTGTCTTGATCCGCGTGATTTTAAGTCGTGGATAGATCTCCAAGAAATAGAAACAGAAGAATAATCAAAGAAAAAAGAGAAATATGAAACTGTCGCAATTTAAGTTTAAACTTCCGGAAGAAAAAATCGCTTTGCATCCAGCAAAGTATAGAGATGAATCGCGTCTGATGGTTTTGCATAGAAAAACGGGCAAGATAGAACATAGAATGTTTAAAGACATCCTAGAATATTTTGATAATGAAGATGTATTCATCTTCAATGATACTAAGGTCTTTCCTGCACGTTTATATGGTAATAAAGAAAAGACAGGGGCGCGCATCGAAGTTTTTCTGTTGCGCGAATTGAATGAAGAATTACGTTTATGGGATGTATTGGTTGATCCTGCCCGTAAAATACGTATTGGAAATAAGTTATATTTTGGAGATGATGATTCTATGGTAGCTGAGGTTATTGATAATACGACTTCACGCGGTAGGACTCTTCGTTTTCTATATGATGGGCCTCATGATGAGTTTAAAAAAGCTCTGTATGCCTTAGGCGAAACGCCTCTTCCTCATAGTATCATTAACCGTCCTGTAGAGCCTGAAGATTCCGATCGTTTTCAATCTATATTTGCACGTAGTGAAGGAGCTGTAACTGCTCCTACTGCTAACTTGCATTTTAGCCGTGAGTTGATGAAACGGATGGAGATTAAAGGGATTGATTTTTCTTTTATTACTCTACACGCCGGGCTCGGTAATTTCCGCGATATTGACGTAGAGGACTTGACTAAGCACAAAACCGATTCTGAACAAATGGTTGTTGCTGAAGAGGCGGTTCGAATAGTGAATCGTGCAAAAGACCTACGTAAGCAGGTTTGCGCTGTTGGCACTACCGTAATGCGGGCTATTGAGAGCACAGTGAGCACAGACGGGCATTTAAAACCATATGAAGGCTGGACAAATAAATTTATTTTTCCACCTTATGAGTTTACGGTCGCTAATGCCATGGTATCTAATTTCCACATGCCGCTATCCACTTTACTTATGATTGTGGCTGCTTTTGGTGGCTATGACCAAGTGATGGAGGCCTATCATATTGCGTTGAAAGAAGATTATCGTTTTGGCACTTATGGTGATGCCATGTTAATTACTGACAGGGAATAAGCTTCAACTCTCATTACTTTACTTGTATTAATCATGGCGGATATCTATTTTAGCTTAGGTACAAATCTTGGCGATAAGGAACAGAATCTATGCCAGGCAATTAATCATATTCAAAAGCAGATTGGGAAAGTTATTTCCCAATCTGCCTTTTATTCTACACCACCATGGGGATTTACCTCGAATAACACTTTTCTGAATGCTGCTATTCTAGTGAATTCCTCATTTTCTCCTTTTGAGATACTTGAAAATTTGAAACGTATTGAATACAAAATGGGACGTATTCACAAATCCGAGAATGGTGTTTATTCCGATAGAGTTATAGATATTGATCTCTTACTTTATAATGATCTTATCTTAGATACCCCTACTTTAAAACTGCCCCATCCTTTATTGCATCAACGTAAGTTTGTGATGGAGCCATTGGTTGAAATTGCACCCGAAATAATACATCCTATTCTTAAGAGGACAATGAAGGATATTTATTATTCCGAACTTTTAAATCGGTAGGAACCAGAACCGATTTCATACTCATCGTACTCATTTGTCTCAGTTAATTTGTGAATTCCATATTGCTTCGTTGCATTGCGTGTGTTGAATTGTCTTGGAATGCGAACGATAGCCGATGTATTCGCAGGTATAGAAACCTTCCAGTCTAATTTACCGTCTTTCTTGCTCCATGCACTCTCTATTGTTCCATATACCGATTGATAAGAGGCATCTATAGAATCAAGCCCTTGAGGGAAAGCTGGGGCCATCAATATTTTTTTAAATCCGATGCTCTTGGGAGCACATTTTATACCTGCTAAATCTTCATAATACCAAATAATAAGGTCGCCTAATAACATGACATGATTTGCTGAATTCATTGCTGGATCTGCCGTATCTCCATTCCATAACTCCCATATTGTAGTAGCTCCTTTTTCTATCATATATCCCCAACTGGGATAACTCTTGTTGGTTGCAATTTTGAAGGCTAAGTCAGCATTTCCATATTCGGTCAGTCCGCGCATTAAATGTTGAATACCCAGTACTCCTGTGCTGACATGCCCACTGAAATCACTCTCCGTCTTCTTGACTATATTATCAAATACCCTTTTTTCATACCCATTAGGGACTAGTCCCAAACGGAGCGAAAGAATATTTGCAGTGACGGTATTATTGCCATATTGTGCGGTTTCCTTATTAAAAAAACGTTCATTATATGCTTCCTTTATTTTACTCGCAAGTGTTTCATATTCGGCTATGTCTGCTTCTTGATTACATATTCGTGCAAATGCAGCCATCTTTTTCAGCAAATCGTAAAATACTGTCGTACTTAAGATTGCTCCATCTGTCTTTCGGGATGGTTCTTGAGAATGAATAAGCTGTTGTTGCTCGGGAGGCATGCACCAATCTCCATAGGCATCTTTTGTGAGTATATAATCTTTCATGGAAACTTGCTTTATATGCTCTATCCAACGCTTCATTGCGGGGTAGTGGGTGAAGATGGCTTTAGAATCTCCATAGTGTTTATAAAGCATATCTGTGACATAGAAGAATGCGGCAGGCCAGGTCACGTCATCGGAATAAAGTTGCCAATAAGCCGGAGATACATCCGAAATGCTACCTTCGGGTGTCATGGAATCTTCAATATCTTGTACCCATTTATTGTACAATTGGGCGTTATTGAATAGAAAAGCCTCTCCGTAAGCTCCTGTAGTACGGTCACCAAGCCATCCGAGCCGCTCATCTCGTTGCGGGCAATCAGTAGGCATACCACGATAATTGCCCCTAACACCCCAATATGCATTTTTGTGAATTTGATTAAGTAATTGATCAGAGCTTCTAAAAGTACCTGTAGTTGCCATTTTATCATAGAAGACTTCGCCTGCGAAATCGTTCAGTGAAGGCTGATAATCTGTTCCTGAAATTTCGACAAAACGGAAGCCATGGTAAGCAAAGCTGGGATGCCATTCAAATTCTCCATCTTCAGCCGGCGTATAGATATCCATAACCTTTGCCGATCGAAGGTTGTCTGTATAGAGTGAACCATCATTTTTAAGGGACTCTGCGAATTTCATGCTGATGGGTCTTCCTTTTACGCCCTTTAAATGTACTTTAAGCCATCCCACCATATTTTGTCCCATATCCAGAATGTATTTTCCTTCCGGGCGTGCATTTATGCTTATAGGTTTTAATGTGTCTTGTATTCGGATGTTGGGAGTTTGCTGTGCTTTTAGTTCACCTGCGGGAACTTTCATTAACTCAGCATACTTCCACAGGCTATCATCATAGCCATTCTTGTTCCACCCGTTTATCTCCATACGAGCATCATATTCTTCACCATCAAACTCATTGTTTGCAATAATCGGACCTTTTGATGTGACTTTCCAAGTGTTATCTGTTGATAATATGGTTGTTGAACCATCTTCATATTCAAGTTTTACTTGAGCTAACAAGCTGGGTAATCCAAATGTAACCATACCGGGGTTGCGCATTGAAAAATAACGGCCGTTCCCGATTGCTACTCCAATAGTGTTTTTACCCTTTTGTATAAGTGGTGTTATGTCATAAGTATTGTAATATATACATTTGTCATACATCGAAGGTACCGGGGCAAAGATGTCTTCGCTTACTTTATCTCCATTTAAGTAGGCTTCAAAACTTCCTAGCCCTGAAATATAAAGCATTGCTCTGCTGACCTTCTTATCTGTACTAAATTCTTTTCTAAAATAGCGGGCAGCCAGTCGCGTTCTATTATCATCATCTTTTCCTTTTACTATTTCTCCTGAATTTGAAAGCATGTTTTCGCCAATCCATTTTGCTTGCCATTCGGAAGAATTTAAAATAGCCATTGACCAACTTTGCACTTTACTCCATTTACTTTTCCCGTGGTTACTATTGATCTTTACACGCCAATAGTACGGGCTTTCCGATTGTAATTTTTTTCCGGAATAGGGAATGAGTACGGACTCTTCTGAATTGATTTTTCCAGAATCCCAATATAACTTTTTTTTCTCTTTTAATTCATCGAGAGACGAAGCGACTTGGATTCTGTAAGATGTTTGCTTCAAATTAGCTTTTGGAGAATTTAGTTGCCAAGAGAAGCGAGGCTGCACTTCGTTTATACCCAAAGGGGTCTCTTTTGATTCCAAGGATAGATTTTCTACCTTAACTTGCTTAGACGGCGCACATGCTGTCAAGCCTAATAAAAAAGCAATTGTGAATGATGAAATAAACCTGTTCATCTTGTTTGATTTAAGGTGTTGTTATAACACGTGATATTTATTATAAATAAAATGATTTTTTGAAAACAACAGACTAATCAAAATGATTTTGTTCATTATGAATTTGATAACGAAATTAAGGTGTTATAGCTTTTATGAATTTTTAGAGAATTGATTTGAGATTGATTTAGCCGGATTCCAATGTGATAAATGATAAATGGTTTTCTTATTAAGTACATAAGCAAAGTGAATACAATTGGAGATAAATCTGAGATAATGGATCTCAAGTATTCTAGTAAATGTTTATGCAAAAATTCCGGAAAGTTGTAGTACTTTCCGGAATTAATTTTGCCAGACTTATTGAAAAATTAGATTAGTAGTTTTGTCTTTTGGAGAGCATCATTTCTTTTATTAGGCATTGTAGGTTAATAGTCGGTATCGGCCCAAGTATTGTTATAAGTGACAACGAAAGTAGAACTTCTAAGGGAGGTATAGTGTCCCTTGATGTTCGTGTTATAATTAGCTTGCAGAGGCACGTTGGTTATGGCGAATGAAGCCTCTGCAACACCACTAGTACTCATGGTAAAGGTCAGGTCAGTTACGTCGGCAGTCGCTTTACTCGACAGTACATAGAGAGTCTTTAGCGTTGCCGAACTGCTCGATGTTGCGGCGATTCCTCCTGTCAGATCTATGGTCTCGTTGCGGGGGCTTAGTTCTGAAGCCGTAGCGGTGGACACATCAAACTTGGAAGGCTGCTTGAACTCTACGGCAAGCGAGGAGTTCGCTAAAATAGTTCCAGTTTCAAGCAGCGTGATTTTAGATACTGCGCGTTTCAGTGTAGCGCTGAGTGTGGCAGATGTTCCGGCAGCTATTGTAAATGTTCCATGCCATGCTTCGGTGGGAGTCTCGCCCGACTCTAAAGTGACGGCTTTTAGGCTCCTGACATCGTAAATATCCGAGCCTGCTTTGTCGGCCCAAATCAGACAGTAGTATGCCTTTGTGCGGTCGAGAGTCATCGAAAACTCCCCTATAGCGTTGGTCGTTCGGTTGGTAGCTGTGGCTCCGCTACCGAAAACATTGGCGGCGGTGGTGTAGGTATTGTCTGAGTAGACTTCGATGACATAGCGGTACACCGGCGTACGTGTCAGCGCACTTTCATCTGTGCTCACTTTTAGCGTGACAGCCTTCGCCGGGCTTATTTCTACCATTTCGTTTTGGCTGCATGAAGCAAATACACTTATGAGCATTGCATACATTATATATACTGTTCGTTTCATTGTTCTTCTGTTTTTTTATTTGTTTATATTCTCAAGACTAAAAAGTAGAGATGGCACGTACACGATAAGTGAGGGTTATGAGGGATTCATTTCTTATACCCTCAGGATTTATAAAGAGGAAAGTCAACGAAGTGAGAAAAAAATCTGTGGTTGACGACCAGTATCTGAGATTATAATTGAATGGTGTTGCTAAAGGTACTCCGCTGCTTGCGATGATAGAATTGTTGCCATTACTGTCTGCAGTCCACCATTTAAATAGAGTTGTCATCTCATCTATGGCAGGAAGATACCAGTAAATGCCTTTCGGTGCCGTTGCGTTTTTCGCTACACACCATGCCACTGCCGGAAATACTGTTGTGACAGAGTAACCGCTATTCTGTACATCTGTTGTATTGGCCGCACCGTCTGTCTCGCTTGTTGCCCCCCCAACAACTATATTACCGTCGTTGCACCATTGAGCATCAGCCTCGTCCAGCGATACGATTTTGCCTTTTAAGCCTTTGGGGGTTGCGCCGCCTTCATAGGAAGAATCGGTGCTGTCGAGCCAGAATACTATACCGATCGGATTGGTGGCATTCGGATAGAGACTCCCTATAGTCCATTTCCCGAAGCTCACATTGTTGTCGGGCGTTTCCCATGCGCTGTCATTGGTCACAGTGAGTGTGGAGCTATACAGATCGGAGTATGCACTCCAAAGAGTTGTACGCCAATTACGCCTGAAGGGTATGTTAGAGCTCTCTTTGGTGGTTATCACGCCGCCCGAAGTCATTTCGGTGCTGATGCTCATCATGGTGCTTGTAGTTGTGGAGGCTATGAGATAGTCTGTTCCGAGTACACCGGAGGCTGTGTTGCCATAGATAAACGAATGGCTCACCTCTCCGCCGATTTTCGTTGTTCCCATGCCGTCTACATTAAGCGAATAGCTCTCGGGATACTTTACCACGAGCGTATTGTCATTGGAGACAAGTGCTTCGGTCTGCTTGAATTGAACCTGTGCTACAGCATGCGTTAATGCAACTTGTGTATAGGCTGCTTCGTCATCGGTGCCCACAGTGAACTTGCTGGCTCCTGCATAGGCTTCGAAGTTGGGTTGTTTTCCTGCCACTATGCGCGCTGCTTTGAGGTCAGTCGCATCGTATTCGTTGGAGACTGAAGGTGTTTCGCCACTCACTGTTGGAGTGCCGTAATCAGCCCAAAAGAGTACGGTGTATGCCTGTTTATCTTTCAATACCACGTTGGCGAATGTGCCTGTTGCTTGCTCTTTGTGTACAGCAGGGGTGCCTGCTGCCGTTGTTCCTTCGTAAATTTCCATCACATAGCGGGACAATTCAGCGTGCCCACGGGTTTGTATACCGTCACCTACGTTCAACGTAAAGCTCTTTATTGTCAAGCCTTCATTTTGCATGCCAACTTCTTCGTTGTTACAACTTGCCAGAATAACTGCGAAACTTGCAAGTATTAGTAAAATTTTACTTTTCATTGTTTTTAAATTAATGTTATAATTTATTCTTTTGTATTGCATTAAAAATCGACGTCATAATCACCACTCCAATCCGTGTCAATAGTCACTCCGCTTATTGGATTCGCCGTAAGAAAGTCACCGCTCACAGTGGTGAGTTGCCCGGGTCGATAGGCGATCTTTACGCCGCTTATTCCACTGACAGTCTTTCCCTCGGCATCTTTAAAGAGGATTGTCGCTGTGATGGAAGATTGCTCACCGCTGACTAATATATAGTCTTTCGCGATATCGGCTTTTGCCTTACCTATATCGGACAGTGTGGAATAGTAGAAATATCCTTCTTGCGCGTCGGTGAGTTTCGACTCGGTAATGCTGTATGCGGTGGGTAGAAACCCTTCATAGCCGATAAATACCCGCAGATCTTTGAGCTTTGGAAGCCCTTTCTGGACTCGTTTTGCTTCGTATTTTGCGATGTCCGTTGCTACAAGACGATACTTTGCCAATGGGCGATACATTTCTATGTTTTGAGGAGTCTTGATTCCTTCGGCTACCGTCAATGAAATACGCCTTGAAAGGCCGTCGCGTGTATCAGTATTAGCCGTATACTTTTCTTTTGGCTGGATGCTGATTATATCTGGGTCTGTCGTGATGTAATGATTATCTGTGCTTTCATTAAATGTGTAGTCGCACCATAAATTGACATCGTATTCGCCTTTAAATAGTGATAAGCCCATGCTATATATTCCATTTGTGGCGTCAACAGGTGTAAGCATTGCTCTTTTTACAGCAAATAACTCTTTGCTTCCTTTCTTAAAAATAAATGCTGTAGCTCTCAGGGAGGGATTGACTGTTGCTTTGGTTGATGCAAAGTTCGGTAAATACGGTGAAGGGATTGTAAGTCTTAATTCAACACTTGAATCTTCAATGCCGCTTGATTTTGGCTCGAGCCCAATATAAAATAGCTGAACACCATTCTTTACCATTTTGCGCAGCGTTCCTGTGAGCATATTGGCATAATTTACTTCTTGTTCCCGAATATACTTTGAAAATTCGTTTAAATCGATGCCGGTTACCGTTGCACGGGATGAAGGAAGGGCAAAATCAGTTCCCACATTGAGTACGGCAACTATGGTGTAATTACCTTCGGGAATTGTGATACGTGCCCGCGCAAGTTCTTCCATTGAGGAGTAGTAATCTTGTTTGTAAAGTTTGTCTGTCTCGCTAAACCAATAAAGGTGCACATCATTCAAAGGACTACTCTGTATGTGCTCAGTGTTGAGGCTCATTGTTACTACAGCTTCTTCAGAAGGTTTGTCTGTGGGGATTTCATGCAGTTCCTTGTCGCAACTTGTCAGTATGATCAGCAGTGCAAAAAAACAGATTATCTTGTTCTTCATTATATTCAAAGTTTAAAGATTAGTAGTAGGCTGCTATTCCATATGTAGCTTGTCTTATGTTCTTCACGGGGAAGAGCATCTATAGCTCCTGTCAGATAGTTGACTCCTGTCATAAAGCGCATCCCTATTTTGGGGGTAATTATATAGCCTGCACCTATGTCGATACCTGTGCTGAAATGGAACCTGGATTGATTTTCAAATATTTTAGTATTTGATTGCTTTATACTCGCATTACTGTATACTCCGTATATTGCAGGAGCAACCAATGCCGACCATTTTGAATCCGTATGCCAGAGATGTATGAGATCAATATTAAAATGTGCACCTAGGTCTATGAGGTTGGTTATTGATGTCAAATCACTATATTTATAATTCTTCATGCCTGCTACCGGAGCGAAATAACGATTTCCGTCTGCATCAAGCCAAAGATTTTGGCAACAGTCATAGGATCCTAGGGTCATGTGGCTATAGTTAATAGACAGTTCAGTGGAAATGGTACTATTGATTGCATAGCCACCAACTAATCCAACGTTAATGCCCGGATGAGTTTTATCCATAGTAAATGAAGCGAATGTGCTTCGCCCGAATGAAAATCCCCCTCCCATGCCAATATACCAGCGGGAAGGTTTTTCTTGTAGCATTAAGCGTGTGGCAGGTTGCTCAGTGCTGCTTATTGGATTTGTTTGCGGCTCTTCTGCTCCTGGTTGCTTGGTTGCTTGATTTAAATTCTCTTGTTTTGTCTCTGTTGCTTCTATTTGGGGCTCTCCGGAAGATGCTTTATTCTGTTGGATATCTTGTGGAAGCATGAGTCTCAGTATTACGACGTTATGCATCTTCTTGTTATAGGAATCCTTAGAGTTGCAAGTGACAAAATTTCCCTCTATAGCTATTTTTGCACGAATAAACTTGCTTTTCACCCGGTTACTCATTATCCTTACCCGTTCAAGCCGCTCTTCAGGCGTGCCTTTTGTTCCACAATAGCCGTTTATGTAAATTGGCATTTGACCGCTTTCTATTAACTTTCGGTGTGCTTCTATGTAATCACACGCTTTGCGGAAAGCTTTTTCATTGCCTTTTCCAGGAAAGAAAAACATATCATTTCCGGCATAAAAACGGAATATGAGCTCTTTTTCCGTTGTGCTTTTGCCCGTTTGTTGTGCTTGCATCAAGTTGATGATAGCCACTATTGAAACGAGCAAAGTAAGGGTTTTCTTTTTCATTTCTTTTGAGTTATAGAGTTTTATAATTACCTAATTTTCGTGTTTTATTTTCTTTTATGAAGTTAATAGCTGAAATCATACGGGGCGGTTCATTATTACATAATTTGATGTTTCATATTAACAATTTCACTGATTTCTCAGGGCTATGCGTGTATCATTATTGCAATTTTGTTTTAAAACTACAATTTGATGATATTTGACCATATCTTAATCTGTATTCTCCCAATTGTATGTTTAAGCTTTATCTCTTTTGTTTTCTTAATGAAAAATATATACTTAAAGACTATGCCGTTTTGATCGCTATTATTTATTTGATTGCTTTCTATTGAATGTGTATGCTTCGGAATTGTTGAAGCGTAGACGTGCGTTTCATTAGGAAAAGAAGGATTGGGTAAACTTGTTTTTAAATTTTGTAAATAATCCTTTTAGAACTTTATTCCTATCTTTCACTTTCACTTTTATTTTTATTTCATATCTTTGTGCCGAAAATGAAATGTGGAAAGATTTGAGTAGCTTGCGACCACAGAAAAAAATGCTAAAACACATCCTTTTCTGCTTTATGCATAATGTATTCTACTCATTATCTAGTTTCCTCTTCTCATAGATGTCATTAATTTAATTTTAAATTGGAGTATGGGATATTTATTCACATCCGAATCGGTGTCTGAAGGACACCCCGACAAAGTGGCCGATCAAATATCGGACGCTGTGCTTGACAAACTGTTGGCTTACGACCCCAGTTCGAAAGTAGCTTGCGAAACCCTGGTTACTACCGGACAGGTGGTACTGGCTGGAGAGGTGAAAACTAAAGCCTATGTTGATCTTCAGCTCATCGCGCGTGAGGTTATTCAACAGATAGGCTATACTAAAGGCGAATATATGTTTGAAAGTAACTCTTGCGGTGTGCTTTCAGCTATTCATGAGCAAAGTCCCGATATTAATCGCGGAGTCGAAAGATTGGATCCGATGGACCAAGGAGCAGGAGACCAAGGAATGATGTTTGGCTATGCTACAAATGAGACTGAAAATTTTATGCCTCTGTCTCTTGATTTGGCGCATCGCATTCTTCAGATATTGGCTGATATTCGTCGTGAGGGACAGCATATGACTTATCTTCGTCCCGATGCAAAAAGCCAGGTTACCATAGAATATGATGATAATGGAAATCCGGTACGTATTGATACTATTGTGGTATCCACGCAGCATGATGACTTTATTAAGCCGGACAATGATAGCGAAGCAGCGCAGCTTAAGGCGGATGAAGAAATGTTATCTATAATCCGTAACGATGTGATTCATATTTTAATGCCTCGTGTTATTGCATCTATACGTACTGAAAAAGTATTGGCTTTGTTTAATGATAACATCATTTATCATGTCAATCCTACGGGTAAATTTGTGATTGGCGGACCTCATGGAGATACCGGCTTGACAGGAAGAAAGATTATTGTAGACACTTACGGTGGTAAAGGAGCTCATGGTGGTGGTGCGTTTTCGGGAAAAGATCCCAGCAAAGTGGACCGTAGCGCAGCCTATGCTGCCCGTCACATAGCTAAGAATCTAGTTGCAGCAGGCATTTCGGACGAAGTGCTGGTACAAGTCTCTTATGCCATTGGTGTAGCAAAACCTATTAATATCTATGTAAATACTTACGGGCGTAGCCGGGTAAGCCAAAGTGATGGAGAGATAGCCCGTATTATAGGTGAGTTATTCGATTTGCGTCCGAAGGCGATAGAAGATCGTTTAAAACTGCGTAATCCTATTTATCTGGAGACAGCAGCTTATGGTCATATGGGACGTGAACCACAAATTGTGACTAAACACTATCATTCCCGCTATGAAGGTGATAAAGAGGTAACTGTAGAACTCTTTACTTGGGAAAAATTGGATTATGTAGACAAGATAAAGGCTGCTTTTAATCTATAATTCTTGTCTTTTTATTTGTAATCAGCATAGCTTTACGGCTATTTATATAGAAACTGCATTTCCTCCATACAAAAGAGGAAAGGCAGTTTTCTTATTTTTTGTTCCGAATGCCGGGCTTAGCCGTTTGACTCCAATAAACCGATCAATTGAACCCGTTGAATGGAGAAGCTTCCACTGTTATTCTGAACATAGTGGAGTAATTTAAGCCCATCCTGACGAAGCTTTGATTTTTGCAAGAGCTGCGTTGCTTCCATATCGTCCGATAATTTTAGCATGGTCATGCCAGCCAACTCTATTTTGCCCATCTTGTTAGGGTCTCCTTCGTACTTGTCAATTAATTCCTCTGTACTCATTCCTATAATGTCTTCCGAGGGGAATCCGAGGAGCTGTCTTGTAAGGCAGTCATATTCCACCCATTCGCTGTAGCGATACTTCTTTTTTGTAAGTAGAGCGTTGGCAATTAGAGAGATGATTTCTAAAATCATTCGCACTAAATAATCTTCTTTAATCATTTTCCTTTATATAATATTATTCAATAGGAGTATTCGTCACAAAATTAATGATATTTTTAAGATGTTCTTAAAAATATCTACCTTTGCCGAAACATTTTATATTTATAATAAGATATTCATGAATAAGATAAAGTCCGTATGTGTGTACAGCGCTTCCAGTACCAAGATTGATCCGGCCTACTTTGAAGCGGCCCGTGAATTGGGAAGTCTTTTGGGAAAACACCGTATTCGTCTCATTAACGGGGCGGGAGGCATCGGCTTAATGAACGAGACGGCTGATGCTGTATTAGCTGCTGGAGGGGAGGTTACAGGTGTCATCCCTCATTTCATGGTAGAACAAGGATGGCAGCATAGAGGTTTAACCGAACTCATCGAGGTGGATAGCATGCACGAGCGGAAAAAGAAAATGGCTGACCTGAGCGATGCTGTTATTGCATTACCCGGTGGGTGCGGAACTTTGGAAGAATTGCTCGAAATTATCACTTGGAAGCAATTGGGGCTATACCTGAATCCTATCGTTATACTCAATGTTAAAGGCTACTTTGATCCTTTGCTAACTATGCTTCAGCATGCTATGGATGAGAATTTTATGCGTCCTCAGCATGGAAATATATGGCATGAAGCGCGTACTCCTGAGGAAGCCGTTGAGCTGATTAACACCATTCCTGTTTGGGATGGTTCCATTCGTAAGTTTGCCGCAATATGAGCTTAATTTTGATGACCATTATGGGCATAAACGGAATTCCTATTCCATATTCGCCGAAAGCGGATGATGGCATCACCATACTCTTACTGTGCTGTTTCTTTTTATCTGCATATGTACTCTCGCGCAGCCGCAAGTTCCTGTTTCAGCTGGTCAAGGACTTCCTGTTTAATCGTGAGCGTACCAGTATCTTTGCAACTTCAACTGCTTCTGATATGCGATATTTGCTGTTGCTAATACTACAAACTTGCGTTTTGCTAGGCATCTGCATCTTCAGATGTTCTATTGATATTTTTCCTGGGCTTACCTCGTTCGCTTCACCCTATATCTTGGTTGGGGCATATATTGGCATTTGTCTTGTTTATCTTTTTCTGAAGTGGCTGATCTACTCTTTTTTAGGCTGGATCTTTTTTGACGGCTCCCGTGTCTCACAGTGGTTGGAGTCATATTCCACGCTATTATACTATTTAGGCTTTGCTCTTTTTCCGTATGTCCTGCTTCTGATCTATTTTGATTTAAATATACAATTAGCTCTAATTATTGGCCTTTTTCTGTTTGTTCTAGTTAAAATATCAATGTTTTATAAGTGGCTAAAGCTTTTTTGTAACAATTTATATGGTAGTTTTCTTTTAATTTTGTACTTTTGTGCCCTTGAAATACTGCCTTTTCTGATATTATATCGCGTATTAGAGCAGTTTAATGATTGTTTGACAATAAAAATCTAGGACGTTGAAAATTAAGAAAGTACTAGTGTCGCAGCCGAAACCGGCATCAGAGAAATCTCCTTACTACGACATCGCCCAGAAGTATGGCGTGAAAATTGATTTCCGCCCGTTTATTAAAGTTGAATGCCTGTCCGCTAAAGAGTTCAGACAGCAGAAAGTCTCAATTTTAGATCATACTGCCGTTATTTTCACTTCACGTCATGCTATTGATCACTTCTTCAACTTATGCACAGAACTCCGGGTTTCGATTCCGGAAACAATGAAATATTTTTGCGTTACTGAGACAATCGCTTTGTACATACAGAAGTATGTGCAATATCGTAAACGTAAGATCTTTTTCGGGAATACTGGAAAGTTTGAGGATTTGATACCTTCCATTCTGAAGCATAAGACAGAGAAATATTTGGTTCCGATGTCTGATGTGCATACAGATGAGATTGGGAATCTTCTTGAGAAGAATAAAATTCAGCATACGGAAGTTGTGATGTATCGTACGGTAAGCAATGATTTTGCTTCGGATGAGAAGTTCGATTATGATATGCTCGTTTTCTTTAGTCCGGCAGGAGTTAGTTCATTGAAGAAAAACTTCCCTGAATTTGATCAGAAGGATATTAAAATCGGGACATTCGGCTCTACTACTGCTCAGGCTGTAAAAGATGCCGGTCTTCGTTTAGATCTTGAAGCTCCGAGTGTCCAGGCTCCTTCAATGACAGCGGCGCTCGATCTCTTTATTAAAGAGAATAACAAGGGTAAATAATAGAATTAATACTGACTACGAATTATCGGTTGCGATTATCGTCAGAGAGATTGTTTCTTGCTTGGTTTGCTTTGGCTTTTGCCTTTAGGTTGAACTGTGGGGGAATCTTTTTAATGAAAACCGGCAAAGATAATTCGTAGTTTTTTTGTATATGGCGGACACATTGCATAAGGCTGAAAGGCTTAATAAAAAGAAAATAATAGAGAGAATGTTTGCGGGCGGAGCCCATTCGTTCTCTATATTTCCTTTGCGCGTTGTGTATCTTCGTGTGGAAGACCTTGATGCACCTGTTGCGATATTAATAAGTGTATCGAAACGCCGATTTAAACGTGCTGTCAAACGTAACCGCGTGAAGCGTCAACTACGTGAAGCTTTTCGTAAAAATAAGCATCCTCTTGCGACTTTAATGAAGGAGAGGAATGAAAAACTGGTCATCGGATTTATCTATCTTGCCGATCGTTTGTCGGAGTCATTTGAAATTGAAGAAAAGATGCGGATAGCCTTGATGCGAATAGAAGAAAAGATCTCATCCGAGGAGATCTTACTTGTTTCGGAAGCACCGAGTGCTCCTGCTCAACTAAATTAACAATACGTTAGAGTGTGCAGATAATGAAAAAAGTTTTTTCATATATACTGTTGCTTCCCATTTATTTTTATCAGAAGTTTATTTCTCCTCTGACTCCTCCTTCGTGCAGGTTTACTCCGACATGTTCTCAATATGCCGTTGAAGCGATTAAGAAACATGGCCCGTTTAAGGGTTTATATTTAGCTATCCGCCGCATATTGAAATGTCATCCATGGGGTGGCTCCGGTTACGATCCTGTGCCATGAACATTTCTTTTGATATCCATACTCATCGCTATCCCACACATCCGGGTGAAGTAATTCTTAACTGTTATCCCGATGACTTTCACCCCGATGCCAATGGGTGGTACTCTGTTGGTATTCACCCCTGGATCATTGATTCGGGCTATACGGGTAGAGTGGAAACGCATCCTTTGTCGGTGTTATTTGCAGAGCATGCACAGCATCCCAGAGTACTTGCGATAGGCGAAGCGGGGGTGGACAAATTGGCAAAAGCTGAAATATCTTTGCAAGAAGAGTTTTTTAAGTACCAGGCGCGACTGGCTGACGATCTTAAAAAACCTTTGATTATTCATGCCGTCCGTAGTTCCGATAGCTTGTTGAGATTGAAACGGGAACTGAGCCCTTCAGAAGCGTGGATTATTCACGGCTTTCGTGGGAAGCCCGAGTTGGCGGAAGAATACCTTAACCATGGTTTTTACCTTTCTCTTGGTGAAAGATACCAAAAGGCGGCATTGAATAGAATTCCGCTTGATCGCTTATTTCTTGAAACAGATGAAAGTCCGCTTCCTATAGAACTTCTATATGAGCAGGTGGCTGACGATCGAAATCTTTCAGTGGATATGCTACGGGAGGTTATTGCATATAATGTTTCACGAGTCTTTTTTAAGAGTTAAGAGTTGCTTGTTCAGATAAAGTGTCGTATTTTTGCGATCACAAAGTATATCAAGTATTTAAATAAATTATCATTCGATGAATTTTGTAGAAGAATTGAGATGGCGTGGCATGCTCCACGATATGATGCCTGGTACTGAAGAACTTTTGGAAAAAGAGCAAGTCTCTGCTTACCTCGGCATTGATCCTACTGCGGATTCTTTGCATATTGGACACCTCTGCGGTGTGATGATGTTGCGTCATCTTCAACGCTGTGGCCATAAACCGCTGGCACTTATCGGTGGTGCTACCGGAATGATTGGTGATCCTTCAGGCAAGTCATTGGAACGCAATTTGCTAGATGAAGAGACCTTACATCATAATCAGGAGGCTATAAAGAGACAGTTGGCTAAATTTTTGGACTTTGAGTCGGATGCTCCCAACCGTGCTGAGTTGGTGAACAATTACGATTGGATGAAAAACTTTACCTTTCTGGATTTTGCCCGTGAAGTTGGTAAACATATTACCGTGAATTATATGATGGCAAAAGACTCGGTAAAGAAACGTTTGAGTGGTGAGACACGTGACGGACTTTCATTTACGGAGTTTACCTATCAGTTGCTTCAAGGTTATGATTTCCTTTATCTGAATCAGACGAAAGGTTGTAAGTTGCAGATGGGTGGTTCCGATCAGTGGGGTAATATCACTACCGGTACGGAACTGATTCGTCGTACGAATGGCGGTGAGGCGTACGCTTTGACTTGTCCGTTAATTACAAAAGCCGATGGCGGTAAGTTTGGAAAGACTGAGTCTGGTAATGTATGGCTTGATGCCCGTTATACTTCTCCATACAAATTCTATCAATTCTGGCTGAATGTAAGTGATAATGATGCAGCCCGTTATATTAAGATATTCACATCTCTGACTAAGGAAGAGGTTGAAGCATTGACAGCAGAACATGAAGCTGCTCCTCATCTCCGTGTCTTGCAAAAGCGTCTTGCTAAAGAAGTTACGATTATGGTTCATTCTGAAGAGGATTATAACGCTGCTGTTGAAGCATCAGGCATCCTGTTTGGCAATGCCACTTCGGAGGCCTTGAGAAAGCTTGATGAAGATACTTTGCTTGCTGTATTCGAAGGTGTTCCTCAGTTTGAAGTTTCTAAAGACCTTTTGGAAAGTGGTGCAAAAGCTGTAGATTTGTTTACCGAGAATGCTGCCATATTCCCTTCGAAAGGAGAAATGCGTAAGATGGTTCAAGGAGGAGGCGTTTCATTGAATAAAGAGAAACTGGAAGCTTTTGATCGCCTCGTTACAACTTCCGATTTACTTGATGGAAAGTACTTGCTGATTCAGCGTGGAAAGAAAAACTACTATTTGGTAATAGTCAAGTAGCATTTTTCAACCCTTGTATTAATCTGTTGGTTATGAACGTGAGAGGTGCCTCTAGCGTGCTAACATGGCAGTGTGAATGAAATTGGAATAAAAAATACTTTTTGAAATATTTGCAAGTTTCGCTTGTTCCACTTATCTTTGCACCGCTTTTTAACAGAAAGCATATATGTTTGGACTATGGTGTAATGGTAGCACAACAGGTTTTGGTTCTGTTTGCCCAAGTTCGAATCTTGGTAGTCCAACAACGAAAATCCCCGGTAGCAATGCTTCCGGGGATTTTTGTTATGGCTCCTTTTCTGCCAGGATTATTCTTCTAATAGCTTCTTTGCATCAACAAACTGGGCAATTCCTTTTGCCACCTTTTTGGCATCGCGCATCGCCAGAACCACAGTCTGTGGAGTGTGTACCACATCGCCACCGGCAAATACACCCTTTTTGGTAGTCATACCGTATGGACGCTCCTTGGTGATGACGTATCCTCTCTCGTTGACTTCTATTCCGGTTGTTGTAGATACGATCCGGTTTGCCGGACGCGAACCTATGGCAACAAGTATTTTATCGAATGGTAGCTGGCACTCTCCTTCAGGAGTGTTCACTGTAAACGTAGTAAGTTTTCTGCGCTTTCCTGTAAACTTCACACCCGATGTCTGCCAAAGGAATTGTACTCCTTCGGTTACAGCTTCGTTATATTCTGTTTTTAGTGCAGGCATTTCTTCGCACGTTCTGTGGTAGAGAATGCTGACCGACTTGGCTCCCATTCGGAGTGCCGTTCTTGCGGCGTCCATGGCTACATTACCTGCACCGATAACTCCTACGACGTCGCCCTCTTTTATTGGAACCTCTTCATTACCCAAGCTACCTGATTGACAAAGGTTGACCATGCGCAGAAAATAGGATGCCTGTATAATCCCGTTGAGCTCTTTTCCCGGCAGATTAAGTTGATTGGCAACTGCTGTCCCCGATCCGATAAATACGGCGTCAAAGTCCTGACTGAACATATCGTCAATATTGGTTTGTTCCCCTACTATACAGTTGGTGATATAAGTCACACCCAATCCTTCGATTTTGCGTATCTCGCGACGGACAATCTCTTTCGGAAGGCGGTATTCGGGTATGCCGTACATCAGTACGCCTCCCGGTTCATTCTCGCTTTCGAATATTGTGACATTGAATCCTTCCCGGGCCAAGTCTCCGGCAACGGTCAGGCCGGCAGGCCCTGAGCCGATAATGGCGACCTTTCCCCTTGTTTTTAATGCAACCTTTTCTTTGATAAGTCCCATGTCTCCGTCAAAGTCAGCAATAAATCGCTCCAATTTGCCGATATGTATAGGGTTCCCCTTATGGTTTAAGATACAATGTCCTTCACACTGCTTCTCGTGTGGGCATACACGTCCGCAAATGGCTGGAAGATTACTTTTCTCGTTGATTAAATCCAGAGCAGCTCCCATGTTACCCATGGATAATTGATGGATGAATCCGGGGATATTATTTTCGATCGGGCAACCTTTTATGCACGATGGATTTTTACAGTTTAAGCATCTTTTGGCTTCGATAATCGCTTCTTTTGTAGAATAGCTCTCATCTATTTCTTCAAACTTTAGTTCTTTTATTTCACTACTGCAATCAGTCATAATTTCCTTATTTTGCTATTTAGACTTTGCAAAAGTAGGTATTTAATTGCAATGTACATATTGCAAAATGAATTATTTGTTTGTTCTTTGCAGGATTTAAATATTTTGTATTCCCAATAGAAAGGCTATTTGAGTGCTTTTTCACTCAAATTATATTTATTCATTTCTTATGTTTTTTATTTTTGTATAGTTTATAATTATCTACTAATCAATTGCTTTCCTGAAGTATAGTTGATTTCCCCTTCCTTCACGCCGGATGATACCCTGATCGACGAATTCTTTTAAGTCTTTTAATGCAACATCTTTCAATCTTCCTGTCAGTTTACTGTAAGTTACCCTATTGATAAATCCATTTTTATCGAGATAACCCAATAGTAACTGCTTACGCTTTTCTTCATCTAAATCTTCGGACTGGGGAAGTCGGATATCTTTATGTCGTTCCAGCCGGCCTATTGTTCCGTTCTTAAACTTTTTCGATGCACTGAATTGCACCCCGTTGAAATGAATGTGTGCTTTTCGTGGATTATTAGGATCTGTGATGGGAGTTGATTTTAGTTTAGCGGAGAATACTCCGAAATCCCCTAATTCCACGCGATATCCTTCACTTACATGTTTACTGACCAGATGAAGCAAATCGCATAGAATACCTTCTGCCTCACCTGTATTGAATGTGGAATATTCGCTTAATTCCCTTAAAAGCTGTTCTGTTGTAATTTTACCCGAGCTGATAAGCTTTGGGTAATAAACTTCTCCTTCGTCCTCTTTGCTTGTTAGTGCAGGGCGTTTCTTTAAATCATAAAGTGCCATGTTTTTACCTCTCCTTCATTCATTATAGTTGTTTTAATATGTTATTGGTTCTTTTGTTGCTTGCTACCTCTTTCATATATAGAGTTGTGTTGATTCTCGTGCAGAGTTTTTGTTGTCGTTTTGTAAGACGATTATTGTCGCTTTGCAAGGCGATAAATAGCGTTCTGCATGCCGACAATGATCGGGTTGTAAGGCGACGATGCTTAATAACCTTAAAGATAGTGATTTTTAGCTATATAATACCTTGTTGTAAGAGCTGTTTTATTCATTAAATTCCTGTCTTTATGATTCTATTTATAGCTAATAAAGAAAGTAGCTTGAAGAGCTGGAATATATCATAATAAAAGCTCATTAGTCTGACAAAATACATAATATTTTCTGAAAATAGATGGAATGGAAAGTATTGTTATTATCTTTAGCTTTTGTGTTCTGGTAGTTGGTAATGAATGAATTATAATCCTGCAGCTGATGTAGGATAACTTTATTCACGTATATTTAGACTGATGATTTGTACCATTACTCTTTCTCGTTCTTTTTATAAATAGTGTTAAACCTTTTGCAATATTTCGTGTTTAAGCGATACTAAACGATAAATGAAATGAAAAAGTAAGGTATTGACATTTTCTTTTGTTACATTTGCATCGTGTGCGCAAACGGAGCGCGCTAAAATTATTGATCAATCAACTTATAAACTTTATAAATTATGAAAACGAACTACGAAATACGTTATGCTGCGCATCCCGAAGATGCAAAAAGCTACGATACTAAGCGTATCCGTCACGATTTTCTCATTGAGAAAGTCTTTTCTGCTAATGAAGTGAATATGGTATATTCCATGTACGACCGTATGATAGTAGGTGGCGCAATGCCGGTAGGCGAGGGGCTGAAGCTCGAAGCTATTGATCCGCTTAAGGCTCCATTCTTTCTTACCCGTCGTGAGTTGGGTATTTTTAATGTAGGCGGCGCAGGTGTGGTTAAAGCAGGCGATGCTGTCTTTGAACTTGATTATAAAGAAGCTTTATACTTGGGTTCGGGCGACCGTGAAGTGACATTCGAAAGTAAAGACGAAAAAAATCCTGCAAAGTTCTATTTCAATTCAACGACTGCTCATCGCAATTATCCTGATAAAAAAGTGACTAAAAGCGATGCTGTGGTAGCCGAAATGGGAACATTGGAAGGCTCAAATCATCGTAATATTAATAAAATGTTGGTAAGCCAGGTATTACCTACCTGCCAACTTCAAATGGGTATGACGGAACTTGCTCCGGGTAGCGTATGGAACACAATGCCCGCACATGTTCATAGTCGTCGTATGGAGGCTTACTTCTATTTTGAAGTGCCCGAAGAACATGCAGTATGTCACTTCATGGGTGAGGTGGATGAGACCCGCCATATCTGGATGAAGGGTGATCAGGCGGTATTATCTCCCGAATGGTCTATTCACTCTGCTGCGGCTACACACAACTATACTTTTATCTGGGGTATGGGTGGTGAAAACCTTGATTATGGCGATCAGGACTTCTCACTAATTACTGACTTGAAGTAATTTCAGGCAGTTCTTTGCGGCTGAAGTGCATGAATAAGTGCTTTTTGCAAGCGTACAAAGGTGCTTCATGCCGCATAGGAGAAAATTAAAGATGTAATTTATCAACCTAATTTATAGAAACATGGTAAACTTTTCATTAGAAGGCAAAGTGGCTCTTGTTACAGGAGCTTCTTATGGTATTGGCTTTGCTCTTGCAACAGCTTTTGCTCAAGCCGGCGCAAAAATTGTTTTCAACGATATTAAACAAGAACTGGTAGATAAAGGTTTGGCGGCTTATAAAGCTGAAGGAATTGAGGCTAAAGGTTATGTTTGTGATGTAACCAACGAAGAACAAGTGAATGCAATGGTTGCGCAGATCGAAAAAGAAGTTGGTGTAATCGATATCCTCGTAAATAATGCAGGTATCATTAAGCGCATTCCGATGTGTGAAATGTCTGCTGCCGAATTCCGTCAGGTAATTGATGTAGACTTAAATGCTCCGTTTATTGTATCGAAGGCTGTTATCCCTTCAATGATCAAGAAAGGACATGGCAAGATTATTAATATCTGCTCTATGATGAGTGAGTTGGGACGCGAGACTGTTTCTGCTTATGCTGCAGCTAAAGGTGGCTTGAAGATGTTAACTCGTAATATTGCTTCGGAATATGGCGAATACAACATTCAGTGTAATGGCATCGGCCCGGGTTATATTGCAACTCCTCAGACAGCTCCTCTTCGCGAGAAGCAACCGGATGGCTCACGTCACCCGTTTGATGCTTTCATCTTGGCTAAGACTCCTGCTGCACGCTGGGGCGAAGCAGAAGACTTGATGGGCCCTGCCGTATTCCTTGCTTCGGATGCTTCAAACTTCGTAAATGGGCACGTACTGTACGTTGACGGTGGTATTTTGGCGTATATCGGTAAACAACCTAAGTAATAAGCAAACTATACTAAGGGGGATAGCTGTACGGAATGTTCTTCCTAAAAGCTATCCCTCTTTATTTAAACGTCCAATTTAGAATTTAAAGTATGAAGAGTTTATTTTTTTTATGGGCAACACTTATCTCTTGCTTTGCGTGTAGCAGTAACAGGCAGTCGCTTAATGTGATCGTCACAAATCCTTTGGCTGTGGCACGGGCAAACGAAATGATTGAAGTTTCGGCAAGTGATGTGTTCAGCAAGTTAAAGTTGGCTGATACTGCTCAGATTATTGTACTTGATGAGAAGGGTGAGCAAATCCCTTATCAGATTACTTATGATGAGAAAGTGATATTCCAAGCGAATGTCGCAGCTAAAGGCACGGCTACTTACACTATTCAGGCGGGCACTCCCAATGATTTTCCTGTAAAGGCTTGTGGAAAGTACTATCCTGAACGTGTGGATGATGTGGCATGGGAAAACGACTTGGTTGCTTTCCGTACTTATGGACCTGCACTTCAAAAGACCGGTGAACGGGCTTTCGGTTATGATATTTGGACTAAGTATAACACGACTGAACCTGTAGTTGAGGATCGTTATGGAAATGAATTGAATGCAGAAACAAAAGCAAAGATAGATGCATTGAAGAAGACTGATGCCAAGGCTGCTGATGCTTTGTATAAATCGGTTTCATACCATGTAGATCACGGTAACGGGCTGGATTGCTATAAAGTAGGACCTACGCTTGGTGGTGGTACAGCTGCATTGATGGTGAACGACACGATTGTATATCCTTATTGCTATAAGACCCAGGAAATCCTGGACAATGGACCTCTGCGGTTCACTGTTAAACTGGTCTATAACCCACTTAAAGTGAAAGGCAATTCAAATGTTGTTGAGACTCGTATTCTTAGCTTGGATGCAGGGTCTCATCTAAACAAGACCGTTGTTTCGTACTCTAGTCTGAAAGAATCGTTCCCCATCGCTGTGGGAATTGTCTTGCACGAACCAAACGGGGTGGTGGCTGCTAATGCAACCGGTGGTTATATTACTTATGTTGATCCGACTGACCCGCTTGATAAAACAGTCAACTATGGCAAAATCTTTGTAGGAGCTGCTTTCCCGGCATCAGTGAAAGAGGCTAAAAGCGTGTTTTTCTCGGATAAAGAGAAAAAAGAATTGCGCGGTGGAGCTGACGGTCATGTCTTGGCTATCAGTAGCTATGAGCCGGGTGCCGAATTTGTGTATTATTGGGGGGCTGCATGGAGCAAAGCCGATATAAAGACTTCCGAAAGTTGGAATAAGTATATGGCAGACTATGCAAAAAAAGTGCGTAACCCGTTGAAGGTTGCACTGAAGTAGTTCGATCTGGTGTTAATATACAGAGGATGTGTCAAAAGTCTAAGTTCCTTTATTTTGTCCTTGCTACAACTATAGTGGGAGTGTATGATATTTTTAAAACGGGACCTTTGAAGCACATTTTTATTCCTGATATCTCAGGGCGCTTGATATGCCTTTGACGAAGCAAATTTAGCTTTGAAATGATTGAAAAAGAAGAGGCTGTCTTATAACGGACAAGCCTCTTTCTTTTTGATTCTTTTGTGAGGTGATACTGTGATTATATTAAGCGAAAGAATTGGAATATACTTGTTTTAGACGATATTTGCTTTCAAAATTACCGAGATAATCTGCTTTGGGACATCTTCTTTAATACCTGTCTCCAGTTTTACCACCGTGCAAGCTTATTGGTGCCTGCGGAACTAAATGCTAAGATGAGAGCATCTCTTACAGTAGTTTAAATTCATACCCCTCTTCTTTCAGAAAATCAATTGCGCGTGGTAAGGCGTATTGGAGATTTCCATTGTCCCATGATTTCAAGGAGTCATGGAAGGTAATGATTGAGCCGTTCCGTGCATAGCGCATAACATTTGCCAGCACTTGAGGGCCACGCAGTTTTTTGCTATAGTCGCGCGTCACGAGATCCCACATGACTATCTTATAATACCTGCGAAGCGTCATATATTGCAGCCATCTCATGTGACCGTGGGGAGGACGGAATAAGTTTGTTTTTATCAGTCCGTTTGCTTTGTCTGTATTTGCCAAATAATCATCAGAACCGAACTCAAAACCACGTATATGGTTGAAAGTATGATTCCCAATCCGGTGCCCATTATCAATAACCATTTGAAAGACATCGGGGTGTTTGCGTACATTGTCGCCTACCATGAAGAAGGTAGCTTTGATGTTGTGTTTATCGAGCAAATCTAGTACCCATGGGGTTACTTCGGGAATTGGACCGTCATCAAAAGTCAGATAAACGGCTTTGACATTCGGATCCATTCTCCAAATCGCTGCTGGATACAATTTACGGACAAACTCCGGAGGTTGTTCTATAAACATTGTGTTCAGAGTTTTATGCTTAATGATAAAGAGGAGTTGGCAAGAGTCTTTTTATCGCAGATTACTCAGATTATCACAGATTAATTATGTTGGTTATCATAATTTTAAGAATATCTGCGTAAATCTGAGTAATCTATGGTGTCCTTAGACACAACCTCTTTCATTAAATCGTTTTCACTTTTTCAAGCGTCCAAGATATAAATTGTATGATTGCTCAACTTTAGGTTCGAAGGTCTTGACGAGCGGAGAGTTGTATTTCTTCATCAATTTCACTTCTTCGTTGAGTAATGCCCAATGGTATTCAAACTCACGGGTTGAAACGGAGAAACGGCTGTCGTCCAGTTTCAGATACCATGTGATATATTCTACCGCTTTATTAGCCATTGCTTTAATGATTTCGTCACCTTGAGCTTGTTTACCCAACTGATAATATGCTTCCGCCATTTGCGTAGCGCCGTTTTGCCAATCGTAAGGTACGTTATAATCCGGAATCATCTTTTCTGCATAGTTCAGCGCAGCAAGAGCCTTATCTTTTTTGCCTTCCTGTATGAGTTGCGCTACAAGCTGTGCAAAAACACGGCGGTGAGAGTAACACATGCGCATTGCATTCTCGTCGATATAAAGTCCCGGTTTATTAATATTTCCGAATTTGAACTTATGCATCACGTTATCGTACATCTTTTCGCTATCCAGTTTGACTCCGGTTTTGCTAGTATCGAAAGGAGTGAAGCGATAAGCTAGACCCTCTTGTATAAAGTGGTTATCCATATTTAGGTGGTTTTCGGTTCCCACACTGATAGCCATATAAAGCGGACGTTCCCAATTTGATTCGGCCAACATTTCGAGCATCATCAATTCACTCTTATACAGTGCCCGTTTGCCCTTCAATGAGATGGTCATATAGTCAGGAATAGAATCACCCGGAATCATCATTCCACTGCGGCGTACAGCCTCTTTATCAACCTTCATCACGATACTGTCCGTAGGAATAACTTTTAAGTCTTCACGTTTGCCACGTACCCAGTATTTTAGGATGTTCTTCAATTCGTAAGGGTTCTCTCCAAACTGTTTCTGAAGATCTACCAATGTCTCTCTATGTCCGTCGAGAGCTTTTTGTTTTGCTTCGGCATAAAGTCCGTCGATGCTCTTTTTGTAGTCTGCGCGGATAGGTACATATTCGTTTGTTCCTTCTACATACTCCATTCTGTTCCAAGTGATAGGTAAAGATGGTGAGTTGTATGCCGGACGTTTCATCTGGTCAATATACCAGTCTGTCTGCAGATAACTTAAGTTGCAAGTACGTGTATCCGTACGGAAGCTCTCAGTCTCCTGATTATACCACAACGGGAAAGTATCATTATCTCCATTGGTGAAGATGACAGGATTTCCCTTTTCGGGTAACGTCATCAAATAGTTCTGCCCGAAGTCCCGGCAGAGATAACGGTTGCTACGGTCGTGATCGTCCCAAGTCTGGCTTGCCATCTGTATGGGTACTAGCAGACAGGCTACTGAAGCGATAATAGCAGCCGGAAGTTCCTTCGTTTTAGTATATCGTTCCAATAGCTTAACAAGTCCGGCAACTCCCATACCAATCCAAATGGCAAAGGCATAGAATGAGCCGGCATAAGCATAATCTCGTTCGCGAGGTTGTGCCGGAGTCTGGTTCAGATAGAGTACAATTGCGATTCCGGTCATGAAGAACAGGAAGAACACCACCCAGAACTGTTGGATGCCTCTTTGTCCACGATATGCCTGCCATAATAGTCCGATGAGGCCTAACAAAAGCGGTAAGCAGTAGAATACATTATGTCCTTTGTTTGCTTTCAATTCGTGAGGCAACTGGCTTTGATCTCCTATCAGCCAACTATCAACCGCAGATATACCTGTGATCCAGTTTCCGTGCTCTATCTCACCGCTTCCCTGCAAGTCATTCTGCCGTCCTGCAAAGTTCCACATGAAGTATCGCCAATACATCCAATTGAGCTGGTATGAGAAGAAGAATTTGATGTTTTCCCATTGGGTAGGCATATTCACCATTACTGTTTCACCACATTGATCATACGGCACATCATAGCCTTTAATGGTCATCCACTCCTTATACAGTTCGGCATGCTGGCTACTGTACATACGTGGGAACAGCATATTTTGTGCATACTCATAGTCTACTCGCCCGGGGATTTCAATATAGCTATCTTTTTCATCAGCTTTAGCTTTTTCCTTACGGATAAACTTTGTATCACTTGTAGCTACTCTAGGCTCGCAATAGCCATCTTTTACATCAAGAGCAACTTTCGATGAGAAAGCAGGTCCATAGAATAAAGGTCTCGTACCATATTGCTCACGACCCAAATATTCTCCCAGTGTGAAGATATCTTCCGGAGAGTTCTGATCCATCGGAGTATTTGCTGTGGAACGAATGACAATGATGGCATACGAAGAATATCCGATGACAATCATCATGGTACACAGTAATGAGGTATTTAATGTACGGGCTGAGATGCGATATTTCTGTTTTACTTTCTCTTGGACCTTCGGGCTGAGGTATAATAGCAGTGCAAGTATTACTACTACACCGATAGCAATTGAACTCCCCCCGTGCCCATAGAATGGGATGCCCAATAAAGCGACTGTCAGTACAAAAGAAAGAGACATCCGGTTGCGACTTTTCTCGGTAAAGCTTTCGTATACCCCCCAAATGATGGCGGCAGCTAGGACAATGATATAAACTATTACTCCACTATTGAATGACATACCCAACGTGTTTACGAAGAAGAGTTCAAACCAGCCTCCTACTTTCACAATGCCGGGAACAATACCATACAGTACGGCTGCAACAAGTATTATTGAAGCAAGTAGTGCTAACAATGAGCCCTTTACGTTTGCATTGGGAACTTTCTTATAATAATATACCAGAACAATAGCCGGCAAACAAAGTAAATTCAGTAAGTGAACGCCGATACTCAATCCGGTAAGGTAGGCAATTAAAATTAACCAGCGATCGGAGTGAGGTTGGTCTGCCACATCTTCCCACTTCAGGATAAGCCAGAAAACAACGGCTGTAAACAGTGAGGAAAACGCATATACTTCGCCTTCAACCGCACTAAACCAAAAGGTATCACTGAATGTGTAAGCCAAAGCACCCACTAACCCACTACCCATGACAGTGATTAGCTGTCCTTTGGTAATGTTTTTTTCATCGGTAATAATAAGTTTCCGCACCAAGTGGGTGATACTCCAAAAAAGGAATAATATACAGGCACCACTCATTAGTGCGCTCATATAATTCACCATTTTAGCTACTGTGGTTGCATCCGATGCGAACTGAGAAAACAGATTGGCAATCAGCATGAAGAAAGGTGCCCCGGGGGGATGTCCTACTTCCAACTTATAACCGGTGGTAATAAACTCCGGGCAATCCCAAAAACTGGCAGTCGGTTCAATCGTCATGCAGTAAACTGTCGCGGCAATAAGAAATGTAATCCAACCAATCAGGTTGTTTACGGTTTTGTACTGTTTCATTCAGATATAGTTCGTTTTAGTACTTGATTCGATTGTTTTCTGATACGTATGGGCGCAAAGATAATGAATTCACTTTTAAATATATGGAAGTAAGGACTATTTATTAGGATAGCTTAAGGGATGGTGACTTTTTAAAAGTATAATTATCTTTTTACAAAGGATTAATGGTGATGCTCACCAAGAATGCGATGAGGTAATGACCCGTGTCCCAATAACTCAATGGGACATTGGAAGTTGCGCTCAAGCCATTGGGCTGAGATACCCGTATCAGGATGATAGTCCAATGTTTCGTTGACACATGCTATTGATTTCACTTGTTGTAGCACAGTGCCTATGTCGTGACTGACAAGAATAATGGCGCAATCTTGATTGATTTCCGCCAACAGTTTGTAGAGGTGAGCTTCGAAGCGCTTGTCGATATATGTGCTAGGCTCATCCAGTACAAGGACTTCGGGATTGGATATAATGGCACGCCCTAATAAGGCACGTTGCAATTGCCCTCCACTTAGTGTTCCTATAGCCCGCTTTTCGAGTCCATCTAGTCCCATACGCATGACGACTTGCTTGGCCGTTTCCCTGTCGTTTGGAGTGAAGCGTGCGGTTAATGATTTCTGTGAGCTTAAACCTGATAGCACAACTTCTTCTACAGTGATGGGGAATTTCTTATCCAGACTGTTGTATTGCGGTAGATATCCCATAGGGACTTTGTTTACACGGGTGGAGCGTTCTCCGCTGTGTCGTGAATGATAATATATTGAACCTTTTGAAGGTTTTAGTAATCCAAGTATACACTTTATCAAGGTTGTTTTTCCACCCCCATTAGGTCCGATTATACCCAAAAAATCATGCTCGCAAACATTTAGATTGACATCATGTAAGACAGTTCGCCCATCATATGCCGCACTTAATCCTTTTATTTCAATTAGTGGATTATCCATTTTCATCCGAATTAGAGTTTCGTATTATTGATGGGATTCCTAAGTTCTTTTCCAATACTCAGCATCTCTCTTTCCCAATCATAAGAAAGCGGATTCATCGGAACAACTTTCGCACCGGTTTGTCGGGAAATAATATCTGCATTCCTCCGGTCGAATTCGGGCTGGACAAAGATTACACGTACTTTTTCTTTCTTACATAATTGGATCAGTTCTTTGAGGTGAGCCGGCGAAGGCTCTTTGCCCCCGGATTCTATTGCTATCTGATGTAATCCGTAATCGCGGGCAAAGTATGATAGTGCAGGGTGATAAATCATAAAGGAACGATCGGCACCCGGTGTAGAAAGCATTTGGCACAATACACTATCTGTCTGCTTGATCTGGTCGGATAGTTTTTTATAACGCTCCAGATAATATTCTTCATTATTTTTGTCGATGGTACACAACGCATTTAATATGTTCACCGCCATAATTTGTGCATTATAAGTGGAGCTCCAGATATGCGGTTCCACGCCTAAGTGGGTGTGGCTATCACCGCCCGAATCATTCCCGTGTAGATGAGGATGGGAGTTATCATATATAAGTTCCACTCCTTTAGAAGTATCGAAGAATTGCAGATGTGGTGCATTATCAGTCAACTTATCCATCCATGTTTGTTCAAACCCAATGTATCCGATACGGAAAAAGGCTTTACTTTTTGTTAGGTCTATCAATTGCTGGGGAGTCGGATCGTAGGTCTCAGGACTTACTCCTTTAGGAACCATGCTGACGACTTTGAATTTATTTCCCGCAATAGCCTCGGTGAAGTAGCGCAACGGCTCTATAGTTACTGTTATAATGGGTCTTTTACTAACCTTGTGGTGAGTCGTGTTTTTATTATTACAGCTTGTCGCAAAAATTGCAATGAAAAGAAGTAAGTATAGTTGTTTCATAAATGCACGGTATTTACTGATTCTTATTAAAAAAACGAAAAAGAGGATGTTCTGTTCAAATCTTTATAGCCCGAAGTATTTCTCTTTTTCCTCCGGGAGGTCCTGGTAAACGCTCTGTTTTGAACCCTATATCTTGCAGCATACGGCGAATCACCCCTTTTGCGCAATAGGTGGTCAGGATGCCCTCTGTTTCCATATTTATATAAATAGAGCGTAATAGTTCTTCACTCCACATTTCTGGTTGCTTTTCAGGCGCAAAGGCGTCGAAGTAGACTACATCAAACTTTGAAGAGAAAGCGACAGTTTTAACTCCAAACAGTTGATTGGCATCCGCCTGTATTTTCTTTAATGAAAAGTATGTCGTGATATCCGTTTCGACATCCCATGGTGCATTATGTATTTCCTTAAAAAGCTGATTATTACTATAATTTAACGGACTGATTTCGCCCCATGCTAGAGGATACAATTCAATGCCTGTATATTTCACTTTTCTACTTTGCTGTTCTGCATACTCCAATGACAAAAGAGCATTTAGTCCTGTTCCAAAGCCTATTTCTAAAACATTAGGACATGAAGACCGGGATGCTTTTAACCCCATGTTTACAAATATATGTTCCGACTCGGTGCGAGCTCCTTTAACCGAATGATAATGCTCGTTCAGTTCGGGAACAAATAATGTCGGACTGCCATCTTTTGTTTGCTCTACGACCCTCTTCATAGCAAGCCCCTTATTGTCAGAATTACAACAGCATATCTTAAGGCCTTACCCAAAAGCATACTAACCGATACGATCCAAATATTACTTCGCATAAACCCTAATGCTACGGATAGAACATCTCCGATAAAAGGCAGAAAAGAGAAAAAAGCCATAAAAGCACCCTTCCCGTTTAAGTAATTTTGCATCTTCAGTATTTTCTCCGGTTTCATATGAAAATATCGTTCCAACCAGTCCATTCGGCCCATACGGCCTACCCCATAACAGGTAAGGCTTCCCAACAGATTGCCGGTTGATGCGGCTATCAGGCAAATCCATGGGTTCAGCCCTGTAGCCGGAATGACCAATGCTCCCAATACAACTTCCGAACTGAAGGGTACTAGACTTCCTGCTAATAATGCAGATATAAATAATCCCAGGTATCCCCAGTGAATTAAGAATTGAATAAAAGCATCCATATATTGAATCCGAATAATCCTGCCAGGCAGGCAATGGCAAATATAAAAAATAAATTCGAAGTCTTACTGCTTGTCAATACAAATAGATGCCCCGTAAGAATGCTGACTCCGATCAATAGTAAAGGCAGTACCTGAATACTTTGAATGGGCTGTAAGATGATATATATAAAAAAACAAAAATTCAGGAAAATAAGAAAATGAAGATAGACACGTGTTTGTATTCTGTCTTCATATCCCACCATAATACAATGAACTGAGCTGATGGTATATATTAAAAAGAGATACCCCAATGTTGCAAAAGTCCAGGTGGGGACGTCTTTTATATAGTCTATGGGATAGAAAGTGACTAACTCTTGAAATGGTGCATAAAACAACTGCATGTCGCTATAAAAATAAGCATGTCCAAACAAAAACCAATATGGTAAGGTATAACCAATAACTGATGCAAAAAAGCTTTTCAATGAAAGCGACTGTAGATTGTAAGCTCCTATCCAAAAAATGGGGATGAAGAATGTCAGTTGTGGGAAAAATAAACTGCCTGTTCCTATGAAAAAGAACGTATAGAACAACACTCCTGAAGAATGAATTTGCTGATAACTTTTGAATAGAAAGTAAAATGCCACGATTAAAAATGCAGAGGCAATATTTCCCGCATAAAGCTTGTGGATAAACGGACATATTGCTACCAATATGAAATAGACGGATGTTTGTACCGATGCACGCATTCGGATAAAGCCGAACAGATTATTGAGTGCTATCAGTGAATATCCTGCTACTGCATAAAGCAGCAGACTTAATAAGCTTTCGATCCATTGAGGAAGATTCCACAGCCCCGAATTATATCCGGTAGGAAATAATGATTGTCCTGCTTTAAGATTGGGAAACATAATGCTCCCTGCAATCCAACATCCGATGGATAATAGTATAACGACAGGCAAGGTGATTCTTCCTGTCGTTATTTGGGCTTGTAGTCTTTTATTGCTTCGCATTATTTTCGAGGGATTTAAAGATCAAATCCGATATCGTGACGAAAATACTTCTTTTCAAAATCTATCAATTCCGCTACTTTGTAGCTTTTTGCCAATGCTTCTTCTTTTGTATCTCCGTAAGAGCAGACGGCAATGACTCTTCCTCCGTTGGTCACAATTTCTCTGTTTTTTTCGGCGGTTCCGGCATGAAACAAGATACTATCTGTTTGATTAGCCTTTTCGAAGCCTTTTATCGGGTGACCTTTTTCGTAGGCTTCGGGATAACCTCCGCTGACTAACATTACACAAGCTGCCGTTCGGCTATCTATCTCTAATAATTTCTTGTCGAGGTTTACATCGCGGACTCCTTCGAAAAGATCAACGAGGTCGCTCTTTACTCTCAGCATGACGCTTTCTGTTTCCGGGTCACCCATGCGGACATTGTATTCAATGACCATTGGTTCACCTTTGACGTTGATCAGTCCTAAGAAGATAAATCCCTTATAAACGATATTCTCTTTTTGAAGGCCCTTTATTGTGGGTTCAATAATGCGAACACGTACTTTCTCCATAAAGTCTTCGTTGGCAAAAGGAACGGGCGTAACACTTCCCATACCACCGGTGTTGAGGCCTTGGTCTCCTTCACCGATCCGTTTATAATCTTTTGCAACAGGCAGTACTTTATAGTTTTTGCTGTCGGATAATACAAAGACAGAACACTCTATTCCGCTTAAGAATTCCTCGATAACAACAGTTGCACTTGCTTCACCAAACATTCCGCCAAGCATTTCCTTAAGTTCCTTTTGGGCTTCTTCCAAAGTCGGAAGAATAAGTACGCCTTTCCCGGCACAAAGTCCGTCCGCTTTTAATACGTATGGAGCTTCCAAACTTTCCAAGAAGGATAAACCTTCCTCTATGTTTTCCGACGTAACACTCTTATAGCGGGCAGTAGGGATATTATGACGTTGCATGAATTCTTTGGCGAATTCTTTACTTCCTTCCAATTGGGCCCCTTTAGCACTCGGACCGATAACTGCAATATGACAGGTATCCGGATCGTTAGTGAATCTATCGTATATGCCTTCAACTAATGGATCTTCAGGGCCCACAACGATCATATCCACATTGTTTCTCAAAACGAACTCTTTAATAGCGGGGAAATCGGTGGCTTTAATAGCGATGTTCTCACCAATGGATTCTGTTCCTGCATTACCCGGTGCTATATATAAATGTTCTACTTTGGGACTTTGTGCTATTTTCCATCCTAAAGCGTGTTCACGCCCTCCTGAACCTAATAAAAGAATATTCATGGCTATGTTTGTATTTATTTGTTTTTAGAGATTGTCTTCGAAATATCTTGTAATCTTTTCGTGAAGGTGAACGCGGTCTTTACCTGCAACGTTATGCTTATGTGTCGGGTAAATGAACAAATCCGGATATGTGTGCGCATCAATGCAAGCTTTCATAAACGAAAGAGTATGTTGAGGTACACAAGTGTCATCCTGATCATCGTGAATGATAAGCAGATGCCCTTTAAGATTTCCGGCAAGGTTCTTTAAATTACATTCTTTGTAACCTTCCGGATTGCTTTGCGGAGTGTCCATATAACGCTCTCCATACATTACCTCGTAATAGCTCCAGTCTATTACCGGGCCTCCTGCCACGCCTACTTTAAAGATTTCGGGATAGCGTAGAACCAATGCGGTAGTCATGTGCCCGCCAAAGCTCCATCCATGCACGCCTATACGATTACCGTCGACGTATGGCAAACTCTTTAAGAATTCTATACCTTTTACCTGATCTTTACCTTCTTCTATGCCTAGATGGCGGAAAGTAACATTTTCAAAGCTAAGGCCTCTGTTTTCGCTACCACGATTGTCGAGTGAAAACATGATATAACCTTTATTTGCCATGTAAACATCCCAACCCCGTGCTCCATTTTGCCAGCCTCCTGTTACGACTTGTGCATGAGGTCCACCATAAACATAGACAATTACGGGATACTTTTTATTCGGGTCAAAATCCGCCGGCTTGGTGATACGGTAATAAAGATCGGTTACCCCGTCCGCTGCTTTTATTGTGCCGGTCTCGAAAGTCGGCATTACGTATCCCTGATATGGGTCTTTGGCTTGTAGTAGAGTAGTTTCTTTTACTTCTCCTTTTGTATCACAAATGCTAATAACTCGTGGAATGGTGGGTGAAGAATACCTGTCAATAAGATATTTGCCGCTTCCTGATAAGTCTGCTGTATGTGTCGCATCTCTTTTACCAATCAGATGGCGTTTGCCTGTTTTTATATCTACTCCGAATATGTTGCTTTGCAAAGGAGTAACTTCGGTACTGTTGATAATAACCTCACGTGAGGAAAGATTAAATCCCAAAATGTTTTGTACCAGCCAATTGCCCGAAGTCAATGCTTTCAGAGCAACACGAGCCGTTAGCTTCCCACCTTCCGGTGAAAGCTTCTCAACTCCTGCGGGAGATAATTGTTCTTTAGTATTTGCGGCAAGATCACATAAGTAAAGATGGTTGTAACCGCTCCATTGGCTTTGATAAATGAATTTGCTTTTATCCCATGGCAAGAAAATAATAGAATGCTGCGGTTCTACATATTTTGGATGTGTCTCTTCAATCAACACTCTCATCTGACTGCCGGTTTCGGCATTGTATTGACAAAGCTTAGCATGATTTTGGTCGCGATTCAATTCTATAAGATAAAGGCTTTTGCCATCAGGTGCCCAACTTATATTGGTGAAATAACGGTCGGTGGGGTCACCGGCTTGCAAGAAGACAGTCTTTTTAGTTTCCGGATTATAAATGCCGACAGTCACTTTATGGCTGGTCATCCCTGCCATTGGGTAACGAACATTATTGACTTTTCCTATACGGGCGGTAATATCAACTAAAGGATATTGGGTAACCATACTCTCATCCATTCGGTAAAAAGCGAGTAAATTACCATCAGGACTCCAGAATGTTCCTTTTTGAATGCCGAATTCATTGCGGTGCACGCTTTGTCCGCAGACAATCCCTTCAGGCTCATTCGTAACTTGAGTTGTTATTCCATCTCCTGTGACAACAAAAAGATTATTGTTGATTGTATAGGCAAGATTGCGGCTTTTGCTATTCCAGTCCTCATTTGCAGCTTCCTTTGTACGCTCCTGTTTCCAAATGATGCTTTTTTTAGCCCAGTTTATAAGAACTCTGTTTTTGCCTGTATTGACCAGCATTAAAGTAGGATATTCAGCCTTAGAAAGAGTCTTACCTGCTTTTTCATCAAAAGAATTTAAGAATACAGCACTGTAGAGGCTACTTATTTTCCCAAGTTGTTCTTTTCCCAATAAGCTGTTGACTTCTTCCAAAGAGATCACAGAGAAATGCTTTCCATTCATCCATGTACCTTCTACCTTATCTATTCCAAGTTCCAGATATGCAAAGTCTCCGTACCATTGATACCACTTGTTTTCTGCGTATCGGTATGTGGCTCCTCCCGGAATTAAATCTTCGAGTGTAGGTTTCTTTAATTCTTGCGCCATGACAGTTGATGTAAAGAGCATGGGTAATGTAAGCAGCGCCGCACCCATACAATTCTTAAATTTTTTCATTGTAGTGAAAGTTAATATCCTTGTTTATAAAGTTTATCTCTCTCAGAATATGCTTTATCCCGAAAATTAATCATTGTCGGGTTTATGGAAAGATTGAAAATGTCTTCTCCTTGGTTCTCTATCCCCAGGCTTTTTCTCTTCATGATCACTTTTCCGGTGTTGATCTCTTCTCTCTCCTCTGTCCGAAAAGCTTTCTTTTCTTGAGAATTCTTTACGGGGAGCTCTGCTTCTATTTCCTCCTCTACTGAATCTTGATTCGGTTTTCACCTCTCTATTATCATCCGGAGCATCTTCTTTGTTTTGTTTGAATTCCTTGTACTTTCCTTCAAAAATCTCATATTTGCGGAATTCACAATCCAACGCTCCATTGAATAATGGAATTTTCTCGGTGGGCTTTAACCCAATCTGATCAAAACATTCTTCCCGATAAGAGAGGATCCACGCTGTATTTCCCGCAAAAGCATGTTTTAACCGTTCGCCGATCATTTGATATAATCCTAAAAGATCATTGGTTGATATGCGCTCTCCATAGGGAGGATTCATTATGATAAACGATTTTTCAACAGGTTGTTGGAATGCTTGGAATGGCTGTATTTTAAGTATAACATCTTTTGATACGCCTGCTGCCTTTACATTATGGGTTGCGATATCGTGAGCTTTAGGGCTGTTGTCGTAACCGTAAATATGGTGTTTAAATTCCCGTTCCTGACTGTCGTCATTATATACGGTGTCAAACAGATCCCGATCAAAGTCATTCCATTTTTCAAATGCAAATTCTTTCCGGAATACACCCGGAGCAATATTCTTAGCAATGAGAGCTGCCTCAATAGGTATTGTGCCCGAGCCACACATCGGATCAATCAAGTCACATTCGCCATGCCAGCCTGTTAATAAAATCATACCGGCGGCAAGCACTTCGTTCAGAGGAGCTTCAACGGCCTCCTGGCGATACCCGCGGCGGTGGAGAGATTCTCCAGAAGAATCAAGAGATAGCGTGCACTCAGTCTGTGCAATGTGGATATTCAGCAGGACATCCGGGTTGTTAATGCGTACAGATGGGCGTTTCCCGGTTTTTTCTCTAAAATAGTCGACAATAGCATCTTTAACCTTGTATGATACAAATTTGGAATGGCGGAATTCTTCACTGAATACAACGGCATCAATAGCTATGGTTTGATCAATCTTTAAGAAGTCTTCCCAGTGGATTGATTTTATTTCATCATAAACTTCGTCGGCATTCTTGGCTGAGAATTTTTTGATTGGCTTTAATATGCGTATAGCTGTTCGCAGACAGAAATTTGCTTTATACATCATTTCCTTATCACCGGTAAAGGCCACCATTCGTCTTCCTATCTGGATGTCGGATGCTCCTAGTGTTGTTAGCTCTTGTGCTAAAACTTCTTCAAGACCTTGAAAGGTCTTTGCTATCATTTCAAACGATTTCATCTATATTATTTAAAATTCCTGTCTGCGGAATTATTCCGCTATAAATATCTTATTATTTCTTTGCTTTAGTCTGTACAATTCTGGCTTTAGCCGGTACATCTTCCGTTACCCAAATATTACCTCCTACTGTGGCATCTTCCCCGATGGTAATTCGTCCTAGTATTGTGGCATTAGAATATATTATGACATTGTCTTCGAGTATAGGGTGCCTTGCGTTGCCTTTAATCGGCCTACCGCATTCATCAAGCGGAAAACTTTTTGCACCCAGGGTCACACCTTGATATAGCTTTACATTATTGCCTATAATGCAAGTCTCGCCAATAACAACTCCCGTGCCATGGTCTATAGTAAAGAAATTGCCTATCACTGCTCCCGGATGTATGTCTATTCCGGTTTCACTATGAGCCATCTCAGTAATGATACGGGGTATGAGAGGAACGCCCAGCATAAGTAATTCGTGAGCTATTCTATAATTCGTAATGGCCCGGATTGCCGGATAACAAAATATTACTTCACCGAAGCTTTTTGCTGCCGGGTCACCATTATATGCAGCTTCAACATCCGTCGCGAGCACCTCTCTCATGTGAGGCAACTTGCTGATAAAATCCGCGGCCAACTTGGCGGCTTCTTCACGCTGGTCTTCAGTGCAATAGCTACATTCATCATCGGTGCCAAAGCACAATCCTGCCAATATTTGTTCGGTCAGTAAATCAAATAAATGTTCTATATTTACACCGATGTGATAAGTAATAGTTCGGCTGTTGACGGTTGAGTTCCCGTAATATCCCGGAAACAGAATTGCTCTCGACAATTCTATAATATCCTGTAATGCTTTGGCCGAAGGTAGCGGATTACCGTCTATATGCTGATGATACAATCTTTTATACGATTCATCTTCAGATAATTCTTTGATGGCCTTAGTCAGAATGTGAGTAAAGTTCAATGGGCTCATTAGTGATCTCCTTTATATATAAGGTGGCTACAAAGGTAGTTATTCTTAAGTAAAATTGCTGGCTGTAAACACATTTATATGCATAAAGTGTACAATAATAATAGATTATCTTCTGAAAAATCACCATTTTATAGTATAAAAATCCCATAAACGTGGTATTTTTCTTCCATATCAGAATATCTATCTTTGCAGTATAATAATTCGATTTAAATATTAAAACTCAATATGTTATGGGAAAAGTTGTAAAACGTCTTACTGAATTAGTGGGAAACACTCCTTTGCTGGAAGTCGCTAATTATAACGCAAATAAAGATTTGAAAGCCACCCTTATTGTTAAACTTGAGTATTTCAATCCGGCAGGCAGCGTTAAAGATCGTATTGCTTTGGCAATGATTGAAGATGCGGAACAATCCGGAAAACTGAAACCAGGTGCTACTATAATTGAGCCTACCAGTGGAAATACCGGTATAGGCTTGGCTTTTGTTGCCGCTGCTAAAGGATATAAATTGGTATTGACTATGCCGGATACCATGAGTGTGGAGCGACGTAACTTATTGAAAGCTCTTGGCGCGCAACTCGTGCTGACTCCCGGTTCAGCAGGAATGAAAGGTGCTATAGCGCGTGCAGAAGAATTGAATGCTTCTACTCCCGGCTCCATTATTTTACAGCAATTTGGTAATCCGGCAAACCCAGCTATTCATGAGAAAACTACCGGAGAAGAAGTTTGGCGTGATACCGACGGGAAAGTCGATATTTTTGTAGCCGGAGTTGGTACAGGCGGAACTGTAAGTGGTGTTGGCGCTGCACTGAAAAAGCATAACCCATCGGTTAAGATCGTAGCTGTTGAACCATCCGATTCTCCCGTACTCTCAGGTGGAGTTCCAGGTCCCCATAAGATTCAAGGTATTGGAGCAGGCTTCCTGCCAAAGAATTTTAAGATAGAAGTTGTGGATAAAATATTGCAGGTTTCTAATGATGATGCCATCCGTACGAGCCGTGAATTGGCACAGTTGGAAGGTCTGCTCGTTGGTATCTCTTCGGGAGCTGCGTTGAGCGCAGCCACACAGTTGGCTAAGTTGCCCGAAAATGAAGGAAAGACGATTGTCGTTCTTCTACCGGATACCGGTGAACGTTACCTTTCCACTTTGCTATACGCATTTGAAGAATATCCGCTATAAGAAATAATCATTGCCAGGGTTATTGCCTTTAATAAACCCTCTCTAGCTCGACGATAATGAAAAGCTAGAGAGGGTTTTATTTGTGCGGTAAGCGCATCGTATAGCTATGCTGCTTTTTATAGCTAATTTTTAGAAACCGCAAAGCGACTTACTTTCTTCTGCTAGCTTCTTACTCATAATGGTGTCTTTTGGAACATATTTTCCTTCTTTGTATAATTCACTTAATAACCCAAGCGCACCACAATCCTTTAGCTCTGCTCCCTTTTTTAAGTATTCTATCGCCATCTTTCTTGTTTTTTCATCCATTGTCCTTCCATAAGATTCGGAGCTTGTCTCTAAGTAGCTATATACATCAAAATAGGCCGGGGCATAATTATACCTGTTTGCCATAAAGATGGCATAAACCAGTTTTTCTTCATGATGTCCACTTGCTATATTAGCGTATCTCAATTCATCGTAAGCTGCCGTATCCCCTTTAAGTACCAATAGCCTTAATTCCTCAATGGAGCGGGAGTTGTTCATCGTTATGACTTCAACCTGCTTTTGTTTACAGGAAAATAAGGATACAATCAGAATAGATCCCATAAAATACATCAGTATGTGCTTCATAATTCGGTTATATTTTTTTTGTTACTCAAACCATCGCCTTATGGCATTATACATTTCTTCCATTGACGTCATGAAGCCCATTTTTTCATTGGGGAGTTGGCTTCCTTCAAAGCTGCCTACTTTTTTTCCATTATAGAACTTGCTCCATGTGCCTTCCTTATCCTTAATCGTTTTCTCCGCTTCACCGTTTTTTACTATTTTAGTAGAAAAAGTTCCAATTTCTTTATTGGTGTTACTGTCAACCGATACATTTTCCGTTGGAGCTATTACTATAGTGTTTTTTAACGCTTTGGATATTTTACCCGCAATAGGAAGCATATTATCGGAGGTTTCCTTACCGGTTTCACAAGAATGTAGAATTACGACTGTTTTTGCATCTTCACTCCTGCTTTTCCATGTCTTGCTATTTTCATTCAGAAAAGTCTTAAACTTACTTCCTGTATTTATTGGTACGTCTTTTCCTTTATTGTTATCATATGCAAGAATAGTCGTATTGTTTCCATGTGCCCACACATGAATAGCCCCGTCATCTGTGTAATTGTTGGCCGCTTTTATTAATGTGGCATTCTTACGGTCATTAGGGTCGAGTACAATAACCTTTTCTTTTCCGTCCGGATCAATAAACTTTATCGGGTTGTTGTCTACATAGGTATAAGGGCTTACTTCTGGATATTTTTCCGCTGTCTGGTCAATTGTCATAAATCGTCCTAATGCTGCATCGTAATGCCTTGCTCCATAGTCATACCAATTCAGACCTTTCTTGCTATCGAACTCCTTACCGTTGTATTTATAAGGCTGAACATTATTCGTATTTGCAAATACACCCCCGAACGGATAGTAATTGTTCGTCTCTTCCGGAGTACCATTCTTGTCTACAACCACGCGGTTATTCTCTTGATGATCCTGCAAATAATAGTGATACTGGTTGTCATTTAAAGAAACATATCCCGCTTCGGTAGCTAATTGCGTAGCTGTATCGTTTTCATAGATCATATTTCCACAATAATCCGTTTTAGTGACGGTGCCGTTGATGGTATGCGTAGTGCGTAGTTTCGTTCCGTCGGCACTATATAGGTAAACAATTGTGCTACCGTCATCAAAGGTTATCTGGCTTGGCAAATTTAAAAAATTATACTGAATATCAGTAATGTTTTTGTTTAAATCTTTGGTTAAATTACCGTTTGCGTCATAAGCATACTCTGTTGTTGTATTCGTACCGTTCTTGAACTCGAAACCACTGTTCTAGGCGGAGGCCGTTGCAGCATCATTTACTGCCCTCAATTGATTTCCGTAACACTCATTGTCAGGTTGTTAACTAATCCGTAAGTAGTTGCTCTCGGTGAAAGAGTTTAAATTAGTAGAAATCGAACGGCCTTCGCCGTAAGTAACGCTTCTTATTTTGAAACGGGAGGCTTCATTACGTTTGTTGTATTTAGTGCGGGAAAAAATACCCTGGAATGTAAGATTTATCATCTCATGTCGGAGTACTAAGTGAAATCTATCTTTTTTCAAAATGGTCAACCGATATCAGGGTAAAACACCATGCTGACCAAGAAGAAGTTTAAAGACTTCTTCAATAAGAATGTAACTATGCTATAAAACATAAACACCCGGCAGTCCGGGTGTTTATGTTCTGCTTTATTTAATATCATATTACATATCACTTTCTTTTTCGATCACTTCGTTTATTTTGATATGACCATTGTCTGATACAATCCATTCAAACCAATAGCATATATCTGTGTCTGGAACACAGAAATTAATGGAAAATTTAATTCCCGTTGTTGTAACATCTGTAATCTTAAAATTGGATATACAATATTTAGATATTTCATTCTTGGGTATAAATGATCTAAAATCATCCCGTTGTATTTTCCTGTTTAAAATAATGTCTTTGCCGTCTTTGTTTATGGTTAATATTACATCCTGACTGGCATAGTATATAGTATCCTTTCCTTTCTCATCTGTAATTGGATATGTGTTAACAATTTGTCCATTATCTTGCATTTTATATAAAATACGATAACTACCAACAATAGAATCTACGCTGGGAGATTCAAAATGTATAACCTTATGCTTTCTTTCCACTTGGGTTGGTTTGACAGAAAGATCTACGCCAATTGAGTCTCTTACTTTTTCATCATTAATTTTATTTTTTGTCCCATTGCAGGATGATAATAAATATCCTACCATGAACATCAATGTAAGTAAATATTTTCTATTCATATCTTTTAGTTTTGAATTGGTTTTATTTCGGGTATTTTTATTTCTGAAACAGGAATTTGAGGCAGTGGTCTTTGGGTTGCTTCAGGACTCTGTCCAACGACAGTGACTTCCGGCAAGGTTCCACCACTATACTCTGGTTCTTGAGTAGGAGTTCTAGAATCTATTATTTGTTGTGGGTCAACCAAGTGATTTGCTCCGTTTGCAGGATTTATCTTAGTGCCATCTACTGACACTTCATAATGCAAATGTGCTGTGTAGTCACTTTGACCATTTGCGCCAGACCTGTCCATAGTTCCTATTTGTTGGCCTTCTTTTATTTCAGTACCTACTTTAAGACCAGGACTTGTAGCATCTAAATGTATGTATGAAGTCGAAACAGTACCATCTGTAGAAGTTATCTTTATCCTGTTGCCACTACCATCCCCATCACCAGCATGTCCTACTCTTGTAACAGTTCCATTGTGGGTTGCAACAATTGGCGCGCCCTGATCTGTATTGCCACCTCCTGTATGATTAACATCGACTCCTTGATGTAACCTCCCATGAAGTCTTGCTGCATGCCAGTTATTCTCATGGCGATGTCCATTTCCATTATAAGTTTTATTTACGGGCCATTCTCTTCTTCCATCAGGGTCTATCAGGGTCTATCTTGTTTACTGGATTGTCAGAGCAATAGATATATGGAGAAACCCAAGGCTTTTTCTTGCAGAGTGGATCTACAGTAATAAACCTTCCTAAAGCTGCGTCATAATCCCTTGCCCCGTAGTCATACCAATTCAAGTCTTTCTTGCTGTCGAACTCTTTAGTATTATACTTGTAAGGCTGAATATTACCTGTACTTGCAAATACTCCTCCAAATGGATAGTAATTGTTCGTATCTTCCAGTGTGCCACTTTGATCAACAGCCACGCGGTTATTTCCCTGATGATCCTGCAAATAATAGTGATATTGGTTGTCACTTAAAGAAACATATCCGGCTTCGGTTAGCAGGCGTTTGGCTGTGCCGTTTTCATAGATCACATTGTCGCAATAGTCCGTTGTGGTAACAGTACCGTTTATAGTATGCGTAGTGCGGATTTTTGTTCCGTCGGCACTATACAAATAAACAATTGTACTTCCGTCACCGAAGGTTATCTTGCTTGGCAAATTTAAATAATTATACTGAACATTAGTGATGTTTTTGTTTAAATATTTGGTTAAATTGCCGTTTGCGTCATAAGCATACTCTGTTTTTGTATTCGTACCTTTCTTGAACTCGAAACTTCCGTTGTAGACGGAGGCCGTTGCAGCATCATTTACTATTGTTAATTGATTTCCGTAATACTCATTGTCAGGTTATTAGCTAATTCGTAAGTGGTTGCTCTCGGTGAAAGAGTTTAAATTAGTAGAAATCGAATGACCTTCGCCGTAAGTAACGCTCTTTATTTTGAAACGGGAGGCTTCATTATATTTGTTGTATTTTGTGCGGGAAAAATACCCTGGTATGTAAGATTCATCATCTCATGCCGGAGTACTAAGTGAAACCTATCTTTTTCTTGTAAAATAGTTATTCATTAAAGCTTCATCAATATTTTGCCTTATTGATTTCGAATAGCATGATTTATTGATATTTTATGTTTATAAATAGACCTGCGTACTTATTTTTATAGAACTGTTTTGAAAATAATATAGAGACAGTCGTACATGGAATATAAATCAGTCGTTACTTGAATGGCATTCACTCGTACAGTGAATGCCATTCAAGTAACGACTGATTATACACCTCTTATAAGGCTTGTTTGGATAGGGGTAGAAGTTGACTTGTAATTTTTATAGATAGTGTCTTTTGTCGTTGAAAAGATTATTACATGACCTGAGCTGTATGACTCATGTTATTCAAGTTGAACAATATTTTTTAAATTTTTTTGATGCAGGCAGGGGTGCGCTGCTCAGACTTCACTCGCACGCAGGCCAAAAGAGATACAGCTCATTTTATCTACTTTGACTTCCCATATTTTCACGTTGCGCACCGAAGCTTCGGCATATCCGCATTTATTTTCCGTATAGTGGCGCATGAAGATATCCAATATCTGTCGTTTCTCATCCATATCTTCAATGAAACGGACTTTTCCACGACACATTACGCTGCGTGATTTCATGCTGTAGCTGCAAGCTATTTGTTTGCTTTGGTAAACGAGCTCGTGCCCTTCACAAAAGGTGATACATACGTTGGGATTTCTTTCAAGCATCGCAATCTTACTTCCTTCGGGACCCGAATGCAGGTAGACAGTGCCCTCATGGTAGGCAAAGTTCATGGGTATGACATACGGATTACCCTGCAGATCGGTTATACCTACAGAGCAAAAGGTGCATTTGCGAATAATTTCTTCAATTTGAGCCGGGTCGGTTATAGCTAGTTTCTTCATAATTCTTTTTCTTTTCACCACTCTGTAGTGAACTCATTCCATCAGTGCAAAATCCAATTGTTTCTTTTCTAAATTAGCGCGGGCTACCTTCACCGTAATGGTGTCTCCCAAACTGTAAACTCTGTTTTTACGTCTTCCTCTAAGGCAATAGTTCTTCTCATCAAATTCGTAATAATCATCATCCAGATCGCGAATCGGTATCATACCTTCACATTTGTTCTCGTTGAGCTCTACGTACAGTCCCCATTCTGTGACTCCTGAAATGACTCCATCGTATACCTGACCCAAGCGCTCCGACATAAACTCTACTTGTTTATATTTTATTGAAGCACGTTCGGCATTAGCAGCTATTTGTTCCATTCCGCTCGAATGGTCGCATAGCGCCTCATATTTCTTTTCAGAAACACTCCGACCGTTTTCATCCAGGTATTTTGTGAGCAACCGGTGTACCATCATATCCGGATATCGACGGATGGGAGAAGTAAAATGGGTATAATAATCGAATGCCAAACCATAATGCCCGATATTGTGAGTGGAATATCTTGCTTTTTGCATGGCTCGTATAGATACCGTTTCAATGAGATTCTCTTCTTTTTTACCCTGGATATCATCGAGTAGATGATTGATGGATTTCGACACTTCCGTCTTTGTACCACTGGTACGCAGCTTGTAGCCGAAACGTGCGATAAATTGTGATAAATTGTCGAGCTTCTCAGGGTCGGGAAGATCGTGTATACGGTAGGGGAATACTTTCGCTTTCTTGTTCTTGCCTACTTTGCCTATTCTTTCGGCTACAGTGCGGTTGGCAAGCAACATAAACTCCTCTACAAGTTTGTTGGCATCCTTGGAGACTTTGAAATAGACACTGATAGGTTTACCCTTTTCATCGATCTCGAATTTTACCTCGTAGCGGTCGAAATTGATGGCGCCGGATGCAAAGCGTTTCTGGCGTAATATTTTTGCAAGATTGTCCAGCATCAGGACTTCGTCTTTAAAGTCACCGCTTTTGGTTTCGATAATTTGCTGGGCTTCTTCGTAAGTAAAGCGACGATCCGATTTAATCACCGTATGTGCTATACGTGAGCTTCTCACTTCGCCTTTATCTGTCATATCAAAAATTACCGAATAAGCCAGTTTCTCTTCGTTGGGACGAAGCGAACAAATAAAGTTGCAGAGTCTTTCGGGTAGCATTGGAATGGTGCGGTCGACCAGATAAATGGAAGTCGCCCGTTTTTCCGCTTCCCTGTCGATGATGCTATCTTCTTTCACGTAGTGAGAGACATCGGCGATATGTACGCCCACTTCCCATAAGCCATTCTCCAACTGCTTAATAGAGAGTGCGTCATCAAAGTCCTTGGCATCTTTCGGGTCGATGGTGAATGTAACGGTTTTTCTGAAGTCTTCACGTTTGGCAATCTCGTTTTCCGAAATCTCGGCGGGTATTTTGTCGGCCGCACTTTCCACAGCCGAAGGGTAGACATAAGGGAGACCGAACTCAGCTAGGATAGCGTGCATCTCGGTGGTGTTGTCCCCCGCTTTTCCCAAAACGTCAATTACTTGTCCGATCGGGTTCTTTGCTTTATCGGGCCACTCCACAACTTTCACTACTGCTTTATCACCTGTTTTACCTCCTTTTAACTTCTCCTTCGGGATGAAGATATCGTTGGCTAAAGTTCTGTTTTCGGTAACCAGGAATGCGTACGATTTAGCCACCTCAAGCGTTCCTACAAATGTATCGTTGGCGCGTTCCAGAATCTCAATCACCTCTCCTTCGGCTTCGCGCCCCCGGCGCTTTGCATAAAAGGAAATGCGAACCTTATCGTTATTCATGGCATGGGCGGAGTTGCGTTCGGCTATGAAAATAGCGTCACCACCTCCATCGGGGAGGAAAGAGTTTTTTCCATTGCTTTTACGTTGGAAGGTCCCGGTCATCTCAACGCCATGGCTGTTTAACTTATAATTGTATTTTTCAATTTCAGAGATATAATCATCCAAAACCAGTTCACTTAAAATATCTCTGCATAGCATTTTAAGAGGATGAGTCGAAAGACGCAGTTGTTCGAAAATATATTTGAGGGAAAGTACTTCGTTCGGGTTTGAATGGAAAAAATCCAGAACAGCAGCGCTGAGTTGTCTTTTGTTCATTCGCTTACCGGCTTTCTTCTCTTTCTTTTTTGCCATAATTTTTGTTTTTTTATTTGTATATCGTAACTACAAAGTAAACAAATATTCGTTTATGCTAGTTCAAATAGCTCTTAAAAACTTTGTTTATCCTCTGAATTGTCGATTAAAAGACTTTAAACCGTATATTTATATCTATATTTGCGAACAAATTATCAGTGTTTCGTTAAAAGTGGCAGGGATATACAAAGATGAATACCGTCGGTCTGTGTCATTTAAAATTTCGTAAGCGTGGACAATATATTAATAACAGGAGCTAGTGGATTTATCGGAAGCTTTATCGTGGAAGGAGCTTTGGAACGCGGCTTTAAAGTGTGGGCGGGTGTTCGTCCGACGAGCAGCCGTAAGTATCTCAAAGATCCGCGCATTCAATTTATCGAATTGAATGCAGGAAATGCTGAAGAACTGAAAGCCGAGCTGGCCCAACATGTAAAGGAGTTTGGTAAATTTGATTATGTGGTGCATTGCGCCGGTGCGACTAAATGTGCTCATAAGGATGATTTTGAACGGATAAACTATTCCCATACAAAGAACATTGCAGATAGTCTTATAGCCCTGGGCGTTATCCCCAAACAGTTTATTTTCATTAGTTCTTTGAGCGTTTTCGGTCCTGTTCAAGAGGAGGCTTTTGCGCCGATTAGTGAAGAAGATACTCCCCGGCCTAATACGGCATACGGATGCAGTAAGCTTAAGGCAGAGCGTTATCTGCAAGGACTGGGAAATTTCCCTTATGTCATTTATCGCCCCACCGGTGTATACGGCCCTCGTGAGAAAGACTATTTTTTAATGGTGAAGGCCATTCAGAAACATACAGATTTTGCTGTGGGCTTTAGCAGACAAGATTTGACCTTTATTTATGTAAAAGATCTTGTTCAAGCTATATTTCTGGGCATTGATAAACAAATATCGCAGCGTTGTTATTTTTTGGCGGATGGAAAAGTCTACCGGAGCCGTTCTTTTTCCGATTTAATCAGAAAAGAATTGGGGAATCCATTTGTTATTCGTCTGACATGTCCATTAATTATATTGAAAGTTGTATCTTTGCTGGCTGAATTTTTGGCGCTATGCAGGAAGAAGTCCAGTACGCTAAATTCGGATAAATATAAAATAATGAAACAACGTAACTGGCAATGCGATATTATTCCTGCAGTGAAGGATTTAGGATTTTCTCCTGAATATGATTTGGAAAAAGGAGTAAAAGAAACTATTGCTTGGTATAGAAACGAGGGATGGCTTTAAATTTATTTAAAAGGGTAGAGATCCAGAAAGGGTTGTTTGCCGTAGAGAAGATCACACTGATATATACTTTGTTGACTTCTATATTGATTCTGTTTCTTTTTCAGAAAATGGATCATCCTTTGCGAATGCTCTTGGAGCGGGGAATGATTGTCGGGGTGACTTTCTTATTGATGTATCTGTACCGCTTGGCTCCTTGCAAATTCTCCACTTTCATTCGTATTGCCATACAAATGTCTTTATTATCTTATTGGTATCCTGATACTTTTGAATTCAATCGTATATTCCCCAATCTCGATCATATTTTTGCGTCGGCCGAAGAGTGGCTGTTTGGAGGTCAACCGGCTGTATGGTTTTGCTTGCGCTTCCCTCACATGTGGGTGAGTGAACCTTTTAATATGGGATATTTCTTCTATTATCCGATGATCCTTATTGTTGTGGTATTTTATTTCATACGCTGTTTCGATCATTTTGAAGAAATCTCTTTTGTTTTGGTGACTTCATTCTTTATTTATTACCTCGTTTATATATTCGTGCCTGTTGCCGGGCCACAATTCTACTTCCCTGCCATAGGAAGTGAAAATGTAGCTAAAGGCATTTTTCCTGCGATTGGCGATTATTTTAATCACCATCAGGAATTGTTGCCGGGACCCGGTTATGACCACGGCTTTTTCTTCAATCTGGTGGAGGGCTCGCAACGAATAGGTGAACGTCCTACTGCCGCTTTCCCCAGCTCACATGTCGGCATTTCTACCATATTAATGCTGATAGCATGGCGCGGTAATAAGAAGTTGTTCTCTTGTCTCATCCCATTTTATCTCTTGTTGTGTGGAGCAACCGTTTATATCCAGGCTCATTATGTAATAGATGCTATAGCCGGTTTCGTTTCCGCCTTTGCTATTTATTTCTCGGTGTCATGGATGTTTAAACGATGGTTTGCTGTGCCGATGTTTAAATGATTTTCTTTTAGTACTCTTTTTCTTTTTATGTTGAGGTTTTATACCTGTTTTCATCCGAAAATGGGTATGCAATAGTATTGCTTTCTCAATTAATTCTTCTACATTTGCAAAACTGCTTATTGTAAGAAGAACCTTTATCTGTACCCTGATGAGAAAAGAACTTGTTATTATATTTCTGCTAATTGCCGGTTGCCTCAATAGCTCTGCATCTTCCTTGCCTTTGGATAAAATGCTTGCTCAACTGGATGATTTTCTGGAGCATAAAGATCAGTATGTGGAGCAGAAAGAAAAGAAAATAGCCGAATGGCGGCAGCAATTGGGGGAGGTTGTATCCAATGAACGGCGCTATGAAGCTTGCATACATCTTTTTAATGAGTATAAATCCTATAAATATGATTCGGCGTACGTCTATGCAAACAAATGCCTCTCTTTAGCCCAAAGCCTTGACAACAGAGGTTATGTAGCGGAAGCTAAAGGAGGCATTGTATTTTGTCTGCTATCGTCAGGTCTGTTTAAGGAAGCTTTTGATGTGATCAGTAAGATTGATATTACGGATGTGCCATTATCGGTTCAGGTCTCATATTATTCGCTTTATAGCAGGCTTTATTACGACATTGCAGATTATAATCATGAAGCACCTTTCCAGAATGAGTATGTACAAAAAGGGAGTGTCTATACCGATTCACTCTTGGTTTTACTGCCTAAGCAATCGCTGAAGTGGTGGTATGCCATAGGGCAGAAGCAAATGAAGGAAAGGCATTATGACGCTTCTATTCATTCGTTCTCAACGCTACTGCAAAGAACAGATGTGGATATGCACATGGAAGCTATAATCTCTTCCAGTATGGGGTGGATGTACTATGAGCGCGGTGATATGGATCGTGCCATGACTTTTTTAATACGGGCTGCAATAAGTGATATCCGCTCTGCGACCAAGGAGACCACGGCGCTTCGCGTTTTGGCGGGACTGCTTTATGAACATGGAGATATTAACCGCGCCAATAATTATATAAGATTGGCGCTTGAAGATGCTAACTTCTATAATGCACGTCATCGTAAGATTGAAGTTGGCTCTATATTACCCATCATTGAGCAGGATCGTTTTAATATTGTGCAGAAGCAAAGAAACGTATTGATCGGTTTTGTCTCTTTAGTCTCTTTATTATTCATTCTGCTGTTGATTGCCACACTGGTCATCTACAAACAAGTGAAGAAGCTTCGTTCCGCCCGCCGCATCATTGAAGAACGTAACTTGCAGCTACAGCAGACCAATGATCTTTTGTCCGAAGCGAATAATATTAAAGATGAGTATATCGGCTATTCCTTTTACCTTAATTCGGAATATATCGACAAGATGGAGAGCGTCTACAAGATGATCGGTCGGAAAATAGCAGCCAGACAGTATGACGATCTACGCATATCTTTCAAAGAGAGTGATTTGAATAAGGAGCGTGATAACATGTATGCTTCTTTCGATGAGACTTTCTTGAAACTATTCCCAGGTTTTATATCTTCCTATAATAAGCTGTTTCCTGTTGAGGAGCGTTTGAAAGGCGATCATGAAAGGTCGTTAACTCCCGAAATGCGTATTTTTGCATTGATACGTCTCGGCATTTGCGAGACCGAGCGCATCGCGAAGTTCTTAAATTATTCGGTGCATACCATAAACACTTACAAAACGCGGGTGAAAAATAAGTCGCTAGTTTCCAACGAGCAGTTCGAAGCAAAAATAATGGAGATCGCTTCAGTGATGTCAAAATAGCTTGGTTTTGTCATTAAAAAAGTCAAAGTATCTACTCCAATAATCGAATAACTCTAATATTTCCATTATATTTATTTTCATCTATACACTATTTAATCATTTGATATTTAGTGTATTAAATGGGCGTGTCCTCTTTTTTATATAATACATTTGCTATTTATCTTTCTATCGTGTTCCTTCCTACTTAACTTTGTCATGTTAATCGGGAATAAAGATTTCCGAGTTCATACATTGATATAAAAGTTAACCTTTTTATTTATTAAAAAAACAGTAATCTATGAAAGCATTACAATCTTCATGTGCTTTATTGCTGCTGTCGTTGATCATCTTTACAGGTTTTACGGCATGTAATGATACCGATGATGGTTCTTACGTACCTCCTATTACTTTAGGAGAGAAAATTCAAGGAAAATGGGTCTTGAAATCGCTTAAACAAGTGGATGAAATTGCGGGGCAGGCATTGGACCTTACCGGACAGTTTGAATTCACTTCGTTTACAATTGATCTTAAAGCTGATGCAGCGAATAACCCCACTACTTTCAGCGTTGAGGGAAATGCACCGGCTATTCTTCCGGCAAGTGGTTCGTGGGGAATGGGTTATCCTTTTACCAATTCAGACGGGACTGCAAGTAAAATCATCCTTTATTCGGATGCGGCTCAATCGAAGAAAGTTGCAGAGCTAACTGTGACCGCTCTTCCGGGGTCAAGTAAGGTTTTGGAGTTCAAGCTTACCCGGAAAGTCAAAGGTCAAGCCTTTGTATCGTATGTATATAACTTAGTACCAGTTGTCGTAGAATAAGAAAGGAGAACAATCCATGAAAAAGACTTTATTTATAATTTTTACATTGATCACTGTTTTACTACCTGCCAAATCGTGGGCAGATGGATCTGTGGAGTTGGGTGCTCCTGCTAAATGCTGGACCTTTCCTCGAATCTATACGATGGACGAGCCTGTAACTTGGTATTTTGATATGACCGATGCCGGTTTTGATGAAGGTGTGGATCTATATATGTGGACTTGGTCGCCCAGTGAACCGGATGCCGGTAATTGGGAAAACTCTTCCGATTTTGCTAAATTGGAATACGTAGGCGATAATGTGTATAAGACTACTATTGTGCCATTGGATTATTATCGCAGGGCGAACCCTAACCTTACGGTTGCCGATATTGAAGGGAGTGCCGGTTTCTGGATGCGATTGAAAACAAAGAACGGTGCATATCAGAGTGCTGTGTTCTCTATGACGTGGAGTGTTTCCGAATTAAAAGACTTTAAAGAGAGCGGTGAGGCTGCCACAGCTTATCCCGCGAAATTTGCCATGAACGAACCGCTTAGTATTCTATTTAATATTGAGAACCTTACATTTAACGGAAAGAAAGGCGGCCTGCTTGACGTCAATTTTGAATCATTGCATTTTCACAGTGGATTGGATAACTGGTCAGTGCTGCAAGAAGCTCAAATGTGGTTACCCGAGATCGTGAATAAAACGAAATTGAAACATATCGGAGGCAACTTTTATAAAATGGATTTAATCCCGGCAGAATATTATGGAGTGGCTAATGATTATCAAGCCGACAATCTGGCTTATTTGATTACAACGCATAATCCCGATTGGGCGGGTACTACTCCTGATGCATTGCTTAAAGCAGCGGCGGCAATAGCTTATCCCGATCCGGCGTTCTCTTATTTTCCTCAAAAGGTTTGTGCACTGGATATCCTTACTCTGATACGGCAGTGGAATGAGAAGACATCCGGTACCTTGAAATACACTATAACTGCAGGTAGTAAGACCATAACAGGTGAGATGGATGGAAACAGAGATAAGCGTCAGGCTTATATCAACTTGCTTAAGGAGTTGGAAGGGCAATCCGGACTAACTAAAATCAGTTTGAAGATACAAAATAAAGACGGAAATACAGTGGTCTCTACAGATATTCCGCTCATTCCTCTATCGGACGTTGAATAATGAACTAATCTATCCAAAGAAATGAAAAACAGAACTGTATATATTATTTGCTCTTTTCTCATGGTGTTCATGATGACAGGGCTGAGCCAAAGTGTAATGGCGCAAAGCATTAAAGTCGCAGGAAAAGTTATTGATAAGAATCAGGAGCCATTGATTGGGGCTACTGTACGCATTGTCGGAACTCAAGGCGGTACGATAACAGGCATTGATGGGGGATTTAATGTTGAATGCCCTAGAAATAGTACGCTCGAAATCTCTTTTATCGGATATATAACCCAAAGAGTTGCTGCTTCTGCAAACATGAAAGTGGAGTTGCAGGAAGATGCGATTGCTTTGCAAGAGACAGTGGTGGTCAGTGTAGGGTATGGCACGATGCGTAAATCGGACTTGACAGGTGCGATCACTTCTGTTAGTGCAAAAGATATGAAGCAAGGCATTATTACCAGTGCGGAGCAGTTGCTACAAGGAAAAGTCGCTGGTCTGTCGGTGGTACAGAGCTCGGGTGCTCCCGAAGCAGGAGCTTCCATCCGTTTGCGTGGAGGTACTTCACTCTCTGCAAGCAATGGCCCTTTGGTTGTGGTGGATGGTATTCCCGGAGTTGACTTTAATTCTGTACAACCTTCTGAAATTGTATCGATTGATGTCTTGAAAGATGCTTCGGCTGCAGCAATCTATGGTTCCAGAGGTGCCAATGGAGTAATCATTGTCACTACAAACCGTGCGTCCGGTTCGGCTGAGCAGAAGAGCATCCAGTATAATGGCTATGTGGCTATAGGGCAGGTTGCCAAACACATGGATTTACTTTCTGCCGATCAGTGGAGAGCTTACGTGCGGGATAATAATGTTGCGCAAGCTATAGACTATGGGGCAGATACCGATTGGCAAAAGGAGTTGGAACGTACTGCAATTTCACACTCCCACAATATCGCAATCAGCAACACGAAGAAAGATAATGGTTATCGCGCTTCGGTGACCTATCAAAATACACAGGGGGTTATTGAACGCAACAATATGAATCGCTTGGCGGGTAGTCTTTCCGGCTTTCAAACCGGTTGGAATGGACGCTTGAGAATTGATGTAGGTATTAACGCTAATTTCGACAGCTGGCATCCTATTGACACTCGTATTTTTGAGCGTATGACTAACTTGAATCCTACTTTCCCGGTTCGTGACCTGAATGGCAATTTTGCACAGATTGGTGGAACAAATACCGAAAATCCTGTGGAGATCAATACAAACCGTACCGATGATCAGAAGCGTCACCGATTCTTAGGTTATGGCAAGGTTGAGTTGGAATTGATAAAGGGGTTGAAAGCCGTAGCTAACGGTTCTTATGAATATCAATCCAGTGAAAGTGGTTTATACAAGCCTACTTATGCTGTAATGGAAGGTAAATCGGAAAAAGGTTGGGCCCAGCGTACTCATGCTGAATATACCAATAAGCAAATCGAAACTTATTTGAACTATGATTTGAAGCTGGCCGGCATTCATCAATTCAACGCCATGGCGGGTTATTCTTATCTGGACAATATATATGAGGGCTTTGGCTCTACCCGCAGTGGATTTGATACAGATGCTTTCTTATATAATAATCTGGCGGCAGGATCTGATTTCCGTGCAGGAGATGTTTATTCATACAAAGGAGAGGCCCGCTTGGTTTCTTTCTTTGGGCGTGTCAATTATAATCTCATCGGAAGATATATGTTGACCGCCACTGTAAGGCAAGACGGCTCTTCACGCTTCGGCGATAATCACAAATGGGGTACATTCCCTTCCGTATCTCTGGCATGGCGCATCTCGGATGAACCTTTTATGCAAAACGCCTCTTCTTGGCTGGATAATTTGAAGCTACGCGCAGGATATGGAATAACGGGTAATCAATCGGGTATTGGTGAATATAAATCGTTGGCGGTACTGAGTGCGGACGGCGCTTCTTATTATGATGCTGCTTCGGGGACTTGGAAGAAATCGTATGTACAAGCCCAGAATGTGAATCCGGATTTGAAGTGGGAGTCAACAGCTCAGTTCAATGTAGGACTTGACTTCAGTATTTTTAAGCGTATAAACGGTACTCTTGAATTCTATCATAAAAAGACCAGTGACTTGCTTTGGACTTATCCGGTTCCTCAACCTCCATATTTGGTCGGAACCATGTTGGCTAATGTCGGCGACTTGGTGAATAAAGGGTTGGAATTGAGTTTAAGTGCCAATATCATCAGACAGAAAGAACTGACACTTGATGCGAACGTGACTGTTGCCTATAATCATCAGGAAATCACCAAACTATCCAATGATGCTTATCAAGCGGTTGGTTTACAGGCCGGTTCACTTCATGGACTACGGGGTATGTCGGGGATGTATTCCCAGATTATAAAGGAAGGATATCCCGCAGGTGCTTTCTATGGACCTAAATGTTATGGCATTGATGAGGACGGAAAATACATAATCAATCGTGATGAGGATGGAAATCCTATTAATGAATACTTAGGTAGTGCACAGCCCAAATTTAATCTCGGTGTGGGAATGAACCTTACTTATAAAGCTTTTGACTTCAGCTTTGCCGGATATGGCATGTTTGGGCAAAAAATATTGAATGCTACCCGCATGGCTATGTTCGATCCTACCCGCCTGCCGGCGCAGAATGTTCCGGATGATTTCCTTAAGAGTGGCATTAAAGCCGATCCGCTTTTCTCGAGCTACTTTGTTGAAGACGGTTCTTTCTTCCGGTTGCAGTCTGTGACATTGGGTTATACGGTTCCGGGAATAAAGAAAGCCGGACTTGAGAAGATACGTTTTTATCTGACGGGAGAGAACTTGTTCACATTAACCGGATACAGCGGCATTGACTCTGAAGTAAGCATTCCTGATAATGTGTTGGATGGTCCGGGTATCGATCGCTTTAATAGTTATCCGCGTCCGCGTACATTCTCTTTGGGTGTGAACATCTCCTTTTAATTAACTAGAAAAACGATTATCATGAATAAAAAACTTATATCAGCAGCATTACTTGTCTCGTCGCTTATTTTTAATGCATGTACCGATTTGAATGAGACGCTATATGATAAGGTTTCCATGGACGACTATGGAAAAACTTCAAATGAAGTTCAAACTATTGTTGCCGGTGCCTATGCCACATTAAGAGGATACGGTTCGGCTACTCCCGAAGGGAATGGGGTTAACTGTTATCCGACTTGTGAATATGTTTTCTTTTTAAATGAGTGTGCTTCCGATGAGGCTTGTATTCCTACGCGGGGTACCGACTGGTATGATGGAGGTCGCTATCAACAAATGCAATATCACACTTGGGATGCTCAGAATCAAATGATATTGAGTGCATGGAGATACTCATTTATCGGAATATCTAAGATTAATGCAATCATTTATCAAGTGGATAAGTCAGCTTTGACCGATGCGGCAAAAAGCAATGTTAAAGCTGAATTGCGCGGATTGCGTGCGTATTATTATTATTTATTGCTCGATCAATTTGGTGCTGTGCCCATCACGACCGATTTCGCCGCATCCGGACTTCCTAAAAAGTCTACACGGCAGGAAGTATTTGCTTTCGTAGAGAAAGAGCTAACAGAGATCATGGACTTGTTGCCTTCGGGCGTACAATACGCCAGATTTACCCAAAATGTAGCGAATACTTTGTTGGCACGTCTATACCTAAATGCTGAAGTCTACACCGGAACACCTCGTTGGCAGGACTGCTTGAATGCCTGTGAAAAGGTGACGGGTTATTCACTCACTACTAATTATTTTGAGAGTTTCAAGATTGAAAATCAGACGTCTCCTGAAATCATCTTTGCTATTCCTTATGATCATAAGCAAGGAACGGTAGGAAACTATTTGGCGTCCATGACTTACCACTATAATCAGAAAAAGGCGTTTACAGCTGATGAATCTTATCCTTGGTGTGGTAACGGTATCTGTGCACAACCCGGGCTTTATTCTTCATTCGAAGCAACAGACGTACGTCGTAATTCGCTGATGATCGGTCAGCAAAAAAGTGCCAAGGATGGTTCGGATATCCTGATGGACAATGGAGAACCATTGAACTACACCGAAGAAATTGTAAACTATGCAAAGGCAAAGCAGAATGAAGGAGCCCGTTTGAATAAATATGCATGGAGTCCGACTGATATCTGGGAACGTGATAATGATTGGGTAGTCATGCGTTACGCAGAGGTATTGATGATGAAAGCGGAAGCCAATTATCGATTGGGTTATACCGTAACGGCTCTTCCTTTTGTGAACCAATTGCGCACTCGTGCCGGGCTATCCGAATTGGCGAGCGTAACGGAAGATAATCTTGATTTGGAATGGCGCCATGAATTTGTTTTCGAAGGATTACGCCGGACAACTAATATTCGTTTTGGCACATTTTTTAAACCTTGGTGGAACAAGGGCGATACGCCTAAATACAGAGGTGTATACCCCATCCCTCAAGAAGAGTTAGCCAAGAATCCTGGTTTGGAACAGAACCCGGATTATAATTGAGATAGGAATGTCTGAGTGGTTTAGCTGTTCTTAAACGAAATATTGCGAAGAGAATGTAATTGAATTCCTATATATATCTGAGCGTATCAGCCGTTTTTGAACTCTCTGGGTTAATGGAGTTGTGGAAAGGTGAAAAAGAGTGCTAAGACGCTTAGATATCCTAAAATAGGATTGGAATAGTTCATAAATAATAAAATATGAAGCGAATACTTTATATCTGTTACTTTTCTGCAGGCCTCCTTCTATTGGGGGCTTGCAGTAGTAAAAATAGTGGGAGCGATGGTGGAAAAGTTCTTCCCGGTGCATTGTCGCCAGTGCCCGTGGCGAAAAGCAATACAATGAAGGTCTATGCACACTATATGCCTTGGTTTGAAACTCCCGAGAGCTCGGGACAGTGGGGACAGCATTGGACTATGAGTAACTGTGATCCGAAGAAAGTGGATGCCAGCGGAAAGCGTCAGATCGCCTCCCATTATTATCCTCAAATAGGGCCATACGCTTCGAGTGATGCTACGGTGTTGAATTATCATGCTCTTCTTATGAAATATTCCGGTATTGACGGAGTTATGATAGACTGGTACGGTACTCAGGACAAGTACGACTATGCCGCCAATAAACGTAATACGGAAGAACTTGTAAAAGCGATAGAGAGGGCAGGACTTGATTTTGCTATTGTTTATGAGGATGCTACTTTGGATGGATTGAATGATGCCGGAAAAGTGGTGCAGGCAAAGGCGGATATGAAGTATCTGGAAACTAATTTCTTTAGCAAAAAGAATTATATAAAAATTGATGGAAAGCCTCTTTTCATGATTTTCGGCCCCCAACAAGTCATCTCTCCCGCATCTTGGACTGACATTTTCAGTACGTTGACTGTCAAACCGACCTTTATTGTGCTGAATGGTTTCTCGAGTAAGGCAAATGATACAAAGGTGAAAAACTCGGAAGGTGAGTTTCTATGGGTGAACCCTAATCCTGATTATACAAGCGCCGCAAGCTTTAGCTGTTACATAGGGGGAGCCATGCCCGGCTTTTTCGACTACTATAAAGAGGGCGGCTGGGGGGATGGTTATCCAACCTATGATGCGGAGAACGGAGCTTTGTTTAGCAGGCAATTGAATGCGGCAAAGACTGCTGCTTTAAAGTATTTGCAGATAAGTACGTGGAATGATTTCGGAGAAGGTACCACCATTGAACCGACGTTGGAGTATGGCAATCGCTATTTGAAAATCTTGCAGCAGTTCACGGGTGTCTCTTATCAGGAAAATGTGCTAAAGGAGATTTCTCGCTGGTACACCTTGAAGAAGCAGTATGCCAATGATAAAGGAAAGGCTTCGGAGTATCTGACCCAGGCTTTTTATTATTTCGTTTCTCTACAGCCCGATAAGGCAAAACAATTAATGGATGAGTTAATAGACTAATTTAGATTAAGTACTTATGAAATTGAATAGAATAAAGCTTTTATTCTGCGTATGCTTTAGCCTCTTTCTTGCTTCGTGTGGGGTAGGCGAGCGTATCCATACGGTGAAGTCCCCCGATGGGAAAATCGATTTAATAGCCGGTGTGGATGAAGGCAGACCTTATTATGAAGTGAAGCGGGGAGAGGAAGCTGTTATTGCTAAATCTCACCTCGGCTTTCAATTGAAAGATGGTGATTTTAGCAATAACTTCAAAATAAAAGCGGTAAGGCAGGCATCACACGATGAAACATGGCAGCAGCCTTGGGGAGAAGATATAGAAGTACGTAATAACTACAATGAGCTGACATTATTGGTGGAAGAGCAAAGCGATCTTCATCGCGAGCTCTCACTCGTCTTCCGGGTTTTTAATGATGGAGTAGGCTTCCGTTATGTTTTTCCGAAACAGAGGAATCTGAAAGACTTCGTTATAATGGATGAGAAAACGGAATTTGCTTTGCCATGGGATGCTCAAGTATGGTCTATCCCAACGAATGGCACCAAATATTTTGAAGCGTTGTATAAAGCTTCTCCGGTTAGCCATAAAGATACCGTATCAACCCCAATCACGATGATGGCGAATGATAGCCTTTATCTCACTTTGCATGAAGCGAATCTTACCGATTATGCCGGATTGAATCTTGCTTTGGAAAAAGGGACGAAGACCACATTGCAAGCTGCATTGACTCCTTGGTCGACCGGTGAGAAAGTTTTTGCATCCGCTCCTTTTGCTTCGCCTTGGCGTACTATAATCATTGGGCATAAACCGGGTGATCTGATGCTTTCACGCTTGATGTTAAACTTGAATGAACCTTCTAAGATAAAAGATACTTCGTGGATAGAACCCGGACGCTATGTTGGTATTTGGTGGGGTATGCACATGGAGAAATATACCTGGTCGCAAGGACCTAAACATGGAGCCACTACTGCAAATACAATGCGTTATATTGATTTCGCGGCAAAGCATGGCTTTAGTGGCGTGCTCGTAGAAGGTTGGAACTGGGGATGGGATGGCGACTGGACTACACATGGTGATCAATTTAGCTTTACCCGCTCTTATCCGGACTTTGATCTGAAACGTGTTTCGGAATATGCCCGCTCGAAAGGAGTCAGATTGATTGGACATCATGAAACGGGAGGAGCGGCACTCAACTACGAGGCACAACTGGATAGTGCGTATGCACTTTACCGTTCGGTAGGGGTTAATGTCGTTAAGACCGGTTATGTGAATCTTTTATTGGATAATAAAGAACAACATAACAGCCAATATGGTGTGAGACATTATCGAAAAGTAATTGAGACTGCAGCACGATATGGCATTATGATTGACAATCATGAGCCATCTATGCCAACCGGTTTGCAAAGGACTTATCCTAACTTGATGACTCAAGAAGGGGTGCGCGGGCAGGAATACGATGCATGGTCTACCGATGGAGGCAATCCGCCCGATCATACCTGTATTATACCTTTCACCAGAGGACTGGCCGGGCCAATGGACTTTACTCCCGGTACATTTAAATTCGTGAATACAGTGCATCCGGGGACCAGAGTGCAGACTACTCTTGCCAAGCAGCTGGCTCTGAATGTGGTGCTGTTCAGCCCTTTGCAAATGGCTTCGGATATGATAGAGAACTATGAGAACCAACCGGCCTTTTCTTTCATCACTTCTTGCCCTACAACATGGGCTAAGACAGTTGTTCCCGATGCAAAGATAGGTGAATATGTAGTTGTTGCCCGCAAAGACCGTCGTAGTGATAATTGGTTTATCGGATGCATCACTAATGAGAAGGAACGGACTATAACCCTTTCACTGGATTTCCTTGATAGTGACGCTTCTTATAAAGCTACATTATATTGTGATGGAGAAGGGGCTGATTACCTTTCAAATCCTTATCCGGTGAGTATTAGTGAACGCGAAGTCAATGCCAAAACAGTACTCCAGCTGAAATTGAAGAGAGGTGGCGGGGCGGCTATCCGGATTGAAAAAATATAGTGACACGTCGCTCAATAAATGATTGAAACGGTCTTCTCACTCTTTTATTTGAAGGAGGAGAAAGTGATATCTTTATCGCTTTGATGTACGAATACGGTGAAAAGAGGATGCATATTCCTTACTCAATAGATTTGAGATCGTGGTTTTTATATTGGTTTTTTAGGTTATTAGAATAATATATGGTTGTGACAAGGGAGAGGCATTCGGCCTCTCTTTTTTGTTTCAAGAAAGTTGAAGGAGTCTGCCGAATATAGTAGGAGTAAGCCGGAGAGTCTGCCGTGTTTATAGGAGTTTGTAAATACCTCCCGCTAGTACTTTTATTATTCCTTTCATTTCCAACTCAAAAAGGAGTACACTCATTTTATTCACGGGTATGTTAGCTTCAACAACAAGGCTATTGATGTGCATATCACCTTGTGCATTGAGAATATATACAATTTTTTTTTCCTCTTCGGTCAGTTCAGGAAACAATTCGCGCTGTACTTCCGCCTGCTGTGTAGAGGTGCTTTCTTCTTTCCATCCCATGGTATTCACAAAGTCTTCGGCCGATTCGATTAAGGCTGCTTTATTCTCCTTTATCAGTCCATTACAGCCGCTGGAGGAGACATCATGAATTCGTCCCGGAACAGCGAAGCAATCGCGATGATAGCCGTTTGCTAGATCTGCTGTAATCAGTGACCCTCCTTTTTCTCCCGATTCTACCACAATAGTGGCATCGCTCATCCCCGCTACAATACGGTTCCTACTCACGAAATTATAGCGATCGGGATTTGTTCCGGAAGGAAATTCCGTGAGGAGACCACCTTGCTGTAGCATATCAATTGCCGTTTTGCGGTGTACAGATGGGTAAATGCGATCTAGTCCGTGGGCTAGTACCCCTACCGTGGAAAGGTTATTAGCCAATGCAGCCCGATGGGAATGGATATCTATTCCGTAGGCTAGTCCGCTGACAATAAGGATATTGGGGCAAAGAGCCTGTATATCGTGTAGGAAGTCATTACAGAACTGCTTTCCATACTCTGTAGACCGTCGTGTTCCCACCATGCAAATCACTTTCATGCGGTTCAAGTCAGCATTGCCTTTAAAAAAGAGTGTGAGGGGCGCATCTTCGCACTCGCGAAGTCGCGAGGGGTACTGACTGTCTTTCAATGTGAGGCAGGTGATCTTGTTCTTTTCGACAAACTCCATCTCACGTTCAGCCTGTGCAATTGCTTCGGGGCAGTCTAATGCTTCTACTATTGAAGGGTTTAGTCCCGGTATAAGGGTTGGTAGTTCTTTTCGGGAGCGGAATATTTCTGTTGCGTTTCCAATAGAATCAATTAAACGTTTGGCTCCTATGTGCCCGATTCCCGGAATCTGAGTCAAAGCAATGCTGAATAAACATTCGTCTTCATTCATTTCAGGTTAACTTTATTTCTCATCAAAACTTCTCACTACAAAGTATACGGAGTTTTTTGTATCTTTCGTTACTTGGTGTACAGCTGTATTGTGCTTTTCTCACCTCAGGTCAAACAAGATTAACATTTGTACACTCTAATTGACTTGATCGCCTTAAGGCTTCTCCGAAAGGTAAGGTGCAAATATTTTCTGAAAGAGTTTACCATCGGTTAATTTACCATGCTCAAGGCATACCGTGTCAACTGTCGCTTTGATAACAACTTTGTTATCGCTCTTTCTGAAGATATCCTGATAGAATACATATTTAATTCCTTCTTTCTTTAGATAGAGCTTTGATATAAACTCGTCACCACTTTTTAAAGGTGTTTTAAATGCCATGTTAATGCGTGCTACCACAGGATCAATTCCCTGATTGTGTAGTTCGGAGAAGCTGGCACCGGTTGCGGAGAGGAATTCGTGGCGGGTGTGCTCCAGATAGTGCTGGTAGTTGGCATTGTTGACAATACCTTGCAAGTCGCACTCATAGTCGCGGACTTTCATCTCCAACTGATAAATGTATTTTTCTTCTTTCTGTTCCATCATAATAGCCTGTGTAAGGTTCTTTCCGCTCGTTTTCAATATATTGTAAATAGCATTAAAAGAGACTTTGTACTACCTCCTATTATTTATCTAGGCCCTTGAACTTCTTCAGTTCTTCGGTAGAGACTAATTTGTATAGCTTGTCGCTAGGACGTATTTTATCGCATTTCATCGAGAAATGTACTCCTTTCTTTACGGTTTGTACAGGTTGGAGTTCAACACGGGCTTCATCCAAAGTCATAAAGACTGCTCCCGTGGTGGGACCGGTAATGAGTAGCTTGTCGCCTACATTGATTTCGGCAGCTTCTACCAGAAACTCGGCAACTCCAAGATTTGAAAAGTATTTTATACCTTTTCCCACATATATTTTGCGCTCTGTCGCGGCCGAGCCATAGTTCTTTGTCCATTCTCCCAAGCGTTGTCCCAGGTAATAGCCATCCCAGAAGCCGCGATTGAAAACTGTTTTTAACCGCGCATCCCATGCCTCAATCTTCTCATCGGTAAAGGAGTCGTTCATGTAAGCCTGAATAGCTTCTTTATAACATTCCACAACCGTGCGTACATATTCGGGACCACGAGCGCGACCTTCTATTTTGAAGACTCTGACTCCCGCATCCAACATCTTATTCATGAAATGGATGGTCTTCAAATCCTTTGGCGACATGATATATTGATTGTCCACTTCCAATTCCACATCCGTCTCTTTATCACGCACGGTATAGGCGCGGCGACAGATTTGCATGCATGCCCCACGGTTGGCGGAGTGATTCATTTCGTGTAATGACAGGTAACATTTACCCGATACGGCCATACACAATGCTCCGTGGCAGAACATTTCAATGCGTACTTGTTTGCCCGAAGGTCCGCAAATATTTTCTTCGCAGATGTGGCGGTATATTTCAGCTACCTGTTCCAAGTTCAACTCGCGAGCCAGTACCACTACGTCGGCGAATTGAGCGTAAAAACGTAATGCCTCTACATTGGAGATGTTCAATTGCGTAGAAAGGTGTACTTCCTGTCCTATCTGACGGGCATAACTCATTACGGCTACATCGGCGGCAATCACGGCGGATATGCCGGCTTCTTTCGCTGCATCAACGATGGTGCGCATTAATGCCACATCATTATCATAAATAATGGTGTTTACGGTGAGGTAACTTTTCATCCCGTGTTCATCACAGGTCTGGGCTATCTCGCGCAGGTCGTCTACCGTAAAGGTATTGGCTGACCGTGCCCGCATATTCAAATTTTCTATACCGAAATAGATAGAGTCGGCTCCTGCCTGTATGGCTGCGGCGAGCGATTCGCGTGAACCGACCGGAGCCATTATTTCAAGTTCTTTTATAGTTGGATTCATTTCTTGTTCCGTAGGAATGGTTGATTTATCTGTCCCATAACGCTTGTTATGCGCTTTTTGTTGAGGCTTTAACTTGTAATGGGGTACAAAGGTACGCTTTTTTCCGTATTTTTGCAGCCAAATCGCCTTTTATTGAGTAAGATATAGATTGTAAAATATGAAAATTGGAAATATAGATTTAGGCAAATATCCTGTGTTTTTGGCACCTATGGAAGATGTGACCGACCCTGCTTTCAGACTGATGTGTAAGCGGTTTGGGGCGGATATGGTATATACGGAATTTGTGTCGAGTGATGCCTTGATCCGCTCGGTGAATAAGACCACTCAAAAGCTGACAATATGTGATGAAGAACGTCCCGTTGCAATACAGATTTATGGGCGGGATGTGGAAACAATGCGTGAGGCTGCCCGCATTGTAGAAGAAGCACAACCGGATATTCTTGATATAAACTTTGGCTGTCCGGTGAAACGGGTAGCGGGCAAAGGTGCAGGTGCAGGGATGCTTCAAAATATCCCCTTGATGCTTGAAATCACACGTGAAGTGGTAAAAGCGGTCAATATCCCCGTCACGGTGAAGACCCGTTTAGGCTGGGATGCCGACCATAAGATAATTGTGGAGCTGGCCGAACAATTACAGGATTGCGGCATTGCAGCACTCACTATACATGGGCGTACCCGTGCGCAGATGTATACGGGGCAAGCTGACTGGACTCTTATAAGGGAAGTAAAGGAAAATCCACGCATGCATATACCCATCATAGGAAATGGTGATGTAACTAATGCTGAAGCGGCAAAAGAGGGCTTTGAACATTATGGTGTGGATGCGGTGATGATAGGCCGCGGAAGTATTGGACGTCCTTGGATATTTCGTGAAGTGAAGCATTATTTGAATACCGGCGAACTGCTTCTTCCCGAATCCCCTGAATGGTATTTGGATGTATTAAGACAGGAAGTGAAAGAAAGTGTGGAACGGCTTGACGAACGTCGGGGGCTCATTCATGTAAGGCGACATATTGCTGCAACACCACTTTTCAAGGGTATCCCGAATTTCCGAGATACGCGTATCGCCATGCTTCGTACCGAATCGGTGGATGAACTTTTCCGTCTCTTTGACGGCATCAACTTTACCGGAGCTGACGAGCTCTGATCAGTACAATCTCAGGACTACGTATTTCTGAATTATCAGATCTATATATTCAGCGCCTTGCATCTATATATGCAATGTGCTGGATATATATTTCCCTTACGTTGGATATATAGGTGCAATGTTCGGGATGTACGAGTCTAAGATTTTCTTTTCGCGGCGGATAATGACTTTCCACAATCTTAGCACTTCTTGCAGGCTGAAAGGTATGGTCTGCAATTCTTAGCACTTCTCGCAATGGATAATGACTTTCCGCTCATCAGCGAGGGTGGTTGCAAATAGGTAGATATCTCCTCCGTCCTTCACGTTTAGTTTTTTACCCAATTCGGCTGTTGTGCTCGGGAAATTACGAATACTTAAATTCGCTTTCTTTATTCCGCCAAGTAATTCGGAGAGCTCTTTCTTATTCGGCGAAGAAACTCCGTTTATATGAAATCGTCGACCGGGAAATCCATCAATAAGCTTGTCGGAAACGTAAAGATGGCTGTTGGAATGCAATTTCTTGAGTTGAAATGCCATTGCGATGCTTCTAAAAGCTCCGGCTTTTAGAATGGATGCGTTTGGCTCATACAAATAGCCATCCGGTTTTGCGGTGTACTCGCAGATGGCGTTTGACTCCTGTTCACGGGTAAAAGAGAAATTCTTGTCAGTATTTGTTGCCAGACTCAAGTCGTCAGCAGGGATGCGGTTGATTATGCTTTTAGCCTTTGTGGTCCGATTCGTGCAATGAAGAGAGGCGTAGCCGGGAGGTTCGAAAATCCCTGTTCTTTTTGTTGACAGATTCACGCAATGTACAACTACTTGTTCTGCCGGGAGTGGGTTATGCCCCAAAATAAGAAGTAGTTCCTTGCATTCGTTGCCCACAGAAATTACATAAGCGGCTTCCACGCCTTTCAACTCGTTTATCGCTTGTGAGAGGTCGAGCATTGGCGAAAGCTTGACCATGACATGTTCAGCTTTTTCAAGCAATAAAGACTCCAACTCTACCACATTAGGCTCACAATCAGCAATAGCAAATACTTTACCTCCCTGTTTATCGCGCCGTGCCGGATCAATAAATATCCAGTTGACGTGCGGCATTTCTCTTAAATAACGACACCCGTCCTCATGAATGACTTGTATCTTGTCCAGTCCCAGTAAAGGAAAGTTATATGTAGCTATTTCGCAAAGCTCCTGCTGGCGCTCTACGTAAGTTACGCGTTGGAACAATGGTGCGAGAAAAGCACAGTCTATTCCGAATCCACCCGTCAGATCGGTGAGAGACTCATCTCCATTCTCTGATATCATGCTCTCAATAATGCCTGCTTTGAATCTTGCGGTATTCTCCGAAGAACATTGTTCTAAAGAGAGATGGACGGGATATGCAATATCCTCTATCTTACTCCATGATGGGATCTTTTCTACAGCCTTTCTCCATCCTGCTATTTGTGTCAGTGCTACGGGCATGTTCACTCCCTTATATCTTTGCGATTGTAAAGCAAGGCTACGCACATCCTCGTTATAGTGAGAACGGATGAACTGTCTGGTGATTTCGTCAATGATTACCATATTGTCGATTTAGTATCTAAAATCTATTGCTTTCAGTTAAGGTATGATTTTATATCTCCTCTTTGCCTCTTGGCGACTGCACCAGTTGAAATGCCACCATTCGCTATGAAGAGCACGAAATCCCGCCGAACGCATGACGCGTCTCAATAGAAGTCTGTTTTCCCGTTCTTGCTTCGTAATCTTCCCCCTTTGCACTAGACTCCTTTCGTTTGTAATATGCGCTTCTATTCCAAGATGATCTACTTTTGTCCCCATTGGGAGAGGCTTTCCATTCTCATCCAAAATACTGATGTCAACTGCAAGTCCATAATTATGGAGTCCGCCTCCATGGGCAGGGTTTGATACGTATATATCTTTAGACGTACCACGCACTACGTTCCACATTTCCTGTTGTACACTCATGGGTCGTGCTGCATCATACACAATCAATCGGTATCCGGGGTGGAGCCTTTTCAACTCACGTTGTCCTTTTATCAGTCCTCTCATGGCATTCGGATGCAGGTATGCTTCTTTCAGACTTTTATATAGGACGTGACCGGTGAAATTATCGGGGCGTGCATACATTAGTTCCACCCGAATGCTACTATCGGCCGTTTGTATGTTTATCATGCCATATCTCTCCATATTATAATCTTGAGCTATCAATGGCATGCTATATAATAATATCCAAATGATATAGAGGATACTTTTCATGATTTTATGAGATAATACTTCGTTGGCAAAGGTAGGCAATTCTGTTGCTTTATACAAAATACTCTTTTGTGAGTACTACAGCCAATAATAAATATATATGTTTAATGACCAATACATCAACAACATGTTTTATAAAGCAAAAAGGTATACAATCATATTTATTATTTTCTTTTCTTTCATTTCTGTTAGAGAAATTCCAGTTCTTCAAATCGAATCTTATAATATATTCCTATTTTTTTGATGAATAGTTTTTGTTGCGATCTCAAATATATCAATACAGCTTAACTGTATATCTAATATGGCACATGTCTTATTGTTAAATAAATGAAAAAGAGTAATGAAATAACCAAACAAAATGATATTTTCTCTTTAATATAAAGGTTTTTTATATCTTTACAATTGAGCGTTTTTCAATTTTACTTGCAGTGCTTTCAAAAATTCAAAATATCCCTATAGACTAGCTTAAAGGGGTGGATATGACTAATATAGTCTAATGTAAAAGCGGACTTGTAATAATATTATACTTAATAATTTAGAAATGAAGAAATTTATTATTGCGACATTTATCGCATTACTTAGCATAACGACTGTCTGGGCACAGAAAATTGTGGTGTGGGATAATCCTACCACAGAGTATGGAACCAACTATGGAGATGGCTTTTTTAATATTGTCTTAGACCTAACTAAGGTTGAAATGAAAGAAGCTGAGACTGTTGTGTATATGACTATCCAACAACGTTCAGACTATCCTAATATTAGATTCAAGTTTGCAGGTGACACTTACCTCTGTATAGGTAACAAACACTATCCAGTGTGTTCTGCTGATGGCATAGAACTCAACAAGTTTACTCAGACGAATAAGGACGGACGACTTGATGTTGTATTTCACTTCAAGCCACTTCCTCAGGGCACCAAGTCTTTTGATTTCATAGAGGGTGATGGACAAGGTGCTTTTCAGATTAAAGGGATTAAGTCTATAGAGAATCGTTGGAATCAACTCTTCCCTTCTTATTGGCGTGATGAAGAGACTGGCAATTGGGAGATTGCTCTTCTTGAGGATTGTGCAATCTACCAGTGCAAGTTTTGGAGTTATAAGCGATGTGAGGTGAAAGATAAGACCGGTGAGGCGGATATAGTGATGTGCAATGGTGATGATGAATTACATATAAAGGTTGGCAAGAATAAGAAAGGCAAGCGAACTATACATATCGGAAAGCAGAAAGTGACGTACTCAATGATTACAAGCCGTTTCATGCCAGACTATCCTGTTAAAGATACTCGCACAGACTTTGTCAACAATGGATATAAGGTTGATACAGTTACTGTTGTGGGATGGATAAAGGATATGCCAGAACATTACAAGCATGAGAAGACTTTTAGCTTCACCTGCGAAAATATTTTCACATGCGAACAAGGCACAGTTTCTGCTGACTTGGATGAGAAAGGCCGCTTTACAGCCAAGATTCCACTTATTAACAGCACAGGGTTCTTCTGCGATTGGTCACGTTGCTTCGTTCGAACCATATTTGAACCTGGGAAGACATACTTTATGCTCTATGATTTCAAGGAGGGACGTCGCTACTTCATGGGTGATGATACACGTCTGCAGAACGAACTCTTCAAGTATCCGCTCGAATGGAAGTCTATTCAAATGAAAGATGGTGAAGAGTTTAACAAATACATTGCATCGGTTGATAGTTTGCTCAAAGCACAGTATGCCTACATTGACGAACTGTGTGAGTCACATCCTTTGCTTTCCACTCGTTTCAATAAATATAGAAAAGGTAACACCCTTTGTCAACAAGCTCGAGACTTCGGTCAGGCACGCTTCAGAAGCAAAGATTATCAGCTTTCCGACATTGCCCGCAAGTACGCTTACGATACTTTTTATACAAAGCTTGAAGAACCGCTCACGCTCCATCGCGACATAACCGGTTTTCTTAGAGACTATATTTCCGATGCTATGAGAAACAGTAGTCGTGTTTTCTCATGGAAAATAGCAGAACACCTCGCAGAAATTGCATCTAACGATGATGAACTGGCAATGCTCACTCGCTGGTCGGCACTAACTGATGAAGCAATAGAGAAAATCAAATCAGCCTCTACAATGGAAGAGAAGGAAAGGATCTCAAATGAGCTAAACACCAACAATGCTGATTTAAATGCGAAGATTGAAGAAATACTAAATGGTCAAAAAGTTAGGAAACTAATAGGTGGAGAAGCACTCATCTCAGCAATGAATACTCGTCTTCATCTGCTTGATTCACTAAATTCAGCTCCCATCATTAAGGATATCGAACTCTGTCGCATGGTTTATGAGGAAATAAACCGTACGTGCAGTTCACTGAATTCAGAAGTAATTGACACTCTCAAAGCATTGGTAAGCAATCCTATTGGCATTGAGATGGTTGAGAAGAGAAACAATAACTATATCGCCATTGAGAATCGTAAATTTGACAAATTAGTTCTCAAATCGTACGAAAATCTCAAGGATTTCACAGAGGGCGAAGCTCTGTTAAAGAAAATCCTTGAACCATTCAGGGGAAAGTTCGTACTACTCGATGTATGGGGCACTTGGTGCGGACCTTGCAAGGATGCACTTAGCCACTCATCAGAGCTGTATGCACGTCTCTCAAAGTATGATATCACGTACCTTTATCTTGCCAATCGCAGTCCTATGGAGTCATGGGAGAACATTATTAAAGAGTATAACTTGACTGGCAACAACGTTGCTCATTACAACCTTCCTGCCCAACAGCAGTCAGCAATTGAGAGGGAACTCAAAGTTCATTCTTACCCAACGTATAAGCTCTTCAACCGTGAAGGCAATTTACTCGACCTAAAGGTTGATGCCCGTAACATTGACAACCTTGAAGACTTGCTAAAGCGTTTGTCAAATCAGTAATGATAGTATATCATGCAATTGACACCCCACTCTTGGGATGAATACATATTTTGAGTTTATCACAGAGACAGAGCTTATTTCGTATGGGACTCTTGATAAAAAGAAGATTTTTTGCTCAAAACAATCTCACAAACGAACCTATAATATTATAGAATCTCTATCTATGTAAATGCGCTATCATGAGTCGCTCCGAAACTCTGAGAGATTCATAACTCCTCTTTAAGAGGTTACATTGCCGAACCGTAGCCCTTTGGTTCCCATACCGAAGCGCTACGGTTCGCATAGCAAAGCCCTACGGTTTGAAAACCAAAGGGCTGCGGTTCCTCTATGCATAAAGAAAAGTATGGAAGCTATAATACAACTTTAGATTTAAGCTACGACATGAATAATTTTTTCAGAAGATATTCATTGGATGATGCATTCTCAAAATCCAAAGATTTCACTATTGAAGCTTTAAATACTAAGATAAACATCTTTAGAGCATGTTTCAGGGGAGTAGTAAAGAGAGTTCTTCCTGTTTAAATTAGCCAAGATATATGCATGAAGGAAGTAAGAAATGTTAGCCGCATCCTTGGTTTTCAAGATGAATTGCTTTTAATACAAAGATTAAGCTATTCAGAGACAACACAGAGGAGTTAGAGATGTGTCCTTCTTCTTATTCAGATTATCTAAAATTCATGCTTAAAATCGTGATCCCTCAGAGTTTGGTATGATCCTGAGAAATATCACAGTTTCTCAGGATTTCGGTACGATCCCTCCTTAGTGCCATCATTTTTAATATTCCCACAAATAGAAAGGGTTGTAAAACATTCTTTTACAACCCTTTCTATTTGTGGACCAGCCTGGGCTTGAACCAGGGACCTCCAGATTATGAGTCTGTTGCTCTAACCAACTGAGCTACAAGTCCGGCATATCCTTTTTTAGGATAGCGGGTGCAAAATTAGCATCTTTTGCTGAAATATCCAAGCTTTCGGGCAAATATCATCTTGATTTTATTTCAAAACTTATAGGTGCGCTTTGGATTTTTTGGGAACCATCCTTTTTTTACCCGGTCAACTTGCTCAAAGAGTTCTTTGATCGTCCAAAAAGAAGAGAAGGCAAAGACGCCTAGCAGTGAAGAAATCAAGATATCTTCTATCAGGAATGATGCAATGACTCCAATAACTCCCAATAGCAGAAATACCCACCAGAATTTTGTTCCCCAATAATATTCGGCTTTAACCACAACGGGATGAAAAAGCCCTATTATCAGAAAAGTACATATTCCGATGACTAAACCAGATAGGTGATATTCGTTTAGGAAATCAATCATTTATATGGCTTATTTTCTGGACAAATGGGAATTTCTTTTTTGATGCTTTGTTCTAGCGAAATCAAAGTTTCGGTGGCCGTTACGCCGGGAATTTCCTGCATCTTATTATTGAGTAGATCCATTAAATGCTCATTATCACGAGCATATACTTTGGTTAACATTGTGTAAGGACCTGTTGTGAAATGGCACTCAACAATCTCAGGTATTTTCTCTAATTCGGCTACCACAGTCTTATACATAGAGCCTTTTTCAAGCTTAATTCCAACGTATGTACAAGTTCTGTATCCAAGAGATTTGGGATTTACATGATAACCCGAGCCGATAATAACTCCAAGGTCAATCAAACGCTGAACCCTTTGGTGAATAGCAGCACGTGATACTCCGCACTCAGCTGCAACATCTTTAAAAGGTATACGGGCGTTCAGAGAAATGATCTCCAGAATTCGCCGATCAAGATTGTCTATCTTTTCCATAATATATAAATGTAAAATCTTGTTGTATCAAAAAGTAAGCAAATATAGGACTTTATTTTAATTCTTCTATATAAAAGGGAGAAAAATTAGTGCAAACGTAAAAAAACGGAAGAAACAGATATATTCAGTATATCCGGTTTCTTCCGTTTAAAACTTTATGATATAGGGAAGTAAAAACTTTCCGCTATATTTTACTTCTCAATGCTTAGTAATTCTATTTCGAAGATAAGAGTAGAGAATGGTTTGATTTGACCACCAGTTTCTCTTGAACCGTATGCCAATTCGTAAGGTACGTAAAGTTCCCACTTAGAACCTACAGGCATCAATTTTAAAGCTTCTGTCCATCCTTTGATTACTTGATTAACACGGAATGTTGCCGGTTCTTTACGTTTGTAAGAACTGTCAAATTCAGTTCCGTCGATAAGTGTACCTTTATAGTTTACTTTTACTTTGCAAGTATCAGCAGGAATAGCGCCTGTACCTTTAGTGATAACTTTATATTGCAAGCCGCTAGGAGTAGTTACGACTCCTGCTTTTGTCTTGTTTTCTGCAAGGAATTTTTCTCCGGCTGTTTTATTAGCTCCGTATTTCTTCTCAACAGATTTATCTCTGATGGTTTCCATACCGGTGCGCATGTATTCAGCAGCTTGTTCTTTTGTCATAGCTCCGCCTTTGCCAAGAACTCCGGCAACGAAACCTGCCAATATGTTATCACGACTTAATGTTTGAGTAGAATCTTCGCCGAAAACCTGGCTGTTGAAACCTTTCACCCATTGAGTACTTACCATTTGTCCTATTTGAAGGCCAGCTAAATAAGCTGCATCTTTTTTGCTGGTCTTAGATGCTCCTTCGTTGAAACCTTTCACGAATTCGGCCATATAAGCTGTGTCTACATTGAGTTGTTGAGTAAGATACTGTTTCAAGCCTTCAGTACGTGCCATACCGATAGCGTAAGAAAGTGAATCCACATCGGTTTTCAGATTTGCTTTAGGGCTCTGCGCAGTACAGGAAGCTAAACCTGCAGCTACAGCAATTACCATGAGAAATGTTACTTTTTTCATTTTGCTTTAATTATTTATTAGTTTTTTGAAGATAAGATTTCGATTAGTTCCACTTCGAAAATAAGTGTGCTGTGCGGAGGGATCATTTCACCTGCTCCTTGTGCACCGTATGCCAAATCAGATGGAATATACAGTTTCCATTTCGCTCCTTCGGGCATTAACTGCAAGGCTTCCACCCATCCGGGGATAACTTGATTTACTCCGAATACGGCAGGTTGTCCACGCTTTACAGAGCTATCAAAAAGTGTTCCGTCAATTAGAGTTCCTTCATAATGGCATCTAACTTGATCGGTAGCTTTTGCGTGTTCGCTATTTTTTCCTTCATTAATGACTTCGTACTGCAACCCACTTGCTAAAGTAACAACTTCCGGACGTTTTTTATTTTCTTCCAAAAAGTTCTTTCCTACTTCTATACTGGCTGCGTTCATCTTCTCCTCTAATTCGGAAAAATATTTGTTAACGATTTCGCGTGCTTCAGCGTGTGTTATAGCTGTCTGATTTCCTTCCAATACATCTTTAATTGCTTGTGCAAAATCATTCACGACAATGCCATTGGCACCCATACTTAACAAATTTTGCCCGATTCCGAGCCCAATGGCATAACTGAATTTATCCATACTAATTTTTGATTGATACAAAAGTGATTTTTCTCTTAAAATGTAAATTTACAAGTGGCAAAAGTACATGTTTTATTTGAATGATCTTTCTTTTTGGATTTAAAATTTCTTATTTCTCTGTTTGACCGATTATTCTTCTGTATATTTGCTATATAATATCTTAATAGAAAGGGGTTTTGATGAAGAACTTGGTTGTTTTGTCAGGTGCCGGTATGAGTGCTGAAAGTGGTATCAGTACATTCAGAGGTGGCGGTGGTTTGTGGGATAAATATCCGGTTGAGCAAGTTGCTACACCGGAGGGTTACGCTAAAGATCCGGAACTTGTTATTAATTTCTATAATGAACGCCGTAAACAGTTGCTTGAGGTAGTCCCTAATGGGGGACATTTTGGGGTGGCTGATTTGGAAAACGATTTCAATGTAACGGTGATTACTCAAAACATCGATGATTTGCATGAGCGGGCCGGGAGTAAGCATGTGATTCATTTGCATGGTGAACTGACCAAGGTTTGCTCAAGTCGTAACCCCAATGATTCTCGGTATATTCAAGAGTTGAAGCCGGAAGAATATCAAGTACGACTGGGAGATAAAGCTGGCGATGGTTCTCAACTCCGTCCGTTTATCGTCTGGTTTGGAGAATCTGTCCCAATGATTAAAACAGCGATTGAGTATGTGGAATCTGCCGATATATTTGTTATTATAGGTACATCTATGAACGTATATCCCGCTGCGGGACTTCTGAATTATGCTCCTCAAGATACTGAAATTTATTTGATAGATCCGAACCCGGTAGATATATACTCGTATAGAAAAGTCTCTGTTATTCAAAAAGGAGCCTCCGAAGGAGTGGAAGAGTTAAGTGCTTTGTTAAATACTGATTGAAGACCTGCTTGTAACTCTTCTTCTTCAAAACTTTAAGAAGAAGAGTTATAAGGTAAGCGGAACAAGATCTGCATCTTGTATAAATAAACGTAGTATGCGCAATGCCGGTATCGTTATTATCCAATGCGAATCTTCATTTGTTGGCCTTTGACTTTTTATTCATAATGCCCACTAAAATGATATACCAGTTGCTTAAAATCTTCGTATTTCTCACCATTCAGCCATAATTCAGTGGGAGATACATTAAACATCATAAAGTTTTGTCCAATTTCGGCATCTCCACCAAAGTTCTGTGCAAAAACAATTCTAACAGTTGGTGGTGCACCATATCCACCCGGAACGATTACATCTTTAGGACGTAATCCAAAATTTATTGTGCTTTCATCCATTTGAGAAAAATCATATCCGGCGGTTACCGTCACTTCACTTATTTCACGTAAAAGCCGAGCGGTACTTTCGTCTTTAATAACGTCTGCCATAGGTCGTAATGACATTGTAAATGACAAGGAATCACGAGAAACTACAACCGCATTGCCTAACTCTGTAATATTGTCACCGTGATAATATACTACTTTCACGGTGCCGTGATAAGTACCTTTCATGTCGAAAAGCGCCTGTTGAATTTGAGAGGATGAAAATTTAGGTTCGTCGTCGTTGCAACTTGTAAAACTGAACAAGTAAAGAGATAGCAAAAATACTCCTAATAGACTTTTTGTTTTCATATTATTTTAAAATTATAATATTGTGCTAACATACATCTTTGTGCCTGTCTTTTCTTTATTGCACACTTGCAAAAATAAACAAAGTACGGTTTATATCCTAATCCCTACATTTTTTTGTAGATCAATGATTTTTGTCTTTAACCTCTGCTTTTTTTATTACAAACAAGCATTTATTCTGTTTTAGCTATTGCATTGCTGTCAATTTATCTGTTCCCTCACTCCTTTATAAATAATCTAATGAAAAGATAATTATATTATTTTTTGTTGTTGATCCTTTTCTTCAATAAAACTTTTATAGTAAGGGCAACTTAGCTATTCTTTGCTTCCCTTTTTTTTGACTAGAGAGAACAGCCTTTACTTGTAGAAAAGCGTTCAAATTGGAGATAGGAAAGCATGCTGATCGAGATAGAGAGCCAATGTGACAGAGATATAGGATCATTGGTAATAGAGAACTGGTATTTGGAGATATTACCTGCTGCAAATCTAAATATAAAGCATTGAAAATAAGGAATAAGAAGAGACTTCTTAGAAATGTGGCGAGATAAAGCAGAACGCGAAGAGCTATTTTTTCACCAAAAGTCGGAAGACAAACCAAGCATGGTGTATAGCCGTATTCAACAACCCGTAATGCTTTGCCATAATACGGAAACGCTCCCGAAGTGAAGCATTGCGGTTTTGGGTAGTCATGCCTTCGTCTAAATAGTTTATGGTAACAAGGCGGGCATTGTGCAGGGAGTGCGATTTCTTCATCATGCGAATGCACCAGTCAAAATCAGCAGAAAAACGGTATTGAAGATCATAGGGTTCCGCTAACGAACGCTTCATCCAAAATGCCTGATGACAAACCAGCATACCTTGTTTGAAACTTTTCCAGGTCAGCACTTCGGGAGTGGCAAGACGGCGCATGCGCAGGAAATGCCCTTTTGCATCCACTAAAGCCGTTTCTCCATATATCACATCCGGCAATTCTTTGGCTTGCAAAGAATGAACAACTTGTTGCAACGTATCGTCCTCGTGAAAGCTATCGCCGGCATTCAAAAAACAAAGATAATCCCCAGTGGCCAGAGCCAGACCTTTATTCATCGCATCGTACAATCCCCGGTCGGGTTCACTCACCACGTGGGTGATATGCTCATTAAATCTCTTGGCAATCCCGAGTGTGTCATCCGTGGAAGCACCATCTATAATGATATACTCCAAATGATGATAGGTTTGTGATATTACGCTTTGTATTGTGTCTTCCAATACCGACGCAGCATTGTAAGTCACGGTAATCACGGTAAATCTTGGGATGAGACGATTATTATGCATTTCTTCCACTGACTTTATTGTAAATCTCAATATATTTTTTGGCGATGATACCTTCCGAATAATTAGAAACGGCTTTTCGCATGGCCTGTTCGGACAAGCTGGAATACCCGGAGTCAGTTAATACCCAATGTATGCCGTTCGCCAAGTCTTCAGCGGATTTATATTCAGCTACGTATCCGTTGTGGAGATGATCTATCATTTCCGGTATTCCACCGACATTGAATCCTACACAAGGTGTACCGCATGCCATTGCCTCCATAATTGTATTCGGCAAGTTCTCCTCTAAAGAAGGGGTTACGTATAAATCCACTGCGTTGTAAATATCCACCATCTGATGTTCATTACTTACATAGTCAAGTGGATACACCTTGAGAGGTAATAACTCTTCCAATTCTTCGGAGCGCTTTCCGAAGACGACTACTCCTAGCTGAGCAGATAATTCGGGATATTTCTTCACTAAGAGATTACATGCTTTCACAAGGTAATCAATGCCTTTTCTTTTATCCGTGATTTTGACAGAGCCGAAGAGAATTAATTTTGTATTCTGAGGGAGCATACATGCTTCTCTGGCTTCTTTCTTGTCTCTAGGCTTAAACAGGTTGGTGTTGATCGGGTTTGGAATGCTTGTGATTGAGTGACCTGTCAACAATGCACTTTTTGCAGCTTGCCCTTCCAACCATTGGCTACACGTTATAAAGCTTATATGTCTTCCTTTATAGATATTTTGCTTCTTGCGGAATATTCTGGTTGAGAGATCTTTTTTGCTTCCTCCTTTGTAGATATACGGGCAATGGTGACAACCCTGTTGATAATGTGTACATTCGCGTGCATGGTGGCAGATACCTGTGCAAGGCCACATATCATGCATGGTCCACACTACGGGCTTTCCCGAAGCCAATATTTTTTCAATATTGTTTAGTGAAAGCATCCCCTGATTAATCCAATGCAAATGAATGATGTCAGCTTGTTGAAATTCGGGCATTGAGGTTATGTCGGTGCCGGTGTTTGCAATATCAACCGCGAACAGGTTATTTTTCTTAAAGTGATTTGCTTTCCAAATAATAATCCGTTCCCAAATAAATTTCCAGACCATCATCCAACTCCGGTTTAATGAGACTACACTGATTTGATCGGTTTGCTTGTCACGTACCAAGAGTTTAGCCTTAATCCCATTGTTTTTTAGTGAGTCCATCAGTCGGCTCGCTGCGATGGCAGCTCCTCCGACACGTTCGGATGTATTGATCAGTAATACTCTCATTTGTCTAATTGTTTTGGCAAAAGTAAGTCTTTTCTGTTTTTCTATCCATAAAATCGTTAATTTTTTATTTTCTCCGGGTTAAACTTTATTATCTTTGCCGTGAATACTTATCAAACCTAGGACAACGATGGGAGAAAAAGGACTGAAATACTTTGGCTTATTATGGCAGAGCTTTCTGAGTATTGTAAAGATATTGCTACAATCAAAGTGGAAGGTGGAACTGCCAAACTCATTCAGCAATTCGGATGAGCTACTTATATTAGCCAATGGCCCTTCGTTAAACCGTACGGTGGAAGATCATACTGAATTTGTGCACCAAAAGACTTTGCTTGCGGTAAATTTCTGCGTGACTTCGCCAATATTCGAGCAGTTACGTCCTGAATTATACTTGATAGCTGATCCCCTCTTTTGGATTGTTCCCGAGAAAAGAGTTCAGTTGTTTCAGACTTTGGCCGAAAAAACGGCATGGAATTTATGCCTCTTTGTCCCTGCCCGAGCGTTGAAGAATAAAGAGTGGCAGCCGTTAATATCTTCCAATCCGCACATCAAGTTGTGCATTTACAATACTACTCCTATTGAAGGTTTTCAACCGTTCTGTAACTGGATATTCAGCAAGGGCTTGGGTGTTCCGCGTCCTCACAACGTATTGATACCTTCCATTACTATGGGATTGAGATTACCTTTTAAAAAGATATATCTGGCAGGGGCTGACCATTCCTGGTTACCGGAAATAACCGTTACCGATGAGAATGTGGTGTTAATGCATCAGAAACATTTTTATGATCAGAATAAATCCCAAGCAGCTACCGTCACTCAGGAAAATTTGCATAGCGCACGCTTATACACCATATTGTATCACATGTACGTAGCCTTCAAATCTTATTTCGTATTGGAGGCATACGCTCAAAAACAGGGAAAGGAAGTTATCAACGTAACTCCAGGTTCCTATATAGATGCTTTTAAACGAATGAAGTTATGAAAGACGGAATAATTATTCAGGCCCGTACCGGCTCAACCCGGTTGCATAATAAGATACTATTGCCTTTTTATGGAGAGCAACGTATTATTGATATTCTGATCGGCAATATAAAGAAGGCATGCCCCGATAAAATTATAGTTTTGGCTACGACGAATCGTTCGCAAGATGATGTGTTGGCCGATATTGCCCGCCAAGCCGGAATCTTGTGTTTCCGTGGGGATGAAGACAATGTCCTTAGCCGTTTTATACGTGCGGCCGAAATCTTTGGCATTGATCGATTCATCAGGGTTTGCTCGGACAATCCGTTTTTACAGGCAGACTCGTTCAAATTATTTTTTACCGAACATGATATTTGCCCGGCTGATTATATTGCCTACGGGTTTGCAGATGGTCGCCCTACTATTAAATCACATTTGGGACTGTTTGCCGAATTCACAACAGTGAATGCACTTCGTCGGGTGGCTTGCTTTACGCAGGAAAAACTTTACATAGAGCATGTTACAATATATCTTTATACTCATCCCGAAAAGTTTAGCATCCGTTTGTTGCCTTTGCCAAACGACCTTGAAGGTCGTTATGATCTTCGTTTTACGCTGGATACCATTGAAGACTTCACTTTGTTGCAAACACTTTATGCTACCTACCGTGAGAAGACGGATGGCAGCATTGAAGCGCTGTTGAAACTGGTTGAGTCTAATCCGGAATATCGCGTGAAGATGCTTGAAAACATTGCTCATAACGAGAAGTAAACCATTAAGAATAAATCATTAACGTATGAGTACATATATAATTGGAGAGATAGGACAGAATCATAATGGTTCGGTTGACATAGCTAAATTGATCGTAGAATTGGTATCTCGTCCTGTTCGTGAAGAAGTTTTCGGTATTGAGCTTCGTCCGATGGATGCTGTAAAGTTGACTAAGCGCGACCTAAATGAAGAGCTTACGGACTCCCAAATGAACAGGCTGTATGACTCACCGCATTCTTTCGGACGTACATACGGCGAACATCGTGCTTTCCTCGAATTAAACGATGAGGAACACTTTGAAGTCTATAAATATGCCAAGTCGCTTGGCTTGGACTTTGTCGAAACTCTTTGTTCGTTGGGCTGCTTATCACTCTTGTCGCTGTTTACTCCCGACCGTTTAAAAGTGGCAAGTCGTGATCTTACGAATCTTCCATTGCTGGAAGCCATGGCGGAAACAAAAATTCCCATCATTCTTTCCACTGGTATGGCCGGTAAAAAAGAACTGGACGATGCATTGGAAGTCATAACGCGTCATCACCATAATATTTCTATTTTACATTGCGTTTCCCAATACCCCACCCAGCCAGATAATCTTAATTTAAAAACGATTCCTTATCTTAAGGAGCATTATGGGCAATACACTATTGGTTTTTCCGATCATACCATTGGTATTGCGGCACCTGTTGTGGCAGTAGGTATGGGGGCTGAAATCATAGAGAAACATGTGACTATAGATCGCCGGATGAAAGGGACCGATCAACAAGGTTCTCTCGGACCGGATGGCGTTAACCGTATGATTCGGGATATCCGTATTGCCGAACGGTGGTTGGGGAAAGAAGAATTGTATGTTGATCCTGCGGTAGCTTCCGCCAAGGTAAAGTTGGAACGTTCCATTGCTACCAAACGATTGCTGCATGTGGGTGACGTAATAGCGGAGGAAGATTTACACCTGCTTAGTCCGGGTGATGGATTTAAATGGGCTGAGCGTTCAAAAGTCATCGGTCATAAAGTACTCAAAGAGATACCCCGGAATGAAATCGTTTATCAATCTTTTATTGAGTGATGAAAATAACAGCGGTTGTCGTTTTGTATAATCCCGGTAATGATCTGGCTCAGAATATCGGAACTTATATCCATCATGTGGATGAGTTAGTCTTATGGGATAACACTCCGCAGGGAAGTCGCGAAAAGCTGTCTTTGTCCGGTGTTGCCGACTTCCATAAAATCTCTTATCTCGGTTCGGGCAGCAATGAAGGAATAGGTTCGGCACTTAATGCGGCTATCTCTGTAGCTTCTACTAATGGCTCCACCCATTTACTGACGATGGATCAAGACAGTTCTTTCAGTAAGGATGACTTTGAATCATACCTAAAAGCAATACTTGATTTTGGAGCCGACAATGAAGTGATTTTCTCGACCAATTACTTTATAAAGTCCCAGCAGTCTACTTTATATCCGGTGGAAGATTCTGTCGATCGGGTATCTTCCTGTATGACTTCGGGTTCAATATACCCCTTGACTGTATTCGAGAAATTGGGTCGATTCAGAGAAGATTTGTTTGTATGGGGGATTGATTGTGAATTTTCGTGGCGTGCTTCGCGTAGAGGTATTCCTACAGTATGTTTTAAGAATGTTCTTCTTCAACATGATTTGGGCTATCAGAAAAAGAAGCACAAATTGCTAGGAAAAGAAGTTTTTCCTAACGAGTATTCACCCGATCGCTCATACTATAATGTTCGTAACGGAATGGTTTTGCATGCATTGTATCCGGAGAATATAAATATAAAGGCTCACCTACGCTACCATTTTTATAAGCGCATCGTATTTATACTACTTTATGAGAACCAGAAGTTTGCCAAGTGGAAAGCTTTATGGGACGGCTATAAAGATGGTTTTGCAGGGATACTTGGTAAGAGGAGGTAGATGCTCCTCATAATAATCTTGTATGCTTGATGTTGTGTTCGGGGTGCTTACCGATAATTAGAGAATATATAAAGTAGAATAGCAGTAACAGATAAAATAAAAGCTTATGTTACCGAAATTGGTTATAACAGATATTGATGGAGTTTGGACAGATGGTGGTATGTATTATACAGCCGAGGGTGATGTGATGAAGCGTTTTTCAGTGAAAGATGGATGGGGGGTGATATTTCTCAGGGAGCTGGGGATACCCGTGGCTATTATGACCGGTGAAAATTCCGCTTTAGTCCAGAAGCGCGCCGATAAACTGAAAATAAACCGTTGCTATCTACACGTCGCCGATAAACTGGCTAAAGCTCAGGAGATCTGTGCCGAAATGGGTATAACTTTGGCTGATGTTGCTTTTATAGGTGATGATCTTAATGATATTCGTTTGCTTCGTGAAGTCGGGTTCAGTGGATCTCCATGTAATACGCCGGACTATGTGCAACGTGAAGTCGATTATGTGACTACTGCTCATGGCGGCTTTGGTGCATTTCGCGAATTCGTAGAGAAGATACTTTTGGATAATGGTATGCTTGAGCGTGTATTTCAAAAGTTTATGTAAAAGCTGCGGTCTGATAAACAGAGTCTTAGAATCAATTTAGTCATTAAGAGTTAGTTATTTCTTTGTATCTTTATGCAAAGGTGTTATACTGAATAATCTCCATGAAAGGCTTTTGTTGGATCTATATATCCAGCAGATTCGATCTATATATGCAACGGGTTGCATATTAACTTCCAATATCTTCGATCTATATATCCCTCATACGGGCAATATATCTCACTTATCTTAATTATAGAAAGCCTTTAATTTTCAGCTCAATCTTACCAATATCTCGTCTAGAGATTTTTTTGTCTGGAGTCTGAAATAAGAAAGAAATTCTGTTCCTTCCTGCCCCGTGAGTAAGAGGCAGGAGAGAGTTTTTATTCTTTAATTCGAGGTAACGGAATAAATAAGGATACCGCTGCACGTATTTTTTTCGCCATTGCCATCATGTGCTGGTGCATTGTTGGCTTTGATGGGATTTCTCTCCGCTTTAGTTCCTCATCATTCCACTCGGGTCTATATTTTAACAAACGTTCTTCAGTACGTTTCACCTTATCTTCGCTTCTGGGTATTTCTTGGTAATACCTGATCAGGTTCAAACATATTTGACTATGTGAAGTTCGCAGTGCATCGTAAACATCATTGCGCTTGGTCTTGAAGTAAGCCATAAGCAGCTCCCGTACCGTTAATGAGATATCCAGCTTTTTATCGGTCCCGGCTTCACTCCAGATAGCTCTTCCATGCTGGCGATAGACAGCCATTGGCCGATTGATGTAGTGTATGTCGCCATACTGTGCGTTCAGTAAATGCAAGGCATAGTCGTAAGTACTAACCTTGGCAAACCAATCGGGGAAATCACCGAACAAGCCTCTACGGAATACCGCCGAAACATTCGAAATATAGTTGCTTCGCGCTAAATCCATAATGTCTGTATCGATCTTCTGCTTGCCGTTGCTGAGGCTTTTGGTTCCATTATCCTGGAAATAATTGATAACCCGATGAAAGCATGTGGAATAGGTTGAATGCGCATCAAGGAAGTCGACTTGCGTTTGCAATTTGCATTTATCCGTCCAAAAGTCATCACCTTCGCAGATTGCAACATATTCTCCTTGGCAATGAGCGTAGGTCTGCAGGAAGTTTTGTATCAATCCCAGGTTTTGCTCCCTGTTTAGTAATACTATTTGTCCGGGGTAGTTGTCATACCATGCCCTGCATATCGCTCCTGTCTCATCAGTGCTGGCATCATTGCCAATGACTAGTTCGAACTTAAAGTCCGTCTTTTGAAGCATGACACTGCGTATTGCCTCATGAATATATTGTTCTTGATTGTAAGTCAGCATCAGTACGCTGACTTTCACTTTTTCCTCTTGACCTGCGTTTTTATTATTCATCATTGTCGTACTCCTTATGAAAGCAGAGAAACTCTCTTTTGCTTTTCGAGTATAAAGGTACTGATTTTACGCTTTCATTGAAATCATTCGCAGGATTTCTTCTTTTTCAGGCGTATTGAATGAACAAGGATAACTGGGCATCCCTTTGACGATGTTCAATCCTTTCTGATTATATCTTTTGTCGGCTAGTCTGTTTAGCCAAAAAAGATATTTGTTGCGACGGAAGAATTCCTTGATTTTGCGTTTGCGAGTGATCGTTGAGGTCTCTTTGGGCATTGTGCTAATGGAGCGGATGAAGGCGATCTCGTCGTCTGTTGAAAATGTTGGGTTTGTGTACAAAGGGCCTGATTGTTGAAGTTCCTTTGGGTATTGCGCCAATGGAGCCGATGAAGGCGACTCCGTTGCCTGTTGAGGCGGTTGAATCTGTGAGCCCGAAAAGCTCTGGTCTTCTTGCTCTTTAAGCAGCTCTGCCAGAGAATAAAGAAAGCCTTCGTATTCTTCCTTATATTCTGGTGCGGACTTTACAATATAGACCGGTGTAGTGGTGCTCGTGGCTGATCCTTCGATGAACTCACGTGCACTGTAAAAGTAGGGCAGAGTGATATACTTACCCAATATCAGTGCTGCATGGTTAAAATATTCTTCCGCAAGGAAAAGGTTTTGGAACCTGAGTTTTCCTTTGTCATCGAAGCACTTTTCGTACATCTTTTTGAAAGCATCGGCACGTATCACGGCATAGAGAAGAGAAGCATACATATCTTTTTCTTGTAGCAGTCTCTCTCTCGGCGTGTCGGCTGTCACCTGTTTATCAAAATAGCGGATATACCGTGGATAAAATACGACCTTCCTTTTTTGCGGAGTGAAAGTCAGGTAATGCCCTTGAGCGCTACAATAATCGGGATGGTTATCCAAGAAGTCGGTCATATGTGCTATGGCTTCGGGTATTGTAAAGTCATCGTCGGCACAATAAAGCACATAAGGTGTATTAATCAGCGGAAGTATTTCCTTTATCTTGAGTAGGAAGTGTTGCTTCGGTTGGTGACGATATACAATGTTGGGATACTCTGCAAGGTCGGCAAACGGGAGATCCGATGAATCGGGTACAAGAATCCGTATATTAGTCCGACTGTAATAAGCCAACAATCTGCGTAAACGGTCGGGGCGGTTGTGCGCAGGAATGATAACGGTCACATGCTCTAAGGTCATCGTTTATGTGTATCTTTTAATGGTTGCAATTACAGTATGCGCTTCTTCTTAAAAAGATATTGGATACTTTCTCTAAACACCGCTGACTTTAACTTCCACATGACGAATATATAGAGAGAGGCTGCCAATGAAATTTTCAAGATCAATGAGAGATAAATATTTGTCACATACCCCGCTACAGTATTGGCCAAAAACATGATTGCCAACGAAAGGATGAGATAAGGAGCAATGTCTTTCAGAGTAGCAAACCATGAAAGGCCGATATGCTTATGAGCAAAATAATGCCAGATAACCAGCCAAAGGATGTTGGCTAGCGTGTAAACGATAAGCATGATATGTAAGCCGTAAGGATAACTGAAATAGACACATAATAGTTGGAAAACACCCAGACCAATTGTGTTCCACATAAAAATATGCGGGCGTCCGATGCTGTTGGTCAGATTGGAATAAAGAGTGGAAATCGGCATGAATGCCCCCCACACACATAGAATCTGCATCACAGGGACACAAGGTAGCCATTTGTCTGTAATAGTAATCACAATCATTTCACGGGCTACTATTGCTAATCCGAACATGGCCGGAAAACTGACAAAAGCAGTAAAACGCATCAATTTACGGAAGATATTCTGGAGGCGCTGCATATCGTCGGTCGCTTCCCTGAATACGGGTTGCCCTACGCTGTTGATCATTCCGAAGATGGTGGAATATCCCATTGTCGTCCATTTACTACCCTGAGTATAGTAGCCGACTTGGGGAATGGTGTAGAAACGACCTAATAGTACAGAAAATATATTATTGTTGATATGCGTGAACATTGAAGTGAAGAGCAACTTAGTGCTGAATGGAAGCAGTTCGCGCAAAGGCTGTAGGTTGAACGAGAATGTAGGTCGCCAAGGGGATATGACCCACAGTAATAATGTGTTCACACTGACATATAAGATGGTTTGTAAGGCGATACCCCAATACCCCCAACCGTTGTATGCGCAAATCACGCTTATAATGCCCGAAATCAAAATTGCTACGATCTGTATCTGGCTCCGTTCCTTTACCATTAAGTTGCGGAAGAAGTAAGCCGTAGGAGCAGTGCCAAAGCTACCGATCAGGAAGCTTAGAAACTGGAACCTTGCCAGTGGCGTCAGCTCCGGCTTATGATAAAACTCGGCGATATACGGTGCACAAGCAAAGAGTATCAGATAGAGGGCTGCACCGATACTTATATTAAACCAAAAGACCGAATTATAATCTTCATGCTTGATCTCTTTCTTATTGACAATGGCAAGGATAAATCCACTTTCAACAAAAATACCGGCCATGGCGGAAAAGATGGTCAGTACACCTACCATGCCATAATCCGAAGCATCCAACAGTCTACCGAGGAATATTCCGATAACAAGATTCAAGAGCTGGAAAGCTGTATTTCCAACTCCTCCCCAGAATAGCCCTTTGGCTGCTTTTTCCTTTAATGATGATTCACCCATTGCTTACTTTATGATTAAAATATCATTTAATAGCTCTTAAGTATTAAGAAGTATATATTTTATTATCAGCTTGTTATGCTGTTGTCCTCGGATAAATCTCGGATAAATCTCGGATAAATCTCGGATAAATTTATAGTTCCTTTAGTCTCCAATTTGATATACTTCCTTGTCTTTGATTAATAATTCTGTTGAGTGACCGTAACTTGGCTAAAAGGTTTTTAACCTTAATAAGCTTTTGGCTTTCGCTTAATATATCAGGCAACTTCACCCAAAGCAACCTGGTAATTTCCTCTCTTGTAAGTACTTTATGCTCCGCCAACGCTTTCAGTATTAAGTCACAATAATAATCGTCTTCAAAACCTTTATTATTTGAATAATCAATTTTTTTATCCAGCTGTTGGGCTACGGATTTAGAAATAAACAGATTTGGTTTTCTTCCTTCAATGAGTCTTTTCTTTCTGAGCAAAGATACTTCTTCGTCCGAAACCGGTCGGCCTAACTGTATACGGTTAAGTGCCTCTACCTCCACTAATGTCAAATCCTGCTTCTTTGCTAATATATTGGCATATTCTATATTCAGTATCTTTCCGATAATGATAACTTGTATTCTGTTTGTTTCAATAATATAATCGGGTAATGGAAACAGGCGTTGACGTTGAAAATTAAACATTTTCCGTATCCCGCTTCCTATTGTATCTACCATTTGGAGTTCCACCATTGCCCGAGCTAGAAAAGGATTTCGGTATACTTCCTCCGGTGCATTATTTTTAAGGACGTTACTGATAGACTGAGGTATAAATTCTCCCTTATTGGTAAAAACAAGTTTATCTTCATACTCTACTACGTTGATTTGTCCTCCTAATGTATAATCTTGGTGAGCTACTGCATTGTTTATAGCCTCGCGAATGACATACGGTTCATACGTATCCACTTCTTCGGGAAATAGCGTGCGGAACTCTGGATTGATATATCGGTATTTCAGGTTACGTATCTTTTGGTAGACTTCTTCTATGGAGAGAATAAACGGGCAGCTTTTAATCATATAATCCCGTTCTATACCTTGTGAATCTTTGAGGATCCAGCGTATCTTGGCTACTGCCGGTGAAATGAACACTTCGCTTTCTTCTTTCCCTAAAAGGATAATAGCGGTATTCGTGATTTTCCCTTTAATAGTAAGCTTTGCCTTGTTCAAGAAAGTAATGGTATCCCATTCTGCTATTTCTATTGCATTCTTCTTGTTTTTGGCGATGTAGAGAGAGCGTGCTGTTGCAATAGCTCTCATGTCCAGATCATCAATGGTTGCATTGGGAACAACTTGTGCACTCCAATCGGTCTGTACGCTTTCGTTGCGGATAATTTCAAGCTCATGTAGACTTAGTGCAACCAATGACTCACCATCGCGACCATAGAAATGTCCTTTATAAGAAGTCGGTATCCCCTTAGGGGCGGCCGGGATCTGAAACATGATGACTCGTTTTCCTTTATATATGACCTCATATATCTCTGTGAAGGTGATGCCGCAGTTCGTACCTTCAGCTATCTCTCTTTTTAAAGCATCAAGCGAAGGACGTGTCGGTTTATAAGAACTGCCTAATACGGCATGGGTTCTATCATCGATACCGAATATCAACCAAGCATACTCTTCTTGCCCAAGGTTAGCTTCATTACTGAGAGCGGAAAAATATTCTCCTATTTTTTGTGTCTCAAATCCGTTTTTGGCTTTCTTGAATTCTACGATTTCATTCTCGCCCGGCAATTTGATAAACGTCTCCAGTAATAATATGAGCTCCTGAGTTGTCATCCGGTATCTTGCTAAATCATTCTTACTTCACTTCACTGCCCGGTTTTACCTCTTTCATTGTGGTAACAACAGACAACGATCCGTCAAAGTTTTCAGCAGAAAGAATCATGCCTTCGCTCACAATACCCTTTAACTTACGTGGGGCAAGGTTGGCAATAAAGCAAACCTGCTTCCCGACCAATTCTTCGGGGCTGTAATGTTGGGCAATGCCGCTCACAATGGTGCGGTTCTCCAGTCCGTCGGCAATCTTAAATTGCAATAATTTATCCGCTTTGGGAACCTTTTGGCACTCCAATACTGTACCTACACGAATATCCAGTTTCATGAAGTCGTCAAACTCAATATTCGGACGAATAGGATTTGCTTTATAATTGGCTTCTTCGTTAGCTTTTTTGGTATCCAACAACTTTTGTACCTGAGCTTCAATAACGTTGTCTTCTATCTTTTCGAAGAGTAATTCAGGCTCAGCCAACTGGTGTCCGGCAGGTAATAAGTCGGTATGTCCGAGGTTTGCCCAATCGAAGCTATCCATATTCAGCATTTTCCGAAGTCTCTCACTGCTAAAAGGCAGGAATGGATCGAAAGCTATTGCCAGATTGGCAACCAATTGCAAAGATATGTTCAGGATAGTGCCCACACGAGGCATATCTGTTTTAGCCAGTTTCCATGGTTCGGTATCAGCCAGATATTTATTTCCGATACGGGCTAGGTTCATCGCTTCCTTCTGTGCATCGCGGAACTTGAATACATCAAGTAATTTCTCCACTTCCAGTTTTACATCGGAGAACTCTTTCAAGGTTTCCCGGTCATAATCAGTTAGTTCTCCCGCAGCGGGCACAACGCAATCGAAATATTTCTTAGTCAGTTGCAAGGCACGATTCACGAAGTTACCGTATACAGCAACCAACTCATTGTTATTACGAGCCTGAAAATCTTTCCAGGTAAAGTCATTATCTTTAGTCTCGGGAGCATTAGCAGTCAACACATAACGCAATACGTCCTGTTTGCCCGGGAAGTCTGCCAAATATTCGTGCAACCATACCGCCCAGTTGCGTGAAGTGGAGATCTTATCCCCCTCAAGATTCAAAAATTCATTAGCCGGTACATTGTCCGGAAGAATAAAGCTACCTTCCGCTTTCAGCATGGCAGGGAATACGATGCAATGGAATACAATATTGTCTTTTCCGATGAAGTGAACCAAACGCGTTTCAGGATCTTTCCACCACTTTTCCCAGCTGTCGGGCAGTAACTCTTTTGTGTTGCTGATGTAGCCAATGGGAGCATCGAACCATACATAGAGTACTTTACCCTCTGCATCTTTCACCGGCACAGGAATACCCCAGTCGAGGTCACGGCTTACCGCACGCGGTTGCAATCCCATGTCGAGCCAGCTTTTGCATTGTCCATATACGTTAGGACGCCATTCCTTGTGATCTTCCAATATCCATTGGCGTAACCAAGCTTCATGCTTGTCGAGGGGGAGATACCAGTGTGTTGTCTCACGCATCACCGGTTTGCTTCCACTGATAGCGCTCTTGGGGTTGATCAGTTCGGTAGGGCTGAGCGAAGTTCCACATTTTTCACATTGGTCGCCATAAGCACCTTCCGAATGACAATGCGGACATTCACCTGTGATATAACGGTCGGCAAGGAAAGTCTTTGCTTCCTCGTCGTAATATTGCATGGAGGTCTTTTCTATAAACTCTCCTTTATCGTGGAGTGTTTTGAAAAAATCCGAAGCGGTCTTATGGTGAACCTTCGATGTAGTACGGCTGTACACATCAAACGAGATGCCGAATTCTTCGAATGATTGTTTGATGAGAGAATGGTAACGATCTACGATATCTTGGGGAGTGACGCCTTCTTTACGTGCGCGGATAGTGATGGGCACACCATGCTCATCCGATCCTCCGATAAAGATAACATCTTCTTTTTTCAACCTCAAATAGCGGACGTAAATGTCAGCCGGAACATAAACCCCAGCCAGATGTCCGATGTGTACAGGACCGTTGGCATAAGGAAGTGCTGACGTAACGGTAGTACGTTTGAATTTCTTTTCCATCATCTCTATATGTATGTCTTTTGTTATGAACGCATTTTGAATGCGCAAAGATAGTGGTTTTCGCACAGAATGTGTTAAATGTCTGTGAGAAATTGTATAGACATCTGGATCACCAATCGATGTAAATCCGTATAATCTCATGGCGAAAGGAAGGTTTGCTTACATACTGGAGAGTCGATCTAATATCTCTTTCAGAAAACGATTGTTGGCGGCAATGTACTTTTCACCGTCGAGTATTTGCGCTGTGGTTTGCACATATTCGCTTCTTGTAGCGAGATCACTTGCGCAGTTAGCAAGCATTCCCCTCATCGAAGCTGCAGTAGTTTCCAGATGGAATTGAAATGCAATAGTCGTATCGTTAAAGATGAAAGCCTGATTTCGGCATGCAAAGCTTGATGCCATTCTTACCGCACCTTGGGGAATGTCGAACATATCCTGATGCCAATGGAATACGGTAGAGGGGAAGCTGGTGATAGTCGTGAAAGCCTTTGCAGTTTTAGCCTCTTCGGTAAATAAAACGGGATGCCAGCCTATCTCCTTTTGCTCTCCGCAATTGACTTTGGCTCCCAACACATGTGCAATCAGCTGTCCGCCCAAACAAAATCCCAGTACCACCTTTCCACTGTCAATAGCTTGTTTGATAAACCTTTTTTCTGCCGCCAGCCATGGATATTCTCCATCCTGATAGATGTCCATCGGACCTCCCATCACGATAAGCCAGTCTATATCCTCTATTCGGGGAAGGTATTTCCCATCATAAAATCGTGTGGCCGATAGTTGATGTCCATTACTGTTGGCCCATTCCTCCATATAGCCTATTCCCTCGAAAGGTACATGCTGGAAATAGTGAATTCTTAATTGTGCCATTGCTTTCCAATTAAATCGTGTGAATTAGAGAACATGTGCAAAAATAGCATTTTTTGCACATGTTCTTCAACTGATTTGAATCTTATTTGATGTTCACGTAGATGTAACCGGAATATGGATTGCTGTTTACTTTATCTGTCGTTTTTTTTACATTCGCTGCCTCTCTTCTTCCGATGCTGAGCTTCCTTTATACTTACTTCTCGAAGCATTGAATTTATATCTTACAGATAGCTGAACTGAACGGGTGTCCAGATCCTTGTTGATAAATGAAGTGACGGGATATACATCCATCCGGTATTTATCTCGATAGGAACCGGTAAGATCCGTTCCTCTCAAATTTAGTATGAGTCTGCCGTCCATGAATGTTTTGGTTATCCGCATATCCATTCTGAAGCTGTCATACATATAATTCAACGTAGAATGTCCCTTTGAATTTCCCTGAAAGTCGATTATTAGATTAAATCCATCCGGCAGGTGAAAAGTATTTTGCAAGCTGTAATACAAATAGGGCTTTTTGTAGTTTTGTTTTTCAACTCTTTCATAGCTGAGATAATCTTTTGATACTCCTATGCCCGCTACCGGTTCCCATAGTCCGATACGCGGAGAGTAATAGATGAATGTTGATAAATTACTTGCATTCTTCAGGTTTTCGGGGCGGAACATGATAATATCTTTATCCTTATATTGCGCCGGCAGGAATAATATCAGATTATCGTAATGCTTATATGATGCCATTAACTTTATCTTACCCCACAGCAATGAATAAGTGAGATCGTCTGTTCTTGTGGGTTTTAAGTAGGGATTCCCAGCCTCATAAGTATATGGATTATCATATTGAACGCTGTTTCTGAGTTGATAATAACCGGGGCGTTGAATTGTGGAGCGATATCCCAACATCATTTGTAGCTTTTCATCGCGATAGCTCACGGAAGCATTGGGAAAGAAATCCTTGTAAGTGCGGCTTTGCTCTTCCATTTTCTTTCCGTCTTCAAAGTAATCGAATCCTGTATTTTCAAAACGTATGCCTGCTCCCAATGTCCACTTGCCAATGCTCTTGGAATAATTTGCATAAGCAGCAAACATCCGCTGTTTAGACAGGTTCGTATTTGATGTCAGGTCTTCGGCACCTTCGTTATTTACCACAATATAGTTTTGCTCATTGTTCGTACGACTAAGTTCCGTTCCGTATTTAAGCTCACCTTTCCATAATGGAGTGATGAGTGTTAGTTTACCGGCATAAAGATGATAATTCTGTAAGGATCGAGTATCGACCTTTTCATCGGTTTGTCTTCCAGACCATGAATTCTGACCTGTTTCACTGTTTCCCTTGGCATAGTCAAAGTCGAGTTGTGCCTTAAGCCAGCTGGCTATATCACCCACGTAATAGGTATTTAGTAAATGAGAACTTCTGTCAATATCCACCAGGGCTGTTGTCGGAAAATCTTCTGAAAGCACATTGTCTGCAAATATTTTACTTTGCATATTCATGTCTACTTTGGCATAAGGAGTGTTGTCATAAGTGTATTTTGCTCCTGCGGAGTGGTGCTCATTGAACTCATAATTAAATCCGGTCTCAATATAATGCTCTCTACGATGACTTTTTTCAGTGTCTTTACTCTCCATTGTGGTAGTCTGTCGGCTACTTTTTAGACTCTGTTCTAAGTCCATTTTTGTTTTCCGCAGATCTTCGGTATATCCGTAATAAGCAAATACATCGAGCTTATTTTTGCGATAGTTTAGGTCGATGCTTCCATCTTCGGATAATTGTCTGGCAACTTTTATCCTTCCGTAGGCTTCTCCACCTATCCCTTCGCCCGGAGGACGGATGGCTTCGATGCGAATTACGGCACTGACTGTAGCATCATATTCCGGTCCAGGATTGGTAATCACAGTTACCTTTTTAATATTTCCCGACGATAGCCTATCCAGCTCACTATCATTTCTTACTAGACGATTATTAATATAGATGAGCGGCTTACCCTTTCCGAGCACGGTAAAAGCGTCCTCTTTTTTCACCACAAAGGGCAATTTCTCCAGTACTTCACTAGCTGTACCTATATTTTTCAACGGGCTGTTTGCTACGTCGGCTGATATTCCTCCATTCTCCATCTTGAAGCGATTTCTCGTTCCTTTTACAACGACTGTTTCCAACATTTGCTCAGCTTCCGACATCACAATGGTTCCGGCATCGTTGGATGTTATCTTCTTAAAACTATTACTGTAACCCAAATAGGATGTCTTAAGAATAAGCGGAGTGGAGTATGGTTTATTGAGCTTAACAGAAAATCTTCCCGTTTCATCCGATGTTACTCCACTTACAAATGTAGAGTCGGTCTCTGTCAGTAGTACCACATTTACAAATTCTAGCGGGCTTCCGTTGGCTTCCTGTACTTTTCCCGTTACATTCGTAATCTGCGCAGCCGAAGGCAATGCGAAAAATAAAATTAAGAAGAATGTAAATTGTTTCATCATGTTGCGATATTTTGCAAAAGTGCAATGTTTATATTTACTATCTTATATAGAGATGTTATCTCTTTTTCTAGTCTATTCGCTGATAACTCTAAATCCTTTGTCATCATTTTCCAGCTTCTTGATTGTTCTCTCTGATTTATTGGTTTGTAGTTTATACCGTATTCCAATCATCACAATATTCCCTCTGTTGGTAAACTTATTATCGTAATATGATGAATAATCCGGCATATTAACCCAGCGTTGTACATGGCTTTTATTTCCAATATATCTCATACCGACTGAAAGATTTAAACATTGAGTCGCGGAATAGGACAGTGTACACCATGATTCAGGCGAAGATTTAGAGTGCTTGTATAGGTCGTAAGTGTTTTGAGGAAGCCCATAGAAGCCGGATAAACTGAACTTGGCGTAGTTCAATCCCCAGTTTATTCTTCCGTTCCAAAAAATGTTTTTCTGTGAAATATCGGGAAATCGAAGGCTGTTATAACTTATATTACCTCCGATGAAACCAAGTTTTCCAATAGTGTATCTTAAGGTCAGTACGCCCGACCATAAATTATTGTGCCCTGCATTTGCCAGTGATTGAATGTACCCTTCGGCTGTTTCTTCTCCAATGGTGACAACGCTATTACTTATCCGTCTGTATCTGATTGCAGGCTCTATATAAAATTTCCCGCTTGAGAAAGAATAGTTGAAGCGGAATTGATGTGTTTTGTATGGCTTCAATGAAGGATTACCTGTGATTATTGTTAAGGTATCAGAAGAAATGTTGTACGGATTTAATTGGATGACATCAGGTGGAGTAGATTGCATGCTATAATTAAAGGTAACAGAATGATTGTTGTTGAACCTGTAATTTATATTCGCTACCGGTCTGAATCTCAAATAATGATCTGAATATTCATTAATATTGCGGAATACAGCATCCATACCTATGGACGCTGTAAATGAAAAATGTTTCCAAGCCTTACTTATATCCAGGTATCCGTATTCGTTCCATTCTTTTTGGGCAAACTCAGAAGCTACTCCTTCATTCTGTGATATCTTGTTGTATTGATAATAGTTGTTAATGCCGGTTTTTATTTTATACTCCGACAAAGTGAATTGATACGAAGGAGTGAAGGCTATTCCTGTATGATGATTCTTGAAATCAAAATTATAGATTAAATCGTTTTCTCCTTTTTCTAATTGGTTGACTTCATTCTTGTTTTTGCTTAATGTTAACTGTAGCAAGAAATCTAGTGTGGATGTAGAAAAGCTGTGCTTATGATAAAGATTAGCTGTTCCGGTCCATGATTTGTCTTGATAATCTCGAGTGTAATCATAGGCAGAAGACTCATTTGTGGCTGTGTTTGTCAGTTTAGTCTTACCATTAGCATTGTTATTTTGCGGTATGTAATCGAATGTTGCGCTGAATGAGGTGTAGTCTTTTTTCGACCAGTTTCTGTCACCCCCTATCGCCCAATAAGTATCCGTATAATCTCCCTTTCTTTTATATTCTACCGATCTGCTGCTCTCAGCTGTTTGGCTTGTCTCAAGCATATCAGATTTGTTATTTAAGAACGTGAAAGTCTGGCCTGAAATATAGAAAGATGATTTGCTGTTACCGAATTCTAATGAAGCATCTGAAATACCAAATAATAGTAGAGGACTCGAATTAATGCCTCCATTGAACGACGTATATGATCTATCTGTCTGTTTGACTTTAATATTAAGAACGCTGGTATATCCTTCTCTTAAGAACTCGGCGGAAGAAGTGGGTACAACTTCCACTGATAAAATATCTTCCGGATTAATGGCTGACAATCCTCCCTCTTTTCTTATTCCATTAATTAAAATGAGTGGATTGCTGCCGTCATTTAGTGAAATTTTTCTAGTTCCCGGATCAATAGATAAGGCAGGGACTTCTTGTAATGATTCGAGTATGTCTTTTTTCTTTAATGCACTTTCAGATAGCATGAATGTTTGACCCGTAGCCGATTGCTTGATGATATTGCTTCGATTAGTCTTTACCACCACTTCATTCAGTGCTATGGCATCGTCTTCAAGGACAAAAGTACGTTCAGTGTTTGAGGTTAATGTGATCAACTCTTTCGATGGTTTAAAACCTATGAAGCTGAGAGAAACATAGTATTTCCCTTTATTAATATTGGATAATTGGAATTGTCCTTTGTCATCACTGATTGTTCCCGTTACTAGGGTAGTACTGTCAGAAGCAAGCAGGGCTACCGATGCGTAAGATATCGGTTGTTTATTCTTGTCTATTATAACGCCTTTGAACGTGAAGTTTTGGGCATGCAAAACTGTTGTGTATAAAATGATTAAAGTTATAATTCCAATTTTCTTCATTATGTTATAGCTATATAAGGGATACTTCATGTTTCTTATTGTAGTCTCTTTATGTCACTGTTTGCAGCTCCGCTGCCTCGATATTTGCTTTTTCATTTTACTGAGAACCCGTTAATTATGGCTATTCAAAGAATCTTAAAATAAGATGATATATAGAAAAAGTCCTAATAAAAAAGACTGATAAATCATTGTAGACGGCCGAATATTAATAAATTCTTTATATTATAATGTTTTTTCTACCAACTCAGCCATCCAATCTTTTTTAATTGATGAAATGTTATTCTTGTTTAATTGCTCATAAAGCTCTGAATCAATTGGATAAGAAATATAATCATACAAATCAAATAGATAATGACATTTGTCTTTTATAAATAGCGCATATCTATCTTCGTTGAAGATATTCATTATAGTATGTGGTACAGTGTATGGCGTTCTTGCACCTCTTTTGAACCATTGATGAATAAAGACCCAATCCACCCATTGATTCTTATGAATGGCCAATTTTTTTTCGAAGAGAGAAAATAAATGTTCAATGACTTTTTGCGGATATGTTTTTCTATCCTGAAAGTCTGAAATCTTTATTTCTTTGTTAACATAGACTACAGGATTTTCATTTTTATCTCGATAAGAAATGACAGGTATAATGTCTAATCCTAAAAGTAAAGCTAACCTTCCTATTCCGTACTTGACATTAACTTTATTATTAAAAAAAACGATTTGGATAAAACTATTGTCAAATTCATTGCTACGTATTCTTGTTATTCCTGTATTACCATCCAAATATACAGATATAACATAACCATTAGAAATTAGTTCTTTCAATCTAAAAATAGACTTTTTATCTTTGACATCAAGTACAATTAAATCTGCTTTGCCACTATTGTTTAATAATGGTAAAACTTCATTAATTAATTCTTCACCCTGCGAAAGATAAACATTGTGATCAACTATTAGGGCAATCTTAAATCCCCTTTCGAGTAGAAAGCAATTGAATAAACGAAACGGCCCAAGATGGAAAGTTGCAAAGATTATGTTTTTACATTGATTCGGCGTTTCAATATTGAATGACGAACTGTTTATAATCTTCATATGATGAAGTAATTCCAAATCATATTGCTCCTTTTTCGAAAGCCATCTATGATATTGAAGGTCAAGGAAAAAACTTTTATAGTTTTCTTTTGGCATCTCTGGTAGGAATTTTTTCATATTGGCAAGAAATAACGCATATTGAAAACTCATTTTTTCAATATCAGTAACCTCTGGATTACTAAATTTCTTCAAAAATAGTTTTTTTTCATTTTGCAAATCCATATTTTGATGTATTTTTTCGCATAACAAATAATGAAAACTATTATAAGATAGTCATTATAAGATAGGTGCGATTGGTTGATTATTTTTATAAAAGCGGTAATGAGCATGGTTATCATTGTTGCAAGCATCGCAATGGTAAAGACAGCTCTGAGCAAAGCATATACAAACAGCTTGGTATTCATATTCTTAAAAAAATCCGAGGAAATGGGTTTTCTCAATTCTTTATTAGCTGCTTTAGATAAATTGCCTACATTTAATAAGTCAGCAAAGATCCAATACCCATCTAGCTTTATAAGAGGATTGATGTTTGCAATAACAATTGCAATGTTTGCAAAAAACAATTTTGATAGTATTGATGAACTTATTAACAATGCAGAAAATCCGATAAAAGTTCCAATTATAAGCTGAAAATAAATGCCGGAAAGGTTTATCATTATCCTTTTTTCTTTTGTAAGTTTCCAAGATTCCCCTAAGTTTGTATATAAAATAGGAAATATTAAATATAATCCAATATCTATTTCTTTACAATTTATTCCGTATTTCTTAGCTGAAAGTGAATGTCCAAATTCATGAAACAATAATATGATACCTAATGATAACGACCATATAATCCATTCATTGGCACTTTTTAATTTTTCAGGACTTACAATTAAGATCAAAAATAAATTCAGAATAAGCAACAATACAAATGAATAATAAAATACTACTTTATTAAAGAGAAAGTTGATACCAACATGGATTGAACTAGGGTCAAAGAGTTTAAAAAGTTTAACATAGAATGGCTCTGTTGATTCAAAAGTAAATTTGTTTATTAAACGGATGATGTTTTCAATATCTATAATTTCAATTTCTAATTTATGTATGATGTAAAGTTCTTCTTTTATCTCAGTAGGATTCGTAATGCCACTCTGCAATAATAGGAGAGTATCTTTGACTAGGAACCCCACCGAGAGTGTTTTGTTATTTAGAAGTAATAAGTAGTTGTCATCGCATTCTCTTTTGAACAATTCAATATCTTTGTATTCTCTTTGCTTATCCATAAAGTAATCAATGTTTTTTAATCAGGGAGCGATATTAGTCAGCTCCCTGATTGGTTTCAATGACAGCTGTTTAAAGATCACAACTGCAAATTGGGCAAGGGTTGCACCATCCAGGTTCAGCCTCGCCCTGATCTATTGCAGCTGCAGCTGCAAATTCTGATCTTTCCTCTAGTTCTTCAATGGAAAGTCCTTTTAGTAACTCTTCTTTCTTTTCCATATCCATACGTGAAATTTAGAATTAATAATATGATACCCTTTATATTTCGGCATGTATCAGATTCCTTATGATTTGTTTTGAGGGACAAATTATCTAAAACCCAATGGTTTTATTTGATACTTTTAATAAGTTTAATTGCTCGTTCGAGCTCTTCTCCTACCTTCGTTTCAATGTCGGGCTCAACGCCTTTCTTATCCACTCTATACCCTTTAAAGGAGATGAAATCGTTGACAGGAACTATCAGTGAAATATCATTGTCAAGCTTGAATCTTTTGGCACTCAACAGGCCACCGGCTGTCTTTTGCCCTACTATTGTGGCTAAATGATATTCTTTGGCACCAATGGTTAATGCTTCCGCAGAACTTCCGGTCTTTCGATTTACGAGAAAATACACATTCCCTTTATATGGAGTGTCAATACCCTTGGATTGAATATAAAAACCGTATGAAGATTCTTTCTGAATGCTATCTCCGTCTATTAGGCTGAATTTATCAAGGTCACTTTCATTCGGTAATCGTTTATATTCCTCATACCACTGTCTATTAGGAAAGAAACCGCTGATAAAGTTTTTATCGGTTAAGAAATTTGCGACAGTCGATGTGGGAGTAAAATTGCCGCCTGGATTACCACGCAGGTCGATTATCAAGTTTTTATATTCTTTTAGCTGAATTGTGTCTAGTAATGCTTTTATTCTCTCACTTCCCTTAAGAAAGCTTCCTATTTTGAGCAGAGCGGTGCTGTCATCTATTTCTTTCAGAGAAATATCATCTTGCGCCGTTGATGACGGGGCATTGCTGACGAGGTAATAATGGGAAAAATCGAATCCCCTGACTAAAGCATAATGGCCTACCTGGAACTCTAAGTCATCCGAAATTCCAGGTGCGGCTTCTTTCATCTTCTTTTTGAAACTTTCCCATTTCTTTGTTTGAAGAATCCTCGGATCGAAAATATTGTCTTCAGTCAATTGGATCACCTCATCAACCAATTTGTCATAATCCTTTTTTACGTAATTTGTGACTTTAGCGCCTTTGAAGCTTTTGTATATTTTGTCACTTTTGTCATACAGCGAGTAAGATATGGAATCACCGTTGATCTTGCCGATGACCTTGTAGGAAGAAAATAAATAACTGTATGTTCCTTCAAAGTCATAACCAAACATAGTACCTTGAAATCGAATGATTTCCGGGTATTCTAACGAGCTTACGGCTTTAATCATTTTATATTGAAGTTTTGAAGTATAGTCCAAAATAGCCTTCTCTCTGGTGAACCCGTTTATTACATTCCCATCAGTTTTCACCTGAAGGATGAAATTGAATCCTTCAGGATCTTTAATGAAATAGCTGGATTGGGAATGGATATTCATGGGGTTTATTGCTATCAATAATAGAAAAGCTAAAGCACTTCTCTTCCAAATACCACTTTCTTTGTCATTAATTGTAATCTTTTTCATTATTTTTAATTTAAAATTTGAGTTCTGTTACAAGTCTAACAAACGTTAATTCGAAGAAAACGGTCTGAGAGACTTATCTTTTGGTTATCAGTCATGTCAAGTCCGGAGTTTATAATAAAGCATTATGTAAGTAAGTATTCACAATCATAATATGTTTGCCATTCCTTTATGTTCTTTTATAGATAGGTACAATAAGTAATGGGAAAGATAAAAAGACTGGAATCAATGGAATTCCAACGCGTACAACTCGATAACGGCTTTTGCAAAGCGGTGCGAATCACAGTTTTTGCATACAATGCCGCTAGGCTCTTCTCAAGGACGATAGTCTTCAGTAGAAATAGAGGAATACGGATATAAGTTTAGCATCTGTGAATGCATAAGTGAAACGCTTTCTTTTGGAGGTTTTGCGAGTCTGAAAACTCGTTGTAGCCCTTCAAAAAGAAATGGATTAAGGCACAAAATTATGTTAGCTCGGATATTCTTTTTTACGCTACCAATAGGGCATTGGTCGCGGTCGGAGAATGACTGTTTTTTGATTACTCTCATATTCCGCTTAATTTTGATTAATTACTTATTAGTATGATTTATTACACTTTTATTATATAAAAATAACCATATAATGATTTGTTTTCATAGCTTAACTCAAGCATATACTCTCCGCTTTCCACATTGTTTAGTGCGAAAGCGTAAGGCTGGTTGTAGGATACAATGATAACGTTTGAGTAAACGGTATTGCCGGATAAGTCCTTTACTGTGACCTGTAAGTTGGTCAACAGATAGTCTTCGTAGTAGATATACAAGGCGTTGCCGTCATGAGTAGCGGTAGGGGCAAAGGATAAGGAACGGGTTCCTGCCTCTTTCTCTTTTTTCTGAAGTTCAATATTAACTTCTTCCCCAAAAGCATTGATACAAACCAATGCGAATAGACATCCTAGTAAGAATGGTTTCATAATCGTACTTATTTTTTGTATTTGTTATGTCTACAAACTTAGAATACTTTTCCGGATTAGTTGCTATATTTTTGTGCGGTTTTTGTGCGGTTTTTGGACGGCGGAGTGTTAAAGTGATGCGATGAATTCATCCCATTGCTCCGGTTTTCCCTTTGTCCTATTTACTTTCTCGTACATCTTTTTTCGGGCTGAAGTAATGGTGGATTTGGTGCGTCCGGTGAGAGTGGCAATGCCGGTAACGGAAATACCGGCTTTGAGCAAAAGGCAGATCTCCAATTCAATGGTACTGAAATGACGGAGTGCATGGAGACGGGAAGTGAAGTCTCTGTAGGTCGCATTGACGGCTTTGGCTAATTCCGTCCAGTCCTGTTCTGTCATATCTTCATTTCCATTACCGGCTTGATGAATATGTGCGTAAATATTGGATTCGTGGAAAAGCTTTTCGGCAAGTTCCCTCTCTCGTTGGTCAATACCCGCCTGAGTGTTGCTTTGTTGGTATTGCTCTTTTTGGATATGCAGTAATTGAGATTCAATACTGTCTTTTTCGTGGGTAGCTTGCAATTGCTCTTCCAACTCCTTTATGCGCATGTTATTTTCTTCGATGAATCGGGAGGTCTTTTGCTTTTGTTCTTCTTTTATCTGTTCCAATTTTTTTAATTGTTCTTTCTCCCTCTCTCTTATCTGTTTGTTGTGTTGCATATAGATTACCACAAGGGCTATGACAATGATAAATGCCAATAATATGTATGCAATGAAAAGTTTTTGTTCTGCATTCTCTGTTTTCAACTTGTTGTTTTCTTTTTCACGAAGCTGGTAATTGTAGAGTGACTGCATCTTACGAATGCTTTCGGTATTGGTTATTTTCCGTATGGAGTCGGTGCATGCCGTGTACTGCTTTATCTGCTCTATTGCCGTTTGGCAATCTCCCTGTTTTTCGGCGATTTGCGCCAATGTCCAATAGGCCGCTTGTTTGGCATAAATGGTTCCGCAATCCAATACGCGATGGGCATAATATGCCGCAGAGTCCATGTTCCCGTTTTTGTAGAATAAATCGGAAGAGATGGAATAGATTGCACTCTGGTTTGATTTATCCGTATTATTGAGTGGTGATTGTAATGCTTCCCAAGCTTCATCGTATCTTTTGAGTTGAATGTATAGCCCGGCTAATTTACCTTGTACAATAATCATCTGCCGCTGATTGTTGATCTTCTTAGCCAATACGTAAGCGGCTTTATAATAAAATAAGGAACTGTCTGCTTTGTTGAATGCGGTATAGTTCCAACCTATATCTTTTAGATTGGATACAAGTCCTATGCTGTCTTTTGCTAAAACATTATACTGATAAGCTTTTCGGTATGCAGTGAGGGCATCGTCATAAATGTCTTGGAGCAACGACAGTTCCCCTATCTGGCTGTATATCCTGCTGATCACTCTGTAGTCCGTGTTGCCTTTGGAAGCGTCGACGGCTTTCTGGAAATAAGCCAATGCTTGCGGGGCATCGTTAAGATCGCTGTAAACGCGCCCGGCATAGTAGTAGGCTTCCATCAGGTGGTCTTTGCTGTTTTTCTCTTCGTAATACTTTACGATGGGAAGTATGAGGCTGTCCGAGGTATGGGTGATGTAGGCTTTATCGTTCGCTTTTATTTGTAGAAGACGATAGTACATTTGTGTAGCTTCCGGTTCATTACTCATCTGCTTTTTCAAATTCTTGAGTAAAGTTATGGCACTATCCGGTTTGACATAAGTAAGACTGTCTACTGTTGCTAGAATACGTGGGCAAGGGCGATCTTTACAGGCGCAAAGGCTGAACAGAAAGAGGAACAATGCGATATTGACAAGTTGTTTCATACCATATTGAATTAGTTTTGTCACGACAAATATACTTATATTTTAATATAAACGATGCTTTTATCTTTTTTGTGTATAAAAAAATATTTTCTATTTATGTATATTTTGATAAATGAATTTATTATTGTGAAGATATGCTTTTAATATATTGATATGACACTACGGCTGTAGTATAATTTGAGAGTAGCCTTTTCTTAAATGAACGGTAGCCTATTTCAAAGTTGTTCCTATAAGCGGTTATAACCATTCCCATTAGGGGGTACGGTCGTTCCCATTAGGAGAAACGAATGTTCTCTATATAGGAAACGGTCTAAAAGTCTTAGGATTGTTCGCGTAACTGAATAATTGGGATATTAAACGAAATAAAGGTGGAAAAAATGGAAAAAGAATCAGTATGTGGGGGAAAAAGAGGCTGTTTTTTAGATAAAAATAATGCCATGAATTTTTACTTGCACTCTGTTTCTGTGGCTATATCTCCTTGTCAGTCAATATGTAAACCGCATTGTTTGCTATTAAACAGCAGGGTGCAAGTAAATTTAATTGCACCTTGCTGTTTCGCTTAATTGCACCCTTGTATTTCGCTATATATCAATCGTTTAAATCGATTAGTGCAATTGGTGCAATTAAAATACGCAAAAAAACTCCGGGAGAGTTTCTGATTTTATGAGTAATAGCTAAATTAGTTGTTTAGAATCAGCCTTTTATCATAGTGAGTAGCATCTTGAACGAATGCACAGCATGCAAAGCATGGGTGATGTTAGCCGGCATGATAATACTTTCGCCGGCTTTTACCATGTTGTCTTTACCACCTATTGTGATGCGGGCTTCTCCTTCAAGTACCTGAACCATAGCATCAAATGGTGCGGTATGTTCGCTAAGCCCCTGTCCTTCATCGAATGAGAACAGGGTGATGTTGCCGGATTGATTCTTGAGTACCTGTTTGCTAATAACGCCTCCGGATGAATATTCTATCATCTCTTTCAAATTGAGGGCTGTCCCTTTACCAAATGTTTCTTGCATAATATTGGGTTGTTTTAAGTGAGTACTTTTATACAAGAACGTTATGTAGGCAAAACATGTTTACGCTTGGTCAATTAATCTCTCAATATTCGTCACTCAGCGAAACGATTTTCAGTTGTTTCTCCAAGTTGCCCTGTGGGAGTGAGGTCTGGATTTTTACCTTTACCGAACTGCCGGGCAGAATGTCGAAATAATTATCACTGAAAGTACAGTTAGCATCTCCTGTAGCAATAAAAACGGCACGTGCAAAATAGTCGCTGCTGAGAGTGAGTTCGTAGCCTCCTTCCGCGGGTTGTATTTTTTTGCTGATAGTTGCCTTAGGATAGTTCACATCTTTCTGCTTGACGAGAAAGTAGTTGTTAGCGTATGTTGACTTTCCTTTGTCTGCTGTGAATTGGGCATGAACGAAGACATCATTCTCCGAGATACCTTTTAAGGATTCTGCCAGATTGATGTTCAGGTATTTTCCACTGACATTTGGAGTGACTTTTATATTCTTGTGGAAAGAGGCGATTGTATTGCCGTTTAGTTGGCTGATAGTGACTTCGAGCATGCCGTTGCATGAGGTAAGACGATCGGATATGATATATATACCTAATTGGCCGTTATCTCCTTTAATTGGCGATACCAGCAGGTCGCGATAGGCCTGGCGGGCAAAGTAATGTTGTGCTTTCCAACGTCCGTAATAATCGCGACTTGCCCATGATGCTACCGGCCAGCAATCGTTGTGTTGCCAAAAGAGGGTTCCCATGCAATAAGGTTTATCGCGGCGGTGTGCCTCAATGGCTGTCTTGATAGCGTCACCCTGTAGTACGTGGTTCATATAGAGGAATGCTTCGAAGTTCTTCGGCTTACGGTATTCATTCAGCAAATATGTTTCAATGAGACCGTTGGCATGCATACCACCGCGCTGGTGAGCCATCATAACCTCCGAATAGATGTCCCAATCTTCCGGATTAGGTGCATAGCGTTTCACCGACTCGAATTCGGGGAACGATTGGAAGCCATATTCGCTGAAGAAACGGCTACGTTCTTTATTATAATCGGCAATGGGTACCTTACCATGCCATACACTCCAATAATGGCGGTCACCATTGCGATCGTCGCTACCTTTATCCGCACTGGCAAATGGAGAAGAAGGCCAGTAGAAACCTTCGGGATCATATTGCTTAATGACCTCTGGGAGAGTGACGTAGTATTGGTCGGTATACTGCTTCCATATCTTTTTTGCGTATTCGGGATTCTGTGCTTCATATTTCTTTTTCCATCCCCAGCCGAACCAGCCGTCATTACATTCGTTATTGCCACACCATAAGGCGATACTGGGATGGTTGCGGAGACGTTTTACGTTGTCGATTGCTTCCTGCCGGATGTTCTCGAGGAATTCGCCTTCGGCCGGGTACAAGCTGCATGCAAACATAAAGTCTTGCCAGACAAGTATGCCGTAACGGTCGCAAAGGTCATAAAACAAATCATTCTCGTAGATACCACCTCCCCAAACACGCAACATGTTCATATTGGCATTTGCGGCATCGAGGATTGTTTTTTCATATTGTGCGGGTGTGACACGCGGCAGGAAATTATCTTGCGGTATGTAGTTGGCTCCTTTGGCAAATACAGGTACACCGTTTAACTCAACGTAGAAGGTGTGTCCATCTTGATCGGGCTTGTGAATGATTTTTAATGATCTTAACCCGGCTTTGGTTGCTTCACTGTCGACCGTTTCGTTGTTGAGCACCAATTCGGTGCGGAAGGTGTAAAGGTGAGCTTCTCCCAATCCGTTGCTCCACCAAAGTTTTGGATTTTTGATGCTGAATGGTACGGATACGGTGTTTACCCCTTTCTTTAGCGTAACAACCGTATAGCCCAATTGCTTTCCGGTGCTCTCGTCGGCGACAGATACTTTAGCTTGATTAATGTCTTTGTCGGCGTAGACTTCCACATTATTCGTAATGACAGCTTGCTTCTTGTCTACTTTCTGCTGATGAATGAATACGTTCGAAATGCGTGCATCATCCCATGCTTCGATGTAGACGGGGCGCCAAATGCCGGAAGTAACAAGACGTGGTCCCCAATCCCATCCGTAATGATAGCCTGCTTTACGTGCAAAGATGCTGACTTTTTTATCAAATACTCCACCATTCTCCGATTGATCATTGCCCGCTTCATATTGATAGGGTAGTGCATCCCATTTTGGAATATCCATTTTGATAGGAGAATGAAAATAAACTTTGAGTGAGTTATCTCCCTCTTTCAACTCCGATTTGATAGCTATCCTCCATTCGCGAAACATATTGTTTGCAGTCAATATCTTCTTATCGTTAAGATAGATATCCGCATACGTATCAAGTCCTTTGAAGATAAGGTCGATATTGCCTTTTTTCTGCATGGTTGGGGTCAGGATAAAGCTCATTTCGTATACCCAGTCTTCTTTATCCACCCATTGCACTCCACGTTCGTTGAGGCGGAAGAAGGGATCTTCGATGATTTTATTCGCCATCAAATCGGTGTGTACAACTCCCGGTACGGTAGCCGGATACCAATTACTAAGGCGTGCTTGTCTGAACTTCCATCCTTCGTGAAGCTCTTTTCGGAGTGGGGTTGCCATAAGTGTAATGCAACTTAAGAGTAATGAGATGAATACAAAAGTTAGTCTCGGATTTGGTAATGATTTTCTCATAATATGAAGATTTCAATTTAACCCTTTTGGTATACAAGAATATGATTTATGTAAAAAACGCAATTTGATGATAAAAGTAAGGAAAAGTTTTGAGTTGGGTTGGTGTTATTTTGTTCATTATCGATATTTTTATGAATTTTCATCCGTGTTGTGAACTTATGACTTACATTTGTGTATATTATCTGAATATCTAAACAAAAAGGACTAAATATGATAACGAGCCAATTACTCCATCCTGCCAGTATTGTCATTGTAGGTGCATCGAATAACATACATAAACCCGGCGGAGCTATTCTCCGTAATCTGATAGCCGGAGGATATACCGGAGAACTTTGCGCAGTCAATCCCAAGGAAGATGTCGTTCAGGGCGTGAAGGCTTACCCGGATGTGGCAGCTATTCCCGATACCGATTTGGCAATTCTTGCTATTCCCGCTTCACTTTGTCCTGATGTGGTGGAAGTGTTAGCAAACCGAAAGCAGGTAAAAGCTTTTATCATACTTTCTGCGGGATTTGGAGAAGAAACTCACGAAGGGGCATTGCTTGAAGATCGTATATTAGAGACTGTGAACCGTCACGGGGCTGCTTTGATTGGTCCCAATTGTATCGGTCTAATGAATACCTGGCATCACAGTGTATTTAGCCAGCCCATACCGGAACTAAATAGTAAAGGAGTGGATCTGATATCCAGTTCGGGAGCTACTGCGGTATTCATTCTGGAGAGTGCTGTAACGAAAGGACTTCAATTCAATTCGGTATGGTCGGTGGGGAATGCCAAGCAAATCGGTGTGGAAGATGTGTTGGAATATATGGACAATAACTTTCACATGGATAAGGACTCCAGAATAAAGCTGCTTTATATTGAGAATATAGCCGATCCCGACCGTTTATTGTTTCATGCTTCTTCGCTGATCAGAAAAGGTTGCCGGATAGCAGCCATCAAAGCGGGGAGTAGTGAGAGCGGTAGTCGCGCGGCGTCTTCACATACCGGTGCTATTGCTACTTCCGATTCTGCCGTAGAGGCCTTATTCCGTAAAGCGGGTATTGTACGGTGTTATTCACGGGAAGAGCTGACTACAGCTGGTTGTATCTTTACACTACCTGAATTGAAAGGAAAGAATTTTGCGATAGTCACTCATGCCGGAGGACCGGGGGTGATGCTGACCGATGCTCTTTGTAAAGGAGGACTGAACGTCCCGAAACTTGAGGGAGCGGTAGCTGAGGAATTGAAAAGTAGACTTTTCCCCGGTGCATCTGTGGGAAATCCAATTGATATATTAGCTACCGGTACACCGGATCATCTTCGTCTTTGTCTGGATTATTGCGAGGAGAAGCTTGAGAATATAGATGCGGTGATGGCGATTTTTGGTACGCCGGGGTTGGTGACGATGTTCGAGATGTATGATGTGCTTCACGAGAAAATGCAGAGTTGCCGCAAACCGATATTTCCAGTTTTGCCTTCCATTAACACAGCTGGTGCAGAGGTGGCGGCTTTCTTAGCCAAAGGGCATGTGAACTTTGCCGACGAGGTGACATTGGGGACGATGTTAGCCCGTATTGTGAATACGCCTAAACCTGCCGCAAATGAAATAGAATTATATGGTGTGGATGTGCCGCGTATCCGCCGCATTATCGATTCAATTCCCGAAAGCGGTTATATTGAACCTCATTATGTACAAGCTTTACTTCGTTCCGCAGGTATTCCGGTAGTAGAGGAATTTGTTTCGGGCAATAAGGAAGAAGTGCTCTCCTTTGCCCGGCGAACAGGTTTCCCGGTTGTGGCAAAGGTGGTCGGACCGGTTCATAAATCAGATGTTGGCGGTGTGGCGCTCAATATAAAGAGTGCCCAGCATTTGGCATTGGAATTTGATCGGATGATACAGATCCCCGATGTGACGGGAATATTGGTTCAGCCGATGCTGAAAGGTACAGAACTGTTTATAGGTGCCAAATATGAAGAGAAATTCGGTCATGTGGTACTTTGTGGGTTGGGGGGCATCTTTGTAGAAGTACTGAAAGATGTCTCTTCCGGTTTGGCACCGCTGTCTTATGAAGAAGCTTACTCCATGATTCATTCATTGCGGGCTTATAAAATCATTAAGGGCACTCGTGGGCAGGAGGGGGTAAATGAAGATCGGTTTGCCGAGATCATTGTCCGTCTTTCCACTCTACTTCGCTTTGCCACAGAAATAAAAGAGATGGATATTAATCCGCTTTTGGCGACAAAAACTCATCTTATAGCAGTAGATGCACGTGTTAGAATTGAAAAAAGATAGGTTTATTATAAAAAAATATTGGGTTGATGCAGTAGTTTATATATTTTTGCATTTGTCAATTATAAATATAAGTGATTAATGATAACCGCTTGATATATAAATAATACTATGGTTATTACGAAAAAAAGTAGAAGCCGATTATTGCAGCTCTGCAACTGCTTATTGTCAGGATTTCTAGTGTTATTAGGATTTTCTTCTTGTACACGAGAAGGTTCTGAAGAATATGGGATGCCTTATGCCAAATATGAAATTAAGGGTAAGGTCACAAATGAACAAAAAGAGACGATACCAAAGGCTCAGGTCATTGTGAAACAATTGGATTCGAGTGGGAAGTCTTTTTATCGGGCAGATACTTTGAATGTAAATGGTTCTGGTGAGTACCAATATCTTACTGAGGGTTTTACAGAAAGCTACCGTGTGATTGCCGAAGAGCCATCGGGAGTGTATAAGGCAGATTCTACAGATGTAAAGATGGAGCCTAAAGATGGTAGTGGATGGTATGTCGGGAGTGATAGTAAAGAAGTGGATTTTGAATTGAAGAAGAAATAGTTTCTAATACACTAGGTGTTTCAGGCTCGTGTTTATTCGAGCCGTTTGAAGCATATATATGGTGCTTGACGCTTATATAATAATTTCGTTCAGTGTAGCAACATGAGTGAGCTCTCAATAAGAAAACGTCTCGCATTGGAAATAGCGAGAAAAATACGGAATAACCGTAAAGAGTTACACCCGATTAAACAATTGTTTTGGGAGTCTACCCTGCGGTGTAATCTCCACTGTAAGCATTGCGGTAGCGACTGTAGGCAGAAATCTGATATAAAGGACATGTCGGCAGTAGATTTTTTACGAGTGATTGATACAATTACCCCTCATGTTAATCCGCATGAAGTTAATATTATTATTACAGGTGGAGAACCCTTAGTTCGGCAAGATCTTGAAGAAGTGGGTTTGGCTTTGTATCGACGTGGATATTCTTGGGGGATTGTGTCAAATGGATTGCTGCTGACTGAACAGCGTTTACAAAGTCTTATGAGAGCGGGGCTGCATGCTATAACCATTAGCCTTGATGGTTTTCAAGATGAACATAACTGGCTGCGTGGAGATTCTCGAAGTTATGATTGTGCATTTGGAGCGATAAAAATGCTTGTGAATGAACCGGAGTTGGTCTGGGATGTAGTTACCTGTGTTAATCAGCGTAACTATAGACATTTACAAGAGTTTAAAGATAATCTCTATAATAATGGTGTCAGAGATTGGCGCTTGTTTACTATCTTCCCGGTTGGTCGTGCAGCTCTACTTCCTGATTTACAATTAAAGGATGAAGAGTTTATCGGCCTTATGGAATTTATAAAGCATGTTCGTAAGGAAGGAAAAATACATGTAAATTATGGTTGTGAAGGATTTTTAGGAAGGTATGAAGGAGAGGTTCGTGACTACTTTTTCGGTTGTAATGCCGGGATTAGTGTCGCTTCCATACTTGCTGACGGGTCTATTTCTGCTTGTCCTAGTATTCGGAGTCATTTTTATCAAGGTAATATTTATCAAGATGATTTTATGGAAGTGTGGAATAAAGGCTTCCAACTTTATAGAGATCGCAAATGGATGAAAAAGGGGCTTTGCAGTGAATGTGGTTTCTTTCGCTACTGTGAGGGGAACGGTATGCATTTACGTGACGACAATGGCGATTTGCTTTTCTGTCATTTACACAAATTGCACGAACAGTAATATTCCCGTACAGTTACTTTTTGATTTAGGACTTGCTTTATGTCGGTAGGTATAGTGCATAGGCTTGTTGATGCCTATTTTGAGCCTTTATCCTGCCCAGTCCTCACGGTCTAAATTGCGATAACCTATTGCTTCGGCTAAATGAGCCGGTTGTATTTGTTCGGAGCCGTCAAGATCGGCTATTGTACGTGATACTTTTAGAATACGGTCATAAGCGCGTGCAGAAAGGTTGAGGCGTTGCATTGCATTTTTTAGTAGCATTAACCCAGCTTCGTTTGGGTGCCCGTATAATCCCAATAGTTTACTGTTCATTTGGGCGTTACAGTATATACCTGAATATTCAGAGTAACGCTTCTCTTGTATTTGACGTGCGAAAATGACCCGCTGCCGTATTTCTGAACTAGGTTCGCTTGCGTGGTTGTCCGACATTTTTTCAAAAGGAACCGGAATGACTTCTATTTGGAGGTCTATTCGATCAAGCAAAGGTCCCGAAATTCGGTTGAGATATTTCTGTACCTGCCCGGGGCTGCATACACATGCCTTTGTCGGGTGATTGTAATAGCCGCAGGGACAAGGATTCATAGAAGCTACAAGCATAAAGCTTGCAGGGTATTCCACATTTCCTTTAATACGTGAGATTGTAATTTTTCGATCCTCCAGAGGTTGGCGGAGCACTTCGAGGACGTTACGGTTAAATTCCGGCAGTTCATCGAGAAAAAGAACTCCGTTATGAGCCAAACTGATTTCGCCGGGTTGTGGATAACTACCACCTCCGGTCATCGCTACATTCGAAATGGTGTGGTGTGGGTCACGGAAAGGCCGTTTATTTATCAAACCGCTCCCTTCTTGTAGTTTACCCGCTACGGAATGTATTTTGGTGGTTTCAAGACTTTCACCCAGAGATAGAGGAGGAAGAATGGAAGGAAGTCGTTTTGCTAGCATCGATTTGCCACTGCCTGGTGCTCCGATAAGCAAAATATTATGTCCTCCGGCAGCAGCTACCTCCAATGCGCGTTTTACATTCTCCTGTCCTTTTACATCTGCAAAATCGAGATCAAAATGACTCTGCTCTGCATAGAATTCTTCACGGGTGTCAATGTGGGTTGGTTGAAGTTCTTTAGATTGATTGAAGAATTCCACGACTTCTTTAATGCTACTTACTCCATACACTGTGAGCTTATTGACTACAGCAGCTTCGCGTGCATTTTGCTTCGGAACAATTAAACCTTTAAATCCAAGCTCGCGTGCCTTTATTGCAATGGGAAGAGCTCCTTTTATTGGTTGTAAACTACCATCCAAACCGAGTTCCCCCATCATTAGATAGTTTTGCAATTCCGTGGAATGGATAACCTCACCAGCGGCCAGCATACCGATTGCCAATGGTAGATCGTACGATGATCCTTCCTTACGGATGTCTGCGGGAGCCATGTTTATGACTATGTTGCTGGTAGGCATTCGGTAGCCATTTACTTGCAACGCGGATATAATTCGTTGATGACTCTCTTTAACTGCTGAGTCGGGTAGACCCACCATGTAGAACATGCAGCCTCTCGAGCTGTTTACTTCGATAGTGATTAGAGTAGCATCGATTCCTTGTACAGCCGCTCCGAAAACTTTTATCAACACTGCTATTTAGTTTGAAGTTTGAAAAATGCAGCAGCTTGTGTTTGCGCAAGGGGCTGTTTGGATTTTAATGTTTGATATTCGCGGATGATTTGTCCGTTGCTTGACTTAGACCTTTTATTGGTCCTGCTATTTTGCGTTGGATCGTATTTATATCTAAGTTCCGGCCTTCAATTCTCCCGGATGGTCCGATAAGAATATTATATGGTATGTTTCCGATATTCAGTTGCTTTACAATTTCACTATTCCAACCTGCTAAATCACATACTTGTTCCCATTTCAGAGTATCAGCTTTTGCGGCATCTCTCCATTCTTTTTTATCAGCATCAAGAGAAATACCCAATAAAGCAAAGTTTTTATTGTTCTGTTCTTTCTTGTAGATATTTCGATAGATACTGTTTGCCTTTCTGCTATTGGGGTCCCATGAAGCCCAGAAGTGGATGAGGACATATTGATGATTGAATTTGGATATGCTGATTTCCTTTCCTTCAAGATTACGAAGGTGGAAGTAAGGTATATTGCTTCTTGTTGGACTTGTCTCAAGACTTTGTATCTCATTCAAGAGGTTTTCCATATAGGGACGATCTTTTAGATCTCCAGTCATCTCTGCTGTTAAACTCTTTATTCTTCCAAGATCAGGTTGAGCGACCTGTATAAAATAGTGGTTGAGTAAATATGCGCTAACCAGGGAGTTTGAATGGTCTTTTATGAATGACGCAGCTTTTTCTTGAAGAACTTTCAAAGAAGGCTTCTTGTCTTTTATATCTTCATAAAATTCGGTCAAATCTTCGTTAGAGTTGTTCCCGGTGATATTTAAGGAGGAAAGCGCATCACTCGAACCTTTAATCTTAATTTTATCTCCTTTGTTGAGATAGACCGGATACTCAGTGCCATCTCTGAAGAGAAGTAATGTTTCGACTAACGTATCAACAGATAACTTTGCTGAAAACTTCCCTTTTTTGACAATGATGGTATCCGTGTGATTATAAAGTCTATCTGCTCCATACAAATAGAGCGTGTCATTGCCCAATCCTTTGATTTCACCTTCTAAAATCGTGCTTCCTGAATTTTGGTTTCCACAAGCAGCAAGGATAAGTAACAAAAAATATAATGGAAAACAATTTTTCATTTTTCAATACTTTGTGCGAAAGTACTTCTTTTGTTGGGAATATAAAAAGAAATGCCTGACATTTTAGTGTCAGGCATTTCTCTATAAGATTTATATAATATCACCTTCTTAGTGAAGGATACCCATAAAATCAGCATTAGTGAAATATTTAGCAAATTCCAAATCGGAAGCTGCTTTCTTTGCTAATGAAGAATCTTTGGCAATTGCATTTTTCAAGCTGCTTACAACCATTGAAGAGTTGTTTGTTCTAGCGCCTAATACTGCCATCAAATAATCTGTATATGCATCAGGTTTCTGTACATTAGCCAATGTGCTTTTTGCTTTATTATAATCTTTAGCTAAGATTTGAGCTAATGCAGCACTGTTTGTTTTTGTATCACCAAAAGCGTTTACAGCTTTTTCATATTGACCCTGGGCTACATAGAGGTTACCAAGAGCTTCATTCAGTTCTTTTGTGCCAGATGCTTTGCTCAAATAAGATTCAGCAGCAGCTTTGTTGCCTTTAGCCAAAGAAACTAAACCTAAGTTCATGTTTGCTTCAGGGGCATCTTTTACAGAAAGAGATTTTTTCAAATAGCTTTCAGCTTTATCCAAATTACCAGCTTGGAAAGCAAGTTTGCCTAAGTTGTTGTATGCACGGTAATCGTTAGGATAGTTTTGAGTCGCTTTAGTGTATATATCCGCTTTTTTAGCTGGATCATTTGTTAACGTAGCTGCATAAAGCAGTTCTTCGATGTTCAATTGTTGAGCATCAGAAGCAGCTAATTTAGAAATTTCTTCATCTGATTTGCCAATAACGTCATAGTTCAAGGTCAAACGAGAACGACGCAATTGAGGCAAGATGTCTTCTGCAAGATTCTTGTATACAGAAGAGATGTTTTTGATTTCAGTTTCTCTTCTTTCAGGATCAGCATACATAGACAATACACGGAGGATTAACTCTTTGTCTTGGATATTTGATTTTGAAACCAATTCTTGGAATCCATCCCAATCTTGAGCTGTGTATTTCGTGTCAACAGCAGCATCAACTTTGGATTTTTTCAAGTTTTTACCAATAAGCTTAGCTGTATTGTTTTCACGATTTTCAGCTAATTTAGTGTTCAATTTAACACCACCGTCTGGAGAAGCATATGCAGAAATTTCTACGTTGCTGATCTTTTTGTTGGCAGCATCACTGACAGCTTTTGCTTCTTGGTTGAAAGCAGTTGCCTTTTTTAATTCAGTTGCGCGGATATTTGCTTGTTGGATTAAGAACATGATGTCAGAATCATGCTTTTCTTTGATAATGCGTTGGAAAGCATCATCTCCATTAGCAGTATTTGCGCTTCCTAATGTCTGTCCAATAAGTTCAGATGTAGAAATTACACCATCTGCAACTTTAACAGAAGGAATTGTGATTGTCTTGTTTCCGATAGTTGCCTTGAACTCCAAATATAATTCGGATTTAGCCATTTCAGGAACATAATCAAAAGAAGTTCTTAAAGTGTAGTTACCACCCATCTTATAAGAGATGGCCTGATTGTTTCCTTCAACTTTCTCGCCTTGGAATACAGCGGGCTGTCCTTTAGCTTCACCACCATTCCATTTAAGAACCGGAGTAACTTCTACTACTGCCTTCTTGTTGAAATACTTTTCAGGGAATTTCCCGTTAATTGTAGCAGGTACTTTACCACCTACAGCTTCTAATACTTGGGGGGTCACCGTAAAATAGTCCGATGACAACTGCCCCATTTTGCTGCTACAAGATGAAAGAGCAACAATTAATGCCATTAATAGAGGCAAATACAGTTTCTTAGTCATTTTAGGTATAAATTAGATGTTTGTAATATAAAATTGTCTATTCTTTTTCTTCTTTCTTCTTTAAAACAAACGAAAACATCACAAAGTTATCAAAACTACTCTCAAAACCGTGGCCTTAATGCTAATTTTATCATAATTTAATGAAATGCTTTGTTTTCTCTATATTTGATATTTCGTGGATGATGTTCTATGATTTCACTTCGTAATAAATTACGATCAATATGTGTATATATCTCTGTGGTTGCAATTGACTCATGCCCAAGCATACATTGAATAGCTCTTAAATTAGCTCCTCCTTCCAAGAGATGTGTGGCAAAGGAATGGCGAAAAGTGTGTGGGCTTATACTTTTCATAATTCCGGCCTTTTGGGCGAGTTCTTTGATAAGGTGAAATACCATTATTCTTGAAATATTATTTCCCCACCGTGCTAAAAATACATAATCTTCAAAGCCCTTTTTAATTTTACCTAAGTTTCGGTCCGGCATCCAATTTTTAATCTCTTTAATAGCACGAGGAGATATGGGAACCAAGCGTTGCTTGCTACCTTTTCCCTCTACCTTTATAAAGCCTTCATCAAAATAAAGATCGGATATCTTTAGATTGCAGAGTTCTGAAACGCGTAATCCGCAACTATATAGCGTTTCCAATATGGCACGGTTTCTTTGCCCTTCTTTCTTACTCATATCTACGGATGCAATAATGGAATCAATTTCATTAATAGTAAGGACTTCCGGTATTTTGAACCCGATCTTTGGTGCATCAAGGAGTTCACTGGGATCGTCTTCTCTGTAATCTGCAAGTGCCATAAAATGAAAAAAAGACTTTATGCCTGAAATAATTCGAGCTTGCGAACGAGGGTGGATGCCTATGTCATGTAGTCCTGCTGCAAACTGTTGCAAGTGGTCTAGTTGTGCTTCGAATGAATTTATGTTTTCTGATTTGAGAAAGTGCATAAGTTTGCTTAGGTCAGTGAGATATGCATCTAGCGTATTAATTGAAAATCCTTTTTCGAGCTTGAGATACTGCTGATATTTTCGGATAATCAACGCTTCTTTCTCCTTATTTCTGGTTTCTTCGTTTAAATTCATTTCTTTTTCCTACCTTTGCTCCTTGAAAATGATCATTGGGAGGCAAAGGTATAATTTTTTATGTTATGAGGATACAAATTATTAATGGGCCGAATATAAATCTGTTGGGTAAGCGCGAACCTTCTATTTACGGGAGTGTTATTTTTGAAGAGTTTCTCTCTGATTTACGAAATGAATACGCTGATTTGCAGATAGATTACTTTCAATCCAATGTAGAGGGCGAGTTGATAAATGTAATCCAGAACACAGGTTTTGATGTTGATGGAATTATCTTAAATGCTGCCGCCTACACTCATACATCTATTGCAATACTAGACGCAATTCGATCTGTGGCAGCTCCGGTGATAGAAGTGCATATATCAAATGTACATGCGCGAGAATCTTTCCGACATGTTTCTATGATAGCTGCCGCTTGTAAAGGGGTGATTTGTGGCTTTGGATTGGACTCTTATAGATTGGCTTTGGAGGCTTTGTTGAAAATTAAATCTGTTTAAAATATAATCAAGACTGAAAATTATGTTGTTGAAACAAACAAAAATAGTTGCAACGATTTCTGATAGACGTTGTGATGTTGATTTCATTAAACAATTGTTTGAGAATGGAATGAATGTTGTTCGAATGAACACAGCCCATGCTACTCAAGAAGGGTTCGAAATTCTTATAGGAAACGTTCGTACAGTATCTAATCAGATCGGTATCTTAATGGATACTAAAGGTCCCGAAGTGAGAACAACGATTTGTAAAGAACCCATTTCCTTTAAGATGGGAGACCGTGTAAAACTTGTTGGAAATCCTGAGCAGGAAACGACTCGTGAATGCATTTGTGTGTCATATTCTCATTTTGTAGCAGATGTAAGTCTTGGCGTTCACATCCTTTTTGATGATGGTGATTTGGAAATGATTGTTGCAGAGAAGACTGATGACTCATTGGTTTGTATCATTCAGAATGATGCTACTTTAGGAAGCCGGAAGAGCGTAAATGTGCCTGGAGTTCGTATAAATTTGCCGTCCTTAACAGAAAAAGACCGTAACAATATTCTCTATGCAATAAAAAAAGATATTGATTTTATAGCTCACTCTTTCGTTCGCAATAAACAAGATATCTTGGACATTAAGGAGATATTGGATGCCCATAACAGCGATATTCAGATTATAGCAAAAATTGAAAATCAAGAGGGCGTTGATAATATTGATGAGATTCTTGAAGTAGCCGATGGTATTATGGTGGCTAGAGGTGATTTGGGTATAGAAGTTCCTCAAGAACGTATTCCAGGTATTCAACGTTTGTTGATTCGTAAATCTATCCTTGCTAAAAAACCTGTAATTGTAGCAACGCAAATGCTTCACACAATGATCACTAATCCACGTCCGACTAGAGCCGAGGTTACTGACATTGCGAATGCAATTTATTATAGGACCGATGCTTTGATGCTTAGTGGTGAAACAGCTTACGGAAAGTATCCGGTAGAAGCGGTGAAGACAATGACAAAGATTGCATCTCAGGCTGAAAAAGATAAGATGGGTGAAGAAGATATCAGAATCCCATTGGATGAAAATAGTAATGATGTTACTGCATTCTTAGCAAAGCAAGCTGTTAAAGCAACTTCTAAACTTAAAATCAGAGCAATTATTACAGATAGCTTTAGTGGCCGTACAGCACGTAATTTGGCTGCATTCCGTGGTAAATACCCTGTATTAGCTATTTGCTATAAGGAGAAAACTATGAGACATTTAGCTTTGTCATACGGAGTAGAGTCTATTTACATGCCTGAATTGGCCAATGGACAAGAGTATTACTTTGCAGCTCTTCGTCGCCTTCTTAAAGAAGGTCGTTTGAGCCCGACTGATATGGTTGGTTATTTAAGTAGCGGTAAGGCTGGAACTCAGACATCATTCCTTGAAATTAATGTTGTAGAAGATGCACTTAAGTATTCTGAAGACAGTGTACTTCCTAACAAGAATCGTTATCTTTAATTGAAGATGCCGGACGATAAGATGGGTCTTGAAGAGTATATTCTACATCATATTGATGGTGAAGGTGAATATTTGAATGAATTATATAGGGATACCCATCTTAAACTTCTATATCCTCGTATGGCTTCCGGGCATCTTCAAGGCCGTATCTTGAAGATGCTTGTAAGAATGATAGCCCCGAAAAGGATTCTTGAAATAGGTACATATAGTGGATATTCTGCTTTGTGTATGGCTGAAGGTCTTCCTGAAGGTGGCTCTATCTATACGTTCGAGATAAATGATGAGCAAGAAGAATTTACACGTCCCTGGTTTCAAAGATCAGCTTATGCCGATAGAATAAAATTCTATATTGGTGACGCTTTAGAGATCGTTCCTACACTTAATGTGAAGTTTGATTTGGCCTTTATTGATGGTGATAAACGACATTACATCGAATATTACGATATGGTTTTATCTCATCTTGTCGAAGGAGGTTTTATACTGGTCGATAATACATTGTGGGATGGTCATGTCTTGGAGGAGGCAGTTCGTCCAAAAGATGTGCAAACTTCCAGTATTAAAGCTTTTAATGATTATTTGAGTCGGGATTCTCGGGTTGAAAAAGTAATTCTTCCTCTACGTGACGGCTTAACGTTGGTATATAAGAAGAAAAAAGAAAGAGACTTTGTTTAATGTTTCTTGATAATTAAAAATAGATTACACATGGAAACTACCAGACAAAATAAAATAGCACGCTTACTTCAAAAGGAGTTAAGTGATATTTTTCTACTTCAAGCCAAATCAATGCCTGGTGTATTGGTTTCGGTTAGCGCGGTTCGTATTAGTCCTGATTTGAGTGTGGCTCGTGCTTATCTGAGTGTCTTCCCTTCGGATAAAGGAGACGAATTAATAAAGAATATTAATGCTGGTATGAAGTCCATTCGATACGAACTCGGAACTAGGGTACGCCATCAATTGCGTATAATCCCAGAATTGAAATTTTTTATTGATGATTCGCTGGATTACCTTGAAAAAATTGATGCTTTGTTGAAGTGAACTTTCCTTTTTACATAGCGCGGAGATATCTTTTCTCTCCTAAAAAACATAATGCGATTAATGTCATATCAGCGGTGTCGGTATGCGGAGTTGCTTTAGCTACAATGGCATTGGTTTGTACTTTGTCTGTCTTTAATGGCTTTCAAGAAATGATTGCGGGTTTCTTTACTTCATTCGATCCGGAATTGAAAATCGTGGTTCGTGAGGGAAAAGTCTTTGATCCGAATGAATCACGTATTCAACAAGTGCATAATCTAAAGGAAATTGCAGTATGGACTGCAACTCTCGAAGATAATGCTATGGTTCAATATAAAGATAGACAAGCTATGGCTGTAATTAAAGGGGTTGATGACAGCTTTGAAAAACTTACATCTATAGATAGTTTACTGTATGGTACTGGTAAATTTGTTCTTAAGGACTCCATTGTTGATTACGGTTTTATGGGTGTAGAGTTAGTCTCTCAGTTGGGAACAGGCATACAATTTATAGATCCATTGTTGGTTTATGCACCTAAAAGAAATGTTCGGGTTAATATTGCCAATCCTTCAACATCTTTTAATCAGGAGTTTTTATATTCTCCAGGTGCGGTGTTCATTGTAAAACAGCAAAAATATGATTCCCGTTATATATTGACTTCTCTTAGTTTTGCACGTCGCTTATTTAATTATGATACGGAGGTTTCCGCAATTGAGTTAAAACTCAAAAAGACTGCTGATATTGCTGCTGTTCAAAAGAAGATCTCGAGAATATTAGGTGATCGTTTTGTCGTTCAGAACCGTTATGAGCAACAGGCTGATGTCTTCCGAATTATGGAAATAGAAAAATTAATTTCCTATTTGTTCCTTACATTCATACTCGCTATTGCTTGTTTTAATGTGATAGGTTCCTTGTCTATGTTGATTTTGGATAAGCGTGAAGATGCCAATACTTTGCGAAATTTAGGAGCTGACGATCGCCTGATTGGGCGTATTTTTTTATTTGAAGGTCGTTTGATCTCTGTTGCAGGTGCCATTTTGGGAATTGCTTTAGGTTTATTGCTTTGTTTTCTACAACAATATTATGGTATTATCTCCTTAGGAGGAGGAAATGGTGATTTTGTTGTCAATGCTTATCCCGTAAGCGTGCATGCAACCGATATTCTTTTAATATTTGTCACAGTATTGGTAGTTGGATTCTTATCAGTATGGTATCCAGTTCGCTATTTTACCCGTCGGTTATTGAGAAAAAATGAATAAAGTACTTAATTGCTTTTAGCTTTAAGTAGAAAAAGATATATTTGCTCCGTGTAACTAAAATGAACCGTTATGATAGTAGGGCTTCTGATCAGTGTGTTGCTGTTGGCTGTTATGATGTTTGGATATATATCAGAACAGAAAAATAAAAAGAAGCTATTGCGTCGGATAATGGTTGTGGAAAATGCTTCGAAGAATACGGAAAAGATCTTCAATGCCATATTACAGAATATACATGCTTTTGTCTTATATATTGATAAGGATTTCCAAGTTGTTTTCACAAATTATTATGCTATTACGGGAGATACCCAAACCGACAAAGCTATTCGCGTAGGAGATCTGCTCAAATGCAGTAATACTTCATCCTTTTCTAATGAATGTGGTGCTAGTGAGTTTTGCAAGAAATGCTCTATTAAAAATAAAATAAAAGAAGCATTTAACACAAAACAAAATTTTACTGATCTGGAAACTTCTTTGAACGTAAAAGACGCGAATGGAAATTTTTCTGAATGTTATGTGTATATATCCGGTGAATATTTGCAGAATGATGGAAAAGATTTCATGGTTGTTACAGTTCATGATATAACCCGCTTGAAGGTTATAGAAAATGAATTGCAAAAGGCCCGTGAGAAAGCTGAGAAAGCAGATCGTTTTAAATCAGAGTTTCTTGCCAATATGAGCCATGAAATTCGTACTCCACTGAATGCTATTGTCGGATTTTCGGAGTTGTTGGCTGTTGCAGAGCAAGACGAGGAAAGGAGTGAATATCTTGAAATAATTCGCTTAAACAATGATTTATTGCAGCAATTGGTCGCTGATATTTTGGATATTTCAAAAATAGAGGCGGGTACTTTGGAATTCACTTATTCTGAAGTTGATGTGAATCAAATTATTCTTGATTTGGGGCAGTATTTCCAGTTAAAATCTGAGGAACAGAATACTCAAATTAATGTTCTAATAGAAGTTCCGGAAATACATAACACTCTATATTCAGATAGAAACCGTTTGATGCAGGTTCTCTCTAATTTTATGACGAATGCTTTAAAATTTACTGAAAAGGGTAATGTAACTATTGGATATAAGAATTGCGATAAAAATCTTCATTTCTATGTAAGAGATACAGGAAAAGGAATTGCACCTAATAAATTAGAACTAATATTTAAGCGTTTTGTCAGATTGGATACCCAGAAAGTTGGAGCAGGCTTGGGACTTGCAATTTGTGAAAAGATTGTCCATCGCTTGGGTGGCGAGATAGGTGTGGATTCAATAGAGGGGGAGGGATCAACATTCTGGTTCACAATCCCTGTAGATGAAAAGGAGTCATTATAGAATGGTTGTATTTTAAAAGATAGATTGTATTTATATGGATAAACAAAACATGGATTATTATCGTGTTGGTCTTACAGACGATGAAGTGATAGATAGAAGGAATAGGTATGGTTGGAATCTATTGACTCCTCCCAAACGGCCTTCGTTGTGGAAATTATATTTTGAAAAATTCCAAGACCCGGTAGTTCGGGTATTACTTGTCGCAGCTCTTTTTTCCCTAGGTATTTCTATTATAGAAAATGAATATGCTGAAACTATCGGTATAATAGCTGCCATCTTGTTGGCAACCGGAATAGGTTTCTTCTTCGAATATGATGCAAATAAAAAATTTGATTTGCTGAACGCAGTAAATGAAGAAACTTCTGTGAAGGTGATACGTAATGGAAGAGTTCAAGAAATTCCTCGTAAAGAAGTTGTTGTAGATGATATCATCATATTGGAGACTGGGGAGGAAATTCCCGCTGATGGGGAACTTCTTGAAGCCGTTTCTCTACAAATCAATGAATCTAACTTAACAGGAGAACCAATTGTTAATAAGACTGTTCGGAAAGAGGATTTTGATGATGAAGCTACTTATGCCTCTAATCAAGTGATGCGTGGTACTACAGTTGTTGACGGTCATGGTACTATGCGGGTCACTAGTATTGGTGATTCCACGGAAATAGGTAAAGTTGCGAAACAAAGTACAGAGCAAAGTGGAGAGCCAACACCTCTAAATATACAACTAACTAAACTGGCTAACATTATTGGAAAGGTTGGCTTTTCTGTGGCCGGAATTGCTTTTGTTGTTTTCTTCGTAAAGGATGTTTTATTGGTTTATGACTTTGCCTCTTTTTCTACTTTTTCTGATTGGCTTCCTGCTTTGGAGGATACCTTGCAATATTTTATGATGGCGGTAACACTTATAGTGGTTGCTGTGCCCGAAGGTCTTCCTATGAGTGTTACTCTAAGCCTTGCCTTGAACATGAGGAGAATGTTGGCAACTAATAATCTTGTGAGGAAGATGCATGCTTGTGAGACAATGGGCGCTATTACTGTTATTTGTACAGATAAAACCGGTACATTGACTCAAAATTTAATGCAAGTATATGAGTCTAAATTTTATGGGCTTACTAATAATTCAAGTCTGGGCGAAGATCAATTAAGCACACTTATTCAAGAAGGAATTAGTGTGAACTCTACTGCATTTTTGGAACAGGTAGGAGCAACTGAAAAACCGAAAGGTGTTGGTAATCCCACTGAAGTTGCTTTGTTGCTTTGGCTTGATCGACAAGGTAAAAACTATCTATGGTTGAGAGAACAGTCTCAGGTTATTGATCAGCTCACATTTTCTACTGAAAGAAAATTTATGGCTACTTTGGTACAATCTCCCTTGATCGGTAAAAGGGTTTTGTATATAAAAGGAGCTCCTGAAATTGTGCTCGGTAAATGTAAAGAAGTCGTTATGAGCGATAAGAGTGTTGAATCATCCGAATATAGAACTGAGGTTGAGAAACAGTTATTTGCCTATCAAAATATGGCAATGCGGACTTTAGGGTTTGCTTATAAAATAGTTGATGAGGAGGATGGGAATGATTGTGCAGATTTAGTTGCAAAAGGAGACTTGTCTTTTCTTGGAATTGTGGCTATAAGTGATCCTGTACGTACTGATGTGCCAGCTGCTGTAGCCAAATGTGAATCTGCAGGTATTAATATTAAGATTGTAACAGGTGACACTCCTGGTACAGCCACTGAAATTGCTCGTCAAATAGGATTGTGGAAGTCTGAAGATACCGATCGTAACAGGATTACGGGGACTGAATTTGCTGCATTGACTGATGAAGAAGCTCTAGATAGAGTGATGGATCTAAAAATTATGTCGCGAGCAAGACCTACAGATAAACAAAGGTTGGTACAACTCCTCCAACAAAGAGGTGCTGTTGTAGCTGTAACCGGAGATGGGACAAACGATGCTCCGGCATTAAACCATGCTCAAGTTGGTCTTTCTATGGGTACGGGAACTTCTGTAGCTAAAGAAGCGAGTGACATTACTTTATTGGATGATTCTTTTAATAGTATTGGCACTGCAGTAATGTGGGGACGCTCCTTGTACAAAAATATACAGCGCTTTATTGTATTTCAGCTGACTATTAATTTTGTTGCACTTTTTATTGTCTTGATAGGTTCTTTTATTGGAACAGAATTACCGTTAACGGTTACTCAAATGTTGTGGGTAAATTTGATAATGGATACTTTTGCAGCTTTAGCTTTAGCCTCTATTCCGCCTAGTGAATCTGTCATGAATGAGAAACCTCGGAAGAGCGATGATTTTATTATAACTAAAGGAATGCAAAGAAATATTTATGGAGTGGGGATCCTATTTTTATTTGTTTTAATGGGAATGCTTCTCTATTTTGACCATGCATTGAATGGAATGACTGTACAGCGTCTTACCATTTTCTTTACCACCTTTGTAATGCTTCAGTTTTGGAATCTTTTTAATGCTCGGGTATTTGGTACCAATGATTCGGCTTTTAAGGGGATCTCTAAATCTTATGGTATGGAAGTAATAGCGTTAGCTATATTACTAGGCCAATTCCTCATTGTTCAGTTTGGAGGGGCCGTTTTTCGTACGGAGCCTTTAGATTTTTCCACTTGGATTATAATTTTGGCATCGACTTCTTTGGTATTATGGATGGGTGAAGGAATACGTTTAATCCGTCGCATTGCAAGATAATAACTTATGAATAAAATAAAAAATCTTATAATTGATTTTGGCGGAGTATTAATTGATTTAGACCGCCAGAAGTGCGTTGATAATTTTGCTAAACTTGGTTTATATGAAGTAAAAGCTATGCTTGACGTCTATCATCAACATGGGTTCTTTCTTCAGCATGAAAAGGGATTAATAACCAGTGCCGATTTTCGGGATGGGATAAGAAAAAGTGCCGACTTAGATGTTTCTGATGAACAGATTGATGCTGCTTGGAATAGTTTCTTGGTTGGTATTCCTAATAACAAGCTGGAGCTATTGTTAGCATTGCGCAAAAATTACAATCTCTATCTATTAAGCAATACTAATGCGATACATTGGAAATGGTCGTGTGAAAATGCGTTTCTATATGATGGTTATCGTGTGGAAGATTTCTTTGATAAAATATATCTATCCTTTGAATTGAAAATGGCAAAACCTGATTTAGATATATTTCAATACGTCTTGGATGATATAAAGATAGATTCTTCGGAAACACTCTTTATTGACGATTCTGCTGACAATTGCCGTGTAGCAAATACACTTGGAATATCGACTTATGCTCCTTTGGCTTGTGAAGATTGGAGTCATTTATTTGATAATGGATTTTTGAAAGATAAGCTAAATGCAACTACTTCGATTTGAACATGATGAACTTCTTCAGCCATGTGTAGCAACCATTGGTTTCTTTGATGGAATACATCTAGGACATCGTTATCTTATAAGGCAAGTTTGTGAAGTTGCTGACCAATGGGGTTATAAAGCGGCAGTCGTGACTTTTCCCGTGCATCCCCGGCAAATAGTTCGGTATAAACCGGACTTTAAGTTGCTAACGACTTGGGAAGAGAAATTGTCCATATTATCTGATTCAGGTCTGGATTATTGCATAGCCTTGGATTTTACAGAAAAGCTTGCAGCTTTATCTGCAAAAGACTTCATGTTATTTCTCAAGAATGATTTCAATGTAAAAGTCTTATTGGTAGGGTATGATCATCGATTCGGACACAATAGAAGTGAAGGTTTCGCGGATTATGTGAAATATGGAGAAGAACTAGGTATTAAGGTTCTGCTGAACGAAGTTTATAAAACAGATGAAAATGAAGTAATAAGTTCTTCTCTTATTCGCAATTCTTTGCTGTTAGGAAAGGTTTCGGATGCTGCAAAATTACTTGGATATAATTATTACTTGGAAGGTATTGTTGTAAGTGGACGCCAATTGGGGCGGCAAATCGGGTATCCTACTGCAAATTTAGAAGTGGATAGTCCCGATAAGATTATTCCCGCAGATGGAGTATATGCCGTTTGGGTTACTATTGATGGAAAGAGATACGGTGGAATGCTTAGTATAGGAGTTCGTCCCACTGTCAACAATGGAACGGATCGTACTATAGAAACTCATATATTTAATTTTGATTCGGATATCTACGGCAAGATGATCCGTATTTCTTTTGTGAGCTATATTCGTCCTGAAGAGAAGTTTGGGACACTTGATGAATTAATTGCTCAGCTTCACAAAGATGCCGAAGTGACTACTCATATACTAGAGCTGGCGACATAAAGTAGATACAGAAAAAAATCTTTTTTTGAAGGCATGTCGTGATTGAAGAATATTATCCTGTATATTTGCGCCTATATTATTGATGAGAATATGACAATAGCAATTAAAAAGGTCTCTACGAAAAGAGATTTAAAAAAATTTATCCGTTTTAACTATCGTCTGTATAAAGACTGTGTTTATTCTGTCCCAGATCTTTATGATGATATGCTTAATACATTTAATAAAGAAAAAAATGCTGCATTTGAATTTTGTGAAGCTGATTATTTCTTAGCTTACATAGGAGAAGATATTGTCGGTCGGGTTGCTGCAATTATTAATCATAAAGCAAACCAGACATGGAATAAAAAGGAAGTACGTTTTGGGTGGATTGATTTTATAGATGATTTTGAAGTTTCTGAAGCCTTGGTTCGCGCTGTTGAAGAGTGGGGTAAAGAGAGAGGAATGACCCACATCCTAGGCCCTTTGGGCTTTACCGATTTTGATGCTGAAGGCATGCTTGTAGAGGGATTTGATCAACTTAGTACTATGGCAACGACCTATAATTATTCCTATTACCCTAGTCATCTTGAGCGCATGGGGTTCGTGAAGGATGCTGATTGGGTGGAATTTAAGATTTATATACCTGAAGCCATTCCTGAAAAGCATCAACGGATTGCCGATCTGGTTCAAAGAAAATATAACCTGAAAATTAAAAAATATTCGTCTTCAAGAAAAATATCAAAAGACTATGGGCAAGCTATTTTTGAACTTATGAATGAAGCATATAGCCCTTTGTATGGATATTCAGCACTTTCTCAACGACAAATTGATCAATATGTCAAGATGTATTTACCCATTGTGGATTTACGTATGGTTACGTTGATTACAGATGCTGAAGATAAGTTGGTAGGAGTAGGAATTTCAATGCCTTCACTATCGGTTGCTTTGCAAAAAGCTCACGGTCGATTATTACCTTTTGGCTGGTACTATTTACTTAAAGCTCTTTTCATGAAAAGGCGTTCTAAGATACTTGATCTATTGCTCGTAGCAGTGAAACCTGAATATCAAAATAAAGGTGTTAATGCGTTGTTATTTTCTGATTTGATACCTGTTTATCAAAAATTAGGATTTATATTTGCGGAAAGTAATCCGGAATTAGAGCAAAATGGAAAAGTTCAAGCTCAATGGGAGTATTTTAAAACTGAGCAACATAAACGCCGGAGAGCTTTTGTAAGAGAAATCCAATAATCTAGTGTGTTGGGATTTATCTATATTATTATTTCTTGCAAATAAAATTTCTTAAGATGGAAGATATCAATGGATTTACACCCGAAAGCAATGTAGAATATACCGAAGACAATATTCGCCATTTGGATGACATGGAGCATATTCGTGTTCGTTCAGGAATGTATATTGGTCGTCTTGGTGATGGCGCGCAGGGAGATGATGGTATCTATGTGCTTTTGAAAGAGGTAATGGACAATAGCATAGATGAATTCAAGATGGGTGCTGGAAAACGAATTGAGATTAGCATCGAGGATAACCTTCGGGTAGCTGTTCGTGACTACGGAAGAGGGATTCCTCAAGGCAAGCTTGTAGATGCTGTTAGTAAGTTGAACACCGGTGGCAAATATGATAGTAAGGCTTTCAAAAAGAGTGTTGGATTAAATGGAGTCGGCATTAAAGCCGTTAATGCGCTTAGTTGTTTATTTGAAGTGAGAAGTTTTCGTGACGGAAAAGTTCGTACTGTTATTTTTGAGAAGGGAATATTGAAGAGCGATACAACTGAAGAATCCGATGAAGAGACCGGGACATATATCTTTTTTGAACCGGATAATTCATTGTTTTTGAATTATTCATTTCAAAATGCCTTTGTAGAAAATCTATTACGAAATTATACCTATCTGAATACAGGGCTTTCTATTATATATAACGGGCAGCGTATAATTTCCCGTCATGGCTTGGAAGATCTTTTAAATGATAATATGACCGCTCAAGGTCTATATGACATTATTCATTTGAAAGGTGAAGATATTGAAATAGCTTTTACTCATACCAATCAATACGGAGAAGAGTACTATTCATTCGTCAATGGACAGCATACCACTCAGGGTGGAACTCATCAGAGTGCTCTAAAGGAGCATCTAGCTCGTACTATAAAAGAGTTTTATAATAAGAATCAAGACTATTCTGATATCCGTAACGGGATTGTTGCAGCTATAGCAATAAATGTTGAAGAACCTCAGTTTGAAGGGCAAACTAAAACTAAACTTGGTTCTCCTTCAATGTCTCCCGGTGGAGTCAGTGTGAGTAAGTATATCGGTGATTTTATTAAGACGGAAGTGGATAACTATCTGCATAAGAACCCTCTTGTTGCGGATGTAATGCTCCAAAAAATTCAGGATTCCGAGAAAGAACGAAAAGCAATTGCCGGGGTTACTAAATTGGCTCGTGAACGTGCCAAAAAAGCTAACTTGCATAATAGAAAGTTACGTGATTGCCGTTTTCATTTGAGTGATGCAAAAGGCAAAGACCTAGAAACGGATTCATGCATTTTTATAACTGAGGGCGATTCGGCTAGTGGCTCTATAACCAAAAGCCGCGATGTAAATACTCAAGCAGTGTTTAGCTTGCGTGGTAAACCGTTGAATTCTTTTGGCCTGACAAAAAAAATAGTCTATGAAAATGAAGAGTTTAATCTTTTACAGGCTGCATTAAACATTGAAGAAGGGATTGAAGGGCTTCGCTATAATAAGGTGATAGTAGCTACTGATGCTGATGTTGATGGTATGCATATCCGTCTGTTGCTTATTACTTTTTTCCTTCAGTTCTTCCCCGATTTAATAAAAAAAGGGCATGTTTATATTCTTCAGACTCCTCTTTTTCGTGTCCGTAATAAGAAAAAGACGAGTTATTGTTATACAGAGGAAGAGAGGATTAAAGCTATAAATGAGCTTGGCCCCAATCCGGAAATCACCCGATTTAAAGGATTGGGAGAGATTTCTCCAGACGAGTTTAAACACTTTATCGGAAAAGATATGCGTCTGGAGCAGGTTTCATTGCGTAAAACAGATCTGGTCAAAGAACTGTTGGAATTCTATATGGGAAAGAATACAATGGAACGCCAGACTTTCATTATTAATAATTTGGTAATTGAAGAGGATATTGCATCATGAGAAGAGCGATTTTTCCGGGAACATTCGATCCGTTTACAATTGGACATTACTCTATTGTAACTCGAGCTTTGAGTTTTATGGATGAAATTGTGATTGGTATAGGGGTTAATGAGAATAAAAACACATATTTTCCTATTGATAAACGGGTACAAATGGTACGCGATTTCTATCAAAATGATCAACGGGTTAGTGTTGCTTCTTATGATTGCCTTACTATCGACTTTGCACGTAAGGTAGATGCAGAATTTATAATTCGAGGCATACGTACAGTGAAAGATTTTGAGTATGAAGAAACAATCGCAGATATTAATCGTAAACTTGCTGGAGTTGAAACAATCTTATTATTTACCGAGCCGGAGCTGACATGTATCAGCTCGACGATTGTGCGTGAACTGTTGCAATATGGTAAAGATATTGGTCGTTTTTTACCCGATGGAATGAAAATCTAAACACAATTAATCTCTCTTGTTTGTGAAATAACTAAAGAGCCTAAAATACACTTTGATGAAAAAGCTTGTTCTACTTATTCTTTGTTTTTGTACTTTCAACCATTTATTGGAAGCTCAGAATATTAATAATTTGTCTGCGCGCAAGCTCCAAATGGCGGAATTTGCAATCACAAATCTCTATGTCGATACGGTGAACGAAAGCCAATTAGTGGAAGCTGCCATAATTAAAATGCTATCCCAGTTGGATCCTCATTCTACATATAGTGATGCTGAAGAGGTAAAGAAGATGAATGAGCCTTTGCAAGGTAATTTTGAAGGTATTGGGGTGCAGTTTCAGATGATGGAAGATACTCTTTTAGTCGTTCAGCCTGTTTCTAACGGACCATCTGAGAAGGTTGGAATATTGGCTGGAGATAGAATTGTCGCAGTGAATGATACTTCAATAGCGGGAGTAAAACTATCTACAGAAGATATTATGAGTCGCTTGCGAGGGCCAAAGGGATCTGACGTGAAGCTGACTGTTGTTCGCAGGGGAGTACATGATGTCTTGTTTTTTACGGTAAAACGTGATAAAATACCTATATTCAGTTTAGATGCATCTTATATGATTCAACCGAAGATTGGGTATATCCGGATTAATAGGTTTGCCGCTACTACCGGAGAGGAATTTGTAAATGCACTAAAGGGGTTGCAAAAGAAAGGAATGAAAGATTTAATCCTTGACTTGCAAGGTAACGGGGGAGGATATCTGAATGCTGCAATTGATCTGGCAAATGAATTTCTTGGACAAAAAGAACTCATTGTTTATACTCAGGGAAGAGCATCACAACGTAGTAATTTTTATGCTAAAGGCGTAGGAAACTTTAAAACAGGGAGGCTTATAGTACTAGTTGATGAATATTCAGCTTCTGCAAGTGAAATTGTAACAGGATCTATTCAAGATTGGGATAGAGGGCTTGTTATCGGTCGTCGTACTTTTGGAAAAGGCTTGGTACAACGCCCTATTGATCTTCCTGACGGATCGATGATAAGATTAACTATTGCCCGTTATTATACGCCTTCCGGACGCTGCATTCAAAAACCTTATGACAGCACGGCAGATATGTCTTTAGCAAAGAAAGCGGATGCAAAGAACAATGAAGACGGGAATAATAAAGCTAAATATAATCAAGATTTGATTGATCGCTTCAACCGTGGTGAGATGATGCATGCGGATAGCATTCATTTTGCAGACTCTTTAAAATGCTATACGAAGAAACTCAATCGAGTTGTTTATGGTGGTGGAGGTATAATGCCCGACTACTTTGTGCCTATTGATACAACGCAATACTCTGACTATCATCGAAATTTGGTTGCGAGAGGGGTTATTATTAGAGTCACAATGAAGTATATTGAGCGCCATCGAAAAGAACTGCAACAGACATTTCCAAAATTTGATTTGTTCAATTCCAAATTTGAAATTGGGGATGATATCTTGAGTGATATGAGAAGTGCTGCCGAAAAAGAAAATATTGTTTTTGATAAAAAGCAATATGAGCTTTCTTTACCTTTGATAAAAATACAATTAAAAGCTTTGATTGCCCGCGATTTGTGGAATATGGATGAGTATTTTGAGATTATGAATCAAGCAAATAATAGTGTTATCAAAGCATTGGAAGTCTTAAATTCCGGTCAATATCAGAAACTCTTGAAATAGATGATTTTATAAATAGTAGATTCATGCATATTTTTATTTCAATTCTCTTACTATCACTTCTTATTTATATCGGCTACAAAATATGGTATGACTTTGCTCATGAAAGAAAGATTAATTTTTGGAGGGCAGTCTGGTTTATAGGTATTGCAATGTATCTTGTTATTTCCTATTTGTTATAATCCTTGAGGTTGTTATCTTATTCTCTCTTTTAATTATAGAGGGAAGCTAATTTACACCTAGCAGTATTCTATTAAGCCAACGATTAATGTATATGTTTGCGATAGCACATCCTACTCCGATAGCAGCACCTGCCATTACGTCGCTTGGATAATGAACGCCTTCGTTCATACGCGATATCCCTACGGAACAAGCCCATAGAGCTGAGGGTGCTATGATATACCATTTGGGATACTTTATAGAGATAGAAGTTGCCAATGCAAAAGCTGTAGCTGTATGACTGGAAGGAAAGGAAGGTGAATGTTCTTTACTGTATGGATAAACCTTTTCAGGATAGCTTTCGTAAGGCCGTTCACGATTTATTAAATATTTAAGTCCATACGTGATAACTAAAGTACCTGCTACACTTGTCCCAATATATCCGGCATTTTTCATCAAATTCTGATCATTATTTATCCATGCTATTGCAGTCATTGAAATTGGGATTCCAATGGCAATATACGGCTCTGTTTGTGAAATTCCCTTGTTGTAATTACGAATAAATTTGCTATTCCAACTGTTTATTTGATGCAATGTATTAATGTCCCAATTTTGGGAATGAATATCCAATACAACAAATGATATAAATATTACAAGTAACATTCCTCGTTTCATAATTTTCTATGCTTTGACACCTCACAAAGATAATTTAAATTCTTTGAGCGTACGAGAAAAAAAAATATCTTTGTTCTCTGATTAATTTAGATTATTATATTATTTAAGGCAAAAATATGCAATGTGGCCGACGAATAGATTGTACTTCTTGTTCTCAAAAGAACGAAGGAATTTGGGGTTACCATCAGTATCCTAAAGGTCGTCATTTTGCAGCTGAAAAGAATACCCAAAACTGCATTATTTTCTTGCTGAAAGGTGAGTTATTAGTCAACAGTGAAGAATATCCAGGTACTACTCTTTTAGAGAGGCAATTCATATTACAAGCTATAGGGTCTAAAGTTGAATTATTGGCCCTTACCGATGTGGAATATATCCAATTTTGGTTTACTGAACTTCCTTTAATTTGTGGACTAAGCTATAAAGAAATTTTAGAGAATTCTGAGATGCCATTAGTTTATACTCCACTAACTCTTATCTCAAAGCTCAATATTATATTATCTGATGTTATTGATCACTTAAAAGAACAATCGATAGTTTGTGATAAGTATTTGTATTTGAAAGCTGAAGAATTGACGTATGTTCTCACAAACTATTATCCATTACCTCAAATTAGTCGTTTCTTCTATCCGATAAGTACTTATACTGAAAGCTTTCATTACTTTGTGATGCAGAATTATGACAAAGTGAAGAATGTCGAAGATTTTGCGCATCTTGGCGGATATACGACTACTACATTCCGTCGTCTATTCAAAAATTTGTATGGGGTACCTGTGTATGAGTGGATATTGGATAAAAAGCGTGAAGGTGTTTTAAATGATTTGCAGTTTACGAACATGCGTATATCTGCCATAAGTTCTAGATATGGCTTTGATTCTTTATCCCATTTTGCTCATTTTTGTAAAGATTCATTTGGTGATACACCGCGTGCACTAAGGAAGCGGGCAGCAGGTGGAGAGAAATTGTCTGTCATAAAAAATACTGTGACAGATAAAGCTAAGAATAATGAGGGATTGGATAATATTACCGAATAACCGCCTTTAAATGTAAAAAGAGTACTACTTCCATTACGGAATTATTTCTTTAATTCCTTGCTAAATCAAGCTATTTCTTCTATTTTTGCCGGATAATAATGCTATGAACACTCCGTACGTAATTTTTGTAACTATTAAATAATTAAAATTCAATCATTTATGTGGTTAAGTAATTCATCTGTAGGAAGGAAAGTGGTGATGAGTATTACCGGCGTCGCCCTTGTCCTATTTCTAACGTTTCACATGGCGATGAATCTTGTTGCACTGGTATCAGAAGAAGGGTACAACTTGGTTTGTGAGTTTTTGGGAGCGAATTGGTATGCATTAGTAGCAACAGCTGGTTTGGCTGCTCTATTTGTGATCCATATTGTATATGCTTTTTGGCTGACTATGCAGAACCGTAAGGCGCGCGGAACCGAACGCTATGCAGTTGTTGAAAAGCCTAAAACTGTAGAGTGGGCTTCACAAAACATGCTTGTTTTAGGTATTATTGTTTTTGTAGGTTTAGGCTTGCACCTTGTAAATTTTTGGGCTAAAATGCAATTACCTGAAATTATGTATAAATTAGGTGATGCCACTGTAGATACGACTTATGCAGCAGATGGTGTTTATCATATTAAGAACACATTCTCTAATCCTGTATTTGTTGTTTTGTATCTTGTTTGGCTTGCAGCTCTTTGGTTTCATTTAACTCACGGTTTTTGGAGTGCAATGCAGACTATTGGCTGGAATAATAAAATTTGGCTTAACCGTTGGAAATGTATCTCTAATATTTATTCTACAATTATTGTTGTATGTTTTGCATTGGTTGTTATCGCCTTTTTCATAAAGTCATTATTGTGTAGCGGTGCTTGCTAATACATAATATTGAGGAGAATAACCTATTTGCTATACAAATTTTGTTGATTACAACAATCGCCAATAAAATTAAAAATAAATTATTATGACTAATATAGATTCAAAAATCCCGGAAGGACCGGTGGCAGAGAAATGGACTAACTATAAAGCTCATCAAAAATTAGTTAATCCTGCCAACAAGCGTCGTTTGGATATTATTGTAGTTGGTACTGGTTTAGCCGGTGCTTCTGCAGCTGCTTCTCTTGGAGAAATGGGCTTTAGAGTACTCAATTTCTGTATTCAAGATTCACCTCGTCGCGCACACTCTATTGCAGCACAAGGTGGTATTAATGCTGCTAAGAATTACCAAAATGACGGTGACTCAGTTTATCGTCTTTTTTATGATACAGTAAAAGGTGGTGATTATCGCGCACGTGAAGCCAATGTTTATCGTCTTGCTGAGGTTTCCAATAGTATTATTGATCAATGTGTAGCTCAAGGTGTTCCTTTTGCTCGCGAATATGGCGGTACTTTAGATAATAGATCTTTTGGTGGTGCACAGGTTTCACGTACTTTTTATGCAAAGGGACAAACTGGTCAGCAATTACTTTTGGGAGCATATTCAGCATTAAGCCGTCAGGTTAATGCAGGGACAGTTAAGCTTTACACTCGTTATGAGATGGAAGATGTTGTTATTATCGACGGACGTGCTCGTGGTATTATTGCTAAAGATTTGGTAACTGGTAAATTGGAACGCTTTGCTGCTCATGCTGTTGTTATTGCTACAGGTGGTTACGGTAATGCTTATTTCTTGTCTACCAATGCAATGGCATGTAACTGTTCTGCTGCAATGGCATGTTATCGTAAGGGGGCATGGTTTGCGAATCCGGCATATGTGCAGATTCACCCGACTTGTATTCCTGTTCACGGTGATAAGCAATCTAAATTGACTTTAATGTCCGAGTCACTCCGTAACGACGGTCGTATTTGGGTACCTAAGAAATTGGAAGACGCAAAGAAATTACAAGCTGGCCAATTACAAGGGAAAGATATTCCTGAAGAAGATCGTGATTATTACTTGGAGCGTCGCTATCCTGCATTTGGTAACCTTGTCCCTCGTGACGTTGCCAGCCGTGCTGCAAAAGAACGTTGTGATAAAGGTTTTGGAGTAAACAATACGGGCCTTGCCGTATTTCTCGATTTCAGCGAAGCAATCAACCGCTTGGGTAAGGATGTCGTTGCACAACGTTATGGAAACTTGTTCGACATGTATGAAGAAATTACAGATGTAAGTCCATATGTTAATCCGATGATGATTTATCCGGCCATTCACTATACGATGGGTGGTATTTGGGTTGATTATGAATTGATGACTTCGATCAACGGTCTGTTTGCAATAGGTGAATGTAACTTCTCCGATCATGGAGCTAACCGTCTTGGTGCTTCTGCTTTAATGCAAGGTTTGGCTGACGGTTATTTTGTACTTCCTTATACCATTCAAAACTATTTGGCTGATCAAATTACAGTTCCTCGTTTCTCTACCGATCTTCCTGAGTTTGTGGAGGCTGAAAATGCTATCCAAAGCAAGATAGATAAGCTGATGAATATTAAGGGTAAGGAATCTGTTGATTCTATCCATAAGAAACTCGGTCACGTGATGTGGGAATATGTCGGAATGGGACGTACTGAAACAGGCTTGAAAGAAGGCTTGGCTAAGATGAAGGAAATTCGTAAAGAGTTTGAAACAAATCTATTTATACCGGGCGATAAAGAAGGTATGAATGTAGAATTAGATAAAGCCATTCGTCTATACGATTTTATAATTATGGGTGAGTTAATCGCTTATGATGCTTTGAACCGTAATGAAAGTTGTGGTGGTCACTTCCGTGAGGAATATCAGACAGAAGAAGGTGAAGCTAAACGTGATGACGAAAACTTCTTCTATGTAGCTTGTTGGGAATATCAAGGATCTGATGAAAAAGCTCCGGTATTGCTGAAAGAGCCACTGGTTTATGAAGCGATTAAGGTACAGACACGTAACTATAAGAGCTAATCGGGAAGTTAAACATTAAAAGAATTAAAAGACAATGGATAAAAATATAAGTTTCACGCTTAAAGTATGGCGTCAGAAAGGCCCGAAAGCTAAAGGCGCTTTTGAAACATACCAAATGAAAGATATTCCTGGCGATACTTCATTCCTTGAGATGCTGGATATTCTTAATGAACAATTAATCAGCGAAGGTAAAGAACCTGTCGTTTTTGATCATGACTGTCGTGAAGGTATTTGTGGTATGTGTTCTCTTTATATTAACGGACACCCTCATGGTCCTGCTACCGGGGCTACTACATGCCAGATTTATATGCGTCGCTTCCAAGATGGAGATACCATTACCGTAGAACCGTGGCGTTCTGCCGGTTTCCCTGTTATAAAGGACTTGATGGTTGATCGTACTGCATTTGACAAGATTATGCAATCCGGTGGCTATGTGAGCGTTCGTACAGGTGCTCCTCAGGATGCCAATGCTATTCTTATTCCAAAACAAATTGCTGATGAAGCGATGGATGCTGCATCTTGCATTGGTTGTGGTGCTTGTGTTGCTGCATGTAAGAATGGTTCGGCCATGTTATTTCTTTCAGCTAAAGTAAGCCAGTTGAATCTTTTACCTCAAGGTAAACCTGAAGCTTTACGCCGTGCTAAGGCTATGCTGAGCAAAATGGATGAACTAGGCTTTGGTAACTGTACCAATACTCGCGCATGTGAAGCAGAGTGCCCTAAAAATATTTCTATTAGCAATATCGCACGTTTAAACCGCGATTTCATCGTTGCTAAATTGAAAGACTAATCAGTCATTTGTTTTTTTTGATTAATATTATGATGGGGCTATTCCAACGTTAGGAATAGCCCCATCTTTTTAATTACTTTTTGTGCTATAATATCTTTTATTTGCCGTCAAAAAGATATATGTGTGCGGGAACGATGAAAATATGTGAAATAAAAATAATTTAAATGTAATCTAAAGGCTTTTCTTTGGTATATTTGATAAGACCTTTATATTTGCATTGTGATTTTTTTCATAGTATTAGATTTAAGGTTAACAAAGGTTGGAGTACAGCGGTACTCCTTTTTTTATTTATACACTTTAAATGATTTTGCTGATTGAATCACTTTGCACTACTCAATTATCCCCTAAAAAATCACAAACTTCAGACTTTGTCGATAAAATAGTTTCTTTTGTAGATTTCTTTTGCTTAACCTATTTGTTCTTTATACTTTTGTTGTGAAAAACAAGCCACTATGTATATTCTAAAAACAAGATATCTACTGTTGATCTGCACACTTTTATATTTAGTTGGTGTGCAAGCACAGAATCCCGAAAAGAAACAGCTACCTCGTGAAGTACCTTCTCCCGAAAGAGTTGCAACTAAGATGACGGATGAAATGAAAAGAGACTTGCAACTTTCAGAGAAGCAATACGATAAGATCTATGATTTAAATTTGAAAGAGCAGAAAATTGTTTTTGAAAATGTATTGAGCCATCCGGCATTAGGTAATGAAGAGCGTCCTCAAATGGGAGAACATCCAAATTTCGGCGGAGAACATGAGCATTCACGGGAAAATGGTGGTGGAGAAATAGGTCATGGTATGAGACGGAATCATTTTAATTCAAGTGAGAACTTTGGTCATCATTCCATGAGTCAGGAAAGTGCCGAAAGATTAAAGAAAGTAGTAGAATCTAATGAGAAGAAGTTCAAAAAGATTTTGACGAAAGAGCAATATGCAAAGTGGGAAGAAATAAAGAAGACTAAACATCCCGCTAACCCTGAGCCGGTTATTGTAAATCCGAATAATAATTTATGATAGTCATACACACTAGAGACTCTCTCTAAATAGCGTTTTTTCATGTATTATTGACTGTTTGCCGTTCCACCCCCGTGAGGGGAGGGAGCGGTTTTTGTTTATAGGATAGCTCTCACTTATTGTTTGTCTTAATTACTGAAAGGGAATAATAATATCACGAAAATGGGTGGTTATCGTTTTATAGTAGCCTTTTCTTTCTTAGTATTTCTTTACTAAGAAAGAACTTTTATCTTTGTAACATCTAATTATATGAAAGGCCCTATGAAGCGATATTTTTTGTTCTTCTATTTTCTATTGGTGACGGCAATATCGACTGTAGCCCGCCCTATGGTAGATTCTTTATTGCTGCAATTGGATAACACAATTGCAAGCCGCTCTATATATGAGGCAGCCAAGATAAAACGAATAGATATAATAAAAGATAAACTGCATAAGCCTCACCTTTCCATTGAGCAGCGTTATCAAATTAATGATCTCTTGTTTCATGAATACGAATCGTATGTTTGTGATTCTGCCCGACGTTATGTGGATGCAAATATTAAAATTGCTTCCAATTTAGGACGGCGGGAGTGGCTTACTGGAGCCTTACTCAAAAAGGCTCACATATTGGCTACATCGGGGTTATATGTTGAAGCAATGAAACTTTTGGAATCTATTGACAAAGAACACTTGGAGAAAGAAACATTGGTCGATTATTATATCGCATTTGAAAATCTTTACCTATATCAGGCTGAGTATGCTAAGGGAGATGAATATATGCAGACTTATCTTAAGACAATGAATCTATATCGTGATTCTGTTTTGGCTGTTGTTCCTGACAGATCATACCAGTACATTATTACAAAAGTTCCCGCGTTGGTTGAGCAGCAAAAGCTAAATGAAGCGGAACATCTCCTGCTATCTTATTTACCTCAGGTATCTACCGATACCCGTAATTATGCTGTGTTAACCTCAATCCTAGCCTTTGTTTATGAGTGCAGTGGGCGTACAGAGGCCAGGAAGGAATATTTGATAAAGAGTGCTATCTCGGACGTTAAGGCTGTGGTGAAAGAGAATAATTCACTCAGAGCGTTATCTGAGCTTTTATATCAAGAAGGGCAGATAGAACGTGCTGATCATTATGTAAAGGTAAGTATGGAAGATGCTAATGTATATAATGCCAGACTTCGCAATGTACAGGCTTCGAAGATGCTGCCTATAATCGATAAGGTATATCAATCCGAGAAAGAACACCAGCAACAAGTACTGCGCTGGATGTTAGGCATTATAAGCATATTATCTTTTTTCCTTTTATTGGCTATTGTATATGTCATTATGCAAATGAAGAAGCTGGCACGTGCTAATGAAAAGCAGCGGCAGACTAATCATTCGTTGACAGAGGCAAATTGTATAAAGGAGGAATATATCGGGCGCTTTTTGAGTCTTTGTTCTGCATATATTGATAAATTGGAAGTGTATCGTCGTATGTTGAATAAGAAAGCTTCTTCAGGTAAAACAGAGGAACTTTTCCGAACATTGAAATCAACGCAGTTTGTAGATGATGAATTGAAAGAGTTTTATCATAGCTTTGACACCTCGTTTCTTAATATCTTCCCTGACTTTGTAGAGAGTTTCAATGCCTTATTGCCCGAGAAAGAACAAATCCATCCTAAGCAAGGAGAGAAACTGACTACGGAACTCCGTATATTCGCTCTTATTCGTTTGGGTATTACCGATAGTTCTAAGATTGCAGATTTTCTCCGTTACTCAATAACCACAATTTATACCTATCGCTCCAAGCTTCGTAATAAATCTCTTTATAAGGATAGCTTTGAAGAAAGAGTGATGAAAATAGCCTCTTTTGATAATGCCGGTTCGGGTCATCAAATCAATTAATTCACTCTTAGTTTTACCTTCACGGAGTACGGGGAGTTCTACCTTAATAGTGTCTGATAATTAAAAAATGAGCTTTTGAGTAGAATATCCACTCTATCTCATTTAGTTTTTTGATTTTTTATACTTGTCTATAATCTTTAAAATCAGCGATTTACGTATATAGGCGTTTAGATTTTATCTAGTTGCTATCTTTTTTTGAAAGTCTTTCACTGATATTTGCAAATGCGCTTCAGTGTGAGAAGCGATAAAACGAAAGTTAACGTAAAAATCTGAAATTATGAAAGTCTCAAAAAAGAAGCAACGTTTCTACAAACAATTCCTTTTGTTGATAGGGCTATTCTTCTCCATTTGTGTGTCTGCACAAGTATCTACTATTCATGGAAAGGTAGTAGATTCTTCCGGGGAGCCTGTTATCGGTGCAAATATTCTTCTAAAAGGAACTTCAAACGGCACAATCACAGATATGAATGGCATATTTAGATTGTCGGGAGTATCTCGCAGCGACGTGTTGGTCGTTACATTTATGGGTTATAAGACCGTGGAGACCCCTTGTGCCGGAAAAACCAATTTTAATATTGTCATGCAGGATGATACGCAGACGTTGAGTGAGGTTGTCGTAATAGGCTATGGGCAAGTACGTAAAAGTGACGCTACCGGATCTTTAACTTCTGTAAAAGCAGATCCTTCTGTCAGAGGGTTGGCGCCCAATGCACAGGATATGCTCATTGGTAAGATAGCCGGTGTTAATATTACAACAGGAGGTGGTTCTCCATCTTCCGGCGCAACGATTCGTATTCGTGGAGGTTCTTCTCTTTCTGCTAGCAATGACCCTTTACTGATTGTCGATGGTGTTCCGTTGGATAATACAGGTATAGGGGGAGTTGGGAATTTACTTAGCACGGTGAATCCTACAGATATTGAAACTTTCACTGTATTGAAGGATGCTTCCGCTACAGCTATATACGGATCTCGCGCTTCCAATGGTGTAATCATGATTACTACCAAAAAAGGAGCTAAGGGCAAACCCCATGTCACTTATGATGGCAATGTATCAGTCGGGATGAGGGTAAATCAAGTGGATGTACTTAGTGGAGATGAGTTTCGTAATTTTGTGACGGAAACATTTAAGGGATTAACCAATGAAGCTGAGGTCGTAGGGAAGCTAGGTAAAAAGAATACCGACTGGCAAGATGCGATTTTTAAAACGGCTGTCAGCACTGAGCATAATGTCAGTGTTTATGGAGCCATAAAGGATGTTGTTCCTTTCCGTGCTTCTGCAGGTTATATTAATCTGAACGGTATCTTGAAGACTTCAAATATGGAGCGTTACACAGGGAGTCTTTCTCTAACTCCTTCTTTGTTCGACGATCATCTTAAACTGAATTTGAATGGCAAGGGTATGTATATTAAAAATCGCTTTGCCAATCAATCGGCTATCGGTTCTGCCATAGCAATGGATCCTACTCAACCGGTCTATGATCCTAATAGTATATTCGGAGGATATTATACTTGGACTGGAGCCGACGGTAATATTTTGAATGTGGCAACTAAAAACCCTCTTTCACTACTCGAAATGACAAATGATCATTCCGATGTCTTTAATTTCGTAGGGAGCGCACAGATGGATTATAAAGTTCATTTCTTACCCGATCTGCGTCTGACATTAAATCTTGGCTTGGACTATTCTAAAAGTACCGGTCATAAGTATATTTCGGAGTTCGCACCTTCCGATTATTTGAATGGGGGATATGATGGGAATTGGGATCAGAAAAGACGTAACAGTCTACTCGACTTTTATGCGCAATATTCTAAAGACTTCTCTTTCCTCAAAAGTCATTTTGATGTAATGGGTGGTTATTCTTGGCAACATTATTGGAGAGATGGAAGCAACCATGATTATAGAATTTCCAAGTTGGATGCAAATGGAAATCCTGAGGTAGTGAGCATTAGCAGTTATGAGACAGAGAACTATCTGGTTTCTTTCTTCGGTCGTTTAAATTATAGCGTTCTCGATAAATATCTTCTGACTTTTACTATACGTGATGACGGTTCTTCACGCTTCCATAAAGATAATCGTTGGGGAATATTCCCTTCGGTGGCTCTGGCATGGCGGGTTATAAATGAAGGATTTCTTAAAGATCAGGATGTTTTAAGTGATTTAAAGCTTCGCTTAGGCTGGGGTATGACAGGTCAGCAAGATATTAACCAGGGTGATTATCCTTATATGGGCCGTTATGAACAAGCTGTAGGAACTCAAGCTAATTATATCGGTGGATATGTTAACGGTACTCCGACATGGATTCCTGTCATTCGTCCGACGTCATTCAATCCCGATCTGAAGTGGGAATCGACGACTACCTATAATGTCGGTATGGATTATGGTTTCTTAAAGAATCGCATAAATGGTTCATTCGACTTCTATTATCGTAAGACCAAAGATCTTATTAATGCCGAAACGAAGGTTGCAGCTGGAACTAACTTTAGTGAATATGTCGTTGCCAATATCGGCTCTTTGAAGAATGTCGGTACAGAATTCTCTATTAATACCATTCCATTCACAAACAAAGATTGGCAATGGGAGTTGGGGGCCAATGTCGCTTACAACAAAAATGAAATTACCGAGTTAAGCTATGGTGATAATAAGAGTGCAATCCGACGCTATGGCACTACCGGCGGTGACGGAGGGTTTCAGTTGCTCGCCCATACAGTCGGTAATCCTGCCGGAATGTACTATGTGTACGAACAGATCTATGACACCAACGGAAAACCAATAGAAGGGATGTATAAAGACCGTAACAGTGACGGACAGATCAACGAGAAAGATCTTTATCTATATCATAAACCTGCTCCCGACTGGACGTTCGGCTTGAATACAAAATTGACATGGCGTGCGTGGGATCTTTCTGTTGCAGGACATGGCAGCATTGGCAACTACAACTACAATGCCATAGCAGCAAATAATGCAGAGCTTGCTCCTGCCCGTGTATATGCCAACGAGTTCTTGTCTAACCGTGTACAAAGTGCTTTTGATACTAATTTTCAGACAAAGAAAGTTCTTTCCGATTACTATGTGCAAAATGCATCTTTCTTCCGTATCGATAATATTACGCTAGGATGGTCTTTCGATCGCATTGCCCGTAGCCATATTAAGGGCAGAATTTACGGAACCGTTCAAAATCCTGTTGTCTTTACCGCATACAAGGGACTTGATCCGGAAGTAGCGGGTGGTGTGGATAATGATTTTTATCCAAGACCCTTGACGCTGATGCTTGGTATAAACTTAAACTTCTAATTCTAAATAAAGATAGCATGAAAAATATATATAAAACTTTTTATACTCTGGTATGTGGAGTATTATTGGTCTCTTCTTGCATAAACGACCTTGATACGGTGCCTCTTGCTGATAATGTGCTATTACCGGAAGCTGCATGGAGTGATACTCAGACCTACTCCAGCTTCTTAGCCAAGATTTATGCGGGCTTTTCAATCAGTGGTAATGAAGGACCTTCGGGTATGCCCGATATTGTAGGAAGCGATCAGGGTGAAGCAACATTCTTGCGTGCGTATTGGAACTTGCAGGAGCTCCCTACGGATGAGGCTGCCATTGCATGGAGTGATGATGGATTGAATGGCTTACAGTTTGATCAATGGACTTCCAGCAATCGTTTTTGTGAACTGAACTATAACCGTATGCTACTCAATGTTGCATATTGTAATGAATATCTTCGTCAGACTGCTCCTGAAAAACTGGCTTCACGTGGAGTGGACGATGCATTAAAGACCCAAGTGGAGACTTATCGGTATGAGGTGCGTGCTTTGCGTGCATTAAACTACTATTTCTTGCTGGATCTTTATGCAAACGTTCCTTATATCACGGAAGGTGATGGTGTAGGCTCCTATCTCCCGGAACAAAAAGGCAGGGATTTCCTCTTCCCATGGATTGAGAGTGAACTAAAAGCCTGTGAGGGACATTTGCCTGCAAAGTCAATGGCTAATTACGGCAGGGTGAATGATCCTACGGTATGGATGATTCTATCGAAGCTTTATCTTAATTCAGAAGTTTACATCAATGAAAAGCATTATACAGAAGCGTTGACTTACCTTAATAAAGTGCTGGGGGCGGGTTATGTACTCGATCCGACTTATAAGAACATGTTTGGTGCTGATAACCATTTGTCGACCGAAATCATCTTCCCTATTGTATTTGATGGAAAGTCGGCTACATCTTATGGTGGCACGACTTATCTGATGGCTGCTGCCTACGGTTCGGATATGGACCCGGGTAAAAACTTCGGTTTGGCACAATCATGGTCGGGTGTCCGTTCAACGCAAGCTCTTACCACTTTGTTTGGCGACAATGACAAACGTGCGCTTTTCTGGAAAGAAAAACGGACTCAGGATGTCACTCAATGGAGTGATTATAATACAGGTTGGGCTGTTGTCAAATATACAAATATGAAGAGTGACGGCACTCCCGGATCGGACAATGTATTTCCTGACACAGACTTCCCGATGTATCGTTTGGCAGATGCTTACTTAATGTATGCTGAGGCTGTGTTAAGAGGGGGAACTGGTGGCGACAAGACTCTTGCGCTGGGATATGTCAACGACTTGCGCAGACGTGCCGGAGTTAGTGTGATTGGTGATTCTGATCTGACATTGGATTTCTTACTCAATGAACGGGCTCGTGAGCTTTATTGGGAAGGTCATCGTCGGACTGATTTGATCCGCTTCGGTAAGTTTACCAAAAACTATGCGTGGCCATGGAAGAACGGAGTATATGCAGGCACAGCCAATATTGATGATAAGTATAAACTCTATCCGATACCGGCGGCTGAACTGGTAGCTAATCCTAATATTAAGCAAAATACGGGATTTTGATTCTGGAGATCATCCAAGGGATAATTTAATGATTATCCCGACTTATTAATTATGAACTTTTTTAATCGTTTATATATGAAAAAGTACTTATTCCTTAGTGTTATTCTTGTCCTTCTCTTTGGTTCTTGTGCCGAAAGAGATAAGGAACCTATTCTGACCAAACTCAATCCCAGTACTCTGAATAGCTTACCGTTTGAGTCGGCTTCTCTTAGCCAACCGGCCGAAGGCGCCAGTCCGTTGTTATGTACGGTAACTTGGAGTGCAACTCAGTTCTTTCTTGACGGTCAGGAAGAGTCATCGTCTGTCGGTCCGATATCATATACTCTTGAATTGGCAAAAGCGGGGACGGATTTCAGTAATCCTCAATCACTTGCCGTAACCTCGTCTCTCCATGCCGATATACTGACAAAGACTATCAACGATTTGCTGACTAAGACATTGAATGTCCAGCCTGGTGAAACGTTTGATGCGGAGTTGAGACTGACTGCGACTTACGGAGAGGGATTGCCTAAAACCGTAGCGTCGTCCAATCTTCTAAAGTTGACCCTTACGCCTTATGAAGAGGTGGTTGAAAACCAGTTGAAAGCTGTCTATATATGTGGTGATATGAATGGATGGAATAATTCGAATACGGACTTTATCATGTTTCGTGATGATAGCGATCCGTCCAATCCGGTATATACTTATACGGGACGTATAGCTGCCAACTGTTACTTTAAGTTCTGCCCGGAGGAAGCACTTGGCACTTATAAGATGTATTGCGACAAGGGTGACGGGCAGATGTCTTACGAGGAAAATGCAGGCGGCGCTTTCTACAATGCGACGGAAGGTTATAAGACCATAACCATCAATGCCAAGGATATGACCTATACCATCACTGATTTCGACATGACAAATGCCAAGACATGGGATATGGTGAACTTTGTAGGTGATTTCTGTGGCTGGGGGGCGAATAATGCTGATCCTGCCATGACTCCAAGTAGTTATGACCCACATATCTGGAGTCTGACGGTTAATGTTGACAATCCGGGTTATGGAGTGAAGTTCCGCGTAGATCATAGTTGGGATAACAGATGGTGCCCGAAAGTTCCTTCAAACATACCTTATGGAGTAGCCGAATATAATCCTACAAGTCAAGATAATAATATCAGCATACAGGATTCGGGTGAATATAGTGTGAAGTTTAACGACCTTACAGGTCATTATGTAGTAATGTTGAAGAAATGAAGTGCAAATTAATTGCTTTGTTGGCGGGAATTGCTTTGATTGGTTGTGGGGGACATTCCGGTGCTGCCGGGCCTGATGAACCTCTACCGGTAGTCCCTACAGAATTGGTTAGTCCTAATAATAGAGTGATATATGAAGTGAATGTCCGCAGCTATTCGGCTGCGGGCACATTCGCCGCCGTTAAAAACGACTTGCCCCGGTTGAAAGAGCTGGGTGTTGATATCCTGTGGCTAATGCCTATTCATCCGGTAGGGCAGCAGAATCATAACGGAACTTTGGGAAGCCCATATTCCGTCAGAGATTATAAGGCGGTGAATCCTGCTTATGGCACATTGACCGATTTGAAGGAACTTGTGCAGGCTGCTCATGACAAGAAGATGGAGGTTTGGCTGGACTGGGTGGGTAATCACACTTCGTGGGATAATGCATGGGTTACCGAACATCCCGATTATTATGCCGAAAAAGATGGAGTGCGCCCATACTCGCCTGAAGGGTGGAATGACGTAATACAGCTCGATTATAACAACGCCAATATGCGTGCCGCCATGATCGACGCGATGAGCTTTTGGGTTAAAGAAGCTAATATTGACGGATTTCGCTGTGATGCGGCTAGTTATATTCCTCTTTCTTTTTGGCGTGAAGCGCGTGCGGCGATTAATCCGGTTAAAAATATTACTTGGCTTGCCGAAGGCGATAAGCCCGAGTATATGGATGTCTTTGACTACGATTATGCATGGGATTTCAACAATCGTCTGAATACTTTCGGCACGGATCGCAATGTACAGGCTTTGTCGGATGCCTGTAAGTCACTCTTCAACAATACCGGCTATTCGACTAAAGGGCGCATGGTGTTTCTTACCAATCATGATTTGAATGCATATAGCGGTACGGAGTTTGCTCGCTACGGTACGGCTACTCTTCCGTTGACCGTATTGGAGTTCACCATATATGATATGCCACTGATTTATAACGGACAAGAAATTGGAATGAATAAATCGATAGGTTTATTTGATAATGATAAAGTGGCTTGGACGCCTGTGAACCAGACTATGAGTACCCTAATAAAAAAGATGATTGCATTGAAGCGCTCTTCTCCGGCTCTTGAGAGTGGTAGTGGTAGGGGAACATTGAGTGTACTTGGAGTGAACAATTCTAATGTACTGGCATATTCGCGAAAGAAAGGAGACAGTGAGGTGGTTGTGTTGTTGAATTTTGGCTCTTCTCCTCTTGCGGTGCGACTCAGTGGAAATTTGCCGACCGGAGAATTTACCGATTATTTAAAGGGTGGAAAGCTGACTTTTTCGGCCGATGCAATGATATCATTGCCTGCTAATGGCTATGCCGTATATACGAAATAGTTTTCGGGCAGTTGTGCATTAGAGGTTGTTTTCAATAGAGAAAAAAATAAGATTATTCTCATGTTTATATTGTGATGATTCGGAGTATAAGTGTATTTCATCTCCTGTCCGAGCCTATTTCTTCCTAGGACTGATTATGTCATCAATGCCATTGATGGTAGTTATCATCGGCATTGATGGTGGGCATCATTGGCATTGATGATATGAATCATTTATCTTGATTCTATATTCAACAATGGGATGAATAGGGTACGGTCTATGCCTCTTGTGGTATAGACATCCGATCATTGCATAATATTATGGGGGTAATCACTAAAAAAGAAAGAGTAAAAGAATAAAGATGAATAAAGTAAGAGTTAAGAAGAGTGTGATTTGGCTCTGTTTGCTGCTGTTTGTTTCCTTGAAACTTGCTGCACAGCAACAGGGCTTGCAAACCTCTAAAGAATTGTTTTCACCAGATAAGGTATTGAATTTAAGCGTACAACTGAATGATGGTTCGCTTTATTATAGTTTGAAGTATAAGGGTAAGATAGTTATTGGGCTTAGTCGGTTGGGCTTAAAGGCGGATGAGGCTTCATTGACCGGAAACTTTGAGGTGGCAGATATGCAGTGTAGCTCGCACGATGATACTTGGCACCCGGTATGGGGCGAGTATGCCACAGTCCGCGATCATTATAATGAATTGCTGGTTGCTTTGCGCCAGTCGGGCAGCGGGCATTCCCTCAATATTCGTTTCCGATTGTATAATGACGGACTTGGATTACGCTATGAATTGCCTGTGCAGAATTCGTTGAACTATCTGACAATAAATGATGAGTTGACTGAATTTGCTCTTACGGGTGACCATAAAGCTTTCTGTATACCGGGAGATTACGATACAAATGAATTTGCATATACAACGGCACCACTTTCCATGATTGCCTCGGATATGGAGAAAAAGATAAGCAAGAAGCCTTATGAGACTAAAGCCGAAGGGGGATTGACCGTACAAACCCCACTGATGATGAAAACCTCAGATGGCATTTACTTGAATATTCATGAAGCAGCTTTGGTAAATTTTGGTGCTATGCTGCTGAATGTGGACGATCGGAAGTTCATGCTTTCGGCACATCTGACTCCCGATAAGCTCGGTAAGAAAGGATATTTGCAATTGCCTTTTAATTCACCTTGGCGTACGATCATTGTAAGCGATGATGCAAGGAATATCTTGGCTTCACAGCTCATTTTAAACTTGAATGATCCGTGTACTTACACCGATACATCATGGATTAAGCCGATGAAATTTGTCGGAGTATGGTGGGAGATGTTTACCGGAGGAGGGAAAACCTGGGCATATAGTGATAACTATAAGGCGAAGCCCGGAGTGACCGATTATACACAACTGAAACCGAACGGCCGCCATGCCGCCAATACCGCTCATGTAAAAGAGTACATTGATTTTGCAGCCGAGAATGGCATACAAGGTGTGCTGGTTGAGGGTTGGAATGAAGGCTGGGAAGATTGGGCTTCTTATCGCAAAGATCGGCAGTTTCTTTTTAATAAACCTTATCCTGATTTTGATGTAGAGGAGCTTCAACGTTATGCTGCGTCCAAAGGCGTACAAATCATCATGCATCATGAGACGTCTGCTAATTCCGCTGATTATGAAAGACAGTTGGACGAAGCCTTCTCATATATGCAAGATCATGGTTATCATGCCGTCAAGACGGGCTATGTAGGGTATATCATACCTCGAAGCGAATATCATTCCTCTCAATGGATGGTGAATCATTATATCCATGTGGCTCGTCGTGCCGCTGATTTTAAAATTATGGTCGACAGCCATGAAGCTGTCCGTCCCACAGGCTTATGCCGTACTTATCCTAACTGGTTGGCACAAGAGTCGGCAAGGGGTGGAGAGTTTGAATCGATGGGAGGAAATGATCCCGATCATACCTGTATTCTGCCATTTACCCGCCTGAAGGGTGGACCAATGGACTATACTCCGGGTATTTTCCAGACTCGTCTGGATTATTATAAAGGGGATAAACCGAATGAAAGGGTTCATACTACGTTGGTCAAGCAATTGGCTCTGTATGTGACGATGCCTTCTCCCATTCAAATGGCAGCTGATCTTCCTGCTAACTATAAACGTTTTCCTGATGCCTTTCAGTTTATCAAGGATGTGGCAGTAGACTGGGCAGACAGTTGGTACTTAGAGGCCGAGCCGGGTGATTATATCACGGTAGCCCGTCAGGCAAAAGGAAAACAAGGATGGTTTATCGGTGGGATAACCGATGAGAATGCGCGTACGGCTACTATACCTCTATCTTTCTTACCCCCCGGCGGTAAATATGTGGCAACCATTTATGCCGATGGGAAAGATGCTGATTGGGATACTCATCCTCAGAGCTATACCGTAAGAAGAATGATTGTCACTTCAAAAAATATATTGAAACCTTACCTGGCTCCCGGTGGAGGAGTTGCTATTAGTCTGCGTGAAGCTACCGAGCAGGACTTGAGGGATCTAAAGAGACTTAAATGAGGCGATGTAATAATCGGGTAAGTGGAACTTGCTTCCTGCATTTAAGAATTAAAGTTAACAAAAGGAAGGCACGGACCGTGAGGTTCGTGCCTTTATCATACTAAATGTTCAACTTGTTTTCTAGTATTCCATAGCGGCTTATTGAGCCGATTTGCGTCTTTTCTTTTGCTCGGCAAAGATAATGCCGGCTATTCCCAAGATGATAAGAATCTGCCCTGCATAAGCAATGCCTTCGGTAACATGTAAACTCTTCGGGTCAAAACTCATGTCAATGGTATGCTTTCCTGCAGGAACATACATTGCCCGGAGAATATAGTTTGCACGGGCTATGTCTGCCGGTTTTCCGTCAATTGTAGCCGTCCATCCATGTGGATAGTAGATTTCCGAGAATACCGCAACGCCGTCTTTAGCGTTATTTGTCTCATAAGTCAGATGATTCGGCTGATAGCTTTTCAGACTAATGCTTGAAAGTGTGTCTTTGAATGCCGTTGTTGCATTGTTTAAGCTAGTTTTGAACTTCTGATCTACCACAGCGGTTTTCGTCGGCATAATATCTTTTAGCGCATCAATCTCTTTATTCGCATTGTCTACATACTCCACATCATTCACGAACCAGGCATTACCATAGGCATAAGGGTTCATGATAGGAGCAGTCTGCCCTTGTGCTCCTGTAGGGAATATAAAGTATTTGGTATTGAGCATGTTGATTATACGGAACTTTGAAGCATCCACACTATCCATTCTGCCGTTTACCGCGGCAATAGACTGATAAGCCGTTTGCATTTCCGGTGCGATGTGATGTTCAATCATCTCTTGATAACGGCGTAATTTAGCAGCGTGGTAACCTCCCACACTTTTATGCCAGTAAGAGGTATTGTTCTCATTAAAGGTGTTCGATGCAAAGTTCAATACACGATAGTCCTGACTCTTATCCTGAAGAATCAAATCATCGGTCTGGCTCTTTTTAAAAGTATCTACTTGTGCAGAACGCGATACAAATTGTCCGTCATTAAGGTAGCGTTTGTTCACACCCCACATGTCTACAATACAAAGGATTGCTATTCCACCAAGAGTAAGTGATTTAGCCAGTTTTCCGCGTGTATATAGCAAGAGAAGGGCACAACCGATGCCAATAATGAAGAAACTGCGTAATGCATCGGATGCTACCAAAGAAGAACGTACTTCTTTTAAATTGCCTAGTATTCCCGATAGCTCACTAGCCGGTATCATTTGCTGGTTGACGGCATTTTGTAACATCTGCACTTCTTGAGCAGGGACATAGGTCATTCCAATACTATCGGGGAATATGGCTACAAGTAATGCCACACCTGCAGTCAGTGCCACGCTCAGACCAATAGGTTTCTTCTCTGTTTTCAGTATTCCCGGTTCGTCGAGTAGCCGCTTCAATGCAAAAATGGCGAGTAGAGGAATGGTGAATTCGGCTATAACCAATATGGATGATACTGCTCTGAATTTATTGTACATCGGGATGTAATCAATAAAGAAGTCGGTTAACGGCATAAAGTTTTTACCCCACGCCAATACAATGGAGAAGAATGTCGCACCGAAGAGAGCCCATTTTAAAGGTCCCTTTACTATAAAGCAACCTAGAATGAAAAGGAACAGTACGAAAGCTCCGACATATACCGGACCGGATGTCATAGGCTGATCACCAAAATATTGGGGAAGTTGCTGGTAAAGAGTAGCATAATTCGGATCAGCCTTGTCCATGGCTGTCTTGTTTTGAGCAATGGGCACCGTCGCTCCTCCTTTAAAATTAGGTATCAACAGAGTGAGAGTTTCGTCTACACCGTAGCTCCATTGAGTGATGTAATCACGATCCAATCCGCTGCTGGTCTGCTTGGCTGCATCCCCTGTCTGTACAAGTTCGCTTTTGCCTCGCATAGTCTCTTTGCTGTACTGATAAGTATGATAGAGATTGGAGAGATTTATTGCCACTCCGACAAGTCCCGCGACGAACAACACGCCCGTAGCTTTAAAGAAATGTGGCATGCGTTTGTTTCTCCAAGCATCTTCCAGATATGCACCTACCACAAATAAGATTACAAACAAGAAGTAATAACTCATTTGCACGTGGTTGGACAGTATCTGTAAAGCGACAAAGATGGCTGTGACAATACCTCCCATAAGGTATTTACCTTTATAGGCGAGGACAATACCCGCAATTGTCGGTGGAATATAGGCAAGGGTAATGAACTTCCAAATATGCCCTGCCGAGATCAGTATAAAAAAATAAGATGAAAAAGCCCACATTACACCTCCCAGACCGGATAGCCATGGTGATACTCCGAAGGCTCGGAGTAAGATGTAGAATCCCAGCATTAAGATGAAAGTCAGATTAATATATCCCGGTAGGAATAATTGATAAGCTTTCTGTATCCATCTTAGTGGTGTGGTCGATTCATAACTTGGAGATATCTGATATGTCGGCATACCTCCGAATAAAGAGTTTGTCCAACGGGTATAATTACCTGTCTCTTCGTGATATTTTGCTGCTTCTTGTCCCGCTCCGGCACCTGCTGCAGTGTCATGCTGGAAAAGAATTCTATTCTCAATGTCGGCCGGAAAGAAATAGGCAAAAGAAAGCACTGCAAAAGTCAGAATGACTAATAAATCGGGAAGAAGCTTTTTCATAAAATAAGATTTTATGAATTGAAAGTTGAAAATGGACAATTCTCAACTTTCAATTTATGATTAATAACGATAATGTTCAGCTTTATAAGGACCATCTACACTAACACCAATGTATGCCGCTTGTGCAGGAGTTAACTGAGTCAATTTCACGCCAATCTTTTCGAGGTGCAGACGAGCGACTTCTTCGTCAAGATGTTTAGGCAGGCGGTAAACGTCTGTTTCATATTTCTTGTTGAAAAGCTCAATCTGTGCCAATGTCTGGTTGGTGAATGAGTTACTCATCACGAAAGACGGGTGTCCGGTAGCACAACCCAGGTTTACTAAGCGTCCGTCGGCTAATAAGATGATGCTATGTCCATCCGGGAAATAATAACGATCTACCTGAGGCTTGATGTTTACACACTTGATACCATTGTAATGTTTGAGTGCATCCACTTGAATCTCATTGTCGAAATGACCGATGTTACATACAATAGCTTGGTCTTTCATTTTCTCCATGTGGTCAATGCGGATAATGTCGATATTTCCGGTAGTCGTCACGAATATGTTACCTTGGCTGCAAGCATCCTCCATAGTGACCACTTCAAAGCCTTCCATCGCAGCTTGTAAAGCACAGATCGGATCGACTTCAGTTACTAATACGCGTGCACCATAAGAACGCATTGAGTGCGAGCAACCCTTACCTACGTCGCCATAACCGCAGACTACAACAACTTTTCCGGCGATCATTACGTCGGTGGCACGCTTAATACCATCGGCAAGTGATTCGCGGCAACCGTAGAGGTTATCAAATTTTGATTTGGTTACGGAGTCGTTTATATTGAATGCAGGGAATAGCAACTTACCTTCTTCTTGCATCTGGTAAAGACGGTGAACGCCGGTAGTCGTTTCTTCGGAAACACCGCGAACTTCGGGAGCAACACGGTGCCAGCGATTATTGTCTTCCGCCAAGACTTTCTTCAAGATGGCATTCAACTCTATTTCATCTTCGGCATGTACTTCCTTATCCAATATTTCGGGTTTGCTCTCGGCTTCATAACCAACGTGGATCATCATAGTAGCATCACCTCCGTCATCAACAATTACTGTGGGACCTTTACCTCCGGCAAAGCTTAAAGCCTGGAGTGTACACCACCAATATTCAGCAAGAGTTTCACCTTTCCATGCAAAAACAGGTACACCACTTGCTGCTATTGCAGCGGCTGCATGATCTTGAGTGGAATATATATTGCAAGAGCACCAACGGACTTCAGCACCCAACGCAACGAGGGTTTCTATAAGTACCGCTGTCTGTATGGTCATGTGAAGTGAACCCATAATGCGGGCACCTTTTAAAGGTTTTGTTTCTCCATACTTTTCGCGAAGAGCCATAAGGCCGGGCATTTCTTGTTCTGCCAGATCGATTTCCTTGCGACCAAAGTCAGCAAGAGTAATGTCTGCCACTTTATAGGGCAGTGTAGAGAATAATTCTTCAGACATATCTATCAATGATTTATAGTAAAGTAGCGCAAAGATAAAACATTCTGATTAGTAGGACAAAAGCTGAAGCTTTTTTTAAGGCTTTCAGAACCTCTCCCCCAACTCCTCATCTGTAGAGGGAGAGCAAGGAAAAAAGCTTTTGATCAAGAGATGCTTTGCTCTGCATAACTGTTTTATTAACACAGTCACAGCCTTTTTCTTCTTCTTGCGGGTGAGCTGTCATGAAAGAGGCTTTTAAATGACTTCTATGCCTTGCTCTTCGCAAAGCTTCAATCCCAACTCTTTCAATTTGAATTTCTGTATTTTACCACTTCCGGTCATAGGGAACTCTTTCACAAAAAAGATGTATTTAGGTACTTTATAGCGGGCTATCTGACCGTTACAAAAGTCGCGCACGTCCGATTCGTGCATCTTTGCTCCTTCTTTAAGAATGATGAATGCACCTACAGATTCGCCATATTTATCCGAAGGAATGCCGGCTACTTGTACATCTTTAATGCCTTCCATCCTGTAGAGAAACTCTTCGATTTCACGCGGATAAATGTTCTCGCCTCCACGTATGATCATGTCTTTGATGCGTCCGGTGATTCGATAATTTCCGTTTTCATCCTTTATACCGAGGTCACCCGAGTGGAGATATCCGTTGGCATCAATTGCTTCGGCTGTTGCTTCGGCATTCTTATAATATCCCTTCATGTTGTTATAGCCTTTATTGCACATCTCTCCTTGAACACCTACAGGACATTCCTGCCCGGTTTCGGGATCGATAACTTTCACCTCGGTAAACTCGAAATCACGCCCCACGGTATTGCAACGAATGTCAAAAGAATCGTCAATACGAGTGGCTGTCATTCCGGGTGAAGTTTCCGTCAGCCCGTATACGCTGGTTACTTTCATAAACATTTTCTCCTGTACTTGCTTCATAAGCTCTACCGGACAGAGTGAACCTGCCATGATGCCGGTACGCAGGCTCGACATATCGAACATGTCGAACATGGGATGGTGTAACTCAGCTATGAACATTGTGGGAACTCCATATACAGCTGTGCAACGTTCTTTATGTATGGATGCCAATACGATCAATGGGTTGAAGCGTTCCACCATAACCTGGGTGCATCCGTGTGTCAGACAGTTCATGGTGGCAAGTACCACACCAAAGCAGTGGAACAAAGGTACGCAACAACATAATTTGTCGTCCGCCGTAAAACCCATGTGTTCTCCGGTGAGGTAACCGTTATTGGCGATGTTGTGATGTGTCAGCATCACACCTTTAGGAAAACCGGTTGTGCCCGAAGTATATTGCATATTCACTACGTCGTGGCAATTCGTTTGGCTTTTCAACTTCTCCAGTCGCTTATCATCCACATTATTTCCCAATAACATGATTTCGGGGGTACTGTACATTCCGCGATGTTTTTCCTGACCGATATAGATCACGTTTCTCATATGTGGGAAACGTTTGCTGCGTAGATGTCCACGTTCGCATGTTTTCAGTTCGGGCAGCATGTTATAGGTCATCTGTACGAAGTCACTGTCTTTTTCGCCGTTGATGATACACAGGGTGTGCATGTCGGAGTTCTCACACAAATATTCTACTTCGGCTTGTTTATAATTGGTGTTGACTGTGACGTAGATCGCTCCAATCTTGGCACACGCATATAAAAATGTCAGCCAGTCGGGGACATTCGTCGCCCAGATACCTACGTGAGTACCTTTGCCTACACCGATGGCGATCAATCCCTTGGCTGCCTCGTCCACCCTCCGGTTAAACTGACTCCATGTAAATCGCAGATTGCGGTCGGCATATACAATATATTCTTTATCGGGCGTAGTCTCGGCCCAATGTTCAAGCCATTGCCCAAGTGTTCTGTCGTATAGTTGCATGTTTATAGTGGTGCTTTTATTAGTAAGCAATATGATGCCGATGATTAGTGATAAACAATTAGTGCTTAGTAATAAAGTCTTAAAGTAGAACAAAATAACTAACCACTAGCCTCTGATTACTAGATTGGCGTATAGATTACAGCCAGTATTTTGGCAGCCTGTCCTTCGTATGCGTGTACATGATGGGGGACAATTGAGTCGTAGTAGATACTGTCGCCCTCTTCAAGTAGGTATGTGTATTTGCCATAGCTAATCTCCATGGTACCTTCCATCACCATAATAAACTCTTCTCCTTCATGTGAAGATAATACAAAGTCACTGTCACCGGTAGCAGCTACGTCAATAATGAAAGGCTCCATGTGGCGGTCGGCCTTCGATTTGCACAAGGAATGGTAAGCCATGTGTTTGCGGGATTGTATGGCATTATTTGAAAAGCTGATCGTGTCTGTAGCTTCCATCTTGCGACAGATTACCGGACCGCTTTCATCCTGATCGTCGAGAAATGTTCCAAGGCGTACGCCCAGAACACGTGCTATTTTGATGAGCGGTGCCAATGACGGCAAATCAATATTGTTTTCAATGCGTTCTATTTGTTCAACAGCTAAACCCGAGCGTTCGGATAATTGCTCAATGCTAATTGACTGGCCTTCACGGAGTGATTTAATTTTTTCACCTACAATCTTGTTTGTATCCATAGTTGTTGTTTTTCGATCGACAAAAGTAAGAATTTATATTGTCAAGTAGCAAAAATAAGAAAATCTTTAAGTAGAGCCAATGAATATGGATGAAAAAGTTATCGTGTATGAATCTTTTCTTATCTCTTCTTCTTTTAAATATCGTTAAGTAGTGGATAGCCTGATATGAGGACTTTTGAATGGCTTTTAGCCAATAGCTCTCTGCAAATAATCTTCCGATATATCCACACTCTTAGGTATCTATGAAGTAAACGGACTATAACTCTATGATATATTTGAAATAGTAAAATACCACCCGAAGGTACTTCTTTCGGAGCGTGTGGTATCTTAATAGCAAACACTCTACTCCATTGCTTTATTTTCTCGTCGGCTTATAAGCCGATCATTGTCGCTATGGATGCCGCCAATCATCGCTCTGCAAGGCGCTATTAGTCGCGTTGCAAAGCGATGATGCTAAGTCCGCCGGAGGAGTGGTATACCACTAGAGCTAAATGTTCTTTTTGCATAAGATTATTGAGATGCGATATCCTTCTTCTCCACAGGGCATATCCAGCTTTATAATCTTTGTAAATCCTCTTCAGAAACATGAGTTCCTTTATAGCTTTTAGTTGAACTATTGATGCGATAACTTATTTTCAATGAGATCTTTCGAGAGTCAGGGCGATTCCACTTTGTGTAGGTTAGCTTTTCACCAAAGAGCATGAAAGAGTTTCTACGTGTATTCCACAAGTCGGAGCAATCAATGTTGACGGATAGCCGTTTGTTGAGAAAAGATTTACGTAAACCGAGGTCCATGCCCCAATAAGATAACTGCAGTGAGGTTTCGGCATTACCTTCGTTTTGATAATCGGCATTGATTGATAATATAACATCCCGGGGAAGTTGGAATGTATTATTCCAAGTAATATACAAATTACCTCTGTTCATATCCTTTGTCCCATTGAGGCTGTTTACCTTAAAGAAAGGTTGAGTAAAATAGACACCGAGTTCGGGTTTCCAATTGCCTATGGACGGAGACAGAGTTAGTGAAGCATTTAATCTTTCTGACTTACGGAAGTTACCGAAAGTAAATACTGCTACATCCGGATTGCCCTCATATCCCTTTGCCATAAATTCGATAGCATTTCCAGTATATTGGTAGTTGAAGGAGAATTGAATCCAACGGTAAAGAGTGGAGAGTTGCAGGTCGTGATTGGTCTCGGGCGTCAGTAGCGGATTGCCGGCTTCGTAAATAAAGCGGTTGTTATAGCTGACACTACTGCGGAGTAACTGGAAAGACGGGCGATTGGTTTTGACGGTATAGCTAAGAGATGCTTTTGCATTTCCAATGGGAAAGTCGACGGATAGGTTGGGGCACCAGTTGTTGTATGTCCGGCTTTGCTCCGGGACATAGGCTCCCTTTTCCCAATAAGGGGAAGAGGTGCGCTCGAAACGCAATCCGGTTTTGGCGCTTATTTTACCGAAGCTATGAACATACTCTGCAAAGCTTGCAAATTTCTTTTCATCAATGCGACTGTCCGTAATAGGGAGTATCTCCTGCGGGTTATCGAATTTATCTTTACGACGAATAAAGGAGTAATCGGCTCCACTTTTTAGTGTGCCTTTCCATAGCGGATAAGTGAGGATTAACTTGGCTGCATAAAGATCATTGTATGCGCGGGTGAAAGTGTTTATTCTGCGTACTCCTTCTGTTTGACTGATCTCTTCTGCATCCTGTCGGTCGTGGCTATCACCTTTCACAATATCTGCTGTGAAGTCGAGGTGAAGTTCTCCGATGCTTCCTTGATAATAGAAGTTGAGACGATGATCATTACTTTGCTGTAGGTCTTTTGACAGATAATCTGTCCGGTCATTCGGAATATTGTTTGCCTTTACTGTGTAGTTGGTCAAGCAATTATAATGAAATTCCGGGGTGCGGAAGTACTCATAAGATAATCCGATGCTGTGTTTTGGGTTAAAGTCGTAAGCCGCACTGAAGTTCCCTCCAAAAAGTTGCCCGTTACCGGAGAAACGACTGTTACTATTAATTAGCCATAATGTAGAGGATGACGGAACTTCATATTGTGTGTTTTGGCTGCGTTTACTCGCGTTATGATTATAATATAACATGCCCGAAAGTAAGAGTCCGCTTTTATTATAATTCACATTGATCTGCTCATAATGAGTTGTCCGCCTTCCCTCAATAATCCCGGCATTTAGGGTGGTGCTTACTCCTTCATCTTTGCTAAGGGTATAAATACGGATAACTGCTTTTACGTTTGCGTCATACTCCGCTCCCGGGTTGTTGATCAGCTCGATCCTCTTAATATTATCTGCCGATAGGCGGTCGAGTTCTGATAAATCCTGCAAACGGCGGTTGTTGATATAGATGACCGGGGTGCCTTTACCGAAGACTGTGTAGCCGTCCTCCGTAAGCCGGATGCCCGGAATTTGTTTCAGTACTTCACAGGCATTGCTCAGCGTAGAAAGCAGACTCTGACTGACATTCGTTTCCAATATTCCATTTTGTAGCTTATACACTGGACGTCGGGCCGTAACCGTTGCTTCATTCAATGCTATCGATTCCGGTGTGAGCACTTGTCGTATTGCCGTTTTCGGGTCGCATGAGATGCAGGCGGTGTGATACCCTACATAAGACATCTGAAGTAGATATTTGCAGGGGGTGACGTTATCGAATAAAAATGTACCGTCCGCTTTGGTGCATTTTCCCTCTACAAAAGTAGAATCTGTCTTGAGAAGGGCTACATTGGCGAATTCGATAGGTTCACCCTTTTCATTAAGTACTATGCCACGGATAGATATTTTCCCTTCTTGCGAGTAGGTTGGTGATTTGCTATGTAAAAAGCTACTACTCTTTTCTTGTGCCATGCCTATTCCCAATTGCCTACTAAAGAGAATCATAAGACAAATTATAAACTTTTTCATTGATCATTTTGATTTTAAGTCGCGAAGCTAGTGTCTCCTTATATTAATAATGGAAACTTTTTGCTAACAACTTCCTGACATTTGCCTGACATTGTAGTTCGCGGCGCTTTATGTTACTGTATAGATTGTTTCGTCGATCTATTGATGCTTTTGGAGATTGAGTTTTGGAGAGACTTTGGTACTATATCACATTACAGACCCAAAAGTAATAGGACTAAAGCATTAAGATCTACGTTAGTGTTTAATTCTCTGCAAATTATAATGCAGTAAAACTATTGTTTTTGCGTTTCAATAAATGAACACATATATTCTATTAATTATGAAACTACAGAATCTCTCAGGAAGTTTGTTACTAATTTTGCTGACGGTGGTCTTTACCGCGTGTAGCGACAATGAAAGAGAACCTTACTATTTAAGCCTTAGTGTGGATAAATGCGAGGCTCCTATTGGCCGAAATTCGTACATTCCCATTCTTAGTGGAAATGGAGATTATGCAATAAAAGTAGCTAACAATGAAATAGTCGAAGCAAAAGCTGACTTTTCAACATATCCTAATATGGCTTTCGGGGTGATCCGTATACAATCTAAACAGAAAGGGGAGACTATAGTAACAGTGACGGACAATATAACACGTGACGTAAAGACGTTGAAAGTGAAAGTCACTGATAATTTTGTAGGCTTTAGAATAACAGAAAGCGATCATCAAGCATTGTCTAAAGAACGTTGGGTTTATCTCGTCGATAATGAACGGAAAGACGCCTATTTCTTTGAGAAAGGAAATAATGGAATTCGAGGTCTTTTAGCACACGGAAGTTATCTGTTTACCGTGGAAAGCAGCATTCCCTATCTGACTCTTTATTACTCAGAAAGTAACGGACAATTTACCGATGCTACAATAGCACCTGTTCCGCATAAGTTTAATATTAAAGATAATAAGGAAGTGACTTTTAATTTATTAAGTTATATGTTGCATGTAGATTGGGGCACATTAGGAGCTTTCACAAAGATGCAATATACACGAACGTCCGTAACAGTGCCTGTTTATATGCGTATGAAAGCAGAAGATACGGATAAAGTAGTCACGGCGGTTTACGATTATAATTATATTCCCCAAGGAGTATTACAAGATTAATGGATTTCAAATTAAGCCAATTCCAAAATGTAAGCCCTTCCTCGTTCTGTGTTGATTTTTAGATTGGCATGCTCCTCAATAATGGGTTTCAATCGTCGTATGAGGGTGTAAAGCGTTTCATCTGCGTTATCTTTGCCGGGCCAAAGTGATTGGCAGATATCGGATTTTAAAAGAACATGTGAAGGTGAGAGGTAGAACATCTCCATTAATGTGTATTGCATAGGAGTCAATTTAAACCTTTCTTTATTTTCATTGTAGAAGCAACCTTCTTCGAGGGCGAGTGACAGACTCCCGAAATGGATTGTCTGATTTTTCCTCTCGTTATTGCTTATAGTTTTCTTTTTCTTACGTAAATAGAAGAGTGAAAATCCTCCCCAGAGCAGTGTAGCTAATAGTAATGATCCGGGGATGGATTGCTTCGACAGACTGAGAATCAGTCCTGTAGAACATCTGGCATAACCCCTGAACGAGAGTGCCACTCCCGAACCTTCAACGTTTGTTGAAGCCCACACCAATGTGTCACTTGCCAAATATCCACCAGGGATATTGCTTGATAAGGCGGTTGGAGCACCTTTTTTAAGAATATGCAATGAAAGACCGGCTACTTTTCTCAATTCGGTGATCGATAAGGCCTCTTTGAAATCTTCGCTGGGACTGCTTACAGCTATGAAGCCTCCCATAGCATTCTGTAATTCTGAGTAAGCACGTATTGTATCGGCATTCAACCACAAATCTCTGTTTTTTAGCACAGTCTGCCGCAATGCTCGGTTTAGATCTGACACAATATGCTGCTTTGCCTCCGAATAATTGCGATACCCGAAGCCAAATGATAACATCAACAATACAAAGGTGAATGTTATGGATAAATTTGATGCAGTAGTATAATGCCTCACGCTGCAAAAATATAAAAAGTCCCTCGATTGGCAATCTCTTTACTCTAGAATTAAATTTGGTTCGATCTTTATACTTCCTTTGCTGGTTAAGCTTGGTCTGTATCGTTGCCTTTTCTTTCTGACTGAGACTTGCCGGTTATAAAGGCCTGATTGTATAACGTGAAACTTTGGGTTTGATACGTGCTTTATGCAATTAAAAAGGGAAGTTTCATGTGAAACTTCCCTTTTTAATGTCTTTACCGTAAGTAATGGATTACTTACGCAGACCAAGCTCTTTAATGATAGCACGATATCTTGCGATGTCGCGATCCTTCAGGTAGTTGAGTAAACGACGACGTTTACCTACTAACATTGTTAAAGATCTTTCTGTAGTATAATCTTTTCTGTTGAGCTTCATATGCTCAGTCAGGTGGGCAATACGGTATGAAAACAATGCTATCTGAGATTCAGATGATCCAGTATCAGTGTTAGACTTTCCGTGCTTACCGAAGATTTCTTGCTTTTTAGCAGCGTCTAAATACATAACTTTAAATAATTAAAAATAATATTTTACGAGGCTGCAAAGATAGATATAATCTTTCTATATAGCAATGATTTCTAATGTTTTTTCCTCTCGGTTCTTATATATAATCCAAAATTCGTACCTTTGTAGCCAAATAATAGGTATTGTATGCAAAATATTAGAAACATTGCAATTATAGCACACGTTGACCACGGTAAAACGACTTTGGTTGATAAGATGCTTTTGGCTGGGAATTTATTCCGCAGTAACCAAAGTACCAGCGAGTTAATGCTGGACAATAACGATTTGGAACGTGAGCGAGGAATAACAATCCTTTCGAAAAACGTTTCTATTAATTATAAAGGAACTAAGATCAATATAATTGATACTCCGGGACATAGCGACTTTGGCGGTGAAGTGGAACGCGTCTTGAACATGGCAGATGGTTGCTTACTGTTAGTGGATGCCTTTGAAGGCCCTATGCCTCAAACACGTTTTGTTTTACAGAAAGCCCTTCAAATAGGGTTGAAACCGATTGTGGTGGTGAATAAGGTGGATAAACCCAACTGCCGTCCGGAAGAGGTTTATGAAATGGTATTTGATTTGATGTTCAGCCTGAATGCTACCGAAGATCAGCTTGATTTTCCGGTAATTTATGGTTCGGCTAAAAACGGCTGGATGAGCACCGATTGGCAACAGCCTACAGATAGTATAATTCCATTGTTGGATTGCATTGTAGAGAATATTCCTGCTCCTCAACAACTTGATGGAACACCTCAGATGTTGGTTACTTCTTTGGATTACTCTTCATATACCGGTCGTATTGCTGTAGGACGTGTACATCGTGGTACTTTGAAAGAAGGCATGAATGTATCGTTGGTCAAACGTAATGGTGATGTAACTAAGAGCAAGATAAAAGAACTTCATACTTTTGAAGGATTGGGAAGAGCGAAAGCGCAGGAGGTTTCTTCAGGCGATATTTGCGCATTGGTTGGAATTGATGGTTTTGAAATTGGCGATACTGTTTGTGATTATGAAAATCCGGAAGCTTTGCCACCGATTGCTATTGATGAGCCTACCATGAGTATGTTGTTTGCCATTAATGATTCACCTTTCTTTGGTCGTGACGGTAAATTTGTGACATCACGTCATATTCATGATCGATTAATGAAAGAATTGGATAAAAACTTGGCACTTAGGGTTCGCAAGAGTGAGGAGGATGGTAAATGGATTGTTTCCGGTCGTGGTGTACTTCATCTTTCGGTTTTAATAGAGACAATGCGTCGTGAGGGTTATGAACTGCAAGTAGGACAGCCTCAGGTTATCTTTAAAGAAATTAATGGTGTAAAGTGCGAGCCTATTGAAGAGCTGACGGTTAATGTGCCGGAAGACTATGCCAGCAAGATCATTGATATGGTGACAAAGCGTAAAGGTGAGATGACCAAGATGGAAACTGCCGGTGAACGTGTCAATGTTGAGTTTGATATGCCTTCACGCGGTATTATCGGTTTGCGTACCAATGTGTTGACAGCATCTGCCGGTGAGGCGATTATGGCACATCGTTATAAAGAATACCAGCCTTATAAAGGCGAGATTGAGCGTCGTACCAATGGCTCTATGATTGCTATGGAAACGGGAACTTCCTTTGCTTATGCTATTGACAAGTTGCAAGATAGAGGTCGCTTCTTTATCTTCCCACAGGATGATGTATATGCAGGACAAGTTGTAGGTGAGCATTCACACGATAATGATTTGGTGATTAATGTTACTAAATCGAAGAAGCTGACAAATATGCGTGCTTCTGGATCGGATGATAAGGTTCGCTTGATTCCTCCCGTTCAGTTCTCTTTGGAAGAAGCTTTGGAATATATTAAAGAAGATGAATACGTTGAGGTTACTCCCAAGGCAATGCGTATGCGTAAGGTAATTCTAGATGAGAACGAGCGTAAACGTGCGAATAAACAATAATGCTTTTCTTTAATTTCATTTGAAATTAAGGAAGCTTTAAAATATCATTAAAGAATAGCCCTCGTTGCTGCATTGTAACGAGGGCTATTCTTTTCGTATATCTTCTCTGTTTCTAGATATTGGCAAGATATTTCTCTTTCTGCTTCTAAATAAAATTTGTAGGAATATGTGCATAAAAAAAGGTGATCTATAAAGACCACCTTTTTTATATATAATCTGAAAAGATTAGAGTTTAGGACCGGCAACAACCAATGCTTTACCAGCTTCTTTACCTTCGAACTTAGCAAAGTTCTTGATGAAGCGTGCAGCCAAATCTTTTGCTTTTTCTTCCCATTTGCAAGCGCATTCGTAAGTATCGCGAGGGTCAAGGATCTTAGGATCTACACCTGGCAATTCTGTAGGAACTACGAAATCGAAGAAAGGAATAACCTTTGTAGGAGCCTTGTCGATAGAACCGTCAAGGATAGCGTCAATGATACCACGAGTATCTTTGATAGAGATACGTTTGCCGCTACCATTCCAACCTGTGTTAACCAAGTATGCTTTAGCACCTGATTTTTCCATCTTCTTAACCAATTCTTCTCCGTATTTAGTTGGGTGTAAGCTCAAGAAAGCAGCACCGAAACAAGCAGAGAATGTAGGAGTTGGTTCAGTGATACCACGTTCTGTTCCTGCTAATTTTGCAGTGAAGCCAGATAAGAAGTAGTACTGAGTTTGTTGTGGATTCAAAATAGAAACCGGAGGCAATACACCGAATGCGTCAGCAGACAAGAAAATAACTTGTTTTGCAACAGGGCCTTTAGATACAGGCTTAACGATGTTTTCAATGTGATAAATAGGATAAGAAACACGAGTGTTTTCTGTTACGCTCTTATCAGTGAAATCTATCTTACCGTTTGCATCTACAGTAACGTTTTCTAAAAGAGCGTCACGTTTGATAGCATTGAAGATGTCCGGTTCGCTTTCTTTGTCAAGGTTGATAACCTTAGCATAGCAACCACCTTCGAAGTTGAATACGCCTTCGTCATCCCATCCGTGTTCGTCATCACCGATCAATAAACGTTTCGGGTCTGTAGACAATGTAGTCTTACCTGTACCTGACAAACCGAAGAAGATAGCTGTGCTCTTGCCTTCTTTGTCTGTGTTGGCAGAACAGTGCATAGAAGCCATACCTTTCAAAGGCAATAAGTAGTTCATGTAAGAGAACATACCTTTCTTCATTTCACCACCATACCAAGTATTCAAAATAACTTGAATCTTTTCAGTCAAGTTGAATACAACAGCAGTTTCAGAGTTCAAGCCAAGTTCTTTATAGTTCTCAACTTTAGCTTTAGAAGCGTTCATGATTACGAAATCAGGTTCACCGAAGCTAGCTAATTCCTCAGCTGTAGGACGGATAAACATGTTTGTAACAAAGTGTGCTTGCCATGCAACTTCCATGATAAAACGAAGTTTCAGGCGAGTGCTAGGATTGGCACCACAGAATGCATCAACAACATACAATCTTTTATTAGAAAGTTCTTTAGTTGCTAAGTCTTTAACTACGCTCCAACATTTTGCATCAACAGGTTTGTTATCGTTTTTGTATTCTTCAGAAGTCCACCATACTGTATCTTTGCTGGTTTCATCCATAACAAAGAACTTATCTTTAGGTGAACGGCCTGTGTATACACCAGTCATTACATTTACAGCACCTAATTCTGTTACCTGACCTTTTTCGTAACCTACCAAACCCGGTTTGGTCTCTTCTGCAAAAAGTACGTCGTAAGACGGATTGTGTAAAATTTCAGTTACACCCGTAATACCATACTTGCTTAAATCTAAATTTGCCATTTCTCTTAATGATTTAAAAATTGGTTTATAAAGTCTCTATGATTCTCTTTTTACCTATTAATCAAAATAGTTATGAAGGGCGATGCAAGGATTTTCTGTTCTATAGAACAGATTATTCCTTGTTTTTCGCGTACAAAAGTAATACTTTCTTTGAAAACAAATGCTTAATTAGAGAAATTTTTCTTTAATGGAGATTCTTTTATAACTAGATAACAATATCTGTAATCTGAATGTTGCAGGTTGGCTGGAAAATAGTTTATCTTTGCAGGCAAAAAGAAAATAGCGCTATGAAGATTATTAATTTTGCAGAATCTAATTCTGTTCTAAATCAATATGTTGCTGAAATCCGCAATGTTGAAATACAGAAAGATAGACTTCGCTTTCGTAGAAACATTGAACGTATTGGAGAAGTGATGGCTTATGAGCTAAGCAAAAATCTTGTTTATTCTCCGAAAAATATTCAGACTCCATTGGGGATTGCTTCTATTCAAACTCCTGACAATCCTTTAGTTATCAGTACTATTTTGCGTGCAGGACTTCCTTTTCACCAAGGTTTTTTAAACTATTTTGATTATGCGGAAAATGCATTTGTTTCAGCTTATCGTAAATATAAAGATACTTTGAAGTTCGATATTCATATTGAATATATTGCTTCTCCGCGCATAGATGATAAAACATTGATTATTACGGATCCGATGCTAGCTACAGGCGGCAGTATGGAACTTAGTTATCAAGCTATGCTGACCAAAGGTCATCCGGCAGAGATACATGTAGCTTCGATTATCGCCAGTAGACAAGCGGTTGAACATATTGCAAATGTTTTCCCAGAGGATAAAACAACTGTATGGTGTGCTGCTATTGATCCGGAAATAAATGAGCACTCTTATATTGTTCCCGGATTAGGCGATGCAGGTGACCTGTCTTTTGGAGAGAAAGAATAACCTTTCTGATAGAATTTGACTGGACATTATAAAAAAGATGCTACCTTTAATTAAAGGCAGCATCTTTTTTGTTGTTATAGGTTGAATGACTTACTCTACTACCCAGGTATCATTGGTCATTAAGAGCTCTTGGAAATTGTGGTATTTCTTTATAGCAGAAACTTCTTCTAACTGTTCTGCAACAGCCTTTTCATAGGTAGGTGCTTCTACGTCACGTATGACACCTAGAGCGATAGGGAAGTCCGGACCATCCATTAAAGCTAATTTTAATTGGAGGGTATTGTCTATTGAATGTGCGTCGTGAACAAGAATATCTTTTTCGGTAATACCATTCTCACCAAGTTTGACTACTTTTAAACCAAAGCCTTCTTGCATCAGCCCGAATTCATTGTTTTCACCAAATAACATCGGCTTTCCTTGTTCAAGGTATATTGCATTCTTGCTGCGGCTTTCTTTATTGTACACTGCACTATGTGTTTTATCATTAAATATAACGCAGTCTTGAAGTATCTCGCACACAGTGGTACCTTTATGCTTAGATGCAGCTCTCACAACATCAAGTATTCCGTTGCTGTCTGTTGCAACAGCACGGGCAAAGAAATGTCCTCTTGCCCCAAAGCAAAGTTCAGCCGGATGAAAGGGATCTTCTACTGTTCCGTACGGAGACGACTTGCTCACAAATCCACGTGGAGATGTCGGAGAATATTGTCCCTTGGTTAAACCGTAGATGCGATTATTTAGAAGAATTATGTTAATGTCAATATTACGACGGATAGCATGGATAAAGTGGTTTCCTCCAATTGCCAAGCCATCTCCATCACCGGAAATCTGCCATATTGATAGATTGGGGTTTGCTACTTTACAACCTGTTGCAATAGCGGCTGCTCGGCCGTGTATAGTCTGCATTGCATAGGTGTTCATATAATAAGGTAAACGGCTGGAACATCCGATTCCTGAGATTACAGCAGTATCCCATGGAGATACGCCTATTTCTGCCAATGCTTTGTGTAGTGAAGCCAAGAAGAAATGGTCACCACAACCGGGACACCATCTTGGTTGCCCTTTTTTGAAATCTTTTGCTGTATATTCGCTCATTGCTTTCTTTTTTAAAGGGTTATTATTTGTTTAATATTTCAGTGAAAGCTGTGACAAGTTCACTGACTAGGAATGGTTGCCCCTTGACCTCATTATATTGGTATGGAACAAAATTATCGATTTTCATGCGCAGATATCCTGCGAACTGCCCAAAGTTCTGTTCAGCTACAACAACCTTTTTATATTGCTTCAATACCTCCATTGTGTTTTTAGGTAATGGGTTGATATATGAGAAGTGTGCTAATGCGACTTTTTTTCCACTTTTATTTAGTTCTTCCATAGCGGAGTAAAGATGTCCATAAGTACCACCAAATCCAACAATTAGAAGATCCGCATCTTCTTTGTTACCTTCTACAACGACATCGGGCACTTGTATCTTCGCAATTTTCTCAGCACGTAAATGGCACATTAAATTGTGGTTTTCAGGATCAGTAGAGATTGCTCCGGTTGTGCAGTCTTTTTCTAATCCGCCTAATATATGGCTATATCCTTCTTGCCCCGGTATTGCCCAATATCTTACTTGATTTTCAGGATTGCGCTTGTAAGGTGAATAGTTGTCTTTCATCTCGGGAGTGACATACTGCGGCTTAATGTCCGGGTAGCTCTCTAAATTAGGGAGTTTCCATGCTCCTGACCCGTTGGCAACAAATCCGTCTGTTAATAGAATTACCGGAGTCATGTGCTCAAGTGCTATTTTACATGCTGCATAGGCGGAGTCAAAGCAATTGGTTGGAGAAGTTGCTGCAATTACAGGCATTGGACTTTCTCCATTTCTTCCGAATAATGCTTGAAGTAAGTCTGTTTGTTCTGATTTGGTTGGTAATCCTGTAGAAGGGCCTCCGCGTTGTACATCCAGCACAACAAGAGGTAACTCTGTAATTACCGCTAAATTCATCGCTTCCGATTTGAGGCATAAACCTGGTCCGGAAGTAGAAGTTACGGCTAATGCTCCTGCAAAAGAAGCTCCGATTGAAGTGGCACAGCCAGATATCTCGTCCTCACATTGTACTGTGGTAACTCCGAGTGACTTATGCTTGGATAATTCATGAAGAACATCGGTTGCAGGTGTAATAGGGTACGAACCTAAAAACAGACGTAGTCCGGCCTTTTCTGCTGCGGCAATAAATCCATAGGCAGTCGCCTTATTGCCTGTAATATCCATGTAAACTCCGGGAACTTTTGACTTACTTTCTATTTTATAAGTGTGGGCTACAGATGCATGTGTGTTGTGACCATAATCATATCCGGCATGAATAACCTTGATGTTTGCTTCGGCAATCTCGGGCTTTTTGCCAAATTTTTCTTTTATGAAATCTTCGGCTATCTTTATATCACGATTGAATAACCAGCAAACTAGGCCAACGGCAAACATATTACGGCATTTCAGCATAGATTTATTATCCATGCCTGTATCGACTAGACAGTCCTTAACCATTTGTGAAATAGGTGCGGCTATTACATCTTGTTTAATTCCCATTTCTTCAATGGGATTATCGGTCATAAAGGCTGCTTTTTGTAGATCGGAAGATTGAAAACAGTCAGTATCTATAATAATACATGCAGTTGATTTTGCATATTTATACTGAGTCCTTAATGCAGCTGCATTCATTGCGACTAATACATCGCATTTATCGCCCGGTGTAAAAACTTTATTTGCTCCGATGTGTACTTGAAAACCGGATACACCTGTAAGAGAACCTTGTGGAGCACGAATATCCGCAGGAAAATCGGGAAATGTACTGATGTCATTACCTACCGTAGCCGATACTGTTGAAAAGATGTTGCCAGCAAGCTGCATTCCATCTCCGGAGTCTCCGGAAAAGCGAACCACTACCTGCTCCAATTCTTTGACCGTCATGTCGTTTGCCATAATTTAGTATGATTAAATTCGGGATTATTACGCGTTTAGAGTGTTCGTTGGCAAATTTCGCAAAGTTAATCGGATTAGCAAAGCTTTTTTTTCGGAAAATGAGGATAATACATTATCTTTGCACCCTCTATTTGAGGATGGCCTTGTAGTTCAACGGATAGAATAGAAGTTTCCTAAACTTTAGATAGGGGTTCGATTCCCCTCGAGGCTACTCTTCTCACCCACAATACATTATATATCAAATGGATATAGAAATAAATACTTTTATATGCACAACATTTGCACAACATCTTACCCATTAGTTCGTTTTATCATTATATCTAATGTCCCCATAAGTGCTAGACAGTGCCTTTAAAATTCAGTTGAAGAGCCGAGAGAAATCTTCCTTTTTTAATGTGTCCGAAAAATCCGATTTTTGGTTTCACGCGTACGCACGTGAGACCTATAAAAAGCCTATCTAATTTAATACCATACTTCCTCTGATCTTTTCCCGGATAAGAAGCCATCCCAACCCGTGAGAGGGCATAAGTGATCTGTTGTAGACTTGTATATCATTGTCCTCTTGAATATATGTGCAAATTTCCACTAGCATCAAAATGCCCGTGTTCTTGTAGTAAACATCCGATAAAGTCATTTGCGGTTTTATAAATAGGGAATGATTTGGAGTTCTTATCCATAGTCCACCCTTCAGGCGTATTTATTTCTCCACTTTTTTGTGCTAAGTCTCGAAGTATCCACAGACATTTCATGTAATACCTGTATGCTTCTTCTGTACTGAACATATTCATGAGACCTTCTATGTTATCTTGTGTAAGGTAAGAGGTGGTTTTGACTTCTCTCTCTGTTGAGGGAAGAATGACCGGTTGAGCTTCTTCTTGTTCCATTACTTTATAAATTTTAAAATGTTATTCCATTGAAAATAAATATTTGATAAAAGCTACCCGGCCAGGTTGAATAATCAATTTGTACTTCACTGATATCCCCGTTGACTTTAGGCCGGATTGAGTTCTACTTTTCAGTAGCTTCTATATTTTAGTCACCTACGTAGTGAGAACCGAAACGGCCTTTGCTATTAGGGCTATAAAAAGCCGATTGAGGAATACTCAAATCATTGTATGCAACTGAAGGCTTTGCCGGTTCCCAGTTCTTGAAAGCTTCTGCTCTTTTGGCAGCCTCAGCTTTTCTACGTGCTTCACCTTCTTGCATCGCTACATCCAACTTAGCAAGTCTCCATGTAGACTTTAGTACCTGTCCGAAAGTCTTGCCTTGCTTCTTACCCACATACTTATATGTTCTGTGAGCTGTTCTCATAATCTCTGATAAATTGTACCGTTTCATATCTTTATATAAGTTATTACTTTGTTATTGTGATACAAATATAAGTGATCGCTTTGAATTCGCAAAAGAAAAATGAACCTTTCGCTTATGATTAACGTTATTTAATCGAAGTGATAACTTCAATTTATAAAAGAAACGTATTTTTGCATAAACTAAAAAAAATAAAGTGATGAGTTTAAATATTAAGAAAGCAATTAAAGAGAATGGATTAGAAGTAAGGGAAGTTGCAAGAAGAATGAACATTACCCCTACCGGGTTATCTCAGCATATTAACGGGAATCCATCTGTTGAAGTATTGGAACGTATAGCAGAAGCTATCGGCTGTGATGTATCAGAGCTTTTTGAACAGCCTAAGAAAGACGGCGCATCAATCACCTGTCCCAACTGTGGGAAGAGTATCAATATTAAGGTAGAGTAGCATGACAAGAATCAGAGAAAACCATGAAAGATGGGCGCATTGTAAAAATAAACTACATCGAAGGAGAAAAAATAAATGCAAAGCATACTTTGTGCCGAGAATAGTTGCAGATACTAATATTTGGTATTATTTAGGTAGTAATAAAGCTTTGCTCTCGAAACTTAAAGATCAATTAACACCTACTTATGTATCTTTGTGGGAGTTATGTAATACGGGTATTTTAAAAAGCGATCCTCTGAGAGTACAAAATGCTTGTAGAAGAATACTTGAAACACAAAAGAATATGATTTATGAGCCACCTCTGAGATATTTGATAAAGTCATGTAATAAAAAAAAGTTCAAGCCTAAGACTATTAGAGAGATTTATGCCTTATTGACAATTTCCTCACGCATCGCAAAAGGAGCAACAATTGCGAAGGATAAAGAAGAAGATTTTCATCAATATATTTTAGAAAAAAAGCAAGAATTAAAGAATATCAAGGTGTCAATGAATGAACTCGCTTTAGTTTGTAAATCAAAAATCAAGGATAAAGTAAAGCATAAGAAAGCATATTCTTTGCCCATTATAATAGGCTATCTTAATTTTCTTGCAAAGCAGGCAACAAATAACAAGTATAATTTAAAGAAATTACCTCTCCGGAATTACGAGCTACTAATTTGTGTTATGGACTTATTCTACAAGAAGTTAGAAACAGGCTCAACAATTTGGAGTGAAAATGATTTAAATGATCTGTTTATATTAGCTTATGTGAGAAGAGGAGATAAATATTGGACAAAAGACCAAAAATGGATTGATTTAATCAGAGAAGCAGGCTGCGAAGAATACCTTTTCAATCCAGAGTAAAATGGGGAGCTTAAAACGGTGTTAAGCCTCTTATTCTAAAAATCATCGGTTGGGAAACAACCAAGGGTAGGGGGAGAGGCTACCTGTTCCCAACGAGTGGCCAGAATTAGATTAGAGTCTCTTTAATTTTTAAATGCTAGTGACTGCCTCTTTTATGATATCTTTAAGCCAATCGTGTTCAATAGCAAAACTTCGAAAGGCTAAAAATTCATTGTCATTATCATTGGCCTCTTCTAGAAAATGCCGAACTAATACATTAATAGCGTGTTTTTGTTCTCCTATAGTTTGATTTTCAACTAGTTCTGAAGTTACTCCTCTTCTAAATTTGTCTATAATTTTCTTTCTCTCATCATTTAAATATTTTCGATCGATTTTGCATATCTTTATAGTATATTCAAAGTTTTCATTGTCTGACAATATTCTTCCGTCTTTCTCAAATTTCAAATATGGTTTTGGATCAATCTGCTCAGGGTTTATTAACATGGGATGTTCTTGAATGTCATATTTATCAGATGCTATGGTATTTATATTTTTTAATGATTCAATATTTGGACATTTAGCTCGTTTTCCTCTTATTTCAAACTTTTTCCCTTTGTAAATATTACAATTATCGCATGCTAATAGTAAGTTGTCCCAGCTGTATGCCAACCAATAATAGATGTTTTTAGGTCGAAAATGTTCAACATTATACTGTTCCACCTTTTGTTCGCAAAACACACATTTATTATTATAAAGCTGTTTCAACTTATCTCTAATGTCATCTGTTTTATAACGATCATTATAAGGCCGTTCATTTATATACTTTTTTTTTGCGATAATTTCTAACCTTCTGATATGGGTTAATTGATCATTGCTCGTAATAAGTGATAAAGGAATGTCTTCTAAATTCTTATTTATCTTCTTCATTATTTTGATATCCTCTTAAAATTGTATCTATTAATGAATCAATTTCATTTTCACTAATAAAATTTTTACCCTCTTTTTTTTGTTCTTGTAATTTTGAAATTAGCTTTTGATTAATTTTATATAGTAAATACGTTTCATTAGTGTCTGCATTCTCTTCTTTTGTATTTAATCTAGAATCTTCTAATCCAAATAAAGAAGACGTTACTAAAGTATTCATCATTAAATGATCTAACTCTTTTCTATAGTATGGCTCACTTACTTTAGTAATGCCATTTATCCTATAGGTTCTAAATATAATGGCATCTTCTGATGCACCTTGAATAATTGTAGGGCTATGAGTTGTAAAAATAAATTGTATTTTTGGAAATATCTGTCTTAGTTTACTTACAATAACTCTTTGCCACTTTAAATGTAGATGTTGGTCAATTTCATCTACTAAAACGACTCCTTTTGTATTGAAAATATCTATTTCATTATTCTTGTATAAACGATATAGTAGGTCACAGATAAAGATTATTATACTCCTATATCCTTCAGATAATTGATCTATATTCAAGTAACATCCTTTTTCCTCGAAAAAAACGTTGCTCCCTTCTATATGAGTCTTTACATTCTTCTCTAATAGATTATATAAAACTGTCTCTATATGTTTAGTAGCGATTCTGATCCCTTTATGACTTTCTTCAGCCTGTTCTTCCTCTAATTTTATATTTTTTAGCCATTGTTCCGGGCTATTTAGCGTAAGATTGTTGTTAAACAATGACATAAATCCATATTTCTCAGAAGGATCAGCATTATATCTACCACGATGTGTCCCATACGCGTAGAGGTTCTGTAGATAGATTGCATTTAAAAGATTATATTTGTGCCCCCATTCATCAACTCCATATATGTCACTATTATTATCTAAAATATCTGAGGCGATTCCTGTATCTCGCTTTTCTGTTTTATACTTAATGTAATTTCCATTAAAAGCAAGGCAAACCGCCATAATGATGAGTGACTTTCCGTCACCATTTTCTCCGAGAAAATATATTTCTTTGGATTTTTCAAAGTCTATATTAACAGGTTCTTTTATTGATAAAAAGTTATTAATATGCAATTCTCTAACATAACACGCATCAAAACTATCACCTTCGAGCCATGTTCTAAATTGATCGTGAGTTAAACTTAAAGCTTTATGAAACTCATTCTTAAGGCAAATCTCATAAAACTCATCATCAGATAAGTCTTTATCTATAAATCTAGAAATCCTTTCCAGTAATACTTTTTTGAATAATTTCCCGACTTTGGGGTTATAATAAACAACGGAAAAATCATAAGGAACTTTCTCCTTTCTCCTATTTGTTGGTTCTGTTGCTTCTGCAACAACCAAAGCGCTACGGATATTAGTAAGTTGCTTATCACTGGAATAAACATAGAATAGCCCCTTCATATTTCCTTGAGAATACTTGGTTGCAAAGTCTTTAACGACTCCTCCATGAGTGAAGATTAGAGCCAATAGTGAAAAAATCTTCTTTTCTATTGGGAATTTTTGAATCTCGATCCAATAATCAGGAATTGGATCATCTAAAGATTTTATACCGAGAAATGAACGTAAAATGCGCTCGTCGATTTTAGCCTCTTTTCTTTTATATTTTTGTATAGTATCAACACTATATACCACATCCAATGCTTGAACGATGTCATATTTAGTCCATGATGTTTTTAGCTCTGTAAAATCTATCTGAAGAGGATTCATGACTATACTTTTTTATATGATATAATAAGTTCGTTTACATCTAATTTATGTTCATCTGAACGCCCCATTTTACTATGAATATATTCTTTAGATTGTAGACTACATTCATAGTTTTTCCCAAAAATAGAATTCCCTATTTTTAATATATCATCTTGGCTAATCATTCCATTGTTACTATAACTCAAAACCAAGTGTGACTTCCTGTTTTTAACTCCTTCGAAAAGTAATTTAAAAGCATTTTCTACTTCTGTTTTTTTGTCAAATGGAGATTGGTAACGATCATCCCTATATCTACCTTTATATTTTACAATAGGATGATCATACTTAACTAAAGTTTCTATAACATGATAAAATCTTGAATAATGCACAGAACTATACGGCGGATCAGCATAAACAATTGAATTTTCTTCTATTACTCTAAGACAGTCCATATAATCTAGTGATGTCACTTTATATTTGAAATGTGTATCTGTATTTAATGTTGATATTAGCTCTTCAAACTTCTTAGAGAATAGATTCCAAATGCTTTTATGACGGTATATTAGAATATCATTCATGTTAGATTCAGTGACATCTCGATATTGTGCAAAATGCCCTGTACTTTGTGACGTGTACGACATCGCAAAAATTAAAGCCGATAAAATAGCATAGTAGGAAGGAGTCCCAATGTAGTCTTCTGCTATTGCTCTAATGGAGTCAATCCATATACATTGTTCATACGACCAATATGTTCCAGAGTAATATTTTGTAAATAAGTTAAATCCTATTCCAAAATCAAAAGAAATAAGGCTTTGCTGTTCTTTTTCGAGTTTTGCTAAATCTAAATAATCAGTAATAATACTATAGTCAAACTCAAATTGCGGATATCGTTCTTTAAATTCAGAAACTAAAAAGAGAGCACGATCCTCGATTGTTTGTAATAGTTGAGGTGGAATAAGGCGATTGAGGTTTAACAAGTATGTATTGCCAAATATAGATGAGTATTGTTGTATATCGTTGGTATGTATATTATATTCATCCTTTAATGATGCTGTTATAACAGAAGTGCCTGAAAATAGATCACATAGCCATTCGGAATCTGTACCTATGTTTTGAATGGCATCTGTTACATATTCTAAGATTTCCCTTTTAGCTCCCATATATTTAATTAGATGGGGTATATTCTGATTATTAATCATATGTCGGTTGATTCTATTTCAATATATGTGCAAACTTACATAAAAATAGTGATTTCTACTTGTAAACTGTAAATAAACTAAAGCTTTCTCGTCGTACAATGGTAATTAGATATTCTATTTATTAGTAAATAGAATTAAATATATTAACATCTTATTTATTTACCCATAGAAACTACAATGTCACGCTCTAAGCTATTCTTAAAGTCATCTTTCGCCTTTTTTAATGCAGTTGAGAAAGTAGAATTTCCTCATAAATGATACTCTTCATTTAAGCGTTCCTCTGCAATCTTTATCCCCTTAGCTGATAGTTTAAACTTCTTCGCGAGGAAAGTCCGAATTTGAGGCGGCTTCTGTCCTTCTTCGAGCATTCTATTGTATTCCTTCACCACGTCAATGTACATAATATCCTCAGAAGAGATTCCGTTCCGGGTCATTTTCGAGAAAAGAGGACGGTATAACGATAACAATTCAAGTACTGTCATGAGCGGTCCGTATTAGTAACCGTCAATGACGGAAAGTTGAACCCCTTGAACTTTTTGCCACCATTGGTATGATCCAAGTATTTTTTATCGGTAAGCCCCAACTGACGGGCAATGATATTGGAATTGAACACTCCAATACAAGCCCCCTCAAATTGCTGTGTTTCTATGATAAGCTTGATACGCTCCATGACTTCCAGGAACCCGGTGTCGCTCTCTCTTTTACACCGATCGTGAAACTTATACCACCAAATCGTTGAAGCACCGATATACTGCCGGAATCCGTCCAGGGAGAAAGGTCGCCCTAAAATAGTTTCTTCCGTTTCGGTCATCTTCCCGTTTGTCTCCTTCGATTTACATTTCTCCCACGGATTAGCCTCAGCCCATTCAAAATACTCACAGGCTTTCTCCCATAGCAGCTCCGGCGTTTCAAATAACTTTTTCCGGCCGTGCTGCTTTCTTAATTTCCAATTTTGATTATTCTTTCTTGCTGCACACATTTTGGTAAACATTAAAATTCCACACTTCCTGATAATCTCTTGATAGCCCGGTACACGGTACTTTCACCCACACCATACGCATCGGAAAGATACTGTACAATGTAAGTCATCTTATGGCCATCATCGACCATGTGCCTATACTCTTTGTACATCCCGATGTATTTCACATCGCCGACTTCTATGGATACACTAGACATTAGTTCCAACACATTTCTGTGAATCGTTAACAACTCGAATGCGTTCATACGTTGCCTAAATCTTCCAAGTATTTCACTCTATTTGCTACTGACGTATATTCTTCCACAGAAACAACCGGAGCCGGAGCCATCATCATACCTTTTGCAACTGCCCTTGCTAACATCTCCTCACCTACTGCCTGATTGGATGTCGTTGTGACATTGATTGGGATACCACCACCCATTTGATTAAATGCCGACAGTATCGGGGAAAACATGCTCGTTGCCGATGCTGTTAGGACACTCTCACCATTGGATAACATGGCCGGGATTGAATCACTTGTTGCAGTGCCCGGACCAGTGACCGCTCCACCTTCTGCGAACTTGGCACTCTTCACCGTTTTAATTGCGGTGGCTATATTGGTCATGATGGTGGTGATAGTCGTTGCTATGGCCGCAATATTGCCCGGAAACGGTACACTTTGCGCCTGGGCGATACCGGCAGCCACGGCTTTACCCGTATTGATAGCGATTTCGCCTAATGCCAAAGCTTTGGATAAGATGGCAAACGATTTGTTGTGTTCACCTAAAGCGTCTATGGCATCTCGGAAATCGTTGTATAAATCCTGCTGACTTTTCACTTTGACCGTCTCAATTTGAACTTCCGTATCTGCGATTTGCTGCTTTTTCTCCAAACGCCTTTTGTTGTAATCCTCATCCGTCTCATCTTCTTTCCGCTTCATATTGTCAAGCGACTCATTCTGTTGGGAAAGGGATGTCTCCAGTTCTTGCAGGGTGAATGTATTTTGTGCCTGCCTCTGCTGAGATTCAGATGCTCCCATGTTATCAAGCTCCTGCAGTTTGTTATCATTATGTGATTTCAAGAGTTGCGCTTCCTGAGCGAAACGTTTGGCCAACATGTCAGCTTGTTTTTGAATCGTATCGTTTTCGTGTTGGGTTACCAGATCATCAAAGAGCTTGTTATACTTCCGGGTAATGGCAAGCTTCATCTCTTCGGTCAATTCTTTATTGGATAACTCAGCTTGGCGTTGCGTCTCAAGCTGCTGCATCTTGAGTTGATATTCTTCATCGCTACCGGCTTTTACGCCGGCAAGCTCCGTCTCTATAAGTTTCTGCCGATTGGCGATATCCTTAGTCAACTGTTCATCTGAAAGCTTCTTCAAAGCATCTTTCTTTTGTTGAGCCAAAGCTTTGATCTGTTTATCTATCTCGACCCGTGCTTTGGGAGTGAGATTCTTTTCCGTCAGAAGGCGCTGTTTCAAGTCCTCTATCTGCCGGTCATACTGATAGTTGATTTCCTTGGTTTGCTTTTCCCGGTTATCCTTGACGATCTTCAACATTTCATCCTCCGCCTTACGCACCTCCTGCAGCTCTTTCTTCTTGGCTTCTATGGCCTCTTTGATTTGAGCATTCGTCTTTATGGAGGATGACGTTTTGGAGACAGTTCCTGATGTTTGGTTAGTACCCGTTTCTTTGGAACCGTTGTTCGGAGTACCTACTTGAAGTTTACCGTTTTGGGCATTGTTGACCGCTTCTTTTGCAGCCCCGTACACGGTATTGATAGTCTCCTTAGTGATGTTCTTAATTTGAACTGCCCATTGCTTTATTCCGCTTTCCAAACCGGACAAGTCAAGTGTGAGGGCTGACTTTATGATATTCCCCAACAGCTTGAAATTCTCCAATGCAAAGCCAAACAGTGCCTTTAGCAATTGGAAAAGAGTTTGGAATGCAAAACTCATGGCGGATATCCCGGCACGGACATTCTGTGAGCCGTTATATAATTCTTTGAACCAGTTGACGGCTTCCTGAATGCCTTGGATAATGGATACAAGCCCGTCGTTCACAAAGATCTTGGCTCTGGTAGTCATTTGTTCAAAGTCTCCGCCTGTCATATCGAACAGGGAACTTAATGCGTTCTGCAGCTTCAACTGGGATTCAAGCTGTTCTTCCTGCAACCGTCCCAATTCCCCGGCACCGCTTTTGACAGTTGAAAGGTTGGTATCAATGTCTTTCAATGTCTGCAAATACTTCAAGCCGGCATCTTCACCCGGACCGCCGAAGATGTCCGCTATGGCCGAACCAACGGCTGAACTGCTTTGGGGTAATTGGTTGAGCTTCTCCGACACTTCCTGCATGACCTCAAAAGTGGTAGTGGCTCCGCTCTTCAAATCAGCCTGTACCTTTTTGGAACTGATGCCTATACCGTTCAATGCGGTGGCGGTGGCCGTTGTCATTTCCCGGATACGTAAATTTGCTTCTTTGATGGCATCTATACCCTTATCGGAGAATATACCGTTCTTATTGGCCTGTGTGGTAATGGCTATGAACTGATCGGCCGAAATACCCGCTTCCTTGAAATAGGCCGGATATTCCTTGAGGTTATCCAGAAACTCACCGTTGGCATCCGCTCCGGCTACAAACCCGTCTTTAATCAGATTTAACGACTCTTCCTGTGTGATACCGAACTGCTTGGCTACGGTATTGGCAGCAATCAGCGTCTCCTTGAAATCTTTTCCAAAAGTATCGGCAACGGCCTGCACTTCATTCCGATATTGCTTGAGATCTTCCCCATTCTTACCGGTAAATTGCTGGGTGAGTTTGGTTGCTTCAACCAATCCCTTGTTGTAGTCGTACCAGAATTTAAATGCCGTGGCTACACCTGCTATCCCGGCTATGGCTGCAAAAACAGGGTTTGATAACAAGCCAAGCAGGCTTTGTCCGAACGCCTTTACCTGTGTGTCAATGCTGGAGAAAAAACCTTTCAGCCCGTTCCCGTTATCCGCAATATCCAACAAGGAAGAGGCAAAGGCATTGTTCATTCCCAAGAAGCCTTTCAATGACTCTTTATAATTCCCCACATTACGGTAGAACCTTCCGGTTTCTTCCTCAGCATCCTTGATTGATTCCGTAATCTCGTTGATCTTATCCCGAAGCTTTTTTCCGCTAGCTGCTTCACGTTCCTTTTGACTGAGACTGTCGTAATCACTTGTGAGATTGGAGAGCTGGGCACGAAGTGATTTCAAGCTACCTTCTTGTTCCCGTTCGGCTTTATGATTGTTCTGTATGACCTTAGTGAGGGTACGAATGCCTTCTGTAGCCTCCTGCACTTTTATCTTGGAATCAGCCATATACAGATTGTATTTTTCCCGGCTGATACGTCCCTTATCTACGTCCTCTTTAGCATTCTTCTCATTCAACCGAAGTTCATCAAGTGCCGAACGGTATTTGGCAATCCCCCTGATGGCATCATCATAGCGGACGTTTATACTCAATATCCTTTCCTGTGTGTTATCCATGACTACAGTTTTTATTCGTTTTCAGATAATACACCGTTCTCTGCAAAGAAGAATGCCATAACCAAAGCCATAAATGTTTTGGGCGTTCCACTGATACACAGAGATTCCAGAAGCGTACACAGTTCGTCTTTCTCATCCTCCGGTGCATGTTCCGTGATAAGCCGTTTAATCCGGTGGGTCCCGGTAATCAGACTGCACTTGTTTTTATCAATCTGTGATATGATCCGATGACCTTCAGTAGTAAGATCAGCTATCGATACGTTATACTCCTTTGCAGCTTTCTTAAAAGCCACTGCCAATTTAACGGCATCCTTGTCTTTCAATAAATCATTTGTTGTCATAATATCCAGTCTTTAAAAAGTTTATCAAATTCTTCATCACTAAAATTCACTTCAAAGTTGAAGTTCTGCTCTATACCCTCCCAATCGGGGGAGCTGAATAGGTCATCTATGGTTTGAACTCTCTTCATTTGCTAACAATGTTTTGTTTATTTCCTTAAAGATTCACCTTTGAAAAGTATGGGAGTAGTGATTGCTCTCAGCCTGTCGACGGTACGCTCACCATATTTTTCTTTCAGTTCCTGAATGGAAAGGTTTGTCGTAACAATTAGCAGCTTTCCTTTCTTTTCCGCTTCATCGACTAATTCGGGGAAAGCAAGTCTCTTCTCCCCATATTTGACTGACATGTTTTCTGTTCCTATATCGTCGATGTAAAGGATGTGATACCTTTTCACTTCATCAAGCTTCGCATTCATTTGCTGTGCATCGTAACAGTTGATGACCTTCCGGTGATAATAATTCAATAGCAAGGGAATGATTTTCCAACAGATCAATGTTTTGCCTCGCCCACAGTTACCAAGGCAAAGAAGACCCCGTCCCCGGTTATCAGACAACCACTTTGCTACTTCATCATACTCCGGCTGCCATATTGCTTGATTGTTGGTGAAGAAGTTGAGGCCGCGCCAAAGGTTATCCTTTGCTTCTGGTATGGTTATGTGGATTAGACTAGGGACGGGATTATATCCTATCTCACGAAGATTATCTAAAGCCTTTTGAAAGTTGATTTGTTCCATTTCGTTTTCTGATTACCAAAGTTTGTCATTGTATTTTTCAGGTGAATTGTCTGTCAGGACTATACCGGTTTCGATAGGTTTTGCATTCCGTTCATATTCGTTCTGTTGCCAGGTTCTCACCGCTGCTTTCCAATCCTTCATTTTATTCTTTCCTACTTTCCAACCGTTGGAAGCATAGTAGTTAAAAAACTTTTCAGCATTGACGGCATATTTCTTTTCAAGAATGAAAGATTTTATTTCCTCTAAAGTGGGAGGAATAAATCTCTTAGATTTTTCCCCTATAATATTATTATTTATATTCTTATCATTCTTTTCATTCTTGTTTGTGTCGGATTGCGTTTGGCTAGCGTTTGCTTTGCGTTCGGTCAGCGTTTGCCCATCGTGTAAATCTTCTTGGTAACTATCATAATTATAGATGGTTATCCGTGTAGATTTGGTGAGGTTCTCTGTGTGAATCATTCCGTCGTTCTTGAGTAGTGTAAAAAAGTTCCTTACGGTATCCCGTGAGACCTTCCAACGCTCCGCCCAATTGCTTAAACTCATGATGCTCTGCCCCCTGTCGCAATCAAATAATTGCATTCCAACATTAACTTTTGTTGGGGCATGGTTGACGCTTAGCAACATGTCAAGCCACCATTTGAGTTTCTCCGGATCTTTCCATATCCAGTGCTCGATGATTTTCCTGTGCAATTTTATCCAACCGTCCATTAATTACCGCCTCCCTGTTTTCCTGCTAGCCAATAAAGCTTACACCCGTTCGGTAACCGGCAATCAGTGATATTCCAACCTTCTTCATGTCGAAGATATGAGATCAACTTTCTAGCATCGTTTGTCGGGCATAGAGAATTTATATCTCTAGCAGTGTATTTACCACCGGAAAGAAAAAGATTTCTAACAGATTGGATTATCCAGGTAGAATGAGTATCTTTGTCTTGATGTAAATGCGGACGGAATTCGGAGTTGTTTTTATGATTGTTCATAAGGCAGCTCCTTTCTTATTTATTAAGGATAATATCAATATCTGACTGTTTATACAGCCTTTTACCCCCAACCTCAGCCGGTATTAAATAACCTGTTTTTGCCCATCTCCATAAGGTGGAACGATCAACATGTAATTGTACTTTTGCTTCGTCAGGCGTTAAGTATTTCTCTTGTTTCTTGGCTAAGATTGTGTTTTCTAATTCCTCCTTAGTCGAATGAATTAGGTGGTTTGCAAATTGTAGTAAATCATTGGTGCCAACCGTTATTGATATATTAGCACCACTTTGAATAATTTCTTGAATGCTCATAACTTTTGCTTATAAATTCATCTTCCCCAATAGGTAGCTACTGCTATTGGTTGTTTGATGAAAGCAAAGTTATATACTATGCTTTTTAGGTAAAAGTTATCATAGTTGTCTTTAGTTGTCTGACAATTCAAACAACTAGATAGTAAAAACGGCGTGGAGTAATATTCAAATTATATAGCGAGACTCTCTATTGCTTTTTCAATTTCTATATTGGAAAAAAATGCATACTCTTGCTTACTCTGGAATCTCTCAATACTCTTTGTCAGGTATCTATTTATAGATTGGTCGCTTCCAATGTCATATCCAAATGATAGCCTAATTGCCTCGTAAAAAGAAGACCGTGTGGGCACATAGATATATTTTGCTTTTTCCAACGCTATGATATACAAAGCGATTTGTTTCCCCTTTTTGTCTGCTAATATTTGCTTTAGTATAGATTTTACGTGCTCTTTATCGGGAGCTATTATAAACTTTAGAAGATCAGGAGTGAACTCTTTTTCCCCTTGGTACGCCAGTGCTTCTTTTATAAATTTTTGTTTTACCGTTTGGATATAGAATTCTTCTTTAACATTGTATGCTACTTTATTGAGTGTTGATAAACCTTCCAGTTCTTGTTTGTGTGTTTTTTCATAAGCTTCAATGGCTTTGTCATACCCATCTTCCATTAATTCTTCGTATAGAGAATCATTGAAATCTTCAACATAAGGATTCCCCATGTATTTTTCTATTTCACTTTGGTCGGGTTCATAGTTTTGAACAACATTAAATTCTTTACTGTATAATTCTATGGCCTCGTCGCATTTTTTTAGTATGAAATCCAGAATCTTTATACAGTTGCCACATGGCTGTTCTTTACTCCATTTAATAGCTTCTTTTATATTGGCTACGAATTTATTTACTTTATGAATGCAATCAATCTTTCCAGAGAATACATTATATTCACTTTCTATCTTATCATAAGAACCGTCATGATTTAACAAGCAGAAGTTTTTGTATAAACTAAAAGACTCATCCGAAATGGTTCCGTATTGCCCACTTTGATTTTTTTCTGTATTTTTATAAGTGAAATCAAAATCCATACTATTCTATCATGTTAACAAGTTCTTTCTTAATATCATCGTCTATCTCCCTATATCTAGCAAATGCTTTGCTGCCTTCCTTGTGCCCGGAAAGAGAACCTACCAAATTAGGGTCTTTCACTTTCTTGTACAGGTTGCCTACAAATGTCCTTCTGGCCATGTGACTACTTGCAACCTCATTGATCGGGCGTTTCTCCTCTTCTCCGGTAGTTGGGTTTATTACTGTAACAGACCGGGTAACATCACATAAACGGAATATTTCTTTTATGTCATCATTGTACTTCTGTGCAGATATAAAGGGGAATAGCTTTCCTTTACTATCAACTTCTTTGTATTTTTCAATGAGCATCTTTGCCCGTTCATTGAGAGGAACACGGACGATAACAGGCCGATCATCTTTTGTTTTATGGGGGATATATTCTATTGCGTCATTAATAATATTCTGCTCTGTCATATTCAACAAATCGGATATACGGCAACCAATAAGACACTGAAATATAAAGATGTCTCTTTGGACGGCTAGTTGTGGGTGCTGAGACAAATTAAAATCAGCAATGTGATTACGCTCATCCAATGTGATATAGTATGGCGTTCCGTACTTTTCAGCTGTAATTTTGTATTTTGCAAAAGGTTGATTATTTGTGATGCCTTGTTCCGTGCACCATCGAAAAAATGACCTGAGTCGTTTTAATGTTGAGGAAATCGTATTATTACCTCTTGGAAGTGGCTTAGGAAATTTATGTTTTGCATTCATTGTCACCGGAATGGCTTCATATATTTCAGGATATTCATTGTAAAGGATATGTTCATTACGCAAAAAACTTTCAAAGTCCTCTATCGTCTCATTAGTGATACTGCTTATTTCTAGCTTAAATTCTTTTCTTTCATATGCAGATACAAATAGCTCATATCGCTTCAATGCACGAATAAGGACAAAGAAATCTCTTACTCTCATCTGAGATAACTTCTTCTTTTGAAGGTATATCTCCAAAGTCGAAAAGAAATCATCACCGGGCCTCTGATATTTTTCAGGATGCAAACGTTCATCTATTGCTTGCTCTAATTTCTCACTAGTCAAATTTGAAGCATTGGCATAGATAGAAAGAAGTAACTTCTTACGTTCAGCAATAGCTGTATTCAACAAGATTCTGTCCTCTGTCTTGATCACACTCTTTGCCTTGTACTGTTCTCGTTTATCATCCCATAGAGCCGGATCTACCACAAGCTTAGACTTGTGGAATAATTGAACATTACGCCCATCGGAAAGACGAAATCTTATATTAGCTTCTTTGTCTCTTTTCCCGGTCCTTATGAATGCTTTTACAGTAGCCATCTATTATTAATTGTTGGTTGTGCAAATATAGTTTTTTTGCACAACATAAGTGCAAATTTGCACAACAAAATAAAAATGAATGCAACTTACATTTTTGTTTTAATCTTAATTATCAAAGATATACATTACATCCTGTTTCTCATATTTTCACTATTCGTATTCCCCTCGAGGCTACTTCCAACCCCTCATACTCTTCCTTACAATTTTTATAACAATAACTTTGTTGCAGATATTAGCTATCCTGCTCGAATTTATATGCTTGTATTAAATACAAAAAAGGAGACTTTCTCTTTCAAGAAAATCTCCTTTTTATTATTTATAGCAATGTTATGCTTCTGCTTCTACTGTGACAGGAGCTGCTGCTGTTTTGCTCTTTTTATGTGGCTCGTGCTTCAAGGTTATGAATGCAACTGGAGCTGCAACGAACAATGAAGATAATGTACCGATAACCACACCAAGAATCATTGCAAATGTGAAGCTTCTGATTGATTCACCTCCTAGGATAAATATACATAGCAATACGATTAATGTACATAGAGATGTATTGATCGTACGAGCTAATGTCGTATTTAGAGAATCGTCAAATAGCTGCATCTTATTCCTATTAGGATATAATCGAAGGAATTCTCGTACACGGTCGAAGATTACCACTTTGTCATTAACGGAGTATCCTATAGCGGTAAGCACGGCTCCGATAAATGTCTGGTCAATTTCCATTGAGAATGGTACAACCCCCCATAAGAGTGAATATGCCCCCAATATCATTATTGTATCACTCACAAGCGCGACGACTGTTCCAACACTATACGCTATATTCCTTGAGCGTAGTAAGATATACAATCCAATTGCTATTACGGCAAATATCACCGACCATGTTGCCGAGACTTTAATGTCATCAGCCACACTTGGCCCTACCTTCTGCGAACTAATGATATTTCCGCCTTTATGGTTTTCACGATCGATAAATGACTGCAAAGTCGCATCTTTTGAAAGTAGTGGCTTTAATGTTTCAAACAAGAATTCCTCAATTTCATAATCAACATTGCTTGTATTCTCGTGAATGCGATAGTTTGTACTGATACGTAAAGTCTTGTGATCGGTTCCAATGGCAATAACACTAACATTGGCATCGCCGAATTTCTGTGAGATAATATCTCTCACTTCTTCCGGTTCGACAGGCTTTTCAAATTGTATTTTATAATTTCGTCCACCGGTGAAGTCAATACTCTGACTTAATCCGCGAACAAACAATGATGCAATACATGCTACAACTATTACTCCTGTTATTGACAACCATTTCTTATTACCTTCCATGAACTTGAAGTTCACGTTTGCTAATAAGTTTTTAGCTAGTTTGGAAGTGAAAGTTAAGTTTAGAAGCTTGTCTTTGCTCATATAGTGATCGTAGAAAAGACGAGTCATAAACACAGAAGTAAAGAAAGACATTAAAATACCTACAACCAATGTCGTTGCAAAACCTCTGATCGGACCGGTACCGAAATTAAATAAGATCAAACCGGTAATGATTGATGCAAAGTGGGAGTCGAAGATTGCAGGGAACGCATGTTTATAACCGTCGGAGAGTGCCTGACGAGTACCCTTTCCTGCAACAGTTTCTTCTTTAGCTCGTTCATAGATCAATACGTTGGCATCCACCGCTATACCTAGAGATAACACCATACCCGCAATTCCTGACATCGTTAAAGCCGCTTGGAAGGACGATAAAATTCCGAGGGTGAAGAAGAAGTTCAATATTAATGCACCGTTGGCAACCATACCACAAGTGAATCCATATACTACACACATGAAAGTCATTAGCATTACTAATGCTACAACAAACGAGAAGATACCGGCATTGATAGATGCCTGACCAAGAGAAGGTCCTACAATATCTTCCTGAACGATACGTGCAGGAGCTGGCATTTTTCCTGATTTCAATACATTAGCTAAGTCTTTTGCTTGTTCAGGAGTGAAATGACCGCTAATTTGTGAATTACCACCGGTAATTTCACCGTTTACATTCGGAGCGGAATATACATATCCATCCAATACGATAGCAATGCTCTTGCCTATGTTCTGCTTAGTCAACTGGGCCCAGCGACGAGCACCATCGGCATTCATAGACATACTTACGTCCGGTTTATTATATTGGTCGAAACCATCTTTTGCATCAGTGATAACGTCACCTTCAAGAGGAGCACGTCCATTACGCTCTGTTGCTCTAATGGCATAAAGTTCGAATGTCTGTCCTTTGGGATCCCCTTCAAATGCAGAAACGCCCCATTTTAGACGTAAGTCTTTAGGTAGAACGTCTTGTATTTCTTTCATCGAAAGATATCTGTTTATTGCAGCTGTGTCTCTGTGGTTGGCATATCCAACAACTGGGCTTTGACCATTAGGAGATAGCTGCATTACAGAAAGCAAAGGATGATCCTTTTTCTGTACTTCAGTACTTGCAGTTTGCTGTTTCTTCTCGCCTTTCAATAAGGCTGCAATGCTATCGGTAGTCGTTGATTGGGCAACAGCCTTTTTAGCAACGCTGTCAACAGCTGTACTATCGGATGTTGTAACTCCTGCCAAGACATTCTTTAACCTGGAGTCAGCTGATTGCAGGAACGGTACAATGTCTTTTGCTGTATATGTTTCCCAAAATTCAAGATTTGCAGATCCTTGCAACAATTTTCTTACACGTTCAGGCTCTTTAATACCAGGTAACTCAACCATGATACGTCCCATCTTGTCCTGAAGACTTTGGATGTTGGGCTGTACTACACCGAAACGGTCAATACGTGTGCGCAATACATTATACGAATTGTCTACAGCGGATTTTACTTCTTCGCGTAACACTTTTTCAACTTCAGAGTCAGATGACTTCTGGTTTACTTTATCTTTCAATTGCTGCGTTGCGAAAATCTCAGCAAGGTGATTACCCGGAGCAAGTTTGCGATATTCCCTTATGAACAGGGTTATGACATCTTCTTGACTGGTAACAGCCTGTTTTGAAGCGACTTCAAGTGCTTTGTTGAATGCTACGTCTTGGCTATTACCGGATAATGCTTTGATAACATCCGGAACAGAAACCTCGAGAATAACGTTCATACCGCCTTTCAGATCCAGACCAAGGCTAATCTCCATTTCGCGACAGCTTTTCAGCGTATAGTTCCACAGCCAGACTTTCTCATTCGACATGGAGTCCAGATATTCCTGCTCTAGCTTTGAGTCTCCTTTTGCATAATCTTTCGCCTTATTCATGTAATGGCGGGTCACAAAAGAAAATGAAAGATAGAACACGCATACCAATGTGAGCAATATCGCAAAAACTTTTACAAATCCTTTGTTTTGCATGTTACTTCTAAATTATTTATGATTGTTTTTTAATTTTGATTTTAGTTATACAAGGCTGCAAATATAGTTTTTTTTTCACATTCAGAAGTAAAAGGTACTCAAATATTTGTAGCTTATAGAGATTTGGGTTATAGAGTGACTTGTATTTTCTCTTTTTCTCTGTTTTTGTCTCAAATTGAATTCAATTTATTTTTTTAAATAGCACCAGATAGGATAATGATCCGATTCTTTTATAGAGTGATCGACTGTGCACTTATAGGATTTAAAGTTTTTGCTGGCTAATATATTATCTATTCGAAAATAAAATTGATTTTGATTATAAGATATGCCTAACCCTAAACCGGAATCAGTAAATGTGTCGTTTAAGGATTCTGAAACGATGCGGTGAGTATACGAAATGGGAGTGTCATTGAAATCACCGCAGACCAAGATGTAAGCGTATTTGTTCTGTTTGATATGTTTTGCTATGCTATCTGCTTGAGGAGCACGGATTGCAGAGGCTTCTGCAAGCTTTTTGATTAACACTCGGGCTCCACTCTTTACTTTGTCTGTTTCGGGCGATTTTATCATGCTCTCATAGATAACCTTGTCTTCCTTCGTTAACTTATTTGACTCCAGATGGTTATTGATTAATGTTACCGTGTCTTCCCCTATTTTCAATTGGTATATTACTGAACCATTATATTCGCTTTTGTATGGTATGGGACGGGAAGAGAGGATGGGGTATTTCGAATAGCAAGCTATGCAATTTGTATGTCCTTTATTGCTACCTATAACCTGAATGCTTTTGTATGGATAGGCACTCAAGGCTTCTTCAACATCATTTTGAGATAGATGGTGTCTAGCTTTAATCGTAACATACTCTTGAAGACACAAGATGTCAGCTTTGCTTTCTTTAAGATAGTTAAGAATGGAATTACCATCCTTTTCTTTTATGGTATTATTAAATCCCATAACGTTGTATGATAGTAATTTAAAAGAATCTTCGGGCGGGTTCTCTGCGCTGAAATTAAGAGGGAGGTAAGTTCGTATTTGAGAATAGCAAAATAGAAGGGCAAATAGAGGTAATAACGCATATTTATAGCGCTGGAAGATAAGCCAAAAACATAGAAAAAGTCCATTGATTAAAGCAAAAATAGGAAAAACCAATCCGAGACATGATGCTACGGGGTGGATGGTTGGCTGGATATAGGGGCTATATGCACTTAGAAGTAACAAGGTGGCAAACAAGGCATTGATGATAATGATGACGGAAGCTACAAAATTCCGGAGGTGGTTTACCCTTTTATTGTTATCTTTTGCTTGCATCGAATAGGCTTTTCTTTTCTTCAGTTGTTAGACTTTCGTATCCTGATTTTTTTAGTTTGTCCAATATCCGGTCTATTTCCTCTGATTGATGCTTTTTGTTTGCATTATACTGATAATCTTTTTCCTTATCTGAACCATAATGTATCTTCATCTTTGCTTTGCGAGGCTTCTTACTAAAAATAGATAAGATGAAATCTAAGGGTTTGTTTATCCAAACAGTGATATCCCAACCTTTACTTAGACTGGCGGCAAACCATAGTCCTGACAATGCACCACCAATATGGGCAATGTGCCCTCCGGCATTTTCGGATGTAATAAAAAGTAGATCTGTAACAATAGCAATTATTGCTAAATACTTTAATTTGATAGTCCCTACAATAAATAGCCTTATCGGGTAGTTGGGCTCACGGTAAGCAACTGCTGCAACAATTGCAAGTACGGATGCTGATGCTCCTAACATGAAGGAGTAATTGATAATGGGAGCAAAGTAAGGGAAAATATTGTAGGATGCTATAAACAGGGCTCCCCCGAATATACCTCCTAAAATATACACACCTCTTAAATGTTTTGCTGAAAAAAACTGTAAGAAAAGTGATCCAAACCAGTATAACCAAAGCATGTTAAAGAGTAGGTGCATTATTCCGGCATGCATAAACATGTAGGTGATAATAGACCATGGCTGTGAAATAAAGCGATTTATTGAAGCAGGCAATTCTCCCCATTGAAATAGGGTCTCGTTCGCACGGTTAAATAGCTGCAAAAGCACCTTTATTAAGGTGGTAATAATGAAGCATCCTGCATTTATGTAAATGAACCGAATGTGGATATTGCCTCTTTGGAAAGTGTTTTTTAAATCAGTTATAATAGTCCCCATTATTGCCTTTATTTTTTCTCTTCCAATACATGATTAATATGACTCCGAAGATCATACCTCCTAAGTGTGCAAAATGTGCGACATTATCTCCCGGATTATTAGCCAAGCCTGAATATAATTCTATTAAAGCATATCCAATAACGAAATACTTGGCTTTTATGGGAATAGGGAGCGGGAAGATGAAAAGCTGTTGGTTTGGAAACAACATGCCGAAACCTAACAAAATACCGTATACGGATCCGGATGCTCCCACAGTTGTCATCATGTTGAGATAATCTTGCATGGGTATAATAGCCGACCCTGTATTGACATTGTCATAAGCAGCAAGTACCGTTTCATATTGAATAAATTGAACCGCCTCTTGTATAAACCCGGCACCAATACCACACACCAAGTAGTAAAATAGAAATTTCTTAGGTCCCCACACTTGCTCAAGTATTCGACCGAACATCCATACTGCAAACATGTTGAAGAATAGATGGGTGAAGCCTCCATGCATGAACATGTATGTGACTAATTGAGCAACATTAAAATCACTGGCAAGAAAAAAATGTAAGCCTAAATAATGTTCCAGATCAACTCCGTATGTTTGTGCGACAAGCGTTGCCAGAAAGGCTAGTACATTTATGATTAGCAGGTTTTTAGTAACAGTTGGTATAGCATTCATAATTTTATTGTTCTCAATGTGCTGCAAAAGTACGAATAAATTCTGTTCTGAAGCAGAAAATTATCCGGCTATTCTGCTTTTTTTTGAAGTTAAAAGTCTTTTTTTTAAGTTTTTATTTGAAAATTAGAAATATTACTCTACATTTGTGGGTGTTCGAATTTATTGTTTGATCATGATCTTTTGTGTAACATATTAATTAATTAAAGTATTATGAATAAATCAGAACTTATTGATGCAATTGCAGAAGAAGCCGGTTTAAGAAAATCGGACTCTAAGAAAGCATTGGATGCATTTATTGCGTCGGTTACAAAAGCTTTACAATCAGGCGAAAAAGTTTCATTGGTGGGCTTTGGCACATTTTCTGTTGCTATTAAGGCAGAACGTAACGGAATTAATCCTTCAACTAAACAATCTATTACAATCCCAGAAAAAAAAGTTGCTAAATTTAAACCCGGTTCGGAGCTGACTGATGCGATAAAATAATAAGAAATAGATATAAAAAAAAGGAGACGTTTTGCGCCTCCTTTTTTTTATGCATTTATTTGTCGAAATATTGTATCTTTGCAGTCTGAAAATACTTTTAAGTCATGAATATAGAAGAGAAACTAGAGAAATCCATTATCGCGGGGTTGTCGACATTGTACGGGCAAGAGGTGCTTGCTTCACAGGTACAGTTGCAGAAAACAAAAAAAGAATTTCAAGGCCATTTAACGTTGGTGGTATTTCCTTTCCTCCGTGCATCGAAAAAAAGTCCTGAACAAACTGCGCAAGAGATTGGCGAATATTTGAAAGAAAACGAACCGTTGATAGCTTCTTTTAATGTGATAAAAGGCTTTCTCAATTTAACGATTGCTTCAACTGCTTGGGTTGAATTACTCGATATTATTCATGCTGACGAGAATTATGGCATCATTTCTGTGACGGAGAACTCTCCTTTGGTAATGATAGAATATTCCTCGCCAAATACAAATAAGCCTCTTCATCTGGGACATGTTCGAAACAATCTATTGGGGCATGCTTTGGCGTGCATCATGAAAGCTAACGGCAATAAAGTCGTTAAAACGAACATTGTAAATGATCGCGGTATACATATCTGTAAGTCGATGTTGGCTTGGGTGAAATATGGTAACGGCGAGACTCCGGATGCTTCGGGTAAAAAAGGAGACCATCTGGTAGGCGATTATTATGTTGCTTTTGATAAACATTATAAGGCTGAGCTTTCTGATCTGATGGCAAAAGGAATGAGCAAGGAGGAAGCCGAGGCCAATTCTGCGCTAATGAATGAAGCCCGGGAAATGCTTGTGAAGTGGGAAGCGGGTGACCCCGAAGTTCGTGCTCTTTGGGCTAAAATGAACGGATGGGTATATTCTGGCTTTGATGAGACTTATCGTAAGCTGGGTGTCAGCTTTGATAAAATATATTATGAGTCAAATACATACCTTGAAGGCAAAGAGAAGGTATTGGAAGGTCTCGAAAAGGGGTTTTTCTATAAAAAAGATGATGGCTCTGTTTGGGCTGATTTAACGAATGAAGGACTTGACCATAAGTTGTTGTTGCGTGCCGATGGAACTTCCGTATATATGACTCAGGATATAGGTACTGCAAAATTGCGTTTTGATGATTATCCTATAGATAAAATGATATATGTTGTTGGTAATGAACAGAATTATCATTTTCAAGTTCTTTCTATTTTGCTTGATAAACTCGGTTTTGAGTGGGGTAAAAGCTTAGTTCACTTTTCTTACGGGATGGTTGAACTACCTGAAGGTAAGATGAAGAGTCGCGAAGGCACTGTTGTCGATGCCGATGATCTGATAGAGGAAATGGTTGGTACAGCAAAGGAGACATCTAATGAATTAGGTAAATTAGACGGATTGACGGCTGAGGAAGCTGACAACATTGCTCGCATCGTGGGCTTGGGTGCTCTGAAATATTTCATTCTTAAGGTTGATGCTCGTAAAAATATGACTTTTAACCCCAAAGAATCCATCGATTTTAATGGAAATACCGGTCCGTTTATACAATATACTTACGCTCGTATACGTTCGGTTTTGCGCAAAGCAACTGAGGCTGGAATACAAATGGCATCTTCCATTTCGGGTTTAGCTGTTGATTTGACCGAAAAAGAAGAAGGGTTAATTCAACTTTTGGCTGATTTCCCGGCAGTGGTAAAGCAGGCTGGAGAGGATTATAGTCCTTCTATTATAGCAAACTACGCGTATGACCTTGTAAAAGAGTATAATCAGTTCTATCATGATTTTAGCATTCTGCGCGAGGAAAATGAAGATTTGAAGCTCTTTCGCCTTACTCTTTCTGATTCTGTTGCGAAGGTTGTGCGCTTGAGTATGGGGTTATTAGGAATTGAGGTTCCGGAAAGAATGTAATATTTATTCGGGAGCTAAATAATAAGAATAAAAAGATGGGGATATGCCAGAACCGGCATATCCCCATCTTTTTTAAAAGGCGGACATGGTATCTTCAAGCAGTCTACAACTAATGCCGGTGAATCAGTGAGCCCTGTCCAGAAGTTCCTTCTGCCTGCAGTTCCTTTGGGTATGAAACGGGCGTAAAAGGGGTTGCTGATTACTGATCTAACGGACATTCGGTTTTTCGAAGAGGTCGTAATATGTACTCATCTGTATTTTATTTATCGAGATCTCGCAAAATGTGTGTGGAGCGTCGTATTTAAGTTCCAATCTTGCTGTTTTTATCCCTTTTCCTTGCATTGGTTAAGGAATATATTAGTAGTGATTTATTCTTTCCACCGTGGAGAAAGTTTCTTTCCATAACGGAGAATTTTTCTTTCCATAGTGGTGGAAAGAAAAATGCCTCATGATGGAAAGAATAGATGTTAGTCTATAAATTTGCTAATCTTGCCTGGGAAAAACAATAGAAGTGCCCTATAAAATGGAAGAAGAGTGTGAAGTCAAAACAGGTATAGAGGAATAGGAACTATGAATGGATTGGAATATAAGACAAAGGGGATATGTCGGTTTTGACATATCCCCTTTGTGTATCTTATTCCAGGAAGTATCAATTAAGCGTCTTTTTTAGAACGTCGTGCCGCACGCTTTGCTTTGGGTTTTCCTCCTTCTTTTTCACTTTGAAGTTTTACTATTTCCAAGCAACTTTCCAAACTTAAATCTTGCGGAATAATATCTTTTGGTATTTTGTAATTAACATTCTTATAACTGATATATGGCCCATATCGACCATTCATAATCTGCAAATCGGGTTCTTCCTCGAACTTTTTGATATGCTTTTTGGCATCCGCTTCTGCTTTTGCCTGAATGAGTTCAATAGCTTCTTCTAATTCTATCTCCATTGGATCAGTTGTTTTGGGCATAGAAGTATAAGAACTATTATGGTATATATAAGGGCCGAAACGTCCAATATTGACACTTACTGTTTTGCCTTCATACTCTCCAAGAGTGCGGGGAAGCTTGAACATTTCCATTGCTTCTTCCAATGTTATAGTCTCGATAGACATTCCCTTTTTCAGTGGGGCAAATCGTGGTTTTTCTTCTTCATCAGCAGTACCTACTTGTACTACCGGTCCAAAGCGACCTATTTTTACAGAAACTTGCTTTCCGCTTGCAGGGTCATTCCCTAATATGCGTTCTCCTGTTTTATGTGCATTTTTTGCAGCAAGAGTGGTTTCAACTAAAGGATGGAATTTTTTATAGAAAGTTTTAAGTATTGCTGTCCATAGCGCTTCACCTTCTGCAATTTCGTCAAATTGCTTTTCTACTTTCGCTGTGAAATTATAATCCATAATACTGGGGAAGTACTCACTGAGAAAGTCTGTGACTACTGTTCCCGTATCAGTTGGCAGTAATTTACCTTTTTCTACCCCTGTTGTTTCTGAAAGTGTAGCATCCGTTAATTTATTGTCTCTGAGTGTCAGTACATTATATAGGCGTTCTGTTCCTTCTTTATCTCCTTTTTCGACATATTCCCGTTGTTGGATTGTGGAGATTGTCGGTGCATAAGTAGATGGACGTCCGATACCTAATTCTTCAAGCTTTCGCACTAAGCTTGCTTCTGTGTAACGCGACGGATGTTGCGTGAATCGTTCAGTTGCAGTAATTGCTTGGTATTGTAGCTTTTCTCCTTTCTTTAATGGGGGAAGTAAATCTCCCTCATCTTCCGGTTCTGTATCATCATCATAAGATTCACGATACACACGTAAGAAACCGTCGAATTTAATGACTTCTCCGGTAGCCGTAAAAGCTTCTTCTGTGTTGCTGATGCTGATAGTAACTGTGGTCTTTTCAAGCTCGGCATCTGCCATTTGCGAAGCGATTGTACGCTTCCAGATTAAGTCGTATAATTTCTTTTCTTGCGCGCTTCCGTCTATTTTAGGATTTTCCATATATGTAGGACGGATAGCTTCATGAGCTTCTTGCGCTCCTTTGGTTTTAGTATTAAAATGCCTTGGATGAACATATTTTTCACCCATCATTTCCTTAATAGCTTCTTTCGTACCATTAATTGCATATTCGGATAAATTCACAGAATCGGTACGCATATAGGTAATACGTCCGGATTCGTATAATTTTTGAGCAATCATCATGGTTTGTGCTACGGTGAAGCCTAATTTGCGCGCAGCTTCCTGTTGCAGCGTTGAAGTAGTGAAAGGTGCAGCAGGACTTTTTTTAACCGGTCGAGTAGTAATGTCTTCTATTGTAAATACTGCTGATAGACACTTGCTTAATAGATCTTCGGCTTCTTTTTTCGATTTTAATCGATGAGCAAGTTCAGCTTTCATTTCTACTGTTTTGCCATCCGATCCCGAAACGATAAATGCTGCAGTTACTCGATAGGAAGCTTCAGATTTGAAGGCATGAATTTCCCGCTCCCGTTCCACAATTAACCGAACAGCTACAGATTGTACACGACCTGCTGATAGAGCTGGTTTTACTTTCTTCCATAATACCGGAGATAATTCAAAACCCACTATCCGGTCTAGAATGCGCCGGGCTTGTTGAGCGTTTACGAGATTTACATCTATCTCCCGTGGCTGTTCAATCGCTTTTAGTATTGCTGTCTTGGTGATTTCGTGGAAAACGATGCGCTTTGTATGCTCCGGGTGAAGATTTAGGACTTCATATAAATGCCATGCAATAGCTTCTCCTTCACGGTCCTCATCCGATGCTAGCCACACCGTGTCTGCTTTTGCAGCCTCTGCTTTCAAAGTTTGTACAAGCTTTGCTTTATCAGAAGGAATCTCGTAATCAGGTTCAAAATTCTTTTCGACGTTAATACTGAACTCCCTTTTTTTTAGATCACGTATGTGACCATAGCTGGAAAGGACTTTGAAATCATCTCCCAGGAATTTTTCAATTGTTTTCGCTTTTGCCGGTGACTCAACTATGACAAGGTTTTTAGGCATAATTTTCTGTATTTTAGTAGTTCTTACTACTTATTTTGCCCGCAAAAGTAGAAAAAAACAATTATTTCCACCTTATATTATATGTAGAATATATTTTTTTTAGTAAAAAGAAGAGTTTTCTTAGTGTTGAAAGGTGCCCCATTAGTTTCTCTCAAAGTCAAGAAATAAGCTAATTCCTTTCTTAATGGAACCCAATCCAAATTCTTCTACATGGATCTTTTCTAATGGTATAAATTGTAAATCGGCAGCATCGTCCATTGCTTTGAAATGTAAATCGTCTGCTACCTTGCAACGAAAAAACATGTCTAGTGTATGGACTGTGAATCCTGAATAGACATATAAATTAGGTAGAGAAAAAAGGTATTGGGTTGCAATAACCTCCATTCCAGTCTCTTCAAAGACTTCTCTTTTAACTCCTTCTTCTCCCGTCTCATTCATGTCAATAAAACCTCCGGGCAGGTCTAAGGTGCCTTTTGCCGGTTCTTTGGCTCTGCGGCAAACTAAGAGTTCATTTCGGGCGTTAACGATGAATGCAACGGTTGAGGACGATGGATTGAAATAGTATACGAATCCACAATCTTTACATCGTTTAGACTTTTCGTTATTGATATAAAATAGGCTAGAGCCACATTTGGGGCAATATTTAAACTTTTCGAGAGGATGTTCCATTTGTCTTTTCTTCTTTGATATAAAGCAAAGATAATAAAAAATGATTTTTGCGAGTTGTTTTGCTTCCTTCTATATTTTTATTCGTATTTTTGACGTATTAATATTGCACAATTTAGAGGCTATTTGTCTTTCTATGATGATATAAAATGGAAGATTTTGCAGCGATAGATTTTGAAACGGCCAATGAGCAGCGTTCAAGTATATGCAGTGTTGGTGTGGTGATTGTCCGATGTGGCCAGGTGCTGGATACATTTTATAGCTTGATTCGCCCGGAACCGGAATATTATTCCCATTGGAATACCAAGGTGCATGGATTAACATTTGAAGACACGCTCAGGTCACCTATATTTCCTACTGTGTGGAGTGAGATCATTCCTCGAATAGAGGGATTGCCATTAGTTGCTCACAATAAGGGTTTTGACGAAAGCTGTTTGAAAGCCGTTTTCCGAACTTATAATCTCGATTACCCGGACTATCATTTTTATTGTACCTTGCAGTCTGCAAGAAGAAAATTAAAAGGATTACCCAATTATCAGTTACATACGGTTGCTGCTTCTTGTGGCTATCATCTTGAGAATCATCATCATGCTTTAGCCGATGCTGAGGCATGTGCATGGATTGCAAAGTCTATTATATAATTAGGATATGGAGAATATTAAAGATTTGGAGGCCCTCACTAATGAGGTTCGTCATATAGCGGTTAATGCCGGGCTTTATTTGAAAGAAGAAAGGAAGTCTTTCCATCGTGAAAGTGTGATGGAAAAACATGCACACGATTATGTGTCTTACGTGGACAAAGAGTCAGAGCGAAGAATAGTCGAGGCTCTATCAGGCTTATTGCCTGACGCCGGATTTATTACGGAAGAAGGATCTGCCGGTTATGATGATGAATCTTATTGTTGGGTTGTTGACCCGCTTGATGGAACTACAAACTATATTCATGATAATGCCCCTTATTGCGTGAGTATTGCCTTAAGGACTAAAGCTGAACTGCTAATGGGGGTAGTTTATGATCCCTGTCGTAATGAGTGTTTCTATGCATGGAAAGGGGGAGGAGCTTATGTAGATGGTTTAAAGATGTCTGTATCTGATGTGTGCAAAGTTGAAGATGCATTTGTCGTTGCAGAGTTGCCTTATAATAGTCGCCAATATGCAAAGACCGGCGAATATATCATAAGCCAGTTGTATGGTAAAGTTAGCGGCATTCGCATGACCGGCTCTGCTGCTTTGGCCATTTGCTATGTTGCTGCCGGTCGATTTGATGTTTGGGCGGAAGCTTTTATAGGAAAATGGGATTATGCTGCTGCAGCTTTAATGGTACTTGAGGCCGGCGGTCGTGTTACGGACTTCTATGGCAATGACCATTTTTTTGACGGACATCATTTAATCGTTTCAAACGGTCATTTACACCTTTTATTCCAAGATTTGATTACTAAAGTACCTCCATTAGATATGTAATATAACCTTTTATGGAAAACACGCTAAAAATTTGGTTTTATTCTTTTGTCCATTTATTCTTCCCACGGTGTTGTGTGGTTTGCGATACCTTACTAGTTGAAGGTGAAGAAGAACTATGCACTCGGTGTAATATTGATATGCCTCGTACGGGCTATCACTTGCTAGAAAATAATCCGGTGGAAAGAATGTTCTTCGGCAAGATTCCTTTAGTACGAGCGACATCCTACTTCTTTTATCGGAAAGGTAGTAATTTTCGTAAAATACTTCATGAATTGAAATATGGAGGGAAAAAACATCTTGGTACGGTTATGGGTAGATTTATGGCTGCTGAATTAGCAGGAGCCGGTTTTTTTGAGAGCATTGATGTTATTATCCCTGTTCCTTTACATCCTCGTAAACTGAGAGCCCGGGGATATAACCAGACAGAATATATCGCTCGGGGAGTATCCGAAATATCTGGCATTCCTTTAGATGCATCTTCTATTATTCGTATTAAGTTTACTGAAACTCAGACGCACAAGTCTATCTTTGAACGCTCTGAAAATGTAGATGGTGTGTTTAGAGTTATCTCTCCGGAATATTTTAGAGGGAAGCATATTTTAATAATAGATGATGTATTGACAACTGGTGCTACTACTACTGCTTGTGCAGATGCTTTCCATGGGATTCCGGGGGTTCGAATAAGCATATTGACTTTGGCTGTGGCAGAATAATTTTTAATAATAAATCTTATTAGATGCTTTCTGATCCGAGCATACTGAGTGTCCATTGGAAATACTTATTTGGAATTTCTTTATCGCCATATAATTTCATGTGATGATTATGAATACAAATATAAGGAACTTAAGAATTGCCTCTCTTGGGGGCATCTTGATTGTAGGGGTAAAATATAAAAAGGTCAGCTATTGCTGACCTTTGCTCTTCCTCTTGGACTTGAACCAAGGACCCTCTGATTAACAGTCAGATGCTCTAACCGACTGAGCTAAGGAAGAATATACATTTGGTTCTCTTTGCTCTTCCTCTTGGACTTGAACCAAGGACCCTCTGATTAACAGTCAGATGCTCTAACCGACTGAGCTAAGGAAGAGTGTTGTTTTTTCTCAAATGCGCTGCAAAAGTAATAGGATATTTTGAAATATGCAATATCTTTGCAAAAAAATAATGTAATGGATAAAATAATAGGAATGGGGAATGCCCTTGTGGACGTACTTGCGACACTTGATGATGATAGAATTTTAGAAGAAATGGATTTACCCAAAGGTAGCATGACCCTCATTGATGAATATAAATTAGAAAAAATAAATAATTGCTTCAATCAAATGAAAACTCATTTGGCGACTGGTGGGTCCGCAGGAAATGCTATTCGCGGAATGGCTTGCCTTGGTGCAGGAACCGGGTTTATAGGAAAGGTTAGCAATGATTCTTATGGTGATTTTTATAGGAGAAGTCTTTTGGAACGTGGAACTCAAGCAAATCTTCTTGTATCATTAGATAAGCCTTCTGGAGTTGCTTCCACTTTTATATCTCCTGACGGTGAACGGACTTTCGGAACTTACTTGGGAGCTGCTGCTACTTTAAAGGCGGCTGATCTGACTCTTGATATGTTTAAGGGGTATACTTATTTATTTATTGAAGGCTATTTGGTGCAAGATCATGAAATGATTCTTCGTGCCATTCAATTGGCGAAAGAGGCGGGTTTACAAGTTTGCCTTGATTTAGCTAGCTATAATATTGTGGAGCAGGATATTGAATTCTTCTCTCTCTTAATAAGTAAATATGTAGATGTCGTTTTTGCGAATGAGGAAGAAGCCAAGGCCTTTACGGGACAAGATCCAGAAAACGCTTTAGATACAATCTCTGAAATGTGTAGTATTGGCATTGTGAAGATTGGTGCAAAAGGCTCTCTAATTTGTAAAGGAACGGAGAGGGTTAAAGTGAATGCCGTTCCGGTAGAAAAAGTATTGGATACTACCGGAGCTGGGGACTATTTTGCTGCAGGGTTTCTTTACGGATTGACATGCGGCTATTCATTAGAAAAATGTGGAAAGATCGGCTCTATTTTGTCTAGCAACATTGTGCAGGTAGTTGGGGCAGAGTTGCCTGAAGCACAGTGGGACGATGTAAAGTTGAAGATAAATTACTTATAATTTTATCGGGTATGAAAAGATTTCTTAATTTGCGTTGGGGTGCTGCATTGGTAGTTTTGACCGTTGCTGTTATCTTTTTAAGTTTTAAGATCGGTGATAGCCGCAGTTTTCAAATTGCCAAGAATCTGGATATATTCAATTCTATTGTTAAAGAATTGGATATGTTTTATGTGGATACTATTAATCCGAACAAAGCGGTTCGTGAAGGTATAGATGCGATGTTGTATTCACTTGATCCTTACACACAGTATTTCCCGGAAGAAGACCAAAGTGAGTTGGAGCAAATGTTAAAGGGATCTTACGGAGGAATAGGTTCTGTTATTACTTACAACACTAAGTCGAAACGCTCGATAATAGGAGAGCCTTATGAAAATATGCCTGCAGCTGAAGCGGGGTTGAAAGCCGGAGATATCTTGTTGGAATTGGATGGTAAAGATCTTACCGGTAAAACGAATGAAGAAGTTAGTGAAATGCTTCGTGGACAAGCCGGAACTAGTTTTAAGCTGAAAGTAGAGCGCCCCGGAATTTCTAAACCATTGGAATTTAATCTTGTACGCCGATCTATACAGCTTCCATTTATCCCATATTATGGAATGTTGGATAATCATATAGGATACATTAATCTGAGCACTTTCTCAGGAAATCCCTCGAAAGACTTTAAACAAGATTTTCTTGATTTAAAGAAGAAGGGCATTACATCACTGGTTATAGATTTACGTAATAATACAGGAGGGCTGCTTGACGAGGCTGTTGAGATAGCTAACTATTTTTTACCAAAAGGTAAAACTATTGTAACAACAAAAGGCAGGCTTAAACAAGCTAGTAATGTATATAAAACATTACGTGAGCCTTTGGATACAAATATACCTCTTGTAGTATTGGTAAATAGCAGCACTGCATCTGCTTCCGAAATCTTAGCCGGTGCACTTCAAGATTTAGATCGTGCGGTGATTATAGGAACACGTACTTTCGGAAAGGGACTGGTACAGGTTCCACGCTCCTTGCCTTATGGCGGAACTATGAAAATAACAACATCTAAGTACTATATACCTAGTGGACGGTGTGTACAGGCTATCGATTATAAGCATCGTAATGAAGATGGCAGTGTAGGGCGTATTCCTGATAGCCTGACGACTGTATTCCACACAGCTATAGGGCGTGAAGTTCGTGACGGTGGCGGTGTGATGCCGGACATTGCCGTTGAACATCCGAAACTACCTAATATTCTGTATTATTTGATTAATGACAATTTGATATTTGATTATGCAACCCAGTATTGTCTCAAGCACTCACGTATCGCTACACCTGAAGATTTTAAGGTGACGGATGCAGATTATGCTGATTTCAAGGCTCTTGTGAAGAAATCAAACTTCAAATATGATCAACAGAGCGAGAAAATCTTTAAGACTCTGAAAGAAGCTGCAGAATTTGAAGGTTATATGCAAGATGCTTCGGATGAGTTTAAGGCTCTTGAGAAGAAGTTAACGCATAACTTAGATCGTGATTTGAACTATTTCTCAAAAGACATAAAGAACATGATTGCTTTGGAAATAGTAAAGCGTTACTATTATCAACGTGGCGGTATTATTGAGCAGTTGAAAGATGATGATGACCTGAATGAAGCGTTTAAGATTTTGGGTAATCATGCCAAATATAAAACGATGCTGAGTGCTCCATTGCAGAAAAATGCATCTGATAAGAAGATTTCAAAGACTGGTCGTGTAGGGACGCCAATTTGCTCGAAAGGCTCTCAAATGAATGTCCAATCGTCAACTCAATCATTTATTTTATGCTAGTGTAATATAATTATGATGAAGAAAGCTTCTTCGAAATCCTAAAGAGATATGCCTATATAAAAATAGCCCGAAATTCTCATTTCGGGCTATTTTTATGTGTTGTAGATTCACTGATGAATATTATTCTTCTTCTTCAATGTAATCACCATTCTCTTTTATTAATTCAATCAACCGCTTTACAGCTTCTTCTTCGGGTATATTCTTCTCTATACACACTTTCTTTTTGTACAGGCTGATTTTACCACGACCAGCGCCTACATATCCATAGTCTGCATCTGCCATCTCGCCGGGACCATTCACTATACATCCCATAATTCCTATTTTTAATCCTTTTAGATGAGATGTGGCCGCTTTGATGCGGGCAATGGTTTGTTCCAAATTGTAAAGTGTACGTCCGCATCCGGGGCAAGATATATATTCGGTCTTGCTGGTTCTTATTCGTCCCGCTTGCAAAATGGAAAAGGCTGTACTATCAACAACTGCATGACTCAATAAACCTTGATTGAAAATGAAAATTCCATCACATAGACCATCAAAGATTAATGCACCCATGTCTGCTGCAGCTTTTATCTGTAGGTTTTCCGCTTCGTCCTCTCCATAATGCTGGAAGAATATAACCGGATTCTTCAGACCTTCGCTCATTAATTGATGTACTAACGCCCGGTGCTCTCCTAGGCGGTTTGGGTGATTACTCTGTGATATGATTACCACTTCCGGATGATATTTCAGGCACGAAATAGCTTCATCGTTCTGTGCCATATATGTCATAAACAGAAATTTTAAATCGGCAGGGCAACTACCTAATAAAAGGAGCTGTTCGTAGCTGAAAGCAGGGTATGTACCTTCTTCTCCTTCCCATACATCTGCATCGAGTATATACTCAACTCCGGCTTCCCTTATTGCAGGTATACTTCTTCCAGCGTAAATATAGTCCGGAGTAAACTGTGGGTTTGTCTCTGTACCCCCGTCCATGCGCTCAGCAACGACTACAGGTAGGTTATCACCCCCTATATTGTGAATGGCGTCTGTTTGGCGTCGGGATGGTGACAAATAGTTAAAGCCTGGAGCCTCAATTCCCGGTATATATGGATGATCCTGATGAAGCATAATGTATTCCACCAATTTCCGGGCTACAGGTATTTCCGCTTCGGGTGCTTCGCTTAAAGAAACACGAATCGTATCTCCTAGGCCGTCAGACAATAGAGCTCCTATTCCAAGAGCCGATTTTATACGTCCATCCTCACCATCACCGGCTTCGGTCACACCAAGATGAAGGGGGAACCTCATTCCTTCCTTTTCCATAATGGAAGCAAGTAAACGTACAGTTCTTACCATGACTACGGTATTGGATGCTTTTATGGAGATGACAACATCGCTGAAATTCTCACTAACACAAATGCGGAGGAATTCCATACACGACTCTACCATCCCTTCGGGTGTGTCGCCATAGCGGGACATGATCCGATCTGATAGTGATCCGTGATTCACCCCTATGCGTATAGCCGTGTGATTTTCTTTACATATATTGAGAAATGGAATAAAACGGTTGCGTATTTTTTGAAGCTCTTGTTTATACTCTTCTTCGGTATATTCCAAATGCTTGAATGTTCGCGGAGCATCAACATAGTTACCTGGGTTGATGCGTACTTTTTCTGCATATTGGGCTGCAATGTCTGCCACTTTTGCAGTGAAATGAACATCTGCAACTAATGGGACCATATAACCGTCCGTTCTTAGAGAGATGTTGATCTCTTTGAGATTTTCCGCTTCTTTTATTCCTTGTGTAGTTAAGCGTACATAGTTAGCACCTGCATCTACGATGCGTTTGATTTGAGCAACACTATTCTCAGTATTTAATGTAGACGTATTAGTCATACTTTGTATACGAATTGGGTTTGAGGCACCCAATGGAATAGCTCCTATATTGACTTCTGATGTTTCCCGACGGGAATAATTGAATAGATCCACTTATTTTTATGATTAATGGTTAGTGATTAGTGTATTTCGAGCTACGTCGAATGCTCTGAATAGAGCTTATTGTTTATCACTAACCACTAATCATTGCATTTAGTTCGTTTTATACTCGTATTTAACTTCTTTGAGTTCTTCATTAGCATTTACGATCTTCTTCTTTAGTCCTTCTTTGTATGCGGCAAAGGTTTCGGCTAAATTTTCGTCGCTTAGTGCTAATATCTGTACTGCAAGAATGGCGGCATTCATTGCGCCATTAATTGCTACGGTTGCTACAGGAATGCCCGGAGGCATTTGAATGATTGAGTAAAGAGCATCCACTCCGTCCAGTACCGAACTTTTTACAGGTACTCCGATTACCGGCAATGTTGTATTTGCTGCTATCACACCGGGAAGTGCCGCAGCCATTCCTGCAGCCGCTATAATAACTTTAACTCCTCTCTTATTTGCATTTTTTGCAAAAGATTCAACAGCTTCCGGAGTACGGTGGGCTGAAAGAGCATTCATTTCAAAAGGAACATGCAAATCGTTTAGCAGTTGTGCGGCCTTCTCCAACACAGGAAGATCGGACGTACTGCCCATAATAATACTTACTAATGGGGTCATTTTACTATTGTATAATTAGTTCATTATTCATAAAGGCAACATTTTCACTCATTTTGGAAATGTTGCCTTTATATTCTAGCATTGTAAATTTTACCCGTTGATGAGAGCTTTATAAGCATTTGCATCGAGTAAAGAAGCAAAATTAGCTCCTGGTTCCGGTTTTATTTTAATAAGCCAACCTTCTCCGTAAGGATCTTTGTTAACTAGTTCCGGCTGATCGGCGAGAGCTTCATTCTCCTTCAATATTTCGCCACCTACGGGGAGAAATAGATCGGAGATTGTTTTTACGACTTCTATGGTCCCGAACACTTCACCTGTAGCGAGTGTCTCTCCTACGGTTGGAATGTCTACGAAAACTATATCTCCCAATTGCTCTTGGGCATAATCGGTTATTCCAATATAAGCTACTTCACCTTCCAAGCGTATCCACTCATGTTCGCTCGTGTACTTTACATTTTCAGGACAATTCATAATCGTTAGTTTTTAGGGTTATACGAATATTATCTTACTAAAAAAGAAAAATGCGAAAAAGAATATTACTTAATGGATGCAATACCATTAACGAACAAATTAATCCCACCAAAAAACCAGTTGAGACTTCACCCAGTGTATGGTGTTGCAGTATAATCCGGGCTGTTCCCAGTATTCCTGCTATAAGAATAAATAAACAGAGCCAACTCACAGGATTGTATCCAAAAAGTGCACTAAATGATATTAATCCACCTACGATTGCTCCCATTCCGGCCATGTGCTCACTAAGTTTCCACTTCAAATTCACTATTACACAAATAATCATCATTAAGAGTGCAGCAAGTATAATTCCGGTCATATACCATGGAATGTTGAGTCTATGCATCATGAATAAGCAAAGGATATATGACAAGATCGTTAAAAGGAAAGGTATAAATCGTCTTTTCCGTTCCGTTAAGTCTGCAGGAGAAAACCCATTTACCTTGCGAAAAACAAAAATAGTTATTGTGGGCATTAATATTGTAAAGCAATAAACGACTCCCAGCACTATCAGCTTGTATGCTAAAGGCATTATATGCAAATAAGAGAACAGAAATAAAATCAGGAAAGCCAAAAAAGGGATAGAAAACGGAGTGAATATTGCAGAAATAATCTGTGCAACCCTTATTAATGTTCTGTCTGCTATAATATGTTGATCTGGTGCCATTTTATTTTATTATTTTCTTAACCGGGCTACCGGTATATTCATTTGTTGTCTATATTTAGCTACCGTGCGTCTGGCTATGGGGTATCCTTTTTCTTTCAAGATATCCGTAAGCTCATCATCTGTATACGGTTTTTTCCTGCTTTCACTTTCAATGCATTCTTTCAATGCTTTCTTTATCTCACGTACAGACATTTCTTCTCCATCTTCAGTGGTGTATCCATCACCGAAGAAGAACTTTAGCGGGTAGATGCCGTAATTGGTTTGGGCATACTTGCTGTTGCTAACACGGGAGATAGTGGAAATGTCAAGCCCGGTACGTTCTGCAATGTCTTTAAGTATCATTGGGCGTAATAATGATTCGTCCCCTTCTATGAAAAAAGGGCGCTGTATATCTATAATCGCCTTCATGGTAGTCATAAGGGTATTTTGCCTTTGTTTCACCGCATCAATGAACCCTTGAGCTGAGTCCATCTTTTGCTTGAGAAACATCATTGCTTCTTTTGCCTCTTTCGATTGGTTTGCTTTGTTTTTAGTATGTTCCTCTACTAATTCGGTGAAATCCCTACTCATACGGAGTTCAGGGACATTTCGATTGTTTAGTGCAACATTAATTGTACCATCATCATAAGTCTCTACAATGAAATCGGGAACTATCTGTTGAAAATTCCGTCCGATAGCCTCTCCCAATGATGCTCCAGGGCGTGGGTTTAGTTTTGTTATCTCAGTGATGACTTGTTGAAAGTCATCATCATCCAATCCTAGCCTCTGCATTATTTTGTCCCAATGCTTCCGGGTAAACTCATCATAATAGTCCTTAATGATTCGTTCTTCCATTTTAAGAAGAGGAGTATTCTCATTCTCCTGTTCCGCTTTTCTGCGAATCTGATTTAATAAGCATTCTTGTAAACTTCGTGCTCCCAAGCCCGGTGGATCGAAATCCTGAATGATATTCAAAGCTTCTTCCAATTCTTGAACACTGGCTTCAATACCTGCATATATGGCGAGTTCATCACTGAGACTCTCCAGTGATTTCCGTAAAAGTCCGTCGTCATCTAAAGAACCAATTAAGTATTCAGTGAGTTCACGCTGGTGATCGGTTATATTACGTTCGCTGAGCTGTTCCTTTAATGTCTCGTAAAAAGACGTTGCTTCAGAAAATGGGATTTCTTCGGGTTGTTCACCTTTGCTGCGGTTATTCTCTTGCAGCTTATAATCTGGAATGTCATCTTCCGTGAGATAATCACCAAGCGAATCATATTCGCTATTCTCACTTTCAGAGGTGGAGTTGTCTGCTTCCGGATTATCAGAATATTCTTCACTCTCCGTATCATCACGCCCCTCTTCCAATGCAGGATTTTCAAGTAGTTCGGCACGTATGCGATCTTCCAGCTCAACTGCGGGCAGTTCAAGCAATTTCACTACCAAGATCTGTTGAGGTGATAGTGTCTGTATTTGTTGCTGAGCTTGAGTCTGTACTTGTCTGGAACCTTGTGCCATAGTTTGTTTCTCTACTTTACTCGCTACAAAAATAGTGAATAGTTCCTGAACGAGAAAAGTTCTATTATTATATTTAACAGGAAAGCAGAGGAATGGTTGGCAATTTGTTTTTATATTTGCGAATATCAATATAAAAGTGAAATATCATGTTTAGCAAGGAAACGTATATGCAGCGTAGAGCTGTACTGAAGAAGAATGTAGGTTCTGGAATATTATTGTTTATAGGTAACGATGAGGCTGGACTTAATTATGAAGATAATGTATTTCGTTTTCGACAAGATTCTTCATTTCTTTATTATTTTGGGCTATCTTTTGCCGGGCTGTCGGCTATAATAGATATTGATGAAGATAAGGAAATCATCTTTGGTGATGAATTGAGCATCGATCATATTGTATGGATGGGTACCCAACCTACATTAAAAGAGAAAAGTGAGAGAGTAGGTATTGTGGAGACACGCCCTTATGCGGAGATAATTTCATATTTGCAGAAGGCGTTGGATAATAAGCGTAATATTCAATATCTTCCGCCATACCGTGCCGAACATAAACTGAAACTTATGGATTGGCTTGGCATAGATCCTCGCCGGCAAGAAGGGTCAGTTCCCTTTATTCGCGCTGTTGTGTCTCAGCGTAGTTACAAGACAGCAGAAGAAATTGTCGAAATAGAGAAAGCTTGTGACGTTACTGCAGATATGCACATCATGGCTACGAAAGTTCTTCGTCCGGGGATGCGTGAATGTGAAGTTGTTGCAGCTATGGAAAGTGTGGCTACTGCAGCCGGTTATGAATTATCTTTTGCCACTATAGCAACCATAAACGGGCAAACATTGCACAACCATTATCATGGTAATCTTGTGAAGCCGGGTGATCTCTTTCTTATAGATGCCGGTGCTGAAACTGAAATGGGATATGCGGGGGATATGTCTTCAACTATACCTGCTGATAAAAGATTTTCTTCAAAGCAGCGCGCCGTATATGAAATACAAAATGCAATGCATCTGGAGTCAGTGAAAGCACTTCGCCCCGGTATTCCTTATATGGAGGTTTATGATCTCTCTGCTAAAGTTATGGTAGAGGGGATGAAAGAACTCGGTTTAATGAAAGGGAATGCTGATGATGCTGTACGTGAAGGTGCTCATGCTTTGTTCTATCCTCATGGTCTTGGACACATGATGGGGCTGGATGTGCACGATATGGAAAACCTGGGTGAGACTTGGGTAGGCTATAACGGACAGCCCAAAAGTACCCAATTCGGGCGTAAATCGCAACGCTTGGCTATCCCTTTGCAACCTGGGTTTGTACATACTGTTGAGCCGGGTATTTATTTTATACCCGAGCTGATTGACCTTTGGAAGAGTGAAAAGAAATTTACGGATTTTATTAATTACGATAAAGTTGAAGAATATCGTCACTTTGGTGGTATTCGCAATGAGGAAGATTATCTTATCACTGAAAGCGGTTCACGCCGGTTAGGGAAGAAAATTCCTTTAACGCCTGATGAAGTAGAGGCGTTGAGATAAATAGGGTTTTCCAAACTCGCATACTTATGATTTTAATATAGTAATCCTCGCAATTCTTTTATGAAATTGCGAGGATTACCTTTAAGTCATGTTGTATGTTGTTTTATTTGTATATTTTATTCATTAATCTCTCTCCGAGTATAGGTCTGTAATGTGTTTTTTCGTAGTAATTGTGTATATCATTGGTATACTCATTTATGCCTGTAAAATCAAACACATTATTTTCTCCAAAGATATTATTTAAGACTTCTATATCTTTCTTATTTATACTGACTTGGTTGTAGTCAGGGCTTATAATAATTTTTATAGAAGAATTGTTTCTTACTAATATATCTTTGATTTTTGTTAATATATTGATTTGGTTTTCATATAGTACCGGAAAATCTTCTTTATATTTCCCGTCTCTGTAGTTCTTATCTCTTTTTTTCTGAAATTCATGTTCTCGATTTATCCAATATTTTTCGCCTTCTTCTTCTATCATTTTTTCTCTAGGATTTATGGCGTCATTATTATCCGATTCTCTTATCCTGCCATAAGGATTTATAACCCCATTCATATAAGGGCGATATTTATGGGTTATCTTATAATCTAAATATGGGATTAGAAAACTGGGATAAAAGAAGGATTGACAAAACATTTCCTGAAATTTGAATTTGCTTATTCCAGATATAGTATGGGGTAAAATACCTGTATGGCTTAATGAGAGTTGGCAATTCTCTAATGAAGTCTTGTCTATTATCATTAATATGTTGTTTATAGGAGCGCCGAGTTTGTCTAGTGCTGCTAATTTTTTATATATGGACATGATTGACTCTGCGCATCCGGGAAGTCTTATAGCTTTCCCTGCTTTCAGATGTTTTTCCCATTCATGACATTGAAAAGCCATGGTACATGAATTTCCCATAATAAAGGAATTAAATGCTATCTTGTTGCGGTTGTTTACAAATATTTGCCATCCAACATAGTCTTCGTCTAGAACTACTGTAGAGTTATACTCCTTATATTGTTTGAGTACCATAAAAGGGTCATCGTGTAAGTATATACCCAATATAATAATGAATGGTATAAGGAGTACTGCAAGTTTTAGAGCAAATCGTGAAGTAATACTTCTTTCATCTCTCTTTTTCATAACTTTTCATTTAGAATTGTAGATAGATAAAATTGTCCGAAGAGAACTGACCCAAAGCAAAGAGTATTATGATTAATAGGTAGTAAACTCCCCAGCGGACGCATATAGGCTGCCTTCCTAATAACTCGAAAAGATTTTGCTTGTCCATGAAATATTCGTAAACAAGAATCATAACCAAAGCAGAGCCTGCTACTATGCAATTGTGATCAGGCATACCTATATTTATTTCTTTCCAAGTCGAATTCACATGAAATGAGATATGTCTAATATAGTAGATAGCTTCGCGTACTGAATCCAATCGAAAGAATATTAATGATATTGCAAATATCAAATAAGTTCTGATGATTGACAATGCTGCAAATAGAGGGTATCCGAGTTTGTTTTTTATCCATTTATGAAGCTTTGGCGTTTTCATTTCATAGCAGATGACGACCCCTTGAATAGCTCCATAAATAACATAATTCCATCCGGTTCCATGCCACATGCCTATTGCTACGAATGTAATCATGAGGCTTAAGAAGATGCCTTTTTCTTCCCATTTGCGTAAAGCAGCAGATAAAGGCATGTATAGATAATCTCTGATCCAAAATGATAATGACATATGCCATCTTCTCCAAAAATCAGCAGTTGTCTGTGCGATAAAAGGACGATTGAAGTTATTGCTAAGTTTGAACCCCAGCATATAAGATCCTCCTAGCGCAATATCCGTATATCCCGAGAAGTCGCCGTAAAGTTCAATCGGATAAAGTAAGCATGCCATTAATAGCTGCGCCCCTGAAGCAGTATGTATAGAGTTAAAAATTCCATCAATGTAAGGGGCGATATAACCTGCAAGTATCAATTTCTTGATCAGTCCAATTGCTATCAATAAAGTGCCTTGTACTAAAAAATGATATTCCACTACCTTTTTTGACTTTATCTGCGATAGCATATCTTTTGAGCGCTCAATTGGCCCTGAAAGAAACTTCATGAAGAAGAGCATATATAACATAAAATCTGGTAGCTCTTTTTCAGATCGCTCTTCTTGCCAATAAACTTCCGTGAGGTAGGATAGTGCTTGAAAAGTGTAAAAGGAAATACCTAACGGAAAGAATATGGGTGATGGTTGGTCGCTTAAAGTTTTCTTATTCACAAATAGCATATGAATAAAAGACATGATATAATTATCATATTTGAAAGCCAGCCAACATAGAATAAGAGTAACAATTCCAATAACAAATCTTTTCTTACGGCATTTTTCATTAGTCGACAAGTCAATCCATTGCCCTAAATAAAATGAGCTCAGTGAAACGAGAATAGCTGTTATTAAGAAACCTATATGATAAAAACCAATAAAAGCAGCGCTTGCCGCAAGTAATATATAAGTTTTATATCGAATATTCACCGTGTGAAATAAGATGAATGTACATGAAAATAGTAGTACAAACTCTATTGATATGAAAGACATACTTCTTACTTCATTTTATTTTGGATGGCATTGCAAATGTCACCTACGTTTTTCAGATGTACAATATCCCTAAATGTAAAACGTACAGCAAACATCTTCTCCATTTCGTGAACTAATATCATATTTGTTAGCGAATCCCACTCATCTATATCTTGAGCGGTTGTTTCACTATTAAGTTCAATATCTTCTTTCTTGAGCACTCTCCGAAAAATAGAGTTAAGTCCATCTAAAATTTCTTTTGTTTCCATGTTTTTTATATTCAAATTAATTCATGTATTTTTCTTCTGTCTATTTTATTACTGGTATTCAGTGGAAAGTTTGCTATACCGTGTATATATTTAGGGACCATATATATGGGTAATTTGCTGCAGATATATTCATGCAAGGCTTTTTTGTTGAATTCAGTATCTTCAATAACCAGATGTAGCTCGCAGCCTCTGCCTTCGGGATATTTGGGAATCACAACTGCATTATGTTGATCATTGAAATACTTTTTTACTACATACTCAATCTCGCTAAGCTCAATACGGAACCCTTGAACTTTTACCTGGTAGTCTTTACGTCCGCAATATATAATATCTCCTTCTTCATCTATCCGGCATAGATCCCCTGTTTTATAATATATATTTCCATCCAAGCCTTTTACTAAAGCGATTTCTGATTTTTCAGGCGCTTTCCAATATCCTTTCATCACTTGTTTTCCGCTTACCCATAATTCTCCAGCTTGTTCTGCATTGAATGGTACCGGTTTTCCCTCTTCATTCATCAGACATACCTTTATTCCGTAAAATGGTTTTCCAATGGCAATCATGCCATTATGATGCTTACATCCAGTCGGGGGAATAGTGTAAGCTGTGCAATAGATCGTACTTTCTGTGGGACCGTATAAATTAATAAATGTTGCATTCGGAGCACATCTTCTGAAGTCAGATAGAAGTTTCGCATTTGAAGCCTCCGCTGTTACTATCAGGTATTTAAGATTGGGAAGATAGATTTCAGTAAAGTAAGGTAGCAACAATTGCAGCAGTGAAGGAGATATAGCTGCAAATGTCAGCTTATATCTTTCCATTATCTCTATTATATTTAAATACTTGATACCTTCATGAGATACGGTATAAACGCATGCACCAAGGGTTAGTGGATATAAAAAAGACACAATAGATACGTCGAAAGTTAGTTCAAACATTTGTAGCATTCTATCTGTCTCATCGATTTCCCAGCCCAAATGGTTATATGCTGTATAAAAAGCATTTAGATTTTGTCGCGAAATAGGTACTCCTTTGGGTTCTCCTGTGCTTCCCGAAGTAAAAATAATATAGGCATAGCCATTCTCATTTACTTCTGTTATATTATGAATATATTCTTTTTGCAGATCATTAGTGCATATAGACTCAATGCATGAGGTGGTTTCGGGAAAAACTCTTTCTGAGCAATGCAAAATTATTTTTATTCCTGCTTGTCGGGTAATATTTTCGTTTCTCTCTTTAGGATAATCGGGATGTAGAATGACATAAGTTTTTCCGCACAAAAGTACTGCTAGTATGGAAGCATAAGTCTCTACTTTATTTTCAGCAACAATACCTATTATTTTATCCTGATACCCGCTAATTAAAGTAGCTATGCCATATACTTTTAAGCTCAACTGCCTATAAGTGTAATATTTCCCTTCAATAAAAAATGCGTTATGTTCCGAATATACATCAAAGGCATTCCATATATATTCAAGCATACCCTTATTTTTTTGTTTTGTCATTTTCGTTTGCTCCTTTTATTTTGGGATATTCTATTTTTTAAGTAGATGTAGCACAAACCAATCATCATGCTATTTCTGAGATAGAGTTCATGTTTTTATTGATATCACACTAAATGCATCAAATCCTAGAATACTGCATTCGGAATTCAAAACATTTACATATTTATTCTATTATCTTTTATAAATTGGAGAGTAAGGGCTTTTTGATTCCCATGTTTTAAGTGTGTAGGACTTACGATTGCCCACATAGATTAATGAAGAAAGGAGATTTTAGAAAATCTTGTTTCGCGGAGAGTGAATAGACGTTTTTGTGAAATAGCAATATTGAAAGTCTTTAGCAAGAGCAATTAACAAACCATTGTATTACCTTTTCGCTGTAGGTCTTAGATATAGGAATGTCCGGTACTCTATCTACACCTAATTCCATATAAATGCCATCTTTTCTCCGCTGTATCACTTTTACTTGATCGAAGTTAACCATATAAGAACGGTGGCAGCGCTGCACATTTGTGTCGGTCAAACTCTCTTCGATGGCTTTCAAAGAATTACGTAACATGAATTTTGTTACAACACCTTTATTCAGATACCAAATCAGCACATAATTATCTGCAGACTCAATGTATAAAAGGTTTTCGCGCTTGACAGATAAACGAAGCTCGTTTTTTTCATCGTAAAAAGAATATACATTTTGCTGCGCGGCAGCTTCTGCACGATCTTCGGCTAATAATCTTAGCTGCTGTTCTTTCTCCCGATAAGAAAAATAGAGATGCAAAGCTGCATAAGGAAGTAGAAGTACCAAACTTGTGTTTATCACAGACTCTTTGAATGCTGCCAGATATTCTCGCTTTGGATTTAGTATGACTGTATAAATCGTATAGAACATAGCCATAAAGAAAATCTCCAAGAGTATCCAAATGGCGTATGACGTGTAAGGTATACGGCGCTTTTTGCCATAGTAATACATAATAATACGGCTGATGACTACGACCAATACACCGGTCAAAATAATGAGACTGGAAAACAGGAAAAACTTGAACTCGGATACATTATACCAACTCTCCGAACTGAAAGGCTTGTACAAGTTGATAAAAACCAATGCAAAAGCAGCAGTCAGTAATATTAATCGGATTATGTTATCCTTGGTATAAATATAGACCGGTATGTTGTTGTTTGATCTTGTTTCCATGAATCATCTTGTTTCCGATGGCAAAAGTAGGGAAAATCCCGTTTGCTTTTACCCCGAATAGGAGTTTTCTGCCCCTTATTAAGGCTTTTTGTCCCAGTTTGGACTACATAAACCCATTTTTTTGTAAAACAGGATAAAGTGTTGTTTGTTTGCATCGTAAAATAGAAACAAGAATGGAAGTATCAACTCGTACACATTATTTAAATCAATTGTTCTCTTATGAGCGAAAAACGGAAATAGCAGATAGTAAGCTCGAGATTATTCCATTCCGTTTTGTTCAGACAATCGGGGCCCTTGAAATAGAGAGCTTCCAAGAAGAATTATCCGAGGCAGACTTTTTTCCGGTATCGGATAATCTTATTCTAGAGAATAAGTCCTTTACTTATATGGTTTTTAATCCGCTGGGAAGAGTTAAGTCTGATCAAGCTATAATATTATTACATGGGTTGAATGAACGTACTTGGGAAAAGTATCTTACTTGGGCCGAATATTTAGTGATTACAACAGGGAAACCCGTCATCCTTTTTCCTATAGCTTTTCATATGAATCGTAGCCCACGTTCGTGGAGTGATCCACGGGAGGCTTCATCTTGGGTGATACAGAGAAAGCTGGAAGTTCTCGACTTGTGCAATTCTACGTTTGCTAACGTGGCCTTGAGTTGCCGTATATCGAAGAATCCATTGCGATTTTATGCTTCTGGGAGAGAGTCAGTGTATAATCTTTGGCAGTTGGTGCATGATATCAAAAGTGGAGTGCATCCTTTGTTTAAGGAAGATACAAGCATCAATTTGCTTGCTTATTCCATAGGAGCATTTTTGTCGCAAGTTTTATTGCTTGCCAATCCTGGTAATTTGTTTACCGACTCTCGGCTTTTTATGTTTTGCGGCGGGTCAATATTTAGTGAAATGGATGGGAGGGCACGTGATATTATGGATAAGGAAGCTTTTGAACGGATGGAGTATTACTTCACGCACAGTTTTATCGAACGAACCTCCATACCCGAAACATTTAAAAATGATTTTCTAGAGCATGCTTTTAAGGCGATGATTCGTCCTGATATCTTAAAGCTATTTCGTGAAAACTTTTTTGAAAAGGCTTCTGATCGCATTAGGGCAGTTTCATTAAAGCAAGATACTGTAATCCCTACCACAGGAATTTCCTTGGCGTTGGGAAGAGCTGCGTGCAAAATTCTCAAAGAAATTGATTTTCCTTTCTCTTATTCTCATCAGGTACCTTTTCCTATGCGAGGAAAGGTTAATCCGGTGGAAGTAAACCAGGCTTTTGCTTCTGTCTTTAATCAAGCAGCTTCATTTTTATAAGACAGAAACGCTTGTATAAAAAAAATGATTTAAGTGTTTTATTAAGCATGTAGTTCTAGGATAAAGCGGCTTCCCTTATTATAGCTCGTGTCTAATGTTAATGATCCGTTTAGCTTTCCGGCAATTAATGCGCAAATAGGTAATCCCAAGCCATCTCCTTTGGTAAGGTCGCGTACTTCTGTAAAAGGTTTGAATAGATTTTGTTGGGCTTCCGCCGGTATACCACAGCCGGTGTCTGTCACGACTATTTGGTGGGTGTGTGCACCGCGCTTTTTGAAATCGAGCCATATTTTACCACCTTCGGGAGTGTATTCTGCTGCATTACTCAGTAAATGAAGAAGGATACGTTCCAATTGCTCGGGGTTCGTTTTTACGCTTAGTTTGGGTGCATTAATTATAGGCGTAACATCTGCTTTTAGTCTATCTTTTACTTTCTCCATTACCTTTTCGCAAAAACTGCTGATATTGATTTCTTTCATCTCATAGATATCAGATAGAGAATTTTCTAAAGAAGAAAGCTCCTGTATGTTTTCGGCGAATTTATGGAGAGCTTTTACCGCAGGTTGTGTCGGATCCAACAAGTCGAGGGTTGGTTCCATTTGTGCAGATATGTTTTGTATGAACTTGGTTTTCAGTTCACTATGCTCGTTGATAGTGCTTATAGTCTTGCTTTGCTTTCGGGTGAGTAGAATATATCGGAATAAAATAGCACCTCCTACGACCAATGCAGCAATTAGAATTGCTATCACAACGCATAATCCGATTATAGAATATTTCTTGATAGCGAGAGAATGTTCCTTTTCGGTTATGGTCTGTTGGCTTTCATCAAACTTTTTCTTCAGTACACTCAGCTCATCTTTTGCGGTTAGCGCTTTGGCTGAATCGGTCCACTTAATATATTCTTCATATGTGCGGGCTACAAGTCCGGCATTGTTTGCTTTTCGAGCTATTGTGATTAAATGTTTATAACATTCGCTTACTTTGTCATAGTTCTTCTGCTCTTTATATTTTCCGATGAGCTTTTTAAAGCTTGCGTCCCCTTGCTCGTACATCCCGAAAGTGTAGTAATAGTTTGCTTGGGTGTACAGTAAGTCTTCGCTGACAGAATTATTTTGAGCAGAGGCAGCCAATACTTCAAGTTTGTTTAAATAATCTTTGGCCTGGGCGCCGCGTTTCAATGCAATGTACATCTCCATCCGCTCTTTGTTGATGGAGTAGTGAAGAGCCGGTAAAGGGTGACCGGATTTTTGCTCCGCTGTACCTACAAATTGTTCCATGCCACGACACAAATCAAAAGCTTCTTTATAAAGACTTGCTTTATGATATAATGCTGCTGCCTGTGTCCCGCAATCTATCGCTTTATTATAATTCCCTTGCCCTGAAAATAGGCTGTAAGCTTGAATAAAAAGATAGCGTGCTTTGGTATACTCTTTTTGGTTCAGACTCGTTTGAGCCTGATGTTGCAAATCCTCTGCACTATTGGTGTTTTGTGCATTGAGTGCCATGAAGAAACATGCAAAGAGAGAAAGAACGAGGACAAATTGCTTCATAGGATAATGATTTATTAATCTTTGTACAAAAGTAAAAATAATCTTTTAGTATTTGAAGCTGCTTCCTCCTAAAAATTCCCGTAATAGCGAAGTAAAAGGTATTTCCTTATCTTGCACCGGAGTGAAATACTTGATGAATTTCAGGAGACGATAGGCTTCAGCATACTCGGGGCAATTTCGTGGTACGCTATTCAATATAGGTTCGGCATGCGATCTCAAAACGGCAAACTCAAATAGTAGTGCGGAGTTGAACATGACATCGGCGTTTTCTTGAAAAGGAAATATCCATTTATCTTCACCAGTGCGCACGCTGTTCCACCTTGATATCGTTTCTTGTGCAGAGTATCCTCTATAATTGTAATCACGAATAATGCGACGCAACAGACGGTTATCGGTCGTTGGTATCCAGTTGTGGTTATCCAAAGAGATGGTTGTTAGAGCTGAGACATAGATTTTATACTTGCTTTCATCCGGTATTTGTGGTGTTAATTCCGGGTTCAATCCGTGAATACCCTCCATTATCAGCACCATGTGATCATCAATTCGTATTTTGTCTCCACGGTATTCTTTTTTTCCTGTGGTGAAGTTGAAGCGGGGTAACTCGACTTCTTCACCGTGGAGTAGGGCTTGCAAATGATTGTTGAATAATTCAAGGTCGAGTGCATGGAGCGATTCATAGTCATAATTTCCGTTTTCATCTTTCGGTGTCTGCTCCCTTTCTACGAAATAGTTGTCTAATGATATCGGATAGGGGTATAATCCATTCGTCATTAACTGTACGGAAAGTCGTTTGCTAAATGTTGTTTTTCCTGACGAAGAAGGACCGGAGATTAAAACAAGCTTAACTCTGTTCCCATTTTTCCCTCTATTATAAATGTCATCTGCAATTTGCGCAATCTTTTTTTCTTGTAATGCTTCAGCTATGTTAATGAGATCGGTCGCATGGCCTTTTTGGCACGCAAGATTAAAGTCGCCCACATTGCTTAGCCCCATGATGTGATTCCAGCGTAAATGTTCTTTAAAGACATCCAACATCTTCTCTTGTTTTACGACATCTTCCAGCTCATTAGGGTTCCCTTTACTTGGAATGCGCAACAGTAAGCCATCGTAGTACTTCACAATGTCAAAGAGCTTGATAAATCCGGTGCTTGGGAGCAAACTACCATAGTAATAATCTACTGTCTCGCCCAGCGTATAATAATAGGTGTATATGGAGTCGGATGTTTCCAATAATTTCACTTTGTCATCCATCCCCCTCTCTCTGAATATCTTTACAGCATCTGTTGTGTGGCATTCGGTACGATGGAAAAATATATTTTCGTCAATGATTTCCTGCATTCTGGTCTTTATGGCTGAAACATCATCCGAAGTTAAGGAGCGTCCAATTTCCAAGCTACAGAAATATCCTTTTGAAACAGGGTGTTCTACGTAAAGCTTGCCTTGTGGAAAAAGCTCGCTCGTTGCTTTATACAGCACAAAGCAAAGACTGCGAACATAGGTTCGCATTCCTGAGGAATCACGGACATCGAGAAATTCTATATCTTTATTATTGTACACACGAAAATTTAATCCTTCCGAGCGATTGTTGACCTTGGCACTGACTACTTGATATGGAAAATCGAGTTTGAAACCACGAAATATTTCAAGAATAGAACTTCCTATAGGGAATTCACGGTAAGTGTTGTTGTTCTTACATAAAACCTGAATCATACCTCTCATAATGTCTTTATTTAAGTGTTTAGCACCTTAAATATAAGACTTCATTACGTATATGGCAAAAGAAGAACAGAATTATTTTGCATTTATAATTCAATCTATCTATTTTTTTTGTTTTGGCATAAAGATGCTTTGTATAAGGGGTTTCATACTTGTTTTGAAAATAGTATATATTGAAAAACGAATTAATTTTATTGTTTTACGATAAATATAATCCTTTTTTCTTTGTTTATATGAAAAAACTCTCTTTATTTGCATATCGAAAAACGATATATATTTATTGAATTACAAAAGAAAAGGTTGGATATTATGAAAAAAGCATTTATGAGTATTAGTCTTTTAGTCATCTCTATTTCGGTGTTGATGACAATAATTTGCGGCACTGTGATTGCTGCATAAGATTGTAAGCTGGAAAAATTGTATCTTTGTGTAATATTTCACTCAAGTTTATGAAAACAGCCATTAAATTAGCGCTTATATATTTTGGAATGCAGATTTTGGCAATGCTTGCCGTTCTGCCTTTCGCTTATATCTACTCATATATCGAATATGGAAATGTAAGTCAGGGAGCAACTCTTTCGTTAGCCCCTTCTATGTTAGTTGGATTTCTGTTTATGGGACTTTATCTGTGGAGGAAAGACTATTTGAGCAATTACAAGCAGTTGTTCTCTATCTTTTCCATCTCTTTTTTACTTTACAGTATTCTGGCCGGTATATCTTCTATCTTTGTTATAGAATGTATAATGTCTTTTCTCTCTTTCTTACCGGATTTAATGAAGGATACCTTTAACTTGTTGCAATCCGGTTGGTTGGGGATTCTCTGTATCGCTGTATTAGGTCCTATATTGGAAGAACTATTATTCAGAGGAGCAATTACAAAAGTCCTATTGCAGAAATATAGTCCGTTAAAAGCCATTTTATTATCAGGATTGATCTTTGGTGTTTTTCACTTGAATCCCGTACAGGTTGTTGGTGGTATTCTTTCCGGCTTTCTGTTTGCTTGGATTTACTATAAATCGGGTAGTCTGATTCCTACCATATTGATTCATATTATAAATAACAGCCTCTCGGTATATTTTACGTTGCATTATCCGAAGGTCGATCATGTTTCTCAGATTATTGGGGAACCGGCATATTTAATTTTCGTAATTGTGTCGGGTGTGCTACTTTTATTATCTTTGAAAATGATTAACTCATATAAGAATGAACTAACCTCTCAATTATGAAAAAGAAACTGAATATACTCTGTTTTATTGTTATGCTTGTCTTAAGTTATTCCGTGCTTGAAGCGGTATACTATATGGGTATAGGATTCAAATCGGGTGTCGAGCTGGGAATGAGTACCAAGATGAACGTACAGAGACGGCAAGAACTCATGCATTTGGAGAATATTAATTTATTGCCTCGTAATTTATCAAGAAACTTCCTGACTGACTCTGTTTATAATGCTAAAACAGGAAAGTATATCCCTGCTTCTTTTGGACAAATGACGGTCAGTGTAGATACCCAGCCTTCCATTGTATTGAAGGTTTTCTCCGTTTCGGCTACTCTGACAGACTTTGTGACAACGGTATGGGCTATCATTCTGTTTATTCGTATTGTGGTGTCTATTAATAAATCGGAAATATTCAATTGGAAAAATGTTCGTAGGATACGTCGCTTGGGCGTATTGCTTATAGTTAGTTTTGCTTGTACATTTCTGACAGCCTTTTTGACGGTTTACAATGTTGAGAAGGTGTTTTCTTCTATGCATTACACACTGTGTCTGACCGATATGGTGAAAATAACTTCGCTGGTTTTAGGGCTGACTGCCTTGATTGTAGCAGAGGTATTTGCCATCGGATTAAAGATGAAAGAAGAACAGGAGCTAACGATATAATCGGATTTTTTGAATGAATGAATTATGATTATAGTAAACCTTGATATAATGATGGCCCGGAGAAAGATATCTCTCGGGGAATTGGCTGAAAAAGTAGATATTACGCCTGCTAACCTGTCTATTCTAAAGACTGGAAAAGCAAAAGCGATTCGTTTTTCTACCCTCGAGGCTATTTGCAAGGTGTTGGACTGCCAGCCCGGGGATATTTTAGAGTATAAGGATGACGAAGAATGAGATATTCTTTTGTAAGTAAAGCAGGTGAAACTTTATTTACTGAAACTGATTGGTGCTTACATGAAACTGATTCGAAAAGGAATGTATGTTTCACAGAATCAAGGTTACGGGTATACTCAACGTAGATCAGTCGTATAGTGATCATAGATCCCTCCTATACTTATCATAGATCACTTGTATTCTGAAGTTTCCCTTGTTCTAAGCGCTCTGAAGCTTATAGTAGTAATACCCTGTAAATCCGGATATTACTACTTTATGTAAAGTGACGGGTGTGAAAGCGGAATTATTGGGCGCTTTTGCTCTTAAAAGCCAATGCATACATCCGTATTTGCTTCACCATGGATAATAGTCCATTGCTACGCGTAGGAGACAGATGCTCTTTCAGCCCGATTTTATCAATGAAATACAAGTCTGCGTTAAGAATTTCGTCGGGTGTATGTCCCGATAATACTTTTATCAAAAGAGCTATGATACCTTTTACAATTAAAGCATCACTCTCTGCCTGAAAAACAATATTCCCATTCTCTTCATCTGCTTGCAGCCAAACACGGCTTTGGCAGCCCTCAATCAGATTTTGTTCAGTCTTATATTTCTCATCAAGTGTTTCCTGTTCGTTCCCAAGATCAATGAGTAATTGATACCTGTCCATCCAGTCATCAAAATCACTGAATTCGGCAATTACTTCGTCTTGTGCTTCATTAATGCTCATTATCTTATATTTATTTTTCGTTATATATTACTTGTAGTAAGGTTTGCCCTACCGCTCCTAATGTTGCTCTGTCAATACCTTCCATATCATCTTTTATGGTATGCCAATTCTTATAAAATTCGCCGTTTGCTTCGGTATGTATTATATCGATGGTTGGGATATGGGCAAAGTCATTAATAAACGTATGGTCATCTGTCACTCTTCCTCCTTCTTCTTTTATGAAATAACGTCCATAGTCAAGACTTGCAGCGGCATTCCATACTTTCTGATTAATGTTGGGAGCTTTTTCTTGTGAATATCCTTCATAGCGGAAAGTCGCATTTTTTGCTCCTACCATGTCCAGCAGAATACCAAATCGTGCGGTATAGCCTTCCACATGTGGATTTCGCGCCCAATATTGCGCACCTAATCCCCATGACTCATCAGTTCCGGGATCGCCATAGTCCTCGGCATCAAGGAATATCAGGTCGATACCAAGCTCCGGTTGTTGTTGCTGTATCTGACGCGCTATTTCTAACATGACGCCTACACCACTGGCACCGTCGTTTGCTCCCAAGATCGGTTTCTGATGATTCTTTTTATTAGGATCAGCATCGGCCCATGGGCGACTGTCCCAATGAGAAAAGATCACAATTCGCTTTTTATTCTCCGGGTTGTATGATCCTATAATGTTTCTGGCCTTTAGGAGTGTTCCGTTAAATGCGGATAAATTGGTATATTGGTTAGTGACCGTTGCACCAAACTGAGCCAACATCGCTGCCAGGTAGTTACCACATGCCACGTGCGCTGTGGTGTTGGGTACACGAGGCCCGAAATCAACTTGTGCTTTGACATATTGATAGGCACTGTCTGCATTGAAATTTGGGATATTAACGGTGGCTTTTGTGGTGCTCTCTGTATTTTCACCGGATGTTTTTGCCTTGTTGCTACATGAAACAATAGCAAGCAACAGCGATATCAACAAGAAAAGAGTATATTTCCGTTTCATTCTTTATCTGGATTAAAGTTAAGTTTTACATTTCTGTTTTCTACCTCCAAACTGACTTCAGCACCTTCTATAAGAGGTAAGTTCATGGTCACATGTCCTACGGGAAAATTGAAGCAGATGGGATAGTCATATTCTTTCACGAGATCAGCAAGTGCCCCGTACAAGTCTTTACCGAGGGATTTATCTTCTTCATATTCGGTAAATTGCCCTATGATAAGCCCGGATAACTTATCCAGGGCTCCTCCCAATTTGAGATTGTATACCATGCGTTCTACTGCGTGAGGTCGTTCACCAACATCCTCAATGAAGAGGATAGTACCCTCACCAGGAATATCGTAAGGAGTTCCTCTCAATCCGTAAAATACAGAAAGGTTTCCTCCTCGTAAAATGCCTGTGGCTTTACCTTTATGGTTCAGTTTATGTGACGGACAGCTGTAGCCAACCCCATGTTCTCCTACCTTCAGTGCTTCTGCTGTATCTGCCGTATTATGTCCTAAAAGAATGTCTTTTAATGCTAATGAGCAGAAATCATCATCAGACTCCACCGTTAAGTGGCGTGCCATTGGAGCATGTAATGAAGCGAAACCTTTTTGCTGGATGACATTGTGAAGTGCGGTAATATCACTGAAGCCGATTAACCATTTGGGAGATTTACTAAAGCGGGTAAAGTCCAACTTTCCCACTAAATGGACAGCCCCGTATCCTCCGCGGCTACACAAGATGGCTCTTACGTTCTCATCATCCAATGCATTTTGCAAGTCTTCCAATCTTTGCGTTGTACTACCTGCATAAGTGCCATGTGAGCTACCGGCGTGTTTACTGACTTCAACTTTTAATCCCCATGACTCAAGGCGTTTTTTTGCACCTTTAATAAATGATTTATCAATCTTACTTGATGGAGAGAGAATTACCACACGATCTCCTTTTTGCAAGTATGGTGGAATAATCAAACTATTCATATTCATTAATCATTTTAAATAGTGAAGTCATCTCAAAATGAAGAGAACATTGACTTTAATATATCTAACAGCAATATAAGCAAAAGATTATTGTCTTAATATGTCTGCAAATGTAGCAAAAATAATAGGTATTGCATGTTATGAACTGACAAAAGACAATCTAAAATGTTAATCATATAGGAATGTTTGGAAATTGATATTGCTTAGAAATGCACTTTTGACATTATGATATTTTATAACCTATTTTATAGAGGAATAAAGCATATAATATGAATAAAATTTTAGATATTTGTGGAAAATCTAACATTATGGAACCTATTCGAAGCTTTGAACAGTTAACTTCCCATTTGCAGTCATTGAATAAAAAGCCGCGTATTGCAGTGGTGTGTGCAAAAGATGCTAATACGGAGTATGCTATTTCCCGTGCATTGGGTGAAGGTATAGCTGAGTTTATTATGTTGGGAGACGCTACGGATTTGGAAAGTTTCACTTCACTGCGAAGGTATCCTCATTCAGTTCAAATCTTGCACATTGTTGACCCTGATGAGGCGGCTAGAGAGGCAGTCAGAATGGTTAGAGACGGAGAGGCTGATATATTGATGAAAGGTATTATTAATACAGATAATTTGCTACATGCTATACTCGACAAAGAAACTGGTTTGTTGCCTAAAGGTAAAATATTAACCCATTTGGCGGTAATGCAAATTCCGACTTATAATAAGCTTTTGTTTTTTTCGGATGCAGCAGTTATACCCCGACCTACGTTGCAACAGCGTATTGAAATGATATGGTATGCCATTCGTGTATGTCGGCAGTTTGGTATAGAGCAACCTCGTATTGCCTTAATCCACTGTACCGAGAAAGTTAGTGCAAAGTTTCCCCATTCTTTGGACTATGTGAATATTGTAGAGCTTGCAGAAGCGGGTGAATTCGGTGATGTCATTATAGATGGTCCTTTGGATGTGAGTACTGCTTGTGAGCAGGCAAGTGGCCAAATAAAAGGGATTGCGTCGCCTATTAATGGGCAGGCTGATGTTCTTATTTTCCCAAATATAGAATCGGGAAATGCTTTTTATAAATCCGTCTCTCTTTTTGCTGGAGCTGAAATGGCCGCTTTATTGCAAGGGCCTACTAACCCTGTGGTATTACCCTCAAGAAGTGACTCGGGCTTATCTAAATATTATAGTATTGCAATGGCTTGTTTAACATGTAAAGAATGTCTATGAAGATATTAGTCATTAACCCCGGTTCTACTTCGACTAAAATAGCCGTTTATGTAGACGAAATTGCTTATTTGGTTAAGAATATACGTCACTCTGTGGAGGAACTTGCCAATTATCCCGAGGTGATGGATCAGTTTGAATTCCGTAAGCAGTTGGTTGTGGAAGAGCTTGAAAGACAAGGGATCCCATTTAGCTTCGATGTGGTGATTGGTCGTGGTGGCCTATTAAAACCTCTTCCGGGAGGCGTATACGAAGTTAATGAAGTTATGATTCATGACACTCGATACGCAATACGTTCTCATGCATGCAATTTGGGGTGTCTCATAGCAGCTGATTTGGCTTCTTCTCTACCCGGTTGCCGTGCATTTATTGCCGATCCGGGGGTCGTAGATGAACTGGACGACGTTGCCCGTATTACAGGATCGCCGTTAATGCCCCGAATAACGATTTGGCATGCATTGAATCAGCGTGCTGTTGCCCGGCATTATGCTACGGAACAATCAATTGCCCATCCTAAATATCCGGTCCGGTATGAGGATCTGAATCTTATTATTTGCCATTTAGGTGGAGGAATATCCGTTGGTGCCCATTGCCATGGCCGTGCAATTGATGTGAACAATGCATTGGATGGAGAAGGGCCTTTTTCTCCTGAGCGTGCCGGTACACTACCTGCCGGTCAACTTATCGACCTTTGCTATTCGGGAAAATACAGCAGGGATGAACTTAAAAAAAGAATATCGGGTCATGCTGGTCTGGCAGCCCACTTGGGGACTACCGATGTGCCTAAAGTGGTAGAAGCAATAAATAAAGGGGATGAAAAAGCAAAGTTGGTGCTTGATGCCATGATTTATCAGGTGGCGAAAAGTGTTGGTGCGGCGGCAGTTGTGCTTTATGGTAAGGTTGATGCAATCCTATTGACAGGAGGTATTGCTTATTCCGATTATGTGATATCCCGCCTTAAAGAGCGTATTTCTTTCCTTGCCCCCATACACGTCTATCCAGGGGAAGATGAAATGGAAGCTTTAGCAATGAATGCTCTTGGGGTACTGCGTGGTGAGATTGCATTGCAGATTTATGGGTAGAGTAGCTCTTTGGCTGAATACTTAAGACTCAACAAACTAATATCCCCTTCCCAAGATAGACCCGGGAAGGGGATATACATAAAATGACTTTTGAGAGTGATTGAATTAGAATTTGTTCAGCCCTGTATCCCACCATAAGCGTGTTCCGCCATCATCATTTCCACCTAATAGTTGTTTCAAAGAACCCATTGTAGTGGCATCAAGATCTGTGGGGAATGTAACGCGGCGTATCATAACATCTGTATCAATTGTACCTCCGCTTAAATTGACAGCTACCTTAAACAGCTTTGGATAACCGGTACGGCGTTGTTCTGCCCAAGCCTCGCATCCATCAGGATAAAGCGCTAGCCATTTTTGGGTGATAATACGCTCTAACTTTTGCTCTTTAGTGGCATTATCAATCCACTTCGGTGTAATAGCTGTCATAGCTGCTACATTGAATTTTGTGTCGAAAGCGTCTTTGTAGTCCGAAGGAACGGCATTGCTGGTCAAATAAGTTGCCACATCTCCGGCTCCCCATTGAGTAAAGGAAGTGGTGACTCCTTTCTCGTAATACTCGCCTTCTTTGCCGGAATCAACATAACCCTTTAAAGCAGCTTCAGCACGTAGGAACCAGACTTCAGCGGCAGTCATGACAATGATGCTACTGGATGTGGTGATAGTAGTACGCGAGTGATTAATGTAACGGTTATCTTTATCCAATGCTGTACCTTGGCGAATACCTTTATAGGTTTTAGCAATAGGGAAAAGCTCGGTAACTTCTCCGTCTGCTCCCGAATTACCGGTAGCTTTTGCAAAGAACTTCTCTTCACGCGGGTCGTTGTAGCCATTTAAGAAAGACTCCATGCTTGCATTCATATAAACTTCCTGCCATCCACTAACTCCTCCGAGTGGATTGCGGACGCCGTATTCACCAACAGTCTCCCCGGCAGTCTCCAGTACACCGCCATTTTCAGGGTCCAGTGCAGCTTGAGCTTGAGCCTTAGCGAGTTCGCTGTCGACATTTGATACCCGCATAGCTAGACGTAAACGTAGGGAATTTGCAAATTTCAACCATTGTGCATACGTCCGTTTTCCTTCAGGCATCATAATGTCGGCTTTTTGGAATGTTTCAGGACCGTTGCTTGCGATATATGTTTTCAATACTTGAATTGCATCAGTCAGATCGTTAAAGAAATCTGTATAGATATCTTTTTGAGATTCAGGTGTAGGAGTAGTAGCTCCAAAATTCTTGTAAATGATGGGGCCATAATAATCGCTTACCCGGTGCATCATTGCTACTTTCATAATTTTAGTAAGTGCGTAGAATGCAGGGAATGATTCTTTAGAGGATAGTTTTTCTGCATTGGCAATCGAGAGCATTCCTTGGGCATAAGTGAAACTCCATTGAGTTCCTGCCCAGGCTGAGTTTAATTTATATGAAGAATTCTGCGAATTAAATCCGCCAATTATGTCGTGAAAATATCCTCCAAACATGTCTGAAACGAGATTCTGCATAATCTGATATTGCCAATCTGTGCCGTCTATTCCCGTTTGATATACAATGGCTGCTTGAACTGTTTTAAATGGTATTAATTGTTTCTGAAAGTCATATTTCTGCAAATCATCGGTGTATGCTCCTGGAGTACTATTGTATTCTTCAAAATTATTAGTGCATGAATATACTAGGTTTATATACATCAATACAATTATATTTTTATATACTCTCATTTTATTAAAGTTTAAAGAGTTAATTTAATATTAAATCCAACGTTTCTAATTGCTGGCATTCCGAATATATCAACTCCTTGATTATTATTTGCTACAGAAAGGACTCCATCAGGATCAAAAGGAGCATCTTTGTATAAAAAAAATAAATTTTGAGCAATTAATGAAATCTCGATATTCTTGAAAATATTGCCTTTAACCAATAAAGATTGTGGAATAGAATAGCCGATAGATAGTTCTCTCAGTCGGATATTGGTTCGATTGTAACGGTAATAACTCGTACATCCGTCACTTCTATTTGCTACGATGCTATAAAATCCTTCTACATCTGTATATTTTTGCCCCTCTACTTCGACGTACCCTCTATCTCTCGCTTCTCCACTTTTCTTACTGACTCCTCTCAAGTCAAGTGCACTTTGTGTTAATGAAATCACGTGTCCTCCTATAGCTCCATCAATTAAGGCATAAATATGAATTCCTTTGTAAGCAAGAGTATTACTTAATCCTAATAAATAATTGGGATTAGCATTTCCTATAAAGGAATAATTACCAGTATTTACTTTAGGTAATCCAGTGGGAGTCACTAAAATCTTACCAGCACTATCGCGGCTAAAATCGTTACCATATATATCTCCTAATGCTCCTCCTTCTTTTACGCGCATTCGATAAGGCATGTTAACTCCTGTTCCATAGTCAAATGCTGAATTATCACCTAAAGAGATTACTTTATTTTTGTTGGTTGAATAATTTAAGTCTGTTTTCCAGCTCCAAGAATTCGTTATCAGAGGTGTTATGCCTAAGCTTAGTTCTACTCCTTGGTTTTGTATTTTTCCTGCATTAAAATATTTGTATGGGTATTTACCCGTCGGTGTTTTTATATATAATAGTTGGTTTTTGGTGTTAGTTCGATAAATAGTTAGATCTATGTTAATACGGCTCGAGAGCAGTTTGCATTCCATTCCCAGCTCCCAAGATGTACTTATTTCGGGTCTTAAATTATCAAAGTCATATTGGACTTGTTTTATCATTCCCCCTGCTGTTATAGTTGGAGAAGGAGAGGTTATTCCTATAGGTAAATCATTCCCAACTTGCGCCCATGATAAACGAAATTTATAAAAATTAATCCATTCTGGTAATTTGATTGCTTGATTTGCGATCCAGGAGAATCCAATTGAAGGATAGAAGAAACCAGTATTCTTACTACTTGTGTTAGCAAGAGTTGATGACCATTCATTTCGTGCTGTTATATCGGCATATATAAGATTTTTCCATCCTAGTTGTATCATGCCAAATATTGACTGGATATTGCGTTTAGCATCTCGTGTTTCGTTGATATATGCGGTTTGATTATTTAGAATCATATTGGCTATAGAGAAGACATTGGCATAATATAATCCAGCTTTTCCTGAATCTAATTTTAGTAGATTAGTTTTATGCATATTGTAGCTTCCACCAGCTGCAGCGTTTAAACTATAGTTCTTCCACTTTTTATTAAGCAAGATCATAACATCTCCATAAATCATCATTTCTTGATTGCTTGAATCAACATATCTTCCATTATCATGACAAAGATTTTTTGCAGTTCCTGCGTAGTATTGTTGCTGATACTTGTCATTAATTAAATCAATATTCCCACGTGCTTGTATCTTGATCCAGCTGTTTACTCTAAAGTCGCTATTTAAGGAGGCCATTACCCTATAACGGTTTTCTTTACTTAAGATTCGGTTGATGATCCAATATGGATTTTGTTCAAAGTCAAGTGTAGAAGTATACCAATTTTGAAGTGGCATGTTTCTTGATTTGTCAAAATACTCATAATTATCCCTATACTCAGTTATATCTTTTCCTCTCGGGAATGTGTATAGTCCAACAAGTGGATTCATATAATACCCTCCAGAAGTGGGTCTGTTATAGACTGTCTGAGAAATAAAACTTACATTACTGTTTATAGATAATCTGCTCATAAATAGGTCTGTTGATTGTCTTAGAGTAAGGTTATTCTTCTGTAGTTCGTTTTCTTGTATGATCCCTTTTGCTGTAGTGTTGGAATAAGAAAAATAAGATTGGCTTTTTTCTTTTCCTGCTTGTACTACTATACTATTTATGGTGCAGATTCCTTGATTGAAAAACTTATCTATATTGTTTAAATGTTTCATATTGAGTTCCTTATTTCCCCAGCTTGTTGTCCCATTCATCCCATAAGTGTTTTGAAATTTGGGAAGGCAAGTTGCTTTGTTTATTGTTGTGTTGGTTGTAAAAGTGATACGTTGCATCCCGATTTCACTTTTTTTCGTTGTGATCAAAATGACTCCATTTGCAGCTTGCGATCCGTATAAGGCTGCTGCTGTGGCTCCTTTTAGAACATTAATGCTTTCAATATCATCTGGATTTAGATTTGAAATACCATCTCCTGAATCTCGATTTCCTGCGTCGTTATCACCTCCCATGACGCTAAATGCTTGTTCTGTAATGCTGTTTATAATGGGAACGCCATCTATTACATATAGTGGTTGGTTATTTCCGTTTTCATTGGCTGAACGTATCCCACGAATGGATACTTTGGCAGATCCCCCTAATCCTGAAGAATTTTTGGTAACTGATACACCGGCCACTTTTCCCGCTAAAGAATTGATTAGGTTTATATCTTTAGTTCTTGTAAATTCATCATTATTGATGGTTTGGGTAGAATAACTTAGTGATGCTTCTTCCTTAATAATTCCCATAGCAGTTACAACCACAGCCTCTAAACTTTGTGCTTTCTCTTCTAACCGTATATTTAGAGTCTTTTTTCCATTTACAGGTACTATAACTGTTTGGTATCCAATATAAGTAAAAATAAGGGTGGCACTAGAAGTTGTATTTAAAGAATATTTTCCATTAACATCACTCGTAGTACCACTCTTTATGCCTTTTTCGACGATATTCGCCCCTATTATGGGATTTCCTTCTTTGTCACTTACAATTCCTCTTACTGTGATAATTTCATTGTTATTTGTATTAGTTTCTTTTCGGGTTGTAAGTACTATATTATGACCTTCAACTATATATACCGTATTAGTACCTCTAAACACTTTATCCAGAACTCTTAGTGCAGATTCATTCTGAGCACTAATACTCATCAAGCGATTTACATTTATATTGTTTTTGTTATATACGAATAGGTATTGGCTTTGTGATTCAATTATTGTTAGAATCTCATGAACACTCAATGTGGATGGAGGAATGTTGATATTTCCATTTTGAGCAGATATGTCATTAGAGTATAATTGAATACTCAACATGAAAAATAATAAGGAAATTAATTTCATAGTCATATATGTTTACTTGAGTATGTTGTGCCTTTCATCGGACTATATATTCTTCAAGTTTGCTTTAGAAAAACTATGATAGTATGCCTTTTTTTATAAGTTTCAAATATAATGTATGTTCATATTTCCGCAAAATGTTTTTGTGTTTTTCGCTGTTAGAGCTTTCTGTTTTTTTATTTGAGACTAAAAGGATAGACGGGTTTTTATTATCCTGTCTATCCTTTTAATTTTAATTATTTTTCAGAGGTACAGTAGTTAATTCCTTTATCCCACCATATTTTAGTGTTTACAACATCAGTTCCTCCAAGCATTTCTATTCCTTTCTTGTATTCTACCGCATTGCCTTGTAACTCGCTATTTGGGTATTGAACTCTCTTAATATAGTTAGAAGGATCTTTAATATTATTACTGTAGGTTGGCCAGATTGCCGTATAGCGGTCAAGAGCAACTTCAGTGCGGGGAAGATTTAGACGCCGTTTATCATTCCATGCTTCTTGAGACATATCTGGGAATAAGGCAATGTATTTTTGTGTAATAATTTTCTCCAGTTTGGTATTGCCTTTTCCTGTACCAGAAGTATTAAAATCCCCCGTATTATCATCAAATTTTGCACTAGTTCCTGCAATATTTTTATTTGTGGAATTGAGATAGCTATCTGCCATAGAAGCAATCCCCCAAGTTGAAAATGATGCTCTTACTCCATCATCATAAAAGGTTTTTGGGTCGCCAGAAATGTATCCTCTTAAAGCTGCTTCTGCTTTTAAAAAACAAGTTTCTTCATATAGAAATAAATCGTAGGGACGAGTTTTGTAAGGAGCTCCATTTTTATATAGTATACCAAGTTCTGCAAAATTACGTGAATCATAATCATCTGCAATTAAATCTTTATGCTTAGTTATATTTAATCCATCTGGATACCCTTTCCAATCTCCAGTTGAAAAAGCGGGATCAAACATAACAGGTCCTCGTGGATCGACTTTATCGGGATGAACAGCTGATAACGTTTTCCCCCCGCGTTCATTAAGTAAACTTGTAGGGAAATCAATTCCTCCTATATTTGTTAGCAATTTTTCCATAGTTAATGTCATGTTTAGAGGCCCCCCCCATGTGATTTGGAACATTGTGTAATTATAATCAGCTCCCCAACTTCCGTCTGATTTAGGGGGTAATAGCGCATTATCGGCTGTGTTAGCCATTATTCCTGCCGTTACGGCCTTAGCTGCTTCAGTTTTTGCTATATCTGAATCTACTTCTGTAAGGCGCATAGCTAAACGCAAGTGAAGAGAATTTCCGAATTTCCGCCATTTTTCTTTGTCATTGCCAAAGATGATGTCATATTTGCTATTATTGAATATTGGATACGAATTATTAGCAGATAATAATGTGTTTGCTTTATCTAATTCGCTAAACATTTGTGTATATATGTCTTTTGCCGACAGATATGGTGGATTTTCCAATACTTCTCCTTCGTAGTTCGCAAAAGGGATTGGGCCAAACCAATCAACTCCTACAGAAGCGACCCATACTCGCCAGATCATTGCTACTGCTCGAGCATTGGATGTTATTTCGCCTTGCTCTTCCATTCCGCGAAGTACGATGTTTAGATTTGCTATATTATTTTGTATGCGCCTAAACATGCGGTCATTCCAATCGTCATTCATCATATAATAACGAGTATCGAAGTTCCCGCCATCCATTATCTGCCCATAAAAATCAACCATCAACGATTTGACGCGCTGCTCGTCATCACCATCTATTGCAGGGATACTTGTTCTAAAGACAGACCCTAATGCAGCTTCTTGGAAGTTATAGTTAACACTGTTATCAGGGGAATTTGGATTATTGTTTATATCTGTCAAATCACTACATCCCATGAATACGCTTGATATTAGGCTGCACGTAATCAATATTTTTTTATTATCTATTTTCATAATAATTTTCATTTAAATTAATTGATTAAAAAGTTAGATTCACATTGACACCAATACTACGCATTGTAGGCATTGAACAATATTCTGCACCTATTGCACTACTCGCTGTGCTGTAACCACCTTCTGGATCGAAACCTTTTGTTTTACTATATATCATAAATAGATTACGTGCAACAAATCCTATTTTGGCAGTCTTTATAGGTAAGGTCTTAAATAATTGCTTTGGTAAAATATAGCCAAAGCTGATTTCGCGTAAGCGGATATTAGTTGCATCATACATGAAAGCCTCATTTATTCCGTTAATACCCTTCCAATATTGTTCTGAAGTTATGGCAGTTGTATTGGATTTTCCATCGCTTTGATTAACACCTTCAATAATTAAGCCCCCTTCACGGTAAGGTGAAGTCATTGCTAATGTACCTGAATTAGTACCCATATTGATTGATCCCATGAAAATATCGCCTCCATATGACATATCTATTAAGAAACTAAAGTACCAGTTTTTGTAGTTTAATGTATTAGACCACCCTAATGTTCCCTTAGGTAAAGCATTTCCTAGTTTTTTTCTTTCGGTATCCATTACAGGGATGCCATCTGCACCAATTATTTTGTTTCCTTTATCATCTCGTAAATAAGCTGTTCCGTAAATGTCTCCGTAGGATCCCCCAACTTCTGCCACTATATTAATAGGTAATGCTCCAAGACTTAGATCTTGGCTGGTAAGCCCTTTTCTCAATTCTATGACTTTATTTTTATTAGTTGCCCAATTAATATTAGTATCCCAAGAGAATTTTAAACTTTTTATTGGAGTTGCATTCAAAACAATCTCCCATCCTGTATTTTGAATATTACCAGCATTTATTAAATCATATTTATAACCTGTTGCAGGGGGAATTGCTACCTTCAATATTTGGTCAAAAGCATTTGTCTTATACCAAGAGACATCAAGTCCAATGCGATCATTCCATGCACGTAGCTCTAGTCCAGCTTCGTAAGATCTTACAGTTTCATTTTTAAGATTAGGATTAGCTCGCCAATCGTCACGAGTTACCCCCATTGTTCCATCTTTAATATTATATTTTAAGTTGTAGGTGTTTGTAAGGCGGTATGGATCCGTATCATTGCCGACTTTAGCCCATGATCCGCGGATCTTCCCAAAAGATAGTGGTCCAATATTTACGCCGGCACGATTTAATGTTTCAGAAAAGATCCAACTGAGGCTTGCTGATGGATAGAAATAGGAGTAGTTATCTTTAGGTAGTGTAGAGGACCAATCGTTGCGTCCTGTCACATCTAGGTATACTTGCGAATTGTAAGATAAAGATAATGTTCCGTATAGTGAGTTTACTTGCTTTCGTGATTTGTCATATTCAGCATAATGTTCTTTTCCAGCGGAAATAGAATAAAAATCAGGTATTTCTAATTCACCTGAAAAGTCATTATTCATTGATGAAGATTGTTTCATAATGTTTCCGCCAAAGGTTGCAAATATCCCTAGTGATTTCCAATCTTTTTTAAATGTGAGTAAGAAATCTGTGTTTACTTCTTTAAAGCGTTCAGTTTGAACCCGGTAAGAGCCTCCTTGTTCCCAATATGGGTTTCCTGTAGCACGTGTCATATCATACTGAAAAGTATAATTGTCCATACCAGCTCGTAATTTTAGACTTAGCCAATCTGTGAATGTGAAGTTTAAAGCAGCCATGCCGATATAGCGATCTCTTTTGTCTGAGTTTTGATTTCTATAGGCAGACCAATACACGTTATCGGGTGCAGCATTGTGGTCAAACACATAAGCTGCAGGTTTGCCGTCCGCTCTTTTCCAATTATTGTCTTTATAAGCATCATAATCAGAGAAAGCGATGCTTCGGGGACGATAAAGGTTATCCATAAATACATTATTAGGATCTCGAGCTATTGAGATTCGGTTCTTTGTATTCTGATTAATATAATTAATTTTTATATCTGCATCGAGCCACTTAGCCATTTTAGCTGTTGTACGTAAATTTATAGATGTCCTATCAAGGCCGCTGTTTGGGACTACGGCTGAATTGTCTAAACGCGTGAGGCCTGCGCGGAAAGTAATTTCTTCTGAAGATTTGGTGAGTTCTACACTATTAGTCCAAGTTGATCCTGTGCGCAAGAAATCTTGGTATAAATCGTTGTCTCGTGCAGAATATGGTAATTTGCCTAATGCCATATCTTTAATTGAACCGTCCATCTTGGGTCCCCAACTGCCTACTACATTGTTGTTGAAAGTTCCGCCCACGCCTTGTCCATATTCATTTTGGAATTTAGGAACAGACATAGGGTTTTCCACCGTTAGGTTGCTGTTAAGAGCAATTCCAACCCCTTTTGTCTTAGTTCCTGTTTTAGTTGTTACAAGAATAACGCCATTTGCTGCTCGGCTTCCGTAAAGTGCAGAAGCTGCTGGCCCTTTTAATACAGCAATATTTTCTACATCATCTGGGGAGATATCTCCAAACCCTGAACCTTTATCAATTTGACTATTTCCCCAATAATCATCAGGCGAGCTTGCGAAATTATCGATTGGTATACCATCTACAACGATTAAAGGCTGATTGTTTCCTGCAATAGTATTATTCCCTCGGATGGTAATGCGTGTAGATCCACCTACACCTGTACTATTTGATTTAATTTGTACACCGGCAATTTTTCCAGCCATTGCATTAGCAACATTTACGTCGCGGGTTTCAGTAAGCTTTTCACCTTTAACATCTTGTACTGAATATCCTAATGCTTTTTTTTCTCGCTTTATGCCTAAAGCTGTAACTACAACTTCGTTCAATGTTTGTCCATCTTCTTCTAAAATAACATTCAATATATTTTGACCAGAGTAAGTGATTTCTTGCGTAAGATAACCAATGAATGATATAACAATTATATCTCCTTTTTTCACTCCATCTAAAGTAAAGTTCCCATTTATGTCACTGGTAGTTCCTTTATTGGTTCCTTTTATTGCTATAGATGCGCCAGCCATTCCTCCTGTAGCATCTTTAATAAGCCCTTTAAGCCTTATCTGCTGTTGCATTACAGCAACTTCTTGAATGTGGTTGATTCCTGCATACGCATTGCCTGTAATGGATAAGGCTATAATAGCGTATACTAGGTTTAAAATTTTAGTTTCTTTTCTCATAATAGATTGATTTTAAAATGATTAGTATCTCTTGTGATGGAATTACTTCTTCTGCTTTTTATTTATGAATATTTTGATTTTTTCGTCTGAAAGTGCCCTCCTATGAGTTGAATATTCATATTAATATGGAGGCTTATATTGTTTTTTTTAAAAAAAGCTTTATCAAAGAGTTTTTTCTCATATCTTTGTAATGTGTTAAGTTAATAAATTGATTAAGGTCGATTTTTGACTGTTTCGGATCGGGAAGTATGGGGGTACTTTCCGATCTTTTTTATTGTTAATGTTTCGTCTTTTTTCATAGGCTCTTCTTTTCTAGTAATTTGATTAATAAATTGTTATGGAGTCTTTTTCTACGTTTGTCTTTAAGTGGAACGGATGTTCCTTAGCTATTGTACGTAGAATATGTTCTATGCCGTCTTGTTCCCTAAACTTTCCGGTGCATCCATTGTAATGTAGTAGTTGTGGGTTATTGACAGTGATTTTCACATTATAATACTTTTCCAACTTCGACATAATATTACTGAAAGGCACGTCATCGAAACAGTATAGTCCTTCTTTCCAACGCAAATATTCATGGGAAGGCGTATTCATCTTACCATACTTCCCATTGTTATTAGAAAAGAAATCGTCTTTTTGTAAACGGGTGATTTTATTGTTGCCATCCGCTGAATAAACGTCAACGATTCCTTCAACCAAAGTTGCTTCAAACTCTTTACTACCTTTGTAAGCACAAATATTAAAGCGGGTTCCTACTACTTTTACCGTATTTAGTTCGGTGTGTACGTAGAAAGGTATCTTTTTGTTCTTAGCAACTTCAAAATAAGCCTCTCCATCCAATTGGACATTTCGCTCATTGCGACCGAAATTTGCGGCATAACTCATGGTTGACTGTGAATTGAGCCAGACTTTTGTCCCATCCGCAAGGGTGATTTGAGCCCGTTGTCCCGGAGGAACGGTGACCGTTTGCATTTGTGCAACCCTGCTGTATTGGTAGTCTTTGAGACTGAAATAGCTTAGAAGAGCAAAAATAAAAATTGCAGCACTGCGCATTCCCCATTTGAATATTTGGTTGGAAAAAAGAGTGCTTCTCTTCTTTGCCGGCTTGCTTGAAAATAGAGCTATATCGAACAGCATTCTCTCTTTGAGAAAAAGAGCCCGATTCTCATCAGATTCTTCCACCCAGTTAAGAATGTGCTTTTCCTCTTCTGTTGAGGCTATTCCTTGAAAATATTTGTATAGTAATTTTTTATTCATATAAATCTTTAGTATGTAAAGAGGCAATGATGTTTTAATATTTCCATTTAGCCCCCTCTATATATATTACAAGCCAGCACGTAGGAACCCTAGTGTAAAAAGATACTTTTTTTAGTATTTCTTAAAAATAATATGATTTGACTTCTTACTTCGCTAGGCAAAAGCACATCTTATGCCCATATCAAGGTGTTTCATCTTTGGACTTATGCCGTTTCTCTCTAGAACTGTTTATGCCATCATTGGCACTGATGCTATCTTGGGTGAGGGAGTGATTGTGAAACGTTCAATGAGCCATACAGATATAGCCCTAGTAGTAAAGCATTAAAATATGTGGGTAAATATTGATAAAGAAAATGAAGAGATATTTTTATCTTAGACTAAGATCGACATCAGATAATCTTTGAGTTCCAAACGAAGGATGCGGAGAGCTTTGGTAATATGAAACTCCACTGTTTTGAGTGAAATATTTAATTGTTCTGCAATTTTTTTATTCGGGAGATTATTGTAACGGCTTAATATAAAGACTTCACGACTTTGTTCAGGCATCTTTTTCAAAGCTTTATGCACTATATGTTGTATTTCCGTACTGAAAATTTTATCAGGCTCACAGTCTTTCAGCGTCGCTATACGGAAATTTAATTCTCTTTCTCGGTGAGCATTCAAATCTTCTTCAATACGCATTCGCGTTTGCATATGTTCAAGATAATTGAGCGCTTTGTTCTTGATGATTGTGAGTAGTAGTGCATGCAAGCTTTTTTCTTCATTCCACTGTTTACGATACTCCCATAAAGAAATCATTGATTCCATTAAAATATCTTCCGCTTCATCCCAATCTCTAATATAAGAGTAGGCGAAAGCGAGAAACTTTTCTTGGTTCTCTTTGAAGAATAGAGAGAATTGATTTAGGGTACGGGTTTCGGTATGCTCAGGCATTCAGAATTCTCTTTTTAAGAATTGTTTATTACAAATAAATGTAGTATTTTTCTAATAAGCAAAGAAAAGATAGTAAAAATCTTATTTATTACCGATTTGCTAACAAAAAGAGATTCTGTCGCATTCAAGAGAATCTATCTTTCAGTAGTTTTAGAATTCTGCTTTTGGGGGAATTCTAGCTATACTATTCTGGTAGTTTTGTATTTCAGCCGGTTTGCGTGGCGATTAGGCAAAAATAATCCCGGTAAAGAAAAATAGCTTTACCGGGATTATAATATATGAGATATTTATATTATTTATTTTCTGGTTTAGGAAGCAGAACTTTACGTGAAAGTTTGAACTTACCAGTCTTAGGATCAATGTCAAGTAATTTAACTTCTATTTCATCACCTTCTTTGATTCCGGCTTCTTCTACAGTTTCCAAACGTTTCCAATCAATTTCCGAAATATGGAGTAAACCGTCTTTACCAGGCAAAAATTCTATAAATGCACCGTAAGGCATGATCGAACGAACTTTACCTTTGTAGACTTCACCGATTTCGGGTACAGCTACAATACCTTTGATTATGCGGATAGCATCATCAATGGATTTTTTATTAGTTCCTGCAATCTCAATTCTGCCGGTATTGTCCACTTCTTCAATGGTAATTGTTGCGCCAGTCTCTTCCTGCATTCCTTGAATAATTTTTCCACCAGGGCCTATTATCGCGCCAATGAACTCTTTTGGAATGGTTATTGTCTCAATGCGAGGAGCATGAGGTTTCAAGTCCTCACGAGGTTCTTGAATTGTTTCCAATATTTTGCCCAATATGTGTAAGCGTCCTTCTTTGGCTTGTTCCAGAGCACGCTCCAGAATTTCAAATGAAAGCCCATCTACTTTAATATCCATCTGAGTAGCAGTAATACCATCTTTAGTCCCGGTTACTTTAAAGTCCATATCTCCTAAATGGTCTTCATCACCCAAGATGTCTGATAAGACAGCATATTTGTCTTCTCCCGAATTTTTAATTAAACCCATGGCAATACCTGAAACAGGTTTTCTAATCTTCACACCAGCATCCATTAATGCTAAAGTACCGGCACATACAGTAGCCATTGAAGAAGAACCGTTTGACTCAAGAATATCAGAAACCACACGTACAACGTAAGGATAGTTTGTAGGTATCATACGTTTCAGAGCTCTCCAAGCCAAGTGTCCGTGTCCAACTTCACGGCGACCTACTCCGCGCTGGGCTTTTGCTTCACCGGTAGAGAATGGTGGGAAGTTGTAGTGTAATAAGAAACGTTCTTTGCCATGCACCAATACATCATCAATTATCTTTTCATCTAATTTCGTACCAAGTGTAACGCTTGAAAGAGATTGTGTTTCACCACGAGTGAATACTGCAGAACCGTGAGGTCCGGGTAGATAACCAACTTCACTCCAGATAGGACGAATTTCGTTTGTCTTACGTCCGTCCAAACGCTTACCCTCATCAAGAATGCAGCGACGCATCGCTTCTTTTTCAACATCATGGTAATAGCGATCGATCAATGACGCTTTTTCATCCAAATCTTCTTCACTCAATTGAGCTTTAAATTCTTCACGAACTGCGTTAAATGCATCTTCGCGTTCATGTTTATTTCTATTGCCTGAAGCAGCAATTGCATAAGCCTTTTCATAACAAGCATCGCGTACTGCTTTACGGAGTTCATCATCGTTAACCTCGTGGCAGTATTCGCGTTTTACTGTAGAACCAACAGCTTCAGCAAGTTCCATCTGAGCTCTACATTGTATTTTGATAGCTTCATGGGCAGCTTTCATTGCATTTAGCAAATCCAACTCAGAAACTTCATCCATTTCACCTTCAACCATCATGATGTTTTCATAGGTAGCACCTACCATGATGTCCATATCGGCTTTTCCGAGTTGTTCAAAAGTCGGGTTAATAACGAACTGACCATTAATGCGTGCTACACGTACTTCGGAGATAGGTCCGTTAAAAGGGATGTCAGAAACGGCAAGGGCTGCTGAAGCTGCCAGTCCGGCTAATGAATCGGGCATGTCAACGCCATCAGCAGAGAATAATATAATATTTACGTAGACTTCGGCATGATAGTTGTCCGGGAAAAGAGGGCGAAGAGCCCGGTCCACCAATCGGCAAGTAAGAATTTCGTAATCAGAAGCGCGTCCTTCGCGTTTTGTAAAACCGCCGGGGAATCGTCCAAAAGCGGAAAATTTTTCTTTATACTCTACCTGTAAGGGCATGAAATCTGTACCGGGAACTGCATCTTTGGCGGCACAAACAGTGGCTAATAGCATGGTATTACCCATGCGTAGCATTACAGAACCGTCTGCCTGTTTTGCCAGCTTTCCCGTTTCGAGCGTAATGGTTCTGCCATCAGGAAGCTCGATCGTCTTAACAATTGGGTTAATCATAAAAATTGTTTTATCTATATTTTCTATCAAAATTGCGGCAAAGATACATAAAATATTCATCTAATATTGTGGAAATGAGATAAAAAGTTTATATCCCTTACTCTTTTGACAACTAAAGATTTAAGAAGAGTTCAAAAATGCTTTGACTATATCTGAAAAGAGCTATATTTGCACGTTCTATATTCTAGATAAAATAATATGAAAAAGATTTGTTATGTTGCGTTGGCTGCGTTGGCTTTAAGCGCTTGTAATTCCGAACCGAAATTCAAGGTGGAGGGCCAGATCTCTGGTGCTGATGGAAAAATGTTGTATTTGGAAGCTTCTGCTTTAGAGGGTGTTGTCCCTTTGGATTCCGTTAAGTTAAAGAAAGACGGCTCTTTTAGTTTCAAGCAATTGCGTCCGGAATCTCCAGAGTTTTACCGTTTGCGTGTGGGTGATAAGGTTATAAACTTTTCTGTAGATTCCACTGAAACGGTCGAAGTTAAAGCACCTTATAACAATTTTGTAACTGATTATACTATAACAGGATCTCCCAATTGCACAAAAATCAAAGAACTTTCTATAAAGCAGTTGCAGTTGCAAGAGCGAGTGAGCGCTTTGGATAAATCGATGCAAGCCCAGCGGATAGGCATGGATGTTTTTGAAGATAGCTTGACTTCACTTTTAAAGAAATATAAAGACGATGTAAAGATGCATTATATTTTTTCTGCACCTAATACTGCTGCAGCATACTTTGCGCTGTTTCAAAAGTTAAATGGATATTTGATATTCGATCCGCTCAATAGTAAGGACGATATTAAATGTTTTGCTGCAGTTGCAACAAGTCTTAACAATCTTTATCCGCATACTGACCGGTCTAAAAATTTATATAACATTGTCATAAGGGGTATGAAGAATACACATACTCCTCAACAAAAGGTGATACAGCTCCCGCAAAAGGCTGTTACTGAAACAGGAATTATAGACATTAGCCTTCGCGATATGAAAGGAAATGTGCGTAAACTGAGTGACTTGAAAGGAAAAGTTGTATTGCTCGATTTTATTATCTATCAAAGCGCTGTGTCCAGTTCGCACAACTTTAAATTACGTGATCTGTATAAGAAATATGCCTCTCAAGGACTTGAAATCTATCAGGTATCTCTTGATGCAGATGAGCATTTCTGGAAGACATCTACGGATAACTTGCCTTGGATTTGTGTCCGTGATGCAAGTGGAGTCGACTCATCTATTGCTGCTACTTATAATGTAAAAAGTGTTCCTTCGGTGTTCTTAATTAATAGAAATAGTGAACTGAGTGCTCGTACCGAAACAATTAAAGACTTGGAGGCTTCAGTTAAAGCTTTGTTATAAGTGCTTATATGGTAGTTTTTACTTAAATATGTTACAAAGCAGCTATTTTAACTTGACACGAATAGACTAAAAGATTATCTTTGCAAAAGAAATACGGAAGGGTTCCAGCATGCTGACCATGTTGGAATTCTTTTTTGTTATAGTATAATAAAATTAGGAGGAAAAGAGTATGGCTTATATGTCAGAAGAAGGCTATAAAAAATTATTAGCCGAACTGAAAGAGTTGGAGACGGTGGAACGTCCCAAAATTTCGGCTGCCATTGCCGAAGCGCGTGATAAGGGTGATTTATCAGAAAATGCTGAGTACGATGCAGCAAAAGAGGCTCAAGGTATGCTTGAGATGAAGATTAATAAGCTTAAAATCATCATTTCAGATGCTAAGATTATTGATGAGTCCAAGCTAAAAACCGATTCTGTTCAGATTCTCAATAAAGTAGAGTTGAAGAATATTAAGAATGGGATGAAAATGTCCTATACCATTGTTTCGGAGAGTGAAGCAAATCTGAAAGATGGTAAGATATCTGTGACAACCCCTATTGCTCAAGGCCTTTTAGGTAAGAAGGTCGGCGATATAGCCGAAATCAAGGTACCGCAAGGCATTATTAACTTAGAAGTATTGAGTATATCGTTTTAAAACTGAGGCAAGCCCGCAACATACGGACTTGCCTCTATTTATATATAGAGTTATGGCAACAATATTTAGTAGAATTATCGCAGGCGAAATACCCTGTTACAAAGTAGCTGAAAACGATAAGTTTTTCGCTTTTTTGGATATTAATCCTTTAGTTAAAGGACATACTCTTGTTGTTCCTAAGCAGGAAATTGATTACATATATGATTTAAATGACGATGATTTAGCTGCGATGCATGTTTTTGCTAAAAGTGTGGCTCGTGCCATAGAAAAAGCTTTCCCGTGTAAGAAGGTAGGAGAGGCTGTAATAGGCTTAGAAGTTCCGCATGCACATATTCATCTTATTCCTATTCAAAAAGAGTCGGACATGTTGTTTTCCAATCCTAAGCTTAAACTCTCTGATGATGAATTTAAAGCTATAGCTTCTGCCATACATCGTAATTGGTTTCCAAAATAGCTTGTGAGAAAGTAATAATCCTCCATTACATAAAAAGCGGAAACACGACTAGTTCGGGTTTCCGCTTTATTATTTTATAAGCTTTATTGTGGGGCTAAATATATTTTTCACCCATTTTTATTTGTGCATCATTTACATATTTCCGAATGGAGTGTTCTTCGTCTTTTTTGCAAATAAGCAGGACATTATCTGATTCGGCAACGAGATAGCCATCAAGTCCTTCGATGACAGCAAGTTTGTTTTCTGGAAGAGCTACGATGTTATTGTTGCTGTTGTATAATAAAGATTCACATTTTAAAGAGACGTTGCCTTCTTCGTCTTTAGTTGAGAGATCATAAAGTGATCCCCATGTGCCTAAATCGGACCAACCAAAATCACCCAATGAGACATATACATTATCGGCTTTTTCCATTATTCCGAAATCTATAGATACATTAGGGCATGCGGGAAAATTCTCATCAATAAATGCTTTCTCATTTGGTGTACCGTATGCTGCTTTGCCTTGTTCCAATTTTAAAGCGAGTTCTGGCAATAGTGTAGTGACAGACTTTATAATTGCATTCACATTCCACATAAAAAGTCCTGAGTTCCAATAAAACTCACCACTTTCTACAAAAACTTTAGCTAATTCGAGTTCTGGTTTTTCAGTGAATGTTTTTACTTTATAAAAATTGTCTCCCGCAGGCTCATCTATTTGAATATATCCATATCCTGTTTCCGGTCGATTGGGCTTGATGCCTAAGGTAAGTAGTCTTTCCGATTGAGATACATAATGCAAGCCTTTTTCTATGGAGCTCAAAAATTCATTCTCTTTTAAAATGAGATGGTCAGAAGGCGCGACAACTATATTTGCATTAGGATTTAAGGCTCGAATATGATATGCAGCCCAAGCAATGCATGGTGCCGTATTCCTTCGCATTGGCTCTAATAGAATTTGACCCGGAGCTAATTCGGGCAGTTGCTCTTTTACGAGATCGGCATATAAATCGTTTGTGACGACAAGAATATTCTCAGCCGGAATGAGTTTATTGAAGCGATCGAACGTCTGCTGTAGAAGAGAGCGTCCTGTTCCAAAGAAATCCAAGAACTGCTTGGGAAGTGTTTTTCGGCTAAAGGGCCAAAAGCGACTACCAATTCCCCCTCCCATGATAACGCAGAAATTGTCCTTATTTGTTCCCATATTATTTTTGTTGAAGTTTTCGGCTAAGGTACTGCATATTTTATTAATAAAAGAGTTCTTCCAATACCTTTTCTCTATTCATTCCTTTTTTTGTGTAAAATCCTTGTTGATTTGAAAAAAAGACGTATCTTTGCACCGCATTTGAGATAAATCAATGCCCAGATGGCGGAATCGGTAGACGCGCTGGTCTCAAACACCAGTGGATTCACTTCCATCCCGGTTCGACCCCGGGTCTGGGTACAAAGAAAGCCTAATTGAATTTTCAATTAGGCTTTCTTATTTATTTTCCGTTTGAAATGTAAATGACAGATTAATTGAATTGCTCTCTGAATTCCATTGGGCTTTGGTTAGTTTTGTTGGATCATACCGAAATTCTGAGGGATTATAATTTTAAGCATAAATTTTAGATAATCTGAATAAGAAGAAGGGGACATCTCTCAATCTTCTGAGTAGTGCCCTGCATTGTTTTATTTTGCATTAAAGATTCGCTGGCTCATTTGTTGGGATCATACCGAAATTCTGAGGGCTTACGATTTTAAGCATAAATTTTCGATAATCTGAATAAGAAGAAGGACACATCCCTGACTCCTCTGAGTAGTGCTCTGAATTGCTTAATTTTTGCATTAAAAGATTCGCTGGCCGCATTCGTTGCACGATTCTTGAAGAAGGCTACGATTCCCAAGTAATGTGTTTGTATGGTTCTTCCCACTGTGCCAAAGGATAGAAATCCTGATTTGTCCACCTCCTCGTACCAACGAGCCAGTTTGGTCAATGCCACATCAGCATGTATGGAGTGATGATAAATAAGTCCTAAGCGCATACTTAAATAATATGCCTTTTTGATATCCGGGTATTCTCTAAACAAAATAGCCGCACGTTTGCTTTGAGAGTTAGTCCATGCTGTTTCTTTTTTGAATAACAGGTAACGGCTTCTGGCAAGCAGTTGCTTATTGGTGTCCCCGTTTTCAAAGACAGAAGGTTCGTATTGCGCTCCGCAAGCCTTAGCGTGGCTAATCTCTATATTTTCTTTGTCTATGGCTTCCCATCGTGCTTTAATACGCATTTCCTGTACGGCTTCAAAAGCCAGTTGTTGTACATGAAATCGGTCTACAACCTGTTTCGCCGCCGGAAAACATACACGGGCAATCCGATTCATGTTAGAAGCCATGTCCAAAGTTATCTCACGTACCTGAAAACGTCGTTTACGGGATAGTCTGAGTAATACATCCGATACGGTTCTCACATCGGTGCCTTTAATCATGGCAATGATACTCCCTTTTTTGCCCTTAGCATCCTTATTGATAAGAATGGTATATAACTCGCCTCGGGAAAGACTCGTCTCATCAAGTCCCACATGGGCACCGATATTCTTTTCAAACAATATCCAATCCTCTGCATGGGGAAGTTGCTCCCAGGATCTGTAATTACTCAAATGATTCTTATATTGTGATTCAAGCTGTTTGGCATCCAGCCTGTAATGATCTGCCAGTGAGCTGATGCTAATGGCGCGAGAGTCGATCCATAGCTTTTAAAAAAGACGCAAATTCAGAGCTGATTTGAGTGCCTTGAGCCACTAATGACCAATTGCGAGAGACGTACTTGCCTTTGGTGTGGTTATACCACCTGCGCTTCTTTATATAGAGAATACAACTACGTCCACGCATGGGATAATCATACATACGAACTTCTTCATAGAACCCTTTGCTCTCAAGCTTATCATGCTGATATTCTTCAGAAAGAGTATTTTTCTCCTCAAAATAGATTTCAACCTTATCCGAAAGCTCATTGAAACCAACCATCTCGAAGTAATCAAACATGCCATCAGGAAAGATAAAACGAAGGAAGTTATCGTAATTCATATCTTCTTTTTAATGCAAAGATAGAACTTTAACATCAATACCCCTCAGGATTTCAGTATGATCCGTTTTGTTCTTAAAAAGCTTACTGAATGATTGCGGATGTTCAAAACCAAGTCCATAAGCTATTTCGCTAACCGAGAGATCAGTCGTAGAAAGCCTCTCTTTTGCTTTCTCAATTAGCTTCTCATGAATATGCTGTTGTGCACTTTGTCCGGTGAGGACTTTCAGTAACGTTGTAAGATACTTGGGAGAAGTGTTCAATGTCTCTGCCAATTGTTGTACGGAAGGCAATCCTGCATCAATTAAATCGCTTCTTCTGAAATATTCATCTAAAACATTCTCAAAGCGGTCCAGAGATTCATGACTGCTAATTTTCCGTGTAATGAATTGGCGTTGGTAAAATCTCTCAGAGTAATTGAGCAATGTTTCTATCTGCGAAATAATAATGTTTTGGCTAAACTTGTCAATGTTGGTTTGACACTCTTGCCCGATATTCCGAACAATACTATTTATAATGTCTTCTTCTTTCTCTGATAAGAATAGCGCCTCATTTACAGAATAGTCGAAAAACTCGTATTTGCTGATATTCTTAGCTAAAGATGTGTTCCAAATGAAATCCGGATGAATAAGCAGGAGCCATCCGGAGCGCTCCTGGGATACAGCTTCTTCTTCGCTCAAGACCCTCAATACCTGGTTTGGAGCTAAAAAGAATAATATACCATTATCAAAGTCATATTGTTGCTGTCCGTATAACATCTTACTCACTCCTCTTTTCAAAGAGATTGTATAATAATCGAATACGAAGCTACCCGGTGCAGGCTCCAACTTACCATAATCCACCACACTGATTAGAGGATGTTCTGGCTGCGGTAGCCCCCGCAGCCTATGGAACTCACTTATCGATTTAATTCTGACAGGCTTAGTATAAGTCATAATTTATCCAACTTATATAAAAGTATAATATTATAATGACTGTCCGCCTGATACTTCGATGCGTTGACCGTTTATCCAGCCGGCATCATCAGAACAGAGAAAAGCGACGACTTTGCCAATGTCATCGGGTAGGCCAACTCGTCCTAATGCTGTGCGGTTTGCTACCATATCATTATATTCTTTATTGTCTCTTACTCTTCCACCTCCAAAGTCCGTTTCTATCGCACCTGGTGCAAGAGCATTTACTCTGATCTTTCTTTCTCCCAATTCGTTCGCTAGATAGCGGGAATATATTTCTATGGCTCCTTTTATAGAACCATAAACTGATGATCTGGGTAGAGTCATGCGTGCAAGACCTGATGATATATTTACAATGCCCCCTCCGTTATTGATATAAGGCAGCAACTTCTGTGTGAGAAAAAATACACCCTTATAATGGATATTGAAAATCTGATCCACTTGTTCTTCGGTGGTTTCGGCTGCTAATGCATATAAAGCTGTTCCCGCATTGTTTACTAGAAAATCAATGTTTGGATTTCCGTTTGCTTCTTTTAAATAGAGGGTTACTTCGTTTACAAAAGCATCAAACTCTTTAGTATTACTGGTGTCGAGTTGGAAAGCTATTGCTTTTTGTCCTAATGAGTGAATTTGATCAACTACTTCGTTAGCAGCTTCTTTATTGGAATTGTACGTCAATATGACATCAATACCTTTTTGAGCTAGTGCTAGCGACATGTTTTTGCCCAGTCCACGGCTACCGCCGGTAACTAATGCTATTTTTCTTTTTGTATTCATTTCTTCTTATTATTTTGATTATACTTTATACAGTAAAAACTATTGTTGGTGAAATAGGGCGGAAAACTCTTTGGCAAAATCTACTAATTTTACATCTCCCAATATTGGGTGGTTCTTGTAATAATCCTTATATAACAAACCATTCCCCTGACTTGTTTGCATTTCTACAAATCCGTTCGCTATCTGAGGGTTAAAGCCCGCTTTCAGCAGATTCTTTAACAGTTTCTCATTCGATATAATGATCCATTTCAAATCAAGTATACCTATTTCACTCCCTAGAGTCTTTGCTATTTCATTTGGAGATACCTCATCGCTGGCGACGTAACGAATCATGCGCCCTTCGAATGGTTTATCTATTTCTTCGGCGATAGCGGAAGCAATATCCAGGGGAGAGACCCAAGGTTCCTTTTGATCTCCACCATAATTATAGAAAATAGCTCCTTGGGTTTTGATCATGTTGATAAGAGGGAATAAGTTACTGTAGAAACCTACAGGGCGGATAAATTTGATAGAGATATCATCCGATAGTTGCCTTAGTATGCTTTCCGCTACATGGTGAAAACACAGAAAACCATTGTCTTTTTCCATGTCAGCTCCAATACTGCTTAAGTGAACAACCTTTTTTATACCGGCTTCTTCTATAGCCTTTTTGTAGTTTAGTACAATCCTCTCTACGGCGGCAATAAAATCGACTCTTTGGTCAAAAAAGCTTCCTGCTGCATCCAGTGTTTCCATTAGGTAGACAATATCTGCCCCTTTGAAAGTTTCCGACAAGAAATTCAAGTCAAACATACTGCCAATTGCAGCTTTGGCGCCCAATGACTGAATTTCGTTTACTCTTTTCGACTTGCTGCTAATGACAGTTACATGATGATTTCTTTCTATTAGTTTTTTTACAAGTGGTTTTCCGATTTGGCTTATTGAGCCGGTCAATACAATATTCATAGTCTCGAAAATTTTAATGCAAAGGTATGCATCACGAAAGATCGGGACGTAGCCAAATGTTTGTAGTTTGTAGCCGAAAAGGAATAAAAGTGTTTTTTTATATTTAGCTCTTTTAATCTAAGACTAGTTCGTAGTCTATAACGTCCAGCCATTTGCCGAATTTTTGTCCGACTTCTTCGAACCGGGAAACCTGCTTAAAGCCAAGCTTTAAATGTAAATGGTCGCTGGCTTTATTACCTTCGGTCACACATGCGATTAATGCGTGTATTCCCTGCTTGCGACATTCTTCAATGAGTTCATTCATTAATAAGGTTCCGTAGCCTTTTCCTTTATATTTATCCGAGAGGTAAATCGTAGTTTCGAATGTGTTTTTGTAGGCGGCTTTTTCTTTCCAAGCATGTGCATAGCAATAGCCTGCTATTTCTCCATTCTCTTCATAAACAAAATAAGGCCCTTTTGATGCGAATATTTGTATACGCGAAAGCATTTCTTCTATCTGCAATGGCTCCGTTTCAAAAGTTATAGTACTATCAAGAATATACTTGTTGTAAATTTCAGTTATTCCTTTCGCGTCACTTAGTTCTACTTTCCTAATCATGATAAGCTTATTCCGTCGATTTGTCTGTGGTTTCAATTATAAATGAGTCTCTATTACTTGTGAAAGCACCCTTCAATGCAATAGACTGTCAGTTGTTCTACAGTACCTTCTTTCTCGCATGCTTTTTGCATGTTGCAGTGGTTACATAGCTCTTTTACATCTGAATAATCTATTTTTATCTCTTTAGTATTCAGGAGGCAAATATAATAAATATTATCTCTGCCATTTACTTCCTTGGACTTTCATTCCTATAAGGCTAAGGTATTTATAGAAAAAAGAGGATATCGATATGGCAAAATATCAGCTTTCTACCGGCCTGCCTTTATTGATCTTTAATTATTCTCCTTTGTAGTCGAAATAATAAAAATCCGCACGGGCTTTTGATTCTTTGGAGCCCGTTGTGGCATATAGCCCCAATACTATTCCAGTGAATCCTCCGGCTGTTTCCGAGCTTAAATATTTTGCATCCATTCTTCCCAATTCACGAAAACTGCTTCCATCAGTTGAATAACCGAATGAGTAAAAGTTGTTATTTCCTTTTACTTGGAGAATAATATTACCTCTAACTATGCTGACTTCTTTTTCCACATGGGTCAGCTCTCCCAGACGATAACGTAAAACTATTGTTTGATGATCGTTCTTACCTCCTTTTACAAGAAGGTCATAGTGTGAATGGGAGTCCATGTAGACTGTAATCCCTGCTTCATCTTGTGTTTTTGCGTTCTGTAGAAGTATTTTGCTAGAGGCGGAAAAATTTATGTGCTCTTGTCTGCGTGCTATAAAAGACGGACTTCCCATATCGTTCAATGTTATGGGTGTACCTTTCATTCGCAAAGAATTGCCGGTAAAAGAATAATTTTCCTTATTTGGATTTTGTAAATATATCCATTCAGGCGCAAGTTTGGCATTGCTAAAATCAGTGCGTTCCGCTTTCGCTGCAAAAGTTTCTTGTGGGAGTGTAGGAACATTCATTTTAAGAGAAAGCGTTCCGTTGCCATTTACCACGGGCCAGGCATTCTCATCCCATCTTACCGGTGCTAAATAAGTTTCGCGGCCTAATAGGTGGTGGCTACCAGTTTGGGGGCGAAAAGCAAGGCAAACCAGCCACCACGATCCATCTGCTGCCTCCACTAAGTCGGCATGGCCTGTTCCTTGAATGGGATTGCTCTGTGCATTACTATTGGCATGGGTTAAAATGGGATTAGCCGGATTTCCCGTATACGGGCCCTCAATAAATCGGCTGCGGGCTATTGTGACTTTATGGCCATATTCGGTTCCTCCCTCCGAAATGAGCAGATAATACCAACCGTCCTTTTTATAAAGATGTGGTCCTTCGGGGTAGCGTCCTCCCGTTCCATCCCAAATGCGTTTTGATTCTCCTTTCTGTTCACCCGTAATCGGATTAATTTGACATAAATAGATGCCGTTATCCGGATTGCTGACGAGATAGCATTTTCCTTCTTCAAAATAGAGAGATGGGTCAATCCCGGCTTGATTTATCCATACCGGGTCCGACCATTCTCCTCGCGGATCAGTCGTGTGGACTATGAAATTCCCCTTGTCGGAGACGTTCGTCGTTATCATGTAAAATACCCCATCATTATAGCGAATTGTAGGAGCGTAAATTCCACTCCATGATGCGGCGTTCTTTAGGTTGACTTGTGAAACTCGTGTCAGGCAATTGCCTATTTGCTCCCAATTAACAAGATCCTTACTGTAGAAAACGGGAACTCCCGGGAAGTAATTAAAACTGCTATTTACTAAATAATAATCGCTTCCTGCACGGCATACACTGGGGTCAGGATGAAATCCTGGGATGACGGGGTTATTGTAACCAAACTGTTGTGCACTTAAGTAAGTCAAAGAAAATGTAAACCCGATGTATAGAAGGATCTTTTTCATAATGATTACGAATTTCCGGTTATATTATGCTGATACGCATTTATCTTGTCACAAATATAAAATTAAATAGCCAAATAAACAATAGTGAAAAGTTTGCTTTTATAAGTACTTTTTATTTCATTTGCGACGGAATAACCACTTAAGTCTCTTATCAAATGAAAAGACTATTATTACTGTTTTTATTCTTTCCAATAAGTTGCTTGTCTATTTCTGCTCAGGAATACATGTTTAAGCATCTCGAAGTAAGAGATGGTTTACCCAATAATCAGATTAATGCCATTTTTAAAGACTCGGAAGGTTTTATGTGGTTTGGTACAGCTTCCGGGCTGGCACGTTATGATGGATACCGGTTTAAGGTTTTTCGCAGCAATGATGCAGATAAGACTTCCCTGCCGGATAATTATATTGAAAGAATAACAGAGGATGCGGAAGGGCGCATGTGGATTAGAACGGGTGGGAAAGGGTATACTATCTATAATCGCAATACGGAAAGTTTTATACAAGATGTTCGTTCCTGGATGCGTAATATTGGAATTGAGGCCAGTCCGAGATTGGTATTGTCGGATAAAAGAAAAGTCCTTTGGTTTGTTGTGGACGGCAAAGGTTGTTTTAGATACCGTTCCGGTGATAAGAAAGCAGGGGCTTTACTTTTCAGTAATAAAGGGCTCCCGACAGTAAACGTGAGTGATATAGTGGAATGTAGTGAGGGTATTTTGTTGGTTTATTCTACAGGGCTTGTTGTTTGTGTTGATCGGGACAATCTTCGTGTGAAATGGAAACTTTCCGATATTGAAAAGCAGCGGGCTATTAATGAAACTTTCTCTCTTTTTGTGGATAGAGATAATAATCTATGGGTATATGGTTCTCCGGGTATGTGGGTTTATGATTTGTCTACCCGTAAACTCGATACACGATGGTATGGTGAAATTGATATACGATCCTATAATATCTTACATACTATTGCACAAGATAAGTATGGACATATTTGGTTTGGTAAGGATCATGGCGGAATAGATATTTTGGATAAGAAAACCAAAAAGAAAACATCTCTGTCTTATCGTCCGGGCGATGAACGTGGTTTACCCAACAATACCATAAACGCTTTATATGAAGATACTAGCGGAGTGATGTGGATTGGTACCTATAAGAAAGGAATTGCTTACTATGATCAGAGTATCTTTAAGTTTGGCATTAACCATATTGGCGATGTAAACTGTATTGATGAACATAATGATGGAAGTATATGGGTGGGTACAAATGATGCCGGACTAATTCGTTGGGAACCGAAGACGAACAAGAAAACATTTTATAGTATTCATGAAGGGAAAGCCACTGGATCCTCTAATGTTATTGTTTCCTTGCTAAAGGCTAGGGACGGTAAGCTTTGGGTTGGAACCTTTTGGGAAGGTTTAAATTGCTTTGACGGTCATAAGTTTATCTATTATAAAAATCGTCCGGGAGATATGAATTCTTTGGCCAATAATAATGTATGGTCTTTAGCGGAAGATCGGGATGGGAATATCTGGATTGGGACTTTAGGAGGAGGCTTGCAATGTCTTAACCCGAAAACCGGAATTTTTATCACTTATAATTTAGGGAACTCCGGTATTATTTCGAATCATATTGTCTCTATCTGTATAACCCATGATGAACGATTGGTTATAGGTACGGCTTCTTCTGGTATATCTATTCTTGATCTGAAAACACGAAAGTTCACCAATTTAGCCGGGAATATGGCAGGAACGGTACGTTTTTCTAATCAGAGTATGAATCAGGTGTACGAAGACAGTAGGGGGTTGATTTGGATTGGGACTCGTGACGGGTTAAATGTATACAGTCCAAAAGACGACAAATTGCAGATTGTTTCTTCTACTCAAGATAATTTAAAGCAATTTATAGCAGGAATAACTGAAGATAATAGCAAGAACATGTGGGTTACAACATCCAACGGTATAATGAATATTGTTCCTGTTGTTGATACCAAGTCTGGTACCTATGCCTTCCGCGTTTATACTTATGATGACAAAGATGGCTTACAAAGCTGTGAGTTTAACCAACGCTCCATCAAACATTTGTCGACAGGCGAAATTATGATAGGAGGGTTGTATGGAGTAAATACTTTTTACCCCGATCATATCAAATATAATCGTGCTTTGCCAAAAGTCTTGTTTACCGGTTTTCAGTTGTTTAATGAGGATATTGCTATAGGAAAGGAATATGGCGGGAGAGTTTTATTGGGTGAAGCGTTGAATAAAGTCCGTGAGATCAAGCTTAATTACAGGCAAAACGTATTTACGATATTCTTTGCTTCCGATAATTATATTCTTCCTGATAAGACACAGTACATGTATAAACTCGAAGGATTCAATGAAAATTGGATGTTTGGTACTGCTGATATGCATCGTGTCACTTATACGAATCTGTCCCCCGGTACTTATATTTTGAAAGTTAAGGCCATTAATAGTGATGGTTATCAAGGTAAGGATGAAGCGAGTTTGAAGATTATTATCATGCCTCCTTTCTGGTTGACTACATGGGCCTTTATATTATATATCTGTATTCTTATAGGCATCTTGTTTTGGGCACGCAATGTTGTGCTGCGGAGAGAACGCAATAAGTTTAAGATACAACAAATAGAAAGAGAAGCGGAAAGAAATGAAGAGGTGAATCAAATGAAGTTCCGTTTTTTCACTAACGTCAGTCATGAGTTGAGAACCCCGTTGACTCTTATTATATCTCCGTTGGAAAGTATGATGAAAGATGCGAAAGATATCGTTCTCTTGGATCAATTAAAAATGATGCACCGAAATGCTGTTAAGCTGTTGAATCTTGTGAATCAATTATTGGATTTTCGAAAAAATGAGGTGGCCGGTTTGCATCTTGACCTTTCCGAAGGTGAAATAATATCGTATGCCCGGAATATTTGTAATTCTTTCCTTGAGTTGTCCGAAAAGCGTAATGTACATTTGACTTTTTTTTCTGCAATTGAAGCTTTAAATATGTCATTTGACGAAGATAAAGTTGCTAAAATTATAATGAACCTTTTATCCAATGCCTTTAAATTTACTCCTGATGGTGGTCGTGTGGATGTTTCTTTGGAAGTAATAAAAGGTAATCCGGAAACACTCGAAATTAAGGTCTCCGACACAGGGATAGGTATAAGTGATGAAGAAAAAGAGCATATCTTCGAACGATTTTATCAAGCTGAGAGAAAAGGGGGAGGGAATTCCTCAACAGGTAGTGGTATCGGGTTGAGCTTGGTGCGTGATTATGTTACTTTGCATGGGGGAGTTGTGCGAGTATTCGATAATGCCGGATCCGGTAGTGTTTTTGTCGTTCATATTCCGGTGAATCATTCAGCTGTCATCGTAGCCACACCTCTATCCGAGGAAGCTGCTAAAGAGGATGTGGTTGCATTGTCGGCAAGAACCTTGGAAGATCGACAAAATGATAATGCCAAGACTGACGATACTTCTCAGAGCCTCCAACGTAATGAAAAGCGTAATAAGCCATTGGCTTTGATTGTAGACGACAATACTGATTTTGTTGCTTTTATGTGCCATGCTCTTAGCTTGTATTTCCGGGTACATTCTGCATCCAATGGGCGTGAAGCGTGGCAAATTATTCCTGAATTGATGCCCGATATTATAATTAGCGACGTCATGATGCCGGAAATGGATGGCAATGAGTTGTGTCGTTGGGTAAAATCGGATAAGCGTACAAGTGGTATTCCATTGGTTTTGCTTACCGCAAAGCAATCGGTCGAAAATAAGGTGGAGGGCCTGACTATTGGAGCGGATGATTATGTGACAAAGCCCTTTAATATGGAAGTTCTGATTCTGCGTTTGCGTAAGTTGATTGATTTGAGCAGTAAGAATAAGTTGAGGGGACGTATTGATCCTGAGCCAAGTGAGATTGTAATTACTTCGCTGGACGAGAAGCTCATTGAAAATGCCATTAAATATGTGGAGGCAAATATTTCCCGTCCGGAATTGTCTGTTGAGGAGTTGAGCCATGAGCTGGGAATGAGTCGGGTACATTTATATAAGAAACTTTTACAAATAACAGGGAAGACTCCAATTGAGTTTATTCGGATCATTCGCTTAAAAAGGGCAGCGCAACTCTTACGCGAAAGTCAGCGTAATGTTTCTGAAATTGCCTATGAAGTGGGCTTCAATAATCCCAAATATTTTAGCAAATACTTTAAGGAGGAATTTGGGCTCTTACCTTCGGTTTATCAGGAGCAAGAGGGTAAATAACAAAAAGTACCCTATACAGAAACATTCGGTGCGGTCATTTCATCAAATAGCCCCATTCCGATCAACATGGAGAATTTATACTCTCCATGTTTTTTTTTACTTTTACTTCCGTGAAAATACTTAAAATATTACCATAATGAGATTGAAAAGCACTTTAGCATTTGTCCTTGCCGGCTCGATGGCAATAGGATGTTCCGGGCATAATTATGAGAAAACAGCCAGAGGGATTGTTATTACTCTTAAACAGCAAAACCCGACTGATGTCCGCAAGGTACGACTCGAAGTAATGGGTGAAAAACTTATACATGTATCGGCAACTCCTGAGTCCCGGTTTTCCACTAATTCCAGTTTAATCGTTGTTCCTCAAAGTGTGCCTATCACTTTTTCTCTCGAAGAAAAGGGAGATACTGTCGTTTTGAAAACAGCAAAGTTAGAGGCTAAGGTCTCTACTGTTACAGGAGAGGTTGTTTTTGCTGATTCTACAGGTCGCCTGATCTTGTCCGAAGATAAAGGAGGACGGAGTTTCCAGCCCATAGCGGTGGACAATACCAAAGGCTACTCCGTGAGACAAATATTCCAATCTCCAAATGATGAGGCTTTCTATGGGCTGGGACAACATCAAGCGGATGAGTTTAACTATAAGGGAAAGAATGAGGAACTTTTTCAATATAATACTAAAGTATCCGTACCTTTTATTGTCTCCAATAAGAACTATGGTATTTTGTGGGATAGTTATTCTTTATGTCGGTTTGGCGATCAACGGGGTTATTCCCAATTGCAGCGTGTCTTCAAATTATACGATAAAGAGGGTAGATCCGGCGGATTAACCGGTACTTATATCCCCGGTAATAAATCGAATAAGGTCATTGTCCGTAATGAAGATTCATTGTATTTTGAAGATTTGAATACAATAAAGAACTTACCCGCCGACTTTCGGCTTGGTGGCTCGAAAGTGACGTATGAAGGAGAAATAGAACCATCCGAGACCGGAATTTTTAAGTTAATTCTCTATTATGCCGGTTATACTAAAGTGTATATTGATAATCAATTGGTTGTTCCCGAGCGTTGGCGTACCGCATGGAATCCTAATAGCTACAAGTTCTCGCTGAATTTAAAAGCCGGTAAGCGCGTTCCGTTAAAGGTGGAATGGTTACCGGATGGAGATGCTTCTTATTGCGGTTTACGGGCGTTGTCTCCTATTCCCCAGGAAGAGCAGAATAAACAAGCCTGGTGGAGCGAGATGAATGATGAACTGAATTATTACTTTGTATATGGCAATGATATGGATGATGTCATTCGGGGATACCGTACGCTGACCGGCAAATCACAGATCATGCCTAAATGGGCGATGGGATTTTGGCAAAGCCGTGAACGTTATAAAACGCAGGATGAGTTGCTGGCTAACTTAAAAGAATTTCGTAAACGCCATATTCCTATCGATAATATTATACTCGACTGGCGCTATTGGACCGATGATTCTTGGGGAACCCATGAATTCGACAAATCGCGCTTCCCCAATCCAAAAGCCATGCTCGATTCTATTCACGCCATGAATGCAAAAATGATGATATCCGTTTGGCCTAAATTCTATTATACCACGGAGTATTATAAAGAGTTTGATCGAGAAGGGTGGATGTACCGTCAGGCGGTAAAAGACAGTATTCGTGATTGGGTGGGCAAAGGCTATATAGGCTCTTTCTATGACGCCTATTCTGCAGGTGCTCGGAAATTATTTTGGAAGCAAATCAATGAAAAATTGTATAGTTTGGGAATTGATTCGTGGTGGATGGATGCCAGTGAACCCGATATTCGGAGTTGCTCGGATATAGATTATCGTAAAAAACTTTGCGGTCCCACTGCACTGGGCTCTTCAACCCAGTATTTCAATGCTTATGCCTTGATGAATGCCGATGCCATATACAATGGGCAGCGTGGCGTAGATAATAATAAGCGGGTCTTTCTCCTTACCCGTTCGGGATATGCCGGATTGCAACGTTATTCCACGGCAACCTGGAGTGGTGATATCGGAACCCGATGGGAAGATATGAAGTCACAGATCTCTGCGGGCTTAAATTTTGCTGTTAGTGGCATACCTTATTGGACAATGGATATTGGTGGTTTCTCTGTAGAGAAGCGTTACGAAAAAGGGCAATTCGAGTTCGATAAAACAGGTCGGGAGAATGCCGACTATAAAGAGTGGAGAGAGTTGAATACCCGTTGGTATCAGTTCGGTGCATTTTGTCCCTTATTCCGTTCGCATGGACAGTTTCCTTATCGTGAGGTTTGGAACATAGCTCCCGAAGGACATCCGGCATATAATACCATTTTGTACTATACAAAACTGCGCTATAACTTGATGCCTTATATCTATTCGTTGGCTGGTATGACCTATTTCAATGATTATACCATCATGAGACCATTGGTTATGGATTTCACGGCGGATACCCGTGTCAATAATATCGGGGATGAGTATATGTTTGGTCCGGCATTACTTGTAGCGCCTGTCTACGAATATGGTGCACGTCAGAGACAAGTTTACTTCCCCGCCGGATCGGGGTGGTACGATTTCTACACTGGAAAACATCTTTCAGGAGGTCAGAAGCTGATGGTGGCTGCTCCTTACGAGCATATTCCGTTGTTTATACGTGAGGGAGCCATAATACCTTATGGACCTGATATGGAATATAGCAATCAGAAACAACCTTCGGAAATCACTTTGTATGTCTATGCCGGAAAGGATGGTAAGTTTACGCTATACGAGGATGAAGGCGTGAATTATAACTATGAAAAAGGAAAGTATGCACAAATATCGTTCAGTTACGATAATAAGAAGCGCGAACTGACAATAGGCAACCGTAACGGCGACTTTCTGGGCATGCTAAAAGAGCGTACATTCAATATTATTTTTGCTACTAAGGACAAACCGCAACCTTTTGATCTGAAAGCTAAAGGGATATTGGTTAAATACAACGGTAAACAACAAACCGTGAAATTATGAAGTTTTGCCTGATCCTGCTACAGCTCGGTCTGTTGTTGGGTTTCCTTGGAAGCTCTTCTGCCAAAGCCGACACGCTCCGTCGGGCAGACTTTAACTCCGATTGGCTCTTCTGTTTGGGTGACGACTCAGTCGCAGCACGTTATGATTATAACGATACGGGTTGGAGAAGGCTGAACCTTCCGCACGATTGGGCTATTGAGGGAGAATTCAGTAAAGATAATCCTTCCGGCACGGGTGGAGGTGCCTTGCCCGGAGGTATAGCATGGTACCGTAAATCATTTGTCGTCAAAGAGAGTGATAAAGGAAAACGGTTGAACATTGATTTTGATGGAGTTTATATGAACTCTTCCGTTTATATTAACGGACATTTGCTGGGAACCCGCCCTTATGGATATATCTCGTTTGGTTATGACCTCACTCCTTATGTGAAATGGGGCAAGAAGAATGTGATTGCCGTAAGGGTTGATAACGCGGAACAACCAAATTCACGTTGGTATTCGGGTTGCGGCATCTATCGGAATGTCTGGCTGACAAAGCTCAATCCGGTACATATTGCGCGCTGGGGTACTTATGTCACAGCCAGTGAGGTGACCAAAAGTAGTGCCAACCTGAATATTCGTACAAAAATACTGAATGAGAGTGATCTGAATGTCCTTGTGAGATTAACCTCGGAGTTGATCAATGCAGATGGATTGGTGGTAGCCACCAATTCCGCTTCCCTACATATAGCTAAAGGGGAAGAATCGGAAATAAGTCAGCCGTTTGTTGTCAAAAATCCTCAGCTGTGGAGTGTGGATCATCCTTATTTGTACACCATTCGGACAAGAGTGATAAAAGGAGGCGTTGTCATCAATAGCTATGACACGCTTACCGGCATTCGTTCCTTCCGTTTTGATGCCCGTAAGGGTTTTATTCTGAATGATGAATCCTTGAAAATAAATGGTGTATGCATGCATCACGATCTTGGTTGTCTGGGAGCTGCCGTTAACACTCGCGCCATAGAGCGCCAACTGCAAATACTTAAGGAGATGGGGTGCAACGGTATTCGCTGTTCACACAATCCTCCCGCACCCGAATTGCTTGATCTCTGCGATCGTATGGGATTTATTGTGATGGATGAAACTTTTGATATGTGGCGTAAAAAGAAAACCTCCCATGATTATTCCCGTTATTTTGACCGTTGGTATGAACGTGATCTGACCGATTTGGTCCTTCGCGACCGTAATCATCCCAGCATCTTTATGTGGAGCATTGGAAATGAGGTATTGGAGCAGTGGACGGATGTTCGTGCGGATACCTTGAGCTTGGAGGAGGCTAACCTGATTTTAAATTTCGGGCATAGTGCCGACAAGTTGGCAAAGGAAGGGGAAATGAGTGTGAATTCGTTATTGTGTGGCAAATTGGCAGATATGGTGAAAAGCTTTGACCCCGGTCGTCCTGTGACCGCAGGTTGCAACGAGCCCAACCCCGATAACCATTTGTTCCGCTCGGGAGCATTGGATATAATCGGTTTTAATTATCATGATGCCTGGTTTGCCGGCGTTCCCGGAAAATTTCCCGGAAAACCGTTTCTGATCACCGAAAGTGTATCTGCATTGATGACCCGCGGTTACTACCGCATGCCGAGCGACTCCATGTATATTTGGCCCGAACGTTGGGATAAGCCTTTTTATGAGAATAGTTTCTCTTGCTCTTCGTATGATAACTGTCATGTACCATGGGGAAGCACTCATGAGCAGTCGCTTCGTCAGGTGAAGAATAATGATTTTATAAGCGGGCAATATATTTGGACAGGGTTCGATTATCTGGGTGAACCGACACCATATGGATGGCCGGCACGCAGTTCTTATTTCGGAATCGTTGATTTGGCAGGACTCCCTAAAGATATTTATTACCTCTATCAATCGGAATGGACGAATAAGGATGTCCTACATCTTTTCCCTCATTGGAATTGGACGCTGGGGCAGGAAATTGATATGTGGGCTTATTACAATCATGCGGATGAAGTGGAGCTGTTTATCAATGGAAAATCCCAAGGGGTGCGCCGGAAAGGAAAAGATGATTTCCACGTGATGTGGCGTGTAAAGTTTGAACCGGGAGTAGTAAGCGTGGTGTCACGTAAAGCGGGTAAAACTGTGCTTAAACGCGAAATTCACACGGCCGGTAAACCTGCCCGTATTCGGCTGACGGCAGATCGGCAGTCTATTTTAGCAGACGACAAAGATCTTTCGTTTGTAACCGTTGAAGTATTGGATAAAGACGGTTATCTTTGTCCCGAAGCTGAAAGTTTGATTTCTTTTGACGTTGAGGGTGCCGGATTTATAGCGGGAGTGGATAACGGTAATCCGATTTCTTTGGAAAAGTTTAAAGCAAATCATCGTAAAGCTTTTCACGGTAAGTGTCTGATCGTGATACAGAATACCGGAAAACCGGGAAATATCAAGCTCTCGGCCCGATCGGAAAGCTTGAAAGCTGATGAAATTAAGATCAAGGTCGATTGACCATAATAAATAATATCATATAAGTAAGTGCTCATAATTAATTGCTAGTATACGTATTTGTAAAACGCTAAAAATGAGCAATATAAAAAATAAATGTATTAAACTAATTCTGTTCAATTACTTAACCTGAATAAAAATATAATGAAGAAACATTTGCTAGCTTGTCTACTTGGTATGTGCACTGCTGGAATGCTGATGGCGCAGACCCCTGTTTACTTAGACGATAACCAGCCTGTTGAGGCACGTGTGAAAGACGCTTTGGGGCGTATGACTTTGGAAGAAAAGGTGGCACTCTGCCATGCCCAAAGTAAATTTAGCAGTCCGGGAGTACCACGCTTGGGCATTCCCGAACTTTGGATGAGTGACGGCCCTCATGGGGTGCGTGCTGAAATTAACTGGAATGACTGGGGCTATGCCGGATGGACGAACGACAGTGTTACTGCATTTCCTGCACTGACCTGTCTGGCAGCTACCTGGAATCCCGATATGTCCGCTGCTTATGGTAAGGCGATTGGTGAGGAGGCCCGTTACCGTGGAAAAGATGTGCTTTTAGGTCCCGGGGTGAATATTTACCGTACCCCACTCAATGGGCGTAACTTTGAATACATGGGTGAAGATCCTTATTTGGCCGGCATAATGTGTGTGCCTTATATTCGCGAAGTCCAAAAGAATGGAGTGGCAACTTGTGTGAAGCACTATGCCTTGAACAATCAGGAACTATGGAGAGGACATATTGATGTGGAATTGAGTGACCGTGCCTTGCATGAAATCTATCTTCCGGCTTTTAAAGCTGCGGTGCAAAAAGGAGGGTCGTGGACTATAATGGGATCATACAACAAAATACGTGGACAACATGCCTGCCATAACGAACTTACTTTGAATAAGATTCTGAAAGGAGACTGGGGCTTCGATGGAGTGGTGATTACCGACTGGGGTGGCTGTCATGATACTTATGAAGCTGCAATGAACGGACTTGATATTGAAATGGGTTCGTATACCAATGG